>Ga0208180_1000005_pt1 | contig 463923 bp, 418 predicted proteins | sample MalvireepMed_s16_FD_184241 | JGI IMG/M metagenome (GOLD analysis project Ga0208180, IMG submission 184241) | Marine viral communities from the Global Malaspina Expedition - Malaspina viral metaG DeepMed_s16 (SPAdes) (version 2) | ecosystem: Environmental > Aquatic > Marine > Oceanic | place...
TTCCCCCTCCCCGGACCCCAGCCGGTACTGATATCCGTTGCGCATCTTGTTGTGGGTCAGGCGGCCGGCTTCGACGACGGCTGCATCTACGGAGGGGAATTCGACCCAGTTCCGTTCCCGCAGCTGGTTGGATCTGTAGGTTTCGCAGACAACCCTGGCGCCGGGCCTGTTGCCGGTTTCGATGGTGATGGCGCAGACCGTCAGGGCTTTTTTGAAGGCCCGCTCAAGCAGGATTGTCTCAAACACTTCCAGCGCGCCGGAGTTCTTCGCATCTCCGGGAGATGGCACAAGCATATCGTAGAGGTTTGTTGGACACCCCATCTGAGGCTCCCGCCGAATCGGTTGCAAACAGCGCTCAAGCACTGTTGTTGTTTAAGTTTTCCCTAAATTTCGAATTCAGGTCAACTTGCCAGAACTGTTCATTGAGTTTTCGCAGACCAGATGCAGCAGCCGGTATCCTTGCAGGCATCGAGAAAGATCTGGGGCAGTAGTGCTGCAAGGCTCAGACAGTCGGGCCACCCGGTGCATGCCCATGTCTGTCTTGTCACCGGCGTCCACAGGCAGATGAACAGTGACACAGGTGAGGAACCGGCTCTGCCCGCGAGCAGGCTGTTACCCGATTGCTTCGACGATCTTGCGCAGTTCCGCGGTTTTGGCGCCGAGCAGGAGCACGTTCTTGAGCGCGGTCTTCGGGTCGGCGGTGCGGAACAGGACGCCGTTGTCGCGCACATCGCGGTTGATTACCTGGCGGCGGGTTTCGCCCTCGAGCTCGCTCTTCATTGCCACGGCAAAATACATCCGCGAATAGCCGGGTTTGACATGGTGGAAGAAATGCGCGCCAGCGGTGCTGTCAGCCGCCTCGCCGGCTTCGATCCCGGTGGCCGGTTCAGGCGCGATGTCGGGGCTGATCTCGGCCGTGAAATTGGCGATGTAGAAGCCCCAATTGATATTCTTGTACTCGGCAAAATCGGATCGTGACGCCGTCACATGGACGTAGCCGAGATGCGGTGCGGCAGCCAGTGTCTTGTGAAAGATGATCTTCGGAAACTTGATGTCGGTGTGGAACCTGTTGAGCCGCTGATGCGTCTTCTTGCCGGCGTTCTCGAGCCGGATCCCGGTCCGTTCCGCGACTTCCTCCTGGGTCAGAAACCGCCGTTCTTCCTCGACCCACTCCTCCGGCCGCGCGATCCGCCCGGTTCTGAGGAAGTTGGTGTGAACCGCCTTCTCGGGAACAAAAGCCTGTTCTTTTCCCTTGGCTGCGTAATATCTGAACATCGCCATATCGAGACCGAACTCTGGTTTCCTTGGCAAAAGGTATGGCCGTCAATGGTTAACCAAATGCTGTGCCCCCACCCCCACAAACGACCGGTGAGCTTTTGGCCGGGCCTTCAGGCGCGATGCGCCGGGTACGAACCGGGCCGGCTCTAGATCTGTGAGAGCGGGCAGGTCAAGCGATAGGATGCGCAGCTTGCGCGAGACCGGAGCCGTGATCTCCGGCCGGCGCGCCGTGAAGTTTACCGGCCCTCGAGCGCCAGATAGACCGCATGGGCGATCATCACGTCGAGATGGGCGCCGCCGCCATTCTTGAACACGGTGATCTCGTCCGGCGTCTGCCGGCCCGAGCGGCCCTGCACCAGGTCATGCATGTCGCCCTGGATGTCGTCCCGGGCGATCACGCCTGCTTGCATCGGGATCATCACCTCGCCGATATGGCCGATCGTGGTGGCGTAGCTGTCAACGAACAGCCGCCCGCGGGTAAGCGCAGCATCGTCCGCCTCGCGCATCGCCGGCGTGTAGGCGCCGACCAGATCGACATGGGTGCCGGGCTTGAGCGCGTCCCCCCTGATCAGCGGTTCGGTCGACATGGTGGCCGTTGAGATCAGGTCGGCGCGCGCGACGGCGGCATCGAGATCGATGACGATTTCCGCGGCAATGCCGTCATCCTCGAGCGATTGCGCCAGCGCTTCGGCGCGGGCCTGCCCCCGGTTCCACACCAGCACATGCTCCAGCGACGGCCGCACCGAGCGGTGTGCATCGATCAGCGGCCGCGCCATCGATCCGGCACCGACCATCAGCATGGTCTTGACGTCCGGCCGCGCCAGGCACGACGCACCGAGTGCGGAATCGCCCGCCGTCTTCCAGGCTGTCAGATCGACACCCTCGAGCACCGCGACGACATGGCCCTGCGCCTCGTCAAACAGCAGCACCTGGCCCTGCACCGACGGCATCGGCGGGGTCTGCGACGGGTTGTCGGGATAGATCGTCACCGCCTTGACGCCCGAGGCGAGGCCGGCAATCCAGGCGGTGCGCACCAGCATCTTGCGGCCGGCATTTTCCACCAGCGAATCGCGCAGGTCAGCCGGCGGCATCAGATGCCCGGCGCGCATCGCCTCCACCGCAAACGGCCAGGAACAGACCTGCCTGATATCGTCTCCGGTCACAATGCGCATGCTTACTCCCTCGTCTCTTTGAAAACCTGCCGCACCCTATGCGCCCCGGCGCACTTCGCGCAACCCGCAGCACCTCGTCAGGGCGGAGGCCTCGGCGCCGCCGCCTGAAACCGGATCGGTGCCGGACCCAAAAAGCAAACGGGCCGGTGACGCGATGCACCGGCCCGTTCAGATCTGGTATGCCGCAAACTCTATTTCCGGGTCTCGCCCATCATCATCTTGCGGGTTTCCTCGAGCGTCTCCTGCATGTTCTGCTGCAGCACCTTGAAGGCTTCGGTCGAGGATTTCTGCGCCAGCCCGGCAAGCTCGCTGGTGTTCTGGATCGCGGTCTCGAACGAGCGCTTGGCGAACTCGCTCTGCGCCGTCATCATCGCCTGCGGATCGGTTCCGCCCTTGACCTTTTCGGCCATCGTCGCGATTTCATTGAGCGCTTCCTGCACCATCTCGCGCTGACGCGTGACGATTTCCGTGGCGCCGGTGCCGGCGGTCTTGGCGGCGGTATCAAGCGCCTGCAGGTTCTTCTTGTGCCGCTCGACCAGCGCTTCGAGGTCCGGCGAGGGAAGCTTCATGTCCTTGCCGAAATTCATGAACATGGAAACCAGGTCCTCGGTGGCTTTTTTGTCGGTCATGGAAGTCCTCCGGGTTGCGGCAGGCTGAGCCCTGCCGGTTGCGATCGCCTGACTATACAGATCTGGCGCGTGAGCACCACCGCCGCATCACATCCACCGAACAGGATAACTTTATCTTTTCAAAACAGAGACTTGAACGAGAAAGCGGACTCAAGATGCGACACAGTTGAATCACTGCGTTATGTGAGCGATGTCGAAATTGACGGCGCTTGGGCGACCGGGAATGGCGGTGACGGGAAGTTGCGGCTTTCGAGCTTGCGGGCGGCAAGCCGCAGCCCGTCGGCCACATTGATGCGGCCGATCGACTGGTCGCCGGCAAACTGCATCCTGGCGCCAAATCTGCGCGCCAGCGCCTTCATGGCATGGTTCTGCGAGCCGGTCTCGACAATGATCGTGGCCACGTCGTTTTCCGATGCGGCGCGCAACAGCACCTTGAGCAGGATCGTGCCCAGCCCCTTGTGGCGCCAGTCGGAGGCGACGGAGAAGGCCGATTCGCCCTGCCCGGGGGCAATCCGGCCGCCGGTGTGCAGCTCCGCCACGGCGACCAGGTGATCATCGGCAAAGGCGCCGATCACGATGGCTTCGTTGAGCGAGCGTTCGATGTACTTGTCGAGCCAGTAATCCGAGACCAGGCCGTTGAAGCGGTCGCGGAAATCCTCGAAATGCAGCTCGTGGATGTGTGTGCGGAAAGCATCGGCGTCGGAAGGGCCGAGATATCTCAGCTTGATATCGTCGCCAACGGCAAATTGCGGATCACGCGGTTTGAATAGAAACTTCAAGAGCACTGTCGACCTCCTAAGGTCATTCCTCCCGAAATATCCTGACCCAGATCTAATGTTGCAGCGCAACAAAATCAAGACACGATTGTGTGACCAAAGTCATATTCCGTGTACGCGCTGTTGTGCGAGCAATCCAGCTGTTCGCCCGCACCTATTCATTGTAACACATGGATTGCCAGACCAAGGCCGGGGATCAGATTGTGCAGCACGAACCATTCTTCGCCTTCAATTCCTACCACATCGCCCTGGCCGTCATCGGCGTGGTCGTCATACTTGCCCGCTGGTTGCCACGCCTGGTCTCGCGGCGCGAACCGGCGGCTGCCCCGCTGATGATCCTGTTCGGAGCGGCGGCCGCCATGCTGATACCCGGACTGCCGACGCTGCCCGATCCGCGCCAGACGCCGCTGCCCTGGGAGCTGGTGAGCGAGCTGACGGTCATCGTCGCGCTGTTCGGTGCCGGAATGCGTATCGACACCTTGCGGCCGTGGAACCGCTGGAAAGCCACCTCCCGCATGCTCGGGATCGCCATGCCCCTGACCATCCTGGCCGTGGCCCTGCTGGGCACCGGATTTGCCGGGCTGACGGTGGCCGGCGCCATCTTGCTCGGTGCAGTGCTGGCGCCGACGGACCCGGTGCTGGCGGCGGACGTTCAGGTCGGGCCGCCACACGAAGGGGCCGAACACCCGGTACGCTTCACCCTGACCACCGAAGCGGGCCTGAATGACGGGCTCGCCTTTCCCTTCGTCTATCTCGGCCTGATCGTGGCCGCCGAAGGCCTCAAACCCGGCATCTGGGCCATGGACTGGTTCTTGCGCGATATCGTCTACCGCATCGCGCTGGGCATCGGCATGGGCTGGCTCGGCGGCCGGGCTCTTGGCTTCGTGCTCTTTTCGGTGCCGAAGGGCGCTGTGCTCGCCGACACCGGCTCGGGCGTCATCGCTCTGGCAGGCGTGCTGCTCTGTTACGGCTCGACCGAGCTGATCGAGGGCTATGGCTTCATTGCCGTGGCGGTGCTCGGGCTGACATTGCGACGGATCGAGGAAGACCATCCCTTCCACCGCCAGCTGCATGATTTTTCCGAGTCCATCGAGCACGCCCTGACCGCGCTGCTTCTGATCGCCTTGGGCAGCGTGCTGCCGGTCCTGTTCATCGACCTGACCTGGACGCACTTCGCCGTTGCCGTCGTGCTGATCCTGGTCATCCGTCCGCTGGCGGGATGGGTCGCCCTGTCCGGAACAGCACTGGATAAACAAAGCAGGGCGGTGATTTCGGTCTATGGCGTGCGCGGCATCGGCTCGATCTATTACCTCTGCTACGCAGGCAGCCACATGGAGTTCACCGACGAGGCCCAGCTCTGGTCCCTCATTGCACTCGTCATCCTGATGTCGACGATCCTGCATGGCTTCACCGTCGGCTGGGCCATGGATCGCCTGAAGGAGGATTGACCCGATTCCGGCTTGCCGGCACCGCACCGCAAGCTCAGTCGGCGGCTCGGGAGCGGCAAGCTCAGCAATGCAGACGGATCGCCCGTGACAGGCTCTCTGCCAGATCCCGCGCATAGGTCGAAAACGCCATGATCTCGAACGCGTCCGCGCTCGTCCGGGTCAATTGCACCGTGACATGACCGAACAGAGTTGGCGCGCTGGCGCCCGGCTTGGCAAGTTCGGCAACCAGATCGATGGCCGATTGCGTGGCGATGATCTCTTGCGCCTCCGGCCCGGCAAGCTGGAACCGCACCCGCGCATCGGACAGGTCGCACAGGCTGATCGAGCCGCCGGCGCCCAGCCGCTCAACAAGATCTGCAAAGCCTTCGCCGGACTTGCCCACCGCCAGCGCCTGCCCCGGCTGCACCGGCCGCGCCACACCATCGCCGGCCCTGGCCATCTTGCGGATGGCCGCATTCCTGGCGGCGGGGCCGGCCACAAGGCACACCGGGGCGGCCGACAGCTGCGTGAGCGCGACCCGGTCCGCCACGCGGCAGACCAGCCCCGCGAGCAGGTCCGGCGGCACAGCGGCCGCCAGCTGCACCGGTTCCAGATCTCGGGCGATCTTGGCCTCGCCATGCCTGTCGGCTGCGACAAAAACCGGCGCACAGACCACGACTTCGGTCTCGATTCCGCGCAACGGATCCCATACCACCAGTTGCTCGCCATGCCGGTTGCGTCCGCGCTTGAGCATCGCCATGGCGATGATAGAGTTGAGATGCGGCGACCAGCAGGCCGAGGTGACATGGCCCTGGTCATTGGCCATTGTCGGAACACTGTCCGGTTCAAGCAGATGCCCGCCGGCGAGAATTTTGTGCCCCGGACTGAGCGGACGCAGGCCCACCAGTTGCTCGCGGTCGGCGCGCTGCAGGCCTTGGCGCGAAAGCATCACCCGGCCGATGAAGTCGTCCTTCCTGGCGCTGACCATCTTGCCAAGCCCCAGATCGCCCGGCGTGGTGCGGCCATCGATCTCGGCATGGGTGACAAAGCCTTTTTCGATACGAAGCACATTCAGCGCTTCCAGCCCGTAAGGCGTGATCCCGAAGGGTTGTCCCGCCTGCATGATGGCATCGGCCACCGCCTCGCCGTGCCTTGCCGGAACCGCCAGTTCGAAAGCCAGCTCGCCCGAGAACGAAATCCGAAACAGGCGAGCCTGAAGCCCCGAATGGAGCCGCACCTCCCGCGCGGCCAGAAACGGCACCGCCGCCTCGCTCAGATCAGCATCGACAATCCGCTTGAGCACCTCACGCGCAAGCGGGCCGGCAACGGTGATCTGCGCCCACTGATCGGTGACCGAGGCGAGACGCACATCCAGTTCCGGCCACAGCGCCTGGGCGCAGAATTCCATATGCGCCATGACCTCGCCGGCGGCCGCCGTGGTGGTGGTGATCAGGTAATGGCTCTCGCCCAGCCGGCTCACCGTGCCGTCATCCATCAGCAAGCCGTCCTCGCGCAGCATCAGCCCGTAGCGCGCCTTGCCGACGGCAAGCGTCGACATCTTGCCGGTGTAGATCAGGTCAAGAAACTTCGCCGCGTCCTTGCCAGAAAGATCGATCTTGCCCAGCGTCGAAGCATCGGAAATGCCGACACCAGCGCGCACGGCCAATGTCTCCCGGTCGCAGGCCTGTTTCCAGCCCGTCTCGTCGCCTTGCGGAAAATGCGAGGCCCGCATCCAGGCCCCGGCCTCGATGAACTGAGCGCCGTGCTTCTCGGCCCAGCCATGCAGCGGTGAGCGCCGCACCGGGCGGTAATGGCTACCGCGATGCTCGCCCGCCAGCGCGCCGATGCTGACCGGCGTATAGAACGGCCGGAATGTGGTGGTACCGACCTGGTCCGGGCTCACGCCCCGATTCTCGGCCAGAATGCCGATGGCGTTGACGTTTGAGAGCTTACCCTGGTCGGTGGCCATGCCGGTGGTGGTGTAGCGCTTGGCGAGCTCGACATGGCCATAGCCTTCGCGCACCGCCAGTCCGAGATCGGACACGGTGACATCGTTCTGGAAATCGACAAAGGCCTTGCCCATGGCTTCGGCCACATGCCACAGCGTTTGAAAGCCGGTCGAGCCGCCGCAGGCTTCGCGTACGGCCTCCGTGTCGACTTTTCGCGGCTTGAAGCCGAGGTCGGTCGCGGCCCGCGCGCCCTGCACGGCGCCGCTCGCAAGACACCCGGCAAGATCCAGAATGCCCGCGGCACTGCCCGCAGCCGCCAATCCATCGCGCTCGGCCGGTGGCAGAAACATGCCCGACGCTTCGTCCCACACCGGCCTGTCGCCGCGATGACAGGTGAGACCCACCACCGGGTTCCAGCCGCCCGACATCGCCAGCGCATTGACCTTGATCTTGTCGCGCTTGCCCGAGGCCCGATCGACTACGTCGACAGCCGACACCGCCTTGCCGCCGATGGCATCCGCCACCACGTGGTCTGTGAGCACCCGAGCGCCCTCAGACGCCGCCAATTCTGCCGCAGACACGTTGGACCGCGCATCGATCAGCGTCACCTCAAGTCCGCGCATGAGAAGATCGCGCGCCGTCTCGTGGCCGGAGCCGCCGGTGGAAAAAACCGCGATATGATCGCCCGGCCGGATCGCCTGCCCGTTCAACAGCCCGCGCAGTGTTGACGCCATCATCACCCCGGGGCGGTCATTGCCGCCAAACACCAGTGGCCGTTCTTCCGCACCTGCCGCCAGCACACAGCGTTTGGCCACGATCCGCCAGACCCGCTGCGCCGGGCCAGCCTCCATGACATCGCGCCGTTCGACCGCGCCATAGACGCCACTGTCATAGGCGCCGAACACCGTGGTGCTGGCAAGCAGCCGCACATTCGGGTTTGCCGCCAGTTCCGCGATCACGCCCGCCGCGAAACCCGGCCCGTCCGCATCGCCGATCTCGACCCGGTCCCTAAGCAACCGCCCGCCGAATTCAAAATTCTCATCGCACAGCACCACTCGAGCGCCGGCCCGCGCCGCCGTCAGTGCTGCCATCAGCCCGGCCGGGCCGGCGCCGATCACCAGCACATCGCAATGGGCCCAGCGCTTCTCGTACTCTTGCACGTCCGGCGCATGGCTGGCCCGCCCCAGCCCCGCGGCCCGGCGGATCACCGGCTCGTAGAGCTTTTCCCAGAGGGCCGCCGGCCACATGAAGGTCTTGTAATAGAAGCCTGCGCCCAGAAACGGCGACAGCGCCGAATTGACCGCGCCGACATCAAAGCCCAGCGACGGCCAGCGGTTCTGGCTTTCGGCCTTGAGCCCCTCACGTAACGCCACCATCGAGGCGCGCAAGTTCGGCTCCCGCGTTGCGCCATCGCCCAGCGTCACCAGCGCGTTGGGCTCCGACGCGCCGCCGCTCAAAAGCCCGCGCGGCCGGTGATACTTGAACGAGCGGCCCATCAGGCTGACGCCATTTGCCAAGAGCGCCGAGGCCAGCGTGTCGCCGGCAAAGCCCTCGAACCGCTTGCCATCGAAGCTGAAGCCGATGCGGCGCGACCGGTCGATCAGCCCGCCATCCGGAAACCGGGAAAAGCTCATGCCTTGCCCCTCCCCTTGACGGCCTTCGCCGCCTTGGACGGTTTCGCAGCCCGAGCCCGTGCAAATTCCGCCGCGTCCGTGACCGAATGCACATCATGCGTAAACGTATCCCGCTCCACCACCAGCCAGCGCCGGCAGCCGCCCGAATGCTGCCAGTACTCTTCCATCACGCCGCGAACATTGTCGCGAAGATGCACATAGTCGTCCCAGGCCGCGAACTTCGCCTCCGGCGCGGGCCGCAGCGGCTTGGCGTCGCCGCGAATGGTGAACTCTTCCTTGGGCCGCACCCCGCAATGGGGACAGGTGATCAGACTGGCCATCGTTTCCGCCCCTAGTGCAGGTTTGCCTGGGCGCCATGCCCGGTTTCGTCGATCTGGTACCCACGCGTAAAGCGATCCATGCGGAAGGCTTTCGCGAGCTCATGCGTCTGCCCCGTCGCCAGCAGATGCGCGAAACACCAGCCCGAGGCCGGCGTCGCCTTGAAGCCGCCATAGCACCAGCCGCAATTGAGATAGAGATCCTCGACCGGCGTGCGATCGATGATCGGCGAGCCGTCCATCGACATGTCCATCACCCCGCCCCAGGCTCTGAGCACCTTCACGCGGGACACCGCTGGCACCATGGCGCAGGCGGCTTCCATCACGCTTTCCACCGTCTGAAGATTGCCGCGCTGGGCGTAGGAATTATAAAAATCCAGGCTACCGCCAAACACCAGCCCGCCCTTGTCCGACTGCGACAGGTAAAACAGCGCCGCCCCGAACGTCACCACCTGGTCGACGAACGGTTTGATCCCTTCCGAGACAAAGGCCTGCAGCACCTGGCTTTCGATGGGCAGCCGCATCCCGGCCATCTCCGCCACGCGGGAGGAATTGCCCGCGGCCGCCAGACCAAGCCTGTTGCAGCCGATAAACCCGCGCGAGGTCTCGACCCCAGTCACCTTGCCGCCTTCGCGGCGGATGCCGGTGACCTCGCAGTTCTGGATCAGATCGACGCCGCGCATATCTGCGGCGCGCGCATAACCCCAGGCCACGCCGTCATGCCGCGCCGTGCCGCCGCGCCGCTGCATCAACCCGCCATGCACCGGAAACCGCGCATTGTCGAAATCGAGATAGGGCACCAGCTCGCGCACCTGCTCGCGGCCGAGCAACTCCGCATCCTCGCCCGCCAGCCGCATGGCGTTGCCGCGCCGCGCATAGGCGTCGCGCTGGCCGTCGGAGTGATAGAGATTGATCACCCCGCGCTGCGACATCATCGCGTTGAAATTCAGCTCCTGCTCGAGCCCCTCCCACAGCTTCAGCGAATGGGCGAAGAACGGCTCGTTGCCTTCCAGCAGGTAATTGGCCCGCACGATGGTGGTGTTGCGTCCGACATTGCCCGAGCCGAGATAGCCCTTCTCCAGCACCGCCACATTGGTGATGCCGTGGTTCTTGGCCAGGTAATAGGCGGTCGCCAGCCCGTGCCCGCCACCGCCGACAATGATCACGTCATAATGGCTCTTCGGCTCCGGCTCCCGCCACGCCGGCGTCCAGCCACGATTGCCTGACAGCGCCTGCCGGAAGATCGATAATGCGGAATATTTCATGCCCAGCGCCCTGCCCCGAATTCATCCGCATAGGACGGCCCGAGGGGGTGTGGAGTCAAGGACGGGGAGTGTGGAAGACAGTGCAGGCTTTAGAAAAGCCCCTTGTCGTGCGGCGTGGGGTGCGCTGGCTGTATGGATACGTCGTCACCATCTTCCGGTCATGGAGACCCCAAATCAATCGACCGCGATGCCTTCAAGCTTCTTCAATCCCGCCAGCACCTTCTCGGAGGCGACATTGACCATGTCGATCTCACCCAGCGCGCCTTTCACATTGCCGGCATTGAACTTGCGCGCCGCTTCGATGCCGTGCTGGTGAACAGCTGCGTGCGGTTCTTCCAGCGCCCTGAAATCGGTATTTGTGCCAATCGCGGTGTGGCGCAGGCTTTCGTACCACTTGCCAAGCCGGCAATTGCGGTGATTGGATAACTCGTCGGCCTTCAAACCTTCCCGGCCGATGATCATGTTGGCCAGCCGCCGCTTCCAGATCACATGGTCCGATTGCGCCAACTTGACGATCTTTGACGGAAAACTCGCCTTCCCGAGGAACAGCAGACGTGAGTTGATCCCTGATTGCGCATCATCCATGCAATCGACCAGGTGTTCCAGTTGCTCAAGTGCATTGGCAGAGCTCATCGCCACGGTTCCGATCCCGCTGGCGACACTTTGCGAGGCTTCGTTTTGCTGTTCCAGCGCAATGGCGATGTGGTCTGCATTGGCCATCACATCATTGAGCTCATCTGAAGCATTTGACAGGGCAGTCCGCAGATTGGCAAGCGAGGTGTCGCCATCACGCGCCGACGCCTGGCTCGATTCCATTGCCGTCACCATACCGCTCAGCCCGCTGTGAAGCTTGCCGACAATGTCGCCAATTTCCTCTGTTGCGGTCGCAGTCCGGTCGGACAGGGCCTTGACCTCACCGGCAATCACCGCAAAGCCGCGTCCCGCCTCTCCGGCCCTGGCCGCCTCCACCGCGGCGTTGATGGCCAGTATATTGGTCTGAGACGCGATTTTCTTGATGTCCGCTGCGAGCATCGAAATGCTGGAACCCAGTTCTTCGACAACACTGATCCCGCTGCTGGTTTCTACCAGCGCACGGTTGATTGTAATCATGTTCTCGCTGGTCGCCACCAGCGCTTTTTCGCTTGTTGTGCAGGCCTCATTGGCGCGGCGCACATTGTTCTTGATCTCGTCGCCCCGCTGGGCAACCTCATTGACCGAAGCTGCCATCTCTTCGGCCGCTGAAGCAATGCCCTGCGCTTCGCCGTCAATGTGCCTCAGGTCAAACAACAACTTGGCCGACATCGCTGCCGTTTCGTTGACGCTGATCGAGGTCTTCACAACATCATCAAGTTCCGACACGCTGCGATCGCGGCAGCGTCGGATCAGCGCGCCCACGGCCTGAGAGAGCTCATCCGAACCGCGCGGCTCCCGGGTGAAATCATCAGTGATCGCCGATTTGATGCAATCAAGGAGATCTTCCGTATCAGAAGCATGCGATTCAAAACTGGCACTGGCTGGAAGACCCACTTTTATCTCCTGATATTCATGTTCGGGGTCATTTTGACCTCGAGATAATGCATATTTCGCATATGTCCCATTAACCAATAATTACTTGATCATACTAATTTAGCTAATCCACCGCAGAGCTTTGCCTTCCACTGGAGGACGTCCTCGTCCCGCGCCCAGCCCGCCGCAGGCTTTCCCGTATACCTTTCCTCCAGCCGGGCTGCCGGCAAGGTATCTGTGCGCGGAGTGTTCGGCTGCCAGATCGTGCGACCAGATCATTGACCCGCCGGAGACAGGGCGATTACATGGCTAGATCTGAATATTTCCGAAGCGCAGCGCAATACCGCCTGGCAGGAGCGCCGCACCGCAACGCAAAAAGCCGAGGAGACAAAAAATGAAACCGATGACCAGACTCATATCCACCATGTGGCTGCTAATTGCCGCAACCGCCGCCTTCGCCGCCGATGACACAAAAGAGGTCAACATCCGTCCGGACATCGCCGGCGTCGAGGTTCAGACCCCTGACGGTCCGGTCACCATCGAGCGGATTCAGGATACCGAGCACGAAATCAGCGGCTATTTTGCCCAGTCATCGCGCGCTTGCCCGCCCTTTTGCATTCAGCCGGCACAGGCAGCCGAAGGTGTCGCCACCATTGGGGAGCTGGAACTGCTCGAAATGCTGGCCGATGACGATGCCGTCGTGGTCGATGCCCGAACGGTCGACTGGCACGCGGAGGAAACCATTCCAGGCGCGCTCAACATTCCCTACACCGAAATCGCCGGCCGTCTGGATGAGCTCGGTTGCGTGGGTGGCAGCGGCGCATGGGACTGCACCAATGCGAAGAATGTGGCGCTCTATTGCAACGGGTTGTGGTGCGGCCAGTCTCCCACCGCGATCCGCGCCATGCTGCGCGAAACCTATCCCGCCGAGCGCATCTTCTATTATCGCGGCGGCATGCAGGCCTGGAAGATCCTCGGCCTGACCACGATTGAAGGCAGCCTGTGAAGGCTTGATCATACCGCCTGGAACCCGAAACCTGAACATCCCGGTACAATCCCGTGCTGCAGCTCTTGCCGCCGGCCCCGGTTTGAACCGTACATGGAAAAAAGGCGGACCCAACGGCCCGCCTCGATCGTCCTCGCAAAACTGAAACCGGCCTCAGAAAAATGCCTGCAGGCCGGTCTGGGCGCGGCCGAGGATCAGCGCATGCACGTCATGAGTACCCTCATAGGTGTTGACGGTCTCGAGGTTCTGCGCGTGACGCATGACGTGATACTCGGCCTGAATTCCGTTGCCGCCGTGCATGTCGCGGGCCATGCGGGCGATGTCGAGCGCCTTGCCGCAATTGTTGCGCTTGACGATGGAGATCATTTCCGGCGCGAACCGGCCCTCGTCCATCAGGCGGCCAACGCGAAGCGAGCCCTGCAGACCGAGCGCGATTTCAGTCTGCATGTCGGCGAGCTTCTTCTGGAAAAGCTGCGTGCCGGCCAGCGGCTTGTTAAACTGGTGCCGGTCGAGACCGTACTGCCGCGCCCGGTGCCAGCAGTCTTCGGCCGCGCCCATCGCACCCCAGGAAATGCCGTAACGGGCCCGGTTGAGACACCCGAACGGACCCTTGAGGCCTGATACGTTGGGCAGCAGCGCCTCTTCGCCGACTTCGACATTGTCCATGACGATTTCGCCGGTGATCGAGGCGCGCAGCGAAAGCTTGCCGCCGATCTTCGGTGCGGACAGGCCTTTCATGCCCTTTTCCAGCACGAAGCCGCGGATCTGGTTGTCATGCGCTTCCGACTTGGCCCAGACCACGAACACGTCGGCGATCGGCGCGTTCGAGATCCACATCTTGGAGCCGTTGAGCACATAGCCGCCATCGGTCTTCTTCGCGCGGGTTTTCATGCCGCCCGGATCGGATCCGGCATCCGGCTCGGTCAGGCCGAAACAGCCGACCCATTCGCCGCTTGCCAGTTTCGGCAGATATTTCTGCCGCTGCTCTTCGCTGCCGTAAGCCTGGATCGGATACATCACCAGCGACGACTGCACGCTCATCATCGAGCGGTAACCCGAATCGATCCGCTCGACCTCGCGCGCCACCAGCCCGTAGGAGACGTAGCCGGCTTCCGCACCGCCATATTGTTCCGGCACGGTAACGCCGAGCAGGCCAGCCTGGCCCATTTCGGAGAAAATCTCGCGGTCGGTGACCTCGTTGAGATAGGCGTCCGTGACCCGCGGCATCAGCTTGTCGGCCGCAAAGGCCTGAGCCGCGTCGGCGATCATCCGCTCTTCCTCGCTCAGCTGATCGTTGATCAGGAACGGATCTTCCCACTGAAAAGACGATTTCGAAGACTTGGCCGAAGCGGCGGGAGACACGGACATTGCAAAACTCCAATTTGATCCAGACAGGCAGCGGTTCGCCCCTCCTCAGGGCGAACTTAAGCCGTTGCCTCTTCATATCATGGAACAGGCAAGATACTATAGGCTTAAAATAATTTTCGGGACCAGAGCATCCGCCGGGACCCGACGACTGCCGTGGAGACGCGCGGGTTCAGCCGCTCCGATGTGCAGGAAATCCATCTGCAAGGGGCTTATAATGTGGCTGCTTCACTGCCCGTCGCGTCACGACCCGCAAGACGCGCAGTCAGATGCGTCAGGCGAAGCCTTCCGGCTCCAGCACTTCCCAATATGCAAGCAGCTCCGGCCCCAAATCGCCTTTGACCGGCACCGCGATCCGGGCCAGCGAGACGGTTTGCGCGCCATTGCCCCAGGAGGTGGTCTCGTAATAATCCGGGATGCCGCTCGACAGCGTCTGCTGGAATGCGCCGATCACCCGCTTGATGCTTGGCATCGGCACCGATTGCACCACCGGCCGGTCCTTGACCGGTGTTTTGAAGGGCCAGCGCGCAGCTTGGGCAACGTCAAGCCACATCAGTGTCTTGCCGGCCTCATCCATGCCGATCCGCGCCAGCAGCGGATAGGTGGCGCTGAGCGCTGCCAGGTCAAATTCCGCTGAGGCCGGCAAGCCACCCTGATATTTCTGGCACCAGAGAGCGTAAAAGGCATCAATCCGGGGATGAACTCCTGCAGGCAGCAGGAAGTCGGACGGTGCAATATGAGTTGTCATCAAAATTATGCCGGGTTCAATGCAGTTATTGGGACCAGCATAGCTTTGAACTCGACAGACATGCATCTTCGGCGTTTACTTCAAGTGCCAAATCCTTCACTCTGGGCGCCAATTTCATGATTAAGACTCTCGCAGACCATTTTGAAGTTGCCGCCGGACTGGCCTCCGGCATCAGCCGCTACGCAGCGGGACTGGGCCTTGATGTCGACCCGATCGCCCGCGCCTGCGGTCTCGATCCACAGCGTTTTACCATTATCAACGAGCGCATCAGCCTCGACAGGTTGTGCCGCTACATGGAAGCGCTCGCCCTGATAGCGGGTGATGACGTTTTTGGCCTGAAATCGGTCTCGGGCTTTGAAAAGGGCGCATCCGGGCCCTTCGGATATGGCTTGATGAATGCGCCCACCGTGCGCGATTTCCTGATCTTTTTCGGGCGCAACATGAGCAAGATCAGCGAGACGCGCGTCTGCACCCTGGAGATCGGCGCCCGTGCGGCCCATTTCGAATGGACCTTCTCCCCGCTGATCCTGCATCGCGACCAGTATGTCGACATGGGCCTTGTCCAGGGCTTCAATCTCTTGCGGGTTTTTCTTGGTGACGACATCAACAGGGTGAAACTCGAGCTTGAACGCAAGAAACCGATAAATACAAATTTACACAAACAGTTACTAACTCAGAACATTAGCTTCAACGCGCCCGTCAATGCCATGATCATACCTGCGGAATTTCTTGGGCGGAACAATCCCGACGCGGACCCGCGGCTGTTCGAGATCATGTCGATGCAGCTGGATGCGATGGATACCAGCAGGGCCGACATCACTGATACAGTCGTCGCCATCAAGCTCCAGGTGGCCGAAAACCTGGCCAGCAACACCCCGACCCTGGCAAGCGAAGCCGAGCGCCTGGGCATGAGCCCGCGCACCTTGCAGCGGCGGTTGACCGATGCCGGCACCAGCATGCAGGCAATCGTCGATGAGTGCCGCAAGGAAATGGCCGCACGGCTGCTGTCGGAAACAACGCTTACGCTCTCCAGCATTACCTACAAGCTGGGCTTTTCCGCCCCCGCGGCCTTCACCCGTTCCGCCATCCGCTGGTTCGGCATGACTCCGAGCCAGTATCGCAAGGAAAACTAGCCCGGGCACGGGGCTTAGCCCCGACGTGGCAATAATTCATCTTAGTGTCGAGATTACGTGATTTGACTCGCGTAAGTTTTTTGGCGTGTGGCGTGAATGCGGCCAGACGCGAAACAAGGCATAAGCTCCTCATCATCTGAAGCACTATCTGGTGGTTGTCGCGGCGAACTTCACGTTCCGCCGCGATTTCATTGATCCACACAGCCGTTGCCTCGCCCTATGGAGGAATACACGCATGAATCTCGGAAACGATCTTGGGTTTCTGCCCTTAACGGGAACTGAGCTGCACTGTCTGCGAGGATGCGCCCAGGGGCAGTCCGACCAGAAAATCGGTGAGGATCTCGAATTGACAGCGGGTGAAGTGGCGTCCGTGCTCAACGTCGTCATGCTGAAGCTGCGCGTGCCAAACCGCCTCGCCGGACTGGCAAAAGCCGGTCGGCTGGGCCTGTTTGACCAGGTGAAAGCGTAATCCGAACGGAGAACCGCGGCTCGTCCGCCCTGGGGCGGGGACCGGACTTGAAGCGCGGTTTTTCCAAGACGCCAGCCGGTGCCATGCGGGGCGCCGGCTGGTGTCACATTTACAGGACCTTTTAACGGACCATTGCTTGCAGGCCCTCGCCGGCCACTTGGCTAAAGCCAGTCGTCATAGTCTGAGACCAGCAGGTGGCGCGGCTTCTCATCCTCTATGATCGTCGAGAAACGTCCGATCGGTTCACGAAACACATTGTCGGTCAGATCGTCGTTGACCGTCGAGACCTCGCCGATCAGCACATCGCTCCCTTCTCCCCAGAACGCATGCCAGACGCCAGGCATCAGTGTCACGCTCTCGCCCGGCTCGAGCTTCAGCAGACCGCCTGCGGAAAATGTGCGTTCAACTCCGTCGGTCATGACGGATACATCTGCCGAGGGATCGATGGACCCGTCCTCGGTAGAAGTGAACAGCTCCAGCACGAGCTTGCCGCCACCCCGGTTGATGATGTCCTCGGCCTTGATGTTGTGCCTGTGCATCGGCGACAGCTGGTCTTTGCGCGAAATCATGATCTTTTCGGCGTAGAGCATGCCCTTGCCCGCAGCCAGATCCGTTGCGGATCCGTTGCGGACGGTAAACAGGAACAGGCCGAGTTCATCAAACCGGCCCTGCCCGTAATCGGTGATATCCCAGCCCAGCCGGTTGTCGCGAATGGCGGTGGCATCTGTCCCGGTGCGGGCCTGCAATTCCTCCGGGCTCCAATAGGCAAAGGGCGGCATGACATAGCCAAAGGAACGGATGAAGCGGTCGCTTTCTTCCAAAATCTCGTTGATCTGGCTGCGTTCCATGTTTTCTCCCTGTCGCCTGTTTGGCTGTCGCTGCTATGTCTGTCGCCGGTGCGTGTCCAATGCATCTAGCCCTAGTGCATTCGGGCCGCAATTGCACCGGCGAAACTTTCAGGTTATGCGACGCAGCAGAACAGTTGCGAACGTAACCACCGCAGGAGCGACGCCGGACATGAATGTGCCTGAAAGACAAGCTGCAGAAACCGAAGACGTCAACAGGCTGGCTCTCGAAGGCTTCCTTCCCTACCGTCTCGCTCGCGCGGCGGAGATCATCAGCCGCCAGTTCGCCACGCTTTACCGCGAGCGGCACGGACTGACACGACCGGAATGGCGGACCCTGGCCACCATCGGCCAGTTCGACCGCATAACCGCCACCGAGATCGGCGCCCATTCATCGATGCACAAGACCAAGGTCAGCCGCGCCATTCGCGCGCTCGAGGAGCGCAAATGGATCACCCGTCAGGTCGATGACATCGATCGCCGGATCGAGCACATCGAACTCACCCGCGAGGGCCGCACCCACTACCGGGATCTGGTCACCCTCGCCCGCAGCTATGAGGCCAAGCTGGAACAAACCCTCGGAGAAACCGGCATCGATCAGCTCGAAGCGGGCATTGCCGCGATCGAACGCAAGCACACCTGAACCCCGTCCGCCGCACCCTAGCCGCCCCAGGGCCCGTGATGCTCACCCTCGGCATCGAGCCGCGCAAATCCGTGCGCCCCGAAGAAATCACGCTGCGCCTGGATGAGGTTGGCAGTGCCACGCTCGCGCCGGTAGGTGTCGAAATAGCCAAGCGCGCTGGCAAGTGCGGGAACCGGCAGCCCGTTGAGCGCCGCTTCGGCCACCACCCGCCGCAGACTTTGATCCGTGTCCTCAATGATCTTCGAAAACGCCGGTGTCAGCGCCAGGTTGGCCACATCGGGGTCCTGGGTGAATGCCGTGGCAATCTCGTCAAGGAAGGTCGACCGGATGATGCAGCCGGCGCGCCAGATCCGGGCGATGGTGGCCATCGGCAGGTTCCAGCCGAACTCCTGTGAAGCCGCCGCCATGACGGCAAAGCCTTGCGCATAGGCCGCAACCTTGCCGGCCAGCAGCGCCTTTTCGAGATCGTCGACTATCTGCTGCTGGTCGCGCCGGTTCTGCTGCGCCGGAATGCCGAAACGCGCCTGTGCCGTGGCCCTTTGCTCGCGCATTGCCGAGAGGCTGCGCGCCGCCACGGCCGCCTCGATGGCCGTGGCCGGCACGCCCATCATCTGGCTTTCAATCACCGACCAGCGGCCGGTTCCCTTCTGGCCCGCGGCGTCGACGATGATATCGACAATCGGGCGCCCGCTTGCCGCATCCTCTACCTTGAGGACTTCAGCAGTGATGTCGATCAGGTAGGAATCGAGCGGGCCTTTCGACCATTCAGAAAACACCGATCCGATCGATGCCGCATCCATGGAAAGATGGTCGCGCATGACGCCGTAGACTTCGGCGATCATCTGCATGTCGGCATATTCGATGCCGTTGTGGATTGTCTTGACGAAATGCCCCGCGCCATTTTCACCGAGCCAGGCCGCACAGGGCTCGCCCTGGTATTTTGCCGAAATCGCGGTAAAGACCGGCTCGACCCGGCGCCAGGCTTCCTCGGCGCCGCCGACCATGATCGAAGGGCCGCGGCGGGCCCCTTCCTCGCCACCGGAAACGCCCATGCCGATAAAGGTCAGGCCGGAGCCTTCGAGATCGGTGAAACGGCGCATGGTGTCGCGGAAATTGGCATTGCCGGCATCGATGATGATGTCATTGGCTTCGAGCAGCGGCTTGAGCGCCGCGATCTGCTGGTCGACCGGCTCCCCGGCCTTGACCATGATGATCACCGGGCGCGGCGGACGGATGGCGGCAACGAAGTCTTCAAGCGTGGCGCAGGCGGTGACGCGGTCGGAAAGTTCACCGGCAGACGCCGCGAACTCGTCGGTGCGGGCTGCGGTCCGGTTGTAGACGGCCACATGATAGCCGTTGTCTGCAATGTTGAGTGCCAGATTGGCGCCCATGACACCCAACCCGATAACACCGATTTCCGCTTCCGCCATACAAACCTCCTGAATGCCTTGCCGCCTCGGGGGTCCCCTATCGGGAATCCGGCAACCGAAGCGATCTCAAATAATGCGTAACACCATATCCTGCGACTGCCACCGGCGCGCCTGAAGATGCGGCTTGTCATGACCGGACCTTGGCCCAAGCCGCGCCAAGCGGCAAGCGTCAGGAACGGTTATCGTGTGTAATTGTCACAGGGTTACTGCACAAGCCAAAATGGCTAGCCTTCGCGAGAGCTGTCCTGCTCCGGTTTGTCATCGCCATCGTCAAGCACGCGCCACGCCGCCCCATCCAGGTCTTCATACTGGCCGCTTTTCATCGACCACAGGAAGGCGGCAAGCCCCAGCCCGCCGAGGAAAAGCGCAATCGGAATCAGAAAGATCAGGTTGTTCATGCCGACGCCCCGATGGAGGCACCGGAGACGGAAGCCGCCGGCGTTTGCTCGCGTCCCGGCCGGGCGAAACTCTCGATCCGGGTCTTGCGGCGCAGCCGCAGCGAGTTCAGCACCACCAGCACCGACGAGGACGACATCGCAAGTGCTGCAATCAGCGGGGTTGCATGCCCCAGAACCGCCGCCGGCACCGCGATGCAATTGTAGATGATGGCCAGTGCAAAATTCTGCCGGATCAGCTGGCCTGCCTTGCGCGAGACCGCAATCGCCAGCGGCACCGCCTCCAGCGAATCATGCAGGAACACGAAATCCGCTGCCATCCGACCGACATCGGCAGCACTGGCCGGCGCCATCGACACATGCGCCGCCGACAGGGCCGGCGCGTCGTTGAGCCCGTCTCCGACCATCAGCGGCTTGCCGCCCGCTGCAGCCAGTGCCTGCACCCGGTCGACCTTGCCGCGCGGACGGACGCCGGCGACATAATTCGCCACGCCAAGCTTTCCGGCCAGGCCCTTGACCGGTGCCTCGCGGTCGCCGGAGAGAATTTCCGCGTCAACGCCGAGTTCGCCCAGGCGCGCCACAGCCTGTGCCGCCCCGCGCCGCAACTGATCGGAAAACAGGAACACGTCCAGAAACTGGCCATTGCGCGACAGGATCACCTGGCTGGCGTCGGCAGCGCGCTCATCGCCGTCAGTGTTACCTTCAAGCGCAAAGGCACTGCGGCCGAGACGATAGACAGTGCCATCGGCCAAGGTTGCCTCGACCCCGTCACCAGGAACCTCGACGATTTCGAACTCGGGAAGATCCTTGTTCGCCTGATCCAGCACGGCAAGCGCCCGGCTCAACGGATGCCGCGACGCACGCGCAATCCTGGCCGCGATTGCCAGATGGTCGGCCGAGACGGAGGCCAGGTTGATCAGCTCCGGCCGGCCCTGGGTCAAGGTTCCGGTCTTGTCGAACACCACATGGTCGGTCTGCGCCATGCGCTCCATTGCCGAGCCGTCCTTGACCATGATGCCGTTCTCGAACAGCCGGCCTGCAGCAATCACCTGCACCACCGGCACCGCCAGCCCGAGCGCGCAGGGACAGGTGATGATCAGCACCGCTACCGCGGTCAGCAACGCCATGCGCCAGTCGCCCGACACCGCCATCCAGCCGATGAAGGTGCCAAGCGCCAGAAGATGAACCACGGGCGCGTAGATCGCGGATGCCCGGTCGGCAATGCGCCGGTAGCCTGCCCGGCCGCTCTCGGCCGCTTCCATCATCGACACCATTTCGGCCAGGAACGAATTCTGAGCGCTGCGCGTGGCTTCGAGCACCAGCGCGCCGGTCAGGTTGAGCGTGCCTGCCGGCGTCAGCGATCCGGCTTCGACCAGCTGCGGCGCGCTCTCGCCATTGACGACAGCGAAATCCATGTCCGAACGGCCCGAGATCACCCGGCCATCCACAGGAATCCGGTCACCAGGCGCGATCGCCAACCGCATCCCCGGTTCGATCTCGTCAAGCGCGAGATATTCGCGGGCGCCGTCATCCTTGATCAGCATTGCTCCGCGCGGTGACAGCCGCACGAGGTTGCGCACCGCCGAGCGGGCCTTCTCGCGCATCATGTGATCCAGCGCCCGTCCGGCGAGCAGGAAGAACAGAAGCGTCACCGAGGCATCGAAATAGGCATGCTCACCATGGGTGATGGTCTCGAACAGCGAAATCCCATAGGCCAGGACCACGCCGAGCGAAATCGGCACGTCCATGTTGGCGCGGCCGTGTTTCAGCGCGCCCCAGGCGGAAACAAAGAACACCCGGCCGGAATAGACCAGCGCCGGCGCTGCAATCAGCGCCGAGATCCAGTGAAACAGATCCCGCGTCGCCGCTTCCGCCCCGGACCAGACCGAGACCGACAGCAGCATCACGTTCATCGAGGCAAAGCCTGCCACCGCCAGCGCCTTCATGAGGTCGCGGAACACCGGATCGCCATTGTCATCGCTTCCGCCGGGCAAATGCGCCGGATAGCCCAGAGCGTTGAATTTTTCGCCCAGCGCGCTGAGCACGGTTTCAGGCTGGTCACTGCCGTCAAACACTACCGAAACCCGGCGTGTCGACAGGTTCACCCGGGCGTGATCGACACCCTCGGTCCTGGGCAGTTCCTTTTCAAGAAGCGCGATGCAGGCGCCGCAATGGACGCCCGGCACGATCAGATCGACCTGCCGCAGCCCGTCACTCAGGGCCCGGCTCGAGAGCCACATTTCCTCGGGCGACGGTGCTTCCGATTTCAGCGCCTCGAGCTCCGCAGCGCTTTCCGTGCCCGCTGCGCAACAACTCACCGTCTCAGGCTCCCATCCGCCCTGACGTGAAACCGGTGCCCGCGCTTGTAGATGGTCTCATCACCGCGCGTGGCGGTCACCGTGGCGATCCACTCGCCTTCGAGCAGTTCGCCCGGCGCGCGGTAACTGCCATCGGGATAGCGCGTGAAGATCAGCTCGCGATCCTGATCCTCGCCCACCGGGCGGCGCAATTGCGCAACCAGGTTGTCGGCAAAAGCGGTCTCGCCATCGGCATCGGTAAGGACGATCGACAACCCGTCCGCGACCGACTCCAGATCGATCCGGTAGCCCAGCGCAGCAATGGCACGTGATTCCGCAGCCCGCGAATTGAACTCCTGGCTTGCGACATAGGTGTTGGGCACCACCAGCCCGCTCCAGGTGGTGACGGCAAACCGCGCCATGATCAGGTTGACGGTGATGATGACTCCGAAAAACGCCACCATCGTGCCCAGCATGTGCTTGCCGGTAAATTCCTTGGGCTGGAATATCGCGCGGATCATCTGCATCACTTGGCCTCCGGGCCATTGAAATTGGCGGTATAGCTGTCGCGCTCGAAGCTCGATCTGTCTTCAGCGATGATCCTGAACGACACCGTCTCGGAGGCAACATATTCCTTGGGTTGGGTAACATTGACCCGCAGTTCGCGCAAACGGTCGGGCTCCACCGGGATCGCAAACGAGACCCCCTCCGGCTGATCGATGCCGGGAATTTTCATGGTCGCGCCGGGCAGGCCCTCGATCGACAGGAAGATGACGCGCGGTTCGGGGATCATGTTGAGGATCTTGACGGAATAGCCATTGCGGATGTCGCCATTGGATTCCAGCACATATTGCGGATTGCGGTCATGCAGCACATTGACCTCGAGCCGGTCCCGCGACAGCAGCGCCACCAGAAGACCCAGGCCGACCAGCGACCACACACCCATGTAGAGCAGCGACCGCGCGCGGAACACGATGCGCCAGTCGAAGTGTTTCACCGCATCGACGAAGCCGCCATCGGCCGTCCGTGTCCGGCGCGGGTCGAGCGTGCCGGTTTCGGGATCCTGGGCCAAAGCCATGTTGTCGGCATAATCCGCCAGCGTCGCATAGGAAATGAGACCGCGCGGGCGGTCGAGCTTGTCCATGATATTGTCGCAGGCATCGATGCACAGCGCGCAGGTGATGCACTCCAGCTGCTGCCCGTCGCGGATGTCGATGCCCATCGGACAGACCGCGACACAGGCATTGCAATCCACGCAATCGCCCTGCACCAGCCCTTGCGCCGCAGCCTTCTTGGCATGCCGGCCCCGCGGCTCGCCGCGCCAGTCATTATAGGTGACCACCAGCGAATTCTCGTCCAGCATCGCCGCCTGGATGCGCGGCCACGGGCACATGTAGATGCACACCTGCTCCCGCATCAGCCCGCCAAACGTGTAGGTGGTGGCCGTCAGGATCGCCACGGTGATATAGGCGATCGGGGCTGCCTGACCGGTGACGAATTGCATCAGCAACGTCGGCGCATCGGCAAAATAGAAGATCCAGGCGCCGCCGGTCGCAACGCCGATGAAAATCCAAATGGCGTGTTTGGACACCCGCTTGAACAGCTTGCCGGCACTCCATGGCGCAGCATCAAGCTTCATGCGCTGGTTGCGATCACCTTCGATCGCCCGCTCGACCACCAGGAACAGATCGACCCAGACCGTCTGCGGACAAGTGTAGCCGCACCAGGCCCGGCCCACCGCCGAGGTGATCAGGAACAGCCCGAACCCGGCCATGACCAAGAGCCCCGCAACGAAGAAGAACTCCTGCGGCCAGATCTCGATGAAGAAGAAATAGAACCGTCGGTTGGCGACGTCGAGCAACACCGCCTGGTCCGGCGCGAATGGCCCCCGGTCCCAGCGCAGCCATGGCGTGATGTAGTAGATCCCCAGCGTGACCAGCATCACCAGCCATTTGAAGCGGCGGTAAGTGCCTTCCGCCCGCTTGGGGAAAATCTTCTTGCGCGCCTCGTAAAGCGGCTTGCGTTTCCAGGCAGCATTGACGGCTTCGGCCTCAAGCCGTTCGATTTCGTCCGGATCTTGCAAAAAGTCTGACGGGGTTTGCGTGTTCATCTGGGGCACCATTGAATTGGACCGCACAATGCATCCGAGACTTTCCATATGCCTTGATCAAGATCAATCCGCGACTGCCCGCTCGAGCTGCTGCATCCGGTCGCAGGCGCTTTGCCACATCCCCTGCCCTGCTCTGCGGTCAGGCCACCATTCCGGTGCGCTCGGCAAACCACCACACTGCGACCAAGGCAATCGCCAGTGACATCGGTACGGTGACGCGGGCGCGATACCAGCTCTTGTCAGAAAACCAGGCTCCGAACAGCGCATAGCAGGCGGCCACCACCACCAGCTGTCCCACTTCGACCCCGACATTGAAGCCGATCAGACCGCTGACAAAATGCGTGGGCGACAGACCGAACTCGGTCAGCACCCCGGCAAAACCAAGCCCGTGCAGCAACCCGAAGCCGAAAACCACAAACGGCCGCCAGGGGCTGAGCCGGTTGGTCACGAGGTTCTCCACCGCGATGAAGACAATCGAGGCAGCAATCAGCGGCTCGACAATGCTTGCCGGCGCGGAGATGATGCCGAGCATGGCGAGCGCCAGGGTCACCGAATGCGCGATCGTGAAAGAGGTGATCTGGATGAGCAGCGGCTTGAGACGCGGCGACAGCAAAAACAGCCCGACGACGAACAGGATATGGTCGAGCCCCTTGGGCACGATATGCGTGAACCCGATGCCGATATAATCGACAAACACCTCGCCGGCACTCATGCTGAGCCCGCCTTCGACCGGGATCGGCTCGCTGGGACCGCCATTTTCGAGATAGTTCGAATAGCTGAACTCGCCATTCCCGTCCGGCACCCGGATGACGCTCGGGCCAAACGATGGATTGAACGAGAACTCCACGTTTATGGCATTGAGCGGCAATTGGCCTGACAGCGTCAACCGGCTCAGCCGCGCGAAATCGGTATCGCCGACCGGATCGAGTTCGATCTTATCAACGCTGAGCGGTATTTTGGCCCCGTCCGCGCTCAGCGTGACGCCATTGAGAAACCGCGCTTCAAACCGTTCGAACTCGATCGCCAGATCCGCCTCGTCCATGAGCCGCAACTGATCGTATTTTTGCGCATTCGGACTCTCATCCGTATCACCATGCTCGGCCCCGATCTCCGCCAGCGCCGCTTCCAGGATCAGCGACATGTCCAGTTGAACCCTGCCGTCGCCGACAAATTCCAAATCGACGATCGCCGGGCGGATTTCATGCGCCTGGCTAGCTGAAGAGGAGCTGGCAACCACCATCACGGCAAAAACCAGGCCGGCAAGCACTTGATTTATCGAGCGGGAGAACATCTTCATCTTCAAAAGCCACTTGGGAGAAAAATTCATGGAACGACAGGCAAGCCAAAGACCAGGTCTCGGTTACGCATGGGCAATAATTGGCGCGCTGCTGGCCATTAGTCCAGCCTCGGCCCATGAATTCTGGATCGAACCCGATGATTTCTCCGTCAGCATGGAAACGGAAATCAAGGCTGATCTCCGCGTCGGCCAGGACTTCAAGGGCGATGCCTTCCCTTACATCCCGGCCCGGTTTTCAGCGTTCAGGAGCTATGACAGGCTCGGCGAAAGCGACGTCGACGGCACGACCGGAGATCTTCCGGCCTTGCAGCTGGCGCCCCGGTCCGAAGGCCTCAACATATTCACCTATGTATCCGCCGGCGAGCGCATCCGTTTCAGGGATTGGGACAAATTCGCCGAGTATCTCGACATGGAGGGCCTGACTGCAATCCCCACCCTTCACGACACCCGCGGCCTTCCGCGCGACGACATCCGCGAGCTCTACACAAGGTGCGCCAAGACGCTTGTTGCGGTCGGCGATGCGTCCGGTGACGAGGACCGCGCCACCGGCATGCGGCTTGAGCTTGTTGCGGGCGAAAACCCGATAAGCATCAAGCCCGGCACGGAGATGAGCTTCACCCTGTTGTGGGAGGGCGAACCGTTGCCGGACACCCAGGTGGCGCTGTTCAGCAAGGGCGAGACCCCGGACTCCGGCACAAGAACCCTCGCCCGCACCGACGCGGATGGCCGCGCCCGCTTCACCATTCCAGCGACCGGACCCTACATGGCGGCGAGTGTCCACATGATCGAGGCGCCGGCGGACCGCAATGCGGATTGGCAGAGTTACTGGGCCTCGCTGACTTTCGGGGTGGAGTGAGACGAGCGCTGCGAACACGAAAACGTAGCTCCAGGCAAGTGTGCCAATCTCCTACTCCGCCTGCACCTCTTCAAGGCCCAGAGCCATGGGGATTGCGGCGGCACACATCAGTGCCATTGTGATCAGAACAACGGAAATGCCGAAAAACTCTGCAATGAGGCTGAAAACCCCACCGGCGAACAGCACGATACCAATGATCGTGTTTGACAGCGCCGTGTAGGCGGCGCGTGTGTCGGCGGTTGCCATATCCGTCAAATGGGTGGAACGCCCAAGCCGCACACCCTGATACGCAATCATGATGGAAAAAAGCAGCACCGGTAGGACCAAGGGCGTCGACAACCACCCGGTGAGCGAGAACCAGAAGCTCAGCGCCAGAACCACCATCGACAGCAGCGATGCAATCAGGAGAACCTTGCGGCTGGATCGGTCAGCCAGCCGTCCCCAGACATAGGCGCTGACGAGGCCCGCAAAAGCCGATGCCAGAACAAGATAGCCGAGCCCCTCGAAGCCGCCTTCGCCGGCCTTGCTTGCCGCAGCAATCATGAAAGGTGGCGCCAGTGCGGTGGTGGTCAGAAGTCCCCGGACGATGATGAAACGGCGAAGCTGCGGATCAGACGACAGGTATTGCAGATCGGCAATTGCCGATTTGAAGGCATTTTCGCCGCCCTGGGTGGCGCCGGCCTCTTCGAAAAGAGTGGAAAAGACCAGTGCGGCGATCAGCCAGCAGGCCGCCGCGACAAACAGGCCGCCAACAACCAGGGTCATTCTCGGCACAAACCCGGTGATCAGCAGGATCGCGTAAACGATCGTGACCGTGGCTGCCAGAGATCCTGCCAGCCCTGTTGCGGTGCCGCGGGTGGATTTTGACACGGTCTTTCCCAGCACGTCCTTGTAGGAAACCGAACAGATGCTGCGCGCGATCGCCAGAACCGCGAGGGACAGGACGATGGCCCAGCCCGCGGCGGCACCTTCCAGCGTCAGCGCGCAAACGGCAATCGATGCTGCCGCCAGCCCCTGTATCAGGCTGCCCAGCACCCAGACCCATTTGCGGACCGGGAACCGTCTGATGGTGCCGGCCGTGAAGATTTGCGGCAAAAGGGCGCCGGCTTCGCGGACAGGCACCAGCAGACCGACAAGGAACACGGGCGCAGCAAGTTCCGTCAGCAGCCAGCTGAGCACGAGCTTCGGATCAATCAGCCCGTCGGAGGATTTGGTGAGCGCCAGCGAACCGGCATGAATGAAGAAATTCCGCGGCTCTTCGCGACAGACGGAGTCAGGTATGTCCCTGCACGCCCGGCCTTCATCGTCGATGGCAACCGCTTCAAACGCATCGCGCATCCGTTCGCTCACTTCAGCCATCAAACCGCCTTCCTGCACCCCATGAGAATGACACAGAATAGATTTGACCTACTCGCAAATAGCAAGAGCTGAGCACGCATCACGGGTAATGATGGCCGGCGGAATGTGCATGTAACTTGCGCCCACATCACCCTGTGTCCACTCCTCAACGACAAACCCCGCCGAACGTCGATCCGGCGGGGTTTGCTTGCATTGGACAGGTCCTGCGGCGCAGGACCTGGCTGATCCTACTGACCCCCGCCCAGCGTGTGCACATAGACAGCCAGCTGCTTGATCGTCGGCGCGCCGAGGCGGCCGATCCAGGCCGGCATGGCGCCATGCTTGGGATTGCGGATCTGCTGGGCAATCTGCGCTTCGGTCGAGCCCTTGAGCCAGATGCCGTCCGACAGCCGCGGGGCACCAAAATCGGTGATGCCTTCGCCATTGTCGCCATGGCAGGCGGCGCAGTTTTCCGCGTAGATCACCTTCCCTGGCTCGACCATGGCCGGATCACGTGGCGTGTCGCTCAGGCTCACCACATAGGCTGCGACCTCGTTGATCTGCGCGGTTTCCAGCATGTCGCCGAAAGCCGGCATTTCCGAGTAGCGGGTGTCGTCATCACCATCATAACGGATGCCGTGGGCAATGGTCAGATAGATCTCATCGATCGTCCCGCCCCAGAGCCAGTCATCATCATTGAGGTTGGGGTAACCGGCAGAGCCGGCTGCACCGGATCCATGACACTGGGCGCAATTGACCTTGAAGGCCGAGGAGCCGCCGGCAATGGCGAATTGCAGCAGTTCCGGATCGGACGCGATCTCGTCGAGGGGAGTCGCGGCGACCTTTTCCAGCAGCGTGCCTTGCGCAATCTGTGCCTCTGCCAGTTCGGCAACCACCTCGGCGCGGCTGGAATAGCCGAGCAGTCCCGGCGTGGCGCCGTTGATCAGCGGGATTGCCGGATAGGCGATCACGTAACCGATGGCCCAGACGATGGTGGCGTAGAACGTCCACAGCCACCAGCGCGGCATTGGATTGTCGAGTTCTCGAATGCCGTCCCATTCATGACCGGTGGTGGCGACACCGGAGACTTCATCAACGTGTTTCTCGGACATGTCTCAGTCCTCCTTCAGCGGAATTTGCGCAGCCTCGTCGGCTGATTTCTTTGCCCCGGGACGGAACATGAAAAGCACGACGCCGACGAAAACGACGAACATGAAGACCAGTCCCCAGCTGTCGGCGAAGTGGCGCATTGCAGTGTAGGTTTCCATTGCTCAGACCTTTTCTTACCGGTAGCCGGATGCTTCGTCGTAGGTCGAGAAATCGACCAGCGTTCCAAGCATCTGCAGATAGGACACCAGCGCATCCATCTCGGTGACCACGGAAGGATCGCCGTCGAAATCGCCGAGCTTGGCCTTCGGATAACGCTCTTCGAGACCCGAAGTATCCGCTTCGGGGTCCGACTGCGCCATCAGGTCGGCCTTGGCATTGGCAATCATGTCTTCGGTGTAGGGCACACCCACGGCCAGGTTGGCCGTCAGGTCAGCCGTGACATTGGCCACCTTGAGCGGTGTCGTCGCCAGGAACGAATAGCTCGGCATGATCGATTCAGGCACCACCGAGCGAGGCTCCTTGAGGTGCTCGACATGCCATTCGTTCGAGTAGCGGTCACCGACGCGGGCGAGGTCAGGCCCCGTCCGCTTCGATCCCCACTGGAACGGATGATCATACATCGATTCCGCCGCAAGGCTGTAATGGCCATAGCGTTCGACCTCGTCGCGGAACGGACGGATCATCTGGCTGTGGCAGGTATAGCAGCCTTCGCGGATATAGATGTTGCGCCCGGCAAGCTCCAGCGGTGTGTAGGGACGCATCCCCTCCACTTTCTCGATCGTGTTCTCGAGGTAGAACAGCGGTGCGATCTCGACGATGCCGCCGATGGAAACCACCACGAGAGAGCCGACCAGAAGCAGCGTTGCATTGCGCTCGATGATACCGTGTTTATCTAACAGTGACATGGGTCTCTCTCCTTACTCTGCCGGCTGCATGGCGGGTTCGCTGCCCGGAATCGGGACCTCGTCGCGCTCATGCCCGCGGATGGTCATGTACACGTTCCATCCCATGATGATGCCGCCGGCCAGGTACATCAGGCCGCCAATGGCGCGCAGCAGGTAGTAGGGGAACATGGCCGCCACGGATTCGGCGAAGGAATAGACCAGGAAACCCTGATCATTGTATTCGCGCCACATCAGTCCCTGCTGGATGCCGGCAACCCACAGAACCGCCGCGTAGACAACGATGCCGAGCGTGGCGAGCCAGAAGTGCCAGTTGACCAGGCGCATGGAGTAGAGCCGCGGACGGTTCCACAGTTTCGGCACCAGATAGTAGATCGCGCCGAACGAGATCATGCCGACCCAGCCAAGCGCACCGGAATGCACGTGACCGATGGTCCAGTCGGTGTAATGGCTGAGCGAGTTGACCGCCTTGATCGACATCATCGGACCCTCGAAGGTCGACATGCCATAGAAGGCCACCGCAATCACCATCATCCGAATAATCGGATCGGTACGGATCTTGTCCCAGGCGCCTGACAGCGTCATCAGACCGTTGATCATTCCGCCCCAGGAAGGCATCCACAGCATGATCGAGAACACCATGCCGAGCGTCTGTGCCCAGTCGGGCAGAGCCGTGTAGTGCAGGTGGTGAGGACCGGCCCAGATATAGAGGAAAATCAGCGCCCAGAAGTGGATGATCGACAGCCGGTAGGAATAGACCGGGCGGTTGGCCTGCTTGGGAATGAAGTAGTACATCATGCCCAGGAAGCCGGCGGTGAGGAAGAACCCGACCGCGTTATGGCCGTACCACCATTGTGTCAGCGCATCCTGCACCCCGGCAAAGGCCGAGTAGCTCTTGACCCCGAGGAACGACACCGGAACCGCCAGATTGTTGACGATATGCAACATCGCGATGGTGACGATGAAGGCCAGGTAGAACCAGTTGGCCACATAGATATGCGGCTCCTTGCGCTTGATGATCGTGCCCAGGAAAGTGATCAGATAGGCAACCCAGACGACCGTCAGCCACAGGTCGACATACCATTCCGGCTCGGCATATTCCCGGCCCTGGGTGATACCCAGCAGATAGCCGGTTGCCGCCATGACGATGAACAGCTGGTAGCCCCAGAACACGAACCAGCCCAGATCGCCGCCGAACAGCCGCGCGCGGGAGGTGCGCTGGACCACGTAAAACGATGTCGCGATCAGCGCGTTGCCGCCAAACGCAAAAATCACCGCCGAGGTGTGAAGCGGACGGGTGCGTCCGAAATTGAACCACGGCTCGATGTTGAGATCCGGATAGGCCAGCTGGAAGGCAACGACCACGCCAACCAGAAATCCGACGATGCCCCAGAAGGTGGTGGCGATGATGCCGTAGCGCACCACCTCGTCAAAATAGCCTGACTTGTCGTCAGCCGACTGGACAGCAGCGGCCGATGAGAAATTGATTCGCCGCATCAGCAGCACGGTGCTCACCAGCAGGACGAAGAACAGGACCGTCATATGGGCCGCGAACTGATCGTCCTTGGCGAAAGCCACGCCGAGCAACGCCAGGAAGGCGCTGATGCCCACGGCGATCGTTTCGGTAGTGTATTTCATTTTAGGTATCCCCCTGGGGTATCGAAACAGGGTCGGAGAAACCACGCCGCCTGCCCCCTTATGACAAGCTGCGAATCTTCTCCGAACCGGTGCACAATTCGCAGACAGCTCATCATCTCGCATTGATCCAAGTCAAGGACGCGGCGCGACCGCGAACCTACCGTTGCGAGCAAGAGGGAAACAAAACGAACAACAAACTTCGCTCCTTGACTGGGATGAGACCTCATGACCGACAACGCCACCATCAAGCTGGCGCATGGCGAGGATCCGATTGCCGCCTTGCGCAAGGCGCACAAGGATCAGTTGCTGCTGTGCGACCGGCTGGAAGAAATCGCAGATTCCCTCCCCGACGCCGTCAACCGCCAGAAATGCATGTATGCGGCCCGCGCACTGGGCCCGATGATCCGCGGCGTTCACCGTTTCGAGGAAGAGGTGGTGTTCCCGATGATTGCGCAACAACGTGCAGCCGACGAACGAACCGAGCCGACACTCAACCGCCTGCGCTTCGAGCACTGCGAAGATGAATGTTTCGCCGAGGAACTGACCGAAACGCTGCATCAGTTGGGCAGTGGAGACCCGGACGTCAACACCGAGGCTGTCGGCTACATGTTGCGCGGATTTTTCGAAGCCATGCGGCGTCACATCGCGTTTGAAAGCGAGATGCTGCTGTCGATGGGCGGGCCGGCGCCCGGCACACCGGATGCGGCAGGCTGAAACACCTGCGAACAGTCCGGGCAACGCTTCTGGCAACCAATCCGGTTTCTGAGCCCGTATCCGGGTCCACTTCTGGCCCCGCCCCTAGGCCCGCACATCCAGAACACTGAAGCGGCGGCGGTATTCCGCGGCTGTCAGCCCGGTGACGGATCGGAACACCCGGCCAAAGGCGGAAAAATCCTGATAGCCCACGGCCCAGCCGACGGCGCCGACCGGCTCGCGGGTCCTCTCCAGCAGTCCCCGCGCCTTCTCCACCCGTAGCGCCTGGACATAGGCATTCGGATTGAGCCCGGTTGCAGCCTTGAAACGGCGCAGGAATGTCCGCCCCGACAATTTGCTGCGCTCTGCCAGCGCCTCCACCCCCAGATCATCCTGGACATGGCCTTCCATCCAGAGCTGCAGCGCCAGAACGGTCTCGTCGCCGTGATTGAGATTGGGCCGGAAACTGCGATAGTTGCGCTGTTCGCGCTTGCCCGGATCGATCAGCAGATAGCGTGCGGTGTTGCTGAGCACCTCGACGCCCTGCCAGCGTTCGACAAAGAACATGCCCAGATCAAGCCAGGCCATCATGCCGCCGGCGGTGATGATGTCGCTGTCATCGATCAACAGATGCTCCGGCTGCAGGTCGGCGTCTGGAAAGGCGGCGCGAACCTCGTCTTCCAGCGCCCAGTGGGTGGTGACCGGCCGGCGCGCCAGCAGGCCCGCATGCCCGAGCCAGAACACACCCGCACAGACGGACGCCGTCAGCGTGCCGGCTTCGTGCCGTGCGCGAATCCAGCCATGGAACTCCTTATCCGCCTCGCCACGGGCATTGCTTCGATTGGGCGGCACGATCAAGGCATCATAGTGAACTGATGCCGGCGGTATCCTGTCCGGTCTGATCGTCTCGACATTGATGACAATACCGCCCTGCTCCGCACTGAGCGTGTTGGCCGTGTCGAAAAGGTCGGTCAGCCCCAGCACCGCGGCTTCCTGAACGCCCTGGTAAGCGACGATGGCGAGCGACCGGTCGCCCTTTTGCGCACTTGGCGTATTCTGCACATTCTTTGTCATATACGCCAATGTATCGATCCAGCCCTGCTGTGTAAATCCTTGGCTCCCAACCAAAGGAGACCGAAATGACTGACACAGCCCTCATTCTCGTCGACATTCAGAAGGACTATTTCGATGGCGGCCGCTGGACGCTGAGCAAGATGGATCAGGCCAGCGACAATGCCGCGAAGGTTCTGGCCCATGCCCGCAAGAGCGGCCACCTGATCGTCCACATTCACCACGAGATGCAGTCCGACGACGCGCCGTTCTTCAGACCCGACACAACCGGCGCCGAGATCCATCCCAAGGTGGCGCCGCAGCAAGGCGAGGAGGTCTTCCTCAAGCACACGCCGAACAGCTTCCACAACACGCCGTTGCACGCCACCCTTACCGCGCGCGGCATCAAGAAGGTCATCATCGTCGGCGCGATGAGCCAGATCTGCATCGACGCCACCACCCGCGCCGCGTCGGATTTCGGCTACACCGTGACCCTGGTTCACGATGCCTGTGCAGCCCGCGACGTGGAATTTGACGGCGTGGCAGTGCCGGCGGCGCAGGTCCATGCAGCCTTCATGAACGCCCTCTCCTTCGCCTATGCGAACGTCGTGGATTGCGAGGCTTTTCTCGCGCAATCCTGAGCTCGCGCTCGATTCGAATTGCAGCCAGTGACGGCCAAGCATTATTTTTGAGTTTCGATGTCTTTGTCTGCTACAAGCCCGACCCGGCCTGTGGACAACGGGGACAATGGGCACAAAATGGATGCTTGGCCGATTCGCGTCCATTGCATCCTGACTCTGCGGCCCTGCCCGGGTATGTCTGACGATTGCCCGCATCTGACGAGGATAGAAAACACGATGAACGACGCTGCCCGCAAGATTGAGTCGATTCCGGCCCGCGCCGAGAAAAGCCCACTGATTCGCGAGGCGCCGTCCAACATCGAGGCCGAGCAGGCGTTGCTGGGCGCAATCCTGGTCAACAATGATGCTTTCTACCGGGTATCGGACTTCCTCAAGGAAGAGCATTTCCAGGAGCCGCTGCACCGGAAGATCTTTGAAGTCGGCGGCGACATCATCCGCATGGGCAAGACCGCCAACCCGGTGACCATCAAGACCTTCCTTCCCGCCGACGCCAAGGTCGGCGACATGACCGTGGCGCAGTACCTCGCGCGGCTGGCGACCGAAGCCGTCACCATCATCAATGCCGAGGACTACGGCCGCGCCATCTATGATCTGGCGCTCCGCCGCTCGCTGATTTCGATCGGCGAGGACATGGTCAACATTGCCTATGACGCGCCGCTCGACATGCCGCCCTCGACCCAGATCGAGGACGCCGAACGCCGCCTTTTCGAGCTCGCGGAAACCGGCCGCTACGACGGTGGTTTCCAGTCGTTCAACGACGCCGTGTCGCTTGCCATCGACATGGCAGGTGCCGCCTACCAGCGCGATGGCGGCTTGTCGGGCATTTCGACCGGCATTTCGTCGCTCGATGCCCGCATGGGCGGGCTGCAGCATTCCGACTTGATCGTGCTTGCCGGACGCCCGGGCATGGGCAAGACCTCGCTTGCCACCAACATCGCCTTCAACATCGCCCAGGCCTATGAGGGCGAGGTGCAGGCCGACGGCTCGATGAAGGCCAAGAACGGCGGCGTGGTCGGCTTCTACTCGCTCGAAATGTCGTCCGAGCAGCTCGCCACCCGTATCATTTCCGAGCAGACCGAGATTTCCTCCTCCAAGATCCGCCGCGGTGAAATCACCGAAGCCGATTTCGAAAAGCTCGTCGGCTGTTCGCAGATGATGCAGAAGATCCCGTTCTACATCGACCAGACCGGTGGCATCTCCATCGCCCAGCTCTCGGCCCGTGCCCGCCGCCTCAAGCGCCAGCGCGGCCTTGACGTTCTGGTTATCGACTACATCCAGCTGATGACCGGTTCGGGCAAGTCGAGCGACAACCGCGTACAGGAAATCACCCAGATCACCACCGGCCTGAAGGCGCTCGGCAAGGAGCTCAACGTTCCCATCATCGCGCTGTCCCAGCTTTCGCGTCAGGTTGAAAGCCGCGAAGACAAGCGGCCCCAGCTCTCCGACTTGCGTGAATCGGGCTCGATCGAGCAGGACGCCGACGTGGTGCTGTTCGTGTATCGCGAGGAGTACTACACCAAGAACGGCGAGCCGCGCCGAACCCCCGACGAGGAGGCCGCCGACATCAAGACGCCCGAATATCTCGCCTGGGAAGAAAAGATGCTCAAGGTCAAGGGCACCGCCGACGTCATCATCGCCAAGCAGCGTCACGGACCGACCGGCACGGTTCAGCTCGCCTTCCAGGCGGAGTTCACCCGCTTCGAGGATCTGGCCGACAACTCCTATGCCCAGTTCGTCCACGACGAATAGGCCGAGGACTTGACGCCGCCCGACGCCATACCCCGCTCCGCCGCCACCACGCGCCTGAGCATTGATCTGGCTGCCCTGGCTGCCAATTGGCGCAAGATGCGCGATCTCTCGGGCAGCGCGCGGTGCGGTGCTGCGGTCAAGGCCGATGCCTATGGCACGGGCGCCGATCAGGCAGCGCCAAGGCTGGCGCGCGAGGGCTGCCGCGATTTTTTCGTTGCCGACGCCAATGAAGGCGCACAGCTGCGCCCGCTTCTGCCCGATGCCCGCATCTATGTGCTCAACGGCGTGTTCGAAGAGGCTTTTGCGCAAACGCTTGCCCACGATCTCATTCCGGTCATCAACTCAGCCGAACAGGCCGCATTCTGGTGCGGCAATGCCGATGCCCGCCCCTACGCGCTGCACATCGACACCGGCATGAACCGGATGGGCCTGACGCCCGCGCAGGCACTGGCTCATATGCAAGGCAGCGCCCCCACACCATGTCTGATAATGAGCCACCTTGCCTGCGCCGACGAGCCGGATCATCCGCTCAATGCGACGCAGATCGAGCTGTTCGAGAGCCTCAAGCCCGCCTTCGCCGGGATTGAAACCAGCCTCGCAAACTCCGGCGGCATCTTTCTCGGCCATGCCGTTCACCGCGACCTGACCCGCCCCGGCATCGCGCTTTATGGCGGCGAACCGGGTTCGCACCGGCCCAACCGGCTGCAGGCCGTTGTCACCGCCGAAACCCGCGTGCTTCTGGTCCGTCATGCCAAGGCCGGGGAAACCGTAAGCTATGGCGCAGCCCAGCTGCTGACCCGAGACAGCCGCATTGCCGTCTGCGGCGTGGGTTATGCCGACGGCTTTCACCGCTCGGCATCCGGCGCGGGCGTGCCGTTGCGCTCCGCTGTGCCGCAAGGCGCGTTTGGGGCGCTGGGTGGCGCCCGGGTTCCGGTGCTCGGCAAAATCACCATGGATCTGACCATGTTTGATGTCACCGACCTGCCCGAAGATGCTGTCAACGCAGGAGACTGGATCGAGCTGATGGGCCCGACCATCACGCTGGAGGAAGCCGCTGGCGCAGCGGGAACCATCAGCTACGAATTGCTCACCAGTCTCGGCCGCAGATATGCGCGCAGTTACGCAGGCTGACCACTCTCCAATCCGGCAAGCACCGTGGCAATCACCGCTCGCGCACGATCTTCAGTGATCAGCGGCCGCATCCGGGCAATCACGTAAGGGTCGCGGAACATGCGCGTGGCATCGTTGAACACCCGAGCCGCGGCAGCAGCGTCACGGCCGGGAAAGCGTTCCGCCATCAACGCGGTGAGCACCCGCTCCATCTCTTGAACATGTGCCATGACGATGTCGGGATGGCCGGATGCCAGATCCAGATAGGCCGAAAACAGCACCGGATCCGCGTCATGACCGGCGCATTTCATCCGCATCTGAACGAGCACGAAATCCTCGAGCCGAAACCGGACCGGACCGGGCCCATCGACAAGTGCGCAAACGGCTTTAGAGACGTCAGCGAACCAGTTTTCGGCCATCGCCGCGATCAGGGCATTCTTGTCGGTGAAGAACCGGTAGGCATAGGATTGCGACATCCCCGCTTCCACAGCCACGTCGGACATCACCAGCCGCCGCCCCCGGTTGGCTTTCAACACCCTTTCGGCAGCGGCAAGCAGCGCTTGTCGTCGCACATCGGCATCGGGTTGTGGACGCGCCATTTCAGATCCAGCGCCTGGTTCGCGCCCTGTAGGCAGCATACTCCGAACCAAAGACCTCTTCCGCGGCCTTCTCCTCGAAGGGAATGTACCAGAACCTGGCCAACACAAAGAACATCAGCGGCGCCACGATACCGGCAGCATAGCCGGCCAGAACCGCAGCACCGATCAGAAGCAGCAGGAACCCGAGATACATCGGGTTGCGCGTGAAGGCGAAGGGACCGGAGGTCACCAGCTTCTCTGGCCGGTCGAAAGTCATGATGGTGGTTTTCGACCGCAAGAATGCAAGCCGAGCGGACACCAGCAGCCAGAGACCGGCAATCAGCGGCACAAGCCCCCACAGGACTTCGGGCCGGTCGAGAATCTGGGGTCCGAAGCCAGCCAGAAAAATGGCCTTGATCAGAATCACAAGCAGCAACACGTGAACGGGGGGCAGAGACAGCATGGGTACCTCCTAATAAATAATAATTTATCTACTATTATTACTACAATATCTGCGTCTGGCAAGAGATTGCGCTGAACGGTGGCGTCCGGCGTGCCCGGGTACCGTCTGGCTGCTTTGCACACTCGGAAAATTGAGCAGAAAGCCGGAACAAACAGTGGACAAACTCGCATCTTCCTGACAAACCGTCAGCAGCAACAAGGAGATCCGGCTCTTGGCCAAAGCACGCGTTCAATTCGTCTGCCAGTCCTGTGGCACGGTACACTCCCGCTGGGCCGGCAAATGTGATGGCTGCGGTGAATGGAACACGATTGTCGAGGATGATCCCACCGGCGGTGTCGGCGGAGGACCCGGCACCGTGGCGAAGAAGGGCCGCGCCGTGGCACTTGCCAGTCTCTCCGGCGAGATCGAGGAAGCCCCGCGCATCCCGACAAAGGTCAGCGAACTCGACCGCGTCACCGGCGGCGGTTTTGTCCGCGGCTCCGCCGTGCTGGTCGGCGGTGACCCCGGCATCGGCAAGTCGACCCTGCTGATGCAGGCCGCGGCAGCGCTCGCCCGCCAGGGCAACCGTGTGATCTATGTCTCCGGCGAGGAAGCCGTCGCCCAGGTGCGGCTCCGCGCGCAGCGTCTGGGCGCTGCCGATTCCGGCGTGCTGCTAGCGGCGGAAACCAATGTCGAGGATATCCTCGCCACCCTCGCCGACGGCAAGCGCCCGGATTTCGTCATCATCGATTCGATCCAGACCCTGTGGAGCGATCTCGCCGGATCGGCGCCGGGCACCGTCACCCAGGTCCGCACCGGCGTGCATGCCATGGTGCGCTATGCCAAGCAGACCGGAGCCGCCATGGTTCTGGTCGGCCACGTCACCAAGGATGGCCAGATCGCCGGCCCGCGCGTTGTCGAGCACATGGTCGATGCCGTGCTCTATTTCGAAGGTGACCGCGGCCATCACTACCGCATCCTGCGCACGGTGAAGAATCGCTTTGGCGCCACCGACGAGATCGGCGTCTTCGAGATGTCCGACAAGGGCCTGCGCGAAGTCGCCAATCCGTCGGAGCTGTTTCTCGGTGAGCGCAACGCCAAGGCCCCCGGTGCCGCCGTCTTCGCCGGCATCGAAGGCACAAGACCGGTTCTGGTCGAGGTTCAGGCGCTCGTGGCCCCCTCAAGCCTTGGAACACCGCGCCGGGCGGTGATCGGCTGGGATTCGGCGCGCCTGTCGATGATCCTGGCCGTCCTCGAAGCCCATTGCGGGGTACGTCTGGGCAGCCATGACGTCTACCTCAACATTGCCGGCGGTTACCGCATTGCCGAACCCGCGGCCGATTTGGCTGTGGCCGCAGCACTGGTTTCCTCCCTTGCCGGGCTTGCCCTTCCCGCCGATTGCGTCTATTTCGGCGAAGTCAGCCTGTCCGGGGCCATCCGGCCAGTGGCGCAAACAGGTTTACGGCTCAAGGAGGCCGAAAAACTGGGCTTCGCCAACGCGGTATTGCCATCGGGATCCGCCGACCTTCCATCCAGAGCGGGTGCAGGTCTGGCCCAGATGGAATCACTGGCGGATCTGGTTGCGCGCATAGCCGGCTCCAAAGGTGCGCTTGTGACCGGCGGGGACGAGGACGAAAACTGAATTCAGCCTATCCGGGCGCCCTGAGAGGCCATGGTGGGCAGAGCCTGAACGGAACGCGATTTCATGCCCATTACCCTTCTCGACGGCATCCTGCTTGGCATCACGCTATTTTCGGCGGTGCTTGCGATGGTTCGTGGTTTTTCCCGCGAGGTTCTGGCAGTCGCATCCTGGATCGCCGCCGCTGCCGCTGCCTATTTCCTTTATCCTTTGCTGACCCCGCTGGCGCTGAAATACACATCCTCCGACAAGATCGCCATGATCGGCTCGGCAGCAGTGGTGTTTCTGATCGCGCTGATCCTGGTCTCCTACATCACCATGCGGATCGCCGATTTCATCATCGACAGCCGTATCGGGGCACTCGACCGGACGCTGGGCTTCGTCTTCGGCGCCGCCCGTGGCGTGCTGCTGGTCGTCGTGGCCATGCTGTTCTTCAACTGGCTGGTGGCCACCCCCAAGCAGCCTGAATGGGTCGTGACCGCAAAATCCAAACCGATGCTGGATTCGCTGGGCGCCAAGCTGGTCAACATGCTGCCCGACAATGCCGATGCAACGATCCTCGAGCGCCTGCGTGGCAGCAGTACCGCGGAACCGGGATCCGACGCGACACCGGCCACAAGCGGATGACAAATCCCTGCCGGGATCCATCCGGCAGGTCTACATAAAGGTTCGACGCCGATGACAGACAGTGGCTTGAAACCGGTCGACAACGAAGCCGACTGCTTCCATGACGAATGTGGTGTGTTTGGAATTTTCGGCAAGCCGGAAGCCGCTGCCGTGGTCACCCTCGGCCTGCACGCGCTTCAGCACCGTGGCCAGGAAGCTGCCGGCATCGTCGCCTTCGACGGCAGCCAGTTCTCCGTCGAACGCCATGTCGGCCTCATCGGTGACACCTTCACCAAGCGCTCGGTCATGGACCGTCTGCCCGGTGACCGCGCCATCGGCCACACGCGCTACTCCACCACCGGCGGCGAAGGCCTGCGCAACGTCCAGCCCTTCTTTGCCGAATTTGCCGGCGGCGGCTTTGCCATCGCTCACAATGGCAACATCACCAATGCACTCACCGTCCAGCGCGAGCTGCAGAAGCGCGGCTCGATCTTTTCCTCGACATCGGACACCGAAACCATCCTGCATCTGATCGCGGTCAGCGAGAAGGACAGGATCGTACCGAAATTCATCGACGCCTTGTCGAGAATCGAAGGCGCCTATTCGCTGGTCGGCCTGTCTGAAAAGAAGATGATCGGCGCCCGCGATCCGCTTGGCATCCGGCCCTTGTGCATCGGCGATCTCGACGGCGCCTATGTTCTGGCCTCGGAGACCTGTGCGCTCGACATCATCGGCGCCCGCTTTGTCCGTGAAGTGCAGCCGGGCGAAGTTGTGGTGATCACCAACAAGGGTATCGAAAGCCACTTCCCCTTCGAAAAGCAGGAACCCCGCCTGTGCATCTTCGAATATGTCTATTTTGCCCGTCCGGATTCGACCATCGACGACCGCAATGTCTACGAGGCGCGCAAGAAGATCGGTGAGGAACTGGCCAAGGAATGCCCGGTCGACGCCGATGTGATTATCCCGGTACCTGACTCGGGCACGCCTGCAGCAATCGGCTTTGCGCAGCAGGCCAACATGCCATTCGAACTTGGCATCATCCGAAATCATTATGTCGGACGCACCTTCATCGCCCCGTCGTCGGAAATCCGCCATATGGGCGTCAAGCTCAAGCTCAATCCGAACAAGAACATGATCGAGGGCAAGCGCGTCGTGCTGGTCGATGATTCCATCGTCCGCGGCACCACAAGCCAGAAGATCGTTCAACTGGTCCGCGAAGCCGGAGCCCGCGAAGTGCATATGCGCATCGCCTCCCCGCCGACAATGTCGTCCTGCTTTTATGGCGTCGACACACCGGAAAAATCGAAGCTTCTGGCCTCACGCATGTCGGTCAGCGCCATGGCTGATTTCATCCGGGTCGACAGCCTCGGCTTCGTCTCCATCGACGGGCTTTACCGCGCGGTGCGCGAACCTGGCCGCAATGCGGAGTGCCCGCAATTTTGCGATGCCTGCTTTACCGGTGATTACCCGACCGCACTCACCGACCAGGAAGATATGGACAATGTCCGCAGCCTGTCGCTGCTGGCCAACAACGGATAGTTTTCAGCATGGCTTCTCTTGAAGGACGTATCGCGCTCGTCACCGGCGCTTCCCGTGGCATTGGCTACTGGACTGCGCTGGCGCTGGCCAAGCAGGGCGCGCACGTGATTGCCGTCGCCCGCACCACCGGCGGCCTTGAAGAGCTCGACGACGCGATCCAGGCCGCAGGCGGCAGCGCCACGCTGGTGCCGATGGACCTCACCGACATGCAGGCCGTCGACCGGCTCGGCGCAGCCATCAATGACCGTTGGGGCAAGCTCGACATTCTGGTCGCCAATGCCGGCGTGCTTGGCACCATTTCGCCTGTCGGCCATGTGGAGGCCAAGGTGTTCGACAAGGTGATGGCGGTCAATGTCACCGCAACCTGGCGGGTCATCCGCTCGGTCGAACCGCTGCTGATCAAGTCCGATGCCGGCCGTGCCCTGATCCTGTCCTCAGGCGTCGCCCATTCCGCGCGCGCCTTCTGGGGCCCCTACGCCGCCTCCAAGGCGGCAGTCGAGACCCTTGCCCGTGTCTGGGCCGCCGAAACCGAAAAGACCGCCCTCAAGGTCAATTCCATCGATCCCGGTGCCACCCGCACGGCAATGCGGGCACAGGCGATGCCGGGCGAAAATCCCGAGACGCTGCCGCATCCGGAAGAAACGGCCGAGAAACTGGTTCCGCTCTGCGCGCCCAGCTGCCTCGAGACCGGCAAACTGTTCCGCGTCGCGGAGAACCGCTTTTTCGACTACCGGCTGCCTGTCTGAGCGCGCAAGCCTCGCCTCATCCCCGATAACCGGTTCCAATTGCGCAAGATCGGCTCTAGGCTTGCCACGGACGCGTTTGCCGGTTCGCAAATTGAACCACCCTCATGGGCCGGCAGGCACGGAGGAGGATGTTCATGGCGGGTTTCGCGGCAACAATCGTTGTTCTCTTGGCAGCGGCCGGTCTGCTGGCGGCACTCTATGTTGCCCGCCAGCGCAACGTGAGCCTCACCCAGGCCATCGCGCTGATAAAGTTCCGCACCCTTTTCCGGCTACGGCTCCCCAATCGTCCGGGACCCGCTGACCGGCCGGTCATCCACGTCTATGCCCGCCAGTCGGGCCTTGACGTTGCCGTGCTCTGGTCATTTCTTGACCGGCACAGCCTGCACCTGTTGCACGAGCGAGACCAGCACTCCTTCATCCTGTTTGGTCTGCGCCTGTTCGGCCAGACGGCCCATGCCGGCGATACCGCGGCCATCGAAGCGGCACTGGCTGCCGGACAGTCTGTCAGCGTCCCCTGCCCGCCGGAGATCGAGCCCCAGCCGCAAACCCTCGACAGCTACAGGTCGCTCGCAGCGCTCGCGCGGAAGCACGGCGCGGCACTGCGTGCGCTGCATGTCCGCGGCTCCCGCTTCTCGCTGTGGTCGGTGCACCCGAAATCAAAAGCTCCCCGCCATCTGCTTCCCCGGATGACGCTGGGACAATCGGATCTTCTCGATTTCAACGATATCAGTCCGGCCGCCAATGGCGCGACGGATCCGCGCGATGAAGACCGCGTGCATGATCAGCTGGCTCTTGCCCGCTACCGCAGCAACGATCTCGAACGCGGCCTGTTTCTCGCCTTTCGCGATGCCTGTGACACCTATGGCAAGGCCGGCCCGGTGCTCGAGGACGCGCTCGGCGGCAAGCTCACCTACAAACGGACCCTGATCGGCGCCCGGGCGCTGGGCGCGAAATTCGAGGCCATGAGCCAGCCTGGCGAAGCGCTCGGCATCCTGCTGCCCAATGCCAATGCGGTCATCGTCACCTTTCTCGCGCTTCAGTCCGCCGGGCGGGTGGCTGCCATGCTCAATTACACGGCTGGCCCTGCAGCGCTGGTCTCGGCCCTGTCGACGGCAAAGATCCGCACCGTGCTTGCCAGCCGCGCATTCGTCGACAAGGCGGGCCTTGAGGCGCCGGTTGCAGCCATCGAGAAGGCAGGCGTGAAAATCGTCTGGCTTGAGGAGCTGCGCGAGAGCATTACCCTGATCGAGAAGGCAAGCGCATTTGTGAACTGGCGCAGGCCGTTGCGTGCGGTCAAAGCCAGCGATCCGGCGGTGATCCTGTTCACCTCCGGCTCCGAGGGGACGCCCAAGGGCGTGGTTCTTTCCCACACCAACATCCACGCCAATGTGGCCCAGGCCGAGGCCCGCATCGACATTTCGGTCGAGGACAGATTGTTCAACGTGCTTCCGGTGTTCCATTGTTTCGGCCTGACCGGAGGCGCCATCCTGCCGCTGTTTTACGGCGTCAGGTTGTTTCTCTACCCCTCGCCGCTGCATTACCGGATCATCCCGGCGGTGGCCCGCGAGGTCAGGCCTTCGATCATGTTCGGCACCGACACCTTCCTGGCCGGCTATGCGCGCACCGCCAAGGACACGGATTTCAAAAGCCTGCGGCTGATCGTGGCCGGGGCGGAAGCCGTTCGTGCCGAGACAAGACGGATCTACCGGGAGCGCTTCAACGCCACCATCATCGAGGGTTTCGGCATGACCGAGACAGCGCCGGTCGCAGCCGTCAATTCAGGCAGTCACAACAAGGATGGAACTGTCGGACGCCTGCTTCCCGGCATGTCGCTGCGGCTCGAACCGGTGGAAGGCATCAATGACGCAGGCCGGCTGTTCGTTTCCGGACCCAATGTCATGCTCGGCTACATGCTGGCGGCAGAACCCGGCGTGCTGCAACCGCTTAACGGCGGGTGGCATGATTCAGGCGACATCGTAGCGGTTGACGAGGACGGCTACATCGCAATCCGCGGCCGCGCCAAGCGCTTTGCCAAGATCGCCGGCGAAATGGTTTCGCTCGGCGCTATCGAACTGATGGTGCAACAGCTCTGGCCCGAAGCCTTCCACGCCGCGGTTGCCGTGAAGGACAAGCGCAAGGGCGAACGCATCGTGCTGGTGACAACCAAGATGCCGGCCTTGCGGGAGGAATTGCGCGAATACTCCCGCCGCTTCGGCGCCACCGACCTGATGGTGCCCGGCGAGATCATCAACGTCCCCGAAATCCCGCTTCTCGGCTCGGGCAAGACCGATTACGTGACGGCGCAAAAGATTGCCGACGAATGGATCAGCTCGCACCGCACCGACAGCAGCAAGGCCTGACGGAAGGCTGCAAGGGCTTTCAGGTGCCCGCAAGCATGCTGCGAGCCACAACTGCGGCGCTCGGGCTTACTCTTCCGGCTTGCTGGAGCTTTCAGGCTTTTCGGAGGTGTCAGGCTTCTCATCCGTGGATGAGCTGGCATCGGCACCGGAATCCCCGTTCTTTCCGTTCGCGAGCCGCGCTTTCGGGCCGTACCGGCGTGCCCAGGCCCGCGCACCGAACGGCAGCGACGCGAGATAGGCCAGCGCCGTCAGGGTCAGCGTCTCCCAGGTGAAGCTCATCAGCAGCGACACATAGACCACGGCCACCAGAATAAACGGCATCACCAGGTCGCGGCGCACACCGCCGCTGATGCCCTTGCCGGAAAACACCGGCACCCGGCTGATCAGCAGAAAGCCGATGAACATGGTATAGGCTGAAGCGGCAAAGCCTGTTGTCTTGTCGATCGGCAGCCCCATGATCCCGAGATAGACCGGCAACAGCACCAGGAGCGCGCCAGCAGGTGCCGGCACGCCGACGAAGTAGTAGCTCTGCCACTCCGAGCGGGCGGTGCTTTCCGAAATGACGTTGAACCTGGCGAGCCGCAACCCGGCGGCAATCGCGAATACGATCGCCGCGATCCATCCGAAGGAACGTGCCTGGTCGAGAATGAAGACATAAAGCACCAAGGCCGGCGCGACGCCGAAATTGATGATGTCTGCCAGTGAATCCATCTGCGCGCCGAATTTCGACTGGGCTTTCAGCAACCGCGCCACGCGCCCGTCGACGCCGTCGAGAAAGGCCGCAATCAGCACCATCGCCACCGCCATCTGGATCTGGTTTTCGAATGCCAGCCGGATCCCGGTCATGCCGGCGCAGATCGCCAGCACCGTGATCAGGTTGGGGACCAGCATCCGGAACGGAATTTCACGCAGCCGCGGACCGCGGCCTTCATGGTAGTCCGATTCATCCAGACCATTGGGGTCATAGGGTGGAAACGGCGTTGGCATGCATGTCTCCCTTGTCGCCGGGGCGAAGCGTCAGTCGCGGCGGCTGACCACGGGGCCCTTGTTCGATCCAAATTCGGCCAGCATTGTCTCACCCGCGATCGCGGTTTGACCGACGCTGACCAGAGACCGCGCCGAGGCCGGCAGGAACACGTCCAGGCGGGACCCGAAGCGGATCAGGCCGAAGCGTTCGCCGGCATCAAGCTGCTCGTTCTCTTCGGCCCAGCACAGGATGCGACGCGCCACCAGTCCGGCGATCTGCACCACGCCGATTTCACCATGACGGGTTGTGTCGATCACCAGCCCGCTGCGCTCGTTCTCGGTGCTGGCCTTGTCGAGTTCGGCATTGAGAAATGATCCTTGCGAATAGACCTTGCGAACGACGCGGCCTTTCACCGGCGCGCGGTTCACATGGCAATCAAACACATTCATGAACACAGAAATGCGCAGCATTTCATCCGTGCCCAGGCCCAGCTCAACCGGCGGCGCCATCCGCACCACCGACGACACCCGGCCATCAGCAGGGCTGATCACCAGATCCTCGTCCAGCGGGGTAATCCGCTCGGGATCGCGGAAGAAATAGGCGCACCACGCAGTCAGAACCATGCCGATCCAGAACAGCGGGTCGGCAATCCAACCAAGCAGAACCGATGCAACAAAGAATGCTGCAATGAATTTGTAGCCTTCCCGATGAACAGGAACCAGCGCGTTGCGTACGCTGTCGATAATACTCATGACGTCTTTCCTGATTTGTCTGTTGGCCGTGACTACAGCAATTCGCGGCAAAGGGGAAACCACTTTCCAGCGTCAATTGCACACACGCCCTTACGTATCGTCAACTTCCGGTGTCCGCCGTCGCGTGACAATGCCCAGCTCATCATCTTCGCGCATGCGCTTGAGCTGCTCCTCGGCTTCCGTCGCCTCGCGCTGGCGGTCCCACATGGAAGCATAAAGCCCCTTCTGGGCAAGAAGTTCCGCATGCCGCCCGCGCTCGGCAATCTGGCCATCCTTGAGCACGATGATCTCGTCGGCGCTGACCACGGTTGACAGCCGGTGGGCAATGACCAGCGTGGTCCTGCCCTTGGAGACAAAGTCGAGCGCAGCCTGGATTTCCTGCTCGGTGGCGGTGTCGAGTGCCGAGGTCGCCTCGTCAAGAATGAGGATCGGCGGTGCCTTGAGAATGGTGCGGGCAATCGCCACGCGCTGCTTCTCGCCACCCGAGAGTTTCAGCCCGCGCTCTCCGACCATCGCCTTGAAGCCGTCGGGAAGCCTGCGGATGAAATCCCCGATCTGCGCCAGGTCCGCCGCCCGGTCGACCTCTTCCTCGCTGGCATCGATCCGGCCATAGCGGATATTGTAGGCGATGGTGTCGTTGAACAGAACCGTGTCCTGCGGCACCATGCCGATGGCAGCGCGCAGGCTTTGCTGGGTCACGTCGCGCACATTCTGACCATCGATCACGATATTGCCGGACTGGATGTCGTAGAACCGGTACAAAAGCCGTGAAATCGTTGACTTGCCCGCGCCCGACGGGCCGACGATGGCGACCGTCTTGCCCGCAGGCACCTCGAACGAGACACCCTTGAGGATCGGGCGTGCCGGATCGTAGCTGAAGTTGACGTCCTCGAAGCGGATCGCTCCCTGGTCGACCACCAGCGGCTTCGCATCCGGCGCGTCGCGCACTTCCGGCTCCACGTCGAGAAGCTCGAACATCTGCTCGATGTCGGTCAATCCCTGGCGGATTTCGCGGTAGACGAAGCCGATGAAATTGAGCGGAATCGAAAGCTGCATCAGCATCGCGTTGATGAACACGAAATCACCGATGGTCTGCTCGCCGGCCTGCACCGCAAGCGCAGACATTACCATCATCACGGTCATACCGACGCCGAAAATGACGCCCTGGCCCATGTTGAGCCAGCCGAGCGAGGTCCAGACCTGGGTCGCCGATTTCTCGTAGGATGCCATCGAGACGTCGAAGCGCTGCGCCTCCATGGCCTCGTTGCCGAAATATTTCACGGTCTCAAAATTGAGCAGCGAATCCACCGACTTGGTGTTGGCGTCGGTGTCCGATGCGTTCATCGACCGCCGGATCGAGATCCGCCAGTCCGACGCCCGCACCGTAAACCAGATGTAGAGCCAGACCGTGACGGCTGTCACCAGCACATAGCTCCAGCCATAGGCAACGCCGAAGATGACCGCCGTCAACGCGAACTCGATCAGCGTCGGCGCAGTGTTGAGAATGGTAAACCGGACAATGGTCTCGATGCCCTTGGTGCCGCGCTCGATGACCCGCGACAGCCCGCCGGTGCGGCGCTCGAGGTGAAACCGGAGCGAGAGTTCGTGCATGTGCACGAAGGTCTTGTAGGCCAGCTGCCGCACCGCATGCTGCCCGACCCGCGCAAACAGCGCGTCGCGCAGCTGGTTGAAGCCCCATTGCACGATCCGCACCACATTGTAGGCGATCACCAGCATCACCGGCGTGGCTATCAGCGCCGGCATCCAGGACACGACATCGGGCTTGCCATTGAGCGCATCGGTGGCCCATTTGAAGAAATAGGGAACCGAAATCAGCACCAGCTTCGACAGAAGCAGGAACAGCGTCGCCCACAGCACCCGCATCTTCAGATCCGGCCGGTCAGCCGGCCACATGTAGGGCCACAGGTTTTTCAGCGTGCCGAAGGGATTTCCCTGGTCGGCGGATACGGTTTTCGAAGCCAAGTCAGATGTCCTTGTTTCCGCTCAGGGCCGCCGAGGCGCCCCCTGCCGGGTGTGGTCTGCGAATTCACCGTCGCCGGAGGGCGAACAACCGCCACCGCAACAATGATCAAGTGTCGTGCCTATGATGCCCGCAAGGTCACGCAGCGCAGCCGCGTTGACGGTGTAACGGGAACTCTGCCGGTCGGCGCGGAAGCTCACGAGTTCCGCTTCCACCAGCACCTTGAGATGCTGCGACACCGTCGATTGTGCCAGACCGGTGGGACCGACCAGATCCTTGACGCAGCAGCTGTCGCCGGCACCCAAGCTCCTGAGCAAGCGCAACCGCACGGGATGCGCCAGCGCCGCGAGCTTACGCGCTACCGCTTCGTCACTCGGGCTGATGTCGGCATCGGCAATATTCATCGTTCATCGGCGATATACGATGAACGATGCGTGGTCAACCGGCCTAGAGTTTTTTGGCTTCACCGAGGAGCTTTTTGTGCATCTCTTCGGCGTTCTCCATCGGGCTTTCGGGCACAGAGAACACCTGCCCCGGCTTGATCCGGTCCGGGTTCTGGATCTGCGACCGGTTGGCCAGATAGATCGTGGTGTAGCGCACGCCCTCGCCATAGGTCCGGCGCGAGATCTGCCACAAAGTGTCCCCCCGGCGGATGATGACGGCGCCGGGCGTGGAGGCCAGTGGTGCCTGGAGAATGGTCTTCGGTTCACCCGGCTCGCCGGAGCCGGTCACCGCCACCTCTGCACTGGCAAGCTCCGCAGATGCCATGTCCGCAGGCTCCGCGAGCGCGATCTCGGCCTGCGAAAGAGCTTCGGCCACCTTCGACAAATCGCCGGTGACCAGGCGGTCGATCGCCGCCGCGTCGTCTGCACTCCCGGTCGAACCGGCCTCTTCTGCCGCTCCGCCGGCCGAACCAGGCATCAGGGCCGCAAGCGCGGACTTGGCCTGTATGCGCATGGACTCCGCGATCGCCCGGGCTTCCGCGCTGCTGTCCGCCGGAAGGTCGGCAATGGACGCCGCCTTGAGCTTGTCCATGGCCTCCTCCATCGCCGCGGTGATCTCGGCTGTACCAGGTGGCTGGCTCGATGAAGCCATCTGCTTGAGCGTGGACAGCGCGGCAAACGCGCTTTCGCGCATTTCCGACAGGCTGGCAATGTCAGGCAGCACCAGTTCTTCCGGAGTGGCAGATTCACCCGCACCGTCGGCGTCGGCGATCTCCGCCTCTCCGGCCGGTTCCGCCGGCGCAACCGCAGCCAGCGCCTCGCCTTCGGGGCGGTTGAACGGCACGGTGGCCCGCAACAGTACGGTCTCCCCCGCCTGATCCATCAGGTCAGCACTGATAATGTGATCGCCGACCGCCAACTGGCTCGTTGCCTCGACGATGAAGCGTCCGCTCTCATCGGCCGTATCGGTTCCGATCAGGTTGCCATCGGCAGTAACCCGGACCTGGTAGCCCGCGGTCGCCGAACCGGCGATGAAGATCCGGTCGCCCTCGATTTCCACCGCGTCGACGCGCACGCTGGCGTCGGCGGGAACCGGCGCCGGCGCTGTTTCAACGTCCGAATCCGGCGCAGCCATGGCGACCTCGGCCGCCGTATTCGCATCCGGGTCCGCAGCTTCGCCCCCCTGATCCGAAGCGGTTTCCGGTTCAGCCCCAGCCTCGCTCTCGCCTGAAATCTGCGGTGCCGACGTGGTCAGCACGCTTGATGCATCGGGCAGCGCAGGCATCTGGGAGTCGGAGCCGGCATTGCCTGCACTGGTGTCGGCAGCGGCCATTTCAGTGGTTCCTTCGGCGCCGGAATCATTGGCACCGTCAGCAGCCATTTCGGCTCCGGCTTCAGCCTCTCCACCGGCTGGCGCTGCGCCCTCGCTGTCCGGAGCGGCAGCAGCCAAAGAACCGTCTGCGGCCTCTGATGTCTCGGATGTCTCGGCATTCTGCGATGCTGCCGAGGCTGCGGCAGTTTCCACCTCGTCATCGACCGGCGCCGCAGCGGGTTGCGCGATAATCCGGCTGGCTTTGCCGGGCTTGCTGACCATAGCCAGAAGCTCACCGTCGGCGTTTTCAGGAATCGAGACCGTGGCGACCTCTTCGGACTGCCGAACCTTCCCATCCTTGTCCGTCACCCGCAATGTCAGCTGGTAGTCGCCCGCCGGCAGCGGCGTATCGAGGATAACCGCAAAATCACCGCTGGAGCCGACCTCGGTCGTGGCGATCACCGTCTCTCCACTCATGATGTCGAGCGTGCTGCCTGGCTCGGCCTTGCCGGCGATCACGGTGGATCCGTCGGGTTCGACCCGAAGCAGATCGAAACTCGGCATCGCAAAGCTGTCCGCCGCAGTGGCTGGAGCAGCGGGATCCTCGGGCTGCGATTCGGCTTCCGTTGTCTCTGCGGCAAGCCCATCCCCGGCGCTCTCCGACCCGGCATCCTCAGACGGCGCCGTGGCATCAAGCATGCTGGTCTTCGGCGTCTCATCTGACGCCAATTCGGTGTCTGTTTTGAATAAGTTAGGTGCTAAAAAAAATGCGCCAAAGGCAATCGCCACTGCGACGCCCAGGAAAACCAGAAAACCGGCATTACTTTTATTCATTGTCTGCTCCGCGGATACGGCAAAAAAATCCGTCTCTTGGCCAAAAACCTATATGCTTTGAATACAGGGTACAAGAAAAAGCGATTTGCAGCCTTTGTGCGGCCTTGACCGTGTCCGCCTGGCTATGCTCAGTGACCTCATGACCACACCTGCAACGCGAATTAGCTCCATCTGCGTCTATTGCGGCTCCCAGCCGGGGCACGACCCTGCCTTTCGTGAAGCAGCCCAGGTGCTCGGTCGCGCCATGGCCGAGAACGGCATTGATCTTGTGTACGGCGGCGGCACCAAGGGCCTTATGGGCGCGGTGGCAGACGCGGTATTGGCAAACGGCGGCAAGGCCATCGGCATCATCCCGGAATTCCTGATGAACAAGGAAGCTTCAGAGCATGACCTCGGACAATTGACCGAACTGCATGTGACCCGCGACATGCATGAACGCAAGCACATGATGTTCGAGCGGTCGGATGCCTTCGTCACACTGCCCGGCGGCATCGGCACGCTTGAAGAGATTGTCGAGATCATGACCTGGGCCCAGCTTGGCCGCCATATCAAGCCGATGGTGCTGGCCAATATCAACGGGTTCTGGGATCCGCTGAATGCCTTGATCGGGCACATGCGCGAGGCCGGCTTCATTCATACCGGGCATCTGGTCCGGCCGCTGGTGATCGAGTCCGCCGAGCAGATCGTGCCTGCGATCCAGGCTGCGGCAGCGACCGCGGGAAACGGCCAAGACGAAACCATCATCTCGAAAATGTAGCTCCTTCCGGCCGGGATTTCTCCAGATCCGCCTCCGCGGCCGGACATCAGGCACTCAAAGATATCGCTGCAGCTTGGCACTCACAGATGCCAGGACATCCGCTGGCGCACATTTTGCGCTGGCTCGCGCCTATACATCGATTTCGTCCGCCTCTTAACATTTCGGAAACAACTATAAGTAATTATAGCATACGACATGTATCGATATTTGACTTATTGATATATACGCAACATCTAACATAGTACCTACTACCACTACAGCATATTGTACTTATTTAAATTAGCAAAACTTGATTTTGCGTGTGAGTAAAAGTCAAACCGATGACCAGCATCATGACCAACAGCGCGGCGATGGCCGCACTCTCCACCCTTCGCTCCATCACAAGCGATATGGAAGCGACACAGAACCGGGTCTCGTCCGGGTACCGGGTGGAATCCGCTGCCGACAATTCCGCCTACTGGTCGATCGCGACCACCATGCGCTCCGACACCAAGGCGCTGGAAACAGTCACCGATGCGCTGGGCCTCGGGGCTGCGATGGTCGACGTCACCTACACGGCGATGGATGCGTCGATCGGGATTGTCGACCAGATCAAGGCCAAAATGGTGGCTGCACTGGAACCCGGCGTCGACAAGAACAAGATCCAGCTCGACATCGATCAGCTTCAGGAGCAGATCCTATCCATCGCCACCTCTGCCAGCTTCGCAGGCGAAAACTGGCTTTACCATGAGGCCGGCGGAAACACGCCCGCGGAAAAATCCATCGTCGGCTCGTTCAACCGTGACGCCTCCGGCCTGATCAGCCTGACGACGCTCGATATCGACACCGAGTACGTCTCATTGATCAAGCTTGGATTTGGCGGTCCCGTGGCAGCCCGCGGCAACGGCATATTGTCCAACGTCCGCACCAACATCAATTATGTCGATTCCTCCGGCGCGACTGTGGTCGGTACCGCCAGTGGCGGCGTGCATGACTTCGATCTTACCGGCATGACCAGGGACGAGCTGCTGCTGCAGATTCAGGCCACCGATCTTGCGTCGGAAGAACTGGCGGATGCCACCTCGACCGTTGGCGCCCTGAAATCGCGCATCGACATGCAGGAAAAATTCGTCAGGGATCTCATCGACTCCATCGACACCGGGGTCGGCAGGCTGGTCGATGCCGACATGAACGAGGAATCGACCCGCCTCAAGGCGCTGCAGACGCAACAGCAGCTCGGCATTCAGTCCCTGACGATCGCCAACTCCAGCTCGCAATCCATTCTCCAGCTGTTCAACTAACAAGATCCCGCCCCGGCACCGGCCTTCAGGCGCCGGGAGCGACACCAGCCGGTCAGCCTGATGCAGCAGCCGCCGCTGCCGCCGCCTGACGCGCCTTGCGGCTGCGCAACAGCGAAGACGTATAGATTGCCAGGGCAATCCAGATCAGCACGAACGCGGCCAGCTTGTAGGTCCCGAACGGCTCCTTGAAGACGAAGACCGCGATGAAGAAGATCATCGTCGGCGCGATGTACTGCATGATCCCGATGGTCGACAGCCGCAGCAACTTGGCGCCATTGGCATAGATCATCAGCGGCACCGCCGTGACCACGCCGCAGCCCATCAACAGCAGCATGTCCGTCGAGCCGGTATCGCCGAAATGCCCGGTGCCGTTGAGTTCGGTGTAGGCGATATAGGCCAACGCCGGCGGCGTCAGCATCAGCACCTCGAGAAAGAAGCCCTGGTTGGGACCGACCGGCAGCGATTTCTTGCAGAAGGCGTAAAAACCCCAGCTGAGCGCAAGGCCGACCGACACCCAGGGCAAGCCACCCGATTCCAGCGCCAGCAGGCCGACTGCGACCGCGGCCAGCGCGATCGCCGTTTTCTGCCGCCCATCGAGGCTTTCCTTGAGCAGGATGGCTCCGAGCAGAACCGAGAAAAGCGGATTGATGTAATAGCCAAGCGCGGTTTCCACCGCCCGGCCCGCGGCAATCGACCAGACGTAGATGCTCCAGTTGACGGTAATCAGCGCCGCCGTGATGAAGGCCATGCCCAGGGTTCGCGGTGACTTGAAAGCAGCCCGGATATCCTGGGTACGCCCAAGCAGGATGAGGACCACCGCGGCAATCGGCACAGACCACACCACACGGTGCGCCACCACTTCAAGCGCCGGAATATGGCTCACGGCCTTCATGTAGATCGGCAGGAAACCCCAGAGCAGATAGGCCGTGAGCGCGAAGGCAAAACCGCGCGGTGTATCTTCGTCATAAAGCGATGGTGCGGCTGTCGTCGCCATGATCTGTCCTGCCCTCTTCCCCGATTGCAATACCGACGCTTAGGACAACCGCTATGAATGGGCAAATTCATTCCGCTGAACAGTCATTGCCGCAAGGCCGGAGCGACGTTGCCTACTCCGCCGCCACCCTGCCCGCCAGATCGCGGTTCTTCATCAGCTTGAACACCACCGAATCCATCAGTGCCTGGAACGAGGCATCGATGATGTTGTCGGAAACGCCCACCGTCCACCAGCGCCCGCCGTCGCTGTCGGCAGACTCGATCAGCACCCGGGTGATCGCCTCGGTGCCACCATTGAGGATGCGCACCTTGTAGTCGACCAGCTCCAGATCGGCGATTTCCGACTGGTAGACGCCGAGATCCTTCCTGAGCGCGATATCGAGCGCATTGACCGGGCCGTGACCTTCGGCCACCGACATCATCTCCTCGCCGTCGACCACCAGCTTAACCACCGCTTCCGAAACCGTGGTGATCTGGCCCATCGCATTGAACCGCCGCTCGACCATCACCCGGAAACTGGTCACCGAGAAGAACTCCGGCACCCGGCCCAGCGTCCGGTGCGCCAGGAGCTCGAAGCTCGCATCCGCCCCTTCATAGGCGTAGCCGGTGGCCTCGCGCTCCTTGACGATGCCGATCAGCTTGTCGAGCTTCGGATCATTCTTGCCGACCTCGATGCCGCGCCGTTTCAGCGCATTGATGAAGTTGGATTTGCCGCCCTGGTCGGAGACCATGACCTTGCGGAAATTGCCCACGCTTTCCGGCGGCACATGCTCATAGGTACGCGGATCCTTGAGCAGCGCCGAGGCATGGATGCCGGCCTTGGTGGCAAAGGCCGATGCCCCGACATAGGGCGATTGTGCGGCCGGTGAGCGGTTGAGAAGCTCGTCGAAGCCATGGCTGAGCTTTGTCAGTTCGGCAAGTTTCTCCGGCACGATCCCGGTCTCGAACCGATCGGAAAACGCCGGCTTGAGCATCAATGTCGGAACCAGCGTGATCAGGTTGGCATTTCCGCAACGCTCGCCGATGCCGTTGAGTGTGCCCTGGATCTGCCGCACCCCGGCTTCCACCGCTGCCAGGGAATTGGCCACCGCCTGCCCGGTGTCATTGTGGGCGTGGATGCCCAGCCGGTCGCCGGGGATGCCTTCGGCGATCAGCGCCACGATGATCTCGCGGATTTCCGACGGCTGGGCGCCGCCGTTTGTGTCGCACAGCACGATCCAGCGCGCACCGGCTTCATAAGCCGCCTTGGCGCAGGCCACGGCGTAGTCGCGATTGTTCTTGTAGCCATCGAAGAAATGCTCGCAGTCGACCATTGCTTCCTTGCCGGCTTCGATCACCGCCTCAACCGACCCGGAAATCGACTCCAGATTTTCCTCGTTGCTGCAGCCGAGCGCCACCTGCACATGGTAATCCCAGCTCTTGGCGACCAGACACACAGCATCGCCGGCGGCCTGAATGAGCCCGGCAAGCCCGGGATCATTCGACGCGGAAATGCCCGCCCGCTTGGTCATGCCGAAGGCCACGAAGGAGGCCTTCGCGGTGCGTTTGCTGGCAAAGAACTCGGTGTCGGTCGGGTTGGCGCCCGGATAACCGCCTTCCACGTAATCGATGCCGAAATCATCCAGCATCTTCGCAATGGCGATCTTGTCCTCGACGGAAAAATCGATCCCCGGCGTCTGCTGGCCGTCTCTCAGCGTGGTGTCGAACAGGTAGATGCGTTGCTTGGTCACTGTATTCTCCAGAAACTGCCGGGAGAAATACCCCCCTCTGTCGGCTGCGCCGACATCTCCCCCGCACGGGGGGAGATCAAAACCCGTGAGCGCCCGGCACCTGATCTCCCCCCTTGCGGGGGAGATGTCACGACGTGACAGAGGGGGGCGAAACGCGACACCTCAAGCATCGGCTTTCCCCGCGAACCTGTCAGTAGCGCGGATCAGTTGATCGAGGATACCCGGTTCGGAAAAGGCGTGCCCTGCTCCCTCGATCAGGTGGAAACCGGCGCGCGGCCAGGCCTTGTGCAGCTGCCAGGCAATGCGTGCTGGGCAAGGCATGTCGTAGCGGCCATGCACGATGACGCCGTCGATGTCGGCAAGCTTGTGCGCATCGCGCAGCAACTGCCCCTCTTCCAGCCAACCCTTGTGGACGAAGAAATGGTTCTCGATCCGTGCAAAGGCCAGAGCAAAATGTTCCTCGTGGAACTTATCGCTCGTCGACGGTTCCGGCAGCAGCGTGATGGTCTCGCCCTCCCAGCAGCTCCAGGCCCTGGCTGCCGCAATCTGTTCGTCGCGGTCATCCCCCACCAGCCGCTTGCGGTAGGCCGCCATCAGGTCGCCACGCTCGGCCTCGGCGATCGGCGCCAGAAACCGCTCCCACTTTTCGGGAAACATCTCCGAGACGCCGAACTGATAATACCAGTCGAGCTCGGCCTTGGTCAGCGTGTAGATGCCGCGCAGCACCAGCTCGCTGACACGTTCGGGATGGGTTTCGGCATAGGCCAGCGCCAGCGTCGAGCCCCAGGAGCCGCCGAAGACCAGCCATTGCTCAAACCCTGCCATCTCGCGCAAGCGCTCGATGTCGGCAACCAGATCCCAGGTGGTGTTGTTGTCAAGCGAGGCAAACGGCGTCGAACGGCCGCAACCGCGCTGATCGAACAGGATGACGTCGTAAAGCGCGGGGTCGAACAGCCGCCGGTGTACCGGACCGAACCCGCCGCCCGGCCCGCCATGCAGAAACACCGCCGGCTTGCCGCCCTTGGTGCCGATCCGCTCCGAATAGACCTGGTGCCCGTCGCCGGTGTTGTAAAAGCCGGTCTCGAACGGTTCGATCTCCGGGTACAATCCGCGGTGTTCACTCATGCTTTCAACCCCAATTGACCCAGACGACGACGGCGAGCGTCACCGCAACAACCAGCACGCCCTTGCCGATCAGCCCATAGAGCAGCCATTTCGGCATCTCGGTTCCCGGCTTACGCTCGCTCATGATTTTCGCTCCGGCCAGGTTTCGGTGTCATGATCGGGGTGCTGGTAACTGACCAGCGTTTGCAGAAACGAAACCGCATCCGGATCTTCAAGCGAATGCCGCTCGGGCAGATCCGGGATCGCATCGCACCAGATCCGCTTGCCCTCGACGCCATAGGCAATCGTCGGCGCCACCCTGTCAGGCTCATCAAACGCCAGCACCGACAGCGCCAGCCCGTCCGGCGCGTCATAGGCCAGCGGTGTTCCGCACTTCTCACAAAACCCGCGCCGCGCAGCATCCGAGCTCTGGAACCAGCAGGGGTCTCCGCGGGTCCATTCGACGGTTGCATCACCGACCGAGACCAATGCCAGCGCGTGACTGGCCGAGGCCTTCTGACACATCCGGCAATAGCACACCGATGAAGTGCCGGGCGCCCCCGTCAACCGGAACCGCACCACGCCGCATTGGCAGCCACCGGAAAGGGACACTGCGCTCATGACTTGCCCTCCACCGTCCAGACGCCGGTGTCATGATCCGGATGCTGGTGGTTGGTCGACGCAATGCTGGCAAGCCCGCCGGGCAGATCGTCCCGGTCCACATGCTTGCCGGGCAGGCTGCCCAGCGCCGCGAAAAACTGCACCCGCGTCTCCACGCCGTCATTCGCAACCGGCGGAAATGCCGACGGATCATCCAGACTGCCGAGCGTCACCGCCACCCCCTCCGATTGCAGCGTGTCGAAAAACAGCGGCGTGCCGCAATCCCGGCAGAACCCGCGCCGCACCGGATCGGAAGACTGGAACCAGCCCGGCTCGCCGCGGGTGATGGAGAGCATTTGTCCCGGCGCGAAGCCCAGCGGCATGAAGTAGTTGCCCGCAGCCTTCTGGCACATCCGGCAATGGCACAGATGCGGATACTCGAGGTCGCCCTCGATCCGGTAGCGGATCGCGCCGCACTGGCAGCCACCGCTGTGATGCTGGCTCATAGTTCATCCTCCGGCTCAAAACAGACAGCTTCGATATTGTGGCCTTCGGGATCGGTGACAAAGGCCGCGTAGTATTCCGGATGATAGATCTCGCGAATGCCCGGCGCGCCATTGTCGCTGCCGCCATTGGCAAGACCGGCGGCATGAAAGGCGCGAACCGCTCTGCGCGAGTCCGCGCGAAAGCAGATATGGGCATGCGGCGTCTGCGGCCCGTCGCCGGAAAGCCAGAGCTGCCCCTTGCGGCCAATGCCAAACCCGGCATGGGCCACCGACCCCGATTGCGCCGCCGTCACCTCGCCCACCATTTCCATGCCGAGCTCGGCAAGGACAGCCGCATAAAACCGCTTCGCCCGGTCCATCTCGGCAACGCTGAGGCTGACATGATCGAGGAGCATCTTGAGTTCAGTGGTCATCGTCTGGGCCCCCAATCAAGCGCAGGATATGGGTGCAGACATTGTCAATGTCGGTCAGCACATCGTGGTTCCAGAAGCGAACAACCCGCCAGCCCTGCTGTTCGAGGTACACTGTTCGGGCCTGATCGTGGGTTAAGTTTTCAGCATGCTGGGAGCCATCCACTTCAACGACAAGCTTATGTTCCGGACAAGCAAAATCCGCGATATAGCGCCCAATCGGCATTTGCCGCCGGAAGCCGAGCCCCATCAATCGATGCGCCCGGAGTTCATTCCACAGCTTGAGTTCGGCTTCCGTCATGGCGCCGCGCATGCGGCGCGCATTGCGTCTGAGATGCGGCGGCACTTTGCTGTGTGGCAAGCTACCCCCCTCTGTCACTGCGTGACATCTCCCCCGCAAGGGGGGAGATCGGCGTGCCGAAAGATCACGCCCAGTCAACACAACTCCATTTGCAAACGGATTGCAACCTGAGAGCGAATAGCTCCTCAGAATGACAGCAAGTTGCCGCTTGTTCGGAACAATGAGACCCTCGACATGTTCAGACCTCGGCCTTTTACCTCGGCCGGAGCCCCAAGCCCCCAATCTCCTCCCTTGCGGGGGAGATGTCGGCGTAGTCGACAGAGGGGGGTAAAGCCCAAATCTCACCGCTTCACTTCCCACGTCGTCACCCGCTCGCCAGTCTCGGGATCCTTGCCGTCCTTGAGCTGAATGCCCTTCTCAAGCAACTCGTCACGGATCTTGTCTGCTTCGGCCCAGTTTTTGGCGGCGATGAGCTTGAGACGTTGATCGACCAACGCCTGCAAAGCGGCCTCCACCCCGACTTCTAGCTTTTGAGTTCTGAGATCAAAACCTAACAGGTTCAAGGTCCTAACAAATATTCTCCGAGTATCATGGGCCAATTTATAGCGATCCGATCTACTCATCTCTTGCGAAGAAAACTTCAAGTTTATCGTAGAAATATCCGCTTGCAGCCTAGAAATTAATCGAACAACATTTAGATCTTCAGCCAACTCCCCCACATAATATTCAAAATTTTCGTCGTCACGATCATCCAGTCTCAATTCTTTTAATTTATAATATTCCTTAATATTCTCGTCTTCAATGTCTGGAATATAATCATAAAAACAATCTACGACACTCGCCCATTTCCTCAGGATATTCTCCGCTTCCTCCAGCCGCTTCACACTAAAATCGATCGGCTCCCGGTAATGCGTCATCAGCATCGCCAGCCGCAGCACTTCGCCCGGCCATTTGCGGCCGCCGAATTTGTCGGTCTCCAGCAGCTCCGCAATCGTGACGAAGTTGCCCTCGGATTTGGACATCTTCCTGCCTTCGACCTGCAGGAAGCCGTTGTGCATCCAGAGGTTGGCCATCCGGTCATTACCGTGGGCGCAGCAGGACTGGGCGATTTCGTTTTCGTGGTGCGGGAAGATCAGGTCCAGCCCGCCGCCATGGATGTCGAAGGTCTCGCCCAGATGATGCTCGCTCATCACCGAGCATTCGATGTGCCAGCCGGGGCGGCCGTGGATGGTGACGGTCTCGCCGACCTCAGTGAAGACGCCGTCCCAACCGGGCTCATCGCTCGCGGATTCCTTCCACAGCACGAAATCCGCCGCATTGCGCTTGTGGTCTTCCACCGCGATGCGGGCGCCGGCCTGCTGGTCCTGGAGCTTACGGTTCGACAGCTTGCCGTAATCGGGCATCGAGCTCACCGAAAACAGCACTTCGCGGCCTTCCCGGCCCGAGGTCACATAGGCGTTGCCCTTGTCGATGAGCCGCTGGATCATCTTTACCATGCCGTCGATATGGGCGGTGGCGCGCGGCTCATGCGTGGGCGGCAGGCAGCCCAGGGCCGCCACATCCTTGTGGTAGCGGTCAGCGGTTTTCTCGGTGACCCTCGCAATCGCCTCATTGAGCGGCAGATCCGGATAATCGCGCAAGGCCCGCGCGTTGATCTTGTCATCGACATCGGTGAGGTTGCGCACATAGGTCACGTGGTCCTCGCCATAGACATGGCGCAACAGCCGAAACAGCACGTCGAAGACGATCGCCGGCCTTGCATTTCCGATATGGGCATAGTCATAGACCGTGGGTCCGCAGACATACATCCGCACATTGTCCGGATCGATCGGCGTAAACTCTTCCTTGGCCCGCGTCAGCGTGTTCCAGAATTTGAGTTCGGTCATGGTAACTCCCCGATGCCGGCGCCCGGCCCGGGTCGTTTGTCCTGTATGGTGAGAAGACGAAAACGGCCGAGCCAGCGAAGCGCTAGCGAATAATGATGCCGCAAATGCAGGTGGCGCGTGCGCCGTGTGCCGTTTTCATGCTGTTCTTATCCCCGATTGAACCGGCCCGGTCAAGATGCCCGGGACCGGCTTTCAGCCGGCGAAAAACCGCACCAGCAGCGACACCGATAGGGCCGCCATCACGGCCGCGATCAGCCCGTCGAGCACCCGCCAGGCAGAGGGTTTCAAAAACAGCGGCTCGAGCACCCGCGCGCCATAGCCAAGCCCGAAGAACCAGAGGAACGAGGCCGACATGGCCCCGATCCCGAATGCCAGCCGTGCTGTGCCCTCATAGCGCCCGCTCAACCCGCCGACCAGCAGCACGGTGTCGAGATAGACATGCGGATTGAGAAAGGTGAAGGCGAGACAGGTCAGTACCGCGGCTTTCAGCGACCCCGGAGCAGATCGCGCCGCTTCCATCCCGGACGGCTTGATTGCCCGTTTCAGCGCAAGAAACGCATAGACGGCGAGGAAGGCCGCGCCGCCAAGCGTGACCATGGCGATCAGAATGTCCGAGCCCGAGATGATCGCGCCGAGCCCGGCCACGCCGAGCCCGATCAGCACCGCGTCCGACAACGCGCAGATCAGGCAGAGAATGAACACATGCTGCCGAAGCAGGCCCTGCCTGAGGATAAAGGCATTCTGGGCGCCGATGGCGATGATCAGCGAGCCGCCAAGCAGCAGGCCGGAAATGGCAGGAGCAAAGAGAGGTGTCATCGGGTCAGAACAATTTCATCTGGTCATCGGCCGGATCGGCAGCCTTGGGTTTGCGCGGCGGCTTTTCCGGCTCGGGAGCCGCGGGGACGTCTGTCCCCGGCTCTTGCACCTCCGGGCCGCTGTTTGCAACCTTGTTGACCAGATCGGAGACACGAATGGCCTCGAAATAATCGTCCGGCGCCGGCGCCATCAGGTCGGCCACGTGGCGCGGCTCCTGGTTGAGGCAATCGAGCCAGCGGGAAAAATCCTCCGGCTGGATCACCACCGGCATCCGGTCATGGATCGGCGCGACTTCCCTGTTCGGCCCCACCGTCAGCACCGCAGCTGTGTCCATCTCGGCGCCATCGGCGCTCATGTAGGTTTCCATCAAGCCGCCAAAGGCAACGATGCCACCCTGCCTGGGCTTGATCCAATAGGGTGTGGATTTTTCCTTCGCGCCCTTGCCCGGCCGGTGCCATTCGTAAAAGCCCGATGCGGCGATCAGCACCCGCCGGTGCCGCATGGCGGCGCGGAACGAGGCTTTTTCGGCGGCGGTTTCGGACCGGGCATTGATCAGCAGCGGGAAATCTGCCGGATCCTTGACCCAGCCCGGCAAAAAACCCCAGCGCGCCAGCAGCGCGCGCCGGTCGGTGCGATTGTCGCCTTCCTCGCGGCGGCGATCGCCGGCGATGATCAGGATTGGCTGGGTCGGCGCAATATTGTAGCGCGGCGGGAAATTCTCGATTTCCTCGAGCCCGAACAGTTCCTGCACCTCTTCCGGGGTTGCCGTTAATGAAAAACGCCCACACATTGCCAATCCATGCAGCAGGACAGAAACAGGGTCAAGCAATGACAGCTCAGACAGGCGATGTGGCACCCGCTCCGGCACTGGCGGTTTCGGTCGCGCTTGAACGCGACGGAAAATATCTGCTGGTGCTGCGCGCCAATCCGCCGGCCCAGCACATGTATGCCTTTCCGGGCGGCCGCGTCGATCCCGGCGAGGCGCTGGAAGTGGCAGCCTTGCGTGAACTGGAAGAAGAAACCGGGCTGAAAGCCAGCAATCCCCGCCCCTTCATGACCTTTGATCTGAGCTCGGACGATCCGGGCGAAGTCAAAAGGTCGGATTTCTTCCTGACCGTGTTTCTCGCCGACGACCCTGGCGGCACCGCGATGGCGCTGGACGACGCCAAGGCGGTGGGCTGGTTCACGCCGGAAGAGATCCGCGAATTGCCGGTGCCGCAAAGCATGACCTCGTGCATGGACATGCTGGCGAAAGTGCTCCCGGCTCACTGACGAAAGCGCCGCGCCTTCCGATGGAAGCGCGGCGCTCTGCTCTTACACGAAGCTGACGAACTCGTCCTTCGGTCGGCGAACCTTCTTGAGATTGGCCAGCCAGTCGTTCTCGGCGTCGCGATAGCCCAGCGGCATCAGCGTCACGGAGCGCAGGCCACGCGCCCGCAGGCCGAGGATCTCGTCCACCTGGTCCGGGTCAAAGCCTTCCATCGGCGTCGAATCGACGGCTTCGAAAGCCGCAGCCGTCAGCGCCATGCCCATGCCGATATAGGCCTGGCGGGCGGCGTGCTGGTAATTGACTTCCGCATCGCGCGGCACGTAGCCCGCCAGCAGCTTCTGGCGGTAGGCTTCCCAGCCTTCATTGGTGCCGCCGCGCTCTTCATTGACCTGGTCGAACATCGCATTGATGCGGTCTTCGGTGTAGTTGTCCCAGGCGGCGAAGACGAGCAGATGCGAGCCATCGGTGATCTGAGCCTGGTCCCAGGCCGCGGCACGGATCTTTGCCCGGACGTCCGGGTCGGTCACGACGATGATTTCGAACGGCTGCAGGCCGCTGGAGGTGGGCGCCAGCCGTGCCGCTTCGATGATCTTTTCAACCTTGTCGTCGGAGACCTTCTTCTCCGGGTTCATTTTCTTGGTGGCATAGCGCCAGTTGAGTTTTTCAAACAACATTTCCGAGGCCTTTCAGGCAGTGATTTCGACCGTAAAACCGATGCCCCGCGGCACTTGGGAGGATCCGCCAGGACAGGGTTTCAGCGAGTTACCGGGCCCAGATATGGAACCTGTGAAAACCTGCAAGTAGGCACATTTTGTATACCATCCCCTCGCCGCCTCCCCGCCGACATGCTCCGGCTGGACAAACAGGCGTTGACCTTTGCCGCCGACTCATAGCCTCCACGGACCAATGCGAGCCGCAGTGTTCGCCACCCTTGATAACGGTCAATAGTGGGCCAATTTGGTATCTCAGGCCTGCCAGTGTGCAACAAAGGAGACTTCGCATGGCCAAGCCACTCAAGATCCTGGATGGCGGCATGAGCCGTGAACTGACCCGTCTCGGCGCGCGGCTGGTGCAGCCGGAATGGTCGGCCCTGGCTCTGATGGAGAGCCCGGAAATCGTGCGCAAGGTTCACGAAGAATTTATCGACGCCGGCGCCGACGCGATTACCACCAACTCCTACGCCCTGGTTCCCTTTCACATCGGCGAAGAGCGGTTCGAGACCCAGGGCGCATCGCTGATCGCCTTGTCCGGCCGGCTGGCACGGGAAGCCGCCGATGCATGCACATCGCGCAAGATTCTGGTCAGCGGCTGCCTGCCCCCGATTTTCGGATCCTACGAGCCTGTGAACTTCGATCCGGCGACCGTGCAGGATTACCTCTCGGTGCTTGTCGACAATCTCGCACCGAACATCGATGTCTGGCTTGGCGAAACGCTGAGCCTAATTGCCGAGGCCGAAGCCATCAGATCGGCGATCGCCGCCACTGGCAAACCGCTCTGGATCTCCTTCACCTTGAAGGACGAACCCGATGCTCTCAGCTCCACGCCGCAGCTGCGGTCCGGCGAAACCGTGGCAGACGCCGCACGCTGGGCAGCAGAGCATGGCATCGAGGCCTTGCTGTTCAACTGCTCCCGGCCGGAGGTCATGCAGGCCGCAATCGCCGAAGCCGCCAGAATTTTCAACCAGGCCGGCGTGAAGACCGAGATCGGCGTCTATGCCAATGCCTTCGAGGATGAAACCGCGAGCGAAAAGGCCAATGAAGGGCTGTCCGGAATGCGGGCGGAACTCGAGGGCGAAGGCTATCTGCGCTTTGCCCGGGCTTGGGTCGCAGCCGGCGCAACCATCGTCGGCGGCTGCTGCGGCATCGGCGCCGACCAGATCGGGCGTCTGGCCAAGGAGCTGAAATCAGCAGTCTAGGACGGATCAAGCCGATGTGAGCGGGCTTGATTGGCGAATTCCGGCCTCTCAAGGCAAGATGCCGGCATGAAAAATCTCGGTTTCCATTCCGCATCGGCGGCTCGACAGACAAGGCGCCTGGCAGCACGCCAGGCAGGTGCAATTGTGCTGGCACTCGTGACCGGGGTCTGGTTGGCCGTTTCGACACTTGCCGCCGCCGCCGATCCCGACCGCTGGCGCACCGAAGGCTGGGACACAGACTTCTCGCAGTCCGTCATCGATTTCGACAGCATCATGTCCGGCGGGCCACCGCGCGACGGTATTCCGCCAATCGACGAACCGGCGTTCCTCGCCGTGTCTGAGGCCTCCGGCCTTGATCCGAAGGAGCCGGTGATGGCGCTGGAGATCGACGGCAAGGCCCGGGCCTATCCCCTGCGCATCATGATCTGGCACGAAATCGTCAATGACACGCTGGCAGGCCGGCCTATCGCGGTCACCTACTGCCCGCTCTGCAACGCCGCCATCGTGTTTGATCGGGTGGTGGACGGGACGGAAACCACGTTCGGCACCACCGGCAAGCTGCGCAACTCCGACCTGGTCATGTATGACCGCGAGACCGAGAGCTGGTGGCAGCAGTTCACCGGCGAGGCGATAACCGGCTCAAGGACAGGCACACAGCTGGAGATCATCCCCTCGCGGCTGGAATCCTGGCAAAGTTTCATGGACCGCCATCCCGACGGCGAGGTTCTGGTCCCCAACAATCCCGGTTTCAGGGATTACGGCCGCAACCCCTATGCGGGCTACGACAGCTCAGCGGTTCCATTTCTCTATCGCGGCTCCATGCCGGAAGGCATCAGCCCCTTGTCTTATGTCGTCGTGATCCGCGACGGGCCAAAGCCGATGGCGGTATCTCTCGACTGGTTGCGCCGCGAAGGCAGTGTGGAACAGGACGGCATCGACATCGTCTGGGTGCCCGGCGTCCGTTCGGTTCTCGACACGGCCGATATCGGGGAAGGCCGCGAGATCGGCAGTGTCAGCGTCACCCGCGATGGCGAGGTTGTTGCCCACGAACTGACCTTCGCTTTCGTCGTGCATGCCTTCCTGCCGGACACCGATGTCCTGAAATAGGCAGAGCCTTTCCGGACGGGATTTCATCGCGTCATGACTTGGTGTATGGGAGCCAGCATGATGCGCCGCCTCTTCCTGATCGTAGCCTTGCTGGCGCCAGTTTTGCTGGCATCGGGACAGGAGTCCGTATGGGCCCAGGATACCGGCGAAGACACAGTTGCTTCGCCCGACCTTCCGCCGCCGCCTTATGAAGCGAGATTGTTGCGGCTGGCGGAGATCATCGGATCGATCCAGTACCTGCGCAACCTGTGCGATCCCGAGGGCGATAACGGCTGGCGTGAAAGCATGCAGGCCCTGCTTGACAGCGAGACCGTCGGCGAGCCGGGCCGGCGCCAGCAACTGACTGCCGGGTACAATCGCGGTTTCCGCGCTTTCGCCTCGGTATACACGGATTGCACGGCCTCGGCGGTTGTCGCGGAGGAGCGATACCGTTACGAAGGGGCCACACTTATTACAGAAATTGTGGCACGTTACGGAAATTGATGTTTTGTTAACCGATATCGTCCCTGCCCCGTGCCGAAACGCATCAAGCCATGCTAGGGTGTTAACAAGATAGTAAGTAAGAGTTGGTCCGCATGACACATACCACAGCCCATACGCCCGATGAACTCGATGATCTGATCGTTCAGGAAAAGCTCCAGGTGGCTCTGGAATTGCAGCATGATGCGTGGGCTGAAAGCACCGCCGACGGGATCGAGCCGGAGATCATCGCCGACGCCGCCATGATCACCGCAATCCGGGAAACCGTGCGCGCGCTGGGTGAAGAGCAGGCGGAAGCCCTGGTGGAATCACTCAGGGGCCGCATTCTGGCTGGTGAATTTTCCCCCGAACGCATTCTTCAATAAGGGTACCGGCGGGGAGCCACGTGGTCAGCAACGGCAAGAGCGGATTTGAAACGGACTGCTTGAGCTTGCGACCGGCCGCAATGGCGGCGGTATTATTCCTGTTTGTTCCCGGCCCCGCCCTGGCCCTGAGTGAACTCAAGCCGGTCCCGGCCCCAGACACGACCGTGGAGCAAGGCGCTCCCGTTCCGCCATTGGACGAACCAACCACCGGGCCTGACGGTGGCCTGCCAGCGCCAAACCCGATCATACGCGCAAACCCGCAATCCAAGCCCGGCGGCATCGCCCCCGACACAGGCAGCGCTGCGGACGACGTGACGGTCGAGATCCTCACCGACCCGGCAATGTTACCCGAATCAGCGCGGCGCATGCGCCAGCTCATCTTGGAAGCAGCCGCGACCGGAGATCCCGAAAAGCTCCGCCCGCTGCTGGGCACCGGCCCCACCGCCACGCAACTGGCGTTTGGCCAGATCGATGCTGATCCCGTCGACTACCTGCGCTCGATTTCCGGCGACGCCGAGGGCCAGGAAATCCTGGCAATTCTCATCGATCTTCTCAACGCCGGCTTTGTTCGCATCGATGCCGGCAACCCCGACGAAACCTATATCTGGCCCTATTTCACAGCGCTGCCGCTCGAAAGCCTGTCTCCGCCGCAAAGGGTCGAGCTGCTGCGGCTGGTGACTGCCGGCGATGTCGAGGACATGAAGGCCTATGGCGCCTACAATTTCTACCGGATCGGCATTTCGCCGGATGGCGAGTGGCGCTTCTTCATGGCCGGCGACTGATCAAGCGCACACTTGCCCGGGGCCACATGAGCGCCTACCTGTGCAACTCTAACTGCAAGCCTAACAATCCGGAGTGCCCCCACGTGCCAGCCCTGATCCTCCCCGACCGGAACATCGTGCAGGTGGATGGCGGCGATGCCGGACATTTCCTGCAGAATCTGATCACCACCAACATCGATGCAATCAAGCCCGGCGAAGCGCATGCATCTGCGCTGCTCACCCCGCAAGGCAAGATCCTGTTTGACTTCCTGATTTCCAGGTCAGGCGAGACCGGCTACCGCTGCGACATCCGGGCTGATCAGACCGACGATTTCATCCGCCGGCTCACATTGTACAAGCTCCGCGCAGCCGTCAGCTTCGACAAGCTGACCGAAACCCCGGTCATCGCCGGGTGGGGCGGCGACGCACCTGAAGGCGCACTGCGCGACACGCGGTTCCCCGAAGACGCGCTGGCCTGGCGTCTTTACGGCAGCGGCTCGGTCCTCGATGGCGAACTCTCGGCCTGGAACTCTGTCCGGATTGCGCATGGCGTTGCCGAATCCGGGGCCGATTTCGCCCTGTCGGACGTGTTTCCGCACGATGTCCTGATGGACAAGAACGGCGGCGTGGATTTCCGGAAAGGCTGCTATGTCGGCCAGGAGGTGGTCTCGCGGATGCACCATCGCGGCACCGCCCGCCGCAGGGTGGTCACTCTGACGGCCGAGACAGATCTGCCGGCTGACCCCGGGACAGAACTGAGCATCCGTGCGGGTGAAAAACCGGTGGGTAACCTGGGAACGACAAACGGCAAATCCGCCCTCGCGATCGTCCGGACCGACCGGGTTTCCGATGCGCTGGCTGAGGAAATTGCCCTGACGGTGGAAGGTATTCCTGTCACTTTGAGCTTGCCAGACTGGACCGGCTTGTCCTTTAACAGCGGCGATCCCAGTACCCCGGACACCTGATCAATGCCCCCTGTCGAAAAAGCCCCCCGCGCCTGGCAGCGCATGCTCTCCGGCCGTCGGCTGGACCTGCTCGATCCCTCACCGCTCGATGTCGAGATCTCCGACATCGCGCAAGGGTTGGCACGCGTTGCACGCTGGAATGGCCAGACCCGCGGCGACCACGCCTTTTCCGTCGCCCAGCACTCGCTGATGGTGGAAGAGATTGTCAGCCGACTGACGTCAGCCCCGGCACAGACCCTGCAGCTGGCATTGCTGCATGACGCGCCGGAATATGTGATCGGCGACATGATTTCGCCGTTCAAATCCGTTGTCGGCGGCGGCTACAAGACCGTTGAAGCCCGTCTGGAGGCCGCCATCCATATCCGGTTCGGGCTTCCCCCGGTGATGCCGAAAAACATCAAGGCACTGATCAAGCGCGCTGACCGGATCGCAGCCTATTTCGAGGCCACCGAGCTGGCAGGCTTTGACAACAAGGAGGCACGCGCCTTCTTCGGTCCACCGCGCGGCATCAGCCGTGACATGCTGGATGTGGCGCCTCGCCCGGCCGCCGAGGTGGAAAAGATGTTCATCGCGCGTTTCGAGGCAATCGAGCTCCTGCGCCATCCCGGGAGTTCATGACCCATGCCCTACATTCTCGTGTGCCGCCTCAACCAGATTGCCGAAACAGCTGTGTTGCATGGTGCAAGGGAAATGATCAGCCTGCTGGCTGAAAACCAGCACTTCCACCGCCCCGGCGTCATCGACGAGCACCGACACCTGCTGCTCGGTCTCAATGACATATCGGACGCCCGCCCCGGTCTGACGCCACCGGCTGAAGCCCATGTCGAACGCCTGATCAACTTCGCTCAGGGCTGGGACCAGCGCGCGCCGCTGCTCATCCACTGCTGGCTCGGCATTTCCCGGTCTCCGGCCGCCGCGGCAATCACCGCGCTGGCACTTGAGCCCGACCAGGACGAGATGGCGCTGGCAGAACGCCTGCGCACAGCATCGCCCTTCGTCACGCCCAATGCCCGGCTAATCGAAATCGGCGATTCCCTGCTCGGGCGTGGCGGTCGGCTGATCCGCGCCATCAAGGCCATCGGTCGCGGGGCCGACGCCTTCGAAGGCAGCCGCATCTGCCTTGCGATCCGGCCCGGCGACGTGGTGCCCGCCGCCACGCCCGCTCGCCCCCTGGGCGGCGACTGAACGGCCATGGACAGCGACCTCATCCCTCCCCTGCGCATCGGCCTCAACGCCGCGATTGTGGCCGTGACCAACCAGACACCGAGCATCCTGGCCGTTCCGGCGTCGCCGGGAGAAGGATCGGCGGACGGCTTGCCCTTCGGTCAGTTCGACCCGGCCCGGCACCGCACATTCGAAGCCAGTCTGCGCGCAAGCGTCGAGAGCCAGACGGCGCTGCATCTGGGCTATGTCGAACAGCTCTATACCTTTGGCGACCGTGGCCGCCACATGCGCAGCGACGAGGCCCGGCACGCAGGCAGCCCTCATCTGGTCTCGGTCGGTTACCTGGCCCTGACCCGTGTCGACGCCGACAACCCGGAAGCTCTCTACGCCACCGGAGCCCGCTGGCACGACTGGTATGAGTTGTTTCCGTGGGAGGACTGGCGCCAGGGCCGCCCGGCCATGCTCGATGCGGCAATCCTGCCCCGGCTCCGGCCCTGGGCCGAGGAAACCACGCATCGGCAGCAGGTCCCGAGCCGCAAGGCGCGGATCCGGCTTGCCTTTGGGCTGGACGATTTTCCCTGGGACGAGGAACGCGTTCTCGACCGTTACGAGCTCCTGTATGAGGCAGGACTGCTCGTCGAGTCCGTGGCCGACCAGCGGGTGCAATCCACCGGGCTTGCCACGCAACTGGGCCACGCCATGCGCTTCGATCATCGCCGCATAGCCGCCACTGCTGTGCAAAGACTGCGCGCCAAGATCAAGTACCGGCCGGTGATCTTCGAGCTGATGCCACCCGAATTCACCCTCACCCAGTTGCAGACCACGGTCGAGGCAATTTCCGGCCGTCACCTGCACAAGCAGAATTTCCGCCGTCTGGTCGAGGGCGCGGAACTGGTGGAACCCACCGGTGCTGCAAGCTCAGCAACCGGCGGCCGCCCCGCAGCGCTCTATCGCTTCCGCGCCAAGATCCTCGAAGAACGCCCCGCACCCGGCTTGCGCCTGGGCGGTCGCGGCTGAAGCCAAAGCACGCAGCCCACGAGACAAAAACAGCTCAAAAACACCTTAAGAAACAAAAGCAAGCTCCTGTATATTTTCGCAATACGACAAACACAGACGCTGAATTCAAACCCTATCTATCGCGTATTCGGGCGCCCGTTTCTGCCTCACTACGAGACATTCCGGCATCGCATTTCAGATGCATCAAATCAATACTTACGATAAATGAGACTTTTCATAAAATACTTCCAAAACACGGGACCAGTGATAACATATGAAAATCAGCATGATTGCTGCTAGCCGCTTCTGGGAGGGAGGGGCTCATAAACCTGGAGGAGGAAGAGTATGACAAAGTTGTTTCTCATGACCGCGGTCGGCGCCCTGATGGCCTCGAGCGCTCTTGCCCAATCCGCCAATGTTCCGAGCAACCTTGAAAAACTGTCGGGCTTCAAGACCACCGGCGTTACCGATTTCACCTTCATCGAACAAAGCGGCGACTATGCCGACGGAATCAAGAAGACGCTTGAACGCATCACCCTGCCCGACGGCTTCAAGATCGAGCTCTACGCGATTGTGCCCGACGCACGCCACATGGCCGTGGGCCCGCAAGGCATCGTCACCATCGTCGGCACCCGCAAGGACAAGGTCTGGTCCGTGACCGACCGCAACAAGGACCGCGTTGCCGACGAGGTAAAGGATTTCGCTCCGTCGCTGACGTTTTCGATCCCGAACGGGCCGTGCTTTTCCAAGGACGGTTTTCTCTACATTGCCGAGCAGAACCGGGTGCTGCTGTTTCCCGCCGCCGAGTTCTTTTATGAAAGCCCGGATGTCGCGGCCTTCAATCTGGTTGCGCAAGGCGAGCTGATCCCGCCTGAGCATGAAAGCTTCAACCACACCGCCCGCGTCTGCAAGCTCGGACCGGATGGCAAGATCTACATCTCGCTCGGCCAGCCCTTCAATGTTGCACCCGCCGAGCACCTCGAGGAATACAGCAAATGGGGCATCGGCGGCATGATCCGCATGAACACCGATGGCACTGGCCGCGAGGTCTACACCTACGGCATCCGCAACTCGGTCGGTCATGACTTCCACCCGGAAACCGGCGATCTGTGGTTCACCGACAACCAGGTCGACGGCATGGGCGACGACATCCCTCCGGGTGAACTCAACCACCAGACCGCCATGGGCCAGCATTTCGGTCACCCATGGTATGGCGGCGGCGACACCCGCACCAACGAATATGCCGGACAGGAAGTGACTGCAGATGTGATCATGCCGGCAGTCAACACCATCGCCCATGCGGCTGATCTTGGCATGATGTTCTACACCGGTAACCAATTCCCCGCCGAGTACAAGAACGCCATCTTCTCCGCCCAGCACGGATCCTGGAACCGGACAACGCCGGTCGGCGCCCGCGTCATGGTCACCATGATCGATGACGAGGGCAACGCCAGCATGAAGCCGTTTGCGGAAGGCTGGATCGATGAGAACGGCGAGTATCTCGGCCGCCCCGTCGATGTGGCGCAATTGCGCGATGGCTCGATCCTGGTCTCCGACGATCTCGCCGGCGCCATCTACCGGATCAGTTACTCCAAATGAGAGCGCACATGCTTTTTGGTCTCGGCGGGCTTTTGCTCGCCGGGGCCGCCCATGCCGATGAACCTCCGGTCGGCGACCCTGTCGCAGGCAAGAAGATCGCCGGCCAGTGCAGAACCTGCCACGGCATCGATGGCTATGCGAAAATTCCGATCGCGCCGCATATCGGCGGCGAACCGGCCTCCTATCTGCACGATCAGTTGACCGCCTTTCGCGACGGTACGCGGACCCACGAGATGATGTCGGTGGTGGCCAGGATGCTGACCGACGAGCAGATCGATGATCTAGCGGCCTGGTACGCCTACCCGATCGCCACGGCGACCCTGACCGCCGATCCATCCGGCGCGCCCGAGGCCTGCACCGCCTGTCACGGCGACGACGGCATTGCCCTGATCGAGGACGCGCCGAACCTCGCCGGTGAATCCAACATCTATATCGACACCCAGCTCAAGGCCTTCCGTCTCGGCAAGCGCACCCACGCGGTGATGAGTGCGGTGGCCGAGGACATGACCGACGCAGAAATCCGCGCCGTGGCCGACTGGTACGCGGACGTCAAGCTCGAGATCACGGTGCCGGACTAGTCCGGCTCCATGGTTCTCGGGGTTTGCTTTCGCGTCAGCTCGCCTGAGCCATCGCGATCGCATCGGCGCCCGCGGGAATGTGTGCCGGAGATACCGGATCAGTGACAGCGCGCCACACCGCTTCTGCCACATCCACAGGATCAGTCCCTGCCGGGGCTCCCATATTGGCAAACACGCTCTCGACAAATCCGACATAGGCCTCTGGCACACTCTGCTGCATCCGCTTCCGGGCGGTTTCGCCGAAGCGCGTCGGGGATCGCCCGGGCTCCACCAAGGCCATGCGGATATTGAACTGCTCCAGTTCAAGCGCCAGCGATTGGGTGAAAGCGGTGACGGCCGACTTGCTGGCGGTGTAGACTGACAACAACGGCAACGGCGCCAGGGTGACGCTTGAGGTGACGTTGACGATAACGCCTGCCTGACGCTCACGGAACTTCGGCAGCACAGCTCGGGTTACGGCCATCGTGCCAAGAGTGTTCGTTTCGAAAATCTCGCGGACGACCGCCATGTCCTCGGTTTCGAAGACCCCGAGCAGACCGATACCGGCGTTGTTGACCAGCGCGTCGATAGGCCCGGCGGCTTCCACCGCCGCGTCAATGCTGCCGGGATCGTTGACATCAAGCGGCAGGATCCTGAGACGATCCGAAGCCTCAAGCTGGCTCTGCTTCGGGTCCCGCATCGTGGCGACGACGTTCCAGTCGCGCGCAAGAAAATACTTCGCGGTTTCGAGGCCGAAACCGGAGGAACATCCGGTAATGAGAATGGTTTTCATGTCAGCTCCTTTGGTTTGAACTGGCCAGAAGATAGACCGCGCCATTCGGACGATCTATAGTTCAAAATCCAGATATGATTTGCGAAAGTCCGGAATGATCGATCCATTGTCCGAAATCGTGGCGCTGCTGCGCCCCTCTGCACCCTTTTCCAAACTGGTCAGCGGGGCCGGTTCCTGGAGCGTCTCGCGCTCCGAATACGGTCGTCCTTTCTTTTGTGTTGTGCTTGAGGGGGCCTGCCGGCTCTGTGTTGATGGACAGATGCCGGTGGCGCTCCGGCAAGGTGATTTCGTGCTGATCCCCTTCGCCCGTGACTTCACGATGTCCGGACTCGACGCCGCACCGGCGCCAGCGATAGATCCGTCGATTGCATCGCTGCTTGATGGCGAGATCCGGCATGGACGCCAGGATGGGCCGCCAGAGGTTCGCCTCCGTGTCGGCTATTGCCGCTTCGGCTCGCCTGACGCCGCTCTTCTTGTGTCGCTGCTGCCTGATCTGGTGCACATCCGCGATGATCACCGGCTGGCCACCCTCGCCCAGCTGGTCGGTGATGAATCGCGCACCATGCGGACGGCGCGCGAAATGGTCATGGAGCGTCTGCTCGAGGTGCTGTTGATCGAAGCGCTGCGCTCGACGTCGGGCACGGCCGCACCCACGGGACTGCTGCGCGGGCTCGCCGACGAACGCCTCAGCCTGGCGATCCGCGCCATGCACGAAACCCCGACGAGGCGCTGGAGCATTGCCGAACTCGCCCGGCAGTCAGGGCTGTCACGTTCGGCATTTTTCGACCGCTTTCAGCGGTTGGTCGGCATGGCGCCGATGGAGTACCTGCTGGCCTGGCGCATGGCGCTGGCCAAGACCATGCTGCGGCGGCGCGAAGCGGGCGTCGCCGAGGTCGCCGAGCGTGTCGGCTACGGCTCAGCCAGCGCCTTCAGCGTCGCCTTCACCCGCCACGCCGGCCTGTCGCCAACGGAGTACGCCCGGCAGCAGCACGCGGAAAACTGACGCGGCGGCGCGGGAACCGGGCGGGAAGATTCAGGACAGTGTCTCCATCCACCGGCGCAGCTTGTAGGCCGTAGTCGTCTCGTCGATCTCGACGTCCTCGAAGCGCACCGGCTGGCCATCGGCAATGGCGCGCTTGAGGGTGACATTGTGCGCCAGTCCGAGCGGCAGATAGCCCGCTTCCACGGACGCCCTGGCAGGGCGCAACCCGCCGGTCACGGTGTAGCCGCCCTCCCCGTCGAGTACCTCGCCAGCGGCCAGATCTCGCTTAGCGATGGCTGCAACATCACCATTGAAGCACCGGGCAACGCCGGTCGGCTCCTTGCGCAACCCGACCGAGGCCACCGACACCGGCAGCTCCAGCCCGATCAGGTGCCAGCGCTTGTAGAGCGAGGAGTAACGTCCGCTGTCATCGGTCCGCACCAGATATTCCTGAAAGCAGTTGCGCAGATAGTCCGTGTCGCCCTCGAACACCACCCAGACGCCCTGCCGGATATCATAGGGCACCGGCGTGCCGTCGCGCGTCAGCGACGAGGCTACCTCGACCATGCCCTTCTGCTCCAGATGGCCGCCTTCGGATTTCGGCCGCATGATGTTGGCCAGATCCTCGGCGCCGCCGACGGGAAACTGCAGCCCATGCGTGGGAACCATCAGCCCGGTCGCATTGGCGATCGCCGAGGATTCGATCGCCGGCTTGGAGCCGTCAAGGAACGAGTTGAACATCTTCGGATTGAGCCGCCCGCGTTCGGCCTTTTCGCGGGAGACGCCCCAATGGTCCCACACCGTCTCAGGCGTCGACTTGCGGAATTCGGGCAGCCATTTGTGCCCGCGCCCCGCGGCTGTGACGTTGAAGCCGCAGGTGCGCGCCCAATCAACCAGATCGCAGGTCAGCGCCGGCTGATCGCCATAGGCCATCGAATAGATAACCCCGGCCTGCTGCGCTTTCCGCGCCAGCGCATAGCCGCAAAACGCATCCGCCTCGACGGTGACATTGATGACGTGCTTGCCATGATCGAACGCACCGAGAATATGGTCGATCGCAGCCACTGGCGCGCCGGTGCACTCAATCACGATGTCGATCGCCGGATGCGCAACCAGCGCCTGCCAGTCGTCACCGACATGGGTGCCGCCCTCTTTCGCTGCCTGATCCAGCGATGTGGCGGCAAAGCGCTCCGATTCCCAGCCGACAAACTCCATGTTCGACCGCGCATTCGCCGGCGACAGATCAGCCACACCAATCAGGTGGATGCCCGCAAGCCTGCGCACCTGCGATAAAAACATGGTCCCGAATTTGCCCGCCCCGATCATCCCGATGCGAATGGGTTCGCCGTCCTCGGCACGCTTGTTCAACATTGAAAACAGGTTCATCTTGGCGGTCACCTCCCTTGCCATCGCTGCAACCGTACCCCTCCCGGCCGGGCTGCGAGCCCGTTGTAGCGCACTCTCCCGGTGACAGCGAGCCCCCGGGCAGGCATGCCCGACCGGCTCCCCAGGCAAAACCCGATTGACCAAATCCGCTACAATTGTTACGAAACATAACAATTACATTTCTGCACAATATGACGTTCCTGGGAGGAGAACATGATGGAGAAACGTATCATTGGCGCCGCCGCGCTGTTGCTGGGGTCTGCCACGGCGGCCCTGGCGCAAAGCAGTTGCGAAGGCCTGGAGCCCGACGCCCTCGGACTGACCGGCGTCCGCTTTACCGATGTGGCTTCGGTTCCGGCGGGCGAGGAAAGCCCGGTCGCCCAGTGCCGCATTCGCGCGGTCACCGCCGAGCGGACCGGGACCGACGGCAAGGATTATGCGCTGAACTTCGAACTGGCGCTGCCCGCGGAATGGAACGGCGATTACGTGCACCAGTTCAACGGCGGCAATGACGGCGAGGTCAAACCCGCTCTCGGGGGGCTGGCGGGCGAGGCAGGCTTCGGTCCGGTCACGCCGCTGGCACGCGGCTATGCCGTGGTCTCTTCTGACGCCGGGCATGATGGCAAGGCCCCGGCCAATGCCGATGCAGGCCTTGCCGGAGGCGCCCGCTTCGGCCTCGATTTCGAGGCGCGGCAGATGTATGGCTACAAGGCCGTGGCAACGCTCGACCCGATTGCCAGGAAAATGGTCGAAGGCTTCTACGGCAAAGAGATCGGACACAGTTATGGCGTCGGCTGCTCGAATGGCGGGCGCCACGCCATGGTTGCCGCCGCACGCATGCCCGATGCCTTTGATGGTCTGCTGATCGGCGCCCCGGGCTACAGACTGCCCGCAGCCGCCTTGCAGCACGCGGTCGATGTGCAGGCCTTTACTTCTGTCACAGGAGACCTCGCGACCGCCTTCAGCCGCGAGGATCTCAGCCTCGTGGCAAACGGCATCCGCAAAGCCTGCGACGCCCTTGACGGGCTCGAAGACAGCTTGGTGATGAACACGCAGGCCTGCAACGCAAGCTTTGACCTTGCCACCCTGCAGTGCAACACCGGCCAGAACAGTCAGTGCCTTTCGCCCGAGCAGGTCGGCGCGCTCAAGACCAGCTTTGCCGGAACCGCTGACGGCGGCACGCCCTATTACAGCGCGTTCCCCTGGGACACCGGTATCGAAGGGGGAGGCTGGCGCTTCTGGAAACTGGAAAGCCCGATTCCGCCGTGGGGCAAGAAGCCGATCATCGCCGTGATGGGCGCATCTTCGCTGGCGCAGGTGTTTACCACCCCGCCGACCGAGATCAACGGCAGTCCCGATGATCTCGAGGCCTTTCTGAAAGACTTCGATCTGGAAAAGAACGCCGGCGCAATCAACGCCACCAGCGAAGCCTATCCGGAATCTGCAATGGAGGTCATGGCCCCTCCCGGACACGAGAACCCCGAACTGGCAGAGCTCCGCGACAATGGCGGCAAGATGATCCTCTTCCACGGTGTCAGCGACCCGGTGTTTTCAGCCACAGACACCGGCAACTGGTACAGCAAGCTCGACGCCAACAATGGCGGCAAGGCTGATGGGTTTGCGAAATACTACCCGGTCCCGGGAATGACCCATTGCCGGGGCGGCCCTGCCACCGACTCCTTTGACCTGTTTGGCGAGCTGGTGGATTGGGTCAAGCAGGGTGACGCCCCGGAGGCCGTCCTGGCCTCCGCACGGGCTGACAACAAGGAAGTGCCAGAAGCACTCAAGGGTGCGACCCGGCCGCTGTGCCCGGCGCCTTCAACGGCTCAGTACGTGAGCGGCGACACCAAATCCGCCGCGAGCTTCGAGTGCCGATAGGACGTCATTCGCGTCCACCATGGATCTGCCACTGCATTTGACCGGGCAACTCTTGCCCGGTGCGGGACCAGACCCGGTTTCCGAGGCGATCAGCAGCCGAATCGCCCCGGTTAACGGCAGTTTGTTACGGCGTGCGCGCAATCAGCCATCATGAAGCTGTTGTTTTTGCCTGAAACAGGCCGATTTCAGCCTCAGCCGCAAATTCCAATCCCCCGAGCAGCCGGCAGTCTCTGGCCTACACAGTTCTTCGACCTGGCAAGGGAGGCAAACCGCAGCTCGCAGCCTTTCCTGACGCATCACCCAGCCAATCACTGATCGGCAAGCCTAGCCGGATCAACACAGCGACCCCGTGCTGCCCCAGGTTCTGGACAGTCCCCGTCTGGGGAAACAGGCCCGCTTCGGTTTACAATCATGCACCAGCCGCGTTAGCCTTTCGTCGCAGTCTGCTGCCTTTTTGGCCGGCTGCAGCGCAATGACTGCCACTTTTTACCGGTCATCAGCGCAAAAACAACAGAATCGGCAGACGACGAGCCGGTCGAACACAAGACGGGAAAAGCCAATGTACAAGAAAATCATGGTGCCCGTGGATCTTGCACACGTCGATAAGCTGGCGCGTGCATTGGACACGGCGGCCAAGCTGGCGAAACTCTACAACGCACCTGTGACCTATGTCGGCGTAACATCCTCCGCACCCGGCCCGCTTGGGCACAATCCGGAAGAGTATGCACAAAAACTCGCTGGCTTCACTGCAACCCAGGCCAGCACCCATGGCATCGAAACCGATGGCAAGGCCGTCGTCAGCCACGACCCGGCGGTCGATCTGGACGACGCACTGATCAAGACGGCAAACGAGACCGGCTGCGATCTGATTGTCATGGCGACCCATATTCCCAATGTCGCCGATCATATCTGGCCATCCAATGGTGGCCGGCTGGCAACCCACACCAATGCATCTGTCTTCCTCGTGCGCGGCTGAGCGCGGATCGACGGCAGCTGCCACAATAAACACAAGCGGGAGAACACCCAATGAGCGATAACAGCGAACCGGGTATTCCGGCGCCGGAAGGCCCGGCAAACCTGATCGACACCGAATACGAAGTCGGTCAGGACAATATTTCCATGTCAGTCGGCCCTTTCGGGCTCGACATCCACAATCCGGTCTTCGCCGTCTCCGGACTGACCATCGTTGCCTTCGTCTTCATCACCCTGGCATTTCAGGAAAGCGCCGGGGCAGCGTTTGGCGATCTGCGCAACTGGTTGACCGGCACCTTTGACTGGTTCTTCCTCACGGCGGCAAACATCTTCGTGCTGCTGTGCCTGTTCCTGATCTTCTCGCCCTACGGCAAGGTTCGTATAGGCGGCAAGGATGCAACGCCGGATTATTCCTATACCGGCTGGTTTGCGATGCTGTTTGCAGCCGGCATGGGCATCGGCCTGATGTTTTACGGCGTGTCGGAACCGATCTCGCATTATTCCTCATCCGTGGCGGACAATGCCGGCACGCCGGAAAGCTGGGCGCCGCTCGGCGGTGCTGCAGGCAACCCGGCCGAGGCAGCTGATCTCGGCATGGCGGCCACCATCTTCCACTGGGGTCTGCACCCCTGGGCGATTTACGCCATCGTCGCCCTGGCGCTGGCCCTGTTTGCCTACAACAAGGGCCTGCCGCTCACCATGCGCTCGGTGTTCTACCCGATCTTCGGCGAACGCGTCTGGGGCTGGACCGGGCACGTCATCGACATTCTGGCCGTCTTCGCCACCCTGTTCGGTCTGGCAACATCACTTGGCTTCGGCGCCGAACAGGCCAATGCCGGTCTCAACCACATCTTCGGCATCCCGGTCAGCGACGTCTCCAAGGTCGTGCTGATCGCCGCCATCACCGGGGTCGCACTGATCTCCGTGGTTGCCGGCCTCGACGCAGGGGTCAAGCGCCTGTCCGAGATCAACATGGTACTGGCAGCGCTGTTGCTGGTCTTCGTTCTGCTTGTCGGGCCAACGGTGGCAATCTTCACCGGCTTCTTCCACAACCTCTATGAGTATGCCCGCTACCTGCCGGAACTCTCAAACCCGTTCGGTCGAACGGATGACAATTTCCGCCAGGGCTGGACGTCGTTCTACTGGGCCTGGTGGATTTCCTGGTCGCCTTTCGTCGGCATGTTCATTGCCCGCGTCAGCCGTGGCCGCTCGGTACGCGAATTCCTCACCTGCGTGCTGATCATCCCGTCGCTCGTCTCGGTGTTCTGGATGACGGTCTTCGGCGGCACCGCAATCAGCCAGCTGGTCAATGACGGTTACCAGCTCGTTGTCGACGCCCCGCTGGAGCTGAAGCTGTTCGCCATGCTCGAGGCCCTGCCGCTGCAGCAGATCACGTCGTTCATCGCCATCGTGCTGGTGATCGTGTTCTTCGTGACATCGTCGGACTCCGGCTCGCTGGTGATCGACACCATCACCGCCGGCGGCAAGGTTGACGCACCGGTGCCACAGCGCATCTTCTGGGCCACCTTCGAGGGTCTGGTCGCCATCGCGTTGCTGCTTGGTGGCGGATTGGCAGCCCTGCAGGCCATGGCGGTCTCGACCGGGTTCCCGTTCACCATCGTGCTGCTGCTCGCCTGTGTGGCAATCATCAAGGGATTGCACAGCGAACCACGCTAAGACCCAAAGGGCCGCCGGGAAACCGGCGGCCCTTTTTGCTTCCGGCCGGGGCCCGGACACATCAACCGATGTCCCGCCTCTTGTCAAAACCATCAGATCTGCGACAACAAGCTCTCATCCGCCCGGCAAGCCTGCCGCCCGGTGACGACACCTAAAGTTCTCTCAACACCGGCGACTTGCTGCATGCAAGGCACCACGCACTGCAGCGATCTGTACCATGATCCCAATCCTCTCCGTCCTTGTCCCCACCATGGGCATCATCACGCTCGGCAGGGTTTTCCGGGAACGGCTGAGCGTTGAAGCATGGCGCGGTATCGACCGGCTGAATTTCGAGCTGCTGTTTCCATGCCTGATTTTTTCCGCTGCCGCGTCACGCCCGATCGCGCTTGATGATGCTGCGATCATAGGAACCGGTGTCTGGATAATCCTGTCACTTGGCCTTGCGTTGGGGTGGCTGCTTCGCCCCTTCGGGCCCTCGAAGTTCCTCGATTTCGCCGGCGCCTGGCAGACAGCCTGGCGATTCAACACCGCGATCGCCTTCGTTGCCGTCAGTGCTGTTGGAAACGCGGCACCGCTGATGTCGGTTGCCATCGGATTTGCCGTGCCACTGGCAAATGTCTTTGCAGTCTCCGCACTCTCTCGCGGCAACGGGCTGGGTGCCTTGGGCGTCTTGCGCCAGATTGCTCGAAACCCGTTTTTTATCGCTTCGGTGTCAGGCATGTGCATCGGCGCGCTCGGCATCTCCTTGCCGGAGATCATCCAGCGCGGATTCGATTACCTCGCAGGCGCTGCCATCCCGATCGCTCTGATGGCGGTCGGCGCCACGATGGACTGGAGCGCAATGTTGCGGCTCAACCGGTTCACCGGCGGTATCACGTCGATCAAGCTGCTGGTTCTGCCAGCACTCACCTGGCTGGGCGTCACGTTGGCGGGATTACCGCCAGGTCAGGCGAATATCCTGGTGGTTTTCGCCGCACTGCCGACTGCTTCCGCAGCCCACGTGCTGGCCTCGGTTTACGGTGCAGAGCGAACGCTGCCAGCAACACTGATAGCCCAATCGACGCTGCTCTCGGCGCTCACATTGCCTTTCTGGATCTATCTGCTCACGATATCCAGCTAGGCCGCTACAAAGCCGCGCATCCAATTGGCCGCGCAAAGATCTTTCGAATGATGCCGTGTAGGTTGCCGGTCAAATGAATGCGCCTGAACGCGGCATGCATCAGGAGCGATCATCGCAAGGCTAACTCGGTGCGCTGACTTGCCGGCCGCGCCACAGAATGAACAGGCCAGACACAACGATCAGCATTGACCCGACCACCATCGCAAAGCTCAGCCGCTCGCCAAACAGCATGATCCCCAGTGCAATGCCAAACAGCAGCCGGGTGTATCTGAACGGCGTGACGGCTGACACCTCACCGATCCGCATGGCTTTCATCAGGCACGAATAGGCCGCAACACCCGCAAGGATCGCCCCGAGCAGCAGGAGCGATGTCTCGCCATCAGGCATGACGAAGGGCACACCCTGCCAGGCCGCGTACAATCCACCGGCAACGACAATCGACAGGAAGCCATACAGTCCCAGGATCGCGGTGCCGAGCCCGGCCGGCGCTGCACGGCTGGCCAGATCACGCCCCGCAAACCCGATCATGCCGATGACGGCCAACAGCGAGAGCACCGAGAAACTCTCCGTTCCCGGCTGGATGATGATCACGACACCGGCCAGCCCGACGAAGATGGCCGTCCACCTGCGCCAGCCCACTTTCTCGCCAAACACCAGCGCCGCGCCTGCCACCACGACAAGCGGCGTGGCCTGAAGGATCACGGTCGCCGCCGACAACGGGATCAGGGAGAGCGCAAGCACGTAAAACAGCCGGCCGACAATCTCGAACACCACGCGGATACACATGGGCCGTGACACCACGTCAGCACTGTACAAGGGTTCCCGATTGACCAGCGCGAGCGCCGCAAACACAAACGCTCCGCCAAGCCCGAAGACGACAAGAACTTCGCCAATCGGCAATGCAACCGAGGCCGCCTTGATGAGAGCATCCTCGACGGCGAAGACCGCCATTGCCGCAATCATCCAGACACTGCCCGCAAGATTGGCCTTGCGATCGGTCGCTATGTGAAGTGTCACGAAAATTCCAGTGCCGGTTTGCTGCTCCGGCAGCAAGGTTGTGAGCCGTGCCCAAGCAGCTTTGCTCAAACATCATGAGGCTGCTGGCATAGCCTCACCCGATCGCCATATCCAGTCCGATATCGAGTGTCGGTGCAGCCATGGTGATCTTCGAAGTCGAGATATGGTCTACACCGGTCTCGGCGATGGCCTTGATCGTGTCCAGATTGACGTTTCCGGATGCTTCAAGCGTGATCCGCCCGCCCGCGGACCTGTTCATCGCCACCGCCTGGCTGAGCATGTCCGGTCCCATATTGTCGAGCAGGCAGACATCCGCGCCTTCCGCAAGCACGGTTTCGAACTGCTGGAGCGTGTCGACCTCGATCTCGACTTTGACCAGATGCCCGGCAAAGGCCTTCGCCGCCCGCAAGGCTTCGGCGATCCCGCCGGCAACCGCGATGTGGTTGTCCTTGATCAGGATGGCGTCATCGAGCCCGTAACGATGCGACGATCCACCACCGCAGCGCACGGCATATTTTTCCACCGCCCGCAGCCCCGGAATGGTCTTGCGGGTGCAGGTGACCTTCGCCGACGTGTGCGCGATGGCATCGGCAAAGCGCGCCGTGTGGGTGGCCACACCCGAGAGATGCATGAGGTAGTTGAGCGCCACTCGCTCGGCTGACAGCAGCCCGCGCGCCGGACCCGAAATGCGCGCAATCATGGTGCCGGGCTGGACCCGCGCGCCATCGGCCACCAGCGCCTCGAACCGGATCGCCGGGTTGATCAGCCGGAAAGCGGCTTCGGCCAGCGGCAGCCCGGAGATCACGCCGGCCTCGCGGCTGTTCATCTCGGCCGTCGCCTGCCGCTCCGGGCCGATTGTGGCATTGGAGGTGATGTCGCCTGCCCGACCAAGGTCTTCGAGCAGGGCTGCGCGCACCTGCTCCTCGATCATCAGCTGCGGCAGTTCGGGAAGATAGGCGCTCGTCATGGGTCAGCCCTCCAAGAGGTCGGGGATGATGGCGTGGGCCTGGTCAAGCGTCACCAGGGTTCGCCGCTTCCACTCCGCCTGTTCTTCGGGATGATCGGTGCGGAAATGCCCGCCCCGGCTTTCGGTCCGGTTGATGGCGCACACCGCGATCAGTTTCGCCGTGGTGATGACGTTGTCAAACCGCACCGAATGGCTTTCCCTGGCCAGGTGCAGGATCTGGTCAAGCGCTTCACGCATGCCCGCGCCATCGCGCAACACGCCCAGATGCGCGCTCATCACCTGCCGCAGCGCCACCATGTTGGGATGGTCGTTCTCGGTGATGTACTCAGTCGTCGTCACCGAGCCGTCCTGCCAGTTCGCAGGCGCATCCGGCTTGATCTCGGCTTTCAGCGTTTCGGCGATGCGGGCGGAAAACACCACCGCTTCCAGAAGCGAGTTCGAGGCCAGCCGGTTGGCGCCATGCGCGCCGGTCGAGGTGCATTCGCCACAGGCCCAGAACCCGGGCAGCGACGAGCGGCCATTGATGTCGGTCCAGATGCCGCCCATAAAGTAATGCGCAGCCGGAATGACCGGGATCATCTCCCTGGCCGGATCGATGCCCGCCTCCTGGCAATAGCCGAAGACAGTCGGAAACTCCGCCGCAAAATCATGAACCGCCGTGCGGCAATCGAGAAACGCGCCTCTGCCCGCCTTCACTTCGGCAAAGATGCCACGCGCCACCACATCGCGCGGTGCCAGTTCAGCGTCCGGGTGCAGCAGCAGCATGAAGCGTTCGCCTGCGGAATTGTGCAGGGTCGCGCCATGACCACGCAGCGCTTCGGTGGCGAGCGGCGCCGGGTCCTTGCCGACATTGATCGCTGTAGGGTGAAACTGCACAAATTCCATGTCAGCGAGCCGCGCACCGGCGCGCGCAGCCATGCCGATGCCGCCGCCGCGCGCTTCGGTCGGGTTGGTCGTCACTTCGTAAAGATGGCCGACGCCACCGGTTGCCATCACCACGTTCGAGCCGGTAACCCGCTTCAGCTCTTCACCGCTGCCGGCCTTGTCGCGGGCGACGACGCCGGTGACCCGGCCCTCCTCGACGATCAGGTCCTCGACCACATAGCCTTCCAGCACCCGGATCGACGGCGTCTGGCGCACCGAAGCGACCAACGCCTCCATGATGGCGCGGCCCGCCATATCGCCCTTGACCCGGACGATGCGGCTTTCCGAATGAGCCGCCTCGCGGCTGACCGCCAGATGGCCTTCCAGGTCGCGGTCGAACGGCACGCCATAGCCCAAGAGATCGATGATCCGGTCGGACGCCTCGGTGGCCATGGTGCGTATGATCTCTTCGTCAACGATGCCGTCCCCGGCAATGATGGTGTCGTTGACATGGCTTTCGACCGTATCCCCCGGCCCGACGGCAGCGGCAATGCCGGCCTGCGCCCAGGCCGATGAGGCACCCCGACCGATGGGTGCAGCCGCCAGAACGGTAACCGCCTTCGGCGCCAGCTTGAGCGCACAGAACAGCCCGGCCAGTCCGCCGCCGATGATCACGACCTCGTCGGACCGCTTCTCCGGTCGTGGCTGATGGACGGCGATTGCGGTGGACGCCATGACATGCTCCCTGCTGGTTGCGGGCGGCCGCAGGGACCGCCGGCCCAGACCTCAGTTTTTCAGATTGACCATCCGCTCGACGGCCAGCCGCGCGCGATCGGCAATCGCCGGATCAACCACGACCTCCTCGGTCATGTAAAGCAGGCTGTCCAAGATCTTGGGCAGGGTAATGCGCTTCATGTGCGGGCACAGATTGCACGGCTTGATGAATTCCACGCCTTCGACCTCGCTCTCGATGTTCGAGGCCATCGAGCATTCGGTCACCAGCAGCACCCGCGGCGGACGCGTGTCCTTGACGTAGTTGATCATGCCTGAGGTCGAGCCCGAGTAATCGCACACCGCGATCACATCCGGATGGCATTCCGGGTGACCGATGATCTCGATGGTCGGATCGGCTTCCTTGTAGGCCAGCAGCTCTTCCGCCGTGAAGCGCTCATGCACCTCGCAATGGCCCTTCCAGGTCAGGATTTTTTTCTTGGTCTGCTTGGCGACATTCATCGCCAGGTATTCGTCCGGGATGCACAGGATCGTGTCGGACTCGAAGCTTTCGCACACGGCCACCGCATTGGATGAGGTGCAGCACACATCGGTCTCGGCCTTCACGTCGGCGGAGGTGTTGACATAGGTCACCACCGGCACACCGGGATAGCGCTCCTTGAGGAGCCGCACATCGGCGCCGGTGATGGAATCCGACAACGAGCATCCCGCCTTGGCGTCCGGGATCAGCACCGTCTTTTCCATGTTCAGGAGCTTCGAGGTCTCGGCCATGAAGTGCACGCCGCACTGGATGATGATCTGCTCGTCGACCAGGGTCGCCTCGCGCGCCAGCTGCAGCGAATCGCCGGCGATGTCGGCGACGCAGTGAAAGATGTCCGGCGTCTGGTAGTTGTGCGCAAGGATCGCGGCTCCGCGTTCCTTCTTGATCCGGTTGATGGCGTGCACGTAAGGCGCATAGACCGGCCACTCGATTTCCGGGATGTGGTTGCGCACGCGCTCGTACAGATGCGCGGTTTCGCGCGCCACTGCCGGGGTATATTTCAACTCCGGACGCTCCATCACCCCAAACCGCTCCGCTGCAGTTTGCGCGCTTTTCGCGGCTCTGGGCTGAGTGATCGTGTCCAACCGGGTCATGGCAAACCCTCCCGTCATCATCCTTTATGCTCAATTTGAGCATAAATAGGTGTCAAAAGAACCCGGCGATGCCGGGGAACTCTTCACATAAGACTTTGCCCTCGCGATTGCAAGTGAGCCAGCAGCCGTCGCCCTTGCGGCACATGAAGCTTCTATTCGAACAGTTTGGACTTTTCCGCGTCTTCTTCCGGCGCCGATTCCGGTGTCAGGGCCAGGGCTGTCTCAAGCGCATGTTCGGCCTGCGCGGCAAATTTCACCGCCGGGTTGATGCCCAGTTCAAAGGCCTTTGTCACACCACCGAGCATATGCTCGATCCGCACCGAACCGTTGCTCTGTTCATCGGAGACAAATTTGATCGACAGGTGTTCTGCCTCGCCTTCGCTGCCAATGACATCGCCAATCGGCTTGGAGAAAAGGCCGACCTTGTTCTCGCTCGCCACATCGGCCCATTCCGGCCCCTTGCGCAAAAAGGCAATGAAATCGCGTGCCTGATCAACCGACAGCATCATCGAATGCCCACCGCCCTCCGCTCCATCCTGTGCAGGAATGACGATCGAGGCCATCAGCAGCATGCCGCGATTCTTGTCGGGAAATGTCGAGCAATAGGTAAAGCCGATGCGGTCGGTAGACAGGTCTATCACCTGAGCCGGGTCGCCGATGATGGCGCCAAACGGCGTGATCACGAATTTGCTGTCAGGGTCAAACGTGGCGCTGTCCGGATCGAAATCCTCAGCCCAGGCAGCAGAGGCCAAGGCGCTCAGCACCACCCCCATTGCCAGTGCCCTGCGAAATACCTGCTTCATGCCTGCTGCCTCCCGCCTGTGGATTTGCTCACCATCAAGCATTTCCCCATGCTTGCCGCCTGTCAACAACCCGCCGCAATCATCGCCTGACCGGGATGTCTTTCCATCCACCGATCAATTTCCGTGATGATTGCGTTCAAGCAAAAGCACTTGTTCCCGGACCGGCAATGTCTAAAGTCGCCGGACACGTCCAGGAGCCTTCCATGTCCGACACCCGTTCATCCGCAGCCATGCCGCCCCTGCCCTGGCTGATCATCATTGCCGGGTCGCTGATCGCGCTGATGTCCTTCGGACCGCGCTCGGCCATGGGCTTTTTCCAGTTGCCGATGCTGGCCGATACCGGCTGGGACCGCACGACTTTCGGATTGGCCATGGCGGTACAGAACCTGTTCTGGGGGCTGGGACAGCCATTCTTTGGCGCCATTGCCGACAAGTACGGCACCTGGAAGGTGCTGGCCCTGTCCTCGCTGCTCTATGCCGGCGGCCTGATCATCATGTCCGTGGCCCCAAGCCCCGGCTGGTTCTACATCGGCGGCGGCGTGCTCGTCGGCCTTGGCGTCGCCTCTGCATCCTTCGGCATCGTTCTGGCGGCATTTGCCCGCAATGTCGAACCGGGACAGCGCTCCATGGCCTTCGGCATCGGCACCGCCGCAGGCTCGGCCGGCATGTTCGTCTTCGCGCCGCTCAGCCAGGGCCTGATCGATGCCTATGGATGGCAGGAAGCGCTGATCTGGATGGCGGCGATGATGTTCATCATCCCGTTCCTGGCCATTCCGCTGCGCGGCAACTCGAACTCCGGCTCGCAATCGGCACTGCAATACAAGCAATCGATCGGCGAAGCCCTGCGCGAGGCGCTTGGTCACAAGAGCTACCTTCTGCTGGTTGCGGGTTTCTTTGTCTGCGGGTTCCAGGTGGCCTTCATCACCGCGCATTTCCCGGCCTATCTGCGTGACATCGGCATCGACAGTTCATTTGCCGTGCTGTCGCTGGCGCTGATCGGCTTCTTCAACATCATCGGCTCGCTCGCTTCGGGCTATATCGGCCAGCGTTACTCCAAGCCGATGGCACTGGTCTGGATCTATATCGGTCGGTCGGTCGCAGTTACCGCATTCCTGCTGCTGCCGCAGACCCCCACCTCGGTGGTGATCTTCGCCATCGTCATGGGCCTGCTGTGGCTGTCGACCGTGCCGCCGACCAATGCGCTGGTGGCAATCATGTTCGGCACCGGACACCTCGGCATGCTCGGCGGCCTGGTGTTTTTCACCCACCAGCTCGGCTCTTTCCTCGGCGTCTGGCTCGGCGGCTATCTCTATGATATCTTCGGCACCTACAATCCGGTCTGGTGGCTCGGCGTGGCGCTCGGCATCTTCGCAGCCATCGTCCATTGGCCGATCCGGGAACAGGCGGTGGAGCGGCCGGAACTGGCGCCGGCGGAATAGGCACAGCCCGCTCGTCATACGGCTGTTACGCAACATGGTATAAATCCGCCCATCGGATGAAGCTCATGTGACGGAGACAGCCATGAACGATATGTTCAAGCCGGAAGACGAAGCCATCAATCTCACCGAGATCCGCGAAGCCGAGGAAGATGTCGGCCGCAATCCAAGCAGCAACCCGACCATGGGCGACGTTATCAACCGCCGCTTTTCGCGCCGCGGCTTCCTTGGCGGTTCGCTCGCTGTGGCCGCCATCGGCTCGACCGTCAGCCCGCTGGCGCTGATGATCGCCGACGAGGCCCGCGCCGAAGGCATGAGCGCCTTCTCCTTCACCGAGGTCGAAGCCGGTGTCGACGAAACCCATCATGTCGCCGAAGGTTACGATGCCGACGTTCTGCTGCGCTGGGGCGACAAGGTGTTCGCCGATTCCCCGGATTTCGATCCGATGAACCAGACGCCGGAAAGCCAGCTCAGGCAATTTGGCTACAACAATGACTATGTCGGCTTCGTCCCGCTCGATGGGGCTGACGACCATGGCCTGCTGGTGGTCAATCACGAATACACCAATGCCGAGCTGATGTTCCCCAACTGGGCCAACATCGGCAAAAACAGCGAGGGCAAGGACAAGGTCCTGATGGGCGAGTTCACCAAGGACCTCGTCGACATCGAGATGGCGGCCCATGGCGGCACGGTCATCGAAATCCGCAAGGAAAACGGCAAATGGACCCCGGTCCTGGACGGCAGCATGAACCGCCGCATCCATGTCGGCACCGAGATGGCGCTGACCGGCCCGGCCGCCGGCCATAACCGCCTCAAGACCAATGCCGACCCGTCCGGCACCAAGGTGTTCGGCACGCTCAACAACTGCGCCGGTGGCGTCACCCCCTGGGGCACATGGCTGATGGCGGAAGAAAATTTCCACGGCTATTTCACCGGCGAACTGCCCGAAGGCCACCGCGAGGCCGAGAACTACAAGCGCTATGGCGCGCCTGCCGGCTGGTACAACTGGGGCCGCCACCACGACCGCTTCGACGTCTCCAAGGAGCCCAACGAGCCCAACCGCTTCGGCTGGGTGGTCGAGGTCGACCCGATGGACCCGAACTCGGTGCCCAAGAAGCGCACCGCGCTCGGCCGCGTCAAGCACGAGGGCGCCGAAAGCGTTCTCAACAAGGACGGCCGGGTGGTGTTCTACTGCGGCGACGACGAGCGCTTCGACTATGTCTACAAGTTCGTCACGGCCGCCAAATACAATCCGGATGACCGCGCGGCCAACATGGATCTGCTCGATGACGGCACGCTCTATGTCGCCCGCTTCAACGAGGACGGCACCGTCGACTGGATGCCGCTGGTTCACGGCGAAGGCCCGCTGACCGAAGCCAACGGCTTTGCCGGCCAGGCCGATGTGGTGATCGAGGCCCGCCGCGCTGGTGACCTTCTCGGCGCCACCAAGATGGACCGCCCCGAAGACGTTCAGCCCAATGCCAAGACCGGCAAGGTCTATTGCATGCTGACCAACAACACCCGCCGCAAGGAAGGTGACGAGAACCCGGCCAACCCGCGTGCCAACAACGCCTTCGGCCACATCGTTGAAATCACTGAGACCGACGGCGACTTCGCCTCGACCAGGTCGACCTGGGAAATCCTGCTCAAATGCGGCGATCCGTCGGTGGCCGAAGTCGGCGCCAGCTTCTCTTCGGCGACCACCCAGGACGGCTGGTTCGGCATGCCCGACAATTGCGCCATCGACACCGAAGGACGCCTGTGGGTCTCGACCGACGGCAACTCCGAGAAACGGACAGGCCGCACCGACGGCCTTTGGGCCGTCGACACCGAGGGCGACGCGCGCGCCACATCAAAGCTGTTCTTCCGGGTTCCGGTCGGCGCCGAAATGTGCGGTCCGCTGTTCGACCCCACTGGTGAGACTGTCTTCCTCGCCGTCCAGCATCCCGGTGACGAAGGCCTCGCCACCTACGAGCAGCCCGCCACCCGCTGGCCCGACTTCCGCGATGACATGCCGGTTCGCCCGGCCGTGGTCGCCGTGACCAAACAGGGCGGCGGCAAGATCGGCATGGCCTGACCGGTTCGGATCTACCAGATATTCAAAGGGCGCCCCATGAGGCGCCCTTTGTCCGTTCAATCCGCCATTGATGAGTGCCGGCTTACAAGCCGAGCTCGGTCAATCCCGGGTGATCGTCCGGCCGCCTGCCCTGCGGCCAGTGGAACTTGCGATCGGCTTCACTGATCTGCAGATCATTGATGCTGGCGTGACGGGTTTTCATCAAGCCCGCCTCGTCGAACTCCCAGTTCTCGTTGCCGTAGGAGCGGCACCAGACGCCTTGTCCATCGTGCCACTCATAGGCAAAGCGCACCGCGATCCGGTTATCCGTGAACGCCCAGAGCTCCTTGATCAGCCGGTACGCGAGCTCCTTTTCCCACTTGCGGGTCAGGAACGCCTCGATCTCGCTGCGCCCGGTGATAAACTCGCTCCGGTTCCGCCATTTGCTGTCCGGCGTATAGGCCAACGCCACCTTTGCCGGGTCGCGGCCGTTCCAGCCGTCCTCGGCGGCCCTTACCTTTTCGACAGCCGTTTGCTCGGTAAAGGGTGGGAAAGGAGGACGCGACATCACCAGGAATTGTAGCCCAGGAACTTGCCTGACATCTCGATTTTCACCCGGTCGCCCTTCGGATTGGCCACCCGGGTAATCTGCATGTCGAAATCGATGGCCGACATGATGCCGTCGCCGAATTCCTCCTGGATCAGCGTCTTGATCGTCGGCCCGTAGACCCCGACGATTTCATAGAGCCGGTAGATGCACGGGTCGGTCGGCACCGCCTGTTCCCAGATCTTGGTGGGATATTCCTGCAGCACAAGCGCTGCTTCCTGCGGCAGCCCCATCACCGAGACCATCGCCTCGGCCTTGTCCTTGGGCATCGCGTTCATGCCCATCGCGGCCGAATGCGTCCAGACGGGAGACATGCCGATCTTCTCGGCGATCTCCTCCCATTTCATGCCGGCCGTGCGCTTGGCTGACAGTATCATTTCGGTCACGTCTTCCTTGGTCATCATTTTGGCCATGATGAAGTCTCCTGCTCAGGGTGTTAAACGGCGAGTTTTTTGGGCGATGGCGCAGTCGGCGCGGTCTTGTCGATATGAACCGTCACCGGCCGGTTCTCCGCTGCATCGGTTGGTCCTGCGAGTTCCTTCGAGCGCTTGCCGAGGAACTGCACCAGATGATTTCGGATCGCGTAGTAGTTCGGATGCTCAACGATCTCGATCCGATTGCGTGGCCGCGGAATTGTGATCTCCACGGATTCCGCCACCCGCGCGTAAGGTCCGTTGCTCATCAACAGGATGCGGTCCGCCAGCAAGATTGCCTCGTCGATGTCATGGGTGATCATGAACACCGTCTGGTTGGTGCCGGCCCAGACTTTCAGCAACTCGTCCTGGATCGTGCCACGCGTCAGCGCATCGAGCGCCCCGAACGGCTCATCCAGCAACAACAGCTTCGGGCTGATCGAGAACGCGCGGGCAATCGACACCCGCTGCCGCATGCCGCCCGAAAGCTGGCTTGGCTTGCGGTTGAACACGTCCGCGCTCAAGCCCACCATCTCGAGATGCTTCTTCGAATGGGACAGCACCTGGTCCTTCGACCAGTCCGGATAGCGGGCGGCGACGGCAAAGGTCACGTTCTTCAGTGCGCTCAGCCACGGCAGCAGCGAGTAGTTCTGAAACACCACGCCGCGGTCAAGGCTCGGGCCCGAGACCTCCTTGCCGTCCATGATGACGACGCCCTCGCTGGCCTCGGCCAGGCCAGCGAGAATGTTCATGATCGTCGACTTGCCGCAACCCGAATGGCCGAGGATGACGACAAACTCACCGCGCTCAATGCCGAAACTGGCATTCTCGAAAATCGTGGTCTGGCCGCCCTCCCCGTCCGGGTATCTCTGGCTCAGGCGTTCGACGCTCAAAAAGGGAGTGGTCAAGCTATCTCTCCTATTCGCTGTAGACGACAAAGCGCTGCAACACGCCGAACATGGCATCGAGCGCCATCCCGACCACGCCGATCATCAGGATGGAAAAGATGACCGAGGTGAGATCGAGATTGTTCCACTCGTTCCAGACGTAGTAGCCAATGCCGGTTCCACCGACCAACATCTCGGCAGCCACGATCACCAGCCAGGCGATGCCGATGGAGATGCGCATGCCGGTCACGATCGTCGGCGCAGCTGCGGGCAGGATCACCGTAAACGCTGTCCGCAACGCGCCCAGCTCGTGAGTCCGGGCGACATTGACCCAGTCCTTGCGCACCCCGGCCACACCAAAGGCGGTGTTGATCAGCATCGGCCAGATCGAGCAGATGAAGATCACGAAGATCGCGCTGGCCTCGCTGTCCTGGATGATGAACAGCGCCAGCGGCATCCAGGCCAGTGGCGAAATCGGCCTGAGCACCTGAATGAAGGGATTGAGCGCCTTGTAGGCGACCGGAGACATGCCGATCAAAAAGCCAAGCGGGATGGCGATGACTGCAGCCAGAACATAGCCGGCCAGCACCCGGTAGATCGAATAGCCGATCTGAATGCCGATCCCCTTGTCGTTCGGGCCCGCATCATAAAACGGGTTGCTCAACTGCTCCCAGGCCTTCTCCAGCACCTGGCTCGGTGGCGGCACCCCCGCCTTTTGCGAGCCGCCCCCCGTCAACCGTTCATACTCTGTCAGCTCTCCCGCCGCCTTCTGCGCCGGAATGACGGCCTCCCACAACAGGAGGCCGGCAAACAGAAGTATGAACGAGAGGATCGCCGCACGCTTGTTCACGGACTTCTCGGTCATGCGTCAGCCTTTTTTGATCGCGAAGCTGGAGACATAGTCTTCAGGCGTTTCCGGATCGAAGGTCTTGCCCATGATGACGTGCGACTTGTAGCTCTCCGCCGGGGCGTCGTAGCCGAGATCCGTCATGATCTTGCGGGCGTCGGAAGCGAGGTAGACTTGCTCGGCCACGGCCTTGTAGTCGACGTCCCCTTCGATGTAGCCCCAGCGCTTCATCTGGGTGAGGATCCACACGCCCATCGAGTGCCAGGGGAACGGATCGAAATCGATGCGGTCGGGCACCTGCTTCACCTCGCCCAGTCCATCCGCATAGGTTCCGGTCAGCACCTGCTCGATGACTTCGACCGGCTGATTGAGATAGTTGGTCGGCGCGATCGCCGCCGAGATCTCTTTCCGGTTGTCCGGATTGGACGCGTATTGCGTCGCATCGATGATCGACTTGAGAAGCGCGCCATAGGTGTTGGGCAGCTCGGTGGCAAACGACAGCGGCGCGGCAAATGCACAGCAAGGATGTCCTTCCCAGATTTCCTTGGTCAGGATGTGGATGAAGCCGATGTTCTCCCACACCGCGCGCTGGTTGAACGGGTCGGGCGACAGATAGCCATCGAGGTTTCCGGCGCGCAGATTGGCAACCATTTCCGGCGGCGGCACGACGCGGATCTGGATGTCGACATCCGGGTCGAGACCATGCTCGGCCACGTAATAGCGCAGCAGAAAGTTGTGCATCGAGAATTCGAACGGCACGCCAAAGGTGAAGCCCTTCCACTGCTTCGGATCGCGCTTGTCCTTGTGCTCGTTCGACAGAACGATGGCCTGACCGTTGATGTTTTCGACCGCCGGCATGATGTAGGGTTCGGCCACCGAGCCGGCGCCAAGCGTCATCGCCAGCGGCATCGGCGTCAGCATGTGGCTGGCGTCGTACTCTCCGGCCAGCGACTTGTCGCGGGCCACCGCCCAGCCGGCAGTCTTGATCACCTGCGCGTTCAGGCCGTAACGCTCGTAAAAGCCCAGCGGCTGCGCCATGATGATCGGCGTCGCACAGGTGATCGGCACGAAGCCGATGTTCAGATCAGTCTTCTCCGGCTTGCCCAGCGTGTCGAGCAGTGCCGCTTTCGCCTTGTCGATCGGGAAGATCGATGCCAGCGCGGCAGCCGCTGTCCCGCCGCCCACCAGCCCCATGAAGGAGCGGCGGCTGATATCGGAATGGCCGAAGACTGACCGCACGATCGCGCTTTCAATCGCCCGCTCCATCATCTCGTCACTGGATGCCAAGGTGCTCTCTTCGCGAATGCCGGACGCCGGTGCACACGCGGAACACCCGCACTTGGCGCCATGCCGCAAATCGGCCTTGCTTGAGAAGGGATCGTTTAGACTTTTCACTGTCATCGGGTTCTCCTGCGCTAATTCCTGACCCAAGACTAACGGCTCAAACACAGAAATCCGCAAAAATCGATTTTCTGCAAAAATTCTCAAAATATTGATTTTACTTGCTAATTAGACGCTTCTATCATGCAAATAATTACGACATTTCGTGATTTACGAAATTTCGTTGATTTTTTATGCTGCAATGCGCAATATTTACAAATGAACATCACGCCGCCGCTTCCGCACAGCCATGTCCACTCGAGCATCCTCCCCTGCATCGCGCTCGACACGTTTAGCGGCCTGATTGTCGCGGCCAACGGCGCTGCCGCACAATTGCTTGCCGACGAGCACTTGCCCGGCAAGGATTTTGCCGGTTTCCTGGTTGGCCGCCTGCCGGAGCTGATCGTTTTCACCGAAAAGGTCGACCACTACAAAACCAGCTGGACCCGCGATCTGCCGATCGTCAGTTCAGCCGGTCGCGAGATCGACACGGAAATTCACGGCACCACAGTCAGCCATGGTGGTGCGAGCTATCTGGTCATGCAGATCATCGACATGGCCGCCTATGACACCCGCTCGCAGAATGTCTCCACCCACAAACTGCACGCCAGGGGGCTGATGGAATGGGACCGGGCGCGCGATTTCTTCCGGGAGATGGAAAACGAGAACCGGCTGATCCTCGACGCCGCGGGCGAAGGAATTTACGGCATCAATCTCGAGGGCAAGACCACCTTCGTCAACAATGCCGCCCAGGAGATGCTGGGCTGGACCAAGGAGGATTTGCTTGGCGAGGACATCCACGCCATGATCCACCATCACCATCTCGATGGCCGCAAATACCCCTCGCGCGAGTGCCCGATCTACCATTCCTTCCGCAATGAACAGGTCAACCGGGTCGAAGACGAGGTGTTCTGGCACAAGAACGGCCGTCCGATTCAGGTCGAATACACCTCGACCCCGATCTATGACCAGCAGGTGCTGGCCGGTGCAGTGGTGATTTTCCGCGACGTGTCGGAACGGCGCGAGAACGAGCGCAAGCTGCGCGCGGCCATGGACCAGATCGACGCGCTGCGCGAACGGCTCGAACAGGAAAACGAATATCTGCAGGAGGAAATCCGCAACGTCCGCTCGCATTATGACCTCGCCGGATCCTCACCGGCGATCATGCGCACCCTGGCGCAGATCGAGCTGGTCGCAAAGACCCAGAGCAATGTTCTGATCACCGGAGAAGGCGGTACCGGCAAATCGCTGATCGCGTCCGCCATTCACAAGTCGAGTTCGCGTGCGAAGCGGCCGATCATTCGCATCAACTGTGCCGGGATCTCGCCATCGACCTTCGAAAGTGAGCTGTTCGGCCATGTCCGCGGCGCCTTTCAGGGCGCGGTGCATGATCGTACCGGCAAACTGGAAATCGCCAACGGCGGCACCCTGTATCTCGACGAAGTCTCGGAAATCCCGATCGAGCTTCAGGGCAAGATCCTCAAGACCCTGCAGGAACAATCGCTCGAACGGCTCGGTGACAACCGCATCAGCAAGATCAATGTCCGCGTGATCGCGTCCTCGAGCAAGGATCTCACCGCCTGCATCCGGAACGGCACGCTGCGGCAGGATCTCTACTTCTATCTCAACGTCTTTCCGATCGAGTGCCAGCCTCTGCGCGAGCGCCTGTCCGACATTCCGGAACTGACGCAGCATTTTCTCACCCTCGCCTGCGAGCGGCTCAACCTGCAGAAGCCGACGATCACCAAGGCCAATATCCGCCAGCTGCAGGATTACCACTGGCCCGGCAATGTCCGCGAGCTGCAGAACGTGGTCGAACGCGGCGCGATCCTGTCGCGTGGCGAAAAGCTGATCCTCGACCTGCAGAAAGGCACTGGCCGAGCCGGAGCAGCCGAGCAGGCTGATATCCTGACAGAGCAGCAGATGCACGAGCTCCAGGTCAGCAACATCATCGCCTGCCTGAAACAATGTGGCGGCCGCGTTTCCGGTGAGGAAGGTGCAGCGCAACTGATGGGCATCAAGCCCACCACGCTTTATTCACGGATCAAGAAATACGGCATCGTTCTCGATGAGACCGAAGAGAGCTGAGTTGAACCGCACGCCAGCCGTACTCAGCGCATCAGCTTGTCGATGGGAAAGATGGCGCAGGTTTCGGTGCCGTGCGCCAGAAGCCTTCCGGAACTGTCGCGAAGATAGGCCTCCGAAGTGGCGATTGTCCGGCCCCGGTGCAGGATCCGGCCTTCGCAGCTGAGCTCTCCCATATCCGGCAGGATCGGCCGGGTCAGGTTGAGCTTGAACTCCACCGTCGTGTAGCCCTCGCCGGGCTTGATCATCGTCATCACCGCGCAGGCGAGCGAGGAATCCATGATGGTCGACGCCCATCCGCCGTGCACCGTGCCGAGCGGATTGAGATGCTCAACCGTCGGCGCGCCGGTGAACACGATCCGCCCCTCCTCCACGGTGGTGAGCCAGAAATTCAGCGTCCTGCCCATCGATGCTCCGGGCAGCCGTCCTTCAAGAATGCCCTTCATCACCGAAAGCCCACCCTCCCGCGCCACCACATCGAGCGGCACCACGCCGGCGAACTGGCCGCTGGGTCTGGAGGTGGTGTCATCAAGGCGGTCTGTCGTGTCGGTCATGAAATCGTTTCCTGAACAGGGGGTTGATCGTGCCCCGGTTGCGACTTGGGTTGCGGCATGGCGCGCAAGGCAGCGGTACAGAAGCTTTCGCGGCTGATCGGGGGATCTACACCGCGCGGCTCGAACACGTGGCGATTGAGAAAATACCCGGTCAGCCGGAAGGCCTGGGCCAGCATCCCGGCGTCGGTGCAGGCCTGCGTTCGGTCCGGCAGGAACGCCGGCAGCGCCAGAAGCCGGTCCGCCCAGGGCGCGCCTGCGTCCGCGGATACCGCCCGGCCAGATTTCGGCGACACATAGACAAGGTCGGTCTGCGCCCCGGTCGCCGCACATTGGCTGAGGTCGAGACCGAAACCGAGATCCTCAAGCACAGCCAGCTCGAAGCGCACATAGAGGGCGCCGGCTTCTTCCGGTGTGTCGAGACTGTCGAGGATGATGGCAAAGGCATCATGCAGCCGTGGATGATTGTCACGTTCGGGCAGCAACCTGAGCAGCGCCGCCATCGCCTGGACCCCGTGCACACCGATCGCGCTTTCCATCAGCCGCCCGGCGCGGGCGGTGAGTAGCTCGGTCTGGTACTGGCCCAGATGCTCATCCAGCCGCGCGCGCCAGACCAGATCCACCGAATTGCCCGGTTGCAGCACCGGCTGCAGGCGTTTCGAGCGGCCGCCGCGAACGATGCCCAGATGCCGGCCATGCGCCTTGGTCATCACCTCGGCGATGACCGAGGTTTCGCCGTGCTTGCGCAGGCCCAGGATGATTCCCTCGTCTCGCCACTCCATCTGATGACCTTGCCCGCTCAGTGGGGGAATTCAAGCCCCATCTCGCGATAGCGCTCGGGGTCATTGCCCCAGTTCTCGCGTACCTTGACGAACAGGAACAGGTGCACCTTCTGCTCCAGGATCTCGGCGATTTCCTTGCGCGATGCCTGGCCGATGGCCTTGATCGCCTCGCCCTTGTGGCCGAGCACGATCTTCTTCTGGCTGTCGCGCTCGACATAGATCACCTGCTCGATGCGGACAGATCCATCCTTCTTCTCTTCCCAGCTCTCGGTCTCGACATGCGAGGCATAGGGCAGCTCCTGATGCAGACGCAGGAACAGCTTCTCGCGCGTGATCTCGGCTGCCAGCTGCCGCATCGGCAGATCCGAGATCTGGTCCTCGGGATAATACCAGGGCCCTTCCGGAAGGGTTTTCGCCAGATACTCCATCAGGTCCTTGCAGCCCGAACCGTTCAGCGCCGAAATCATGAAGGTCTCGTCGAATTTGACCTTCTCGTGAATGGCGGCAGTCAGCGCCAGCAGCGTGTCGCGCTTGACCTGGTCGATCTTGTTGATCACCAGGATCTTGTGTCCATCCCGCTCGGCCAGGGAATCGAGCAGCGCTTCTGCCTCGCCCCTGATCCCGCGCTCGGCATCGATCAGCACCAGAACCAGATCGCCATCCTTGGCGCCGCCCCAGGCCGTCGAGACCATCGCCCGGTCGAGCCGGCGCTTCGGCGTAAAAATGCCGGGCGTGTCGATGAACACGATCTGGGTCCGGTCGTGAATGGCAATCCCGCGGACAATCGCCCGGGTGGTCTGCACCTTGTGCGAGACGATCGACACCTTGGCGCCGACAAGCTGGTTCATCAGCGTCGACTTGCCGGCATTGGGCGCGCCGATCAGCGCCACGAAGCCCGACCGGGTCGGGGCTTGCGGCTCAGCCGGTTTTGCATCTGTTTCCGGATTTGCATCTGTATCTGGTGTATCAGTCATCATCTTGTCCTGCGTTTGCCTGCCAGACGCCCTCGCGTTCGAGCAGTGCCGTTGCGGCAGCCTGTTCGGCGGCGCGCTTGGAACGGCTTTGGCCATCGGCAGGCTGGGTCCCTTCCACCGTCACGGTCACCTTGAATACCGGCTCGTGATCGGGTCCTGTTCGGTCGGTCACCCGGTACACCGGCGTCACCCCGTGGCGGGCATGGGCCCATTCCTGCAATTCCGTCTTGGCGTCCCGCCTTGCCGCATCTTCGGCAAAGGCCCGCGGCTTCCAGTGTTTATGGACGAAGGCCCGCGCAGCCTCCAGCCCGGCATCCAGGTAGATCGCCGCGATGATCGATTCTACCACATCCGCACGCACATTGAGCATGCGCTTGTCGGCCACCTGTTTGACATCTGCACCGGTCCGGATGAATTCGTGCAAACCGAGCGCGTCCGCCACTTCACTGCAGGTCTGTGCACTGACAAGCTGGTTGAGGCGCACCGACAGCTCGCCCTCGCTGGCCTGCCGGAAATGATCAAACAGCATTTCCGCCACGCACAGGCCAAGCACCCGGTCACCCAGGAATTCGAGCCGCTCGTAATTGCCGCCAGCCGGACTGCGCAGGCTGGAATGGGTCAGCGCCCGTTCGAGCCGTTCCGCATCGGCAAATCTGTGGCCGATGCGCTCCTCGACCCGGGCGACGACTTCCGCAGTCTTTTTCGCTGCGCGCTTCATCGCTGCGCGGATTTGAAGAACCGGCTGAGCCGCAGGTCGGTTGGCCACTTCCAGATTTCCAGCGGCGACGCATCTTCACCGATCGAGAAGAAGATGATTGTCGCGCGGCCGATAAAGTTCTCGAGCGGCACGTACCCCACTTCGAAGCGGCTGTCCTGCGAGTTGTCGCGGTTGTCGCCCATCATGAAGTAATGACCTTCAGGCACCACGAATTCGCGCGTGTTGTCGCCCGGCGAATTGGGGCTCAGATCAAGCGTGGTGTAGCTCACGCCATTGGGCAGGGTTTCCTTGTAGACCGGCACATCGCTGCCTTGGCTGTAACGGCCTTCCGGCTCATAGCTGCCGACAAGCTCGCGCTCGACCGCTTCGCCATTGATGTAAAGCTGACCATCGGTGACCTGAATTCGGTCGCCGGGAAGCCCGATCACGCGCTTGATGTAATCGATCTTGGTGTTGCTGGGCAGCCGGAACACCGCCACGTCGCCGCGTTCGGGCTCACTGCCCCAGATCCGCCCCTCGAACAGGTCCGGCGAAAACGGGATCGAGTACTTGGTATAGCCGTAGGAATATTTCGAAACGAACAGATAGTCGCCGACCAGCAGCGTCTCCATCATCGAGCCGGAGGGGATGCTGAAGGGCTGGAAAAACAGCGTCCGGATGATCACCGCCAGCAGCAGCGCCTGGGCAAGCACCTTGACGTTTTCCCAAAGTCCGCCGGACTGGTCTTTTTTTGTATCTGACACGCGTTGAATTCCTCAGCTAGGGCGCGGAAGCGCTTTCTCTAGCGCTTTGCATCGTTTCCGGCAACACCACTGACCAATGTGCCGCATTCTGCTCGGCCGAACTGTACTGCCAGGCCCGCTGGAGGCTGGAAACGGACGCAATCAGCCTCAGCTTCGAGGCAGTGCTTCGATGACCACAAATGCCTGCGCCAGTGGGAAATCATCGGTTATTGTCAAGTGAATGGCGCAAACCATGCCCTCGGGCGTCATTGCCTCCAGCCGCTCGGCCGCGCCGCCACTGAGCTGCATGGTCGGCTTGCCGCCCGGAAGATTGACCACCCCCATGTCGCGCCAGAACACGCCTTGCGACAGGCCGGTCCCGAGCGCCTTGGAACAGGCTTCCTTGGCGGCGAATCGCTTGGCATAGGAAGCCGCGCGCAGGGCCCGGCGATCCGACTTGGCCCGCTCGACATCAGTGAAGCACCGGTTGGTGAAGCGTTCGCCGTGACGCTCCAGGGTCTTCTCGATCCGCCTGATGTCGATGAGGTCGCTGCCAATGCCGATGATCACGCGCTTTCTGCCCCGTCTGCCGATCTGTCGGACCGCTTACCCGCCATCTCCTGCAAGCGGATCTTGGCCCGTGCCGCAAGCCTCGACTTGCGCCGTGTCTGAAACGCCCGCACCCCCCAATAGGTCAGTATGTAGAACGCAATCCCGGTGATGACACCCGGAGGAATGGCGCCGATCAGCATTGGCTTGAGCACGGGATCCCACAACTGCTTGATGTCGAGATGCCGCAGCAAGCCTTCCAGATTGACGTGTCTCTGGTGCGCGCCGGTTTCGACACCGATCAGCATGTTGCCGATCTTGATCGTCAACGTCCAGATGAAGGGAAACGACAAGGGGTTGCCAAAGGCCGTTCCGATTGCCGCTGCAACCATGTTGCCGGCAAGTACGTAAGACAGCGCAAACGCCAGGATGAAATGAAAGCCCAGGAGCGGTGTCCAGGATGCAAACACCCCGGCGGCCACGCCCGCGGCAATGGCATGCGGCGTGGCGGTCAGGCGCAATACCCGCTTGATGAAATACTGGAACGACCGGCCAAACGACCTCCTCGGCCAGAGCGCGGTGCGCATCCGGTCAAAAAATCCCTCTGGTCTTCGGCGACGAAACAGCATTTGGTTTCCGTATATCGCTCTTTTTGTGTCAGCTCTAAGTCAGGCCGACAAGAATTCTCCGGGAGCATCCTACTTCCACAAGATGCATCACCCGACTTGGGTTCCAGTCTGGCCCGCCAACAGCGAAGATCTGGTAAAGACTCCGGCCAAAAAACCGCCTGCAAAGGCTGGCGCGGCCTGCTATTGGCGCTCGGCCCGCCCTGTCAGCCTATTGATAGATCCGCTCGACCGTGGACACCGATCCAAGCTCCTTCAACTGGGTGATCAGCTGATTGAGATGCTTGAGGTCCCAGACCTGCAGATCAATAAGCATTTCGGTGAAATCGGCCGCGACACGCACCATCGACAGGTTCTGGATGTTTGTCTCGCTTGTGGCAATCCCTTGGGCAACCTCGGCAAGTGTCCCCGGCGCATTGATCGCGGTCACGAGAATGCGGGCGGGAAATCTGTTCTTGTTGTTCTCGTCGATGTCCCAGCGGATATCGACCCACCGGCTCGGCTCGTCATCGAACTTGGTCAGCTCCGGCGACTGGATCGGGTAGATGGTAATCCCCGAACCGGTTTCCAGGATGCCGACAATCCGGTCACCCGGAACAGCGCCGCCCGGACCGAACTTGACCACCGAATTGTCATCCATGCCACGGATCGGCATCGCATCCATATCCGGATCGGGGCCGATCCGGCGCGAGGTCTTGTTCGATTTCTGGGTTTTTGCAAGTCCCGGCAGCTTGAAGATCAGACCTGCCGCACTGCGCAGGTTGAACCAGCCCTCATCTGCCGGTTTTTGCTGCGAGACCCGCGTTTCCTGGTGGTTTGGATAGACCGCCCGGAACACGTCATCAGACGCCAGCTCGCCGCGCCCCACCGCGGTCAGCACATCCTCGACATCCTTGTGGCCCAGCCGGTGCAACACCGGTTTAAGACCCTCTTTCGACAGCGGCTTGCCGGCGCGGGTGAAAGACCGCTCCAGGATCCGCATGCCGAGGCCGGAATACTGCTTGCGCACCGCAGCCTTCGTCGCCCGGCGGATCGCTGCCCGCGCCTTGCCGGTGACGACGATTTCTTCCCAGGCCGGCGGAGGAACCTGAACCCCCGAACGCAGGATTTCCACCTCGTCACCATTGGCCAGCCGCGTGACCAGAGGCATGATCCGGCCATTGATCTTGGCACCGACACAGGTATCGCCGATATCCGTGTGTACTGCATAGGCGAAATCGATCGGCGTCGCTCCGCGCGGCAGGGCGATCAGCTGGCCTTTCGGGGTAAAACAGAAGACCTGGTCCTGAAACAGCTCGAGCTTGGTGTGCTCGAGAAAATCTTCCGGATTGTCGCCAACAGACAATGCCTCGATGGTCTGACGGAGCCAGGAATAGGCCCGCGAATCCTTGGACAGCACCACGGCTTCATCGGCAGAGCTGGAATCCTTGTACAACGTGTGCGCCGCCACACCCATCTCCGCCACCGCCTGCATCATTCCCGTGCGGATCTGTAGCTCAACGCGTTGCCGCGAAGGGCCGACGATCGTGGTGTGGATCGAACGGTAGTCATTCTGCTTGGGCGTCGAGATGTAGTCCTTGAACCGCCCCGGCACCACAGACCAGCGCATATGCACGATGCCCAGCGCGCGGTAGCAGTCGGCTTCACTGTCCACGATGATGCGGAACCCGAAGACATCCGAGAGTTGCTCGAACGACAGCGACTTGGACTGCATCTTGCGGAACACGGAATAGGCTTTTTTCTGCCGGCCCTTCACTTGCGCCTTCAGCCCTTGCTGCTTGAACAGCGCCGACAATTCGTCTTCGATCGTGTGGATCAGGTTGCGGTTGCTTTCGGAGAGTTCGGCCAGCTTCCCGGTAACCGTGTCATAGGCTTCCTGGTTGATGTTCTGGAAGGCCAGGCCTTCAAGCTCTTCGCGCATCTCCTGCATGCCCATCCGGCCCGCCAGCGGCGCATAGATGTCCATGGTTTCTTCGGCAATGCGAGCCCGCTTTTCGGGCGGCACATGCTCGAGCGTGCGCATGTTGTGCAGACGGTCCGCCAGCTTGACCAGCAGCACGCGGACATCATCGGAAATCGCCAAGAGCAGCTTGCGCAGGTTTTCGGCCTGCTTTGCTCGCTTGCTGACCAGATCGAGCTTCTTGATCTTGGTCAGACCTTCAACCAGCCGTCCGATATCCTCACCGAACAGCTCGTCGATCTCGGCCCGCGTCGCCGATGTATCCTCGATCGTGTCATGCAGCAGCGCCACGGCAATGGTGGATTCATCCAGACGCATTTCCGTCAGGATCGCAGCCACTTCCAGAGGGTGGGAGATATACGGATCACCGCTGGCACGCGTCTGCTTGCCATGCTTCTGCATGGCGTAGACATAGGCCTTGTTCAGCAAGGCCTCGTTGACATCCGGCTTGTATTTTTGCACGCGCTCCACGAGCTCGTACTGACGCATCATAGGAATGGCACTCCACAACAAGAAAATGCGCCGAATCGAACGACCGGCGCATGGTATTGCATCAGCTGTCTATCGGCCTCTGGCCGGTTGCCCGCAGATTGAATCAATCAACGGGCTTCCAAGTCAGACGCTTAATAGTCGTCGCTTTTTTCTGGCGGCACAAGCCCTTCGATGCCCGCCAGCAGTTCTTCTTCCGACATCGAGCCGAAGGAAACGGCTTCCGGCTGATCGTCCTCGACGACTGTCTCAACGGCAGCCTCGTCGGTCTGCAGGAAACGCTCCGGATCGGGCTCCGGCTCATCGACTTCCACATGCTTCTGCAGCGAGTGGATGAGATCTTCCTTGAGATCGCCAGGTGAAAGCGTCTCGTCCGCGATTTCCCTCAAGGCGACGACGGGATTCTTGTCGTTGTCGCGAGGAATGGTGATCTGGCCACCCTGAGAAATCTGACGGGCGCGATGGCTGGCAAGCAATACCAGTTCAAAACGGTTATCAACCTTGTCGATGCAATCTTCGACTGTGACGCGGGCCATTGCCTGTCCTTTACAAACTGCTATGGGGGAGTTTGACCATGCGATAAACACATTGTGTGGCGATTTCAAGTCCTTTGCGGCCAAAGCCCCCATATCCGGGCCGAAAGCCTCCCGCCCGTCTGCATCCCGCAGAGTTTACGCAAGGTAGCCTTGCGTCAGGTTCATTGATTGATTAGCAGCCATGCATAAGTAACAAGGCCGCACCCCTTGAAAAATGCTATCAAGCGCAGCATTTGGTTCCCCCTCACGATTTCTTGAGTCGCGAAACAGTAGGATGATGGTAAAGGACTGGTTATAAAAAGTTCGAAATCGATCTATTTTTGCCATACCGAGGCCGGATTCGTACACAAACATGAGTGAAATCGCATTTGAAAGGAAGATCATAAGTGTTTGATCCCAGAGAAAAAATTGCATTGTTTATTGACGGGGCGAACCTTTACGCCGCATCGAAAAGCCTGAATTTCGATATCGATTACCGGAAACTCCTCAAGGCGTTTCAGTCTCGCGGCTATTTATTGCGCGCCTATTATTACACTGCCTTGATTGAGGATCAGGAATATTCGTCGATACGACCATTGATTGATTGGCTCGATTACAATGGCTATAAAGTAGTAACAAAGCCCGCCAAAGAATTTACCGACTCCATGGGACGCCGCAAGATAAAGGGCAACATGGACATCGAGCTGGCAATCGACGCCATGGAGCAATCTGACGTAGTCGACCACTTGGTAATTTTTTCCGGCGATGGCGATTTCACCTCGCTGGTTGAAGCGCTTCAGCGCAAGGGCCGGAAAGTCACGGTGGTTTCCTCACTCTCCTCCCAGCCGCCCATGATCGCCGATGACCTGCGCCGCCAGGCCGATTATTTCATCGACCTGAACAGCCTCAAGTCCGAGATTGGCCGCGACGCCTCCGAAAGGCCACAACGCTCGTTTGCCCCTGTCGAAGACGACGACGAATTCGACGATTGATCGGCGAGACCCCTTCAGGGAAGCACGCTGACAACGTGAAGAATGAGCCCGATCACGATTGCAGCCTCTGCCCGCGGCTGCGCGGCTTCATTCTCCAAAACCGCCAGAAATTTCCCGACTGGCACAATGGACCGGTGGAAACCTGGTATCCACCTGAGGGCGCAAGCTCCGTAAAGCTGTTGATCGTCGGTCTCGCGCCCGGATTGCGTGGCGCCAATCGCACCGGCATTCCGTTCATCGGTGATGACTCCGGTAGCCTTCTCTTTGAGACGCTGGAGAAATACGGATTTGCCCGTTCGCTCAGGCCCGCAGATGTTGACAGGCCATGGCGACTGAACGCCACCGCAATCACCAATGCAGTTCGATGCGTGCCACCAGCCAACAAGCCGGTTGGCGCGGAGATCAACACATGCCGGCGATTTCTCACCCAGACCATCGACCGGATGAGTGGGCTGAAGATCATCGTCACGCTTGGCAAGATCGCCCATGAGAGCACGATCCGCGCACTTGGCGGAAAAGTCTCGGGTCACGCATTTGCGCATGCTGCCAAGACCGAGCTCGCCGGTGTGAGCCTCATTTCAAGCTATCATTGCTCTCGCTACAACGTGAACACCGGTCGGCTGACCGCTGAGATGTTCGATGCAGTGTTCAGACAGGCTGCCCGGTCGCTGGACAACGCGTAAAGGCCTCAAACTTGCACATCACACAAACCCGGGACCGTCTAGCCGCGGTCGCGCAAAAGCCGTGACTTGTCCCGGTTCCAGTCACGTTCTTTCTGGGTCTGGCGCTTGTCGTGCAGCTTCTTGCCCTTGGCCAGCGCCAATTGCAGCTTGGCCAGCCCCTTGTCGTTGAAATAGATCTTCAACGGCACCAGGGTCATGCCGTCACGCTGCACAGCCATCCCGAGCCGCGCGATTTCACGCAGCTTGACCAGGATCTTGCGCCGGCGCCGGGGCTCGTGGTTGAACTGGTTGGCCTGCAGATATTCCGGTATGTAGGAATTGATCAGCCACAGCTCGCCGCCCTCTTCATTGGCGTAGGAGTCGGCAATGTTGGCCTTGCCTTCACGAAGCGCCTTCACTTCGGTTCCGGTCAGAACCAGGCCCGCCTCGAAGGTCTCGACGATCTCGTAATTGAACCGCGCCTTGCGGTTTTCAGCGACGACCTTGCCGTATTGCGACTTGTCTTCCTTTTTCGGAGCCATGATCAGCCCGCCACGCCCGCCTGAGCAAGCGCCGCGTCAAGCAGGGCGGCTGTCGCCGGCTCCACAGGTGTCAGCGGCGAACGCACGACATTCTCGATCAGTCCCATCTTGCCCAGGCAATACTTGACGCCGGCCACGCCGGGCTCGGCAAAGATCGCCTTGTGCAACGGCATCAACTTGTCCAGCATCGTCACCGCCGTGGCGTAATCGCCGCGCAATGTCGCTTGCTGAAACTCGGCGCACTGCCGCGGCGCGACGTTGGCCGTCACCGAAATGCAGCCCACCCCGCCATGCGCGTTGAAACCGAGCGCGGTCGGATCTTCGCCCGACAGCTGCACGAAATCCTTGCCGCAGGCCATGCGTTGCTCCGGCACCCGGGCCAGGTTGCCGGTCGCATCCTTGACCCCGATGATGCTGGGAAAATCGCGATGCAGCGCCGCCATGGTTTCCACCGACATGTCGACCACCGACCGGGGCGGAATATTGTAGATGATGATCGGCAGCCTGGTGGCTTCGGCGACAGCCTTGAAGTGCTGATACAGCCCCTTCTGGGTCGGTCTGTTGTAATAGGGAGTGACCACGAGCAAAGCGTCCGCGCCGGCCTTTTCCGCATGCACCGCAAGTTCGATCGATTCTGCAGTGTTGTTCGACCCGGCTCCGGCCACGACCGGCACCCGGCCGCCGGCAACCTCGATGCACAGCTCCACCACGCGCTTGTGTTCCGCATGGGTCAGCGTCGGCGATTCGCCTGTCGTGCCGACCGGGACGAGCCCGGTGCTGCCTTCTTTGATCATCCGCTCGACATGGCTGGCAAAGCCATCCTCATCCACCGCGCCATTTTCGGTAAACGGGGTGATGAGGGCCGGAAGGGAACCCGTGAACATGCTGATCTCCAAAAACTGTAACTCTGCACCCGGCAGGCGCATTCACTCATATGTATCCCACGCGATACAGGAAATAACCGCGCCGGAAAAGCCTTGCGCAAAGCCTCGTGGCGCTTTTGCGGCAAATGCCAGATGGAGAGGCCAAAAACCCGCCCAACCGCCCCAGATTACCCGCATTTGTGACCGAACGTGGCCACTCAGGGCGTAACGGCCCGGTCCGCGACGGGTTTCCCGGCACTTGCCAGTTCAGCCTCAGGGCTTGAAACTGCGAAACCCGCAGCGCGGCCTGCAGTATCGACACGCATCGGATAAAGACGTCAATTCGGACAGAAGGCCACATGCAGAAAATCGCTCTCGCTATCCTGTTCCTGTTTTCCTGCGGCGTGACCGCATTTTTTGGCACGACATCCACCGGTACTGCCGCACCGCTGCCTACGGGGGCCGTCCCCCTGCCCTCACCTCGGCCAGCAGTGGAAGACAGGGAGAGCCGAGCGTCACCCGGCCCCGAAGCCAAGACTGCCAGGCCGGCAAGCGAGTCCCTCAAATCCGGTTTGCAAGCACTTGGCAACGGCAATGCCGGTCTTGCCCTGTCGCTGCGTGATTCCATGCCCCGCAATGCGCTCGATCGCCATATCCTGACCTGGGCAATCGTGCTGTCGGGCCTGGAAGACGTACCGTCGGATGAAATTTCGGATGCCGCGTCCGAACTCGAGGGCTGGCCGGGCCTGAGCTCGTTACCTCGGTTCTTCGAGCGCGCCGTCTATTTCGAAAAGCCGCCGGCCCAGAAAGTGATCTCGGCCTTCAAGGACCGTCCTCCGGAAACCACCAAGGGCTCGATTGCTCTGATCCGGGCTTTGATGGCAAGCGGCGACGCCAAGCGTGCCCGAAACATCGCCGCCAATGCATGGCGCACCCAGATGATGGATGACCGCGAAGCAGCCATCTTTCTCGATGATTTCGCCATCCTGCTGACCAAGGACGACCATTTCCGCCGTATGGAAATGCTGCTCTATCGCGACCACGTCAATGACGCCAAGGAGATATCGAGGAAGGCCGAAGCGCATTCGCTATACCGGGCCTGGTCAACGGTAATTCGCAGCCCCTCAAGAGCCGGCGACGCTATTGACGCTGTCGACCGCTCCTGGCACGAAACCCCGGCCTATCTGTATCTGCGCATCCGGCACCTACGCGAACTTGAACGCAACAAGGAAGCCGCCGCTCTTCTGGCAAAGATGCCACGGGACCGCGCAGTTCTCGTCGATCCGGATGAATGGTGGGTGGAAGCCCGCATCATCAGCCGCGGCCTCTATGAGCAGGGCGATGTCAAGGGCGCCTACAAACTCGCCGCGGCCCACCTTGCCGAAAGCCCGGAGGAAATTGCCGAAGCCGAGTTTCACGCCGGCTGGTATGCCTTGCGGGGGCTCAAGGACGCCAGGACCGCAGCCCGGCATTTTGCCGCCATTCTCGATGTCGCCAGCGGGCAGATATCGTCGGCACGCGCCCATTACTGGCTCGGCCGCGCCGCGGAATCCGGCGCCGGCGGCAAGGCAACGGAGCATTATGCGCGGGCTGCAAAGTACCCTTCGACCTTCTACGGACAGCTTGCCAGCGCCAGACTCGACCGCAAAGCGCTCGACATTGGCTATCCGCAGCCCACAGCACAGGACCGGTCCCGGTTTGCCGCCCGCGAAGCCGTGCAGGCCATCGGCAAGCTGGAGGACGCTGGTTCGGAGTGGCGCGCCGAAATGCTCTACCGTGCCCTCGCCGCCGAGCTTGAAAGCCCCGGCGAACTTGCCATCCTGTCTGCCATGGCCGAAAAACGCGGCAATCACCAGACTTCCCTGCAGGTTGGCAAGATCGCCTGGAACCGGGGCCTGGACGTCGCAGCATTGGCCTACCCGCTGGGCGCGGTTCCCCATGGCGCCAACATCAAGGGATCCGGCAAGGCGCTGGCCTACTCGATCGCCCGCCAGGAAAGCGCCTTCAACAAGGCCGCCGTCTCACCGGCAAATGCCCGCGGATTGCTCCAGCTTCTGCCGGGAACGGCCAAGGGGGTGGCGCGGCGCCACGGACTGCCCTACTCGAAGGACCGCCTGACCAGCGATGCAGGTTACAACGCAACGCTGGGCGCCTATTTCCTCGGGGAGCAGATCAGCGACTTCGGTGGCTCCTACATTCTGACCTTCATCGCCTACAATGCGGGCCCCAGCCGGGTTCCGCAATGGATCGAGCGCTTCGGCGACCCCCGGGGCCGGCCGCTCGACGAGGTGATCGACTGGATCGAGCTGATCCCGTTCACCGAAACCCGTCATTACGTGCAACGCGTGATGGAAAACTACCAGATCTACAAGGCGCGCCTCGGCCAACCCGGCGACATCGAGGCTGATCTGAGGTTCGGTCGCCGATGAGCCCTGTCGCCTTGCCGCGAAAATAGGGTATAGGCTTGATCCTGAAGCATGATCGACGAAACGGCAGGATCTGACATGGCGAACGGGAAGACTGGCGCAGCCGCCACAAGCGAAACCGGCGGATTTGAAGACGTGTTCTTTTCCGCCAGCGACGGCCTGAGGCTGCATGCCGCCGACTATGGCCGCAGCAATCCCGCCACCCGCGACCGCCTGCCTGTTGTCTGCCTGCCCGGCCTGACCCGCAACACACGCGATTTCGACGATCTCGCCCGGCTGCTGTCGAGCGATCCGAAAACACCCCGGCGCGTGGTCAGTTTTGATTACCGCGGCCGCGGCCAATCCGGCTGGGACAAAGATCCTTCGCGTTACAACATCACAGTCGAGGCAGAAGACGTGCTCAGCGGCATGGCTGCTCTCGGCCTTGAACATGCGATCTTCATCGGAACCTCGCGCGGCGGCCTGATCATGCATGTCCTCGCGGCAACCCGGCCCGGGGTCATGGCTGCAGGCGTGCTCAATGACATCGGCCCGGTGATCGAGGGCGCCGGCCTGGCCCAGATCAAGGCCTATCTCTCGCGCATGCCGAAGCCCAGGACCTGGGACGACGCTGCACAAATCCTGTCCGAGGCCCATGCCAAGAGCTTCCCGGCCTTGACCGAAGCAGACTGGCTCGATTTTGCCCGTGCCGTCTATGTGGAGAAAGACGGAAAACTGGTCGCCGACTACGACCCGAAGCTGCTGGACGGTCTCAAGAACATTGACCTGAGCACCCCGCTGCCAACTCTCTGGCCGCAGTTCGACGGGCTCGGCCGCATGCCTTTGCTGGCGCTACGCGGCGAACACTCCACTCTGCTGTCCGCCCAGACGCTGCTGGAGATGAAGGAGCGCGTCCCGTCACTTCAAACGGAAACGGTTGCGGGACACGGGCATGCACCAATCCTGCACCTGTCCGGAATCCCGGAGATCCTGGCCCGGTTCTTTGCTTCGGTCGACAAGCAAAAACGCCACTGAGACACGCCTGATAAACCGCATTGCCGGATTTGATATCTTTCAATCGGAGGCAGTCGAACACGCGCATGAAGCAACATCCCGAACGACACCCGGTCGCGGAGTTCTATTTGGTGCTTTTCGCCTTGGGCTTGGGCTTGGGGGCGGACGAACTTGCAACTTCGCCCTTGGCTACCCGCCTCGAGAAATCCGTTGCTCCGCCCTTGGCCAGAACCTTGGCCTGACGCACCCACTCCTCCCGCTCGATGCGGCCCGAAAACGATAGCTGTTCGTCAAAGGCTGCCTGATCCTTCCTGGTCCAGGCCGCAATCTGCGCAAAGCTTTGGATCCCGGCCGCATTCAGCTTGGCCTCGATCACCGGTCCCACGCCTTTGATCTGTTTCAGATTGTCCGGACCGCCACCTGCGACGTGCCCGGGCTTGGCAGGTTTCGGTTTCGCCGCCGGACGTTTCTCTGCCTTTGTCCCGGCCGCGGAACCGGCTGCCTTGGTGCTGCGCGGCTTGCTGGCCCTGGCATCCACCTGCGGCTTCTCCGATCTGGACCTGGCCGCCTTTGCCTTGGTGGGCTTTCTGCCCGACTTGCTGGCCGGTTCGGACGCAGGCGTCACCGCGGTTGCAGCGGCTGGAACCGGCTGATCCTTGCCTTCGCCTGTCGGCGCCGGCGAGGCAGAAGTCCCTTGCTCCAATATTCCCGATCCAAAGTGCAGGCTTGCTGCTTCAAGTCCGCCAGCCGTGGCCGTTCTGGTTGAACCCTCAGGTGTCTTCACCGCGGCCGCAACGCCGAGGCGTTCGTCCTGCGCCGCGAACCGGCGCCTGAACCAGCAGCCAAAGAGGCAGCCCAACCCGAATGCAAGGGCAATGAAAAACACGACTTGTGCGGCAAACATCATCATTCTTCACCCTCCCTGGCAACGCGCGGAACGATCACTTGCGCGCACTCGAACAGGTCGTCCACCCCACCAACCCGCCAACCGCAAAGGCCAGTACGAGCCAGAACCAAAGATGCGCAAACATGTACCACATTGATTTCTCTCCGGGCCGCGGCCCCCTTGATCACTTGACCCTCAATCCGGCTGGTTGAGGACGTGAATCTCGATCCGGCGGTTTGCCGACTTGGCATCTTCCGTACCGGTGCTGTCACGGGGACGGGTTTCACCGTAGCCGACGGCGGCCAATCGGTTCCGGTCAACACCCGCAGCGCTGAGGAAATCGATCACCGTTTCCGCCCGGCGGACAGAAAGAGCGAGGTTTTCAGCCTCACCGCCGTCTGCATCCGTATGCCCGGAAACCTCAAGCCGAACCGCGCCGCAGCGTTGCGCCACTCGGGCAATGCGGTCCAGAAATCCGTACGAATGATCCTGGATCGATGCTTCGCCGGATTGAAACAGAACGGTATTGGTGCTGAGCAGGTCATCGAGCTCCTGCTGGCAGGCATCGGCAGCGAGGATAGCTCCGGTCTCCCGCGCATCTGAAACATCCGCCTGACCGGAAAACCCCTGCGGCAACTCGTCTGTCAGCAACCGTTTGACCTCAGCCAGGCCTGCCGTATTGAAGGCGCGCCCCCGAACATGCACCACGCCATCCTCAATCCGTACTTCGGCTTCATCAAGCCTGCTCAAGGCCTGAAGCGCGGCCAGAGCCGCTTCCTCAAACCCGTCCGAGCGTCCATCCACGACCGTCAGATTGTCATTGACGCGGGCCTTGTCGAATTTCAAACCGGCCGTCTGAAGCAACCTTTCCCTGATTGCAGTGGTCGGTACGGCCCCCTTCAATTCAAGTGTATGATCGACGAATGAAGCTGACCAAACATCATGGCTTGCCCCGGCAATACTGATATCGGCGGTGCCGAGCACCACGCCTTGCGGCAAATTGCGGGACAGCAGATCGTCAATTCGCCGAAACGATGGCGCGTCGCGCGCCTCGCCGTGAACTTTCAAAGTCGTGGTGGTGATCACGACTGAACCTTCGGTCATGTGCTCTAGCGCCGCAAGGCCCGTTTCAACCGCCGCCAGCCAGTCCACCCCGGCAGGCACACCCGTCGCGAACCGCATCTGATCCACGACATCCGTGTCATCCGCGATTGAGCGCGCACGCGCCATAACGGCTTTGCGCATGTCTTCATCCGGCACGTAGCCAGCGATCACGAGCGCGTCAGGCCTCAGCACGGCAGACCAGGAATACGCCCCGGAAACCGAAGCCGGCCTGATATCTGCCGCGCTCATGCTCCCCGCCGGAACCGAAGCAAGGGCGGCCAGCGCTGCCTCATGATCATCGGGATTGAGCGCCTGACCGGAAACCCGCATCGCGCCATCGGTGATTTCCATTGCACCGGTGGAGAACCGGGGAAACGCAGCCAGGCCATGGCCTGCAAGCAACAGCAGGTCTGCGGGGGCGCCGCGTGCCAGTTTCATTTGGTCAGACAGCGCAATACCCGGCAGCAGTCCCGTCAATGTCGATATGATGTCGCGGCGGGCGGATTCATTGGGAACAAAACCGCTCAAGGTGATGCCGCTTGCCGTCTTCTCGGCAGATAGTCGGTAGGGGCTTTCAACAGGCAACAGCACCGTGTCATCCACGACGCTACGCACCCCGGCGACGTTGCGAGCAACCAGCATCGCAGTGCTCTGGCTGTCCTTGTCAGGCGCCAGTCCGCTCAGGGAAATATCCCTGCCGACGACGCCGACCTGGGCCCAGGCATGGTTCTGGCGCAGTGCCGAAAGCGTCCGCGACCGAAGCTCGGCCTCCATCGCAGCTGTCTCGAACCACAACGCCAGGGCGGAAAGGCATGCCACGGCTGCCAGCCCGGGCCATATCCACAATTTCAAATACTGCATGAGGTCTCCGCCGCAACTCTGCTGACGGTCAACCTACCACCCCTGCTCGGCAGCGGCCAAGCCAAAAGCGGCACAGTGAAACCAGGGCGATGATTGACGACACTCGCCCTCACCCGGATTACGGAATCAAAAAACCCGGCAGCCGAAGCTGCCGGGCTCTATCTGATCAAACCGAGGTTTGATTAGAACGAACGACGTACCCACATGAAGCCAGAAGCTGTGGTGGTCTTGACGCCAGCGTAGTTCTTCTGCTGACCCCAGTTACCTTCAAGACGAATGTTGAAGTTGGTGACAGGAGTCCAGGACAGAGCGCCTTCTACGAGGTGGGCCGACTTGATGTCGGTGCCAACTGCAGATGCGAAGCCGTCGAAGTACTGGTAACCGAGAGTCGCGTTAAGCGTTTCGGTGACGTCCTGGGTGTAGCCGATGGCTGCAGACCAGTTAGCTGCACGAGTGCCGGTAGGCATGGTGATGCCGTAAGCGTTTGCAGTCTTGTCGGAGTAGAAACCACCAACGCGGAGCGAACCGCCGGTAGCTGCAACTGCGAGTTCAACACCAGCCTTGACGCCAACAGCCTTGTTGGATTCGTCGTAACCGATGTGAGCGAACGCGCCGCCCCAACCCTGGGTCATGCCGAGAACGCCGACGACGTCAGGAGCCCAGTCGGTGTTGACTGCATCGTTTTCGAGAACCAGAGCTGCGTAGAAAGCACCGGCGTCGTAACGATAACCGATCTGCTGACGCTGCTGGTAGCCGTAAGAACCGCCGGCATCAGTCTGGATGAAGCCCCAGTTGCCAACGCCGCCGCCCCACAGAGCTGCGAATGCGGATTCGGTGTAACCCATGAACAGGCCGCCGAGCTGGATGATAGCCTGGTCGGTGACGTAAGGAACGTCGGTGTTTGCGCCAGCCGAGTTCGACTGAACGCGCATGAAGCCGCGCAGTTCGCCGAGTTCAGTTTCCGAACGGGTGTCGAAGTTGATGCGAACGCGGGTGTTCTGCTGGTAGCCGGAAGTGCCCTTGGTGGCAGCAACGCGGAAACGGACGAAACCGCTGATCTGCAGGCAGGTTTCGGAACCTGGGATGTAGAAGAAGCCGGGGCCGAATGCATCGCAAACGCGGACGTATTCAACGGGCTCTGGCTCAGCTGCAACGATAGCGTCTGCAGCGCGTGCGCCGGATACAGCAACGAGTGCTGCTGCGGAGCCGATGAGAAGGCTCTTAATGTTCATTTCTGACCTCCAGTCAAAAGTTAATGGTCTGGGTTGTCGCTGAAGGACAGTATTCTCTGTCCCATCCCCACAATGGTAGAAGCCAAGCGGGTTACCGCCGTGTCTTCGAGAGTGAACATACTCACCCGGACGGCCCGCGCAACGTCGATCACCTCGCCCGACAGTTCCAGACACCGCCTTCACCTCCCCCTGTTGCACAAATGACACGAAACGATCGCTGACGCCGGGTTTTGTTTACCTTTCATTAGCAATTAGCGGGCCTTAAGCCGGTATTTCCGCAGGTCGAAGCAGCAGATTCAAAGCCCGTTCGCGGCGGTTTTGGTGGAATCACCGCGATTCCATGTTGTGCACCGATGCCCGGGCCGAGTCGCATCTGTCCATCGCCGAACATCCAGACCGCAGTGAGGGAATCGATCCTGACGGGAAACATCAACAGCAAACGAAGGCTTTATATATAGGGCGAGGAGAATTCAGCCGGTTTGACCAACTCTGCGAATTCTATGCCCCACCCCTTCGCTGTCTGCTGCACTCGAATCCGAATCTGCAACGGCAACATGCCTTTTCACCCCGGGACTTCTCTGGGTGAAGGGAATCGCTTTCAAGAACCGTTCACGGGGCCTGATGCTCACTGCTCGACTGCGTTATCGGCCGCCCCCCAGCCGGGTTGCCCACGCCCCGCGTTGCACACCCATGCTGCCGACCATCCAGCAGCCGCTCCCGTGGCGGCCACTGCGGCAACCGGAAGCGACCAGAACGACGAAAAAGACAGCCTGGCATTTGGCAGCACTTCGAAATTGCCGCAAGCCGGACGCGCAGCAGCATGAAACACGCCGAATCGCCCTCCATAAAAGTCCCCAGACGCAGCATTGGATGGCGAAAACTGGTGCCTGCCCGGCACCGCTGACAATCAATGACCAATTGGCGCCGGAATTCCGGTTGATTACCCGGCCATGCTGGGGTAACAGACCACTCGACGGAGAGGTGGCCGAGTGGTCGAAGGCGCTCCCCTGCTAAGGGAGTATACCCGGAAGGGTATCGAGGGTTCGAATCCCTTCCTCTCCGCCACCCTTTTCGGGGTACCAAACGCGGAATTTCCTAAACTTTTGATAGATCGGCATTTTTTAAAGCGGGCCGCCCAAATAAAGGGCCGTTCCCAATGTCAGAAGCTCGAAATGTATCGTTCCATGTATCGTCGGGAGCATCATCCGAAAACGCGGAAATGATTTCCGCGAAGCAGGCTAAAACTGCCCGCTCACGCCCCTCCCCTGGCCTTTACCTGATTAAAACCGGTTCGGCCTATATGTTTCAGATGCGACTGCCCAAAACCATCGCAGATGACTGCAAGCGCCCCATCCGGATTGGCCTCGGGGTTATCCCCAAAGCGGAGGCTCGCAGGATCGCCGATCAATTGGCTGCGATCGCACGAGAGAAGTTCAAACAGATCGAGATTGGCATGGACGCAGGCGATGAAACTGAATTCTGGCCGCTGATGGAAGACATGCTGGGATTTGCCGAGAAGGACTCTTCCGACGAGGTGGATTCGAGCCAGCGAGCCTGGCTCGGCATCACGATGCTCCTTAAATCGGCGCTCTATGACATTCGTGAACCGAATCCCTCTGCGCCCCCTGAACAGGAACGCAACCTCGCGATGATGCGCGGGCTTGTGAGAATCGGCCAGGAGAAGGCCCGCAAGGATGCCGGCCAAGACTATGACAAGCAGTATGGCGACAATCCCGAGTTGCTGGCCAAGCACTTGGTCGACAGAATCCAGAATGATCCCAATACGATCACGACAACGCCACCTATGAGCGGAACCCAAGCCCAAGGCAAAATCAGTGCGTGGGCCGGACTCGTCAATGCGAATGATAAAACGGAGGTCGACAAGGATCGGCGATACGTAGAGCGCGAGCCGTCCGACAAGCCGCTGTTCAGCACCGCTGCAAGTGCGTATCTCGCGCAACGGGTCGATGCGATGGGAAAGCCCAGCAAAGACATCAAGACAGCCGAGATGCGCCTGAACCTTTTCGTGGAACTAATTGGCGATCACCCAATCGATCGCTACACGCCGACCGATCTTCAGGCTTTCATCAATTTGGTGCAGTTCTGGCCCAGCAAGCATAAGGATAAACCGTCTCATCTGACTGCCAGGGAAATCATCGACAGCAACCGTGATTTCAGCAAGAAATCGATTGCGAAGAACACGCTGCAGAATGGGTTTATGGGGGTGATCAAGCCGGTCTTCAGCAATGCAGCCACGCAACATGCTTTTTCGACAATCCGGTCAAGAACGTGGCGCTCAAATACCCCAAAGCTGCCCGGGATGCGGTTTCCGCGGAGCCGCTGTCTTCAAAGAAGCTGACACAGCTTTTTCAAACTTGTGTTCAATCGCCCTACATCGACGATGTCATGCTTCCTCCGCTCGGCCTGCTGACGAGCCGTCGACTTGGTCTCCTGACCCATCTGGTCGGGACCGACATCAAAGAAAAGTTTGACGGAATCTGGGTCGCAGAGGCGACAGGAATTATGATGGTTGGCAGCAAATGGGTCCGACGACCGATCAAGACGACGGAAAGCGGCCGGTATTTTGTGCTTCACAATTTTCTGGTCGAAATCGGCTATGTCGACTGGGCCCGAAAACAGGGAAGCAACTTCCTGTTTCCGCAGCTGATGAAACTTGTTGATCCCGCAAAAAACGCGTCGAAGTATATGAGACGCCTTTTTGACAAGGCAGGTATCAAGGACTCTGCAGGCGAACGTTTTCATTCCTTGCGCGGAGATTACATTACTCAAGCCCGTGAAGATAGGAAGATTGGTGAGCGGGAAAGGCGGATGCAGGCAGGGCATGCGCTCGGGGGCGACGATCACAACAAATACGGTTGGAAAACCCTCACCGAGTCGGAAGCGGAACTCTTCGCCAATCTGCCGCTGAACCCAAAAATCGATTTCTCAGTCTTCCGTGGCCTGGATTTCGATCAGCTGGCAAAAACCAGGCGACAGGAAGACTGAACACAGAACTCCTGAAATGCGGGTGATGTTCAAACAGACAAAAGCCCCTCCGAAATGGGGCTCTTAGGGCTAGGCAGTCAATGACGCGTTATGCGCTGATCTGCTGAAGGCGCTCTATCTGGACACGTTCCGGACGATGGGTGCGCTGGTCTCTGCGATCAGACTGTTGAGCGCTGCGTCCATATCCCCATTAGTCATGCCAGGGGTCATCTCATCAGCCTGATCGTCAGGCTCGAGCACGATCTCATCATTGTCCCTGAAGACCCTGTCGGCTCCAGCGACTGCGATGCTGGTTGTTGCATCGGCAGGCTTTGAACTCATCACGTAAGGCTCTCCATGCACCGCGAACCGCAGGACTGGGTGTGCTACCTCCACGACCCACTTCTCCATCTCGTCCCGGGCAGGCCACGAGCCGGCACCACCCAACTGATACAATGCGAACTGGATCGCCCCCCAGCCGGTCTGCATGTCCAATTTCACATGACTAAGGTTGCCGTGCGGCTGTAATCAACCAAGTGAAGCGGCACCGCGATATCAATGAACAGATCAGATGCATGCCGGGCATTGGTTTGGACGTCATCGGCAAGTGTCGTCATGACGATCCGCTTTCCACCGTTAAATCGGGCAATAGCCTTCTCGACCCCAACGAGAACGGCAGCCGTTAGCCGAAGAAACTCAGCCATGCTCGATTTCGACTTAGCTGCCACCATTTTCTGGAGGCCCGACTTGCCGCCCATCTGCGTGGGATCGGCATCCTCGGCGGTTTCTTCCTTCTTTCCGACAATCGCCTTGATTTCAGTGCCCGTCAGGTTCTTGCCCTCATCAAATTGGTCGAGCACGGCTTCGACCTGATTTGGCTCGCCTTTGGCCAGCTCGTACAAGGCCGTCGTTCCGATAGCATGCTTCTCAAGACGCGCGCGGTGATCACCAAGCCGCTCGTGAACAGAGATAAAACTCCAGGCAGGTCGTACGGAGTAGCCGCAATTCTCTTTGAGCCACCGTCCATAGCGCTTCTGGGGTTGAATCGATTTTGCCTCGGCCAGGCACTCACCCATCGCAAAAACCTGGGCAGTGGTCTTGCGGTGCATCGATACCACTTGCGCCACGATCTCCGCCAGTCGTGCCTTGACCTCTGGCGCAAGAGACTCGTCATTTCCCACTGGCGCGTCCAGCGCACGGGCCTTCTTTTTCTCTGCCGCGCTCACCTTTGCACGTGTAACCTTTGACTGCTTGGCCGCGCCGTTTTCGCGCTGCACTTTTCGTTCTGATGAAGCCATGATAGCAACCCCTTGTTGAGTAGCCGACACTATTGCCGACATATCCATTTTACCTCATATTCAATGGTTGTGGCAAACAAGGCATTGTCAACATTAGAGAATTTTGAATAAATGACATCGACAATATAAAGCTTTTCGAAGCCTCAAAATGTTTCATAAATTAATTTCACACTTTTTAGTTGCGATTTTTATACCCCAAAAATCGAGGCAAAATTTTGCAAGGGATCATTCGAAAAAAATAGATTGCCTGATCACACCGGCTCACGTCGTCAATCAAATCAAACCGGCATGAGAAGCGGAAGCTATTTCTGTATCGATGCATGCTCCCGTTCTGGAGAAAGCGAGGCAAACAGGGCGGACCGGCATTGGCAGTTTCGGCCCATTCCGGAATTCAGAGTGCTATCAGTTTATGGCCGCTTCGTGCACAGGTAAGCTGCATCTCTTTCGCGAATAGTCACCTGATGGCGAGGCGCATGAAAGAATTACACAGACTCCGCAACAGTCGGCATTATGAATCATGGCAACAATATTGACATGGTAAATATTCTTTGCATTTCGTCTATTTGGCCTCATGTTCTCATGCCTTGCGGCTGCTGAGAGCTGTAGTCCATGATGAGAATAGACGCGATTTTTGTATCCTTAAGGTGTGTTCACGATGAAGATTTTTTGGTCCTGGCAAAGCGACAATCCGCAGAATGCGGGCAGATACTTTGTTCGCGACGTCCTTAAGGAATTAGCCGACGAATTAAGTACCATCGACGGAACAATGGAAGCGGAGAGACCTGAATCGGGTGGGAAAGCGAAGGTCGAATTGGACCACGACACCCTCGGGGTCGCCGGCTCACCTCATATTGCCGACACAATCCTCAAGAAGATTCGTGAGGCGGCTGTCTTCGTTGCCGATGTTACGCCAATCGATAGCACAACTGGCGGGAAGCGCTTGCCAAATCCAAATGTCATGCTCGAGTTGGGCTATGCGTTATCCGAACTGGGAAATGCACGGATCGTGCTCGTTATGAACAGTGCTGCTGGGGGTAAGCTCGATCATCTGCCGTTCGACCTCCGGCATTTGCGTGCACCCGTTCATTATTCCCTAAGAAAGGATGCTGATGAAAAGTTCAGGTCAGAAGTGGCTAAGTCCTTAAAGAATACGCTCCGGGAAAGAATCATGCCTTCTTTGCTGGTTGCTGCAGAAGCGGCCATGGAAAAACTCAGGCGTCTTAATCGCGGTCCGTTGCTGTCGGTGGAGTTGTCAGAAAACAACAACCAACCTCATCTAATTTCACTAGAAGCACCTTCGCCGGACGTCCCATCGATGAACGAGATAGAGAAACAAACACCTCTTCTCTCACCGCCTCAGCCTACGAAAAACGCTTCTGTAAAACTGCATGTATCCGCGGTTCCAAACAAATCACCTTTGGCTAGCCTCGGGAAGGCACCGCCCGTCTCCCAGTGGGGTCTGAAAGATATCGAAGCCTACAACAATAGGGTAAAAGGGTATTATAGAACCTATCAGAAGTTCCTTACTGAACGGATTGAGTTCGACAAACTCATCAACAGAAGCGTCGCCTTGAAATTTCGAGTGTTCAATAAGGGGAGCATGCCCGCGACGGGCATCACTGTTCAAGTGGATTTCCCGCAGGGAGTTTTGCTTTATGGTGACGGGGATTATCCGAAGAGTCCTACCCCTCCCGAGCCGCCAGAGCTCCGCCCCGGAAATTATGTCAAGATTACTTCCGTACAACCACCAAGATATGATCAGTTTCTGGAAACACGGTTTTCTGACACAATGAGCATCAACGCGGAAGCTCGACGTGTTGAGTTCTATTTGAGCGAACTTATTCACCATGAAGATGAGGAAATAGACGATATTGTTGTCACTTTCGCATCGGATGAGGAGGTGAAGTCTTTTGCTATCCGGTATCTAATCCGTGCGCGAGAAATTCCAGAGCCGGCAGAGGGATCGATCGATTTCGAAGTTAAGCTTTCTGAGATATGATGAAAACTATTCCTCATGCAATGCAGTTCTTGATAATAGTGGCGCAACCACTTCGAGCACAAAGCGTCAACCTTGGGTGCTGCCTAACGGCGAATTTGGCCATAAAGCTGCCGTGTGTCCAATTCGCAAAGAACTGCTATTTCCTGCATGTTTGGGACATTTGTCGAATTCTGTCGCATAGGCGATCCCGGCCCCATTTCGGTCATTCGTTTCTGATGAAGCCAATATCCGCTTCGCGTCCTCACATTTTCTGTTTCAGGCATAGCCTTTCATTCCTAAAAGCTGCCTTTCTGTCCTAATGAGTCACGCTCCAGTTGGCCCAAAGTGAAATTCGTACCGAACTGCGCTCAATATGAGTTTGTCGATGCAGGTCACTTGCACACTTCCATCTTGGATGGGACTGCCGAACAACGCTAGATTTGGGATCGCTTTAGCCTGTTCATGATCTTGAAGTGCAGGAATGCGGCGATGCGAAATACCGTAGACAGTCTGGAATGGCATCTGGCCTAATCGGAGTAAGCTGAAATACGAAGGATAAACAAGCCCGTCGAAACCGGCATTTCGGGCAGCATCCGCTATCGCCCGCGCTATTTTGTACGAATGCTTGCCCGCCAAGAAAAGCATATGAACAGACATATCCAGACTTTCGAATTCTGTGCCGTCTTCTTCTTTCAGCAATGCCGACAAGTCGAGCAAGCGAAGCTCCCTTGAAGGGATTAGCGACGCAACGTAAATATCATCCTCCGCCGTAACACGGCATTCATGGACGCATACTTCAAGGTCTGACGACCCATATAGGATTGGGTTTCCCACCGAATCGAGACGCCCACGTCCTGCAAAGTGTGGAGGTGGGCTGTCATATTCTTGCGGATGATGGGGCACGAACGGATTTACGCGTATCCTGTAAAATTGATCGTTCGGCTTGAGGATACGAACCGGGTATTCCGCCAATATACGTTTGATGATTGATTGCTGCTTTCCTTTCTTCCGAAGCGCCATTAACGGCTCCACTTCCCCAACCATCCATAACCGAGGTCCGTAGTAGAAAAAGCCGATTCCAAGTAAGCGTTCGAGCAATTTCACGTCATTCGTCAACCATGGAGCAATGTCAATTGACGTGGCCTGGTGCTGATTAAATTGGATGAGTGGCGCGGCACCGAAACGTGCCTTTTGAAGAGACCCCCAGACGAAAAAGCGATGTGTCAGGAGTTCAAGCGCATCGCGCGAAAGCTTTTTAAAGCCCGTCTTGGTGCAGTTCGGACAGGGCCGAGATGAGTCTATACCAGTTTTCTCGGCGTCTAGCCTTAAGCCTTCATCGAAGAAACAGCCCGAGCAGGCGATAGGTGTAAATTTACGATTCGGCAAAAAACGTCCTGCAGTACGTTCGAAAAATCTACCTAGATAGTCAATCAAGACACTCCTCCTGCTTGCCGCTTGTAATAGGATAGCACCACCCGTCTGGGACATTGTCGGTGAGCCAATTTCGCCGCCCGTAATTCAATCGGCGTGGAAGGTTCCAAGCCGAAATACGCCCGATAACAACAGAGCGTCAGATCGAATTGCTTTCTTAAGCATATTGGCGACAGATATGCGCAGCGCGACACTTATGTTGTCAACAACTCCTCGCCAAAAGCAACCAGTCCGCTCCCCGCCCTTCGTGGCCGTTCCGCACCGCTGGCCATAACATCACTATTATTGTCTCCGAAGTGTCCGCGCTTTGCGAAGTCTCATGAAGCAACGTGGCGACATCGGCCACTAGTCCATGGCCCGCTTCAGCGGGCTTTGTCTTGCCTAGATGCTTGAAGAACCCGCGTACCCTATTAACCATCCCGGAGCTCTTTGTTCCGGGTTGGTTCTTATTGCCTTGCCGGACACGAAAACCCGGGCTATCTCTCATGTGTCGGCAGAAATTGAATATCTGCAGATACTTAGCGACCCCCGCCGGTGCTTGTAACACCGGCAGAGGCCTGACCCGCAACCTTGGATTAGAAGGATTTGGGCTATGTTGACCCTTACCGCCAACTTCCCGTCAGGGAAAGATCAATCGCATATTTCTCTTGTTGAAACACGATCACGGCAACAACGCCGGCTGAACGGCGACCTGTCGCCGTCCCCCCTCTCGTTCCCGCGCCACTGATCGTTTCAACTCACAGCGATCACGCCCAGCCTCTCGCCGACATCATGGTTGCGATTGCCCGTTTGGGGCAGCCAATGCGGAAATTATTTCCGCATGTGACCCTGCTTGTCTGAATGAATGCTGCCGTCATCGCTCCTCAACAGGAGACTCCCATGACGAAGACCAACGTCAAGTCTACGACTTCGCCCATCTATCCCAATTCCGTTGATTGCCCCAAACTGGAGGTCCGGCTTGATAATCTCATCGATGAACTTGTCGATTCCTCCCTGTCTGCCGAGCTGCTGGCGCAATCGCTCGCTGGCGGCATGGATGACATCGCCACCATGGTTCGGGCAATCCCCGGACATGAGGGAAGACTGATTGAACGCGGTATTGCGCTCGTCGCCAAATGCAATCCCGACCTGGTAGTGTTGACGCAGAATCTGCGCCTACCAGTCACAGCGGCAGCACTTCAACTGGTCGGCATGAATGAGCCTCAACACTATCGCGCGTTGACGCTTGATGCCGATCATGGTGGCCGCAAAACCTACACGCCTGATTTGCTGATCGTGAACAGTCGAACCAAGGTTGCCCATGTTGTTGATGCGAAGCGGAGCCTCATCTCCTACGAGAGCGCGCGAATTGATGAGTTGAAAAATCGCATGCTCGCAGCGGCCCTCGTAGTTCCAGACCTGCTCTACAAGGAACACCGCCGCCTGGTCGCCGAGGAAGTCAGAATCGTCATTCTCAATGCAGAGAATCGGAAGACCGATATCGATGCTGGTATCTGGCCGATGTCACACCTTGATCATCTGGTCGAAGTGGCTGGCGCCGGCGAAGCTATTGGATCGCTCCAGCAGAACTTCCGTTCTCGCATCAAAGCGAACTGGGAGTTGGCGCGCCAGACATTCGTCCGGCCATCCAGTCATCGAGCCGGTCCATCATTGCCGACAATAGCGGCGGTGGAAAAAGCAGAGCCTGATGACGATGATGTTCAGAACGATGGCGAAGATGCTGACGCCGAGGCCCACGCCGAACCGCGGCTGATCAAGCTTGGCTTTGCCCAAGTGCCCCTGAGAGTTTAGCGCGCTTCCAGCTTCATTCACCCATCCACAATTCCCATCCCTATTGAACGCGCTGACCGTGACCGGTCGGCGTACGGAGACCCATGCCATGAGTGCAAACATCGTTCCATTTCCGAAACCCATTCCACCTCGCACACAACAGCCCGGGAGTCGTCAACAGCGGCGTGATAAGACCATGAGGCACCGCGCCTTGCCGTTGTCTCCTGAGCAGACGGCCGCCAGCATGGCCGTTGCCACAACCGCAAGGCCGCAGCCATGGTCTGCGGAAGACCATGCAGCCCACGTCGCTATCGTCGTCCGGATTGCAATTCGCTCCGCAAAGCGCAGAGGCGTCAGCCTTCAGAGCATGCTGTCCATTCCGCGCGGATGGCTCCTGAAGTTGTGTGACGAAGGCGACCCGACATGTTTGGTTGTACGTGATTGGCTGATGGGAAACCGGGCGCATCTGCCCGACGGTTTCGAAGAAGCCGTCAGCACTGCCTCCATCAACGAGGAGGATGCATGATGGAGACTCTAACCGAACGCATCACCCGATATTTGTTGCTGCGCAATCGACGACTGGCGATTCTCGATCTCTATCAGCGGGCATCCGACGTAGGACTGCTCACCATCAACTTTCCGTTCGGCGAAAAGAAGCTTGGCGTGGCATGGCAAGTCTCCGGGCCTGCGGCATCGGCGCTCGCCGGCGACAGGAACCGTGCCCGAGCCTTGGTCGCCCGGGCGCTGAAACGCGCGCCGGTGACAGCGCATGATGGATTTGTCGATAGTGACCACGGGGAACCCATCGAGCGTACCGTCATTGGCGAGGCTGACGATAAGCCTGTGTACCAGCTCCAGGCGAATGGCGGCGACGCTGATGTGAAGCTGGCAAAGAGCAAGAAAGAACGGTCAGCATCAGTCTATCGCAGGTTTGCCCAGCCACTGGATTCTATGACGATGTTTGCGCTGCTGCGGGAATTCCTGCCACCACCAAACCCAACTCAGGTTGCCGCGGCCCTGCTGATTGCCCGCGCAGTTGGCGAGAGTGGTGCTGATCTCAAGACGCTTCGAGATGTATTGATGCGACGGAATCCGGTGATCCTGTTCAAAATTCCGGTTCGGGGATTTGAGAGGCAGTTCGGTCTGATGCTGGAAGAGGCCCTGATCGCTCCCTTCTATGCAGCTCTGGTCGATATCCTTGACGGTCGCCCGCTGTCGGCGCATTTCCGTGAGACTCGACCTGAAATGCGCAAACGAAATATTCTCACCGGCTCGGGCCGAAAAGTCGTCGATGTGACCAAGGAAAACCTGAAGCGCTCCCTGAGCACGGCAATGCTTGGGGACCCAGTGCCACTTCTTATCGTAGACGAGACAGCTGAAACGATCAGGCCCGAGTTCACCGCCGCCGCTGACATCGGGCTTCAGTGTGCGGGCATTGACCAAGTGTTGATCGCCGACCTGCTTCATGTCTGTCTCGGTATTCTGGCAAGCGAGTCTGTCTCAGTCATGGAAGAAATGATGTTCGATCCAGGCAGTCTGAGTGTCGATGATCTGGCGCTTGCCGTGCGGCCTGGGCGCACAGCAAAGACAGTGCTGAGCCAGCTGGCGACCCTTGCGGATGCGGCTGGCGAGGATAAGACTGAAGATGATGACAACAGGTCTCGCAGGGGGCGCTCATCACATCCATTGTCAGCGTTACGGGACAAGCCGAAGGCTTCTTTGATCGATATGATCCTGCCGGAGGTCGAGCCATCGACCGATGCAGCCACCGACAAACCGAAGGCCGTGATCGCGGCGACAGCAGGTGAAACTGCGACCTCAACAACAAATCACGTCCGTTCCCTGCGTGTCGAACGCTTGTCCGGCTATGGCGAAGCCCGACCATGGGCACTTGATCTGAAGGACGACCTCGCTCTCTGGCGCGAAGGTGCCCTCGGTTGGGATAAAATGAGCAGCAAGATGCTGCTGTCGGGACCTCCCGGCACAGGCAAGACCACTTTCGCTAGGGCTCTGTGCAACACTTTACAAGTGCCCTTGATCGTGAGCTCGGTCGCGGCCTGGCTCGAACCTGGCTATCTCGGCGATGTTCTTCAACAAATGTCCGAAGTTTTCGAGACCGCGCGCGAACACGCTCCGTGCATCGTTTTCATCGATGAGCTGGACGCGATTGGGAGTCGTAGTGGCGGACGAGGCGGAGATGACCGTCACGAACATTACTGGACAACTGTGATCACCCGGCTGCTTGAATTGTTGGATGGCGCGCTGAAAACCGAAGGCGTCATCGTTGTCGCTGCAACAAACCTGCCCGATCGGGTCGATCCGGCACTTCTTCGCTCGGGCAGGCTCGAAAAACACGTCCTCATCCCACCGCCAGATGCCGAGGCTCTTGCGGGGATTCTCGCACATCATCTCGGCTCCGATCTCGCTGCGGTACTGGCGTCAGCTCCCCGACGCGCTGACTCGCATTTTGAAAGCTCCGCACAGGACATGCCGTCGTGTGTCTCCATTCATCCGAAGTCATCCAAGGCAGAAGTAGCCTTGAAAAAAGGACAAGCCCATGTCTGATATTGGTTCATCTTCCTCAGCCTCACCGGCGCTTCAATCTCTGGCTCTGCTGGCCATCGGCAAGACCGGTGCTGATATCGAACGCCTTGTCCGCGAAGTGCGCCAACAAGCCCGGCGGGACAAGCGTGGCCTGACATGGGATGACATCGAGCACGCGCTTGGCGCTGACAGAATGGCTATGTCGGATGATCTACGCTGGCGTGTTTCTGTTCATGAAGCGGGCCATGCGATCGTCTGGTCACTGCTAGGGATTGGAGAAGTCGAGTCTGTGACCCTTGGCATGGGGGATATGGGCCAGGTGACGGTCAGACGGTTTACACATCTTTCGCAGACCGAAGATTGGCTGACAAAAACCATGGCGGCCATTCTGGCCGGGCGTGTCGCGGAACTACTTGTCATCGGCGAACCACTGGTTGGGTCGGGCGGTGGGGAAGGCAGCGACCTGGCAAAGGCAACAGCAATCGCACTCGATGCCGAGACCAGCCTCGGAATGGCAGAGCACCAACCACTGCTTTATCGCTTGTCGACCCGTGGCTTCGATATGCTGACATTGGATCGTGACCTTGCTGAACGGGTGAATGCAAGGCTACTGACTGCGGAGACCATGGCCCGCGGATTGCTGGAAGAGCAAGGGTCGAAGCTGATGAAGCTTGCCAACCATCTCAATCAGGCTGGAGTGATGTCCGGGGATGAGGTGCGGCAGTTATTGGGCATGGGTATCGGCCGTGATGATGAGGGTGGCGAGACCTGACTCTCAAACGACGATTCTTCATGGCGCCACACCGATTCCAATCTGCGGAGTTTCGATTCTGAAAGCCGAAACGGCGATTCATACACGAACGGCAGTTTCGGCCGGTGACTACTATGGCGGTCTCATCCAGCCTTGTAGGCGGTGGTGGAATGGCGATGTCATGCACGCTGCCGCTGATGCCATCTGATTGGCAACACCATGCCTGCATGTTGATCCAAATTGGCCTAATTGATTGTGCTTCGGTTCAGGTTGCCTACAATTCAATGCACATCATCTCAATTTATGCTGCCGCGATTCCGATCTCCAGATAAGCGTTGCCTGATATTACTACCGCGATTCGTCTGCAAACCGCGTTTGTGCGCAGCAGTGTTTGCTGACTTCGGTCGGCAGTCCTTGACTGCAATCTCCCTTTGGATTTTCGACTTTGGCAAACAGCGTTTGTCCCTTGCATCGCCGGCCGACAGGCTGGGACTCAACAACAAGGGAGAGCTAAATGACAAGGAAATCCAAGAAACAACGCAATGCTGAGCAACTGGTCCGGCAGCAGAGAGTGAGAGATGAAGCCCGCCTACGTCTTCGGCCGTCCAGAGACGATATTGCACGAATGCTTCTCTGGAAGATGATCATGAGCACTGAGCGCCATCGTCTGGGAAGGCGGCAGGCGCTGGATAAGCTGTGCGATGAGATCGTCGATGGCTTGGAACTGCAGGGATTCAGTGTTCGCGAAAGCGAGGATGTCTTCGAAGGCCTGGCTGATCGCTATGCCGATGGTGTGTTTCCGTTTCGGCCGAAGCGTCATCTGGCGAAAGGCAGTGGCGACTCGGATGCCAACTAGGCTTGCCTGCATTTAAAGATGAGTGGTCTGAGCTGTTGGTCGAGGACATCAGTCTATCGGCGCTGGTTGTCGCATTCCAGAGTTGTTGCTTTCACAGGAACTGCCAGCCACCACCTGAATTGATGGCTTCACGCTCCCCATCCACTGGCTTCTTGCAAACCCCGTTTCTGTTCCAAATCCTGTATTCCCCCCATTACTCCTTATAACGGCGTTTGCAGAGGAATCGTGCGACCCTGCCTTATGGTGGGAAGCCTTCGGGGCTGCTCTGGCTTGAGGACAACCTTGAAAAACAGGGCACCGGATGACAGACAGGACAAACAGGTAAATCGGTGCTGGATGTTCGGGTGGTCCGCACCTAGTGTGCGCAGTGGTGCCAGTCATGATTGTAAAGCCATTCAGATTTTTGACTAATTCGGCTCGGCCATTTTTTGTTGTCGCAAGTCTGCCTGAGCGATGGACGGAAACATTTCTCGGCTGGCAAATCAGCCGTTCAGCGCTTTTGAACTGGGTGAAAATGGAAGTTGAAAAATGAATCAGGCCGCACATAACAAGCTCGTCAACTTCATCTGGTCCATCGCGGATGACTGCCTTCGCGACGTCTATGTTCGGGGAAAGTACCGTGATGTCATCCTGCCGATGGTTGTCTTGCGCCGACTCGACACCCTTTTAGAGCCCACAAAGGCAAAGGTTCTGGAGGAAGTCCGCTTCCAGAAAGAAGAGATGAAGGCCACCGAACTGGACGACGCTCCTCTCAAGGCGGCTTCCGGTTATGTGTTTTTCAACACCAGTAAATGGACGCTGAAGCAGCTTCATTCCACTGCCACCAACAACCAGCAGATTCTGCTGGCAAACGTGGAAGACTACCTCAATGGGTTCAGCGACAACGTCAAAGAGATCGTCTCGCGCTTCAAGCTGCTGGAGCAGATGCGGCACATGGCGAACAAGCAGGTGCTGCTGGACGTGCTGGAAAAGTTCATCTCGCCCTACATCAATCTGACGCCGCACGATGTCGAAGACCCTGATGGCAATACCCTGCTCGCCCTGAGCAACCTCGGCATGGGTTATGTGTTCGAAGAGCTGATACGAAAATTCAACGAGGAAAATAACGAAGAAGCTGGCGAACACTTCACACCGCGTGAGGTGATCCATTTGATGACACACTTGGTATTTGATCCGATCAAAGGTCGGCTACCGCCGGTCATGACAATCTACGACCCCGCCTGCGGCAGCGGCGGCATGCTGACGGAATCACAAAATTACATCACCGATATCTCTGGCGCGATTAGAGCCACAGGCGACGTCTATCTCTATGGCAAGGAGATTAACGACGAGACTTATGCGATCTGCAAATCCGACATGATGATCAAGGGCAATAACCCAGAGAATATTAAAGTCGGCTCGACCCTCTCCACCGATGAATTTGCCAGCAAGCGTTTCGATTTCATGTTGTCCAACCCGCCCTATGGCAAGAGCTGGAACAGCGAGCTGAAGTTCATCAAGGATGGAAAAGACGTCATCGATTCCCGCTTCATGGTCGAACTTGAGGACTATTGGGGTAATAAACAGACGCATGACGCCACACCACGTTCCAGCGATGGCCAACTTCTGTTCCTGATGGAAATGGTGGGCAAGATGAAGTCCACTAGGGACAGCGCAGTCGGTGCGCGTATCGCTTCGGTGCACAACGGCTCCAGCCTGTTCACCGGCGATGCTGGCAGCGGCGAAAGCAACATCCGCCGCCACATCATTGAACACGACCTGCTCGACACGATCATCCAGCTGCCGAACAACCTGTTCTACAATACCGGCATCACCACTTATATCTGGCTACTGACCAACGCAAAGCCTGCGGCACGGCGCGGCAAGGTTCAGCTGATCGACGCCAATCTGCTGTTTCGCAAATTGCGCAAGAATCTCGGCGACAAGAACTGCGAATTCGCCCCCGAACATGTCGAGGAAATCACCAGCGCCTATCTTGCCTTCCAACCCGTCGAACGCGTGCTGGATGAAAAGGGTGATCCCACCGGGATCGCCGTGCAAATTTTCGACAATACCGACTTCGGCTATCACAAGGTCACCATCGAGCGGCCTGACCGACGCCGGGCGCAGTTCAGTGCGGAACGCCTGGCACCGCTGCGGTTCGACAAATCCCTGCGCGAACCGATGGAACATCTGTGGGAAACCCATGGTGAAGTTGTCTATGATACTGGCTTCCTCAAAGCCCAGGCCAAGTCGATCATGGTGTGGTGCGAGGAACAGGGTATCATCCTGAACGCAAAGGCCCGCGCCAAGCTGACCGATACGACCAACTGGAAGCGTCTGCGGGAAGTGTGGGAAACCGGCCACCAGCTGATGCAGGCCATCGGGACCGAGGAAACAACCGACTACAACGTCTTCTGTGACCGCGTGAATAAGGCATTGAAGGCCCGCAAGATCAAGCTATCGGTGACCGAGAAGAACGCCATTCTAAACGCGGTCAGCTGGTATGCTGAAGACGCTGAAAAGGTCATCGCCAAACAGCAGAAAAAAACCAGACAAGAACTGGACGACCTGACAGCGCATCTAGGATGCGCCGAGGCTGATCTGGCGGATTTCGGTTTTTACAAACAGGCCGATGGCAGCTGGCTGACCTATGAATCCAACGCCGACCTGCGTGACAATGAATCCGTGCCGCTGAACGACAGCATCCATCGCTATTTCCTGGCAGAGGTGAAGCCCCATGTGAAAGAGGCCTGGATCAATCTCGACTCGGTCAAGATCGGCTATGAGATCAGCTTCAACAAGTACTTCTATCGCCACAAGCCTTTGCGCGACCTTAGCGAGGTAACAGCGGACTTACTCGCGCTTGAGCAGCAGGCCGATGGACTGATCTCGGACATTCTGGGTGTGCCGGTGGCGGCGCTGTCGGAGGTGGAATGATGAACGAAATGGGCTACAGGCCTTACGAATCCTACAAGGACAGTCACGCGAGCTGGCTCGGCGAAGTGCCATCTGAATGGCAAGTTGGTCCCGGCCGGATTTGCATCTACGAGAACAAGGACAAGAACACACGCTTGAAGGAGAGCACCGTGCTGTCCCTCAGCTACGGCCGCGTCATTGTCAAAGACGAGGACAAGCTGACAGGACTGGTTCCGGAGAGTTTCGAGATTTATCAAATCGTTCGGCCCGGTGACATTATCATTCGCGGCACTGATCTTCAGAACGATGTCACCAGCCTTCGCACAGGTTTGGCCAAGGATCATGGCATCATCACCTCGGCCTATATCAACTTGCGTCCGAAACCTAACGCCTATGCAGAGTTTTTGCATTACCTCTTGCATTCCTATGACGTGAAGAAAGTCTTCTACGGATTGGGATCAGGCCTGCGACAGAACCTTTCCTACGTTGACTTCAAGCATCTGACGTTTCCGCTCCCTAGCCTTCCTGAACAACATGCCATCGTGGCGTTTCTCGATGAAAAATGCGCCAAGATCGACGGGGCGGTGAAGATCAAGGAAGACCAGATCGCGCTGCTGCGAGAGCGGCGACAGATCATCATTCAGGACGCAGTCACCCGCGGCTTGGACCCCGCGGCCCCTATGAAGGACAGCGGCATCGACTGGATCGGCCAAATTCCGGCGCATTGGGAGATAAAGCGAGCCAAGTTTCTATTTCGTGAGATCAACGAGCGATCTCTAGAGGGAGAGGAGGAGTTGCTTTCCGTATCCCACACAACTGGTGTTACATCTCGATCAGAAAAGACCATCAATATGTTCATGGCCGAGGATTACACAGGAGCGAAACTGTGCCAACCCGGTGACATTGTATTCAATACGATGTGGACTTGGATGGGTGCTCTTGGCGTTTCGGAAGTGGCCGGAATAGTAAGTCCTTCCTACGGGGTCTATAGGCGGATCAAGAACAACAGTTTTAACAATAAATATCTAGAATGGGTCCTACGGAGCAACCGCTATATTGAGCATTACAACAAGGTGTCGACGGGCCTTCACTCGTCGCGGCTACGTTTTTATGCCCATATGTTCCTTGATATGTTTCTTGGCTTTCCATCGAAGGCAGAACAGGACGAAATAGTTGCTCATATCGAGGTTGCAGCCGGAAAGATTGACGCGGGAATTGCCATTAAACAGCGCCAGATCACCGCGCTCAAGGAATATAAAACCAGCCTGATCAATGCGGCCGTTACCGGTGAAATCAAAGTTATTTAGGGGGGCTCATGGTCAGCAATACCAAGGAAATCGCGCTGGAACAGGCCATCCAGAAGCATCTGACTGGCTGGGCAATCGAAGAGCTTGCAGATCAGCCGGCGCCCGTTAAAGGAAGCCCTTATCGCATCGGCCTAGCCAGTGAATTCAACGCACAATACGGGCTGGACACCGCGGTGTTCTGGCAATTCTTGAAGGCGACGCAGGGCAAGGAGCTGACCAAGCTGCAATCCCGCAATCCGTCCGATTGGCAGGCCAAAATCCTTGAGCGCTTCGACCGGTTGATCAAGAAGCACGGCCTGCTGCATCTGCTGAAAAAGGGCCTGGCCGTTGACGATGCTTTCTTTGTGCTGATGTACCCCGCACCGCTGTTCAGCTCGGCCCCGAAGGTGCACGAGAACTTCGCCGCCAACATCTTCAGCGTCACCCGCCAGGTGCGCTATTCGCAGGTCAATCCTGCCGAAGAGATCGACATGGTTCTCTTCCTCAATGGCTTGCCGCTGATTACCGCGGAACTGAAGAACACCTGGACCGGCCAGACCGCGCGCTATCACGGCCAGAAGCAATATCGCGAAGGTCGCGATGCCACCCAGCCGCTGCTGCAATTCGGCCGTGCGTTGGTGCACATGGCGGTGGATACCGACGAGGTGTTCATGACCACCAGGCTAGCCGGTCCATCGACCTTCTTTCTGCCATTCAACAAGGGCCACAACAACGGCGAAGGCAACCCGCCCAACCCGAGCGGGCACAAGACCGCCTATCTTTGGGAAGAGGTGTTTGCGCCACAAAGCCTTGCAGGCATCATCCAGCATTTCGTTCTGCTGGAGGGCAAAGCCACCGAACCTCTGGCGAAAAAATCACTCATCTTTCCGCGCTATCAGCAGCTGGACGTGGTGCGCAGTCTGCTTGATCATGCGTCCACCAATGGCGTTGGCCACAGCTATCTGATCCAGCATTCGGCAGGCTCTGGCAAATCGAACTCCATCACCTGGGCGGCCTATCAGTTGATCGAGACCTATCCCGGCAGTACAGACCTGCCTGGTGCCAGGGGGCTGGACCAGCCATTGTTCGACTCTGTCATCGTGGTGACGGACCGGCGTCTGCTGGACAAGCAATTGCGCGACAACATCAAGGACTTCTCCGAGGTCAAGAACATCGTCGCCCCCGCACACCGGTCGGCCGACCTCAAATCGGCGCTGGAGAACGGCAAGAAGATCATCATCACGACGATCCAGAAGTTCCCCTTCATCATCGATGGCATTTCCGACCTGAGTGACAAGCGTTTCGCCGTTATCATTGATGAGGCGCACAGCGGTCAGAGTGGCCTGGCCCATGACAATATGAACCGTGCGATGGGCGCGGGTGATACGGACCCTGACGAGGATGATCCGCAAGACCGCATCCTCGCTGTGATGAATTCGCGCAAGATGCGGGGAAACGCGTCCTATCTGGCCTTCACCGCAACGCCCAAGGCCACCACGCTTGAAAAGTTTGGTGAACAGCAGCCTGACGGCAGCTTCAAGCCGTTTCATCTCTACAGCATGAAGCAGGCAATCGAAGAGGGCTTCATCCTCAACGTTCTGGCCAATTACACGACGTACAAGAGCTATTACGAAATCCAGAAGTCGGTGGAGGACAATCCGCTCTTTGACACCAAGAAGGCGCAGAAGAAGCTGCGCGCCCATGTCGAGCGCAGCCAACAGACGATCAATACCAAGGCCGAGATCATGCTGGATCATTTCATCCCGCAGGTCGTGAACACGAAGAAGCTTCGTGGCAAGGCCAAGGGAATGATCATCACCCAGAACATCGAAGCCGCGATCCGCTATTACAAAGCTGTGACCAAGCTGCTGGACAATCAGGGAAACCCGTTCAAGGCACTGATCGCCTTTTCTGGTGAGAAGACGGTGGACGGGGTGAAATACACCGAAGCCGGCATGAACGGGTTTGCCGAAAGCGAGACCCGCGGGAACTTCGACAAGGACGGTTACCGGCTGCTGATCGTTGCCAACAAATATCTGACAGGGTTCGATCAGCCAAAGCTCACCGCCATGTATGTGGACAAGAAGCTGCAGTTTGTTCTAGCGGTTCAGGCCCTGTCGCGGCTCAATCGTTCGGCCCCCAAGTTGGGCAAACGGACCGAAGACCTGTTCATCCTCGATTTCTTCAACAGCGTCGACGACATCAAAACTGCATTCGACCCTTTCTACACCGTGACTACACTTTCAGAGGCAACCGACGTCAACGTCTTGCATGAACTGAAAGGCTCGCTGGATGAAGTCGGGGTTTACGAATGGGGGGAGGTGGAGGAGTTCATCAGGAGGTATTTCGCCGATGAAGATGCTCAGAGCCTCAGTCCCATCATCGACGTCGCCGCCAACCGCTTCAATTCTGAGCTGGAATTGTCGGATAGGGACAAGATCGACTTCAAGATCAAGGCCAAGCAATTCGTCAAGATATATGGGCAAATGGCGTCGATCATCCCGTTTGAAGTGCTGGAGTGGGAAAAGCTGTTCTGGCTGCTGAAGTTTCTGGTCCCCAAGCTGAAGATCAAGGACCCGGATCAGGATATGCTCGACGAGCTTCTGGAAGCTGTCGACCTCTCCTCATATGGGTTGGAACGTACCTGGTTGAATTTCGGTATCGGTCTTGACGCCTCCGACTCCGAGCTGACACCCCAGAACCCGAACCCACGCGGCTTCCGCGAAGGCGAGCCCGAAACCGATCCTCTCGACGACATCATTCGAAGTTTCAACGAACGCTGGTTCCAGGGATGGAGCGCAACGCCAGAGGAACAGCGGGTGAAGTTCATCAACATAGCAGAGAGCGTTCGCGCTCACCCCGATTATGAGCGAAAGTACGAACACAACCCCGACCCGCAAAACCGGGGCCTCGCATTCGAGAAGATGCTTGGTGATGTCATGCTGCAACGAAGAAAGGACGAGCTGGAGCTCTACAAGCTCTTCGCCAACGATCCGGGCTTCAAGGCAGCATGGCAACAAAGTCTCGAGCGCGTTGTAAGCCAAGGTCCGCAAGGCAAGGGCCCGTGAGCCGATAGGCTCACCGGTTTGGATCGTGCCTGGCTAGGGTAACTAAGCTTGGGGTGATTGGCCACATTCGACAGTGATCCGCCGCCGACTAAGCGCACCGCCCCCACTGTTCAGACGCACCGTGCCATCTTCCGGAAGCGGAAATTATTTCTGCATCACGGCGTGCGTCATATGCAGTTTGAATGCAGGAAATTGCTTGTTATCTGCCAGACCGAGTCAACTGTAGCCTAGCCTTCCTCTGCGAAGTCAGTTGCCGATTTGTGCCTAAATTTTTCGTCATCGCAAACCAAATTCTGCGATCAGCGCGGGGCGCGCGGCAAGTAGCAATTCCAGATGGCTTTCCGGCCACATTTCGATTCTGAGCGCTCGATCCGATTGCCGCTGCGTCTCGATGGATGCCACTGCATCGGTCGTAAATCGCCCACTCGTGGCAATAATGAGTACATCGACGCGTGGTGGCTGCCAAAGCTCCATCTGTTCCTTGAGTAGGGCAATGTCTGTTGGAGAGACACTCCGCTGTTGCCAGTGCTTGCATTGGATAATTACTCGAGTCCGCAAATGACCTGCCAATCCGTCCTTCACAACGCGGACGACCGACAAATCACGCCCCTTATCAGCGGCGCGCGTCTGCGTCAGCCATTCCGGGTTCTCATATCCTGGCTCGCCAGCGATCAGCATGAAGATCAAACGCTCGAATTCTTCTTCTGTGAGCTGTTCCCACTTGAGTTTGACCGGCACGGGGCCCGACGGCTTGCTGGCCACCAGGTCGCCAAGATCGGCGATCTTGACGGGTATGGGATCGTCCTGACCGTAAAGGTTTTTTCGCAGGCTAGCTTTGGCAGTCGGCCAGTCAGTGCCTTCGATGTCATGGAAGTCTCCAACCTGTCCGAAGTGTAGATGACGGCCCATTTCGTTCCAGCGATCAGGGCGTGGCATACTGCTCCCCATCAATGTAGTGATTTCCTTGAAATGAGTACGCAACTCGGTAAGCGCAGCTGTAGGAATCGGGTGATGCGGTTCCATTACTTCGATAGCCGGTCGCGTTTCCCGAATTAGCCGATCGACCTGATCTATGGCATCGTCAAGAGCTTGCCTTATCAGTTCCCGTCGTTTGCGGTTAAGTTTGAAGCGATATTCGTGAAGCTGAAGCGAAGGCTCTTGAAGACTGTTTTCAAAGCTCATTTCGGCGGAAGGTTCCATAAGTTCCGCCAGATCAAGCCTAGTCTGAGCAATCGCCTCCAGATCGAAAAAATCCAGTGTAAGGTGCCATCCGTCTATGGCAGGCATATGCTCCAAAATCGCTTCGGCTGTGCGGCGTTTGTCATCATATGCAGGGTTTGACTCAAATGAAATTGCCGTCGGGATAAGACTCGAAATATCATCGGATAGGCGCTGCAGCTTTGCGAGATTTGCTTCAATCGCCTCGAACTGCTCAAGGGCACTATAAAGGGTGTTGTTTTTCATAGTCATTATCTGCTGGACCTATCCAGTATCGCATTCACAAGTCACTTGCGGACTTCGTTTAAACCGGCTGTCCACCGTTAATTTTCGACGTGGGCTGCATCTCGTTCACCACCAAGGTTCTGCCGGATGACGCTAGCGATATCCCACCGGCCTTCGCCTTCCAGCGTATTGGCGACTTGCTCAAGAATGTATGCGCCGCCGTTGATTATGTGCGCCTGAACAATAGCCCGAATGACGGCCTCCAACTCTCCGGTTAACGGCGGCAGCTCACGCAAAGTCCTCGCAACCTCGTAATGTTCTTTAGCTTGAGAGGCACTGTCCATGATCGTCTTGGCCGTTTTGCGTCTTTTCCGCATTCGCTCGCGGGCCTCCTTCGCCTCCAGAGGCGTGACCTCAACCTCAATGGTCTCTAAACCGGCGTTAGTCGTAACGGTCTTTCTCATCTTGACGGTGCTATTTGTTTCTACCGCCACCTTCGCGATAGCCAGGATAGATTTATCAACTGCCTCATCGAGGGATGCAGGCTCGTGACCAAGAACAACCGCTTTTTTCTTCGGCTTGAGGCCGTCACGAATCTTTTTCGCGAAAACCCACAATTCCTCGCAAGCTTTTGCAGTCGCAGCCGTGCCCACCAGCGCTGCCCCAGTGTAGACCGCGATGTCGACCACCCACAGAGACGCTGAGCCAAGCTCCATGCGGGCGAGGACCAAATCCCTCCCCGTCATCTTCCGATAGTCGCTATCGAGTGCCTTGAGAACTGCAGCCACCTGCGCCGCACTGATCGGCTCTTCGTTGTCGAACGCAATCAACAGCAGTCTGTCGTCTTCGGAATTTCTGCTAAAATCAAAATCGTTCATTTTCATTCCCTACAAAGGCACTGCCTTATTTCCTATTTCCGGCCACTTCGTCGGGATCAACGTCCGCGAACGAAAGAGACTTTTTCGGTGCGGATTCGTCAAACGCGCTTTTGTCGTAGAAATCCTTGTGTGATGGGCTAAGCAGGGCATTATCCGGTAAGTTGTCGAACAGCGTGAAGAGTTCGATGTATTCCTTGAACCGCGCTCCCTCTTTGGTCAGCCCGTTGTACAGGAGCATGGACATCTCGAAGTCCGAGAGCTGCGCCCGCATAATGCGGATGTATTTTGTCTTCGGGAATTTGCTTTGGTTCACGAACCGGACAAGATTGTAGAGGAAGCGGTAGTAGTGCGCCAAGTCCTTCTGAAATACTTTCCAGACGCTATCGTAGGCGTTCATAGCCCGCTCGCGCTCGGTCGATGATACGTTGCTATTGTAAGCTCGCTGCATGTTATCGAAGAAGAACTTGAAGCACTCTCGTCCGGTCAGGGTGCCTTTGGGTTGGCCACGATGGACATCAAACGAGTTCACGATGGAATTGTGGTAATTCAGCATCTGGAAAAAGGTGGCCTCAAACTGCTGCTTTTCGGCACGATCGCGGTCTTCTCTCCGCTCTCTCTCCATTTTCCCCGTTTCTATCTTGGCGTTGTGGACTTCCCGCTGTTGAAAAATGATGGTGACGATCAGGCCGACGAAGGTCAGGAACGTGAGGATGGGGTTAAGTGTACCACCGAGGAAATCGCCCAATGTGCCAAGGTTCTGTCCATTCCAATCTCGTGTCACTGCGTAGAAGAACACGAGGCCCATGGCGATGAGGACGACATAGGCCAGCGCCGTGAGGGTATTGCGAGAATCCCCCTCCTTCGGTTCGATGATGTGCTGCATGGATGGACCAATCCAGAATGCCACCGTCACCGCGAACAAGAGAATGCTAAGCGCCAGTTCGTATGCTGGCGTGCTCGCATAAAAGATAAGTGGCCAGGCAATGTATCGCATGCCTGCGTAGCAGAAGGCGCACACCGCTACCCATCCGCTAATCCGTTTCCAGTCGATATTCACAACTCGTCCCCCCCCGAGAATCTCTGTCGCGACAATACTCCGAACGGTTGCGGAGTCGATAGTACTCGCGTGTTGGCTACAATTCTTAATAGGACCGGTCGTTCAGATCGATAAAGAAACTCGTCGGAAAGGTCTCGCAGGCAGCGGGAACAGCTCGGCGTTCCACAGCGGTCTTGCAGAATTCCACCACGGGTTTCGCCGATTTCGTCTGTCTTCTCGCAAATGTGAATTTCTGCAAATCGTCCTCGCCTGGTCGAGATACACAAGCTGCGCGAGCCGATCTTGTAATTAGGTCAACGCAACGCGGAAATAATTTCCGCATTGCGAGGCATCATCGCCGTCATAGGTTCTTGCGATCGGATATTATCCGGGGTATCGTCCAATGTATCGCTGAACCTGCGGCCAACCTCAATTAAGCCAATTCTTTCAATATAGTTAGGACTTTGGGGGAGAATCCCTTCCTCTCCGCCATTTTTGTTTGCGCTTTGCCGCCCCGGGCAGACTTGGCCCTCTTTGCTCCGCCATCGCTCGTCACACAGCATCCCGGCCCGGCATTTGCGGCACCGGCTAGCCCTCCCCATGTCAACCATCCAGAAGCGCCCGCTCCGCTGCAGTCAAGGATTTTCGGCTCGAAGGCCTGGGTGATTCTCTCCGCTTGCCGTCGAGAAGCCGCCATGGATCCGGGCGCACTGGTTCGCTGGCTTCAGTCGGAGGGGATCAGCTCTGCAACCGCGGCCACCCCCGGCAAAACAGCGCCTGGAATGCGGACGGCAGGCCGCAAGCAATTCATTCGGCGTTGAGGCGAAATGCCAAGCATTTAAAGGGTGTTCCCGCGGGTCTGACATTCAAAACGACAGTGCTTTTTGCCCGGCTTTCTTCAGCCAAATCCAAAATATTGCATGAATATACAATAGTCTAATGGCATCAGACCGCCGCTCATGTTTCTTTGGAGACTGCTATTAGCGTAGCTATGGTGGCAAGGCTGGGAGGCCTTGCGCATTCCACTCCAGGGAGGATTTTATGTCGAAATTCCAATTGAATCGCCGTACGCTGATCAAGTCGGGCGCCGCTGTTGGCGCCGGCCTTGCACTGCCGACGATGTTTACCAGTTCGGCGCGTGCCTATCTCAACGAGCCAAAGGGCGGCACCGTCACCCTCGGCTTCAACGTTCCGCAGACCGGACCCTATGCCGACGAAGGTCTCGACGAGCTTCGCGCGCAGGAACTTGCCGTCCAGCACCTCAATGGTGAAGGCGACGGCGGCATGATGAACACCTTCTCCTCGAAGGCGCTCAAGGGCAACGGCATCCTGGGCAAGAAGGTCCAGTTCGTCACCGGCGACACCCAGACCAAGTCTGATGCCGCCCGTGCATCGGCCAAATCGATGATCGAAAAAGACGGCGCCATCATGATCAACGGCGGCTCGTCCTCCGGTGTGGCTGTTGCCGTTCAGGGTCTCTGCCAGGAAGCCGGCGTCATCTTCATGGCCGGCCTCACCCACTCCAACGACACCACCGGCAAGGACAAGAAGGCGAACGGTTTCCGTCACTTCTTCAACGCCTACATGTCGGGCGCTGCTCTCGCACCGGTGCTGGCAAAGGCTTACGGCACCGATCGTCGCGCCTACCACCTGACAGCCGACTACACCTGGGGCTGGACCCAGCAGGAATCGATTGCAACCGCGACAGAAGGCATGGGCTGGGAAACCGTCAACAACGTGCTCACGCCGCTGGCTTCGACCGACTTCTCGTCCTACATCGCTCCGGTTCTCAACTCCGGCGCCGATGTGCTGATCCTGAACCACTACGGCGGCAACATGGTCAACTCGCTGACCAACGCGGTGCAGTTCGGTCTGCGCGACAAGATGGTCAACGGCAAGCAGTTCGAGATCATCGTTCCGCTCTACTCGGAGCTGATGGCAGCGGGTGCAGGCGCCAACGTGCGCGGCGTGTATGGTTCGATGAACTGGAACTGGCAGCTGCAGGATGAAGGCTCCAAGGCCTTCGTGAAGTCCTTCGGCGAAAAATACGGCCGTCCGCCTTCAAACTCGGCACACACCTGCTACGTCCAGACGCTGCTTTATGCGGATGCCTGCGAACGGGCCGGCACTTTTGATCCTTGCGGCGTTGTCGAAGCTCTCGAAGGCTTCGAATTCGACGGCATGGGCAATGGTCCGACACTTTATCGTGCCGATGACCACCAGTGCTTCAAGGACGTGCTGGTCATGAAGGGCACCGACAACCCGACCAACGAGTACGACACGCTGGAAATCGTCGAGCAGACTCCGCGTTCGCAGGTCGAATACGCTCCGGACCATCCGATGTTTGCCGGCGGCGAACTCGGCCAGTGCAACTCCGGCGCATAAGCCACACCACATGTCTGCCGCGCCGCCACCTGGCGGCGCGGCTTTCTACTTGAATTGGGACTAGAGCCGTCGCGCCCTTGCGCATGGTTTCATCGATGCGGGCTTCACTATGGACGCAATCATTCTCCAGATTCTGAACGGTCTCGACAAAGGCAGTGCCTATGCCCTGATCGCGCTCGGACTGACACTCATCTTCGGCACCCTGGGCGTGGTCAACTTCGCCCACGGTGCCCTGTTCATGCTTGGCGCCTTCTGTGCGGTGACGCTTCAGCGAATCCTGTCGCTGTCGTTTACGGTTGAAGACCCCACCCAGAAGGACTTCCTGGGCAATCCGCTGAAGGTCGACACGCCTTACGTCGTCAACTGGTTTGGCGACGTTACCGGCAATGCCATTCTCGACTGGTCGGTGCCGCTGGCGATCCTGTTTGCGATACCGGTGATGCTTCTGGTCGGCTACGTCATGGAACGCGGCCTGATCAAGCACTTCTACAAACGCCCGCATGCCGATCAGATCCTCGTCACCTTCGGGCTTGCCATCGTCATTCAGGAAATCGTCAAGTATTTCTACGGCGCCAATCCCATTCCGACACCCGCGCCCGACATGTTCCGCGGATCGGTTGATTTCGGCGTGATGGTCGGGTTTGCAGAAAACCAGATAATCTATCCCTACTGGCGACTGGTCTACTTCCTGTTTTCCGCCGTGATCATCGGTGCGGTGTTCGCCTTCCTGCGCTTCACGACCTTCGGCATGGTGGTCCGCGCCGGCATGGCCGACCGCGAGACCGTGGGTCTTCTCGGCATCAACATCGACAAGCGCTTCACCATCATGTTCGGCATCGCCGCCGCTGTAGCTGGTCTTGCCGGTGTCATGTATGCACCGATCAATTCACCCAACTACCACATGGGCATGGACTTCCTGGTGCTGTCCTTTGTCGTGGTTGTGGTCGGCGGCATGGGCTCCCTGCCCGGCGCCGTTCTGGCCGGTTTCCTGCTCGGCATTCTCGAAAGCTTTGCCTCGATGAACGAGGTCAAGTCGATCATTCCGGGCATCGACCAAATCATCATCTATCTAGTTGCAATCATCATCCTTTTGACCCGCCCCCGCGGTCTTATGGGGCGCAGAGGCGTGATGGAGGAATAATTCATGCTGGGACTGAGTAAGAAAGACACGACCTTCCTCCTGATCGTCATTTTCCTGACGCTTGCAACGCCAATCCTGTTGCAGCCGTTCCCGGAAAACTCCGCGCTGGCGCAGTTCAATGCCGGATATCCGGACCTGATGCAGCGCTTTGCGATCTTCGGGATCTTCGCGATCGGCTTCAACATCCTTTTCGGCCTGACCGGATACCTCTCCTTCGGCCACGCAGCCTTCCTTGGCGTCGGATCCTATTCGGTCGTCTGGATGTACAAGCTTCTGAGCTACAACGTGCTGCCGGGTCTTATCCTTGCGGTCATCGTCTCGGGACTGTTCGCACTGCTGATCGGCTACATCTCGCTGCGCAGATCAGGCATCTACTTCTCGATCCTGACACTGGCTTTCGCCCAGATGTCGTTCAACCTCGCCTATTCGGTGCTCACGCCGCTGACCAATGGTGAGACCGGCTTGCAGGTCTACACCGATGACCCCCAGGTCCTGGTGAGTGAAGGCAGCCCGCTGTCGCCGCATTTCTTCGGCATCGTCATGAACGAGAGTGCAAAGATCGATGTCGGCGGCTGGCAGTTCACCTTCTCCAACGGCTACTATTTCTGCGCCATCATCGCGATCCTGGTCTTCTACCTCTCGATGCGCATCTTCCGCTCGCCCTTCGGCGTCATGCTGCGCGCCATCAAGACCAACCAGACCCGGATGAACTATACCGGCCTCAACCCGCGCCCCTACACGCTCGCAGCCTTTGTCATCTCCGGCATGTATGCCGGGCTTGCCGGGGCGCTGCTGGCCGCCATGGATCCGCTGGCAGGTGCCGAGCGCATGCAGTGGACGGCCTCCGGCGAGGTTGTGTTGATGACCATTCTCGGTGGTGCGGGCACGCTGATGGGCCCGGTCCTTGGCGCCGGCTTCATCAAGTACTTCGAGAACATCTTCTCCAAGATCAACGACAACATCCTGCACACCTGGTTCTCCGCCCTGCCGGACGGTCTGGAAGATGCGGTGGTCTTCGTGCTGCATCCCTTCATCGGCAAGGGCTGGCACCTGACACTTGGCCTGTTGTTCATGCTGGTCGTGATCTTCCTGCCCGGCGGCCTGATGGAAGGTGGAACCCGGATCTGGAACGCCATCACCGGCAAGAACCGGAAAAAGAAGCAGGACGCCGACCATCACCCAAAGCCTTCGGCCCACGTAAACTGATCTGCGGAGATAATAGATATGGGAATTCTTGAAGTCTCTAACGTCAACAAGCGGTTCGGCGGTCTGCAAGCCCTTGGCGATGTCAATCTCGACATCGCCAACGGAACGGTCCACGCCATCATCGGACCGAACGGGGCCGGCAAGTCGACCCTGCTCAATGTCCTGGTCGGCAAACTGACCCCTGACACCGGGACGGTGATGTTCAACGGCACCTCGGTGCTTGGCCGCAAACCCTACGAGATCAACCAGCTGGGCATTTCCCGGGTCTTTCAGACGCCGGAAATCTTCAGCGATCTCAGCGTGTTCGAAAACATGCTGATCCCCTGCTTTGCCAAGCGCGACGGGGCCTTCCGCCTGCATGCACTGGAATCGATCGCCGCTGAAAAGCAGCTGATCGAGAAAGCCGAGCAGATGCTGACCGAGGTCAACATGGCCGACAAGCGGCACATGATCGCCAGTTCGCTGTCGCGCGGCGACAAGCGGCGTCTGGAAATGGCCATGTGCCTGGTGCAGGAGCCTAAACTGCTCTTGCTCGACGAGCCGACCGCCGGCATGGCGCGTGCCGACACCAACAACACCATCGACCTGCTCAACGAGATCCATGACAAGCGCGACATCACCATGGTGATCATCGAGCATGACATGCATGTGGTGTTCTCGCTCGCCAAGCGCATCACCGTGCTGGCGCAGGGCACACCACTGGTCGAGGATACGCCCGAGAACATCAAGGGCCATCCAAAAGTCAAAGAAGCCTACCTGGGAGAGGCCGCAGCATGAGCCAGATCCAACCCGCAACCGGCGCCCAGCCGACAGATGGCCCGGACTTTTCGAAGAACGCCAACCATGCGGCCACCGCACCGGCCTTCCTCTCGGTCCACGACATCCACGCCTATTATGGCGAGAGCTACATCGTTCAGGGCGTCAGCTTCAATGTGCATGAGGGCGAGATCCTGGCCCTGCTCGGCCGCAACGGCGCCGGCAAGACCTCGACACTGCGCGCCATCGCGCAGATCGGCTCGCCGGCCATGACCCATGGCGAGGTCTGGCTCGATCACCAGCCGCTGCATCGCATGAGTTCGCACGAGGCTTCCCGCGCCGGACTGTCGTTGGTGCCGGAGGACCGCCGCATCATTCCCGGCCTGACGGTGGAAGAAAACATCGAACTGGCCCAGATCGCACCGCCCATCGGCTGGTCGATCGAACGGATCTACGAGCTGTTCCCGCGTCTGGGCGAACGCCGCAAGCAGGAAGGCGTCACGCTTTCGGGCGGCGAACAACAGATGCTCTCGATCGGCCGGGCGCTGGCCCGCGACATCAAGGTTCTGCTTCTCGATGAGCCTTATGAAGGTCTCGCCCCGGTGATCGTCGACGAGATCGAAAAGACGCTCAACATCATCAAGCAGCAGGGTATCACCACCATCCTGGTGGAACAGAACGCCGTTCGCGCGCTCAAGCTTGCTGATCGTGCCGTCATTCTCGAAACCGGTGGCGTGGTCTTTGACGGCACCGCCAGGGAAGTGCTTGAGAATGAACAGCTGCGCCACGACTACCTGGCGATCTGACCCCGGCGGACCTGATACGAAACTGAGAAAATCGCGCCCATCCCGGCGCGATTTTTTGTTTGACGCCGCACCGCAGAGCTCAACGGTCACTTACAAGTTGATCATGCCGATGCTGGTGCCGCCGCAGACATAAAGCGTCTGCCCGGTGACGAAGCTGCTGGCCGGATCGCAGAAGAACAGAAATGCATTGCTGACGTCATCCACCGAGCCGAGACGCCCGACCGGGATCTTGTTGGCGAGCTCGGATTCGCGCTCGCTGCCTTTGGGGATGATGCCCCAGAAATTGTCGGTCTGCACCGGCCCCGGCGCCACCACATTGACGGTGATACCGTGCGGCGCAAGCTCCAGCGCCCAGGTCCGCGCCATGCCGATCATGCCCGCCTTGGTCGCCGAATAGGCGGTGCGTGTCGGAACCCCGAGCGCCGCGCGTGACCCGTTGAACATCACCCGGCCGAACTTGCGCGCCTTCATTGCCGGCAGGAACGCCTGCAACAGCGTCAGTGCAGACCCCAGATGCAGTTGCGACAGGCCGGTAATGTCCTCCGGCTTGGCGTCTTCCACCAGGTTGGGCCAGATCAGCCCGGCATTGTGGACGAAATGCGTGACTTTATGCTCTGCCGCAATCTGCTGCGCCGCCTGGCTGACCGCATCAGCATCCAGCAGATCGCACGAGACGCTGATCAACCGCTCATGCCCTTGCTCCGGTGCGTTGCGCGACAGGTTGATCACGGTATAGCCGCGCTCGATCAGCTTGCCCGCCAGATCTGCGCCAATGCCCTTGGAAGCCCCGGTAATCACTGCTGTGTGCTGGCTCACGTTCTGTCTCCCGAAGCTGTTGTCTGTGGCACGAGCGCCAGCACCCTCAGCGGGCTGCCGGTGCCGCCCTTGATCTTCAGCGGCGGCGCGATCAGCATCGCGCCCGTTGGTGGCAGCCGGTCGAGATTGCTCAGGCATTGCAGCCCGAACTTGCCCGCGCCATGCAGCAGGTAGTGCGCCGGATAGGGTGGCGTGTAATGCGCGCCCTGTCCCGCATCGGTGCCGACAGTCTCGGTGCCGAAACCGCGAATGTCGCGCTTGAGCAGCAGCTCGATTGCAGCCGGCGTCGGCCCGGGCGAATGCGGCCCGTCGTCGGCCATGTTGAGATACTCGGCTCCCCGCCGCTTCGACCAGTCGGTGCGCATCAGCACCCAGCTGCCAGCCGGAATGGTGCCGTGCTCGGATTCCCATGCCGCGATGATCTCCGGCGTCAGCTCGAAATCATCATTAGATGCCGACCCTTCGGAGCAATCGATCACCACCACTGGCCCGACAAACATCGCCGGGTCGATTTCATCGACAGCGCCATTGGCCACATCGCGGCCCGAGACCCAGTGGATCGGCGCATCGAAATGCGTGCCGGTATGCTCGTTCATCGAGATGTTGTGCCACTTCCACGCCGGTCCGCGTCCGTCATAGGCGGAAACCTCTTCCATCCGGAACCGGGCGCACTGGCCAAATTCCGGCGGCAGCACGATCACCGGGAAATCCGGATCCAGCGTATGGGTGAGATCAACGACCTCGACCGATCCGTCACCCAGCGCTGCCGCAAGGGCTGAAATGGCCTCGCTCATGCCCCGCCTCCCGTCAGTTCACGTTCCAGCACCTTGGCATCCTTGCGCCAGCGCTCTTCCAGATCTTTCGCAACATCGCCGCAGAACACATCTTCAAACCCTTCGGCAAGCGCCGTGAGCACAGACTTTGCCAGCGCCTTCGGCGGCACTTTCGGCGGCGGCAGCGGTTGGTGCCATTCATCGTCCGTCGGGCCGGTAAACACATTGATCACCCGAAGCCCGGAGCTGCGCAACTCGGCTCTCAGTGTCTGGCTGATCGAGAGCGCTGCCGACTGGCTGGCGGAAAACGCGCCATAGTGCGGATCAGCCGAAAGCGCGTGCACCGAAAGCAGGTTGACGAAGGCGACGGCGGAATTGACGCCATCGGCCGTGCGCGACGCCATGCCTGGTCCGAATGCCTGCGCCAGCCGCATCAGCCCCAGCGCATTTGTCTCGAATTCCTCGCGCGCAAACACCGTGTCGGCGCCCAGCACACCACCGGGCCGCACGAAGCGTGCCGTGTTGATCAAAATGTCGGTCTTGCCGCCGATCTCGGCTGCAAGCCGTTGGACTGATGATGCATCCGTCACATCAAGCTGCATCACCGAAACCTTGTCGAGCGCGGCAAGCGCCTCATGATCGGACCCGCGCCGCCAGCTTTCGGATTCGCCGACGAAAATATGCGCCGCACCGGCGGCCAGAAGCCCTTCGATCAGCGGCCGCGTCATCGGCGAGCGTATGTCGGTGATCAGCACCCGGCGGTGTTTCGGGTCCGCTGTCAGGCTGCGCAATTGCGGGTCATCCGCCATATCGGGTGTCCTTTCCACTGGCAGGGCGATCATCACCCCCTGCCCGGCCTTGTCGAGCTTGAGGTCCATGCGCACCGTGTCGCCACGCCCCACATCACCATGCAGATGGCACAGCACCGTCGGGCCGGCCTCCACCAGCTGCACCAGGCCTGAGCGCCAAGGCAGCCGCTCGCGGTAATAGGGATCGGGCGACGCATGAATGCGCGTTTCGGCGATCAGCTTGCCCTCCCTGGCGGTCTCGCGCCAGGCAAGATCAACCGAGAGGCAGGAGCTGCAGGCGTCGCGTGGCGGATACTGCACCGCGCCGCACTCTTCACAATGCTGCAGACAGAATGCGCCCCGCGCGGCGGCCGCCGTCAGCCCCAGCGCTGCGCGCGACCGCATGGCCGGCGGCAGCGTCGGCACGCGCTGGCGCAGTTGCGGGTTCTTCTTTTTGGGCGGCAAAAGCTTGTCCGTCATTGCCCGGCCCCCGTCAGGATCGCAGCCGAGGAACACAGACCACGGTCATAATTGATCATGCCGAACCCCGACACCATCGCGGTCTTCACATCGGCAACCTGAGTACCGCCGGCCTGGCCGGTCACCTGCCGTATCGCCTCGACCAGCCCGAGATACCCCCCGGCAGCCCCAGCCTGTCCGGCGGAAAGCTGCCCGCCAGACGTGTTGTGCGGAAAGTCCCCTGTGATCGTCAGATCCCGGTCGCGCACGAATTGCGCCCCTTCGCCCTTGGCGCAAAACCCGAGATCCTCGAACTGCATCATCGAGATCACCGGGTAGTCGTCATAGGTCTCGAGCACATCGATGGCGTCGGGTCCGCACTCCGCCATCTCGTAAAGCTCGTCGATATCCATCACCCAGCCGCCGCGAAGCTGCACCGGGTCTTCGGGGAAGGCATTGTGGCGCTCGATGGTTGACGCAATCCGCGCGTAAGCCAGCCCGCGGCTCACCGCCTCCTCCTCACGCATCACCAGAAAGCCTTCCGCACCGGCGCAGGGCATGACGCAGTCAAACAGCCCGAATGGCTCGGAAATAGGCCGGGCATTAAGATACTGCTCCAGCGTCAGCGGCGATTTCATGATGGCATTGGGGTAGAGAAGCGCATTGGCCCGCTGCGCCACGGCGATGCGGCCGAAATCCTCGCGTGTCGCGCCATATTCGGCCATGTAGGCATCGGCGATCAGGGCGAAACTGGCATTCGGCCCACCCGATCCATAGGGATAAGAGGCATCCATCGCAAAGCGGGAAAACGACGACAGCAACTGGCGAAAACTGTCGATCCGGTTGGCGTCGCCGGCGACGCAGGCGACCACGTCGACATCGCCCGCCTGCACCGCGCGGGCCGCTCGCCTGAGCGCCACGACACCGCTGGCGCCCCCCATCGGAACACTGTCGAGCCATCGCGGGCTCAAGCCAAGATGCTGGGTCAGCCCCACCGGCGTATCGGGAAACAGCGTGAAGCTCGACACCGAAAAACCGTCCAGTTCGCGCGGCGAAAGCCCGGCCACATCAAGCAGCTGTTTCAGCGCCCGCGCGATCCACCAATGCGCCGTTTCCTGCGAATAGCGCACATAGGGCACCGAGACGGGCGCGGTCACCACCACGCCATCATAGCTCTGACGCTTCACGCGGCTGTCCGCTTCTTCATGGCGCGCGTATCCACCGTTGCCGAATCCTGAACCAGCCTCTCGGCCAGCTCCTTGAGTTCACGCCGCTGGATTTTCTGGGTCGAGGTCAGCGGCAGCGCATCGACAAAGGCAACATAGCCCGGCGCCTTGTAATAGGCGAGCTGTTCAAGGCACCAGCCGACAATCTCGACTGCAAGTCCCGGCCCCGCTTCGCCGTCGACCTTGAGACAGGCAAACACCTCGTCGCCACGCACCGGGTCGGCAACGGCAGCCACCGCCGCAGCCTTGATCGCCGGGTGCCGCATCAGCGCAGATTCCACTTCGACCGCCGCAATATTTTCGCCCGACCGCCGGATCACGTTCTTCTTGCGGTCGACAAAGAAGATCGAACCGTCGTCTTCACGCCGGACGATATCGCCGGTGTGGAACCAGCCATCTGCCCAGGCTTCTGCAGTGGCTTCCCGGTTCTTGAAATAGCCCGAGAAGAATCCACGTTGCGGCTCATCACCCTTTCGCCGGACCAGCAATTCGCCGGGTCCGTTCCGGCTTTCAGCGCCGTCCGCATCCACGATCATCACGTCGAGTTCATCACCGGGCTTGCCGAGGCAGCTCTCGCCCACCCGCCGTGGCAGCTGGTTGGCGCAGATCACGGCACCGGCGCCGGTTTCCGTCATCGCCCATGCCTCGACCAGCGGGAAGCCGAAGCGCTCTTCGAAGCCCGCATGCAGTTTCGGGTCAACGCCCGCGCCAAATCCGAACCGGACCGAATGGTCACGATCTGCAGCGCTTTCCGGCGCGCCCATCAGCATTGAGGGCATCACGCCGAGATAATGCAGGCACGTCGCCCCGCTCTCGCGCACGCTCTTCCACCAGCTTGACGGATGAAACCGGTCGAGCACGGTCAGGCATCCGCCGACGGCCACCATCGCCATAAAGGAATAGGCCATCGCATTCATGTGAAAGATCGGCAGCGGAGTGATCATCCGCTCACCGTCCTCGGTAAGCGCGCACAACCCGCCGGCTTGCGCATACCAGCGGCCCGCCTCGAGAAAATAACTGTTGGTCAGGATGCAACCCTTGGGATTGCCTGTGGTGCCGGAGGTGTAAAGGAGCGCGGCTTCCAGCGCCTGACCGTCCAGCGCGGCATCGGCCTCGCTCACGCGCAAAGCCACGGGCCCCGCGGTTCCTGGCTGAGGCACGGAATCGCCCGGCGCGATCACCGGCACGGACAGACCGGCCTCCTTGGCAGCAGCGGCAAGGCCATCGCAACGGGCGGCAATCCCGACAATCAGCGACGGCTCGGAATGGCCTGCCATATAGGTCAGTTCCGAATGCCGCAGGTCCGGGTTGACCGGCACCACCGAGGCGCCGATCTGGTTGAGTGCCAGCAGCCAAACAAAGAACTCCGGCCGGTTTTCCAGGAGAAGCATGACCCGGAAACCCGCGCCATAGCCTTTCTCCTGCAAAGCGGCTGCAAGCTGCGTCACCTGATCGGAGACCTCCCGATAGCTCGTCTCGCCGGCCTCGATACCGTAGATCCCGGCGGTCTCGTCCATGACGTTGAACAGTGCACGATCAGGATAAAGGCTGGCTGTCGCTGAAAACGCCTGCCAGATGGTCTGTGTGCCGGGCTCGATCATGGCAGCAGCTGGATGTTGCGGAAGGCCGCGTCGCTGTTGAGGATATCGACCCGCTTGTTGGCGATCCTGAGATTTCCGTCAACCAGCGCCAGCTCGTGCCGCGCGGTCAGCGCCAGCAGGGTCTGCTCGTCGAGCCGGGTCTCGACATAATGCATGAAGGTCGTGGTCACGAAGGTGCCCGCCGCCTCGTCCATCTCATCGACATAAGGCCGCTGGATGACATGATGGCAGCGGCTCTTGGGTTTTTGCGAGAACGTCCGCGCCCCGTTGAGCCGTTCCACCCGCAATTTCAGCATGAACAGGTCTTCATACATCAGCGAGGTGACGTTGAGCGGGTCGGTCTGCTTGTAATCGAGCGGCATCCAGTAGTGGCCGTCCTTGAGCCACAGTGCCAGCCACTCATCGTAACGCCCCTCGTCGAGCATCCGCACTTCGTCATAGATGAAATCGATCAGCTGTTCCTTGGAGACGCTCATTCCGCAGCCTCCCGCAGGTCATCCATGTCCCAGGTCATGAACTTCACCCAGGCATCGAACTGGTTGCGCATCTGCCGTTCCGTGGTGCCGTTCTCGACCGCTTCTTTCGTGAAATCCTCGCCCTCTTCATAAAGCCGCTGGATATTGACCCATTCCAGCCCGTCCGACTGCAGCCCCTCCTGCGCGCGCTCATACATTTCCAGATCGTCATGTCCGACAATCGATGTCGGCGCGTTGATCATCCGGTTGTACATCGCCGTGCGCTGGGTCAGCTCGTCCGGCCCGTCCACGAGACGGTAGATATAGCTTTCCACGATCGTCTTGTCGGCTGCCAGCGGAATGAACACTCTGAGCTGCTGGATCGGCCCCTTGATCATGATGTTGGGAAAATAGACCGTGTTGTGGCGGTTTTCGCCAAGGATTTCCTTGGCCTTCTCCTCGCCATAGGCCTCGACCATCTTGTCCATATAGCCCGGAATGGCCGAATAATTGGAGTGGATCGAGTGGTGCACGCCGGTATGGCCGTGTCCGTTCGGCCAGGTCCGGATCCCCATGTTCTCGAAGAACTCGTAAGGCGACATGAACGGCGCAATGATTTCCATCGCGGCCGGAAGCGGCGTGCCTTCCGGCATGTCGAGCTCTTCCCAGAGCTTCACAGCGGTTCCGGCGGAACTCTCATGCGCCACCATCGGGTGGCAGGTGTCGGTCTGGTTCTCGACCAGCATTTTCCAGTTGCAGTGATGCATGTATCTGAGCGGCGGCCCCGCGACCTCGAGCCGGCCTGCCGGCGAGCGGTCGACCATGTTGTCGATCGAGGACAGCGAACCGCCGAAATACTCCTCGAACGAGATCCCTTCCTCGGCCAGGCGGCAGAAAATGAAGCCGCGATAATTGCGGACCTCGCCAACGGCGCGCATGCCCTTGCCGCTGTCGGTGTTTTCCAGACCGGTATTGGCGTAGCCCTTCTTCAGCGGAATGGCGAGCAGGCAGCCATCGGTCTTGAACGACCAGGCATGGTAGGGACAGCGGAAGAACTTGCCGGTGTTGCCGGCCCGGTCGATGACGATCTTGGTGCCCTTGTGCGGGCAGCGGTTGTGCAGCACATGCACCTCGCCATCGCTGTGGCGGACCTGAATCACCGGCTGGTCGCCAATTTGCGTGGAGAAGTAATCGCCCTTGTTTGGCGTCTGGCTCTCATGGCCGACAAACACCCACGCATTGGCGAACAGGTGCTTCATCTCGAGCCGGTAGACTTCCTGGTCCGTATAGACGTCCCGGTGAACTTCGTTGCCGCGATACAAGGCCTTGATCGCTGCTGGATTGTCTGCATAGCGTCCCATGGATACCTCTCCTATAGATCAAGCACAAGACGGGCGGATTTTGCCCTGCTCACGCATATCTGGATCACATTACCTTCAGCCTTCTCGCTGTCACTGAGCACGACATCGCGATGGTCCGGAATGCCATCGATGACATCGGTCCGGCAGATGCCGCAATCGCCGCGCAGGCAATCATGCATCAGGTCGACACCACCTGCCTCGAGCACTTCCACGATGGTCTTGCCCGGCGGTATTTCGAACACCTCGCCGGTGGCATGCACTTCAACTTCAAAGGCACTGTCTCCGGTCTGCTCGGCTGCGGACGTAAACAGCTCGAAATGGATCCGGTCCTGGGTGACGCCGGCTGCTTCCATCGCCGATTTGACAGCCTCGATCATGCCCTTGGGCCCGCAGACATAGACATGCTCGTCTGCGCCCACCGATCCTGCAAGCGCTGCGATATCCAGGGCTGTCTCGGGGGCATCATCGAAATGCAAGGTCAGATGGTCGCCGAACCGGGCCTCAAGCTCGTCCCGATAGACCATTGCAGCCGCGCTGCGGCAGGCATAGTGAAACCGGAACGGGGTCCCGGCAGCGGCCAGTGCAGTCGCCATGCTGATCATCGGTGTGATGCCGATACCGCCTGCAATCAGCAGAGCGGGCTTGTCCGCCACAAGTGGAAAATCATTGCCGGGGGCTGAAACCGTGATCTCGTCGCCGGGCTTGAGACCATGCATGAAGCTCGAACCGCCGGTGCTTTCCGCCTCGAGCTGGACTGCGAACCGATAGCTGGCCGAGGCCGCATCATCCGGGATGGGTTCGAAATCGATCAGCGAATAGGACCGCTCCCCGGCCGGCAGCGCGAACTTGACGTGAGCGCCGGCTGTGTAGCTTGCAAGCGTGCCACCGTCGCTGCGCACAAACTCCAGTTCACGAATGGCTTGTGTCAGCATGCGTACCGACGCGACTTTCAATTTGACCGGCTCAACCAATTCCACGATCTCCTTTGCAAGAAACATGAATTTTCATATAATTCTTGTCAAGAGGTTTTTGTTGAAGATACACTCCCGGAATGCGATGAAAGCCGCCCCGAAGCACGCGGAACCCGAATGAGCAATTCAGCCGACGACACCAAGCCCCCCTTTGTTCCCAACTACCTGCTTTATCTGCTGGCCGCGGCCAGCGAAGCGGCAAGCGAGCGTTTCCACGCCCATGTCCGCACGAGGGGTTTGCGTGTACCGGAGTGGCGCGTCATGGCCTGTCTCATCGACACCGATGGCTCGATGGTAACCGAATTGGCGCGTTACGCCATGATCGAGCAGTCGCGGCTCACCAAGATCATCATCCAGATGGACACCCGCGGGCTGGTCACGCGTCGCAGCGATCCGAAGGACGGCCGCCGGGTCCGGGTCTTCCTGACCCCTCAGGGCCGCGCCCTCGCCGATGAACTGGTTGCAGACGCAAAGATCGACGAGCAGGAGTTGCTCAGATCATTTCAGGGCGGCGAGGGTACGGAAATCAAGCAAACCCTGCGCGCCCTGATCCAGCATCTGGAATCCAGCCAATCCGAGCCAACACAGAGAAAGGCGGTCGAGGCGGATTCGTGAAAAAGATGGATAGCGGACATTGCATGTTTTTATATGATATTGCATGTTTCTGCTTGAGAGGTCAGGGAAACACCCCCTGATCCTCACCACTGGGAGGAAACGCATGAACAAGATTGGCACCCTTTTCGCCAGCACGATGCTGGCCGTCGGCTTTTCGGCAACGGCCATGGCCGCTGACATCAACCTGACTATTTCAAGCTGGCTGCCGCCGACACACCCGATCAACACCGAGATGCTGGAGGGTCTCGTTGGCATGATGGAGGAAGCCACCGACGGTCAGGTCAGCGGCGAGATCAAGATGGGCCTCGCCCCGCCGCCTGCACAGATGGACCTGATCCTTGACGGTGCGGCCGACATCACCATCATCTTCAACGGCTATCAGCCGGGCCGCTTCGTCGGCACCAAGCTGATCGAACTGCCCGGCTATGAGGGCAATGCGGAGGCTGCATCCGTCGCCTACTGGGAAGTGCACGAGAAGTATCTGGCCCAGCTTGACGAGTTCAAGGGCACCAAGGTCATTGCGCTCAACACCCATGGCCCCGGCCAGATCCACTCCAACAAGCCTGTCTCGACCCTTGAGGATCTGCAGGGCCTCAAGACCCGCCTTGGCGGCGGCGTGTCGGCCGATGTCGGCACCGAACTGGGTCTGATCGGCATTCAGGTGCCTGCACCGAAGGTTTATGAAACCCTCTCATCCGGTGCTGCCGATGCGGTGGCCATGAACATGGGCGAGCGCATCAGCTTTAAGCTCAACGAAGTCGCCAAGAACGTCTATGAAATGCCCGGCGGCTTCTACCGCGGCGCCTTTGCCGTGCTGATGAGCCAGGAGACCTTCGACGCCATGCCCGATGACGTGAAATCCGCGCTCGAGGAAAAGGTCTTCGGAGAGCCCGCCTCCCGCATGATGGGTGCGGCCTGGGATGAAAGCGACAGGAAGGCACGCGAAGCCACGATGGCTGCCGGCGACAACAACATCGTCACCGCCAGCGCCGAAGATCAAGCCAAATTCGCCGAAATGGCCGCCCGCGTCCGGACCAAGGTTCTGGCCGAAATCTCGGAGCTCGGGATCGATGCTGAAGCAGCAGCGGAAATGGTGACATCGACCATGGCATCCTACGGCAAATAATATCGCTGCGGGGGCACCTCCGTGGTGCCCCCGCAATTCTGCCTGGGAGGAGCAGCCGTGAAACCGATCGCCAGAATGTTGAACCGTTTGGCGGAGCTGCCGATGCTGCTCGCCGCGGCGACGCTGTTCATTCTCATGGTGCTGACATTTGCCGATGTCATCATGCGCTCCACCTTCTCCGCGCCGATTGAGGCCGCCACCGAACTTACTCGTATCGCCATGGCGGTGATCGTGTTCTCGGCCCTCCCCGTCGTCTCCGGCCGGGCCAACCACATTGTCGTCGACCTGCTCGATCCAGTGTTTCACCGCCTGGGCATCGAACGCGTGCTTGAAGGCCTGGTCACCCTGGTCTGCGGCGTCCTGCTCTATTGGCCCGCCATGCGCTCGTTCGATCTGGCAGCGCGCGCCAAAAGCTATGGCGACCTGACCGAGTATCTGGCCATTCCGGTGTTCTACATCACCTGGTTCATCGCTTTCATGACCCTTGTCACCGCGATTGCAATGGCACTTCGCGGAGCTGTCATTCTCTTCAAGCCAGACCTGCTCCGAGGCGAACAATGATTGAATCCCTGATTGGTTTCGCCGCGGTGCTGCTGCTGGTGCTGCTGCGCATGCCGATTGCCTTTGCCATGGCGATTGTCGGCATGGCCGGCATGACCTACGAGACCAATTTTCGCGCCGCGATCTCGCTGGTCTCGCGGCTGATCATCGACACCAGCCAGGATTACGGCCTGTCGGTGGTGCCGCTGTTCATTCTCATGGGCCTGTTCGTCAACAAGGGCGGCATCAGCCGCGAACTCTACCAGGTTTCCAACGCCTTTCTCGGCCATTTCCGCGGCGGACTGGCCATGGCCACCATCGCCGCCTGCGGCGGCTTTGCCGCCATCTGCGGCTCGTCGCTGGCAACTGCGGCCACCATGTCCAAGGTGGTGATGCCGGAAATGCGCAAGCTCGGCTATTCCGACGAACTCTCTTCTGCCTCGATCGCAGCCGGCGGCACGCTCGGCATCCTGATCCCGCCCTCGGTAATCCTGGTGATTTACGGCCTTTTGACCGAGACCTCGATCGGCAAGCTGTTCATCGCCGGCATCATCCCGGGCATCCTCGGCATTGTGTTCTATCTGGTTGCGGTCCAGATCTCGGTGTTCCGCAATCCCGCCGCCGGGCCGGCGGGCAGGCGCTTCAGCCTGTCCGAAAAACTCCAGGCCCTGCGCGGCGTCTGGTCGGTGCTGCTGCTGTTTTTCCTGGTTATCGGCGGCCTCTACGGCGCGCTGGATTTCTGGCCGATCAATCTCACCTTCTCGCCGACAGAAGCCGCCGGCATGGGCGCCATGGGCGCCTTCCTGATTGCTCTTTTCCGCGGCTCGCTGACAGTTGGTGAGACCATCACCGTGCTCAAGGAAACCGCGACCACCACCGCGCAGCTGTTCAGCGTGCTGATCGGCGCCTGGATCTTCTCCAACTTCGTCAATTATGCCGGCCTGCCCGAGGGCCTGAAGGACATGATCACCACCGCCGAGCTTTCGCCCTGGCTGGTGATGACCGTGATCATCCTGATCTATGTGGCGCTCGGTTGCGTCTTCGAAAGCCTCTCGATGCTGCTTCTGACCGTGCCGATCTTCTTTCCGATCGTCATCGGACTCGGTTTCGACCCGGTCTGGTTCGGCATCATTGTCGTCGTGGTGACCGAGATCAGCCTGATCACGCCCCCCGTCGGCCTCAATGTCTTCATCCTCAAAAGCGTGGTCGGCGACATCTCCGTCGGCACCATCTTCAGGGGCGTGACACCGTTCTGGATGATGGACATCGTTCGATTGGTGATCCTGTTGCTGTTCCCCTGGCTGGTCCTGTTCCTGCCCTCCCAGATGTGACGGACCGCAACCAGCGCGACGACTGGACGCTCTCGCCGGCTTGCGCGGCTACCACTCTGTGCTTGCTCGTTTGATCCGTGTCATGGACCGCGCAACCCGGGTCAGACAAGGTCGGAAAAATCACGAACAGAGGAGCGATTGACCCATGGTCGCCATGCCCGTAGCCGAGCCTGACCGGCTTGAGAATTTTCCCGTTACCTTTTTTGCCGTCATGATGGGCCTGCTGGGGCTGGCGCTCTCGACCGCCGCTGCGGAAACGGCAGCGGGTGTACCGGCAGGGGTCTCCCAGTTCGTTCTCGGAGCTGCGGTCGTCGTCTTCGTGGTGCTGGCCGGATTCTACACCCTGAAGCTTGTCAGGCATCCCGCCGCGGTCCGCGCCGAGTGGAACCATCCGGTTCGCATTGCCTTCTTCCCGACGATTTCGATCTCCCTGCTGCTGCTGGGCACGGCGCTGGCCCCCATCACGCCATCGGCAGCCTATGTCATCTGGAGCATCGGCCTTGTCGCCCAGGGACTTCTGTCGCTCAACGTCATCGCCAACTGGATCGGACATCGCACTTTCCAGCCTCTCCATCTCTCCCCTGCCTGGTTCATTCCGGCGGTCGGCAACGTGCTGGTGCCGCTGGCAGGGGTAAATTTTGGCATGGTCGAGTTTTCCTGGCTGTTTTTCTCCGCGGGTCTCCTGTTCTGGATCGTGCTTCTCACGCTGGTGATGAACCGCCTTATCTTTCACGATCCCCTGCCCGCCCGGCTGATGCCAACGCTGGTGATCCTGATTGCCCCGCCGGCCGTGGCCTTTGTCGCCTGGGTGCGGTTGACCGGAGACGTCGATGCCTTTGCAAGGGTGCTGCTCAACCTCGCCTATGTCTTTGCGCTGATCGTACTGACCCAGGCGCCACGTTTCTTCCGGCTGCCATTCGCACTGTCCTGGTGGGCCTTGACCTTCCCCGTCGCAGCCCTCTCAGTTGCGTCCTTCGTCCACGCCCATGAAACCGGATCCGATGGCCACCGCATGATCGGATACGCCCTGACAGTTCTGCTTGCCATTGCTGTCGCCACACTTGTGGTGCGCACGGCGCAAGCCATCCGGGCCAAGCAGATCTGCCAGCCTGAATAAGCCCACCTCCGGCCACCACAAGGAAAAGGGCGCTCCAGCCGAAAGCCCGAGCGCCCTCCCAAGACAGTCAGATCAGTAAAAACCTGCTATTCCGCAGGCTCACCATGAGCGCTGGCGATCGCAGGCTTTTTCCCAAGCCCGACCCGGGCCTTCATCCGGTTCCACCAGTTAATCACCTTGCTGTCTTTCGACCGCGTCACGATCATCAGCAGCGACGGTGTCACCACCAGCGTCAGGATGGTCGAGAACGCCAGGCCGAACACGATCGCGCTGGACAGCGAGATCCACCATTGCGTCGATGGCGCGCCGTAGGTGGTCTCATGCGCCATCAGCTCGAGATTGACCCCGAAGGCAATCGGCAAGACGCCCAGGATCGCGGTCACGGCGGTCAGCATCACCGGCCGCACACGCTCGCGGCAGGTTTCGAGGATTGCATCGAGCTTGTCCATGCCCTCGCGCCGCAGATGGTCATAGGTGTCGATCAGCACGATGTTGTTGTTCACCACCACGCCGGCAAGCGCGATGATGCCGATCCCGGTCATCACCACGCCAAACGGCTGCCCGGTAATCAGCAACCCGAGAAACACCCCGATGGTCGACATCACCACCGCCGACAGCACCAGCGCCACCGAGAGAAACTTGTTGAACTGCGCCAAAAGCACGACAAAAATCAGGAACACAGCGGCACCTGCCGCCTTGGACAGGAACTCGCCCGCGGCCTTCTGCTCTTCGTCCTCACCCGCCAGTTTCCAGCGAATGCCCTGCTCTTCCAGATTGGCTTTTTCCAGCTCGGCGACAATGCCCTGCCGCAACGCGTCGGCCTGAACACCCTCGCTGATGCCCGCTTCCACCGTCACCGTGCGCACACCGTCAATCCGGGTCAGCGTACCGACGCTCGGGGCCGCGACACGGGTCACGAAATTGGAGATCGGCACCGAGCCCTGGGCAGTTTCGATACGCAGATCATCCAGCGTCGACAGGGTACGCCGTTCCTCCGGCAGCCTGAGCCGGATATCAACCGCGTCATCGACGCCCGCCGGCCGGTAGTCGGTCAACTTCAGGCCGGTGGTCACCAGCTGCACCACCGTGCCCACCGATGACGGACCGATCCCGTAGCGGGCGGCGACCGAGCGGTCGACCCGGATCTCCCAGTCCACGCCGGGCGGTGGCAGGCCATCGGAGACATCGATCACATTCGGCGTGGCTTCCAGCTGTGCTGCAACCCTGCGCGCAACTTCCGACAGGCCAGCCGGGTTGGCGGCAGACAGTTCGATCTGGATCGCCTTGCCGGTTGGCGGCCCGCCCTCAGGCACCTGCACTTCGATATCGATCCCGGGAAAGCCGGTGAGTTCGCGGCGGAAATCCTCGAGGATCTCGCCAGCAGGTTTGCGCTCGCGCCAATCGACGAATTCATACTGGATGACGCCGACCACATCTTCAGCGACGTTGTTGCCGCCACCGGCGACATTGCCGACACGGGTATAGACGCTGGTCAGGCCCGGCCAGCCAATGATGCGCTCTTCGACCATGCGCACCGCATTGTCTTTCTCCTCAAGCGAAAGATTGCCGCGCGCATGCACATAGAGCAGACCATAGTCCGGCTCGACATTGGGGAAAAACTCGACGCCGTTGCCATACTTTCCATAGGCAACCGGCACCACCACAAGCGCGGCCAGCGTCAGGAACACGACAATGAAGGGATGCCGCACGGCGCGGGCGACAAACTTCATGTAAAGCCCGTCACGCTTCGGCCCGTCCTCGACCATCGGCTTGGCAAACAGAGCGCCCAGTGTCGGTGTGAAGACGAGCGCATAAAGCAACGACGCGGACAATGTCGCAATCAACGTGATCGGCATGTACTTCATGAACTCGCCGACCGTGCCCGGCCAGAACAGCAGCGGCGAGAACGCGGCCACGCGTGTCAGCGTCGCCGCCACCACCGGTCCCGCCATCCGTTTCGCAGCCAGCGAGAATGCCTCTCTCCGCTCCATGCCTTCACTCATCCGGCGTTCGGCAAACTCCGTAACGATGATGGCATCATCCACCAGCATGCCGACGGCCAGGATCAGGCTGAACAGCACCACGATATTGACCGTCAGTCCGGCCAGCGACAGCCCCAGAATCCCCATCAGGAACGAGGCCGGAATGGCAAAGCCGATCAGCAGCGACGCACGACCCGACAGGGCATAGAGAATGACGATGAAGACCAGGATCACGGCTGTGAGAACCGAGTTCTGCAGATCTCCCAGCAACTGCCGGATCGAGGTCGACTTGTCCTGGCTGAAGCTGATCACGGCCCCTTCGGGCAGCAGGTCCTTGTACCCGGTGGCCACCTCTTTGACCGCGTCAACGGTCTCGATCAGGTTCGCACCGACACGCTTGGAAACCTCGATCGCAATCGCCGGCTGGCCATTGAGCCGGGTGATGGTCTCGGCATCCTTGAACGAGGCCCGGATGGAAGCCAGATCGCGGGCCCGAACCACGGCGTTCGAGCCTGCGATGATCGGCAGGTTCGCCACATCCTCGATGGTTTCGATCAGCAGCGGAACCTTGATCGAGTAACGGCCTTCATCACCTTCCAGCGCGCCGGCGGCAACCACCGAGTTGGACGCATTGACGGCGCCGATCAACTGGTCAAGCTGCATGCCGTAGGACGACAGTTTGACCGGATCGATGATCACCTCGACGAGATCGTCGCGCGCGCCTTGCAAATTTGCTTCCAGAACGCCACTGACCTCTTCGAGCCGGTCCCTGAGTTCACGCGCCGCAGTTGTCAGCGCGCGTTCGGGGACATCGCCGGCCAGCGTGACCACCAGCACCGGAAACTCGGAGATATTGACCTCGTTGACCGTCGGCTCATCCGCGCCTTGCGGCAAGTCCGGCTTGGCATCCGACACCTTCGTGCGCACATCTTCGAGCGCCTTGGCCAGATCGGCGCCGGCGTTGAATTCGATCAGCACGTTGCCGCCGCCTTGGTAGGCGGTCGAGGTCATCTTCTTGATGCCGGTGATATTCTTGAGCTTCGTCTCCATCGGGCGAAGCAGCAAGCGCTCGGAATCCTCGGGCGAGATGCCCTGGTAGCTCATGCTGACATAGATCACCGGGATCTGGATGTCGGGCTCGGCTTCCTTCGGGATCGAGATATAGGCCATCGTCCCGGCGACGACGAGAAACAGCAGAACCGCGATGGTCAGCCGCGCGTTGCGGATCGCGACATCGACGAAGTTCATTGCTTCTGCTCCGCCACCCTGGCGGTCGCTCCGGTGATCATGCTCGAGTCGGCAGGCACCGCATTGACGGCCTCGCCATCACTGACCAGGTCCTGGCCGGCAACGATGATCTTGGCGTCTTCCGGCACACCGCTCAGGATCAGACCTTCGGGCGTGTCGTCGATCAGGTCGATCGGCACGAACCCGACCGTTCCATCACCTTTCAGGATCCTGAGCCCGAGATTTCCCGCCGGATCCAGCGTCACCACCGAGCGCGGCAGCTTGACCGCCTGCACGGCCTCCGACTTGACCATGATCTCGGCGGTCATGCCTGACGGAACCTTGTTGTCGGGGTTTGGGATGGCAACTTCGATCGGAAATGTGCGCGTGCCGGCCGTCGCTTCAAGACTGACATGGCGGACCACTCCGGAAACAATCTCGCCACTGATCAAGCGCACATCGGCCTCGCGGCCGACGTTGACATGGGTGATTTCGCGTTCGCTCACCTCGCCAAGCGCCACCACCGGATCAAGCTGCAGCAGAACCGCGGCTGCCTCTCCCGAGGGAAGCCAGCTGCCCTCTTCGACCTTGACCTGGTCGATGACGCCGGAAAACGGCGCCACAACCGTCAAGCGGTCAATTTCAGCCTGGGCTGTTTCAAGCTGCGAGCGCGCCGAGGCCAGGGCCGAACGGGCATTGTCCATCTGTGTTGTTGGCGCGATGCCGGTCTTGACCAGCCGCTCGACATTGTCGGCTTCCTTGCGGCGCTGATCCAGCAGCGCCTTTGCCGTGTCCACCATCGCCTGTTTCTCGGCGCCATCGAGCACCAGGATGACGTCGCCCGCCTGAACCCGGTCGCCCTTTTCCACCTTCAGCTCACCAAGAATTCCGGCGCTGCGGGTCGCAAGCGTCGTCCGCTTGTCCGGCGCCGTCACCCCGGAAATCCGGATAATGCGGTTGTGCTGGATGAAGTCGGGCTCGATCACGGCGACTGTGCGCAGGGCCTTTTCGGTGGCCGGAGCGGCCTGTTCGGCCTTTGGCTCGTCACCTGACTCCTGCGCAGCGCTGCCGATCGACGAGAACTCGCCGGTCAGCACCCAGGCTGCGGAGACAGCCAGCACGACGAAAGCTGCGACGGTGTGAAACCTTGGCAATGCCATGATGAACCTGCTCTCAATTCAATAATGCGCAACGGCTCAGGTGAAGCCAGGCTAATGCAACATGCACGTTGACGGGCAGTTTGCCGCAAACGGATGTCCGTATTTTCGGATATATAGTGACAGACGTCCGGTCAAAAAAGGACAGCAGTCAAGAAACTGCCGCCTGAAAGCCAATGTTTTACCTCAGTGGCATCGTGGCAACAGATAGCATACAGCCAATGTTTGCAGTAGAACCGCCCCGTCACCAAGCTGAACTTCAGCCTTTCGAAATATTAGGGATGACGCATAGTCTCGATCAGCTCGACATCGAATTCGCGGCAGATCTTGCGCACCCTTTCGTCCGGACACTGATCGGTGACGAACGTGTCGACCTGCTCGAGATGCCCGATGCGCACCGGCGCCGTGCGTTCGAACTTCGTCGAATCGGCCACCAGGATCACGTGGCGCGCATTGGCAATGATGGCTTGCGCCACCTTCACTTCGCGGAAATCATAGTCGAGCAGCGCCCCGTCCGGATCAATCGCCGAGGTGCCGATCACCGCGTAATCCACCTTGAACTGGCGGATGAAATCCACCGCGGCCTCGCCGACAATGCCGCCGTCGGAGGCGCGCACCACGCCACCGGCAATCACCACCTCGAACTGGGTAAAGGGGCGCATCCGGTTGGCAACATTGATGTTGTTGGTGATGATCATCAACGGCCCGTGCCGCAACAGCGCCTGGCTCACCGCTTCGGTTGTTGTCCCGATATTGATGAACAGCGATGCATTGTCGCCGATCAGTTTCGCGGCCGCCTCGCCGATGGTCTGCTTTTCATCTGCGGCAATCTTGCCGCGCTGGGCATACTCCATGTTTTGCGTGCTCGACGGGATCACCGCCCCGCCATGGATGCGCATCAGCAATTGCCGTTCGCACAGATCGTTGAGGTCCTTGCGGATGGTCTGCGGCGTGACATCGAAGCGGGTCGCCAGCTCGTCAACCAGAACCCTGCCCTCTGTCTTGGCAAGTTCGATTATTTCGGAGTGGCGCGGCGCAAGATACATCTGGATCGTCTTCCGAAGGTTGCAGGTTTCGCAACCAATCTAAAACGAAAGAAACGAAAACCACAATACGCTTGCCGGTTTCGGCGCAGCTTCGCTTTGATCGTCAGAACCGGTCGGGCCGCACCACTTCCACATCGCTGATGGTGATCACGCCCATTTGCGGGCTGACCACATCGAAGATGTCTGTGAGGACCCGATCCAGATCTTCGGGGTCAAGCACCACCAGCACCATAACCATCTGACCGGCATCGCCGATCATCCCTTCGCGGTCCCATTCCCCCTCCGATCCGGAGCCGGACAGCGCCGGAAACACCGTAAAGCCCTTGACCCCGGCCTCGGTCAGATGGCGCTGAACCCGCTTGAGGATCGGCCGTTCGCAAATGATCTGGATCTGCTTCTTTGCAAATGTATGCATGGTGATCTCCTCGGTTAGCCAGACGCCATCTGCGCCAATGCGATATAGGCGGGAATGCCGATGGTCAGGTTCATCGGAAAGGTGATGCCGAGCGACAGGGTCAGATAGATGGACGGCCTCGCCTCGGGAAGCGCCAGCCGTAGCGCCGCGGGCACGGCAATGTAGGAGGCGGAAGCACCAAGCACCATCAGCAGCGCCACGCCGCCGATCGAAAGCCCGATCGCAAGCCCGGCACCAAGCGCGAAGACGGCGCCTATGTAAGGCATGATCAGGCCAAACAGCACCAGCCCCGGGCTCATGTGCTTCCATCCTGAGCGGATGCCGCGTCCGGCCACTGCGCCCATGTCGAGCAGAAACAGGCACAAGACACCCTTGAACGGATCGACGATGAAGGGAGCAATATCGGCGAGCCCCTTCGGCCCGGCCAGGAACCCGATTACGAACGAACCGACCAGCACCACGACAGACGAATTGAGCATGACTTCGGTCAGCAGCCCTTCCTGGCGCCCGCCGGGCTTGGCAGCAGCTTCGGGTGCGGGTTTGCCGGCATGGGCCAGGTAGAGCGCGACCAGGATGGCAGGCGTTTCCATCACCGCTGCAACGGCAACCAGGTAGCCTTCAAAACTCAGACCGGCGACCCGAAGCGCCTCGCCCGCTGCTACAAAGGTCACAATCGAGATCGAACCGTAATGGGCGGCAACCGCCGCGCGGTCGACCCGGTCCAGCCGCGCCATCACCGTGAGCAGGCAAAAAGCCACCAGCGGAATGAGCGCCGAAAGCACTATTCCTGCGACCAGCGCCAGCACGATGTCGATCCCAAGGCCATGCTCGGCGACAGCAACCCCGCCCTTGAAGCCGATCGCCAGCATCAGGTAGATCGACAGGGTCTTGGCTACAGCCTCCGGCAATGTCAGATGCGCGCCGGCGATCGTTCCCAGGAAGCCAAGCGCGAAAAACAGCACCGCCGGTGACAGCAGGTTCGCGCTTGCCAGCGCCAGAATGTCTTGCATGAAATGCCAATGCCCCTTGCCCAAGTAATCCGAGTTGCATGTAGGGCGCACAGCCGTCTTGCGCCAGTCAATGCCGGCAAGAACTTGATCGAAACCGTTCAGCTCTGTGACGAGCGCCGCCTTAGAATGTCGGCGAAGAACAGGGCGGCATCATGTGGCCGGTCGATGTCGCGCGTGATCAGGCCCACCGCTCCCATGGTCGAGCCGGTATCGATCGGCAATTCGATGAATTCGCCCGACGCAAGTTCCGCCGCCACCACACCACGCGAAATGATCCAGATCGCATTGGTGGAGCGCAGGAAGGCGCGGCCGAAACTGTCCGACACCGTCTCCACCGCCTGCACCGGCGGCGCCATGCCCTGCTCCAGCATCACCCGCTCGACAAACGGATGGATGATCGACCCCGCCGGCGGCACCAGAACCGGGTAGCGGGAAAGGATATCCGCCGCCACCTGTCTTTGCTTTGAAAGCGGGTGCGTGCTGTGAACGATGAACACCACCCGGTCGCGGTAAAGCGGCTCGAAGCGCAGGCTTGTCATGTTCTCGGGCGCCGGCATCCTGCCCATCACCAGATCGAGATCACCCTTGCGCAACTGATCCAGCAGCACCCGGTTCTCGCCGGTCGTCACCCTGAGCGGGCTTTTCAGCCCCGAATCCAGGAAATCGACCACGGCGCCAGGCATGATAGTGACGGATACCGTCGGCAGCGCACCGATGCGCACCGGGGGCCCCGCCACGGTGGCGACATTGGCCAGAGCCGCAATGCCGCCGCGCACCGCCGCCAGCCCCGAGCCGGCATGCGAAAGGAAGACCTCGCCCTGGTGCGACAGCTTGATGCCCCGGCCATCGCGCTCGATCAGCGCCGCGCCGACGATCTGCTCGAGCTCGCGTATCGTCCGCGTCACTGCCGGCTGGGTCAACGACAGCGTGATCGCCGCGCGGCCGACGCTTTTCTGGCGCGCCACTTCGACAAAGGCTTCGAGATGCCGGATCTTGATGCGCCGGGATATATCCATATCAGTTTCGCGATCATAACTGCGTCAAAAAATCATTATTCATTTCCATTCCAATATGTAAAGTGAAGGCTGAGACAAACAGGGAGGTTCTCGGGGTGGAAGCAAAATCCAAAGGCGAACAGACACGCCGTTCGGTCCTGGGTGACGCCCATGTGGACCGGGCGATCGCGGCAAAGACGTCCTTTGACGAACCTTTCCAGGATCTGATCACGACAAGCGCCTGGGAAGGCCTCTGGTCCCGTCCCAACTGGAGCAAACGCGACCGCTCGATTGTCACAATTGCGCTGCTGGCAGCCCTCGGCCATGAGGAAGAGGTCGCCATGCACGTTCGCGCCACAGCCAACACCGGCGCCACCGAAGACGACATCCGCGAGGCGCTGATGCATGTGGCCATCTATGCCGGTGTGCCCGCAGCCAACACCGCCTTCCGCATTGCCAAACGAACCCTGGCCGAGATGAAGGCCGCTGAGGGAGGATCGAAGCCATGAAAAACAGCAGACCTCAAGTCGCGAATTATTTTCCCAGAGACCGGGCATGGCATCCCCAGGCCTACGCACCGGGCTACAAGTCCTCGGTCCTGCGCGCGCCCCAGAGGCCGCTGATCGCCTTCGCCAACACGCTGTCTGAAACCACCGGCCCTGCCTTCGGGCACGACATGATCGGACAGCTCGACAATGACCTGACACTCAACTTCGCCCAGCCCGGCATGAGCGCCATCGGCGAGCGCATTGTAGTTCAGGGCCGGGTGATGGATGAACGCGGACAGCCCGTTCCCAACGTCCTGCTCGAATTCTGGCAGGCCAATGCCGGCGGCCGCTACCGCCACAAGAAGGACAATTACCTGGCGCCGCTCGATCCGAACTTCGGCGGCTGCGGGCGGACAGTGACCGGTGATGACGGCGCCTACGCCTTCCGCACGGTGCGCCCCGGTCCCTACCCGTGGCCGAACGGTCCCAACGACTGGCGTCCGGCGCACATCCACATCTCCGTCTTCGGTCAGGCCTTTGCCCAGCGCCTGATCACGCAGATGTATTTTGAAGGTGACCCGCTGATCCCGCGCTGTCCGATCGTCAAGACCATCAATGATCCGGCTGCCATCGACAAGCTGGTCGCACGGCTCGACATGGAATCCTCGGCGCCGATGGACTCGCTGACCTATCGCTTCGACATCATTTTGCGCGGCAGCCGCTCGACCCTGTTCGAAAACCGCTTGGAGGGCAACTGACATGACCAATGTTACACCGACACCGCTCTATCCCTTCAAGGAATCACCGTCGCAAACCGCTGGTCCTTATGTCCATATCGGCCTGACGCCAAATTTCTGCGGCATCGAAGGCGTCTACGACCAGGATCTCGGCATCGCCATGGTCACCGACGAGACCAGGGGCGAGCGCATTACCGTCGAAGGCCGGGTCTTCGACGGCTCGGGAACACCGCTCAAGGATGTGCTGGTGGAAATCTGGCAGGCGGATTCCGACGGCCTTTACAACAGCCCCGCCGAGCCTCGCGGAACTGCCGATCCTGCCTTCACCGGCTGGGGACGCTGCGCTGCGGATCAGACCACCGGGCATTTCCGCTTCGAGACGATCAAGCCGGGCCGCGTTCCCTTTACCGACGGGCGGCTGCAGGCGCCTCACATCAACATCTGGATCGTCGCGCGCGGCATTAATCTCGGTCTCAACACCCGGATCTACTTCGAGGACGAGGCCGAAGCCAACGCGGCCGACCCGGTATTCGAACGCTTCGAGCATCAGGACCGTGTGGCGACACTGCTCGCCAAGGGCGGCAATGGCACATACAGCCACGACATCCACCTGCAGGGCCCGCAGGAAACCGTCTTCTTCGACATCTGAGAGAGAAATCCATCATGGCGCAATTCATGACGCTGCCCGACGCGGTGGCGCAGAATCTGAAATCCGGCGACACCGCCGCCTTTGAAGGCTTCACCCACCTCATCCCGCATGCCAGCGCGCATGAGGCGATCCGGCAGGGCATCAAGGACCTGACGCTGGTGCGCATGACGCCCGATGTCGTCTACGACCAGTTGATCGGCGTTGGCGCGGTGCGCAAACTGATCTTCTCCTATGCCGGCAATCCCGGCGTCGGCCTGCTGCGTCGGCTGCGCGATTCGGTCGAAAACGGCTGGCCGCACAAGATCGAGATCGAGGAACACTCCCACGCCGCCATGGCCAATGCCTATGAGGCCGGCGCTGCCGGTCTGCCGTTTGCCGTCTTCCGCGGATACAAGGGCGCGGGCCTTCCCAGCGTCAACAAGAACATCCGCTCGGTCACCTGCCCCTTCACCGGCGAGGAACTGGCAGCGGTTCCGGCCATCCGTCCCGACGTCAGCTTCATCCACGCTCAGAAGGCCGATCGCAAGGGCAATGTGCTGATCGAGGGCATTGTCGGCGTGCAGAAGGAAGCGGTGCTGGCAGCGAAACGCTCGGTCGTCACTGTCGAGGAAATCGTCGACGATCTCGATGCCCATCCAAATGCCTGTGTTCTGCCCGGCTGGGCCGTGACCGCCATCAGCCTCGTGCCCGGCGGCGCCCACCCCTCCTACGCCCACGGCTATTATTCCCGCGACAACGCCAGCTATATCGCCTGGGACAAGATCGCGGCAGACCGCGACACCTTCCTCGCCTGGATGAAGGACAATGTTCTCGACGCCAAGCCGGAAGATTTCGCCGACCGGATCAAACATTTGAGGAACGCGGCATGAGCGACAACGATTTCACCTCCAATGAAATGATGACCATTGCGGCCTCACGCGCCTTGAAGAACACCGATGTCTGCTTTGTCGGCATCGGCGCCCCTTCGGCGGCCTGCAACATTGCCCGCCTGACCCATGCGCCCGACGTCACCCTGATCTATGAAAGCGGCACCATAGGCACGGCTCCGAACGTGCTGCCGCTCTCCATCGGCGACGGAGAACTCTGCGACACCGCGGTCACCACCGTCTCGGTGCCGGAAATGTTCCGCTACTGGCTGCAGGGCGGACGCGTCACCGTCGGCTTTCTCGGCGCCGCCCAGATCGACCGTTTCGGCAACATCAACACCACCGTCATCGGCGACTATGACGAGCCGAAAACCCGCTTGCCCGGCGGTGGCGGCGCACCCGAGATTGCCTCCTCCTGCGGCGAGATCTTCATCACGCTGAAGCAGTCCAGACGCGCCATGGTCGACAAGATCGACTTCTTCACCAGCTTTGGCCACGGCGAAGGCGGAGATCACCGCGAGCGCCTGGGAATTACCACCAAGGGGCCTACCTTGATGGTTACAGACCTTGCGGTCTGGAAGCCCGATCCGGTAACACGTGAGTTCACCGTGGTCTCCATGCACCCCGGCGTCACGCGCGAAATGGTTCAGGCCGAATGCGGCTGGACCGTGCGCTTCGCCGAGCAGCTTGAAGAGACCCCGGCTCCGACCGAGACCGAGCTGAAGACGCTGCGCGATCTCAATGCCCGCACCAAAGCCGCCCATTCCGGCGGCAAATCTGGAGAAGCTGCCTGATGGCCGACGCATTTATCTGTGACTATGTCCGCACCCCGATTGGCCGCTTTGGCGGCGCCCTTTCCGGTGTCCGCGCCGATGATCTGGCTGCGGTTCCGCTCAGGGCGCTAAAGGAGCGCAACGGGTCCGTCGACTGGGACGTGATCGAGGAAGTCTATTATGGCTGCGCCAACCAGGCCGGTGAAGACAACCGCAACGTCGCGCGCATGGCCACCCTGCTCGCAGGCCTGCCGGTCTCGGTGCCGGGCACCACGCTCAACCGCCTCTGCGGTTCGGGCATGGACGCCGTTCTGGCCGCCTCCCGCATCATCAAGTCGGGCGAAGCCGAACTGGTCATCGCCGGTGGCGTCGAAAGCATGTCCCGCGCGCCCTTCGTCATGCCCAAGGCTGACACGGCCTTTTCGCGCAATGCCGAAATCTATGACACCACCATCGGCTGGCGCTTCGTCAATCCGGCGCTGAAGGCCCAGTACGGCGTCGATTCCATGCCCGAAACCGGCGAGAACGTCGCCGAGGACTTCAACATCAGCCGCGAAGACCAGGACGCCTTCGCCCTGCGCAGCCAGACCCGTGCCGGCAAGGCTCAATCCTCCGGCCGCTTCGCCAAGGAAATCGTCGCCGTCAACATCCCGCAGCGCAAGGGCGATCCGGTTGTGGTCGACACCGACGAGCATCCGCGCCCGCAGACCACGATCGAACAGCTGGCGAAACTCAAGGCCCCGTTCCGCGCAGGCGGCAGCGTGACGGCCGGCAACGCCTCCGGCGTCAATGACGGTGCCGCGGCCCTGATCATCGCCAGCGAAGCGGCTGCAAAGAAGCACGGCCTCACCCCGATTGCCCGCATCCTCGGCGGCGCAACCGCCGGTGTCGACCCGCGCATCATGGGCATCGGCCCGGCACCGGCCTCACAGAAACTCTGCGCACGGCTCGGCCTCAAGCCGTCCGATTTCGGCGTGATCGAACTCAACGAAGCCTTCGCCAGCCAGGGCATCGCCGTGCTTCGCGAGCTCGGCCTGCAGGAAGATGCCGATCACATCAACCCGAATGGCGGCGCTATCGCGCTCGGCCACCCGCTTGGCATGTCCGGCGCCCGCATCACCGGCACCGCAGCACTTGAACTGGCGGTCCGCAACGAGAAGCTGGCGCTTGCCACCATGTGCATCGGCGTCGGCCAGGGCATCGCCATCGCACTCGAGCGGGTCTGAGATGACAGCTGGCGGACAGACATGGACGGCCGGTCTGTTCAAGGACCGTGAGATCGCCGAGCGGTTTTCCGATGATGCGATGTTCGCCAGCTTTTCCCGCTTCGAGCGGGCCTTGATCAGCGGCCTTGCCAGGGCGGGATTGGTTACGCCCGGCGATGCACAGGATCTGATCTCGCAGATCGCGGACTTCGAACCTGACGGCGCGGCAATCGCAGAAGCCGGTCTCCGCGACGGTGTCTCCGTGCCCGAATATGTCCGCCAGCTGCGCGCTCATGTGTCGAGGCCGGCAAAATCCATGCTCCATCATGGCGCCACCAGCCAGGACCTGATGGACACCGCCACCGTCGAAGCGCTGGCATCCATCAATGCCATTCTGGCACAACGGCTTGAAACCCTGCTGGGCCAGCTATCCGAGCTTTCCGCCCGCAACGGTTCCAACACGCTCCACGCCATCACCCGGATGCAGCCTGCGATCCCGTTTCAGACAGCTGACCGGATTGCCGCCTGGCGTCACCCGCTACAATCCCTGCACGACCGCATGCCGGCCCTGTCCGAGCAGACACGGCTGCTGCAATTGGGTGGCGCGGTCGGCGACCTTCAGGCTCTGGGCGAAAACGCGCAGACGGTTGCCGAAACAATTGCCGACGAACTCGGCCTGCGCTGGCCGGGCCATAGCTGGCACGCCGACCGCAGCCCGATGCTCGCCCAGGCGAACTGGATGTCGGAGCTGACCGGCGCACTCGGCAAGATAGGCCAGGACGTCGCCCTGATGGCGCTGCGCGGCAATGGCGATATCCAGCTTTCCGGCGGCGGATCGTCCTCTGCAATGCCGCACAAGCAGAATCCGGTCACCGCCGAGCGGCTGGTCACGCTGGCGCGCTACAATGCCACACTGGTCGCCGGCATGCACCAGGCACAGGTTCACGAGCTGGAACGCTCCGGCGCTGCCTGGATGCTCGAATGGATGATCCTGCCGCAAATGTGTGAAACCGCAGGTGTCAGCCTGACAGCCGCCTCCGCACTGATCGGCTCAATCAAAGAGATGGGAAAACCCGCATGAAGAAATTGTCCACCCAGGTTTGCATCATTGGCGCCGGGCCATCCGGCCTGCTGCTCGGGCAATTGCTGCACAATGCCGGAATTGAAACCATCATTCTCGAGCGCTCCAGCCTCGATCATGTTCTCTCCCGGGTCCGCGCAGGCGTGCTCGAGCAGGGCACCGTCAACCTGCTGGAACAGGCCGGCGCCGGCGCCCGCATGCATGCCGAAGGCCTGCCGCATGACGGCTTCGCCATCACCCGCGAAAACGACACCCATCGCATCGACTTGGCCAAGCTGACCGGCGGCAAGACCGTCATGGTCTACGGCCAGACCGAGGTTACAAGAGATCTGGTCGAGCGCCGCAAGCAGACCGGTGGCATCAGCAAATACGAGGTTACCGATGTCGAGCTGCACGATATCGACAGCGACAAACCGCACGTGACCTGCAGCATCGAGGGCGAAGCCGTCCGCATCGATTGCCGCTTCATCGCCGGCTGCGACGGCTTCCATGGCGCCAGCCGCCGCGCGGTGCCCGATGATGCCATCCGCACCTTCGAGAAAGTCTACCCCTTCGGTTGGCTTGGCATTCTTGCCGATGTTCCACCCGTCAGCCACGAGCTGATCTATGCCAGCCACTCGCGCGGTTTCGCACTCTGCTCGATGCGCTCCAACACCCGCAGCCGCTACTATATCCAGTGCAATTCCGATGACAGCATAGAGGCCTGGTCGGATGACGAGTTCTGGACCGAACTCCGCCGCCGGCTGCCACCGGAAACCGCCGAAGCCATGATCACCGGCCCGTCCTTCGAGAAATCGATCGCGCCTTTGCGCTCCTTTGTTGCCGAGCCCATGCGTTTTGGCAGCCTGTTTCTCGTCGGCGATGCAGCCCACATTGTCCCCCCGACGGGCGCCAAGGGCCTCAACCTCGCAGCCTCCGACGTGAACTACCTGTTTGAGGGATTGCGCGGCCATTTCCTCGACAGCGACACGGCTCTGCTCGATGCCTATTCCGAACGCGCCCTGTCTCGGGTCTGGAAAGCGGTCCGCTTCTCCTGGTGGATGACGACGATGCTGCACCGTTTCCCCGATCAGGCGCCTTTCGACGCGCGGATCACCGAGACGGAGCTCGCCTACACGCTGGAATCCGAAGCGATGAAAACCGCACTCGCGGAAAACTACATCGGCCTGCCATACTGAAGCCGATTTTCGCACGTTTGTTCAGCTTGCATTCAGCAGATTCCGGCAATGGTGTCGTCACTATTGTCGCTCCAGCAGCAGGTTGACCCCATGAAGACCACTGTTTCCCTTGCCCCCCGGGCTGCCAGCCTCGCCGCGGCGCTGGTCGCCGCAGGCCTGTTCTCGTCCGCTCCCGCTTTTGCCGACCAGTATCGCGGCCAGCGCATGGTTGTCGTCGACACCAATGGCGAATTGATGCGCGATCTGCCCGAGGCCGGATCCGTACGCATTGTCCTCGACAACCGGGGACGCAGGCTGCTTGTCGACAATTGGGACCAGGTCATCGGCCTCGAGATCCCGGCCTGGCAATACCAGGGGCAAAGCAGCATCATCGAGCGCGGCGCCGAACGCCGGATGGATGCGTCCCGTTTCCCGGAGCGGCCCTTGCCGCCGCGTCAGCAGGTCTCGCGCGACCCGTTTCCCGAAGCACCCCGCGCCCGCATCGAGCGCCGTGACCTCAATCCGACCACCGGCACCGTGCCCACCCGGCCAAAAATCATAGAAGTGCCGGCGGCAGAGGACCCGGCAGCCCCGGAACAGCAGGCGCAACCTGCGGCGAAAACGCCAAAGCTAACCAAGGCACAGGTCACAGCACTTCAGGTCTATCTTGACCGCAACGGCATATCCCCCGGCGTGATCGACGGCCGCATGGGCTCGAATGTCAGAAAGGCGCTGGATGCCTGGTTCGAGGCGACCGGCGAGCGGCTCGACCCTGCCGACACCGACCTGATCGTCAGCCGTCTGGCAGCCGATGGCGGCCTCGCCTTTGCCACCTACACCATCACCGCGGAAGACGCCGCCGGCCCATTCGTCGCCTCGATTCCGTCTGACTACGCCGAAAAGGCAAAGCTGGAGCGCATGTCCTATACCTCCACCCTGGAGATGCTGGCGGAACGCTTCCACATGGATGAGGCCTATCTCAGGGAACTCAATCCGGATGTCGATTTCAGCCTGCCCGGCGTCCAGATCAAGGTCGTGGCAACCGGCAGCGAAAAAACCGGAAAGGTTGCCCGCATTGTCGCCGACAAGGGCAAGAAACAGGTTCGCGCCTATGATGCTGCCGGCAAGCTGCTCGCCGCTTATCCAGCCACCATCGGCTCGACCGACACGCCGTCCCCCTCCGGCGAGGTCACCATCGAGCGCGTAGCCCCCAATCCCGGCTACACCTACAATCCCAAGATCAATTTCAAGCAGGGCAACAACGACAAGATCCTGCAGGTTCCGCCCGGGCCGAACGGTCCCGTCGGCAGCATGTGGATGGCGCTCTCCAAGCCCACCTACGGCATCCACGGCACTCCGGAGCCGTCCACCATCGGCAAGACCCAGAGCCATGGCTGCGTGCGACTGACCAATTGGGATGCAGCAGAATTGGCCGGCATGGTGAAGCCCGGCGTCACCGTAAGCTTCATCGAGTAGGGCCCGCGCGGAGGCCACATGCGCGCTTTCTTGTAAGCCTTGCCAAAAAACCAGGTAGCGCCCGTTTCGGAATCAGCTTCCAAAGACAGCTTCAGAAACCGCATCAACCGCCGACAAGACAACAGCGGAGGCTGTCAGCGGTGCTGATCGACCAGGATCGGGTTGCCGTCAGGGTCCCTGATCAGGAAGCTGCCCGGGCCGGTCGCAGCCTCGTCGGCTTCGGCCTCGAAGGCAATGCCGTTGCTCTTGAGCTGCTTTTGCAACTCCCGCACGTCGGTGAACTGCTCGAGCGGTGTGGCGCTCTCGCTCCAGCCCGGATTGAAGGTCAGCATGTTCTTCTCGAACATGCCCTGGAACAACCCGATGACGCAGCCGCCATTGTGCAGGATCTGCCACCCCTGCTCCGCGTCGCCGCCGAACACCGTGAAACCAAGCTTCTCGTAGAACGCACGTGACGTGGCCAGATCCTTGACCGCCAGGCTGAGTGAAAACGCACCAAGCTGCATAGCATTGCTCCTCTGCAACAACCCAAGGCCCGCATACTAGCTTATCTTGAGAATGGAGCCAGAGGCTTGGGTTTCAGCCTTCAAAGACAGCTGGAGTGCCCAGGTCCGGCTCTGGAGGAAATCACTCAGAGGGCGGTTCGACAAGGGAGGCAATCAGTTCCGCAACCTCATCCGGTTTCTGGTGGCAGATCCAGTGGTCTGCGTCTGCCACATGCCGCACGGTCAGATCGGCGGCATAGTCCTCCAGTCCTTCGATGCAGGCTGGCAGCAGAGCGGTGTCATCATCCCCCCAGATCAGCAGATGCGGACAGCGCACCTGCAACCTGTCCTTCGAGAGCGCGGGAACATCTGTCAAAGCCACGCCCGATTCCGCGACCTTGAGCGGCGAGGCCCGGTACCAGTTGATCATGCCCCGCATCCGGCCGGGCCGTGACCATTCCGCCTTGTAGAGTTTCTGCCTTTCGGGCGTCATCCAGCTGAGATCCATCTTCGCCGAGAACAGTTTCAGCAGCGCGCCAAAATCATTCGCCGCAAGCTTCTCTTCCGAGCCTTCCGCCCGAAGATAGAGGATATATTGCGAGGCGCTGGTCTGCGCGCCTCCTGCGGCCAGCTCGCGCTGGAAAGGGGCTGGATGCACCCCGTTGATGATGACCAGCCGCGACACCAATACCGGCTCGAACATCGCCAGCCCATAGGCTACGGCCGCGCCCCAGTCATGGCCGACCACCGTCACCGGTCCGCCCAGATGATCAATCAGCGCCACCATGTCGCCGACCAGTTCGCGCAAAGCATAGGCCTCGACCTCGGCCGGCGCCCAGCTCTGGCCAAATCCGCGCTGATCAGGCGCGATGCAGCGGTAGCGATCAGCCAGCCTCTCCGCCACCTCGGACCAGGCCGCGCTATATTCGGGAAAGCCGTGCAGGAAAAGCAAAGTAGGAGCATCGGCACTGCCCCACTCGAGGTAGTGGAAGGAATGACCGTTCAGCTCGACGGTGCGGTGTGTTGCGTTGGCCATCAAGCCCTCCCCGAAGCCGTTCGCGGATGATCCGGCTCAACAGCGTTGGACCGTCCATCGTATCTGCCTGGCGGATCCAGCACCAGTGCCGGCCAATTGCCTAGCTCAGCGTCCGCCGCACCGCGTCGCGCCAGCCCTTGAGCTTGGCGTTGCGGGTCTCATCGTCCATCTGCGGCTTGAACTGGGTGTCGAGCGCCCATGCTTTGGCGAACTCTTTCTGCTTCGGCCAGACACCGGCACGCTGACCGGCAAGCCAGGCCGCCCCCAGCGCAGTGGTCTCGAGAATGGTCGGACGGTCCACCGGTGCGTCGAGAATGTCGGCCAGCCGTTGCATGGTCCAGTCCGAGGCGACCATGCCGCCATCCACCCGCAGAACCGTATCGGCATCCGAACTCTTCCAGTCCTTGTGCATCGCGTCGAGCAGGTCCCGGGTCTGATAGCAGACCGCCTCAAGTGCTGCGCGGGCAAACTCCGCGGGGCCGGTGTTGCGCGTCATACCGTAGATCGCGCCGCGTGCGTCCGCATCCCAGTGCGGCGCGCCAAGGCCGGTAAACGCCGGCACCAGATAGACATCCTGGGTTGGGTCGGCTTCCGCTGCCAGATCGCCTGAATGTTCGGCCTTCTTGATCACCTTGATGCCGTCGCGCAGCCATTGCACCGCGGCACCCGCAATGAAGATCGAGCCTTCGAGCGCATAGGTGACCTTGCCGTCGAGCCGATAGGCGACAGTGGTCAGCAGCCGGTTCTTTGACCGCACCAGGTCCTCGCCGGTGTTGAGCAGCGCAAAACAGCCGGTACCATAGGTCGATTTCAGCATGCCCGGTTCGAAACAGGCCTGGCCGATGGTCGCTGCCTGCTGGTCGCCGGCAACACCCAGGATCGGAATTTCCGCCCCGAACAGGCTCTTGTCGGTGATGCCGAAATCCGCGGCGCAATCCTTGACCTCCGGCAGCATCTCCGCCGGGATCTCGAGGATCTTCAAAAGTTCCGCGTCCCACTCCTGCGTGCCGATGTTGAACATCAGCGTGCGCGACGCATTGGTCGCGTCGGTGACAAAGGACTTGCCGCCGGTCAGCCGCCAGATCAGGAAACTGTCGACGGTACCAAAGCACAATTCGCCGCGTGCCGCCCGTTCCCGCGCACCGTCCACATTCGATAGCATCCACGACAGCTTGGTGCCGGAGAAGTAGGGATCAAGCAGCAGTCCGGTCTTGGCCGTAAAGGTCTTTTCCAGGTCCTGACGCTTGAGCTGGTCGCAATAGGAGGATGTGCGCCGGTCCTGCCAGACGATCGCGTTATGGATCGGCTTGCCGCTGTCGCGCTCCCACACCACCACCGTCTCGCGCTGGTTGGTGATGCCGATGCCGGCGATGTCCGAGGCCTCGACACCGGCCTCTTTCAGCGCCTGCTTGACCGACCAGACCACGGTGTTCCAGATTTCTTCCGGATCATGCTCGACCCAGCCGGACTGCGGATAGAACTGGGTGAATTCCTTCTGGCCGACGCCGGCGATCCGCATCTCACCATCGAAAACGATGGCGCGGCTCGAGGTGGTTCCCTGGTCGATCGCGAGAATATATCCGCTCATTCTGTCCTCCAATTCCGCCCCCATATGAAACGGATTCGCTGCCGGCGCAAAGCCCCTCACCCGAAAGCCGGCCTTCAGCCTGCGCGGGCGTCCGCCATGTAGGCTTCGAGGGCTGAAACCTGCGCCGCGTCGAGACGAAGCCCGCGCTTGGTGCGCCGCCAGATCACGTCCGCCGCTTCCATCGCCCATTCATGAGAGATCAGGTAATCCACTTCCAGCGCATAGAGGCCGTAACCAAAATGCTGGCCCAGATCCTCACGGCCTGCAGCGTTACCCAGGAGCTTCCACGCGCAGGTGCCATATTGGCGGACATAGCGACGGGCCTGGTGTGGGTCGAGGAACGGATAATCCGACTGCAGCCGGGTCACCTGGTCGTCAAACCCGTCGGGCGGGAAATCGCCGCCCGGCAGCGCCGCCCTGTGGGTCCACGGCGCGGACTTCTTGCCAAGACTGTCCTCGATCAGCTCCAGCATCGATTCCGCCAGCTTGCGCGCAGTGGTAATCTTGCCGCCAAAGATGTTGATCAGCGGCGCGCCGTCGGCGGGGTCCGGCTTGAGCACGTAGTCGCGCGTTGCTTCCTGGGCTTCCGACGCCCCGTCATCATAGAGCGGCCGCACGCCCGAATAGGTCCAGACGATGCTCTCGCGCTCCACCGGCTTGGCGAAATACTCGCTTGCCGCCGCGCACAGGTAATCGATCTCGCTATCGGTGATCACCACATCCTTGGGATCACCGGTGTAGTCCTGATCCGTGGTTCCGATCAGGGTGAAATCCTCTTCATAGGGAAGCGCGAAAATGATCCGCCCGTCGCCGTTCTGGAAAATATAGGCACGGTCATGATCATGCAGTTTCGGCACCACGATGTGGCTGCCCTGCACCAGGCGCACATTGTGCGCGTCATTGCGACCGACAACACCCGACAGGATCCGGTCGACCCAGGGCCCGCCGGCATTGACGATCAGCCGCGCCCTCACCGTTTCACTGGCACCCGTCACCCGGTCACTGATCCTGACCTCCCAGATGCCGTCTCTGCGCTCGGCCGACACCACCTCGGTCCGGGTTCTGATCTCGGCGCCGCGGTCGGCCGCATCGCGGGCATTGAGCACCACCAGCCTTGCATCATTGACCCAGCAGTCGGAATACTCGAAGCCTTTAAAAAACAAAGGCTTGAGAGGTTTGCCTACGGGTGAGGTCTTCAGATCCACCGTCCTGGTGCCGGGCAGCAGCTTGCGGGTGCCGATGTGATCATAGAGGAACAGGCCGAGCCTGAGCAGCCATGCCGGCCGCATGTCCTTGTGATGCGGCAGCACGAACCTCATCGGCCAGATGATATGCGGCGCATTCGACAGCAGCACTTCGCGTTCGCTCAGCGCTTCGCGCACCAGCCGGAATTCATAATATTCAAGATAGCGAAAGCCGCCATGTATCAGCTTGGATGACCAGGACGATGTTCCCGAGGCCAGGTCATTCATTTCTGCCAGGAACACCGAATAGCCGCGGCCGATGGCGTCGCGGGCAATGCCACATCCGTTGATGCCGCCGCCAATGACGAAAACATCATAGACTTTGTCCTGTGCCATTGGCCTCTCCGCTCATGCAACAAGCTGAGTTTTTTGTAATTCGAAACAATAGCGAATGTCAAAAGAAAACAAACGAAAGCGAAACAATCGCTCACATCCGGGCACAGGCTTTCACAGCACCGCGTCGGCGATCAGCAGCCAAAGCCCGGTTGTGGCCGCTGCCAGCGCCGTTCCCAGCGTCATCGCGCTCGACGCCAGCCGCTGCCCGGTGCCCAGGCGGCTGGCGATCAGCCAGCTGTTGACGCCGGCCGGCAGGGCCGCCGCGGCGACAACGACCTTGGCCTGCAGCTCCGGCAGGCCGAGCACCAGCGCCATGCCCAGCGCCACCGCCGGCATCAGCATCAGTTTCAACGCCACCAGCGCAACCGCCTGCGGCACCTGCCCGCGAATGCCGTAGCCGCGCAGCGACACCCCCATCGCAAACAGCGCCACCGGGCCGGCCACGCCACCGAGGCTGCCGATCACCCGCTCGGCAACCAGCGGGATATCGAGGCCGGACACCCGCACGATGAAGCCGCAGAGGATGCCGATGATCAGCGGATTGGAGAAAAGCTGACGCAGGAATCCCGTCAGCAGCGCCATCATTGTCTTGCCACCAGTGCCGGCACCGTCACGCTTGAGCGCCCATTCGAACAGGATCACCGAGGCCGCCATCATGATCGGCAAGTGGATGGAGACGATCTGCGACAGGATCGCCAGACCCGCTTCGCCATAGACGCCGGTCATGAACGGCAGTCCCAAAAGCACCAGGTTGGAAAACCCCGCCGTCACCCCGGCGACCACACCGGAGCGTGCATCGCGTCCGAAGCCGGCGCGTATGATCAGATGCGCCGACACCCAGGTCACCAGCACTGAGGTGAAATAGGCAACCCACACCGCCCAGGGCGCACCATGATCGAAACTCGCCGTGGCGATGATGCGGAACAACAACAGCGGCACCGCAATGGTGAACACGAAATCCGAAAGCCCGTCCCCGGTTTCCGGCTTCAGCACCTTAAACGCCGCCGCGCCATAACCAATGGCAATCAGTGTGAAGACAACAAGAATGGTTTCGACAAAGGGAGGCATGGCGGGAGACTCGGGATACATGGCGGGACCCTGTTCATAGACTGTGCAGCCGGGCGCGCAAAGCGCCGGGCTTGATTAATGCGGACGCGGGTTCGGGGCTTGCGCGGAGCCCAATCTCCCCCCTTGCGGGGGAGATGTCACGAAGTGACAGAGGGGGGCGAAGTTGCGCCGACCACCGGCCCATCGAACCGCGACTAACCATGCCCCCCCTCTGTCGGTTTCACCGACATCTCCCCCGCAAGGGGGGAGATTGGGTCTTCCCGCGTGCCCACCACCACTTTTCCCCGCTTGAAGCCCTTCTCCATTGCCGCTAGGGATTTTGGGCCATTCATCGAGGACCGACCATGCCCGCTTTTCCCCGCTTCACCGCTCTTGCCCAGTCGCTGCCGCCGACCGTGCCGTTTGTCGGGCCGGAGACCCAGGAGCGGGCGCGGGGGGCGGAGTTTGAGGCGCGGCTTGGCGCCAATGAGAACGGGTTTGGCCCGGCACCATCGGTGATCGAGGCGATCACGCGCGAGGCTCAGCTGAGCTGGCGTTATGCCGATCCGGAAAACCATGATCTGCGCATGGGGCTGGGCGCGCATCTTGGCCTGGCGCCCGAACGGGTGGTGGTCGGCGAAGGCATCGACGGACTGTTGGGACTGATCGTGCGGCTGATCGTCGAGCCCGGAACCCCGGTGGTCACCTCGCTCGGCGCCTATCCAACCTTCAATTTTCATGTCGCGGGCTTTGGCGGCAGGCTTGTCACCGTGCCCTACCGCGATGACCGCGAGGATCTCGACGCGCTGCTCGACGCCGTGCGCCGCGAGAACGCACCGCTGGTCTATCTCTCCAATCCCGACAACCCGATGGGCACCTGGCATTCCGCCGATACCGTAACCGCCTTTGCCAAAGCTCTTCCCGAAACCACCATGCTGGTGCTCGACGAAGCCTATGGCGAAACTGCACCGGCCGCAGCCCTGCCCGCAATATCCGCGCTTGCCGACATGCCCAACGTGCTGCGCTTCCGCACCTTCTCCAAGGCCTATGGGCTCGCCGGCCAGCGGGTCGGCTATGTCTTTGGCGTCGAGGACAGCGTGGCCATGTTCCACCGGGTGCGCAATCATTTCGGCGTCAACCGGCTGGGCCAGGCCGCAGCCCTGGCGGCGTTGAATGATCAGGACTGGCTCGCCCATGTGCTGGCCCAGGTCTCGGCATCCCGCGACCGGATCGCGGCGATTGCAGAAGGCCATGGTTTCAAGCCGATTGCCTCGGCCACCAATTTCGTTACCGTCGATTGCGACCGTGATGCCGCTTACGCCAAGGCAATCCTTGATGGGCTGGTCAGCCGCGGCGTCTTCATCCGCATGCCCGGCGTGGCGCCGCTCAACCGCTGCATCCGCATTTCGACAGGCCCCGAACCCGAGATCGATCTGTTCGAGAAAACCCTGGCCGAGGTCGTGGCGGAATTGGGCTGACCAGGGACCAACCTTGTCAAACAAAAGGCCGCGACCGACCAATCCTGGTCAATCGCGGCCTATCTGAAAACCTCTCCGGTTTGTCCGGAGCTATGGCTCTCGCCTCGTTCCCCTCGAGGTAAGATCGTGAGTCTCGTGGCCTGGGAATGTCCGTCTGGACACCCTGCCCTGCAAGCGCCTTTCCGACGCAATGTCGGGACCAGAGCCCGGTTCAATGCATGGTCATCCATTCGCGTGCAGCGCGCAGTGCCGCGGCCAGATCTGCCTTGGTCATGCTTTCGGCCAGTTCGGCCCGCAATGTCGCCGCCCGGTCCGAGCCCTTGATCGCGGCAATGTTGAGCCACTTGTGGGCTGCGACGTAATCGACTTCGCATTCGCGTCCGGTTGCATACATCAGGCCCATTTCGCAGAAAACGTCTGCCTTGGCTTCGCCGCCGATGATTGCCTGGTCGTGATCGTGAATTTCATAACGTGCCATTTTTTCAGTCCCTGTATTAAGTTTCGTTTCGTTGTCCCTGTCAGCTCCTGAGAAGCCGCCGTTTCATGCTTTCGTCCGGTTTGGCCCGGCGCTGTCTTGTTGGATTGAAGTGTGCCGTTATCGATTAAAAAGCGCGTTAAATTGCATGCTTAACTGGAAGCGAACAAAGTCCAAAGGCTTGGTAAATTTGGGATTTTGTTAAACATCCAAGCCGTTGCGTTCCGGCGGGAGCGGCTGAAATCGGCAATTTCGGCCACGTCGAAAAAGTTACGAACGGCTAACCAAGGATACATCGCATTTTCTGAAAATCTGATCGGGGCTGCCAAAAACGCGCTCACTTCGCCGCCGCACAGAGCCCAGGCAACAGCATTCAAATCCCTCAGAAATGCCAGTTTACCTTTACGTAAAGTCGAGTTAAGTAAGAAACACGCTTGAGGAAGCGCTCATATCCTGGGAGGAACATCATGATCCGTACACTGATTACCGCCGGCGCACTCGTTGCTGCCATGGCAACTCCGGCTCTGGCCGACCCGATCGAGGGCAACTGGAAGACCAAGAGCGGTGAAACCGCGGCGATCTCCAGTTGCGGCGGCTCCTACTGCGTGACCCTGAAGACCGGCAAGCATTCAGGCAAACGCATCGGCAAGATGAAGGGCAGCGGCGGAAGCTATTCCGGCACCATCACAGATCCGTCAAACGACAAGACCTACAAGGGGTCCGCGTCGATTTCGGGCAAGACCATGAAGATGAAGGGCTGCGTGCTGGCCGTGCTGTGCCGCTCGGAGAACTGGTCGAAACTGTAAATCAGGCAGAAATCTGCAGACTGAGAGGCCCGCCCAGGTGACCTGGTGCGGGCCCTTTTTCTATGCGAACTACCGCGCCGTCTGGCCGAACAGAACCTTTTGCGCATCCTTGTCGTCGGCCAGGTTCTTGCGGTACTCGATGCCGATGCTGCAGCCCGTTTCCACCGCCGGACGCGCCATCAGGGTCTCGAACCATCGCTTGAGGTTGGGGAAATCACCGAGATCCTGTCCCTGCCTCTCGTAGGATCTGGTCCACCCGATCGAAGCCATGTCCGCAATCGAGTAGTCACCTGCCAGAAACTCCCGGTCGGCCAGCCGCCGGTCCATCACGCCATAAAGCCGGTTGACCTCACTGGTGTAGCGCTCGATCGCATAGGGCACCTGCTCGGGCGCGTACTGACGAAAATGATGCGCCTGCCCCGCCATCGGCCCCAGCCCGCCCATCTGCCAGAACAGCCATTGCTCAACCTCGGTACGCGCGCGTTCGTCTGCCGGGTAGAACCGGCCGAACTTGCGCCCGAGATATTGCAGGATCGCGCCGGATTCAAACACCGAAATCGGTTCCCCTCCCGGGCCTTCCGGGTCGATGATCGCGGGCATGCGGTTGTTGGGCGCAATCGCCAGAAAGGAGGGCTCAAACTGCTCGCCCTTGCCGATGTTGACGTATCGGACCTCGTAGGGGACGCCAAGCTCCTCCAGCATGATCGTGATTTTCCAGCCATTGGGCGTGGGCCAGTAATGAAGCTCTATCGGTTGGGTCTGGGTGGTCATCGCCATTCCTTCTGTTGCGATCTGCAAAACAGTGGAATGGTCAACCGGATTTGGCAATACCCGCGTGGGCGGCTCGGCTCAAACCCTCACCGTTTGGCAAAATGCGGCATGACGAGATCAGAACTTCGCCATCACCCTTGGACTGGCAGTATCGGTGCTGGTGACATAGCAGTTCCGGCCATCGCGCTTGGCCTGGTAAAGTGCCTTGTCGGCGTCAGACAGAACTTCTTCCTGTGTCACCTGTTTCGCCGCCGGCTTGAAGGCCACACCTATGCTGACGGTGACGACATCGACGCCATCGGTCCGTCCGGGATGCGGGATATTGAGCGCCTCGATTGACCGGACAACTCCATGTGCAAGACGCCGGGCCTGCCGTTCTTCCGCATCACGCAGTGCTAGAATGAACTCCTCGCCGCCAAACCGGGCGCAGAACACATCGGAGCCCGAGAACGCAGCCTTGAAAGCATCCGCGATCGTCTTGAGACACTCATCGCCCGCGGGATGACCGAGCGTGTCGTTGAAGAGCTTGAAGTGGTCGATGTCGATCATCATCACCACGGCAGGCCGGGTGTCGGCAAACCACTCCTGAAACCGCTCGTCGATGAATCTGCGGTTTGGAAGTCCGGTCAGGGCATCGGTCTTGGAGATTTCCTGGAACTGCTTCTCCGACATTTCCGCTGTTTCAGCCCGGATCGTGGCCTCCCGGGAGACGCAGTAATCGGTGCAGCGGCGGCGCTCAAAGAGGAAGTTCGAGTACACGCTCAGCAGGCACACGCTTGCGAACTGGAAACAGATGGCGGCTTTCAGCTCCAGATCGACGCCGTTTTTCATCGTAACCGCCAGAACGCCGAGAAACAGCACAACGGCGGTGTATAAAAGTGCATAACGGAAACGCAGCGCCATCAGCATGTTTGCGAAGACGATGCACAGGATCACTTCGACATTCATGTGCGAGCTGTGCGGCGCATCCGAGTAATACAACATGAACATCGGCAGCATGGTGGCGGCGAAGATGGCGCCCAGAACCATGACTTCACGGATTTCCGCGGAAACCTTCTCCACCGTATAGGCGATCGTCAAAGAACACGGGACGATGACAAGAAACGTCACCAGAACGATGAGCCAGTACTCGTCTGGCAACAACAGATAGGTCGACACATCGTGCAGGAGATAAAGCACAACGCCGAAAAGGATCGTGTGACGCAACTCGGCTGCTCGTTCAGCGCCGTGTTCGGATTCATAACGGGTTTCGGTATGACGGTCGAAACGAAGCAACAAGTCCAGTGTCGGCCGTTCGATCGGGCCGTGCATCACTCTTTCCGGAGGCCTTTTCATTTTCCTCGCCTTGTTCAGCTGGTCTGAAAATGAGCGGCCTGCTTTTAGATACCGATAATATCCCCCCGATTCTGTCTGTTTTTCCGCTCACAGGATGATCAATTGGTAAACGCCTGCCCGCAAGGACACCGCCCGCAAAACGGGCTGGCCACCCACCGGCCAGGGCCTGCGCGGAGCAGCACGCATCTCCGGTTAATGTCTTTGAACGCCAGATGAACGGCCACCTCAGCTAGCGTTCAGCCGTCACATGCGAATGTTTCCTCACAACAAGGGAACACGTCACATGAGCACGATTGCACGCCGCTTCACCATCATCTGCCTGATCTTCGTGATCTTCGCTTTGCTGATGGCTGCAGCTGTCGCCAACGGCGGCCGCCGGCAAAACACCTGGCGCAACGGCGCAATCGACCCCTGCGTGTTTCACCCCGACCTGAATTGCACGGCATCGCGCTGACACCGACACGTAAGGATTGAGCATATGCGTACCAACATTCAAAACACCATCACCACCCTGCTGCGGATGACGGCCCTGGTGAGCTTCCTGGTCGGACCGGTCGGCGCCTTCGCCTACGCCCAGACCGGCGACAAGGGTCCCGGCCTTTCCGGCGCCGGTTACGTGCTCTATGTCAGCCTGCAGCGCAACAGCAACTGAAGCTGAAGCAAAGCCCGACCGGCAACCGGCCTGGCAGGCCATCCCCTTCAGGCACGCTGAAAGTCCTTTTGGTATTGCTCGTCTTTTCCTTGTCAATATTTCTCGTCTATAACGGTGCATGAACCAGAGAATCTCTACCCACACCGCCAATGGCTTCATTTCGCCAACCCCCATCGAACCGCAGGAATTTTCCGATGCGGCAAGTGCGGTTGCAGCCCTCGAAGCCATTTATGATCGCAATACCCGCTTTTTGTGCGAGGCCTTCCAGGGCCTTGCAACATCGAAACCGGCAGGCCGCTACCGCGCCTTCTACCCCCAGATCAGCTTCGAGACGACATCCTTCGGCATGGTCGACTCGCGGCTGTCCTACGGGCACGTCGTCTCGCCGGGCCGCTACGCAGCAACCATCACAAGGCCTTCGCTGTTCCGCACCTATCTGACAACGCAGTTCGAACTGCTGCTGCGCAACCACGGCACACCTTTGACGATTTCGGAATCGGACACGCCGATCCCGCTGCATTTCGCCTTTGGCGAAGGCGCCTATGTGGAAGCGGCAGTGGCCGAGAAACTCGACATACCGCTACGCGACCTTTTCGATACGCCCGATCTCGCCACCACCGACGATGAGATCGTCAATGGCCTGTATGAACCCGGCCCCGGCGAGTTGCTGCCGCTGGCCCCGTTCAAGGCGCAGCGCATCGACTACTCGCTGGCTCGGCTGTCGCATTACACCGCCACGGCGCCCGATCATTTCCAGAATTTCGTGTTGTTCACCAACTACCAGTTCTACATCGACGAATTCTGCGCCCACGCCCGTTCGCTGATGGCCGAGGGCAACAGCGAATATGACTTCTTCGTCGAGCCGGGAAACCTGATCACGCCTTCCGGACACGGCAGCCCAACAGAAGGTGTGGCGCCGCCGCGTCTGCCGCAAATGCCGGCCTATCACCTCAAGCGGAAAAATCACTGTGGCATCACCATGGTCAATATCGGCGTCGGTCCGTCCAACGCCAAGACCATCACCGACCATATCGCCGTGCTGCGCCCGCATGCCTGGCTGATGCTCGGACACTGTGCGGGCTTGCGCAACAGCCAGGCGCTGGGCGATTACGTCCTCGCCCACGCCTATGTCCGCGAGGACCACGTGCTCGATGATGACCTGCCGGCCTGGGTGCCGATCCCGGCGCTGGCCGAGGTTCAGGTTGCGGTCCAGGACGCGGTCGCCGAAGTCACCGGTCTCGAGGGCTATGACCTCAAGCGCATCATGCGCACCGGCACGGTGGCCACCATCGACAACCGCAACTGGGAACTCAGGGACCAGCGCGGCCCGGTGCAGCGCCTGTCGCAGTCCCGCGCCATCGCGCTCGACATGGAATCGGCCACCATCGCCGCCAACGGCTTCCGCTTCCGTGTTCCCTACGGCACGCTGCTGTGTGTTTCCGACAAGCCACTGCACGGCGAACTCAAGCTGCCCGGCATGGCCTCGGCCTTCTACAAGACCCAGGTCAACCAGCACCTGCAGATCGGGCTGCTGGCGATGCAGAAACTCGCCGCCATGCCGCCCGAACGGCTGCATTCCCGCAAGCTCAGGAGCTTTTTCGAGACGGCGTTTCAGTAACAGCAAAAAGGCGGGCTCCGTAGATCCCGCCTTTTTCATGTCTTCGAATGCAGCCCGGCCTCGACCGGCGACACCTACATATTCGTATAGACCGGCCCCTCGCCGCCCTGCGGCGGGACCCAGTTGATGTTCTGGTTCGGGTCCTTGATGTCGCAGGTCTTGCAGTGGACGCAGTTCTGCGCGTTGATCACGAAGGTCGGCACGCCGTCGGTTTCCACCCATTCGTAGACGCCCGCGGGGCAGTAGCGATTGGAAGGTCCGCCATAGACATCGAGTTCCGAGGTCTTCTGCAACTCCGGATCCTTGAGCTGCAGGTGAATCGGCTGGTCTTCCTCGTGGTTGGTGTTGGACAGGAATACCGACGACAGCTTGTCGAATGTCAGCACGCCATCCGGCTTCGGATAGTCGATCTTCTTGTGCTGCGCGGCCGGTTCAAGAGCGGCGTAATCCGGCTTTCCGTGTTTCATCGTGCCAAAGGGCGAGATGCCGAACAGCGTGTTGAGCCACATGTCGAGTCCGCCGAGCGCCACACCGCCGATGGTGCCGAGCTTTGACCACAACGGCTTGACGTTGCGAACCTTCTTCAGATCCTTGCCGATCTCGGATGTGCGCCAGGCCGCATCGTAACCCTCAAGCGTATCCTGCGCCCGGCCCGCCGCAATGGCTTCCGCGGCGTATTCCGCCGCCATCATCCCCGACAGCACCGCATTGTGGGAGCCCTTGATCCGGGCCACGTTGACGAAACCGGCCGAACAGCCGATCAGCGCGCCGCCCGGGAAGGCGAGCTTCGGCACCGACTGCCAGCCGCCTTCGGAGATGGCGCGGGCGCCATAGCCCAGCCGCTTGCCGCCTTCGAACACCGGCGCGATTGACGGGTGCGTCTTGAAGCGCTGGAATTCCTCGAATGGCGACAGCCACGGATTCTTGTAGTTGAGGTGAAGCACGAAGCCAACCGCCACCTGGTTGTCTTCGAGGTGATACAGGAAGGATCCGCCACCGGTCTTCATGTCGAGCGGCCAGCCGAACGAATGCTGCACCAGACCCGGCTTGTGATGCTCCGGCTTGACCTGCCAAAGCTCTTTCAGGCCTATGCCGTATTTCTGCGGCTCCCGGTCTTCATCAAGCTTGAACTTCGAAATCAGCCGCTTGGCCAGCGAGCCGCGAACGCCCTCGCCGATCAGCACGTATTTGCCCAGGAGCGCCATGCCGCGCGCATAATTCGGGCCCGGCTCGCCGTTGCGCTCGACACCCATGTCGCCGGTGGCCACACCGATCACCGCGCCTTCGTCGTTGGTCAGCACCTCGTCCGCAGCAAAGCCGGGATAAATCTCGACGCCCAGCGCCTCTGCCCGGTCACCCAGCCACTTGGTCACATTGGAAAGCGAAACGATGAAATTGCCATGATTGTTCATCAGCGGCGGCATCATGAAATTCGGTAACCGGACCGAGCCCGCCGGACCGAGCACCAGGAAGTGGTCAGCCTTGACCGGTGTCTTGAACGGATGATCGGGATCGTCGCGCCAGTCGGGAATGAGCTTGTCAATGCCGATCGGGTCCACCACGGCACCTGAAAGAATATGGGCGCCGACTTCGCCGCCCTTCTCCAGAACGACAACCGTCAGCTCGGGATTCACCTGCTTGAGCCGGATCGCCGCTGACAGCCCGGCTGGGCCTGCGCCGACGATCACCACATCAAATTCCATACTCTCGCGCTCGGGAAGCTCATTCACATCAGTCATCGGACGTCCTTACCTCTTCGATCCCGCGCCGCCGCGAGACGACAAACGCACAGGATCAATCCAATATCGAGGCCGGCGGCAGCCGGGAAGCCGGACAACCGTCCATCCTCCCTCTCTCCACCAGCTGGCCTTGCGGCCTGTCCACCCTGTTTGGCAAATGACGCGCACGAAGTCGAGACGGGATGCAACAGGATTTGCATTGTTTCCTAACAAATCTTGACGTGGACGTAAACGTCAACACAGACGGTTGTGAGCTTTGCCTGCGCTGGAACGCGGGACTCATGATCATCCTCGGCAAATTTGGAAGAAACCGCAAAGCCACCCGGCAAAACATAGCGGGCATCCATCGCTTGTCCGGCTGTCAGGCCATTCGGGCGAACATCGGCTGCATGTTGAGCACCAGCACAGCGCCGGCAATCACCTTGTCAGGCCCAGTCAGCGGGGTCATGCGGCAATTGACTTCGAAGAGCCGCCCATGCGCGTCTGGAACCTCGTAGGTGTAGCTTATCCGCGCACCGCCGAAACACTGGTCGATCCGTGGCTTGGCCCGCGTCTGAAACCGTTTTTGGTCAATTATGTCGAGCATATGCTTGCCGAGAAAATCCGATGGCTGCTTGTTGTGAAACTCGGCATTGCGGCGATTGCAGTAGATATACCGGTAATCAAGCCCGATAACCGCCACCCTTTCCGGTATTGAATCCAGAACAAGTTCCTGCAGGCAAGGATCATAGCCATCCGACACCGGCATCTGCTCCAGCGCAGAAGGAACGGCTCTCTGCTCAGTATTCGTCTCCAGATACCGCATGAACAGTGTCGACATCATTGTCGTGTAGCGCTTCACGCTGAAATCGTCTTCGCAGTTCTTCATCGCAAGACGATTGAAGAAGCCGATCTGGGCCATGATCTCGCTGTGGTTGGCCGCGTCGAAGTCGAAGATGCGTCGGGTCAAGGGCTGAAGCTGAGTATCGATGCGATTGATCTCGCATTCATCACCACGGCGCACTGCGAAAAGCAGGTCATCACTAAGCTGGTCAAATTTTCTGATCAGATCAGATAGCATATAGCCCTCTATTATTGTTCCCCGGCTACTTTAGAGGATCCTGTATAGAGACAAATTCGTGTTTTCTGCAAGTCGACCGGCACGTTGTTTTCGCTTTCATTACTCGTCGTTGAGCACTAGATTTCCCGCTGTGAAAGCGCCAGCGCCCGAAATACACCCTGTCCACAACCAAAATAATGACTGAAACAACACCTAAGAATTTGTTATTACAGACTAAATACTGGATCCTGGGACGCAGAACGCCTCCCAGACTGCACGTGGGAAGGGCGTGGCAAGCGCTGGCAATGCAGTCCGTTAGCCACGACCGGTCTGCAAGCAAAAAAATCAAATATTTGAACGTACTGGCCCCTAACAAGAGCCCGGCGAGGCTATTCCTGCCGCCCGGACGTGAATCAGTGCGGGCAGCAGGCGCCATGCTTGGAGCCGGTCGAAGCCGTCACCCGACATGGTATTGGCGCACGCAACGAAGGTTTACTGTGAGGCTCTTTCCGCCAATCGCGTCAGGTTTGGAACCTCGACGTGGCGGTTATTGCTGATCAGGATGATCTCGTCCTTGCGCAACTTGGTCATCTGCCGGCTGACGGTTTCTATGGTCAGCCCGAGAAAATCTGCAATATCCGAGCGCGTCAACGGAAGGTCGAAATGGATCGAGCCCCCCGCCTCGCCTCTTTCCGGGTTGATGTGCGTGGCAATCAGGTAGAGGAAACTCGCAACCTTCTCCGAGGCCGTCTTGCGTCCCAGGGTCAGCATCCAGTCCCGCGCTTCATCCAGCTCCTTCAGCGTCTGCTCCAGCAGCTTGTGTTCAAGTTCCGGCGTATCCTTGATCATCCGGTCAAGCATCTTCTTTGGAAAACTGCAGACATTCACCTCGGTCGCCGCATCCGCAGTGATCCCGCTGTCGGGACGAAACGGACGGCCGAGAAAATCCGGAGCGAACTGCAACCCGACGATCTGCTGGCGGCCATCGGCCATCATCTTGGTAAGCTTGACCACGCCGGAAATGATGTTGGCATAGCTCTCCGCCTGCCGGGTCTCGCCGAGCAGTTCCACGCCGGGTTCGACACGTTTGCGAACCGACTGCTTGTTGAGATCGATGAGCTGTTCCGGCGACAGCGCCCCGCACACCCCCTTGTGGCGCGCTTCACACGCCTGGCAAAGGACGGGAATGTCGGAGTTGTGGATGTCTTTGCGTTCGACGCTCATCAAATCCTCTTGAGCGCAACGGCGACACAGCCTGCGCACCACTCACACCACCGCCCGGATCACTTAGGCGCTGCTGTACGATCGGAGATCCCGCTCAAAGAACAGCGCGGTTTGATCAAAGTCAAGGCGCGCGCGCTCTCAACGCGCAATCTGGAGGCCGATACCAAAGAGGCAGAAAATGCAGAAAGAATTTGTCCAGAAGCACGGTGGCCCCGCACCACGCTACACCAGCTACCCGACCGCGCCGCATTTCCATTCCGGGATAGACGGCAACGTCTATGCGCGCTGGCTCGGGCAGTTGACCCCGGGACAAACGCTGTCGCTGTACATTCACATTCCCTGGTGCGACCGGCTGTGCTGGTTTTGCGGCTGCAACACCAAGCAGACCCTCAAATACGAGCCCTTGAAAACCTATCTCACGGCGCTTGAAAACGAGATGGAGACAATCTCCGGCCTGATAGATCCCGGCTGCCGGGTCACGGCTCTGCATCTGGGCGGCGGATCGCCCACCATGTTGCAGCCCGACGACATGCTTGCCCTGAACACCATGCTGCGCAGCCGGTTCAGTTTCGATCCCGACGCGGAAATCAGCGTCGAAATGGATCCCAACGATCTGACAGCCGACAAATACGATGCCTTGGCCGAAATCGGCATGACCCGCGCCTCGATCGGCGTGCAGGATTTCGATGAAGCGGTGCAAAAGGCAATCAACCGCGAACAGACCTTCGAACAGACCCGCGATGTCGTCGAACAGGTGCGCGCCCGGGGCGTCCGCTCCGTCAATTGCGACGTGCTCTATGGATTGCCGCATCAGACCCGTCAGTCGGTCGAGCGCAGCATCAGCCAGGTTCTTTCGCTCGAGCCGGACCGCATAGCCCTGTTTGGCTACGCCCATGTCCCCTGGATGAAAACCCACCAGAAAATGATCGACGAGACGGCGCTGCCCGATCTTACCGAGCGATTCGCGCAAATGAACCGCGCCGCCTCCGCGCTGACATCGGCGGGCTACACTGCCATCGGCATCGATCACTTCGCCCTGCCCGGCGACAGCCTGGCGGTCGCTGCAGCATCCGGCGCCATGCGGCGCAACTTCCAGGGCTATACGAGCGATACGGCCGACGCCCTGATCGGCATGGGCGCATCCTCGATCGGGCAATTGCCGCAGGGCTATATCCAGAACCAGCCATCGACCGGCGAATACCAGCGCCGCGCCAACCGGGGTGAACTGCCCGTCGTGCGCGGCTTTGAGCTTTCGACCGAAGACCGCATTCGCGCCCGCATCATCGAGTTTCTGATGTGCGATTTCGCGTTTTCCTTTGCCACCATCCGGCATGAATTCGGCGCGGAGGCCGAGGATATCCTCGACGAGGCCGAATACCTGGCAAGCTGCGACACCGACGGGATGATCGAATTCAGCGGCGGCCTGTTCCAGATCACGCCAAGGGGCCGCCCCTTCGTTCGCTCGGTGGCCTCGGCATTCGATGGCTATTTCGGCACCGGTGTTGCGCGTCATTCGCTTGCAGTCTGATACCATCGCTCCCATCTGGCATGGTGAACAGGCTTGGCCGGAAAGAGCTCAGTAAAGAAGCCATTGGCTTTTGCGCCGGATTTTTCTATAGCTGCGGCCAAACAATCATCCAATGAGGAACTGAGCGTGACCGCAACATTCGACAAGGTCGCTGACATCATCGCCGAGACCAGCGAGATTGACCGCGATTCCATCACCACCGAAAGCCACACCATCGACGATCTGGGCATCGACAGCCTCGATTTTCTCGACATCGTTTTTGCTGTCGACAAGGAATTCGGCATCAAGATCCCGCTCGAGCAGTGGACTCAGGAAGTCAACGACGGCAAGGCTTCGACCGAAGAATACTTCGTGCTGGGCAATCTTTGCGCCAAGATCGACGAGCTGAGGGCCGCAAAGGCCTGACGGGAAGGCCCTGCGGAGCATCTCATGCAGCTTGAATACTTCCAGATGATCGACCGGATCGAGGCGCTTGACCTTGATGCGGCTACACTGGTCGCAAGCTCGACAGTCCCCGTTTCCAGCACGGTGTTCGAGGGCCATTTCCCCGGAATGCCGCTGGTCCCCGGGGTCTTGCTGATCGAAACCATGGCCCAGGCCAGCGGATTTCTGATCCTGGCCAAGACCGGATTTGCGGCGATGCCGTTCCTGATGTCGGTCGACGGTGCCAAGATGCGTGATTTCGTCAAGCCCGAGACCGCGCTGGAGATCTCAGCCACCCTTGAGCATGAGGGGTCTGGTTACGCGGTGACCAAGGCAAGGATAACCAGCGGTGGCAAGAAGGTGGCGGACAGCCAGCTCAAGTTCAGAACCGTGGCCTTTGACCAGGTTCCGCTTGCCGATATTGTACGAAGCCGGGCCGAAGATGTAGGCCTGTTGAACGCCATGGCGAAATTTTCAGGAGACCGGCAATGACACACACGCGCCATCAGGTGGTGGTGACCGGAATCGGACTGGTGACGTCGCTCGGTGTTGGCCGTGAGGCCCATCGCGATCAGTTGATGGCCGGCACGGCGCCGGTCAGGGTGACCGACAGCGAGAGCTTTGCACCCTATACCGTTCACCCCCTGCCGGAAATCGACTGGTCGGAGCAGATCCCCCGTCGCGGCGACCAGCGTCAGATGGAAAACTGGCAGCGGCTCGGTGTCTATGCGGCCGGGCTCGCACTCGACGACGCCGGCTTGAAGGGCGATCTCGACGCCTGCGCCTCGATGGACATGATCGTTTCGGCCGGTGGCGGCGAACGCGACATCGATGTCGACACGCTGATTGTCGAGGAAAGCCGCAAGCGCAACGACCGCGAGCAGCTGCTCAATGAAAAGCTCACCACCGAATTGCGCCCGACGCTGTTTCTCGCGCAGCTTTCCAACCTGCTCGCCGGCAACATTTCCATCGTTCACAAGGTAACCGGCTCGTCGCGCACCCTGATGGGCGAGGAAGGCGCGGGCATTTCAGCCGTCGAAACCGGCTTTGCCAGGATCGCTGCCGGCCAGTCGACCCATTGCCTCGTCGGTGGCGCCTTTGTCTCCGAACGGGTCGACATGCTCATGGTGATGGAAGCCATTCAGGGTCTGGGCAAGGATCCCAACACCCCGTTCTGGTCCGCCGATGGCAACGCAAACGGCATGAATCTCGGCACTGCAGGCGCATTCCTGGTGCTCGAATCGCTGGACCACGCCAAGGCCCGTGGAGCGCATATCTATGCCCGCCTCGACGCAGTGCTTGGCGACCGCGGCTCGCGCGAAACAGACCGGCTGGAACAGCGGCTGACCCGTCTCGCCGATGACACAGGCGCGTCGGGCGGCGGCGAAGACACCGTCGTATTCTCCGGCGTCAGCGGCTACCCCGAGCTCAGCGCCCGCGAGCGAGCCTTCCTGCAGTCCCGCTTTCCGGAAGCACCGCGACGCACGGTCGGCGCGCTCTTCGGCCATTCGCTGGAAGCCCATTTCCCCACCGCAGTGGCCCTGGCCTGCCTGGCTCTTGACGACGACGCTCCGGTCAGCCCGTTTGCGCCCGGTGAAGACGCCGTTACATCTGCTGCAGCCAACACGGCGATCGTGACCAGCATTGGCCATGTTCGCGGTGAAGGCATTGCCCGCCTGACGAGGATGTCATGAGCAAAGCCGCCTACACAGACCATCTCGGTCGTCCGCTGGTCGCCGTCACCGGCATGGGCGTTGTCTCCTCCCTCGGCCAGGGCGTGACAGACAACTGGTCCGCGCTGACCTCCGGCAAGTCCGGCATTCACCCGATCACCCGGTTTCCTTCCGAAGGGCTGTCGACACAGATTTGCGGCACCGTTGATTTCATCGACATTCCTGCCCCGAATGCCGTAGAGCGCTCCTTTGCCTTTGCCCGCGAAACCACCATCGAGGCACTGGCCCAGGCCGGCATCACCGGTGAATTCGGTGGTCCGCTGTTTCTCGCAGCCCCTCCGATCGAACCGGAGTGGAGCGCGCGCTTCGAGTTGGGCGATCGCGTGAAGCCCGAGCAGATGACCGGAAATGCCTATGAGCAGTTCCTCGCCGTCTTGCGCGACAAGGCCGACCCCGCATTCCATGAAGCCGTCCTCTTCGGCTCCATCTCGGAGCGTCTCGCGGACCTGTTCGGAACCCGTGGTCTTCCCGTCACCCTGTCGACCGCCTGTGCCTCCGGCGCCACCGCCATCCAGCTCGGCGTCGAGGCCATTCGCCAGGGCCGTACCGAGCGCGCCCTGAGCGTGGCCACCGACGGATCCGTCAGCGCCGAAGCGCTGATCCGGTTCTCGCTACTGTCGGCGCTTTCGACGAACAATGATCCGCCGGAAAAGGCCTCGCGTCCTTTCACCAAGGATCGCGACGGCTTCGTGATTGCCGAAGGCTCGGCGACCCTCGTGCTCGAATCGCTCGAGGCTGCGGTGTCCCGCGGCGCCAAGGTATTGGGCATCATCAGCGGTTGCGGCGAGAAGGCCGACGATTTCCACCGCACCCGCTCCTCGCCCGGCGGCGCTCCGGCAATCGCAACGATTAGCGCAGCACTTGCTGATGCCGGCCTTTCAGCCGACGAGATCGGCTATGTCAACGCCCACGGCACCTCGACGCCGGAAAACGACAAGATGGAATACCTGGCGCTGTCGACCGTGTTTGGCGACCGGATGGCCGACATTCCGGTTTCATCGAACAAATCGATGATCGGCCATACGCTGACCGCCGCCGGCGCGATCGAAGCAGTGTTTTCCCTGTTGACGATCAGCAACGGCACCCTGCCGCCGACCATCAATTATGACAACCCGGATCCGGCCATTCCGCTCGATGTGGTCCCCAACGTCAAACGCGATGCTGCGGTCACACACGTTCTTTCCAATTCATTTGGGTTTGGCGGACAGAACGCATGCCTTGTCATGTCGGCTGATCCCGCTTAAGTCATCCCCGCTCCGGCAAATGCGCCGGAGCCACACTGAACATGCATCCATGACAAGCGTGAACGCGCAAACACGATGTTCACCGGATGCCCGGCATACAGGCAATCCTGTAGAGACACTGGCGGCTGGCTGAGCCCCGCCAAGCGGCGAAGGACAAATTCATGCGGGCTCTCCAGCTGATCGAAGATCGCAAGCTTGAAACGGTTGATCTGCCGCCGCCACCGCCGCCCGGCATCGGCGAGGTCACGGTCTCGATCAAGGCTGTCGCCCTCAACCACATCGACGTCTGGGGCTGGCGCGGCATGGCATTCGCCAAACGCAAGATGCCGCTGGTCATCGGCGCGGAAGCTTCGGGTGTGGTCGATGCGATCGGGCATGGCGTGGCCGGCCTGGTTCCCGGCCAACTGGTCTCGATCTACGGCGCCCGCACCTGCGGCCTTTGCCGCCCGTGCCGCGAAGGTCGCGACAATCTGTGCGAGCATGTGGGTGGCGTTCATGGCTTTCACCTCGATGGCTTTGCCCAGGAACAGGTCAACCTGCCGGCACGCCTCCTGGTTCCCGCGCCTCCCGGCGTGACTGCGATCGGCGCCGCTGTCGCCCCCGTCACATTCGGCACCGTCGAGCACATGTTGTTTGACAACGCCAGGCTCGAACCGGGCGAAACCATCCTGATCCACGCCGGCGGTTCCGGCATCGGCTCTGCCGCCATCCAGCTTGCCAAGAAGATCGGCTGCACCGTCATCACCACCGTTGGCTCGGACGCCAAGATCGAGCCTGCCAAGGCGCTCGGCGCCGATCACGTCATCAACTACCGCGAGGACCGCTTCGAGGGCGTGGTGCGCAAGATCACCAAAAAACGCGGCGTCGATGTGGTGTTTGAGCATGTCGGGGCCGACACCTGGGCCGGTTCGATGCTGTCGCTCAAGCGTGGCGGACGCCTGGTGACCTGCGGCTCGACCTCCGGTGTCTCGACCCAGATGAACCTGATGATGCTGTTCCAGCAGCAATTGAAACTGCTTGGCTCGTTTGGCTGCCGCATGGAAAACATGGCCGACGCGATGCAGAAGATGGCAGCCGGCCACGTCCAGCCGGTAATCGACACCGAAGTCAGCTTCGATGAGATCGACAAGGCACTCAGCCGCATGGAAGGCCGCGACGTGTTCGGCAAGATCATCCTGCGGATGGATTGAGGCCGGCACATCATGGCAAGCTCGACCCGCATGGTGCTGACGCGCATCGTCATAGCCTCGAGACGCGCCCGCGACTGGGTGATTGCCCAGGCGATCTTCACGCTTCTGCGGCTGATCACGCTGTTTCCCGCCGACAAGGCGATCGGATTTGTCGACACCATGGCGCGCCGCATCGGCCCCCTGACCAAGCGCCACCGGCTGGCGCTGAGAAATCTCGAGCGCGCCTACCCGGAAAAGACAAAGGCCGAGCACGAAGCCATTGCCCGCGACATGTGGGGAAACATGTCACGGCTGGCGGCGGAATATGTTTTCCTCGACAAGCTCTTCGATTTCGATCCGGAGGCCAGCGAACCCGGACGCATCGAGGTTGGCGGCGCGGACCTATTTCTCAAGCTGCGCGACAGCAACAAGCCGTTTATCGTCTTCACCGCCCACACCGGCAATTTCGAATTGCTGCCGATTGCCGCCGCCGCCTACGGGCTCGATGTGATGGCGCTGTTCCGGCCGCCGAACAATCCTTACGTCGCCGAAAAGGTGCTGGCCGCCCGGCGCACCTCGATGGGCCATCTGGTACCCTCGCGCGCGGGTGCCGCTTTCACCCTGGCGCGCAGGCTCGAGGCCGGCGGCGGTGTCGGCGTGCTCGTCGATCAGAAGTTCCACAAGGGCGCAGAAACCTCGTTCTTCGGGCTCGAGGTCCACACCAACCCGCTTCTGGCCAAGCTGGTGCGCCAGTATGATTGCGAGGTCTACCCGGCCCGCTCGATCCGTCTCCCCGGCGGTCGCCACCGGCTGGAAGTCGAGCCGGCCATCACCATTCCCCGCAAGCCCGACGGCAGTGTCGACATCACCGCCACCGCGCAAGTGCTCAACGACAAGGTGGAAAGCTGGGTCCGTGAATATCCCGGCCAGTGGCAATGGTTCCATGACCGCTGGGAAATCAAGCACCTGGTGAAATAGAAAGGCCCGGCGTCGAGCCGGGCCTTGAACAATCTTGATTTCAGCAGCAGCTTTGCCCGCCGCAACCGCTTAGTGCTTGATGACGATCCGGGTATTCTTGTTGCCGGTCTTCTGCACCAGCGCAAAGAACTTGGCGGCATTTTCTGGCGCCAGACGAACGCAGCCATGCGAGGCGACACGGCCCAGACGCTTCGTGTCATAGGTGGCGTGCACTGCATAGCCGCGGTGATAGAACACGGCATAAGGCATTGGCGCATTGTTGTACTTGCGCGACCTGTGATGACGCGACAGCCATTTTGCGGAGTAACTCCCGGTCGGCGTCGAGTAACCCTTGCGACCGGTCGATACCGGCCATTTGTATTTCACCTTGCCATTGTGCGTGACCACCATGGTCTGAGATGAAATATCGACCTTGGCGATAAGCTTTGCCGCGAACGCTGTTGCCGACGAGAACGGAACGAGTGAGAGGGCAAAGAGCCCTGCTAGGATGAGATTTCGCATGATTGTTTCCCCATTTGCCCTTCTTATGGCTTTACTAGCCGGGAACCAATCTAAACAGATGAAGTATCGAGTTAAAGTTAAAATGCAATATAGAATTCGACGCATCACCTTAACAAATTGAAATAATTGACTTAAAACAAGACAAGAATCCCCGCTGCGGCCAGCAAAGCGAGACAGTCCAGAGCCCGCCGGTAGACTGAAAGCGCTTCCAGGATATGCCGCGTGCCTGCCTCTCCGGAGCCTGATGCGTTCAGACTGGCCTCCATCACCACCTCGCCGTGATACCGTCGCGGACCGGCCAGCGCCAGGCCAAGAGCCCCGGCCATTGCCGCCTCCGGCCACCCCGCATTGGGCGATCGATGCAGACCGGAATCCCGCAACGCTGTGCCTGCCGCCTGCCGCATGGCGCCCCTCCCCTTGACCAGGCCCGCCCCGGCAGCAATCAGCATTGCCGACAGCCGCGACGCCGGCCAGTTGGCCAGATCGTCGAGCTTGGCTGCCGCACGCCCGAAATCGGTGTAGCGCTCATCGAGATGGCCGATCATCGAATCCGCGGTGTTGAGCATCTTGTAGGCCAGCAGACCCGGCAGCCCGAAAACCGCATACCACAGGGCCGGCGCGACGATGCCGTCGGAAAAGTTCTCCGCCAGACTTTCGATCGACGCCCTGCACACCGCTGACTGATCGAGCACTTCCGGGTCGCGCCCGACAATCATCGACACCGCCTTGCGCCCGCCATCGAGCCCGTCTTCGCGCAAGCCGGTTGCAACCGCGGCGACGTGATCGGCGAGACTTTTCTGCGCCAGAAAGACGGCAACGACGACAACCTCGAGCACCAGGCCGACCATGCCCATGCCGCCAAACACGCGCGCAAGCGCCCAGCCGCAAAGCGCTGCGGCCAGCAGCAGGCCAGCAATGGCAATCTGTCCCTTGCGGCGGCGCGTGGCGGCAGCATCGGACGACCTGTTCAACCGCTTGTCGGCAAGGCTGATGGCATGGCCGAAAATCACCACTGGGTGACTGAGCCGCCGCCACAGCCAGTCAGGATCCCCGACCACACGGTCGACCACCAGTGCAGCCAGCAGAACCGCCAGATGGCTCATCAGGACGGCTGGCTCACGAGCCGCAAGGTTTCGCGAAGCCTGACTGCCGACAACTCGTCCGGAACCAGACCGATCCGGATCAGTGACGGGCTGTGGTCAAAGCTGCGCACCAGGACTTTGTGACTTGCGAGCTGATCGGCAACAGCTGCGCCATCACCCACATTACAGCAGAAAAACAAGTCGCTCTCGCCCACGATCGACACCCGCGCCATGCTCAGCGCCGAGCGCGTCATCGTGTGCGCCTTCTCGATCTTGTTGCGCAACTCGTTGACGAGATCGCGGCGCGAGAAGGCATGCGCCGCCACTGCCAGCGCCGGTCCGGAGACGGCCCACGGTCCAAGCCGGTCGCTCAGGATACTGGCCAGCCTGGCTTCCGCGAAGACAAAGCCCAGCCGCAAACCGGCAAGTCCGAAGAACTTACCGAACGAACGCATGACGATCAGATTGGGCTCCATTCCGGCAGCCCCGGCCATCGACAGGTCCTGCCGCATGTCAGCAAAGGCCTCGTCGACAACAACCAGCCGGTGACGCTGCGACCGGACAAAGCCGAAAATGTCATCGCGGGTCGTCTCGCGGCCATCAGGGTTGTTCGGATTTGCCAGCACCGCCACGCCGGCCCGTGTCGCAGCGGCCGCGTCCAGCGTGGCGACCGGGTCGATTGTCACATCCATGCGCTGATAGGCCCGCTGATATTCCCCATAGGTCGGCGAGACAATCGCCACTTCCGAAGCATCGGGGGTCAGATGGGGCAGCAACTGGATTGCAGACTGGGTGCCCGGCACCGCGACCGGAACCACCGATCCGCCATAGTGCCGCATCGCCAGCTCGCAAACCCTTTGCACCTCGCTCTTCTCGGGAAGCCGGCGCCAAGTATCGGATGAAAACTCCGGCAGCGGCAAGGTGAAAGGGCTGATGCCGGTCGACAGGTCAAGCCATTCGGACGCATTGCCGCCATGACGCGCAATGGCTTCGGATAGCGCCCCGCCATGGGCAATCGGTGCATCTGCCTGGTGTGTCATGGTTCTAGTCGATCCGGTCAATCACATGCATGAACGAGCCTGCAACATTGCCGCGCCGAAGCCCGGCGGCGCCAAGATCTGCCCCCAGCGCATCACGCGAGCTGAACAGGTGCCCATCAGCAGCTGCTTCCGAGACAACGCGGGCATAGTGAAACTCGTGCGCGGACAGTTCCATGTCCCAGAAGAACCCAGGCGTCGGTGTCAGCCGCCGATAGCCCAGATGCCGCTTGGGTTCGGCAAAACTGGTGACCAGCGGCAGCGCGCCAAGCATCTCGTGGCGCACGCCCTGTGCGTCGATCAGCCCTTCCCCGAGTGCCATGTAGCCGCCGCACTCGCCATACACCGGAACGCCGCGGTCAATCGCTGCCTGCATGCCGGCCTTGAACTGACTTGCGGCCGCCAGATTGCCGGCATGGAGTTCGGGATAGCCGCCGGGCAGGATCACCGCATCGCAATCGGCCGCCGGGGCTTCATCCGCAAGCGGAGAGAAGAACGACAGTTCCGCACCGCGGCGCTGCCAGCCGAGCAGCATGTGTTCGTAGAAAAAGGCGAAGGCCACATCCCGTGCCACCGCAACTTTCTGTCCCGGCGGCGGAAGCCGGGGAATATTGGCCGGCGCCGGCTTGGCGGGCGCACGTTTCGCCTGCTGCAAAAGCATATCCAGGTCGATACGGCTTTCCATCAGGTCGGCCGCATCGTCGATCAGCTGAGCCAGCTTTTCGTTTTCCCCCGCCTGGACCAGGCCAAGATGGCGCTGCGGCAGAACCAGTTTCTCGTTTTGCGGCAGCGATCCAAGCACCTCCACGCGGGCCTTCTCGAGCGCCTGACGCAGCATGCCGTCGTGCCGCGCGCTTGCGACATGGTTGAGGATGACCCCGGGCACCAGCACATCGGGATGGAAATTTGCAAAGCCCCGTGCAAGTGCTGCCACCGAGTGCGACATGCCGGTGCAATCGATCACCAGGATCACCGGCAGCCCCAGCAGGCCGGCAAGGTCGCCTGCCGAACCGGAACCGTCCGCAGCCCCGTCGAACAGCCCCATCATCGCTTCGATGAACAGCATCCGCCCGCCTTGCGATTGCAGCGAGGCATTGGCCAGCAGCAGATCACTGCGCATGGCCCAGGGATCGTAATTCAGGCAGGCCTGGCCGCTGGCCGCGGCATGAAACGCCGGGTCGATGTAATCCGGTCCTGCCTTGCCAGGCGCCAGCGCCACGCCGCGGCGCTTGAGCGCCCTGAGCAGCCCGAGGGTCACGGTTGTCTTGCCGGACCCCGACCGGGGTGCAGCAATCATAAGACCTGTCATGCAATATCTTTCTGCGCATCAGCGCGATTTCCCAGAGGATCTACTGTCAGCACCCTGCCGGCTGCCGCCCCCATCCAGTCCAGTGCCGGACGAAGCCGCACCACCTGCCCGACCACCACGATCGCCGGCGGCTGCAACCCGGAGGCAGCCACATCCTCCGCCGCCCGTGAAAGCGTGGTTTCCAGCACCTGCTGGGCGTCCGTCGATGCATCGGTGACAAAAGCCATAGGCTCGTCCGCATCGCGGCCCGCAGCCATCAGGCTCGAGGTGATTGCCGAGATATGTTTCATCGCCATGTACATGATGATCACCTGGCTGCCACGCGCCACGCCATCCCAGTCGATCCGGTCCGGCACCACGCCGGACGAATCATGTCCGGTCAGGAACGTCACCGTGTGATTGGTGTCGCGATGCGTCGCGGGGATGCCGGCATAGGCCAGCCCGCCGATGCCGGCGGTTATGCCGGGCACGACCCGGAACGGAACCTTGTGCTCGACCAGCGTCAGCGCTTCCTCGCCGCCACGGCCGAAGACAAACGGGTCGCCACCCTTGAGCCGCAGCACCCGGTGCCCTTCACGCGCCAGCTCCACCAGCCTGAGCGAGATATCGCGCTGCTTGGCCGATGGCTTGCCGCCCCGCTTGCCGGCATATTCCAGCGTCGCACCGGTACGCGCCAGCTTCAGGCAATCGGCATTGACCAGCGCGTCATGCACGATCACATCCGCTTGCGAGAGCGCATTTGCGGCGTGCAGCGTCAACAGTCCCGGATCACCCGGACCGGCGCCAACCAGCCAGACTTCGCCCGGTTTCATCTGCGGCAGATTTTGTTGCCAGTCCGTCATGCTTTTCCGTTCACGCGAGCAGGAGATTCCTGCACAACACCATGGGTTACACCCGTACCAATCACATTCTATAACGGCAACAGGCAAGACACGACAGAGAACTGCGACATGGCCACGGGCGAAAACGAAATCCGGGTGGAAAAACCCGCCACGGCCCTGCGCCGCGGCTGGACCACCGGCGCCTGCGCCACCGCCGCAACCAAAGCCGCCCTGACCGCGCTGCTGACCGGCGACTTCCCAGACCCCGTCCAGATCACCCTGCCCAAGGGCGAGACACCGAGCTTTCCCCTCGCCCGCGAAACCCTCGCCAGAGACCACGCCATGGCAGGCATCATCAAGGATGCCGGCGACGATCCCGACGTCACCCACGGGGCGCTGGTAATGGCAAGTGTGCGTCGCCTGCCCGAAGGCACCGGCATCGTCTTCAAGGCAGGCGCGGGCGTCGGCACCGTCACCAGAGCAGGGCTGCCGATCCCGCCGGGCGAAGCTGCCATCAACCCCGTCCCCCGCCGGATGATGACGGAGGTCGTCACCGCCCTGTGTGATGAGCACGGCATCGCGCCCGATATCGAAATCGAGATCGCCATCGAGAACGGCGCCGAGCTGGCCTTACAGACCTGGAACCCGCGTCTCGGCATCATTGGCGGGCTGTCGGTGCTCGGCACCACCGGCATAGTCCACCCCTATTCCTGCGCCGCCTGGATCCACTCGATCCACCGCGGCATCGATGTCGCCCGCGCCGAAGGTTTTCCGCACGTGCTCGGCGCCACCGGCTCCACCTCGGAGAAAACCGCGCAGAACTTTTACGGCCTGCCCGATGTGGCCTGCCTCGACATGGGCGACTTCGCCGGCGGCCTGCTCAAATATCTCCGCGTCCACCCGGTACCGCGCCTGACCATCGCCGGAGGCTTTGCCAAGCTGACCAAGCTGGCACAAGGCGCGCTGGACCTGCATTCCGGCCGCAGCCAGGTCGACATGACATGGCTCGCCGCACAGGCCGAGGCACTGGGCGCGAAGGCCGAGTTAAAGCAACGGATTCTAAGTGCCAATACCGCGATGGAAGTGCTTGAATTGACTCAGGATCACGATCTTGACCTGCCGGTAAAGATCGCGTCGCAAGCGCGCGTCACGGCGCTGGAAACATTGCGCGGCGCACCGGTCGAGGTCGATGTGATGGTCACCAATCGCGCGGGAAAGCTGCTCGCCCATGCCCGATAATGCCGCCACACAGGAAACCATTCTGATCCTCGGCGGAACCCGCGAGGCCGCGGATCTCGCCAAGGAACTCGTCGCATCAAAGCCCGAAGCCCGGATCATCACCTCGCTGGCAGGCCGCACGAAGGAACCCGCCCCGCTCGCCGGCGAGGTCCGCACCGGCGGCTTCGGCGGCATCGAAGGTCTGGTGCAATACCTGCGCGAGACCGGCGTCACACAGCTGATCGACGCCACCCATCCCTTCGCCCGCCAGATCAGCGCCAACGCGGTCGAAGCTGCAAGACTGGCCGGCGTCCCGCTCGACATCTGCACCCGAAAACCATGGGCGAAGCAGCCGGACGACAGCTGGATCGAAGTCGAAACGCTTGAGCAGGCCCGTGATACCATCCCGCCCCGCGCCCGCGTGCTGCTGGCGCTCGGCTCACAGCACATCGGCCTGTTCGCCAGCCGCGAAGACATCCATTTCGTCGTCCGCATGATCGATCCGCCGGAAGAGCCGCTCGACCTGCCCGACCACGCCCTCGTGCTCGGCCGCCCCGGCGACACATCGGCAGTGGAAACCATGCTGCTGACCGCCCACTCGATCACCCACATCGTCTGCCGCAACTCCGGCGGCAACGCCGCCTACGCCAAGATAGAGGCGGCGCGGGAGCTGGGGCTGCCGGTGATCATGGTTGGGCGGAAGGGTTGAAGCCGGAGCCGGGCATCTAGCCCGCCCAAACGAACACGGCCGTTGCATCGCCTCAGAAAGAGGTGGCAGGATGGCTCCGATACAGGAGGAGATCCGGTGAGCCGCGAGACAATCTATTCCATATGCGCCAGCTTTCCCGGCGCCGAGGTTTCCGACCCGTGGGGCGGCGGACACGACGCATGGAAGATCGGCGGCAAGATGTTCGCTTCGATTGGCGCGACAACCTCCGGAGTGGCTGTGAAAACCGACACCGTCGAAACTTCGGCCATGCTCATCGAAATGGGCGTCGGAACAAAGGCGCCGTATTTCCATCGCTCATGGATATTGCTGCCCTGGGACATGGAGCCCGGCGAGCTCCGCGAACGGCTGCTCCAGTCCTACCGTCTGGTCCGTCAGGGGTTGCCAAAGAAGCGCCAGACCGAACTGCCGGATTTCCCCTCCGGTTGAAGCTCAGCCTGCCGCCTTCGCCTTCTTCTTTTTCCCGACATTCCTGAGCACATGCGAGTAGTCCGCATTGTAGAGATCACTGTCGCGGAAATTGTTCTCGCCGAAGACCTTGCCCACCAGAATGAGCGCCGTGCGGGTGATCTTGTTCTTGCGCACCTCTTCCTTCATGCCCTCCAGCGTGGTGCGGATATAGAGCTCATCCGGCCAGGTGGCGCGGTAGGCGATCACCACCGGGCAATCGGCGCCATAGAACGGCTCCAGCGAACGGCGCACGTAGTCGAGATTGCGGATCGACAGGTGGATGGCGAGCGTCGCCCGCGACTGCCCCAAGATCTCCAGCTGCTCGAATTCCGGCATCGACGACGCCTTCATGCCGGTGCGGGTTATGATCACCGTCTGGGCGATTTCCGGCAGCGTCAGCTCGGTGGCAAGCTTTGCCGCGGCTCCGGCGAAGGCCGGCACACCCGGCACCACTTCGTAGTTGATCCCGAGCGCATCAAGCCTGCGCATCTGTTCGGCCACCGCGCCATAGATCGCCGGATCGCCCGAATGCACCCGCGCCACATCCTGTCCGGCCTCATGCGCCGTCTTCATGTCGGCAATGATCTCGTCGAGATGCATCGGCGCAGTGTCCTTGACCAGCGCATCGGCGGGCGCTGCATGCACGATCTCCTCCGGCACAAGGGAACCGGCATAAAGACACACCGGACAGCGCTCGATCAGCTTCAATCCACGCACGGTGATGAGGTCGGGCGCGCCAGGTCCGGCGCCGATGAAATAGACGGTCATGCCGCGTCTCCTGAAATCTGTGTTCCATGGGTCATCGCCGTGCCTTCTTTCCGCGCATAGCCGCGCGGCGTGTAGACCCATGTCTTTCCGTCACCGGTGGCGACCGTGGAGGAATTGGAGGAACCGACCACCACCACGGTCAGCATGTCGACATCATCGACATTGAGCGAACCCAGCGGCACAATGCGGATCAACTCGCCCTCGCGGCCCAGGTTGGTGGCAAGGATCACCGGCGTTGAGGCCGGGCGATGCTCAAGCAGCTTGTCGCGCGCCCAGGCCAGTTGCGTCCGCCGCTTCTTCGACACCGGATTGTAGAACGCGATGACGAAATCGCCCTCGCCCGCCGCCGTCACCCGGCGCTTGATATCCTCCCACGGCGTCAAGAGATCCGACAGCGAGATGGTGCAGAAATCATGCCCCAGCGGCGCACCGGCACGTGCCGCCGCAGCCTGCAGCGCAGAGATACCCGGCGACACCGCGATCTCAATCCGCCGCGCCTCCGCCGTCAGGCCTTCGGGCCCCTCGGCCTTGTCGAGCAGTTCGAACACCAGCGTCGCCATGGCGTAGATTCCGGCGTCACCGGAACAGACCAGCGCCACCGATTTCCCCTCGCCCGCCAGTTCCATGGCATGGCGCACCCGCGCCTCTTCCTTGCCGAGATCGAAATCATGCCGCGCCTTGCCCTTGGTCAGCGGCCCGAGCAGATCGAGATAGAGCGAATATCCAACCAGATCGGTCGAAGCCGAAACCATCTGCGACACTTCCGGCGAGCGCCAGCCATCCGATCCCGGGCCGATGCCCACGACCATCAACTTTCCGCGTCCCCTGCCCGGCAAGTTACTGCTCGTGAAAGGTTCTAGCGCGCGGCCGATGGCGCAGGTTGCCCGCTTGCTCTTGCGTTTCTCCGCAATCAATTCGCCGGCCGCGCCAACCGCTGCCAGCGCCGCCCCTTCGGAGACACCGTGGCAGCCGACTTCGGCAAAGACGATGTTGGACGGGTTCTTCAGCCGCGGCGTCTCGGCTTCCAGCGTCGCCGCATCGAAAAACCGCGCCGGGCAGCCAAAATGCTGTGCCACATGATGCACTGCAGCCTCGTCTGCCTTGACGTCAATCGAGGCCACCAGCCCGACTGACGCAGCACAAAACCCGGCCTCCGTCAGACTGTCCAGAACCAGTGCCAGCACTTCCTCGCCACTCGCACCGCGCTCGCAACCAATGCCCAGAACAAGGTTCTTCGGACGATAGAGCAAACCGCCTGCGGGGTCTGCTTCCGCACGGTTGGATACGCTCAGCGGTATCTGGCCATCCACCGACAGCGGCAATCCGCTTTCGGAAAGCCAGCCCGCCTCGCCTTCAAGCCGCGCCGATTTGCCGGCCACCAGATCCGCCATCACCTGCTTCGCGTCAGCCGGATTGGCCAGCACCCAGCCTTCCGGCGGCTGATCCAGTGCGACACCGAATTTCAGATCTCCGGCAGTGGTGATCGCGGCAAAGCCCTCAACCACACCGGCGATCTCCCGCGCCAGATCATTGCCCCCGTGATGCCCGCCGAGAAGCGGAACCACGGCCGAACCGTCCTCGGCGACAGCAATCACCGGCGGCTCGTTTTGCTTGTCGCTCAGATGCGGCGCCAGCAAACGGATCACAGCGCCCGCCGCCATCAGGGCGACGATCGGACGACCGTTTTGAAACAGCCCCCCCAAATGTTGGCCTGTGTCCGTAAAGGTTGCATCAACGCTTTCGGTGATACGCCGGGACAGTCCATGCACTTCGCCGCCGGTGGCCTCGGCAATGCGCCGGGCCATCGGCAACGCGGCCTCCGAGAGGATGACAATGGCGGGAGATGGGGTCATGTTTTGCTCCCGGGCAAGGCTTGGATCCAGTCCTCGCCGCCCTTGTAGATCAGGATCATGGAAAAATACGGGGCGGTGTCTTCAGCCACCTCGGCAAGCGGCATCAACCGCTCGGCGCCGAGCGAAACCTGTTCGACATAAATTGCATGAGGTAGCAGATTCATTTTCGCAATCAGCGCGCGCAAGCGGTTGAAATGCCTGCCTATCTTAATGATCGCTAATGCATCTGCACCGTTGAATCGATTTGTGAGCTCTTCATCGCTAAGTGGACCCGGCACGACGCTGAGCACATCGTTGCGCGCAGCCAGCGGACGGCCCGCCGCACTTGCCGCCGCCATCATCGATGAGACCCCCGGCACCACTTCGGTCGGGTAATTCCCCGCCAGCCGCTCGAACACATACATGAACGAGCCGTAGAAGAACGGATCGCCCTCGCACAGCACCGCAACGTCACGCCCTGCATCGAGATGTGCGGCGATCTCGACCGAGGCCTTGTCATAGACATCACGCGCCGGAAATCTCTCGGTCCGCATCGGCACCACGATCGGCACCTCGATCTGCCCTTCCGGCAGATAGGGCGACGCAATCGAGCGGGCAAAACTCGGTCCCGTATCGGGCGCCGGCCAGGCGATCACCGGCACGCTCTGCAGGATCCGGTGCGCCTTCAGCGTGATCAGTTCCGGGTCACCCGGACCAAGCCCGAGCCCGTAGAGTTTTCCGCTCATCGATCCAGTCCCTTTGTCACCGACCAGATCGTCACCGGCATCATCGGCTTCCAGCCGAGGTAGCGGCCCACAGGTTCGGCGCGGCTCACCTGCATGCGCGTCAGCTCACCGCCATGCACCGATTGCAGCGCGAACAGACGCGCCTCGCCTTTGACTGTCACCGCATTGGCAACCATCCTGCCGAACAGCTTGAGCGCCTCCCACGAGGCTTCGAACACGCCGTCATTGGAAATTCCGCCACCGATGAAAACCGCGTCTGGCGTGTCCAGATTGGCAAGCGCATCGGGTGCGGTTCCGGCCACGATCTCGAGACCGGGCGCGCCAAGCGTCACCGCATTGTGCGCAGCCATCGTCCGCCGTACCTCGCTGGTTTCAATGGCAATCGCCCGTGCGCCCCGCGCGGCACGTATCCATTCGATCCCGATCGAGCCGCAGCCCGCGCCGACATCCCACATCAAGCCGCCCGGCACCGGCCCGAGCCGGGACAGGGTGACGGCCCGCACCTCACGCTTGCTCAGTTGCCCGTCATGCTCGAAGGCGTCGTCCGGCAGGCCCGGAACGGTCGGCAGCAGGGCGGCTCCGGGCTGTGCTTCGCAGGCAATTGCCAGCGTGTTGAAATCGGCGATGCCGGGTTTCTCGGCGGCAATCCGGTCAGCCCGCATCATCCGCACGCGCTCGTCCGGTCCGCCCATGTGTTCGAGCACATGTATCTCGGACCGGCCATAGCCGCGCGCGCTCAGGATCTGCGCCGCCTCGATCACCGTCTGCCCGCTTGAGGTCAGCGCGATGATCCGTGCGCCGGGTAGCACATGCGCGGCAAGCCCATGCACCGAACGTCCATGCAACGAGATCATCGCCACATCCTGCAACGCCCAGCCGAGCTTGGCGGCGGCAAGCGAAAACGCAGAGGGTGACGGGATCACCCGCATCTCGGTCGCTTCCATCTGCCGCATCAAGGTGGCGCCGACGCCGAAAAACATCGGATCGCCTGTGGCGAGAATGGTCACCGGTGTACCCCGTCGCGCCATCACCAGCGCAATGGTTTCCTTGATGCCGAAGGTCCAGGCAATGGTTTCGCGATGACCGCAGTCGATCCGCGCCAGCACCCGTTCCGGCGCAATGATCGTTTCAGCCGCGTCAAACAGTGCGCGCGCCGATGGCGTCAGGCTCTCAAGCCCGTTGTCGCCAATGCCGATGATGGTGAGCCAGGGAACCTTGAACCCCGAACCGCTAGCCATGACCTTCAAGCCCCCCGGCCAGCGCATTGACGGCGGAACTGGCGAGCGCGCTGCCGCCACGCCGCCCCGTCACCGTCAGGAACTCGACTCCCCGCGGATCGGCCACGAGCGCATCCTTGCTTTCCGCAGCCCCGACAAAGCCGACAGGCACCCCGATGATTGCGGCGGGCTTCGGTGCTCCAGCATCTATGAGATCGAGCAAACGGAACAGCGCCGTCGGCGCATTGCCGATGGCAATCACGGCGCCGCCCATGCGGTCTGCCCAGAGATCCACCTGCGCGGCCGACCGTGTCGTCTGTTTGCGTGCCGCGATCTCCCGCACCCGCGGATCGTTGAGCAGGCACAGCACCTCGTTTGAGGCAGGCATCAGCCGTGTGATCACCCCGTGCCGAACCATTTCCGCATCGCACAACACCGGCGCACCTGCCTTAAGCGCCGTCCTTGCAGCGCCCGCGAAACCTGACGACACCACGGTGTCGTCGGCCAGATCCACCATGCCGCAGGCATGGATCATCCGCACCACGATCGAGCGGGCATCGGCCCCGAACCGCGCCAGATCGGCCTCTGCCTGTATGATGGCAAAGGACTTCCGGTAGATTTCCGCCGGGTCTAGGATCGGGGCCGAGGCACTCATGCTCAGCCCTTCTTCTTTTCCATCGAACGCGGCCCATGCGGATGATCAGCATGCGGATAGGGATGGTGATGATGGTCGTGCGAATGGCCCTGATCATGGGAATGATCGTGAGAGTGGTCGTGACCATGGTCATGGCTGTGGTCATGCGCATGGCCATGGCTATGTCCGTGCGAGTGATCGTGTCCATGCGAATGATCATGCACCGGCTCCAGCGGCGCCGGGCTGGCATGGCTGTGCACCGGCGTCCAGGGCAGACCGTGTTGCTTGCAGAATTCTTCTTCCCGGCACGACGCGTCGCAATCTCCCTTGCACGGACAATCCTCCAGCCCGCCGCCAATGCCTTCCACATGGTGGTGATGGCTTTCTTGCGGCAGCCCCACTTCGGCCTCGAAGCCGAGCACCTGTTCGCGGTACTTGCACATCTGGCAGTTCATCAGCGCCTGCCCGTCCATGATCTCCTGCACCCGGTCCTGGAAGGTGTCGAGCACCAGCGGATGGTCGCTGAGGTAGGACGCCTTGATGAACTGGATCTCCGGATGGTTGGCCGCCACCGCGTCGGTTTCCGAATAGATCCGCTTGACCAGCACGCCGGTGAACAGGAAATACGGGAACACGATGATGCGCTTGTAGCCGAGCTTTGCCGCATGGCTCAGCCCCGGCCCGACCAGCGGAAAGGTGACGCCGGAATAGCAGGTCTCGGCCCAGCCGAAGCCAAAGCCTTCCCACAGCATCCGCATCACCTTCGTCGCGTTGGAGTTGGCGTCGGGGTCGGATGATCCGCGGCCGACGACCATCAGCAGCGTGTCATGGATCGCAACCTCGCCATGCTCCTTGTTCGCCGTATCGAGCGCAGCCTGGATCCGTTCGCCGGCGGCGCGGATCATCTTCAGGTCGATGCCCAATTCCCGGCCGTAATTGATCACCATTCCGGGGTTTTGCGCCTGGTAGGTGTTGAGCACCGAGGGAATGTCGTTCTTGGCGTGACCAGCGGCAAACAGCATGCCCGGCACTGCCAGCACCCGGGTGATGCCTTTGGCACGAAGCCGGTCGAGACCTTCCGAAATCACCGGATTGCAGAATTCCAGATAGCCATATTCGACATGCGTGTCCGGGTACCTTGCCTTCAGCCCCTCGGCCACGGTGGCGAATTCGCGGGCTGCATTCTGGTTGCGGCTGCCATGGCCGCACACCATGATACCCGTCGTCTCCGGGATCGGGGGCTTGCTCACGGCTCAGGCCTCCGAGGCTTCGGGTTGCTTGCCGCCGTCGGCTTCGTCCGAAGTCTCCTTGTCTGAAGCCTTGGCCTTGTTGCCGCGCTTGATCGCCCAGGCCGCAACCGCGCCTGCCGCAGCTGCTGCCGCCCAGCCGACCCAATGCGAATGCCCGGCCAGATCGCCCACATGCCCGCCATGGGCAAATGCGGCACCAGTGCCAAGAACAGAGAAAACAGCGGAAATAGCAAAAATGCGCATCGGGGCCTCCGGACAACGTGACAAATACAGCACGAAACGCCGGATGAAGAGACACGGGCCCTAGAGGACCAGATCTCGTCTTACCGAACCGGACAGCCCCGGGGTTGGCCCTTGAATTAAGTCAGCCGCACCGGAATATCTCTCAGCCTGTCATCAGGCGCCGTCGCACATGAGCCGAGTCATAGGCGCTCCGGATTTTGAGGTCAAACGCCGATTGCGCCAGCTGCATGCTGATCTGCGCCAAGCCACGGGTTCGATCCGTGACTCGCGTTAGTCGAACCCCAGGCGCCTGGCCGTTGCCTCGAACAGGCGACGCTCGCGCTCATCCACCTCGCCATCCGCTTGGGCCACCATCGCAAGATGGCCCAGGATCTCGCGTTTGCGCTCGACGCTCAGACCGGCAAGCATGTCGGCCGCCTGCGCATCTGTGGTCTCGTAACCGAAATCATTGAGATATTTGAGGATGTCTGTCAGGTCGTCACCATTGAGCCCCAACAGCCGTGTGCAGATCGCTGCAAAGGCATCGGCTTCCGCCGGCTCTACCGACTTATTGGCGAACGACATTCTGACAAGCAGCAGCAGTTCCGCCGTCAGCACCGGGTCATGTGCCACCTTGCTCAACGATCCGCTCTGATCGAGAAACGCCCGAACCCGCTCGCCGAAACTCGGGGAATTGCCTGTTGCCTCACTCATAACCTTGCCTTTTCTCCTCGACCGTACTCGAGGCGCGCTTCACCTCGGGCAGAACTGGCTCCAGCCCAAGCAGATCAGCCATCCTGCCAATCAGCCTGCTGTCGCATTCGGTCCCGTCGGAGCTCGCGCGCGCAATCTCCACCATATGCTCAAGAAGGGTGGTTCGCGCCTCCATGTCAAGCTGACCAAGCAGCGTGAAGGCCTTGGCGTCGCACGAGCGTGCTTTCGGCGAATCAAGCAGCGCATGCAACTCCGGCATGTCGCGACGGCTTATGCCGAAATGCTGCTCGCAGATGCGCTCGAAAGCGGTGAGCTGGGATGGCTGAACCACGCCGTCCGCAAGCACGATCCGGAATAGAACGAGGATCTCTGCCAGCACAACCGGATCTTCCGCAACCTTCCCAAGCGCACCGGGCAACTGGGGCTCTGGTTCGAAAAACTGCGCGATCGAAGCCAAAAGTACTTTCACGAGCAAAGCCCCCCAGAGGCCAGAGCGAATCCAAACATTAGAAAAAACTTAACGCGCTACTTCCGATTGTCCAGCTTCAATCTCCGTGCCATAGGTCGCGGCGCGTTTTACAGTCCCTCACCCCCAAGGCCCGCCGCATGGAAGATCTGACGCTCACGCTGACCTTGCTGTTGCTCGGCGCTGCATTCATGGCCGGGTTCGTTGATTCGATCGCCGGTGGCGGTGGCCTGATCACGGTCCCGGCGTTGCTTCTGGCCGGGCTCTCTCCGGTCGAAGCACTCGGCACCAACAAGCTGCAGGGTCTGTTCGGCTCCAGCTCGGCAACACTCGCCTATGCCCGAAAGGGCCATGTCGATCTCAAGGCGCAGCTTCCGTCCGCGGCCCTGTCCGCTGCCGGGTCGGCGCTCGGCGCGCTTCTCGCCACTCTTGTCCCCGGCGACATCTTCCGCGCCTTCCTGCCGTTCCTGCTTGTCGCCATCGCGATCTATTTCGCTTTCAAGCCGAATATGGGCGATATCGATCGCGCCCGCCGCCTGTCGCCGTTCCTGTTCGGCCTGATCATCGTCCCGCTCATCGGGTTCTACGACGGCGTCTTCGGCCCCGGCGCGGGCTCCTTCTTCATGCTGGCCTTTGTCGCACTCGCCGGCTACGGCCTGCTCAAGGCCACCGCCCATACCAAGCTCCTGAACTTCGCCTCCAATCTCGGCGGCTTTGCAGTCTTCGCCCTTGTCGGCGTGATCTCGTGGAAAATCGGCCTGATGATGGGTCTCGCCCAGTTTGCAGGCGCGCAAGTCGGCTCGCGCCTGGCGATGAAAAACGGCGCCAGGATCATCAAGCCTCTCCTGGTCATCACCTGCGTGGCACTGGCGGCAAAGCTGATCGCTGATCCGGCAAACCCGGTGCGGGTCTGGCTCGGTTTCTGACCGACTTCAGAACACGGCGAGAAAAATCGCACCGGCCGCGATCAGCACCACGCCAATCCAGTTCAGCGCCGACAGATGCTCGCCCAGAAACAGCACGCCGAAGATCGCCACCAGCACGATCGACAATTTGTCGAGCGGCGCCACCCGCGCCGCATCGCCCAGTTTGAGCGCCCGGAAATAGGCCAGCCACGATGCGCCGGTCGCCAGCCCCGACAATCCCAGAAACACCCAGGTCTTGAGCGGGATGGTTTGCGGATTGCGCCACTTGCCCATTGCCGTCAGCATGGCGGCCAGCACCAGCATGATCACGCAGGTGCGGATGAAGGTGGCGAGATCGCTGTCGACGTCACTGATGCCGACCTTGGCGAAGATCGCGGTGAGCGCTGCGAATACCGCCGCCACCAGCGCCCAGAACTGCCAGCTTGCCGAAAGGCTCATTGCCACCTCCCTGGTTAGAACTCCACGCCAATCTGTGCCTTCACGCCGGAGCGGAACGGGTGCTTGATCATTTCCATCTCGGTGACCAGGTCGGCATAGTCGATCAGCTCGTCCTTGGCGTTGCGGCCGGTCAGCACGACATGGGTCATCGCCGGTTTCTCGGCTTCCAGAAACGCGATCACCTCTTTGACGTCGAGGTAATCATAGCGGATCGCAATGTTGATCTCGTCAAGCAGCACCATCGAATTGCGCTCGTCGCGGATCATCTCCTTGGCCTTTTCCCAGGCCGCCTGCGCCATCTCGATGTCGCGGGCCTTGTCCTGGGTATCCCAGGTGAACCCCTCGCCCATGGTGTGAAACTGGCACAGGTCGGAGAAATTCTTGAGGATCAGGTCCCGCTCGCCGGTCGACATCGCACCCTTGATGAACTGCACCACCGCGCACGGCTTGCCATGGGCAATATGGCGGAAGATCATGCCGAAGGCGGCCGATGACTTGCCCTTGCCCTTGCCGGTATGGACGATCACCAGACCTTTCTCGCCGGTCTTGGTGGCCATGATCTTCTCGCGCGCCACCTTCTTCTTGGCCATTTTCTCGGCGTGGCGGGCATTGAGTTCTTCCTCGCTCATGCCATCGGTGATTTTTCCGCGTTCGCTCATCTCATCCATCCTGTTCATCATCATTGCCGGGCAATCCGCAGGAACCGCCCGCCGTTTCCCTATTGGGCCTGCACAGCCCCGGCAATGTCAAAGGTCTTGGCAAACCAGATCCGCTGCGGCGCGCCGTCATGGGCGGGCAACCGGCCACATTCCTTATAGCCGAGGCTTTCATAAAACCGTGGCGCCTGGAATTCGAACGTGTCGAGATAGACCCCGACAAGGCCCCTCTGCCGGGCAATCTCTTCCGCCCTGGCAAGCAGCCTTCGGCCAAGCCCGCTGCCGCGCTGCTCCTCGGTGACCCCGAGCAGCTTGACGAACAGCCAGCGCTGCACCGAATGCGCCGTCAATCCGCCGGCCAGCCGGCCATCGGCGTCAACCGCCTTGAGATGCAGCGGCACCGGATCGAACGGATGGCCCCGCCGGGCCGCCGGTTCGTCAACAATTTCCTCGATCGCTGCAGCGAATTCAGGATCACCGATTTCGTCCACCGTGATTTCAAGTGTCATGCAGTATCCCTCTCCCACCGCGCGGCCGCGCCGCGCAGCGTCATCCATGCCCGGGCGGGTGTCCCGCTAGTTCGCCAAGCGCAAACTTGGCCGAATTGCTCTTCGGCGTCCACAGCCCGCGCTCGATCGCTTCTTCGAATTTTTCGGCCATTTCCTTCAGCGCATCAGGGTTCTTCTCGCGCAGGAAGGCGAGCGTCTCCTCGTCCATCAGATAGGCCTGGTAGACGGCGTCGAAATGCGCATCGCGCACCGCGCCGGTGGTGGCGGCAAAGGCAAACAGATAGTCGACCGTCGCCGCCATCTCGAAGGCGCCCTTGTAGCCGTGCCGCTTGACACCCTCGATCCATTTCGGATTGACCGCCCGTCCGCGCACCACCCGGGCGATTTCCTCTTCCAGTGATCGGATCACCGGACGCTCGGGCCGCGAATGATCATTGTGGTAGATCGCGGGACGGCTGCCACGGGCCGCTTCCACCGCAGCCGTCATGCCGCCTTCGAACTGGTAGTAGTCGTCGGAATCAAGCAGATCGTGTTCGCGGTTGTCCTGGTTCTGCACCACCGCTTCCACCGTCGACAACCGCTGCTCGAACAGCGCATGCGCCGCCTGCCCTTCCTCGCCCGCGCCATAGGCATAACCGCCCCAGACGACAAAGGCCTCGGCCAGGTCGCCGCGATCGGTCCAGCCGCCCTCATCCATCAGCGCCTGAAGGCCTGCGCCATAAGCCCCCGGCTTGGAGCCGAACACCCGGAACGACGCCCGGCGCAGCGCCTCGGTCTCGGGCACACCGGTCTCGATCAGCCGCGCACTCTCGCCTCTGGCCCGCGCAGCAAGCGGATTGTCAGCCTCATCCTCGTCGAGTGCGGCAACGGCCCGCACTGCCCGGTCAAACAGGGCGATCTGGTCGGGAAACGCATCGCGGAAAAAGCCGGATATCCGCAAGGTGACGTCGACCCGCGGCCGGTTCATCATCGCCAGCGGAATGATCTCGTAGCCGGTGACCCGCCGCGAGGCCGGATCCCACACCGGCTTGGCCCCGATCAGCGCCAGCGCCTGGGCGATGTCATCGCCACCGGTGCGCATGTTGGAGGTGCCCCAGGCGGTCAAGGCCATCGAGGTCGGCCATTCGCCGTGATCCTGCACATGGCGCGTGACCAGCAATTCCGCCGATTTCTGCCCCAGCTCCCAGGCCGCCGGCGTCGGCACGGCACGGCTGTCGACCGAATAGAAATTCCGCCCCGTCGGCAACACATCCGGCCGCCCCCGCGTCGGTGCCCCCGAAGGCCCCGGCGCGACGAAGCGGCCTTCCAACGCCGTCAGAATCCCGTTGAGTTCGGACGCGCCGCAGGCTTCCACCGAAGGCCTGATCGAGGTCTCGATCCTCTCCATCACCGCCCGCGTCGAAGGCCAGTCATCCGGCAAGGCGACGCGTCCCGACACAAGTTCGATCGCCAGCAACTCGATCCGCTCGACCGTGTCGCCATTTGTGCGCCACAGATCATCGGACACGGACTGCAGAATGTCGGGCTTTGGCCCTGTCCACGGTTCGCCCATGGCGCAATCGAGGGGATCGAACTCGCTGCCCATTCTCCCCCCTTGCGGGGGAGATGTCACCGCAGGTGACAGAGGGGGGTGCGGGTCCGGCACCGTGGCTGGCATTGGGGAGGGACTCGAACCCCCAACACCCCCACCGACCGCGCTGCGCGCGGCCACCTCCCCCGTATCGGGGCAGGAAACCGCCAAAGGCCTCGACAGCCCGGCATCCCGCGCAATCGCCCGCTGCAGACTGTCGTCGCCGGGCGCCTCGCCGCGCTTGATCCGCGCCAGCGCCACGGTGAGATCGGTCAGCAACCCAACCTCGGGCGATTTGCCGAAGATGTGCAGCCCGTCGCGGATCTGCATTTCCTTGAGATCGCACAGCCAGGCGTCGAGTTTTTCCAGCGCCAGATCATCGTCATCGCCCGGCCCAATGCCGGCATCGCTGTCCAGCCCGATATCGCGCACCAGGTCGAGGATCTGGGTTTTCAGCAGTTTCAGCCGCCGTGGGTCATGACCGGACGCCTCGTAATATTCATCAACCAGCGCCTCGAGATCCTTCAGCGGGCCGTAGCTTTCCGCCCGCGTCAGCGGCGGCGTCAGATGGTCGATGATGACGGCAGATGTCCGCCGCTTGGCCTGCGTGCCCTCGCCCGGATCATTGACGATGAACGGATAGACATGCGGCATGGCGCCAAGCACCGCCTCGGGATAGCAGGCCCGCGACAGCGCCAGCGCCTTGCCCGGCAGCCATTCCAGATTGCCGTGCTTGCCCATGTGAACGACCGCATGCACGTCGAACTGCTGCCGCAGCCAGGCATAGAATGCGAAATAGCCGTGCGGCGGCACCAGATCCGGCGCGTGATAGCTGGCTTTCGGATCAATGTTGTAGCCGCGCGCCGGCTGGATACCGACGGCTACATTGCCAAAAGTCAGCATGCCAAGTTGAAACGCCCCGTCCCGGTAGAACGGATCGGTTTCCGGTGCACCCCAGCGCTCGGTCACCGCCGCTTGAATGCTGGGATCAAGCGTTTCGAAAAACGCCCGGTAGTCCTCAAGCGAAAGCGGAACCCCACCGCTGCGGTCGTCACGGATCGCATTGGTCGGCCCGGCCTTCAGCTTCGTCACCAGCCCATCGCCGTCTTCGGGCAGCTCACCGGTCTGGTATCCGGCCTCGGCCATGGCTTTAAGCACCTCAACCGTGCCTGCCGGCGTATCAAGCCCGACACCATTGGCGATGCGCCCGTCACGATTGGGATAATTGGCCAATATGATTGCCACCCGGCGGCCCGGTGCCGGCGTCCGCCGCAACCGCGCCCAGCGCGCAGCAAGCTCGGCAACGAATTGAACCCGGTCAGGTTCCGGCGCATGGGTAACTATATTGGCTTCAACCGTCTCATCAAACCGCGCCGCCGACTTGAACGACACCGCGCGGCTCAAGACCCGGCCATCGACTTCCGGCAAGGCCACATGCATGGCGAGATCACGCGAGGTCAGGCCCTGCTGTGAGTCTGCCCAGGCCTCGCGGCCACCTCCGGCAAACACCGCCTGCAGCACCGGCGCCCCGGTCGATTCCAGCACCGTGCCCTTGGTCGCCCCGCCCGGAGACGACACCGCAAACCCGGTGGCGTTGATCACCACATCCGGCGGTGCATCGGCGAAGATCACTTCGACTGTGCCGACCGACACCGGGTCCTTGAGGCTGGAAACAAACACCGGCAGCGCGTTGACGCCTTGTGCTTTCAGCCCGTCGCACAGGGCCGCCACCGGCGCGGTCTGGCCGCTTTGCACCAGCGCCCGGTAAAAACAGATCGCCGCTACCGGTGCGTCCGGAATCCAGTCCCTGCTCAGATCGGCCAGTGCCGGATTGCTCACTTGCGGATGCCACAGCCCGGCCTTGAGCAGCGGGGCCGCCGGAGCCGGTTTCTCGCCGCCATCAAGCAGCGCCTCGGCGAATTCGATCAACCCACGTGCATTCTCCGCACCGCCTTCGATCAGATAGGCCCAGAGCTGGTCGCGTGCAGCCGAGTCCAGCGTCGACAACGGCTCGAGCCCAGGATCCGGCCGGTCGTCGCCGGGAAGCGCCGCCAGCTTGATGCCATGTGTGGACGCCGCCGCATGCAGGCTTTCGAGCGCATAGGCAAAATAGCTTGCCCCGCCGAGTGCCCGCACGATGATCAGCTTCGCCTTTGGCGCCATCCGGGCAACAAAGGTGTCGACCGACATCGGGTGCTTGAGATCGCTCAGGCTTGCGAGCCGCCAGTTGAGCCGACCGGTGGTCTGCCGTGCCGCTGCGATGCTGGCAAGTTCGGTGTCGGCGGCGCTGAGAAACAGAATGTCGCCCGGGCTCTGGCCAAGATCGACGGCCTCATCGCCATCGCTCAAGCTTCCCTTTTGTGCGACCAGCAGATGCATTACCCGGTCAGCCCGGCCAGGCTTTCCCGGATCGCGGCCTCATCGATATCGTGCAGACCGATCACCACAAGCCGGGTTTCGCGGGTTTCACCAGGGCCCCAGGGCCGGTCGAAATGCGTGTCGATCCGGCTGCCGACGGCCTGGACAACCATCCGCATCGGCTTGCCGGCCATGTCGGCAAAGCCCTTGAGCCGCAGGATATCGTGCGTGACGATCAGGTTCCTGAGACCTTCGGTGAACGCTGCCGCATCGCTGACCGCGCCAAGCGATACGACGAAACTTTCGAATTCATCATGATCGTGGTCATGCTCGTGACCGTCCTCGTGATGCAGCTCGTGGTGCGATTTGCGGTTAGCAATGTCGTCTTCGGTCCCGATGCCGAGGCCGAGCAAAACTTCCGGCGCCACCTCGCCCTGCCGCGCTTCCACGAAGAGCGGCTTGCGTGTGAGATGCCCGGCGATCCCGGCCCGTACACCATCCAATTCCGCCGCTCCGATCAAGTCCGCCTTGTTGAGGATGATGAGATCGGCCGCGGTCAGCTGATCCTCGAACAGCTCCTCGAGCGGGCTTTCGTGGTCGAGCCCCTCGTCGGCCAGGCGCTGGGCGTCGAGCTTGTCGTGATCATGGGCAAAGCGGCCGGCGGCGACCGCGGCGCTGTCGACCACGGTGACCACGCCATCGACGGTGACCTGCGTCTTGATTCCGGGCCAGTTGAAGGCGGCGACCAGCGGCTGCGGCAGCGCCAGGCCGGAGGTCTCGATGACGATATGATCGGGCCGGTCCTTGCGCGCCAGCAGCTGTTCCATGGTCGGGATGAAATCATCGGCCACCGTGCAACAGATACAACCATTGGTCAGCTCGACAATGTCATCTTCCGAGCACACCTCGTCGCCGCATCCCTTGAGCACATCGCCATCGACACCGAGATCACCGAATTCATTGATGATCAGCGCAATCCGCTTGCCCTTGGCATTGGCCAGCATGTGCCGGATCAGCGTTGTCTTGCCCGCACCGAGAAAGCCGGTGATGACAGTAGCGGGAATTTTTGAACCATTCATGGCCTCAGCCCTTCATTTTGAGTGGCAGACCGGCGGCGACGAAATAGACCTCGTCAGCCAGGCCCGCAATTTTCTGGTGGAGACGTCCGGCATGGTCGCGAAATGCCCGCGCCATGGCGTTGTCGGGCACAATGCCCAGCCCCACCTCGTTTGAAACAAGAACCACCGGCGCCTGAAGCACCGGCAGTGCGGTGCAAAGCCCGTCAAAGGCAGCGTCCAGATCTTCCTCGCGCAGCATCAGGTTGGTCACCCATAGCGTCAGGCAATCAACCAGCACCGGGCGGTCAGCCCTTGTGTGTGCAAGCAGCGCCTCCGCCAGCTCCACCGGTGCTTCGACTGTCTGCCAGCCCTCGCCACGCCGCGCCTGATGCGAGGAAATGCGGCTCCGCATCTCGTCGTCCCAGGCCTGGCCGGTGGCCAGATAAAGCCGTTCCGGAGCAGCCGCCTCCACCAGTTTCTCGGCAAAGGCTGACTTGCCCGAGCGGGCCCCGCCCAGCACCAGGGTCACCGGTGGCAGGCGATTGCTCACGCCGCGGCTTCCTCGGGAACCCGCGACAGGAAATAACCGAGCAACCCGCCAAGCAGCAGCCAGAAGAACAGCGTGGTGGCCAGCGACGCAGCCGCGTAGGCGGACGCGATATAGGCCGGCACTTCACTCGCGAGATCCTCTGGAACAGGCGAGCCCCACAGATGCGGCGCGATGATGATCACGAGGCCCAGCACCTTCAAACCCCACTCCGGCCTCATCACCAGGCACCACAGCCCAACCGCGGAGGCCGCAACCGTGATCATCCACCAGCTCTGGCGGTCGCCGAGATCGGCATAGGGGAACCCGGGAACGGCAGGCGGCAGGCTCAATGACGGCGCAAGCTGGACGCAGAACCACGCCCCTGCCCCGAGCAGCAGACCGCGGGTGATGGCCTCGCGGCCAACGGGCAGTTCAACGCCCATGATCAGCGCCACTGCGGCCAGCATCAGCGCGAAGCCTGCGCCGGCAACCAGATTGGCGAGAACGGTGTCCCAGAACCGGCCGAAACCGAGCATGGAGTCTTCCGCATGCTCATGCGCCGCGCCAGCTTCTGCAGCATCATGCGCGTGACCAGCCTCGCCGTTCTCATAGGCTTCGGCCTGCATGATCAGCGGGATGGTTTTGACATATTGAGCGGGCGTCATTGCCATACCGGCAATCAGCCCGGCGGCCAGGGCCGCCAGGAGCAATCTGACAATCATGAGATCAATCCCTTAGTGGCAGGGAAAACCGTAGGAATGACGGGTGTCGTGCGCTGCGTCGTGCAGCGTTTGGGAATTGGCGAGGCCAACTCCGAACACGAGGATCGAACCCACAACCAGCGCCATCAGGCCGGCAACGGTACGGGCGCCGATACGATCGGTCAGGGAAAGTGTTTGGGTATTTGCAGACATGACAACCTCCGTGAGTGACTCCGGAAGATTTTTCTTCCGGAGGTCCGGCTCTCAACCGGTGCGAATGGCAGGTCTCCTGGCTCGCGGGTCGCGTCGACGTTGCCGTCAACTTCAGCAAATGTCGGCCTTCCCAACGTGATTGCGGTCATGAAAACGGGACGATTCGTAGACAAAGAGGCGTCCGCGCCGATTGATCATGCCGCCACGTCAGTGGCTTGTCCGGTCCGGAGCTTCAAGTTGACGGGGAGACACCATTGTCTTCCGCCACTCTGGGCTGCCGGGCCCGGTGACATTCGCCTAACCGCTCTACAGTCGCGGGGTCGGCTGCGATAAAGATGCCCTGATTGGGTCCATCTCGTCGCATTCCCTTTTGATCCGGAAAACCAGTTTGGCTTTCTGGAACCATTCGAACTTCAAGTGATAGGCCGGGTGCGACAGGCTGTCAATCGAGACTGCGCCATCCCCCGATCCATCAACGACCGATCGGTGCAGATATGCGCATCAGCTGCTTAAACCCCACCAGCCGGTCAAGCTCCTCGGCGATCTCGTCAAGCGCCCGGTCGACATCCGCGCGGTAATTGCTCTCGCCGCCGCGAATGCCGAATTCAGCCAGCAGCCTGGCGCGGTATTCATCCGAATCGAACAGCCCGTGCAGATAGGTCCCCGATACCCGGCCGTCGGGCGACATCGCCCCGTCTGGGCGACCATCGAGAATGGTCATCGGCCGGACGGCGTCCGCGCCCTTGCTGACCCCGAGATGAATTTCATAGCCCGACAAGGCGACGTCATACTCCGCCGAGCGGGCACTAATGTTGCGGACCGTCTTTTCCGGCGCCATCTCGGTCTCGATGTCGAGAAACCCGAGCCCCTCGGTGGCGGTCTCCCCACCCTCGACCCCTTGCGGGTCGCGCACCATCCGCCCCAGCATCTGCAGGCCGCCGCAAATCCCGATGATCCGCCCGCCCCGGCGCCGGTGCGCTTCGAGATCGGCATCCCAGCCCTGGCGCCGAAAATCGGCAAGATCGGAGATCGTCGATTTCGAGCCGGGAAGGATAACCAGGCCTGCGTCCCCGGGCAGCCGCTCGCCCGGGCGGACAAACACCAGCTCGACCTCCGGCTCGGCCCTGAGCGGATCGAAATCATCGAAATTGGCAATCCGCGACAGCACCGGCACCGCGATCTTCAGCCCCCTCGCCTCACCGCGCACCAGCCGTTCCAGGGCCACCGAATCTTCTGCCGGCAACCGCGCAGCCGACTTCAGCCAGGGCACCACGCCCAGGCACGACCATCCGGTAAACCCGCCGATAGAGGTGATTCCGTCATCAAACAGGCTGACATCGCCACGAAACTTATTGATCAGATAGGCGGCGATCATCGCCCGGTCATCGTCGGGCAAAATGGTGTGGGTTCCGACCACCGAGGCGATCACCCCGCCCCGGTCGATGTCGCCCACCAGCACCACCGGCACACCCGCGGATGTCGCAAATCCCATATTCGCGATGTCGCCAGCACGCAGATTGATCTCGGCCGGCGACCCCGCCCCCTCGACCAGCACCAGATCGGCGCCTTCGGCGACACGGCTAAAACTGTCCATCACCGCCGCCATCAGCTGCGGCTTGAGCTTCTGGTAGTCGCGGCCCCGCGCCTGGCCGAACACCTTGCCCTGCACGACAACCTGCGAGCCTGTTTCCGACTGCGGCTTGAGCAGCACCGGGTTCATGTGCACGCTGGCCGGCACCCGGCAGGCCAGCGCCTGCAGCCACTGCGCCCGGCCGATTTCGCCGCCATCATCAGCCACAGCGGCGTTGTTGGACATGTTTTGCGGCTTGAACGGCCGCACCTTCAGCCCGTGATTGGCAGCCAGCCGGCAGAAGCCCGCAACCAGCACGGTCTTGCCCACATCCGACCCTGTTCCCTGAAACATCAATGCCCGTGTCATGGCCTGTCGATAGCACTGCAATGCCAGGATCGAAAGCGGTTTGATGCCCGGCTGTTAACCCGGCGGAAACCGCGCATTTAAAATTCCGGAAATTTCTTTCCGCGACATCTGAATTGCGACACGCCGAGGCGGTTTTAACGCATCCCGCATCTTCCGATCGGCATAGTGCTGCGACGGATGGCAAGGGCCATTGAGACGTCATCAACACCAGACTGAAAGGGCATTGCGATGCTTTACGTTTATAATTCTGCCAACCGCGTTCAGATCGCATGGAACAACGAAGTTCCCGGTCAGCAGCCCAGCAAGAAACGCCGCAACGGCATGCTGAAGAGCTTTATCCGCAGCCTTTCTGCCCGCTGAAGTCAAGATTGAATGTTTTTCGCCGGGCTGACCGCTCGGCAGGAGGCCGGGTGAGATGATCACCCGGCCTTTTTCGTGTCGTCATTTCCTCAGAGCATCATTTGACCAACACGACACTCGATGCTCCAAATGCGAAGGCCGCCTGGATCGATCGATCCAAGCGGCCTGCCAAATACTCTGACGCCCTCACAAAAACGCGCGAGGGTCGCGGCACTCCGGTACGCAATACCTGATCCGGAATGGTCGGCGGTTGTCCCCCGCCGTGGAAATACGTTTAACCCGGACATCGTTACCGGAGAGTTATTGAAACCCTAAACATTTATGAATCGCGCATTTTATTTGCTGCGCCCGCAAAACAATGATGCGTTGCACCACCGACGCCTCGGACGATTTACGATTTCTCATTGCTGCTGTTGATTTCTTTGGCCAAGTCCTTACCCTTAAAGGTGGCTTTTTAAACGGCAAAAACCCTGCGACCACGTTCTGCAGGATTCATTTGCGCCGCTTGATGTCGCCTTTGCGCCGTAACGGGCGTATGGTTGGTCTTCGACGGCCGACACGGGCGATTGGCCTTCAATTCCATCGGCATCCGGCAAACAGCAGTGACCGGATCTGCCGAAAGATGGATTTATCACTGCAGTAATAAGACTGGGAGGTCTTACCTATGAAGAAGCTTCTCGCTTCCACCGTTCTCACCATTGGTCTCATGAGCTTTGCAGGCGCTGCCCAGGCAGCATCTCACAGCGAATGCGGCCGCGTGACCGTGGCCAACATGAACTGGCAGTCAGCTGAAGTGCTGGCGCAGATCGACAACATCATCCTCTCGGAAGGCTATGGCTGCGAAGTCGAGCTGGTCCCCGGCGACACCATGCCGTCGCTGACGTCGATGACTGAAAAGGGCGAGCCGGATGTTGCTCCGGAAGCCTGGATCAACTCCATGCGCGACGTGCTCGACAAGGCTGTTGCCGAAGACAAGCTGGTCTACGCATCTGAATCGCTGTCCGAAGGCGGCGTCGAAGGCTGGTGGATCCCAAAGTACATTGCCGAAGCCAATCCCGACATCAAGACCATCAACGACGCGCTGGCGCGCCCAGAGCTGTTCCCGGATCCGGAAGATCCTGACAAGGGCGTCGTGCACAACTGCCCGGCTGGCTGGAACTGCCAGATCACGACCGGCAACCTGTTCAAGGCCTATGATGCCGAAGAAAAGGGCTTCCGCCTTCTCGACACCGGTTCGGCTGCTGGCCTCGACGGCTCGATTGCCAAGGCCTACAACCGTGAAGAAGGCTGGCTCGGTTACTACTGGGCTCCGACCTCGATCCTCGGCAAGTACGAAATGGTCAAGCTTGACCATGGCGTCGAGCACGACAAGGAAGAGTGGGAATCCTGCACTGCCGTTCTCGACTGTGCCGATCCCAAGCCGAATGCATGGGCCAAGTCGGAGGTCTACACCGTCGTGACCAAGGCATTTGCCGACCGCGCCGGCCCGGCAATGGACTACCTCAAGGCCCGTTCCTGGGAAAACCAGACCGTCAACGTTCTGCTCGCCTGGATGTCCGACAACCAGGCAACCGGTGAGGAAGGCGCAAGCTACTTCCTCAAGAACAACGAAGAGATCTGGACCGAATGGGTCTCGCCGGAAGTGGCCGAAAAGGTCAAGGCAGCGGTGAACTGATCACGACCAGAGGGGCGGTCCACCGGGCCGCCCTTTCAACAATGCTGGGGTGGGGCACATAGCCTTTTAGAAGCCAAATCCAGACCGTAATAAGAAAACTTCAGGGGACCAGAAAAAATGGACTGGCTCACGACATTTCCACACTTGAATGACGACGCGTTACGCGCCCTCAAGAAAGCCATTGATGGCGGGTTTCGAGACTTCACCCGCGCTTACGGCGAAGCCATCGAAACCATGTTCGAACCGGTACGCTGGTTCTTGATCTATTCCGAACGCTTCATGACCAACACGCCCTGGCCGCTCATCCTGCTGCTGGTCGCTGCGCTTGTCTGGATCGCCAGCCGATCCTGGAAGATAACAATCGGTTCGATCGCGACCCTCCTCCTAATCGGCTTCTTCGATATGTGGGACGACACGATGAAGACGATCGCCATGACCTTCGTCTGCACATTGCTCGCTATTGTCATCGGCATCCCGATCGGCATCGGCATGTCGCGCTCAAACCGGCTGCAGGCAATCGTCAACCCGATCCTCGACGTCATGCAGACCATGCCGAGCTTCGTCTATCTCATTCCCGTCGTCATGCTTCTGGGCATCGGCAAGGTGCCGGGCCTGCTCGCGGTCGTCATCTACGCGATTCCGCCGATCATCCGCCTGACCAACCTCGGCATCCGCCTGGTCGACAAGGATGTGCTCGAAGCCGCCGACGCCTTTGGCTCATCGAACTGGCAACGGCTCAAGGACGTGCAGATGCCGCTGGCACTGCCGACCATCATGGCCGGCATCAACCAGACCATCATGATGGCACTCGCCATGGTAGTTGTTGCATCCATGATCGGCGTTCAGGGCCTCGGCCAGCCAGTGCTCAAGGCAATCGCCAACCAGTACTTCACTCTCGGCATGTTCAATGGTCTCGCCATTGTCGGCATCGCCATTATCTTCGACCGCGCAAGCCAGGCATACGGCAAGCGTCTGCAGCGTCACCTGGAGGTGGTTCATGGCTGAGCAACACACAGGTATCGGCATCAGCATCCGAAATCTCTACAAGATCTTCGGCACCAACCCGGAAGACTACATCGATGCCGTCAGAGGCGGCATGACCAAGGCCGAACTCAACGACAAGCACAATCACGTGCTTGGCCTCAAGGACATCAACATCGAGATGCCCGAAGGCGGCATCCAGGTGGTGATGGGCCTGTCGGGCTCCGGCAAGTCCACGTTGATCCGCCACATCAACCGGCTGATCGATCCTACCGCCGGCGAAGTCATCGTCGGCGACGAGGATGTGGTCAAGATGAACGAATCCGAACTGAGGGAATTCCGGCGCCGCAAGACCGCCATGGTGTTCCAGAAATTCGCGCTTCTGCCGCACCGGACGGTGCTGGAGAACGCGGTTTATGGTCTCCAGATCCAGGGAATCCCGCGCAAGGAGCAGGAAGAACATGCCCGCCGCTGGATTTCCCGCGTCGGACTGGATGGGTTTGAAGACAACTATCCGAACCAGCTTTCGGGCGGAATGCAGCAGCGCGTCGGTCTTGCCCGCGCGCTGACCAATGACGCACCGATCCTGCTGATGGACGAGGCCTTCTCTGCACTCGATCCGCTGATCCGCATGGACATGCAGAGTGTGCTTCTCGATCTGCAGAAGGAAATCCGCAAGACCGTGGTCTTCATCACCCACGATCTCGACGAAGCGCTGCGGCTCGGAGACCGCATCGCCATCCTGCGCGACGGCGAAGTGGTCCAGCAGGGCACCAAGCAGGAAATCGTGCTCAGGCCGGCCGACGAATACATCTCGAGCTTCGTGCGCGAGGTCAATCGCGGCCGGGTGATCTCGGTCGACATGGTGATGGTGCCGCTGTCGGGCGACCCCCAGGGCATGCCGATCAGGCAGGGAACCGTGCTCGAGGTAGCGGCCAAGAAGATGACCGACACCAATGTATCGATGGCGCACGTCATCGACCGGGACGGCAAGCCGATCGGTGCGCTGGACATCCATGACGTGATTTCAGCCATGGTCACTCCGGTCGATCATGAGACTGCCGATTCCGAGGCAGCCGTCGCCTGATCCAGCCTTCGTTCGGATCCTGGAACAAACGTCGCAAGATACCCGCAGGTCAGGAATGGCTTGCGGGTTTTTCTTTTCCCGCAATCAGTTCCCTTGCAATGACATAAAGATATCTTTATACGATACGCAGCATCACAGGAGAATTGAATGTCCGTATCCAACCCGCTTGCCGACCTGCTGGCCGAAAAAGGCGTCCTGCTTGCAGATGGCGCCACCGGCACCAACCTGTTCGCCATGGGGCTGGAATCCGGCGAGGCGCCCGAATTGTGGCTGGAAACGGCTCCGGAAAAAATCACCAAATTGCACCAGGACTTTGTCGATGCAGGCTCCGACATCATCCTGACCAACAGCTTCGGCGGCACCCGCAACCGCCTCAAGCTGCACCAGGCCGACGACCGGGTCTTCGCCCTTAACAAGAAAGCCGCCGAGATTGCCCGCGCCGTGGCTGACAAGGCCCCGCGCAAGGTTATCGTCGGCGGCTCCGTCGGCCCGACCGGCGATCTGCTGGTTCCGCTGGGCGCCATGACCTACGAGGACGCTGTCGCCTCTTTCGTCGAACAGATCGAGGGCCTCAAGGCCGGTGGCGTCGACGTCGCCTGGATCGAAACCATGTCGGCCCGTGACGAGATCCGCGCCGCCGCCGAAGCGGCCGTGCGCTGCGGCCTGCCCTATGTCTACACCGGCTCCTTCGACACCGCCGGCAAGACCATGATGGGCGTGCACCCGCGTGACATTCACTCGATTGCCAGCGACATCGGCGACGGCCCCTTCGCGGTCGGCGCCAATTGCGGTGTCGGCGCCTCCGACATCCTGTCCTCGCTGCTCGACATGACCGCCGCCGATCCCGAGGCCATCGTCGTGGTCAAGGGCAATTGCGGCATTCCCGAATTCAAGGGCGCCGAGATCCACTATTCCGGCACGCCGCCCTTGATGGCCGATTATGCACGACTCGCCATCGACGGCGGCGCCCGCATCATCGGCGGTTGCTGCGGCACGTCCTGCAATCACCTTGCCGCCATGCGCGAGGCCGTCGACAACCACATCAAGGCACAGCGCCCGACGGTGGAAACCATTGTCGAACGCATCGGCCCGATGCGCAACACGGTTGCCACAGACAGCCCAGCGCCGACCCGCGAACGCCGCGGCCGCCGCGGCTAATCCCGCACCACAACCGCAAATATCGAAAGGCCGGCGCACATGCACCGGCCTTTTTTGTGCGCCAGCCCGAAGCGCGCGCCACGTCAAACTGACGTCTATACGAATGCCGCCATGTGAAAGCGGATCTGGTCAGCCCCATAGCGATAGGGCCGCCCCACCGGGCAGGCATCCCGCGCCCGGCAGCCTGAAGTCATGCACCCGGTCGTGCCGGCCTCCGTCGTCACAAATGTGCGGCAGTCTTCGACTGCAAAACCGTCAGGGCTGAACGCATCGACCGGGCACGCCGAAAGACAGGGTTTTTCCCAGCACATATCGCAGGGATGAACAGCCTCTGGCCGCGGACCCGCGGCACCGGGACCTGGAGAGCTCGTGCCCAGGGCAACAGGAAACCCATCATTCCGCGCTTCAGCGAAAAGGATCGCTCCGCGGTAGCCGTGCCACAACCCGTAGTCAGGATGGATCAGCAATCCAAGTGGTGACGGTTTCAGCGCTTCCGCCTGCATCGCCCACTGCTGAAACGGATGCCACGGCCGGTCGGATGGAAACACCGCCGCGCCGCCGAGCAAGGCCGCCACGGGTTCAAGAACTGCTTTCGACCAGGCATCGAGCGGATCGGCGATGCCCCGATGCATGCTGTGCCAGGCCTGAAACACCGGCCAGAAGCCGCCGCCGCCATGACCGACCAGGCAGATAGTTTTGGCAGCCATCCCGTTTGCCAGAGGCGGCGCCGAAGCTTCATCCGGCACCAGCCAGCCCCGTGGCTGCAGCCCGAAGGGCTCCAGCGCCGCAAACACTTGAGCTTCACGCGGCGGGCTATCCACCCTGCCCCCGATCGTCAAACGCAGAGCGCCAGACCTCCTTGTGAATGAGGCCTGCGACCCTGTCCTGCCCGCCTGTCTCCCTGGCTTTTTCGGGCTGTGTTCAGGTAAAGGCGTCGGGCATCGAATCCTTGCGTTCTGCGATATAGGCCAGCAGTGCCTCGTCGATCGCCGGATCGAGCTCAGGAGCCACATAGCTGTCGAGCCAGGACCGGCAAAGGCTGCGGGCTCGTTCGTCGATGCGCTTTTCGCCTTCGGCCAGCCATTGCTCATAGGAATTGTTGTCGGCCAGCGACGAGCGATAGAACGCCTGCTGGAAATTCGCCTGCGTATGTGCGCAACCGAGATAGTGGTTGCCCGGCCCGACCTCGGCGATGGCGTCCAGCGCCTGCCCGGTTTCCGACAGGTCAATGCCCTCGGCAAAACGCTGCTGCATGCCGAGTTGGTCGACGTCGATCATGAACTTCTCGTAGGAGCTAACCAACCCGCCTTCGAGCCACCCGGCCGAATGCAGCGCGAAATTGGTACCGGCCAGCAGCGTCATGCTGATCGTCGAGGCACTCTCGTGCGCGGCCTGCGCATCTGGCACTTTCGAGCCGCACAGTGAGCCGCCGGTGCGGAACGGGATTTTCAGACGCCGCGCCAGTTGCGCAGCGCCATAGGACACCAGCGCCGGCTCCGGCGTACCGAATGTCGGCGCCCCCGACTGCATCGAGATCGAGGCGGCGAATGTGCCGAACAACACCGGCGCACCGGGGCGGATCAGCTGGGTAAAGGCCGCGCCCGCCAGAACTTCAGCCAGAATCTGGGTCAGCGTACCGGCCACGGTCACCGGGCTCATCGCGCCGGCGAGAATGAAAGGTGACACCACGCAAGCCTGGTTGTTGCGGGCATAGACCTTCAGCGCCCCAAGCATGGTCTCGTCAAACACCATCGGCGAATTGGCGTTGATCAGGTTCAGCGTCACGCAGTTCTGATCGACGAATTCGGCGCCAAACAGGATCTTGCACATCTCGATAGTGTCTTCGGCCCGTTCCGGTGCCGTGACCGAGCCCATAAACGGCTTGTCGCTGTATTTCATGTGGCTGTAGACCATGTCGAAATGGCGCTTGTTGACCGGCACATCGACGGGCTCGCAAACAGTGCCGCCAGAATGGTGCAGCGATGGCGCCATGTAGGCAAGTTTCACGAAATTGCGGAAATCCTCGATCGTCGCATAGCGCCGCTCGCCATCGAGATCGCGCACGAAGGGCGGACCGTAGACCGGAGCGAACACGGTCGCCTTGCCACCGATCTGCACCGACCGGGCCGGATTGCGCGCATGCTGGGTGAACACTTCCGGCGCGGTCTTGAGCAGTTCGCGGCACAATCCCTTGGGAAACCGGACCCGCTCCCCCTTCACATCCGCGCCGGCTTCGCGCCACAGCGCCAGCGCCTCGGCATCGTCGCGAAACTCGATCCCGATTTCCTCGAGAATAGTGTCGGCATTGCGTTCGATCAGGCTCAGCCCTTCCTCGTCCAGCACCTCATATGTGCCAAGCCTGCGCGTGATGAACGGCATCGACAGGCCGGGGCCTCCGCCGGAGCGTTGCGCCCGCCGGGCCGCAGCCCCTCTGCCGCGTCGTCCTGCGGCTGCTTCCGGTGCAGCATCCTGAGCCGATTCGGGGGTGATAAGCGTGTCTGATTGCGCCATGAAAAGCCTGCTGATTCTGGATCGGCGCACCATCACGCCGGTCAGTCCATGCTAGTCAAAACACGTCCCCGCACATTCCTCTGAGCGCCAAGCCTTGGCGCAGCAGGAATATCGGATAAAAGGCACCCCGTCGCAATTTCCGGCATGCGCGTCGCATTCAAGGAACTTTTTGCAAATAATCATCTATATCGCTAAGCATAATGGGTCTGGTGTGTCGAGCCACCGGGCGGGTGCATTCAAGGGAGAAACCGATGTCTGACGAAGAAATCATCCTGTCCGAACTCTCTGATGATGAACTTGTCCAGCAGATGCACGACGATCTGTATGACGGGCTCAAGGAAGAGATCGAGGAAGGCACCAACATCCTGCTCGAGCGCGGCTGGACCCCTTACGATCTGCTGACCGAAGCCCTTGTCGAAGGCATGCGCATCGTCGGTGAAGACTTCCGCGACGGCATCCTGTTCGTCCCCGAAGTGCTGATGAGCGCCAACGCGATGAAGGCGGGCATGCACATCCTGCGGCCGCTCCTCATCGAAACCGGTGCGCCAAAACTCGGCAAGATGGTCATCGGCACCGTCAAGGGCGACATTCACGACATCGGCAAGAACCTCGTCGGCATGATGATGGAAGGCGCAGGCTTTGACGTCATCGATCTGGGCATCAACAACCCGGTCGAGAAATACATCGAAGCCATCGAGCGCGAGCAGCCCGACATCCTGGGCATGTCCGCCCTTTTGACCACCACCATGCCCTACATGAAGGTGGTCATCGACACGATGAAGGAAAAGGGCATCCGCGATGACTTCATCGTGCTGGTCGGCGGCGCCCCGCTCAACGAGGAATTCGGCAAGGCCGTGGGGGCGGACGCCTATTGCCGCGACGCAGCCGTCGCGGTCGAGACTGCCAAGGAACTGATCAAGCGCCGGCACAACAGCCTCGCCGGCGCCTGATCCATCTCGGGCCTGTTGAGCGTGGACGGATTTGCGGCCCGGTGATCACGTCGCCGGCTGCCTCCTGTCCATGAGGCTGGCCCGACGGCTCGCTTTACGTCTCGCGTCACGCTGCCTATCCTGTCCGGGCAACAATCAGGACAGCGGCACTTTCAGGACGCATCAGTTTCCGCAAGGCACCGGACGCGTCGCGGCACTGCGTGACCGGCCCGGCTTAAAGGCGACATCATGGCGGAGAACCCAGCAACTGAAAATCAGCCCCGGAAGAAGGTGCGGGTCATCGCCTGCGGCATGATCGGTCGCGAGGTTCTGGCGGTCAATCGACAGCTTGGTCATGATCATGTTGACCTCAAGTGCATCGACGCAAACTACCATCATTATCCGGACCGCATTGCCCCTGCGGTCGATCGCGCCATCCGCAAGGCCCGCGACGAGGGCTTTGAGCATATCTTCATCGGTTATGCCGATTGCGGCACCGGTGGCGAACTCGACAAGGTTTGCGCCGCCCACGGCGTGGAAAGGATCGAAGGGCCGCACTGCTTTTCCTTCTATGTCGGCAATCAGGCTTTCGAAGCTTCCGGCGATGACATGATCACCACCTTCTTCATCACCGACTTTCTGGCCCGGCATTTCGAGGCCTTCCTGATCCGCCCGCTCGGGCTCGACCGCTTTCCCGAATTGCGCGAGACCTATTTCGCCCATTACGAACGCGCGCTTTATCTCGCCCAGACCGATGATCCCGAGCTGGAAGCAAAGGCCCGGGCTGCGGCCGAGAGACTCGGTTTGCGCTACGAGCGGCAATATACCGGTTACGGCGATCTGGCCGATGCCCTGGCACCTCTTTAACGGCGTCTGAAATGTGCAAATGCAAATATTTTCGATCCCGGCGCCAAACCGCCGTTTATTGCCACAATTTTTAAGCAATCCGTGTTTAGATAGAGACCTGTTGTCATTCAGGGTAACCGCAGTGAATCTCCAGTCCGCCACAGCCACCGTCCCGCCGATCGCTGCCAGCAACCACAGGCATCCCGAGAAGCTGTCGGAACTTCTCGAGCGTCTTGCCCGCGATGCCGGTGAACGTGTCAGCATGCGCGAGATCGCCAATGCGCTCGACGACCGCTCGTTTGGCGCATTTTTGCTGGTGTTCGCGGTGCCAAACCTCATTCCGCTGCCGCCCGGCGCCACCATGGTGCTCGGCTTGCCGATGGTGTTCGTCGCCTGGCAGATGGTGATCGGCTACCAGAAGGTCTGGCTGCCGCGCGCCCTCGCCAACTACTCGATGGACCGCGCCACGTTTCAGCGCATGGTCACCCGCGTCTCGCCCTGGCTGCGCAGCGCCGAAAACTGGGTTCGCCCGCGCAACTGGCCCTTGGGTGGCCCGATTCGCGAGCGGCTCTTCGGCATCTTCGCCCTCCTTTTGGCCATCACCTGCGTTCTGCCGATCCCCTTCGGCAATTGGCTGCCGGCATTTGCCGTCGCCATTCTCGGCGTTGCCCATACCGAACGCGACGGCAATTGCCTGGCTCTCGGCGTGCTGGCCGGCGTGGTATCCTTTGCCGTCGCCGGTTTCGTGGTCACGGCCACCGGCGCATTCCTGATGCACATTTTCTGATCATCGATCGAAGCCCTCGCCTACAGCCCCGCCTGCTCCGATCGTGCTCGCCGCTAGCCGGATCTTAACCCGACCGGTTTACCCTGCGACCTCATCTCGGTGGGATCATCATGGCAAGTCAGAACAAGATCATCGTAGTCACGGCCGGCGGCGCCTATGCCTGGGTCATCGTCAACGCTTTGGCGAACCGCTTCGACAATCTTGAAGTGGTCCTTGAACAGCCTGAATCAAAATCCGTGTTTCTCAGGCGCCGGGCCCGCAAGATCGGCTGGTTTCGGACCGCCGGCCAGTTCGGAACCATGCTGATTTCCCGTTTCGGCAAACCCTTCGCACAAAGCCGGAGCAACGAGATCATCACCAGCAGCGGCGCTCAGCCCGAACTGGCGCCCGAAATACCGGTCACCCGCGTTTCCTCTGCAAACGCTAGCGATTGCCTTGACCTGATAGCAGCGAAAAAACCGGATGTTGTTTTCCTGGCCGGCTGCAGAATGCTGTCGAAACCGACCCTTGCCGCAATCCCCTGCCCGGTGATCAATTATCACTCCGGCATCAACCCGAAATACCGCGGGCTGGCCGGCGGCTGGTGGGCCCGCGCCACCAGCGATCATGAAAACTACGGCACCACCGTGCATCTGGTCGATGCCGGCGTCGACACCGGTGAGACACTCTATCAGGCTTTCCTGACACCCGATCCGCGCGAAACGCTGATGACCGACTCGCTCGCCATGGCGGCAGGATCACGTGAGATCGCCGTGCGTGCGGTAGAAGACGCCTTGAACGGCAATCTGCAAACCAAACCCAGCGACTTGCCCTCTGTGCAGCGCTATCATCCGCCGATCTGGACCTATCTCATGACCGGGCTTTCCAGGCGCGTCTGGTAGTTATCCCCCGCCGCGGTTTGACCCGGGGCCCTATCCAAAATATCCCCCGCATCACGCAGGTCGTTTTTGACGCGCCGCGCGTCGTCGTGAGCGAAGCTGTCAAGAATTCCCATGCGCATTGTAACTGTCAAGGAGACCTCAAATGGCCAACCGAATCGTCGTCTACTGGCGCGACATTCCCGCCCAGGTGATCATCAAGAAGGGACGTGCGACCGCCAAGCGGGAGCTGTCGCTCAGATTCACCGAAGCGATCGACATGTGTGCCATGCGAACCGGTGCCGCAGAGACCGACGACTACCTGGCCGAATGGCGCCGCGCCGACCCGGTTGAAGTCTCCGATGATCTGGAAGCCGAAGCCGAAAAGGCGACGGCAGAACTTGAAGCAGCCTACGACAAGGAGCGTCTGGTCGCCCTGGTCAAGGGCGGAGGCAGGGAGAGCCATGGCTGACCAACCGACGACACCGACCCAGGCAAGCCTTAACAAGAAGGCCGTCCAGAAAACGTCCTACAAACCGTCGGGCGTCTCGGCGACCGGCCGCAAGGCCCGAAGTTTTGCCATCAGATTGTGGTCGGTGCGTCACGCCAGGGCGCTCGAATGGTTCTACGCCCATTTTGCCGAGATGTTTCTCAGGCTGCATCCGCTGTGGAAGGCGATCGGCTATGAACGCGCCGAAGGGCCGATCAAGTTCATCGAGAAGCACACCAAGGGGTTCCTGTTCGATTGCCGCATGTGCGGCCAGTGTGCCCTGTCCTCGACCGGCATGTCCTGCCCGATGAATTGCCCCAAGCAGCTGCGCAACGGCCCCTGTGGCGGGGTCCGCGCCAACGGCCACTGCGAGGTCGAGCCCGACATGCCCTGCGTCTGGGTCCAGGCCTGGTCCGGCGCCCAGAAGATGGATGGCCGCGACAACATCCTCGCGGTGCAGAAACCGGTCGACCAGTCACTGCGCGAGACCTCGTCCTGGCTCCGGGTCACCGCCACCGCCGCAGCTGACCGCGAAGCGGCTCTTGGCCAGGGTGCTGCGCAATGAGCCGGACTGATTTCAACCCGTTCGATCCCAACGATCAGCTCGAGCCGCTGCCCGGCCATTCCTCGCTTGGCCGGCTGGAGCGCATCCTGCGGCGCGGCGAATTCGCCGTCACCGCCGAGCTCAACCCGCCCGACAGCGCCAACCCGCACGACGTCTACGAGCGCGCCGCAATCTTTGACGGCTGGGTCGACGGCATCAATGCCGTTGATGCCTCGGGCGCCAACGCGCACATGTCATCGGTCGGCATCTGCGCCCTGCTCACCCGCATGGGCTATGCTTCGATCCTGCAGATTTCCTGCCGCGACAAGAACCGCATTGCCATCCAGGGCGATGTTCTCGGTGCTTCCGCCATGGGTGTGCAAAACGTGCTCTGCCTGACCGGTGATGGCGTGCAGGCCGGTGACCAGCCCGGCGCCAAGCCGGTGTTCGATCTCGACAGCATGTCGCTCTTGGAAACCATCCGGATCATGCGCGACAACTCGAAATTCCTTTCCGGCCGCAAGCTCACCAGCCCGCCAACGGTGTTTCTTGGCGCTGCCATCAACCCCTTCGCCCCGCCGCATGACTTTCGCCCGCACCGTCTCGCCAAGAAGATCGCCGCGGGCGCGCAGTTCGTCCAGAGCCAGTATTGCTACGACGTGCCGATGTTCAGGAAATACATGCAGCAGGTCCGCGACTTGGGGCTCGACAAGGAGTGCTTCATCATGTGCGGCGTCGGCCCGCTGGCCTCGGCGCGGACCGCGAAATGGATGCGCTCCAATGTCCCCGGCGTGCACATCCCCGATGACATCATCAAGCGACTGGAAGGGGCCGAGGACCAGAAGCAGGAAGGCAAGCGGCTCTGCATCGACATCATCAACGAGGTCAAGGAAATCGAAGGCGTGTCGGGCATTCACGTCATGGCCTATCGCCAGGAAGAGTTTGTCGCCGAGATCGTGCATGATTCCGGCGTCCTCAAGGGCCGCAGGCCATGGCGCAAGGAACCCAACCCCGTTGACCAGATGGTGGCCGAGCGCCTTGAGGAAATCCTCGACGAGCCAAAGCACATGTTGCATGAAATGGCCGGGGCAGCAGGTGACAGCGACATACAGGAATGAGCCCTGAGACTTGCACTCGCCGCCAAATCGCTATAACGATATAAACAAATCTTTATGTCTTCACGCAAGGACCGAACATGACCCGTACCATCGTCGCCTCCGCCACAAAAGAAGTGATCATCGGTTTTGATCAGCCTTTCTGCGTGATCGGCGAACGCATCAATCCGACCGGACGCAAGAAGCTCGCAGCCGAGATGATCGAAGGCAATTTCGAGACCGTCATCAAGGACGCGCTGGAACAGGTCGCAGCCGGTGCCACCATGCTCGATGTCAATGCAGGCGTCACCTCCGTCAACCCCAACGAAACCGAACCGGGTCTGCTGGTCCAGACCATGGAAATCGTCCAGGGTCTGGTCGATGTGCCGCTGTCCATCGACAGTTCGGTGACCGCTGCCATCGAAGCCGCCCTGAAGATCGCCAAGGGCCGCCCTCTGGTCAATTCCGTCACCGGCGAACTGGAGAAGCTCGAAGCCATCCTGCCGCTGTGCAAGAAATACGACGTGCCCGTGGTAGCGATCTCCAACGACGAGACCGGCATCTCCGAAGACCCCGACGTCCGTTTTGCCGTCGCCAAGAAGATTGTCGAGCATGCCGCCGATTACGGCATCAAGCCGCACGACATCGTGGTCGATCCGCTGGTCATGCCGATCGGCGCCATGGGCACCGCCGGCCAGCAGGTGTTCGCGTTGCTGCACCGCCTGCGCAACGAACTCAAGGTCAACACCACCTGTGGCCTGTCCAACATCTCCTTTGGCCTGCCCCACCGCCACGGCATCAATGCCGGCTTCATCCCGATGGTCATCGGCGCCGGCATGACCAGCGCCATCATGAACCCCTGCCGTCCGCAGGAAATGGAAGCCGTTCGCGCCGCCAATGTGCTCAAGGGCAACGACGCCAACTGCATGAACTGGATCAAGACCTACAAGGACTACCAGCCCCATGCCGCCGGCTCCGCCCCTGCCCCGCAGTCCGCAGCCCCCTCCGGTGACGGCGGAAGCGGCGGTCGCCGCCGCGGCGGACGCGCCGGCCGCTCCGGGGGAGCGTGATAAACCACTGGAGCATGAATCTGGAAAACCGCTGCTTCCTACTTGCGATTGCACAGGGTTGCCCCCCACTCCCTCATCCTGAGGTGCGAGCCCCGCAGGGGCGAGCCTCGAAGGGCGAGAGTGTGGGCCATTGGATGCTACGGCTTTTCAACCAGATGCCCGCGCCGCGAAAGCTTGGGCAGTCCTTCATAGTTCAAGGCAATGAGGGCTTCCTTCTTTCGCCTCGACCATCCCTTGATTTGCCGCTCGCGCGCAATCGCATCGGTCACAAGGTCGTAGGTCTCGGTAAACACCAGTTCAACCGGCCGCCGCTTGGCCGTATAGCTGGTTTCGCTCGGCAGGTTGTTATGCTCCCATACACGGGCCTCAACCGCCTGCTTGGTCAGTCCGGTGCAATAGCTCCCGTCCGCGCAGCGCAGAATGTAAACAGTTGCCTCGACCATCCTGCCCCTCCCCCTTCGAGGCTCCCATTCGCTTTGCTCATGCTCGCACCTCAGGATGAGGGTCAGGATAATGCAGAGCGCTACAATCGCAAAATGGTGACTCAATGACCGAACACCTCGTCCTGTTCATGCCGTCGGGAAAGCGCGGACGCTTTGCCACCGACACGCCTGTCCTCGAAGCCGCCCGGCAGCTGGGCGTGCATGTGGAGAGCGTCTGCGGCGGCCGTGGCATCTGCGGACGCTGCCAGGTTGACGTGCAGGAAGGCGTGTTTGCCAAGCACGGCATCACCTCGTCCAACGAGCACATCTCGCCCTTCGGCGGCAACGAGGTGCGCTATGCCGAAAAGCGCGACCTCAAAGCCGGCCGCAGGCTGTCCTGCTCGGCGAAGATCCTCGGTGATCTCGTCATCGACATCCCGCAGGACGCCGTGGTCAACGCGCAAGTTGTGCGCAAGGATTCCGATGGTCGCCTGATCGAGCGCAACCCGGCGGTGCAGATGTGTTATGTCGAGGTCGAGGAGCCCGACATGCACAAACCGCTCGGCGATCTCGACCGGCTGCTGGCAGCGGTCGAGGCCGACTGGGGCTTCAAGCACCTGGCAATCGACACCTATCTGCTCGGAGAGGTCCAGAAGATCCTGCGCGCGGGCGACTGGAAGGTCACCGCCGCGGTCCACGAGCCGGTCGAGGGCGGGCCCGCAACGCTGGTCGCGCTTTATCCCGGTCTCAAGAACGAAGCCTATGGCATCGCTTGCGATATCGGCTCCACCACCATCGCAATGCACCTGTCGTCGCTGCTCTCAGGCCGCACGCTGGCCTCTTCCGGCACCTCGAACCCGCAGATCCGCTTCGGCGAGGATCTGATGAGCCGCGTCTCCTACGTGATGATGAACCCCGAAGGCCGTGAGGGCATGACAAAGGCCGTGCGCGAAGCCATCAACGGGCTGATCGACAAGGTCTGCGCCCAGGGCGAGATCGAGCGCGGCGACATTCTCGATGCCGTCTTTGTCGGCAACCCGATCATGCACCACCTGTTCCTCGGCATTGATCCGACCGAGCTCGGCGGCGCGCCTTTCGCGCTGGCCGTCTCCGGCGCGGTCAATGTCAAATCCTCAGAGATCGATCTTCCGCTCAATCCCGGTGCCCGGGTCTACATGCTGCCCTGCATTGCCGGCCATGTCGGCGCCGATGCCGCGGCCGCCACGCTCACCGAAGGCCCGCACCGCCAGGACGAGATGATGCTGCTGGTCGATGTCGGCACCAATGCCGAAATCGTGCTCGGCAATGCCACCCGCACGGTCGCAGCCTCCTCGCCCACCGGCCCGGCCTTTGAAGGTGCGGAAATTTCCTGCGGCCAGCGCGCAGCCCCAGGCGCCATCGAACGCATCCGCATCGACCCGGAAACGCTTGAGCCGCGCTACCGTGTTATCGGCATTGAGCAATGGTCCGATGAACCCGGCTTTGATGAAGCCGCGCAGAAGGTCGGCGTCACCGGCGTCTGCGGCTCCGGCATCATCGAGATCATCGCCGAGATGTATCTCGCCGGCATCATCACCGAGGACGGCGTCATCAACGGCGGCCTGGCAGCCAAAAGCCCGCGCATCACCACCAATGGCCGCACCTTCTCCTATCTGCTGCGCGACGGCGAACAGAAGCTGATGGTCACCCAGACCGATGTCCGCGCCATCCAGCTCGCCAAGGCGGCACTCTATGCCGGCGTCAAGCTGCTGATGGACAAGCAGAACATCGACCATGTCGACCGCATCGGCCTTGCCGGCGCTTTCGGCTCCTTCATCGACCCGAAATACGCGCTCGTGCTTGGCCTGGTGCCCGATTGCGATCTGGAAAAGGTCAAGGCGGTCGGCAATGCCGCGGGCACCGGTGCCCGCATGGCGCTGCTCAACCGCGCTCACCGTCGCGAGATCGAACAGACGGTCACCCGCATCGAGAAGATCGAAACCGCGCTGGAACCGAAATTCCAGGATCACTTCGTCAACGCCATGGCCTTCCCCAACAAGGTGGACGCCTTCCCGAAACTCACCGAAGTGGTCAAGCTGCCCGAACGCTCCAAGGACACCGATGCAGCCGACGGCATCGAACCCGGTGCCGGACGGCGGCGCGGCGGTCGGCGCAACCGCGGCTGAACCACGCCCGGTAACCTTGGCAAACCGATGTCATGATCCGCGCAGGCGATCCACGGTGACAAGCGCCAGTTCCGTCGCCGCCCGGGTGTCGGATGCCAGCGACAGGAAATGGCATCCGGTCCCCAGCTGCATCATGTTCGGGCTGAGAAACAAGACACCGGAGCCAAGATCCGGCAGCGGTGCGACATCGGCGAATTCCCGCACAGCATCCGCAAAATCCAGTGCCCGGAATCTGCCCTTGTCGCTCTGCACGATGGTATAGCGCGGTTGATCGCCTGGTCTCGGCAAGCGGTGAACCAGCGACATCGGAATCGAGGCTCCGCCCCAGCGGCCGTTGCATTCGATCCAGTGAACTGCGCCCGCCTCAATGTCCGGGCCGGTGACAATCGCGTCGAAACTGCAGCGCCCGAAATAGCCCAATTGCTGAAACAGGGTCGCGAGCTGAAGCGCGCCGGACGTCAATGTGTTTTCAATCTCCGGCGGGAGATCGGCAAGAACCGCACCGGAAAAGCTCGCCTGTTCGCCGTGCAGCAATTGTTCGAAAATCTCCTCGACAAGCGGCGGCCCGTCCTCCGGAGCGGGAATCCAGATCTGGACCGACGGACTGGTCAGGACATTGGCATCCCAGACTTCGACCAGTATTGGAAACACTGGCGGACGATCATCGGAGGACAGGACATGCATGAGGTAGCGATTGAGCGCGGCTGGTTTCAAGCCCCTGACATCCTCTGACTTGACCGGAAAATTCCCTGCCGATCCGGCGCTGTCCGGCACCTTGATGACCAGCCGGTCCCACTCGCGCGCCAGTTCGCCGACGTGCCGCGTCAGGGCGGATTTGGAATAGGCTACCCGCTTGGGTGGGATGGCCCCGGTTCCGAGCAGCTTCTGCGCCACTTCGCCGAACCAGAGTTTGTTGTTGGCGCGTCGTGACAGAAGGGGTGGCGGACCGGCGACAAACACATCCGCACCGGTCGCCTGATTCACCCGGGCCGCCAGCGCCCAGATCGTTCCGGTGGTGATGTAGGCTTGCAAGGTCACCGTGTCTTCACCCGCCAGTACATCGCACAGCTTGCTGAAGGCAACCGGATTGCGCAGGCAGATTGTCGGGGTCGCGCGGCGTGGCCGGGCCGCATCCGGATCGACATTCAGATAGCTGATGCCTGGTGCCCCCAGAAAACTGCGCTGATAGGCTTCGAAAGCCGGGCAATCCGCCCCTCCGATCACCACGACATCACGGTCCTGCGCCAGCCAGCCCAGGCGGTAGTCAAAACGCTTCCGGGTGTTAAGCCCCAACAGCGGGATTTCTGCGGTGTCTCCGAACCAGACCGAAGGCCCTGCGCCGATCCCCTTTCGCACGCCCGTCCCAAAAGGCGGCAAAACCCCAATCCTCGGATCGGACAACCGGATCTCGTCTGCAAGATCGGCAATGCGTCGCAGTATCCCGGGTGAGAGCGCGGAAACATGTCGGGGCCAGACTGACAAGGACTGCCTGCCGGAACCCGGTTCGTTTGAAGACGAACTCGATTTGCTGCGCCAGTTCATTTCCACATCCATCCCGCTCTGTAATTCCTAGCATGGAACCGGTCTTTCTCGCCCGCCTTGATATCGCTCAACGCATTCGCTGCCTTTGCGGTGTCTTATTCAGGCAAAGTCAGAGGGAGCCATTCGATGTGCCGGCTATATGCAATGAGCGCGAATGAACCCACCCGGGTCGAATGCAGCCTGGTGCATGCCCAGAATGCGCTGATGCAGCAAAGCGCGCAGGATGCCGAGGGTCTGGTTCACGGCCACGGCTGGGGTGTTGCCGATTACCGCGATGGCATGCCACTGATTGAAAAGCAGACATGGGCCGCGTTTCACGGCGAGCATTTCAAGAAAGCCGCCGCACGTGTCTATGCCCACACGGTTATCGCTCACGTGCGCCGCGCCACGGTGGGCGGAACCGCAATCGAAAACACGCATCCCTTTCACCACGGCAAATGGATTTTCGCACATAACGGCACGATCCCGCACTTCCTTGATGTCCGCGACCGGATGATGCCTGCGATCGATCCCATGTATCGCAATGACATCAAGGGCACGACGGACAGCGAGCATGTATTCTATTTTCTCCTCAGCCTTCGCCTGCACCATCCCGACAAGGGATTGCGCGAACTTGTGGCCATCGGGCTCAACCGTCTGATGCGCTGGTGCAGCGAAGTGGATCCCCAGGCCAGGATCGGCCTCAACATCGTCATGACCGACGGATCTGCACTTGTCGGATCACGTCTCGGCCGCACCCTGTGGCATCTGCGGCGGGAACAGATCCACACCTGCGACATCTGTGGCCGGCCGCATGTCCATCACCAGTCGGGCACCGATTACCGCGCCGTGGAAGTCGCCTCAGAGCCGATCACGGACGACTATTGGGAGGAATTTCCAGATGGCGTTGTCTATTCGGTCGACGAGGACTGCTATCTCCTGACCGAGCCGCTGGCGAGGTACGGAGCAGCCATATTGCCTCCGCCGGAGTAGACCCGGCAATCCACGCGGGGCTTTGAACCAAACCAGCCGCCCGGCTTGGTGCCTCGACGGCCCTGTCGGCTGACTTCGACAAATCGCCTTTACCCGAATCGAAGTTGCGTCTAGGCGTGATCAGTGACTTACCTGACACGATCACCGCTGTTTCTGGTCCTTGCCCTGTGGGCCGCCGGCCTCGGGGCCGCGGCGCAATTCGCCAAGATCGTGGTCATCTTTCCCGAACTGCAGGCCCATTATGGCGAAACCGGCGCGGCCTCGGGCTACCTCGTCTCGCTGATCTCGTTTGTCGGCATGGTGCTCGGCCTCGTCGCAGGCGTCATCGCCATGCAGATCGGTTTGCGCAGGCTGCTGATCATCGGCCTGAGCCTCGGAGCGCTGATTTCCGCCTGGCAATCGACAATGCCAGGCTTCGAAATGATGATGCTGAGCCGCCTTTTCGAAGGGCTGTCTCATCTGGCGATCGTGGTCTCGGCGCCGACCCTGATTTCCCAGTTTGCCACCCAGCGTCACCAGGGCGCGGCTCTCACCCTTTGGGGAACCTTCTTCGGCGTGGCTTTTGCGGTGGTCGCTCTCGCAGCACCTCCGCTGGTTGAAGCCCATGGTCTGGGTTCACTGACGTTTGTCCACGCTGTCTACATGGCCGGCTTTGCGCTGCTGGTGAGCCTTGTTCTGCCCGCCTCGGACCGCGCCGCTGCGCCCGCATGGCCGTCTCTGGGTGAGATCGCGCGGCGGCACCTCACCGTTTACGCGTCACCCTTCATTGCGGCACCGGCTCTGGGCTGGCTGTTTTACACCCTGACATTTGTCTCGCTGCTGGCGATCCTGCCCGCGATGGTCGATCCATCGCAGCGCGCCATGGTAACAGCCGCGATGCCGCTTGCCAGCATTGCCTCGTCGCTGACACTGGGAACCTGGCTGCTCCGCCGCTTGCAGGCCGTTCAGGTTATCCTCATCGGGTTCGCGCTCGCCATCTGCCTGGCCCTGGCCCTGATCGCCCTCGGCGTCAGCGCATGGCTTGCAATTGCCTTGTTTGCAAGCCTTGGGCTTGTCCAGGGCGCCAGCTTTGCAGCTGTCCCCCAGCTCAATCCCGGTCTGCCCGAGCGGGCGCTCGCCAATGGCGGGCTGGCGCAGATGGGAAATATCGGCAATGGCCTGGGCACCCCCATGGCCCTTGCGATCCTGACCCTGGGCAGCGGCCTCGGCCTTCCGCTGTTCCTGATCATCAGCTACGCCGCAGCCATTGCCACGCATCTGGCGCTCGGGCGCATGAGAAAGGCGAGCCCCGGGGTTTGAACCCCGCAGCGCGGCGACAGCTTATGGGTTCTTATTCCGGCCAGATATATTTGCCGCGTGCCCAGCCAAGTTCGGCGTCATTGGTCATCACCTGGCACCAGACATAAGCCTTTTTCATCTGTGCATATTTCCAGCCGGTGCTTTCATAGCCGTCGATCCGGAAAGAGACATTGGTGACGATGTTCTTGCAGCGCCCGGTCATGCTGATGCTTTCATCAAGCTCATAGGCGTCGATGATCTTCGATTGCACCGATGGCCATTTGCGGATGTTGAGCGCGTCGTCGGGTGCGATCGCGGTGATGGTGCCGGCGGTGAAGGCCGAAGACTGTGCCGGGATTGCGCTCGCCGCGACGGAGGCGGCGGCGAGCGCCAGGATGATGCGGATGGTTGCTGTCATGATCGTTTCTCCCCTTTGAGGCGCTCCTCAAATGCGCCGGTATCCCCAAGCTACCCGGTCGCATCTGGCCCGGTGCTGAACGCCATGTTCAGCCGGCATTCATCTCATCACACCACGCACCAGGGAATCCGGATCTAGATGTCGAAACTCCCGGTCTCGCCGAAACGCTCGAAACAGGCGCGGAAATGGTCGCTCAGCGCGCACACCTGGGGCGACGGGTCAGCCGCGACCTTGAGCAGCAACTGGTACTGCCCCGGCGCGGGCAACCCGCAATCCTCATCCAGGATCTGGACGTCGGGACCGACAAAGCTGCGCCCCAGCGGCGCGATCGCCAGATCAGCCAGGATCGCCGCCCGCTGGCCGGCCATGTGCGAGGTCATGAATGCCACCCGGTAGGAACGTCCGACCCGCTCAAGCGCCGACAACGCACTTTCGCGCCAGACACAGCCCTCGTCCCACATCGACACCGGCACCGGATCCATCAGGCATGCCTGCCCGCCCTTGGCGCCGGCCCAGACGATGTCATCCGTCATCACCACTTCTCCCGGCTCGGGCGTATGGTTCTTCATGCAGCTGACCAGCGCGATGTCGATATGGCCTGATGCAAACCGTTTCATCAGATTGGAGGATTGATCGACCACCACGTCGACAACCACCGAAGGGTGCGACTTCGCAAACAGCTTGAGCACACCCGGCAGCACCGCTTCGCCGTAGTCGGATGGAGATCCGATTCGCACCACGCCAGATACCTCTGAGGTGACGAAGCGCGAGATCGCCTCCCGGTTCAGCGCGATCAGCCGCCGCGCATAGCCAAGCAGCACCTCGCCGTCATGCGTCAGCGAGACATTTCGCGCATCACGCAGAAACACCGACACGCCTAGTTGCTCTTCAAGCCGCTTGATCTGCATCGAGACCGCCGATGGCGTTCGATAGATTCGCGCCGCCGCCGCCGTGAAGCTGCCAGTTTCGGCAATGGCCACAAAGCTGCGCAGGACATCAGGATCCAGCATCAGCAACGGATGATTGAGAGGTGCATTCATATCATTCAATTCCGTTGATCGTACAAGTCAATTCATTTCGTTTGATTGAATGATGCAACGGAGGGATGCTGTTGTCAATCCAGCAGGACTGGTCAACATCGAAACAGGAGACACCACGATGTTCGGTATCCTTAGCCTTGTTCGTTACGCCCGGCGCTTGCATGCCAACCGCGAGCGCGCCCGGATGGAGAAGATCTTTCTGGACCTTCCCGTCGAGCTTCAAAAAGACATCGGCTGGCCCGAGATCAGGGAAAACGCACCAACCATCCTGAGCCAGTCAGCTCAGTGCTGCAGCCCGGCCCAATGAAACCTGCGAGCCCATGTCGCAAGGCGAAAAAATTACGCTGCCATCCCCGTGACAAAGCGTGCATTTTATGGCCTGATCGCGACATGGGCCTCTGCGAGGCGCGCACGGGAAATTGGCCATGGCCTCACAGAACAAACACAAGCGTTCGATTGTCTTTTTCATGGTTCCGGACTTTTCCATGATCGCCTTCTCGATGGCGATCGAACCATTGCGCCTGGCCAATCGGATGCTGGGCTATGAGTGCTACAAGTGGCGGCTGACATCGCATGATGGTGAACCGGTACCCGCCTCCAACCAGGTTGTGGTCTCCGTCAACACGTCGCTGGCCGATGAGCGCCGCAGCCTCTCTGGCGAGAATCGGCCGACCATGGTCTTCGTCTGCTCGGGCGCAAATGTTGAAAGATTTCAGAACAAGTCGGTTCTGGCCTGGCTGCGCGAGGAACACAATCGCGGCGTTGCCGTCGGCGGACTGTGCACCGGCGCCCATATCCTCGCCCAGGCGGGACTGCTCTCAAACCGGCGCTGCGCCATTCACTGGGAAAACCTGCCAGGCTTTGCAGAAGCCTTCCCCAAGGCCAATGTGTATGCTGATCTTTATGAAATCGATGGCTCGATCCATACCTGCGCCGGCGGCACCGCGGCGCTCGACATGATGCTCAGCCTGATCGGGGAAGACCACGACGACACGCTGGTCAACCGTATCTGCGAAATGGCGCTGACCGACCGGGTCCGCAGCGCCCATGACCGCCAGCGACTGCCCTTGCGGGCCCGCCTCGGAGTTCAGAACGCAAAGGTGCTCTCGATCATCGAATTGATGGAAGCCAACCTGTCCGAACCGCTGTCGCTGATCGAGATCGCCGATGACGCGGGTCTCTCGCGGCGCCAGATCGAACGCCTGTTCCGCCAGGAAATGGGCCGCTCACCGGCTCGCTACTATCTGGAAATACGCCTCGACCGGGCCCGCCACCTGTTGATCCAGTCGCCGATGCCGGTTGTCGAAGTGGCTGTCGCCTGCGGCTTTGTCTCCGCGTCGCATTTCTCCAAGTGCTACCGCGAACTTTACAACCGCTCGCCGCAGCAGGAGCGCGCCGAGCGCAAGCAGTATCTCACCGCGGCCTGACAGGCGACTACCTGCCCGGTGTCAACCGGGCTTCGATCAGGCCGGCATTGCCATTGCCGGCGTGAAGGGGATTGCCGCCTTCTTCAGCGCTTCCATCTTCATCAGGATTCCGATGTTCTGCGCGATCCGGCACTGGAACTCTTCCTGCACGAACGGCCGGTACATGAAGTCACTTGCGCCTGCTTTCAGGAAGCTGGCCGACAGTTCCGGGTCATTGGAATTCGAAATACCGATGATCCGCAGCACATCATCGGAATAGTCGCGGCGCAGTTTGCGAGTCAGCTGATAACCGTCCATGTCGCCCATGTGGTAATCCGTCAGCACCAGCTTGATATCCGGATTTGCCGCGATTGCCTCCAAGGCTTCCTGCCCCGAGGCAGCTTCGACAATCTCGAATTTCTGCGCCAGCAGCATGGCCGAGAGGATGCTGCGCTGGGTCTTCGTGTCGTCGACCACCAGGATGCGGAAATCGCGGTTGGTGATGATCCGTCTGACCGCCGAGACAATCTCGTCGAACGCCCGGTCGGTATCCTTGATCACGTAATCCAGAACGTTTTTCTTGAGGATGCTCTCGCGCGTGTTGAAATCGAACTTGCCGGTAAAAACGATCGTTGGTAACTCGATGTCGAGCGCGTAATCCAGCGCCTCGCAATGCGGTGAATCAGGCAGGTTGAGATCGGTCACGGCGACAAAAAAGCCATGTTCGGCATCGCTTGCCGCATGCTTCATTTCCGCAAGCGAACTGCAGGTCACGACATCGACCCCCAGGTCGGTCTCGAACCTGAACTTGAGCGCCGAGGTGAACATCCGTGAATCTTCGACCAGAAGAACCCGCAACCGCTCGCCCGTTGCCGACAGGGCAGCTTGCCTTTCAATGTCATTCGAAGTCTTGGACATGTCAGCTACTCCATTGGTGCGCAGGCCAGCCACGGCTGCAAAATGACGCTGCTCGCGTTACGCGACCTTCGCCTTGGCGACATTTCCCATCGACCGCCGCGCGGACTTGATTTGATCAAGCGTGTCGAGATTCTGGTTCACACGGCAGTAGAATTCCTCGTCGACATAAGGCCGCAGCATGAAGTCGTTGCCGCCGGCCTTGAGGAAGCGCGCCGACAACAGCCGGTTGTCGGACGATGAGACCCCGATGATCCGCAGCTCGTGGCTGCCGCGAACGGATCGCAGACGCCGGGTGAGTTCGAAGCCATCCATGTCGGGCATGTTGTAATCGGTGATCACGAGGCCGATCTCGGGCGTCTTCTTCAGGATCGTCAACGCCTCGGCGCCGCTTTCAGCGGCACTGACATTGAAATTGAAGCGCTCGAGCCGGGTGCGCAGAAGCGCCCGCGCTGTCGGACTGTCATCGACAATGAGCACATGGTGCCGGTGATTGGTCAGGAACCGGCAGACGGACTCCTCAAGCATGTCGATGGCCAGCACGCTGTCCTTGATCACATAGTCGACGATGTCGCGGGCCAGGATGCCTTCGCGGGTCTTTTCGTGGAATGTCCCGGTGAAGACGATGATCGGTATCGACAGGCCTGCGAGATAGGCCAGGGCCTCGCCATTCTCTGCGCCGGGCAGATTGACGTTGGAGATGGCCAGCGTGATCGGGCGATCATTGTAATCATAGGCCAACTGCAGATCTTCGAAACTGCGACATATCTCGATGTCGATATCGAAGCTCTCCTTCAGTTTCTGACCAATCATGGAGGTGAAGACATTGGAGTCCTCCGCCACGATTATGCGGTGGTCACCAAGTGATCCACCCGAATATTGCATCCCTGAAAGCCCGATAAACATACATGCACCCCTTTGAATGGGCAGGCTAATCATGTCCGGATTGAATTTCGGTTAACACTTGAACTGATGATTTTTGGAATTCTGGGGCTTTTGCTCCGAAAACCCTCGCAATAGTGCCTTATTCGAACTACCGCGGCGTTACCGGCGAGTAATTCGGCCTTTTCGGGCCGGGTCAGGGAAGCGACAACACGAACCGGACTCTCCGGCCGAAGGCAATGGGCGAACTATGCTGCACCATGGCTACGGATCATCAAACATCCATTGCCGTTGCTGCCATATTTTCTCGCCGATCAGGCAATCATAACTGTCCGTTGACGGTCGCAGACCCTGCGTCGGGCCCGCCTGTGCCCGCACCACCTCGGCTTCGATCGCCGGCAGCCCTCCGATCTCCAGGATAAGCTTGCGCCGTATCGCTTCGGGAAACTGGTCCCAACTCGTCACCGGCACCAGAAAACTTCCCGGGCCACCGATCACGCATTCGGCGTAGTAGACATCGAGGTCGGGTATGTTGAAACCGCCATCGAAACCATCGCTGGTCATCAGCGGCAGCCCGTTGATGACGGCACGACTGGCCAGCGCCACCTCGCGCGCCTCCTCAACCGGCTGGCCCTGGTTGTTGGGGCCATCGCCGGAAATGTCGATCACCTTGCGAAAACCATCAAACGGCGCTGCGTCCAACAACTCGAGCGCATGCAGGATGGCCCCGGATATCGATGTCCGGCGCAGCCCGACCGGACTGGAGTTTCGAACCGCTTCCGAAAGCGCGTTCGCATCCGCGGCGGTCTCCACCAATGTCCAGTCGAACACCGTCCGGATTGAACTGTTGCCTGCCCATTCGAACATCGTCACCGCGATGCGACCATAGGCACCCTGCCCGATGGCACGGACGACATCGGGATGGTTGAGTGCTGCGGCGTAACCCTCACGCTGGATCGAAAGTTCACGTGGCGACATCGACCGGGATACATCGACCGCCAGCACCAGCGTCACATCCACCGGCTCCTGCGCTTGCGCGGCAGGTGACGAAATCAGCAAGCCCGCAGCCACTAGGGCCACCTTGATCCATCCTGTCATGAATTGATTCTAGCACGACGGAATGGAAGGCAGAACAGGATTTTCCCTTTGCCATGATTCAGCTGACAACCGGCTATACTCCAGAGAGCTGAACCGGTGCCCTCAACAGCCCCCAGCATCCCATGCGGTGCAATCCCCGCAAGCGGCAGCGCAGCCCGGGGAGAGCGACGCGGCCTCTGAGCAATACCGGGAGATCAGCTGCGCGGCTTGAGGTTCTCCGGATCGTACAGCGGCGTGTAGCCGACGGCTGCCACTTCGACCGGATAGGTCTCGCTGAAATACTCGACGTTGAGCTTGCGCCCCACTTGGCAATAATCCCACGGCAGATAGGCCAGCGCGATGTTCTTGCCGATGGTCGGACCATAGGCAATCGACGTGGTGTAGGACCGGCGACCGAGCGCGTCGACCAGCGTTGCGCCGGTTTCGGGATCCATCACCGGCAGGATGCCGACCGGATAACGCGCCACGCCCTCAGCATCGGCATTGTCGGTCATCACCAGCGTGCAAAGCATCGCCGGCTGGTGTTCACGCGCCTTGTATTCGAGATGCTTGTCCTTGCCGCGGAAATCGGCTTCCTTGACCTTCGGCCGCGCCAGGTCGGCTTCCAGCAGATTGTACTGTGTCAGAAGGTCGGCGTTCTGCAGCCGCAGGCTCTTTTCCATCCGCCGCGAATTGGCATAGGTTTCGACACCCACCGGCGTCACCCCGGTGGAACGCAGCGCATCCCAGACGGCCAGCCCGTCCTCGTATTTCATGTGCAGCTCCCAGCCCTGCTCGCCGACATAGGAAAGCCGGAACGCCGACACCGTCTTGCCGGCGATCTCGATCGGCTTGATCGCCGCAAAGGCAAAGTTCTCGACATCGAGACCGGCCGGATCAGCCACCACCTTCTTCAAGGTTTCACGCGCGTTCGGGCCCCAGATGCCGATAGTGGTGTAGTCCTCGCTGACATCGGTAATAGTGACGTCGTAGCCCTTGTCCTCGGCGATGCGGCGCATGTAGTGGAAGTCGCGTGGGCCCGCATCGGCGCCGTTGATCAGCCGGCAGCGGTCAGCCATGCGGATCACGGTAAAGTCGGCACGCACCATGCCCTCGTCATCGAGGAAGTGGGTGTAGATGCCCTTGCCGATCATGTTGTCGCCGCCGATCTTGGCCGCGCACAGCCACTCCATCATGGCGACGTGATCAGGCCCCTCGATGTCGACCATGTGAAAATGCGACAGGTTGATGATGCCGCAATCCTCTGAAAGCTGAAGATGCTCGGCATTCGAGACGCGCCAGAAATGGCGGTTGTCCCACTCGTTCTCCCGCGCCGGAACTTGGGAACCGAATTTCTCCAGCAGGTGCTCGTTCGACGCATAGCCATGCGCCCGCTCCCAGCCACCCAGTTCCATGAAATGACCGCCAAGCTCGACTTCGCGCTCGTAAAACGGCGAGCGCTTGACGCCACGGCTCTTGGCATAAGGTTCGCGCGGATGGATCGCCGGGAAATAGATCTTCTGCGCCGCCTCGTAGCAGCGGTTTTCGATGAACTCCTCGGTCATCTGGTGCGGGTAGAACCGTGCATAGTCGATCGAGTTGTGATCAATCTCGGTGCGACCATCGGTCATCCAGTCGGCAATCAGCTTGCCGTAGCCGGGACCGTCCTTGACCCAGATGGCGACGCAATACCACAGGCCGCGCACCTTCTGGCTTTCGCCGCAGGACGCGCCACCGGCGGCAGACACCTGCAACAGCCCGTTGAAGGAATGGCTTTCATTGTAGCCCAGCTCGCCCAGGATCGGGGTCAGTTCCATGGCGCGCTCAAGTGGCTCGATGATCTGCTCCATGTCGAGATCGCGCTGCGACGGCGAGAGCCGGGCCTCGTTCTTCTCCAGAATGTCGCGCGGGTGGCACAGCCGCGGCTCGTCGGTCTCGTAATAGCCCCACTCGATCTGCCCGCCTTCGGCGGTTGTCGGGTCGCCGGTGTCGCGCATATAGGCCGAGTTGCCCTGGTCGCGCATCAGCGGCCAGCCGATGTCCTTGCCGGTGCCCTCGAACTCCTTGTACGGGCCGAAAAATGTCAGCGGATGGTCGACCGGCATCACCGGCAGGTCCTCGCCCACCATCTCGGCAATCTGGCGGCCCCAGATCCCGGCGCAGACGACGACATGATCCGCCATGATGGTGCCGCGATGGGTGACGACGCCCTTGATCCGCCCACCCTCGACGATCAGCGATTGCGCCGGCGTGTTGGCAAAAACCTTCAGTTTGCCAGTCTTCTCGGCCGCATCGACAAGTTTGCCGGCGACAGTCTGAGAGCGTGGAATGACGAGGCCGGCATCCGGATCCCATAGGGCGCCTGCGACCATCTCTTGCTCGACCAGCGGAAACTTCTCTTTGACTTCTTCTGGGCCGATGAAGCTGGCACGTGTGCCAAACGCCTTGCCGGAGGAAATCTTGCGCTTGACCTCTTCCATCCAGGCATCGTCGCCGGCGCGGACGATCTCGAGACCGCCAATGCGGGCGTAGTGCCCCATCTTCTCGAAGAAATCGATCGAGTACTGCGTTGTCCAGACCGAGAGATAGTCGTGGGACGTCGTGTAGCAGAAGTCAGACGCATGCGCCGTCGAGCCGATATCGGTCGGCACGCCCGACTTGTCGATTCCGACGATGTCGTCCCACCCGCGCTCGATCAGATGATGCGCGATGGAAGCGCCGACAATGCCTCCCACACCGATGATGACGACCTTTGCCTGCTTCGGGAATTCTGCCATTGTCTCAACCCTGATTGCGCTTTGAGCAGAATTTAGAATCTGCCGCCGCAAAACCAGAGCCTGTCTACGACATTATCACCGTGCAGGACGACCAGCGACGATTGGTCCCGCACTGCCTCGGCCGCGCATGGCTGTCACGGCATAGCGCGCCAAGCCTGGCCGCTACACGGGTGAGCAGCGCTGATCCAGGGCCTCAGCAAGCTCCCCGATCCGGTTTTCGGAAAACACCTCTATGCCGTTTTGCGACAGGATCTCCGCCACCACGCCGGAGCCCGCGCGTGTAATGCCGTCGAAGCGCCCGCTGTAGACGAACGACGTGCCGCAGGACGGGCTGCCATCGGTCAAAAGCGCAAACCGGCATCCCTCCGCCTGCGCCGTTTCCAGCGCAATCTTCGCCCCCAACCGGAACGTTCCTGTCACGTCCGCTCCGGTATCCTCGAAAATCCGGGCCTCGCCGGCAAGCACGTCACCACCCAGCAGCCCGGGTTCGATTTCCGCAGGCGGTCGGGGCGTCGGAAAACCGGCAGCAACTTCCGGGCAAAGCGGCACGATCCGCCCCTGCTCGCGCCAAAGCGCGATCAGCGAATGCTCGACCAGACGATCGGAGCCATTGTAGCGCACAGGGCTGCCGAGCAGGCATGCGGAGACGAGAATCTTGTCCATCGGTCACCAATGGCCGCTGACGTGGTTTCATGCAAACAAAAATCAGGCGTCAGTCATCCCAAGGGACAACCGGCGCAGAGGTGTCAGATCGTCTTGATCACTTGATGACGGCAGAGCCGTTGATGATGGTGATCGTCTCGCTCCCGCTCAGGGTCTCGCGATCGCCCGACGGCATGGTGACAAAGCACCCGGCCGGACAGAAACTGACGGTGGCGCCGGCATCGACAACCATTTCGATCTTGTCGCTGCCTTCGGTGACGATCAGGATCTGGGATTGCTGATCCTGGTTGGTGACGCTGGCAGCCGACGCACCGGCGATCATCAGGGAACTCATTGCGAATGCAAAAACAACTGTCTTCATCGCGTTTCGGCGCTTGGGTCGCCGCTCCATGTTGCAAGGTCGGACCGCCATTGGCCCGATTTGGACCGAGGTATAGCGGTTGCAAACTGAATGCAGTCTGAACGGATCCGGATCACTTGTCACCATCTCCGGCACCGCCATCATCATCCATCGAATCATGGACCGCCTTGCCCGGTGTGGCGCGCCGTCTGGGTTTGCGCGGCGCGGGCTTTTCCGCTTCGCCAGCTTCGAGCGTGCTGGCTTTCGAGCCGGCAATCTTCTCGCGAACCGCAGCAACGACTTCATCGTCCTCGCCGAACTTGATGTTCAGATCACGCTGCGGGAACGGGATTTCGATGCCCTCTTCCTTCAGCCGCTCGAAGATCTGCAAGCGCAGATCGGTGCGCACCGACAGGCCGTTGAGCACGTCGGCGATGTGCGCCTTGACCTCGAAATCAAGTGAGGAATCGCCAAATCCGACGAAGTGCACCGACGGCTCGGGGTAGTTGAGAACAAGTTCGTGGCCGCGGGTAATTTCACCCAGGATCTCGATCACCCTGCGCGGATCAGCATCGTAACTCACCCCCACCGGCACATCGACGCGGCCAAGCGAATTGCGATGGTTCCAGTTGCCCACAGGCGCATTGATCAGCTCCGAATTCGGCACGATGATCGACTGGCGGCTGAAGGTCTCGATCTCGGTCGCCCGCACCGAGATCTTCTTCACGAACCCTTCGGTCGAGCCGGTCACCACCCAGTCACCCACCTTGAACGGCCGCTCGGCAAGCAGGATCAGGCCCGAGACGAAATTGCTGACGATGTTCTGGAGCCCGAAGCCGATGCCGAGCGACAGCGCGCCGGCGACTAGGGCGAGGCTCGAAAGATCGATGCCCGCCGCCGATATGCCGATCAGCCCGGCAATCGCAACGCCGAGATAGCCGACACCGGTCTTGATCGAGTTGCGCACCCCCGCATCCATCCGCCCGCGTGACATCACGCTGCCGTCGAGCCAGCGCTGGAACCAGCGGGTCACCACCAGCCCGAGCAGGAACAACAGAATGCCGAAGAAGATGCCGACGATGGAAATGGTAATGCCGCCGATCCGGATTTCTGTCAGGAACCGGTAGAACCAGATCTCGATATCCTGGATCTGGAAGCCCCATGACAGCAGGATCAGGGGTACGCCAAACAGCAGCACGGCGAGACTGATCAGCAGCCCCGCACCCAGGCCCGAGCGGTCAAGCGCATCGGTCCCGAGCGCGAAACGGGTTTCGATGCGCCGACCAATGGCCGTCTGGGCAAAGGCGCCGGGTTCCGAAATGGCCCTGCCCGACAGGTAACCGATATACATCGTTGTCAGCACCGCGCCGGTCACCACGATCTGCGTCGCGGCAAAACGGGCAAATCCGACATATCCGAGCGCAACGGTCGCCAACAGGCCGACACCGGCAGCCACCAGTGTTGCAGAAATGAATCGCGGCCATGGCTGTCCCGGATCGGCCGGGTCACCGGAGGCCGCGACCATCGGCTTGCCCAGTGCCATGCCGATCAGGATCAGCGCAATCAGCACCACCGCGATGATCCCCTTGAACACCGTCAGCACCACCGGAGATCCGAGCGACTGGCTGACCTGGTCTCCGACAAAATCAAGGCCGTTGACAATCACCATGGCCAGCACCAGCAGATAGAGCATGCGTGCGCCACCATTGGAGACGTTGACCAGACGCCATGCAGCCATCCGCGGCGCCAGTATTCCGCGCGCCAGCTTGGCCACGAAGAAGATGGCGACCAGGATCATCAACACGCTGATGATGACCGGCTCGACATCCGCGCGCAGGATCGAGAAGCTCTGCGCCAGCACGAAAACCGTCACCGCCAGCACGGTCATACCAGCCGTCGGGATCACCGTAGACCAGAACGCCACCGACAGGCGGCTTGTATAGGGAGGGTCCTCAGCCTCCGGGTCGCGTTCGATCAACCCGCCAAACAACCGGTAGGCGCCCGACATGAACACCAGCGCAGCCAACAGCGAGAAGAACAGCCAGCCAAGCAGGGCCTGGGATTTGAAGGCCCAGACGAAATTGACCCACGACCCGAAGGTACGGACCGCGTCATCCGCCTCATCACCCATGGTGCTGATCGCCTGCGACAGCATCGCCGGCCCGATCTCGGTTCTCTTGAACAGCGTCGTGGTGAACAGCTCGCGGCGCGCTTCGGTGATCCGGTCACCGAGCTGGCTGGCTGCCACCGAGACCGATTCCGCCCTGCCCGTCATGGCGTTGATCTTGGCACGCTCCGCGGTCAGGCGGCTGCGTTCGGCCGTAACCAGTTCCGGCTCTTCCGGCTCCCCTTCCGCCGGCACCGGCCCCAACTGGTCGATCCGCGCCTTGATCTCGGTCAGCCTCGGACGCAACGACACGCCGATGTCGAGCATGCTGCGCGCCAGTGCCTCGGCATCCAGCTTCAGATCGACCAGCGAGGTGTCATTGCCCGAATTGTCTTCGACCTTTTTGGCCAGATCCCCAATTCTGGCTTCCGCTTCCGACAGCTGCTCCTCGGCCTCCACGATCGCGGGGGAAACCACCGGCTCCGCAGGCGCCGCCGCGGGGGCTTCCGACGCAGGAGCTGCTGCTGCAGGCTCGGGGCCAGGCTGTGTTTCACCGACCGTTGCCGGGCTTTCAGATTGCGGGGCACTGTCGGGAGCAACCGTCTGCGCGCTGCCGGAGGCGACGGGTGACGCCAGCATGAGCGCGGCAACAACCGCCGCTTTCAACCAATCAAAACGCATCAAAGCCCTGTCCAGTTAGATCTTCTGACATCATCCATAGCAGGATGGCGATGCTTCTCAAACGCTATCGGCCGCATCGGCTCACCTAGGTGATCTGCACCATGGCCTGTCAGCAGCTTGGAAGAAGTTCAGAACCCTGCGCCAGGCGTGGCGAGATAGGCCTTTTCTTCCGCCGTCGAGGCCCGCCCGAGGATCGGGTTGCGATGCGGAAACCGGCCATAACGCGCGATGATGTCATGGTGCTGATTGGCGTAATCGAGATAGTTGGCGTTGCCCAGCGCCTCGAACAGCGCCACGCAGCGCTCCTGCTCGGCAATGTCCTCGGCATGCTCGAACGGCATGTAGAAGAAGATCCGCCGGTCTTCGGCAATCGCCTTGTCGGCACCGACCGCCAAGGCTGCCTTGGCCTCCTTCAGCGCCAGCCCATCCGTGGCGAAGGCGAGCGGTGACCCGCGATAGATGTTGCGGGGGAACTGGTCGAACACGATGATCAGCGCAAGTCGCGCCTCAGGCGTCGCCCGCCATTCGTCGCAGACGCCGCGCGACAGCGCCAGATGCAGGCCGGAAAACCGGTCGGTGATGCTGGCGTCGATGTCATCGCTCTTGACGAACCAGTCCTTCGGCGTGAGCTCGTTGAACCAGAAATTCAGAACTGTTTCGGGAGTCTCGGTCATGGAAATTCCTGTTCTGTGTGCTGCGTTCATATGTGGTGGGGAGAGTGGGCGTGCAAGGTCACCCAAACCGTGCCGGATTACCACCCGGCAAATTTGAGGGCCCGGCAGACGCTGATATTCAGGCAGCGTCTGCTTCAGCCGTCAGTCGCACCAGGCTGACGCCATCGGCCACCTGCGCGCCGGTGCTCACCAGCACCTCGGCCACCACGCCATCGCGCGGCGCCGCCAGTGTCATTTCCATTTTCATGGCTTCCATGATCACCATCGGCTCGCCGGATTTCACCTCCTGGCCCTCGCTCACAAGCACCTGCTTGACGATGCCCGGCATCATCGACACCACCTGGTCGCCGCCTGCCGCCAGATCGTCGGAACGCGTGCCCCTGGGCTTGACGAAGCGGTAGGTCAGGCCTTCATGAAACACCGCCACTTCCGTGCCGTTCTGCACCAGCCTGCAGCGTTTGCTGACCCCGTCGGCACTGAAGCTCCAGTCGTCGCCGGCTCGCCGCACCGCCTTGAGCCGCATCTCCCCGGCAGCAAGCCCTTCGCCCGCCACGCGCCAGTCCGAGGCGGCCTCCCGCTCTACCGTGAAGCCGCGGCTTTGTCCATCGATCTCCAGCGACACCGTGCGCCGGGGCGCGCCCCAGATCTCGAACGGGCCGATGCTTGCCACCGACGCCGGCGGCTCCGTGCCCGACCCAACCATGCCCGACGCAGCAAGCACCGCCAGTGCGGCAATCGCCTCCGGCGCCGTGACGCGCTCGGTCAGGCTGGCAATGTTACGGTCGATCAGCCCGGTATCGAGCCGGCCGGCGGCAAAATCCGCGTCCCGGCACAGCCGGGTCAAAAAGGCCGTGTTGGTCACGGTTCCGGCAATCTCGGTGCGGCCGAGCGCACCGGCCAACTTGCCGAGCGCTTCGGCCCGCGTCGTGCCATGCGCGATCACCTTGGCAATCATCGGGTCGTAGAAAGGCGTGATCTCGTCACCGGCCCTCACCCCGGCATCCACCCGGATGTCGCCCTCGGGAAACTGCAGATGCATCAACCGGCCGACGGCGGGAAGGAACCCCTTTTCCGCATCCTCGGCATAGATCCGCGCTTCCACCGCATGGCCGTTGATCGAAAGCTGATCCTGGGCAAGCGGCAGGGTCTCGCCGCCGGCCACACGGATCTGCCATTCAACCAGATCAAGACCGGTGATCAGCTCGGTCACCGGATGCTCGACCTGCAGCCGCGTGTTCATTTCCATGAACCAGAACTTGTCGGCCTTAAGCCCTTCACTGGCGTCGACGATGAACTCCACCGTGCCCGCGCCGGAATAGTTGATCGCCCTGGCCGCCTGCACCGCAGCCGCGCCCATCGCTTCGCGCATGTCTTCGGGCATGTCAGGCGCCGGCGCTTCCTCGATCACCTTCTGGTGCCGCCGTTGCGCCGAGCAGTCGCGCTCGAACAGATGCACCACATTGCCGTGACTATCGCCAAACACCTGGATTTCTATGTGCCGCGGCGTCGCGACATATTTCTCCACCAGCACCCGGTCATCGCCGAACGAGGCCTTGGCCTCGCGCCGCGCGGAAGACAGCGCAGCCGGGAAATCCTCCTGCCGCTCGACCTTGCGCATGCCCTTGCCGCCGCCTCCGGCGCGCGCCTTGATCAGCACCGGAAAGCCGATCTCGTTGGCCTTGCCCGCCAGCACCACCAGTTCCTGCGCCTCGCCGTGATAGCCCGGCACCACCGGCACACTGGCCTTTTCCATCAGCGCCTTGGCCGCATCCTTCAGCCCCATCGCCCGGATCGCCTTGGCCGACGGCCCGATGAAGATCAGCCCGGCCTTCTCCACCCGCTCGACAAAATCCGGGTTCTCCGACAGGAACCCGTAGCCGGGATGGATTGCATCCGCTCCGGTCCGCTTGGCCGCTTCGAGAATGGCGTCGATCCTGAGATAGCTCTCCGACGCCTGCGCCGGCCCGATCAGCACCGCCTCATCGGCCATCTCGACATGCAGCGCTTGGCGATCAGCCTCGGAATAGACCGCCACCGTGGCAATCCCCGTTTTCCGCGCCGTGCGAATGATCCGGCAAGCAATCTCGCCCCGGTTGGCGATGAGGATCTTGGTGATGGTGTTCATGTCGGCTCCTCCTCGGCGAAATCTTCAACGACTTCGAACCGCTCATAGATAAGGATCATGTCGGGATCGAATGAACCCTGGCGCTGGTAGTAGGCGCGATAGCCCCTGCGCCAGTCCTCCAGATCGTCAAATTCGCCCTGCGCCGGAACGCGGCTCTCGTCCATCTGCGAATAGCTGATCTTCTCAAGGCTCAGTGTTCGCGTCGCCAGCGCAGGATCGCCGCTCCAGTCAAGCGCTATGTCGATGCGCCCAACCTCTGGATAGGACTCCGGGTCGTCTTCAAATTCGTCGGGCGTCGCGCAGGTCGCCGTCTTCCGGCCCGATCGCATCAATTCGATGATCTCGCGGTTCAACTTTTCCCCGTCGCCAGGTCGATAGGTCTGCGCCCCGGGGAAGCGCTTCAGGGCCTGCTCAAGCATCAAGGCCATGCAGTCCTCCATCACATCCTGAACACGCCGAACTTCGTGTCCTCCACCGGCGCATTCAGCGCCGCCGACAGGCTCAATGCCAGGATCTCACGTGATTTCAGCGGATTGATGATGCCATCATCCCACAGCCGAGCCGAGGCGTAGAGCGGATGGCTTTGCGTCTCGAACATCTCGATCGTCGGGCGCTTGAACTCGGCCTCCTCGTCGGCTGACCATTCCCCGCCCTTGCGCTCTATGGCGTCGCGCTTGACGGTCGCGAGCACGCCGGCTGCCTGTTCGCCGCCCATCACCGAGATCCGGCTGTTGGGCCAGGTCCACAGGAAGCGTGGGCTGTAAGCCCGGCCGCACATGCCGTAATTGCCGGCGCCGAACGAGCCGCCGACGATCATGGTGATCTTCGGCACCTGCGTCGTCGCCACGGCGGTCACCATCTTGGCGCCGTCCTTGGCGATGCCGCCGGCTTCGTATTTCTGGCCGACCATGAAGCCGGTGATGTTCTGCAGAAACACCAGCGGGATCTTGCGCTGCGAGCACAGCTCGATGAAATGCGCCGCCTTCACCGCACTTTCGGAAAACAGCACCCCATTGTTGGCGACGATACCGACAGGCATGCCCATCACATGGGCGAAGCCGCAGACGATGGTGGTGCCGTAGCGCGCCTTGAACTCGTCGAACCGCGATCCGTCGACGATGCGGGCAATCACCTCGCGGATATCGTAGGGCTGGCGCGTGTCGGCGGGAATGATGCCGGCAATCTCGGCCGGATCGTAGAGCGGGTCTTCCGTCGGCAGGCAGTCCATCTGGCATAGCCCCGCCCTGCCCCGGGCATTGAGGTTGGCCACCGCCTGTCGCGCCAGTTCCAGCGCATGGGCGTCATTGTCGGCCAGGTGGTCGGCCACGCCCGAAAGCCGCGTATGCACATCGCCGCCACCCAGATCCTCGGCGCTCACAACCTCCCCGGTGGCGGCCTTGACCAGCGGCGGCCCGGCCAGGAAGATCGTGCCCTGGTCGCGCACGATGATGGTCTCGTCGCTCATCGCCGGCACATAGGCGCCGCCCGCCGTGCACGACCCCATCACCACGGCGATCTGCGAAATCCCCTTGGCGCTCATGTTTGCCTGGTTGAAGAAGATGCGGCCGAAATGGTCCCGGTCGGGAAACACCTCGTCCTGGTTGGGCAGGTTGGCGCCGCCGGAATCGACCAGATAAACGCAAGGCAGATTGTTCTCGAGCGCAATCTCCTGGGCGCGCAGATGCTTCTTCACCGTCAACGGATAATAGGTGCCGCCCTTCACCGTGGCGTCGTTGCACACCACCATCACGTCGCGGCCCTTGACCTTGCCGACACCAGCGATCAGCCCCGCCGAGGCAATATCCCCGCCATAGAGCCCGTGCGCCGCAAAGCGCCCGACCTCGAGAAACGGCGAATCTGCATCGAGCAACGTCGCCACCCGCTCACGCGGCAATAGTTTCCCCCGCCCGACATGGCGCTCGCGCGAAGCCTCCGGCCCGCCCTGCCCGTGCAGCGCAGCGGCTTCCGCGGCCTCATCGATCTGCGCCTGCATCCGTGCAGAATTGTCCCTGAACGACTGGGAGCCGGTGGAGATCTTGGATTGGATGATGGTCATCAGCGAATAAGCTCCACTTTGCAAGGCAGGTCGAGATCGGCCCAGTTTCGGTCTGCGGTCAATGCCGGCTTGTTCTCGCGGATCGCGAGCGCGAGGCAGGCCCGGTCACCCAGCGACAACCCCCGATTGCGAGTATCCGCACGCAAGCGACCTGCCAATAAAGCGGTATCGGCATCAAACGACACCACATCGAGACGAAGGGCCGCTACATCCTCTACCGCGACTTCTGGCTCGCTACCGATATCGATAAGTTTGGAAACGACTTCCGCAAGATTTACCGAACAAATCCGCGATCCGACCGAGTGTTTCCAAAACAACTCAGCGCCGGGTTCATTTTTCAATCCGGCAAGCACCGCTGACGCATCCAGAATAACGTTCACCTATCTTTTTCCCGCATCGCCATTCCTTCACGATGCAAGCGTTCAAAACGCTCATCAGATCTTCGCTGCTCTTCCCTGCGCTCGGCCAGAAAGTCCTCAACAATATCCACACCCGGCGGGACAAGCTCTTGGACACGAGCCTGGATTTCCCTGATCACCGCCATATAGGACTTGATCTTCAGTTCTCCGTCCTCGACTTCCAGCGCCAGCTCGTCGCCCGGCTTGACCCCAAGCGCTGCGCGCATCGCAGCCGGAATGACCAGCCGTCCACCCTCCCCGAGCTTCACCCGGTCGAGCATCGGCTTCTTCGCTTCACCTGACACGGCGTCGTAACCGGACTGGCCGGTTTCAGCGAGACCTGTCTCTCCTGTCTGCTTCGTCATCATGCCACCTCTTGCCGATCTGCCATGTTTTTCGATCATGGCAATGTAGCACAATTGCGTCACGCCGTCTCCGCCATCATCTCGCGGCCGATCAGCATGCGGCGCACTTCCGAGGTGCCGGCCCCGATTTCGTAGAGCTTGGCGTCGCGCAGCAGCCGGCCGGTCGGATAGTCGTTGATATAGCCATTGCCGCCCAGCGTCTGGATCGCTTCCAGCGCCACCTGCGTCGCCTTTTCCGCCGAGTAGAGAATGCACCCGGCCGCGTCCTTGCGGGTGGTCTCGCCCCGGTCGCAGGCCGCAGCCACCGCGTAGACGTAAGCTCGGCAGGCGTTCATCGTCGTGTACATGTCGGCCAGCTTGCCCTGCATCAGCTGGAAATTGCCGATCTTCTCGCCGAATTGCGTGCGCTCGTGGCAATAGGGCACGACCACATCCATTGCCGCCGCCATGATGCCGAGCGGTCCGCCCGACAGCACCACGCGTTCATAGTCAAGCCCGGACATCAGGATCTGGACGCCCTGCCCCTCTTCGCCAAGCACGTTCTCGAACGGCACTTCACAGTTCTCGAACACCAGCTCGCAGGTGTTGGAGCCGCGCATCCCCAGCTTGTCGAGTTTCTGCGCGGTCGAGAAACCGGCCATGCCCTTTTCGATCAGGAACGCGGTGATGCCGCGTGATTTGGCTTCCGGATCGGTCTTGGCATAGACCACCAGCGTGTTGGCGTCAGGCCCGTTGGTGATCCACATCTTGTTGCCGTTGAGCACGTAGCGGTCATTGCGCTTTTCCGCCCGCAGCTTCATCGACACCACGTCGGATCCCGAGCCCGGCTCGCTCATCGCCAGCGCGCCGACATTCTCGCCCGAGCAGAGTTTGGGCAGATATTTCTGCTTCTGCGCTTCCGTGCCCCAACGGTTGATCTGGTTGACGCAGAGATTGGAATGGGCGCCGTAGGACAGGCCGATCGAGGCCGAAGCCCGGCTGATTTCCTCCATCGCCACCACATGGGCGAGATAGCTCATGCCGGTACCGCCGAAATCCGGGTTGGCGGTCATGCCCAACAATCCCAGCGCCCCCATCTCCTGCCACAGATGCATCGGAAACTGGTTCTCCCGGTCGGTCTCCTCGGCCACCGGCGCAATCCGGTCGGCGGCAAAGCGGGAGACCATGTCCCTGAGCGCATCGATGTCTTCGCCCAGTCCGAAATTCATGCTTGCAGAGAACATCTCAGTCTTCCTTTTTCTGTCCCACCAGCCGCGCCACCAGGCGAACATATATCGCCTCGATCTCATCGAGCGACAGGCGCCCGTTGTCGCGGAACCAGGTGGTCATGCCGTTGAGCATGGCGATGATCGCCATGGTGGTGACCTGCGGGTCGATGATGTCGAACGAACCGTCGCTTGCGCCCCGCTCGAGGATGGCGCGCGGAAAGCTCTCATATTTGCGCCGCAGCGCCTCGATGGCGCTGAAATTCTCGCCCTCGAGGCTGCGCAGCTCCATGTAGGAAATGAACACCTCGCGCGATCGGGTCAGGTGATAGCGGATGTGGAACCGGACGAAATTTTCCAGAGCTGCAGGTGGGGCGAGCTCAAGGTGCTCCGCGTCTTCCCAGGAGCTCAGTAGCGTCTCCATGTGGACCTGCAGCAGATCGTTGAGCAGATCCTGCTTGGTCGGAAAATGATTGTAGATCGCCCCGGCCTGCACGCCGGTTTCAGCCGCGATGGCCCGCATCGACACAGCCGCATATCCGGAACGGGCAAACAGTTCGAGCGCCGCATTGCGCAGCTTCTCTGCCGTTTCAGCCCCGTTTGATCCCGCCCGTCGCGCCATGGCCCACACAATTAAATGAACGTTCGTTTAATTTATCGTCTTTCGCGTCGTCCTGCAAGTCCTCGATGAGCCTGCCGCGACAGGCCCTGAATTGATATCTGCCTCCGGGGTCTTCGCCCTGCTCAGGCCAGCCAGCGCTTGCGCCGCTTGTAGTGCTTGACGTTCTTGAACGACCGCCGCCCCTCGCCGCCGACGCCGAGATAGAACTCCTTGACGTCCTCGTTCTCGCGCAGGTCCTTGGCCACGCCATCCATCACGATGCGGCCCGATTCCATGATGTAGCCATAGGTGGCATATCTGAGCGCGATATTGGTGTTCTGTTCGGCCAGCAGGAACGACACGCCTTCCTGGTCATTGAGCTTCTTGATGATCTCGAAGATTTCTTCCTGCAGCTGCGGCGCCAGTCCCATCGACGGTTCGTCCAGCAGGATCATTTTCGGCCGGCTCATCAGCGCCCGGCCAATCGCCGTCATCTGTTGTTCGCCGCCGGAAGTATAGCCCGCAAGGCTTGACCGGCGTTCCCGAAGCCGCGGAAAATAGTCATAGACCATCTCGATGTCGCGCTTGATCGCCGCATTGCCGTCGCGCCGTGTGAACGCGCCGGTGAGAAGGTTTTCCTCAACCGTGAGATGGCCGAAGCAGTGCCGGCCCTCCATCACCTGGATGCAGCCGCGCCGCACCAGCTCATTGGCCGTCTGCGCCTCGATGCGGGCGCCTTCGAATTCGATCGATCCCTTGGTCACCTCGCCGCGCTCCGAGCGCAGCAGGTTTGAGATCGCTTTCAGGGTTGTCGATTTGCCCGCGCCATTGGCGCCCAGCAATGCCACGATGCCACCTTCCGGCACCACCAGAGACACCCCCTTGAGCACCAGGATCACGTGATCATAGATCACTTCGATATTGTTCACCGCCAGAATGTTCGGCTGCGTCGACGCATCGGTTGCTACGGACGTGGACATCGGATTGGACCCTCTCCGGTCAGGGATAAATGTCAGAGGCGGGGCCTGCCGCGCGGAGCATGTGTCCGCGCGGCAGGCCGGTTCAGCGCTTAGTTCAGGCAGGCTTCAGTCCGCTCGGGCCATGGCGCGTTGCTGGCGGCATACTCTTCGGCAGCCTTTTTCAGCAGCGGCTTGACCATGTCGACGTCCGGCGAGAACCAGTCGCCCGACTTCTGCCAGTCCTTGCCGTCCCACTCGACCACATAGACCTTGTGGTGACCGGAATGGTCCTCGCAAGACAGCTTCATCGGCAGCGCGAAACCTTCCATGCCCATTTCCTTGAGACGGGCCTCGGTGATGTCGAGGTTCTCAAGTCCGTTGCGCATGTCGGTTGCGTCGATCACGGTCTTGCCGGTCAGCTCCTGCGCCTTGCGGATCCCTTCGGCGATCAGCATCGAGTTGTAGACGCCGCGGTTGTAGAGGTTGTCGGCGAACTTGGCCGGATCAACTTCGCTCTTGCCGGCATCGACGACGAACTTCTTGATGTCCTGGATCGCACCGAAGTCGGATCCGACGCCGTGGAAGTTGAGGGTGCGGTAACCCTTGGCTGCATCGCCGCCGGCTGCCGCATCGTCATTGCCGCCGGACCACCACACGCCGTAGAACTTGTCCATCGGGTAGCGGATCTTGGTGGCTTCCTTGACGGCCGTCGGGCTCATGGCGCCCCAGCCCCACATGATCATGTAGTCGGGACGGTCGCGGCGGATGTTGAGCCACTGCGACGACTGGTTCTGCATTTCCTTGCCGGCCACCGGATACTGCATCAGCTCGAAGCCCATGTCGCTGGACAGCTGCTCGAGCAGCGGAATGGCTTCACGGCCATAGCCCGCATCCAGGAAGATGTAACCGATCTTCTTGCCCTTGAGGTTTTCCGCACCGCCTTCACGGCGTGCGATATCGGTGACGATGGCCGAAGCGCCGTCCCAATAGGTGTCCGGCGGGTTGAACACCCACGGGAAGGTGTTGCCTTCCGCCGCGGCCGAAAGGCCGTAGGCCATCGACAGGACCGGGATCTTGTCAACCGAAGCCTTCGGGATCACCTGCAGCGTGATGCCGGTCGAGTACGGGCTGATGACCAGGGCGCCGTCGCCCTTGACCTGCTCGTAGCACTCCACACCCTTCTGGGTGTCGTAGCCGGTTTCACACTCGGTGACCCGGATCTTGACGCCGTTGATGCCGCCATCGCGCTCGTTGAGCATCGTCAGGTAGTCGTGCATGCCGTTGGCAATCGGGATACCGGAGCCGGCATAGGGTCCGGTGCGGTAGCTGAACAGCGGCACGTGCAGCTCGTCGGCGGCAAAGGCCGGCAGCGCCGCGCCCGCCAAAGTGCCGGCCATGACGGTTCCGGCAATCAGACATTTCAGTCGCATTGTATTCCTCCCATTAGGCGCGAATTCCGCACCAGTCCGGGGACCCTATTCCTCCCGACATCACTGGTCCGGACGGGTCCCGTGCCCGGACAATGTCGCTTATGGAACCTTTCCCGGACACCTCCTCAGACGTCCCGGAAAGCACCAGTTGGTCAGCCGTAAGGAAACGGCCAGACACGCAGTTTCTCTTTGCCGAGCGACCACAGCCGTGCCAGGCCATGCGGTTCGACAATGAGAAAAAAGATGATCAGCGCGCCCACGATCATGGTCGCGATGTGAAACACGGTTTCCGCACCGATGCCGATGCCGATCGCCGGCAGTCCGGCCCGCAGCACGATCGGCAGCCCCCAAATGAAGGCGGCGCCGAAAAACGAGCCGACGAGGCTGCCAAGCCCGCCCAGGATCACCATGAACAGGATCTGGAACGACAGCGTGATCGAAAATGCCGACGGTTCGGCCGCGCCGAGATAGAAGAAGATGAACATCGCCCCGGCGACACCGCAGAGATAGGACGACACCGCGAAGGCCGACAGCTTGGCCGTCAGCGGCCGCACGCCCATCAGCTCGGCGGCGATGTCCATGTCGCGGATCATCATCCACTGCCGGCCGATCCGGCCGCGCACAATGTTCTTGACCGCCAGCGTCACCACCACGACGATGGCCAGCACGATGAAATACTGGGTCATCGGAGCTGCCGACGGGCCGGTCAGAACGATGTCGCCGAAACCGCGCCGCTCCGGCACCTCGATCGCGCCTGATGCGTTGTAGTTGTAGAGCCACGGAATGCGGATGAAGCACCATTCGAGAAAGAACTGCGCCGCAAGCGTCGTCACCGCCAGGTAGAGCCCCTTGATCCTCAGCGACGGCAGGCCGAACAGCACCCCGATCCCGGCCGAAAACAGCCCGGACAGCAGAACCAGGATGACAATGTTTGTATCCGGGAAGATCGTCGTCAGCTTGTAGCAGCTATAGGCGCCAACGCCCATGAACGCACCGGTGCCGAGTGACAGCTGTCCGGCATAGCCGGTCAGGATGTTGAGCCCGATCGCCGCCAGCGCCAGGATCAGGAACGGCGTCATGATGGCGTTGAGAAAGAAATCGCTGACAAAGAACGGGATTGCCAGCGCGATCACACCGATGATCGCCATGCCGATACGGTCTTCCCGGATCGGGAAGATCGCCTGGTCGGCAGTGTAACTGGTCTTGTACTGGCCAGATTCGCGGTACAGCATTAATCGTCTCCCCAGACATTCCCGCTCGATGGCAGTACGTGAGAATGCGGACCGGTCACCCGAAACCGGTGCCCGGTCGGCGCTTCCATGATCACCGAATGGTCCACCACCGCGATCTTCTTTCCGCCGAGTTCCTCGATGCGGTGGATCTCGGCCGGCAGATTGTCGGTCTCGATGTCGAAATGGATGCGCGCTTCATCGTGAACCGCCTCGATCACCAGCGACACACCCTTTTCGGCGGCCAGGATGGTGGCCCGGTGGCCGTCATCATCCACATGCGACGGCTGTCCCAGCAGTTGCGACCAGAACCCGGCAGCATGTTCGATATGGTCGGTGTGGCAATCGACGACGATGGCTGAAAGTCTGCTCTTGTGCATCGCTTACACCCTTTCGATAATGCGTTCGCCGAACAGGCCCTGCGGCCTGAACAGCAGGAAGATCAACGCGATCATGTAGGCGAGCCAGCTTTCGATACCGCCGCCCACCAGCGGACCCCAGTATATCTCGCCGATCTTCTCGCCGATACCGATGATCAACCCGCCGACAATGGCGCCCGGGATCGAGGTGAACCCGCCCAGGATCAGCACCGGCAGTGCCTTGAAGGCAATGATCTCGAGCGCGAACGACACATCCGAGCGTGCACCCCACATGATGCCGGTGGTCAGCGCCACGATACCGGCGGCAAACCAGACGATGGCCCAGATCTGGTTCAGCGAAATGCCCACCGAAAGCGCTGCCTGGTGGTCATCGGCCACCGCCCGCAACGCCCGGCCGATCCGGGTCTTGTTGAAGAACACCGCCAGGCAGCCGACCATGATGATGGCGATCACCGCGGCCGCAATGTCGATATGCTGCAGGATCAAGAGCCCGCCATCGCCGATCTCGAACGCTGTCGATCCGGTCGGCAGACCAAGCTCCTCGGTGATCATCTGCTTCGGCTCGCCGCCAAACACGAATTCGCCGAAGCCGACCAGGAAATAAGTCAGCCCGATGGTCGACATCAAAAGGATGATGTCGGGCTGGTTGACCAGCGGCCGCATCACGAAGCGCTCGACGGCCAGCGCCAGCACGCCCATCACACCGATGGTCAGGATCAGCGCCAGATAGGCCGGAACGCCCTTTTCGTGCAGGCCGACCAGCGTCAGCCCCGCAAACACCACCATGATGCCCTGCGCGAAGTTGAACACGCCCGACGCCTTGAAGATCAGCACGAAGCCGAGCGCAATCAGCGCGTAGAGCACACCGGCGACAAAGCCTTCCCACAGCACCTGCAGGAAAAAGTCCGGCAATTCCACCATCTGGACGAACGGATCAATGAGAATTGAGTACAGGAAATCCATCAGTGCGACACTCCCAGATAGGCGTCGATGACGTCCTGGTTGTTTTTCACCTCATCGGGCGGCCCGTCACCGATCTTGCGGCCGTAATCAAGCACCACCACGCGGTCGGAAATGTCCATCACCACCCCCATGTCATGCTCGATCAGCGCGATCGTCGTGCCCATCTGGCTGTTCACATCCAGAATGAAGCGGCTCATGTCTTCTTTTTCTTCCAGATTCATGCCCGCCATCGGCTCGTCGAGCAGCAGCAGGTCCGGTTCCATCGCCAGCGCCCGCCCCAGCTCGACCCGCTTCTGCAGCCCGTAGGGCAGCTTGCCCACCGGCGTCTTGCGGATGTGCTGGATCTCGAGAAAGTCGATGATTTCCTCGACCTTGAGCCGGTGCTCGATTTCCTCATTGCGCGCCGGCCCGACATTGAGCACCTGCCAGAAGAAGTTCTTGTGCATCTTCAGCGTCCGGCCCGACATGATGTTGTCGAGCGTCGACATACCCTTGAACAGCGCCACGTTCTGGAACGTGCGCGCGATGCCCGAGGCCGCGGCCTCGTAGGGACGCATGCGCGAGCGGGCCTCGCCGCGGAAGGTGATCACCCCTTCCTGCGGATGGTAGAACCCGTTGATCACGTTGAGCATCGAGGTCTTGCCGGCGCCGTTCGGGCCGATGATGGCCCGGATTTCGCCCTTGCGGATATCGAAGGAGATATCCGCGATCGCCTTCACGCCGCCGAATGATAGCGACACGTTGTCGATCTTCAGCATCACGTCGCCGGGGTTCAGCCCGTCATCCTCGGCATGAAGCTCGACATGTTGGATTCGCGCGTTCATTCGGCAGCCTCCGGCATTGCATTCGAAACCGGCTGCACTTCCGCATCCGCCACTTTCACCGTGGCGCGGATTGTGCCCTTGCGGCCGTCTTCGAAGGTCATTTCGGTCTCGATATATTTCTCCGGCGACCCGTCATAGAGCGCCTCGATCAGCGGTCCGTAGCGTTCCGCCAGGAAGCTGCGCCGCACCTTCTGCGTCCGGGTCAATTCGCCGTCATCGGCGTCGAGTTCCTTGTGCAGCACCAGGAAGCGCTTGATCTGCGCACCCGCCATCATCGGCTCGGCGGACAGATCACGGTTCACCTGGTTGATGTGATTGGTCATCATCTCGTAGACCTGCGGCAGGCCCGCCAGTTCCTGATAGGAGCCGTAGGAGATGTTGTTGCGCTCGGCCCAGTTGCCCACCGCCGTCAGGTCGATGTTGAGAAACACCGCGACGAAATCTCGCCCGTCACCGAAGGCCACCGCCTCCTTGATGTTGGGGAAGAATTTCAGCTTGTTCTCGATGTACTTCGGCGCATAAAGCGCGCCCGTCGTCAGCTTGCCGACATCCTTGGCCCGGTCGATGATCTTCAGGTGCCCCTGGGCGTCGAAGATCCCGGCGTCGCCGGTCATCACCCAGCCATCCGGCGTCATGGTTTCCTTTGTCTTGTCCTCGTCACCGTAATAGCCGGTAAACATGCCCGGCGAGCGGAACTGCACCTCGCCATTATCGGCAATGCGGATTTCGACATCGGGAGCCGCAGGCCCCACCGTGTCGGGACGCACGTCGCCGTCCTTCTGCGCGGTGACATACAGGAACGCCTCGGTCTGCCCGTAAAGCTGCTTGAGATTGATCCCGAGCGAGCGGAAGAATGAAAACAGGTCCGGCCCGATCGCCTCACCGGCGGTATAGGCCGTGCGGATCCGCGTGAACCCGAGCACGTTGCGCAGCGGTCCGTAGATCAGCTTGTCGCCGATCCAGTAGGAAATCCGGCCCGACAGCGGCACCGGACGGTCTTCGAGGATCTTCTCTCCATGGGCCTTGGCCACGCCGAGATAGTGGTGAAACAGCCATTTCTTCCAGGCGCTGGCGTCTTCCATGCGGATCATCACGCTGGTCAGCAGGCCTTCAAACACCCGCGGCGGCGCAAAATAGAAGCTCGGCCCGATCTCGCGCAGGTTCTGCGCCACGGTTTCGGGGCTTTCGGGGCAGCTCATGCACAGCCCGACGACATAGCCTTGCGCGTAATTGAGATAGTGATCGCCGACCCAGGCCAGCGGCAGATAGGCAAGCACCTCATCCTGCTCGGTCATGTTGTCGAACCGGGCGGTGTCCTCGGCAGCCTTGACCGAGGCCGCGGCCGTCAGCATCACGCCCTTGGAGCGCCCGGTGGTGCCGGACGTGTAGAGAATGGCCGAGGTTTCGGTGCCGTCCGAGGCCCGGATACCGGCTTCCCAGTCGGAGATCGCGGAAGAATTGGCCGCGGCAATCTCGCGGCCCTTGTCCTGGATATCGGCAAAGTCATGCAGATGATCGCGCTCGTAGTCGCGCAGTCCGCGCGGCTCGTCGAAAATGATCTCGGTCAGGCCCGGGATATCGTCAGCGACCGACTGGATCTTGTCGACCTGTTCCTGGTCCTGCACAACGGCAAAGCGCACACCGGCATGGTGCAGCACATAGGCCATTTCTTCGGCAACGGAGTCGGCATAGACCGGAACCGGAATGGCCTTGAGCGATTGCGCCGCGCAGAACGCCCAGTAGAGCCGCGGCCGGTTAGAGCCGACAATGGCGATGCGCTCGCCCTCGACAAGACCCATCGCCTTGAGCCCGAGCGCGAAGTCGCGAATCTCGTCGCGCTGCTCGGCCCAGCTCCAGGTCTGCCAGATCCCGTAATCCTTGATCCGCATCGCCGGTCGCGACGCGAAACGCTTGGCGTTCAGCAGCAGATACTGCGGAAATGTCACCGGCTTGCCGCCGGCGGTTACGCCTGTGGCTTCCATCCTCCACTCTCCTCCCTGTCCGGACCGGCTCCCACCTTGCCCGGGCGCATGGCTCTCACCCCATACAATTGGCCGTTCCCACTGACCATAGTGCTACCGGACAATGCCGGTAGCATCTGTTTTGACAGAACTGGCAACTGTCCTCTCAATTGCCAGTTCAGAAGCGCATCAATTAAATGAACGCTCGTTTACCTTATTCGCCTCCGCCGCCGTTGCAAGTCCTACTTTGGTGAAAAGTCACCCTTATCCCGTGATCGTCTGCAACCGGTCGACCAGAGCCGTCACACCAAAGCGGATCGGATCTGTCGCCGGCACGCCGTATTCAGCCTCCAGCTGGGCAAGCAGTGCCTTGGCTTCCGCCTCGCCGAGCTTCTGCGTGTTGACGGCAATTCCGGTGCAGGTGATCGCCGGATTGGTCAGCCGTCCGCAGGCAATGGTCATGTCGATCACCTGCTGGATGCTCGGCAAGCCATGCTTGACCCCCCGCATGGTGGTGCGGGTCGGTTCGTGGCAGACGACGAAGGCATCAGCCTGCGCCCCGTGCAGCAGGCCCAGCGAGACGCCCGCAAAGCTTGGATGAAACAGAGAGCCCTGCCCTTCGACCAGGTCCCAGTGACCGGGGTCCGCCGCCGGCGCGATCCACTCCACCGCGCCCGAGATGAAATCAGCCGCCACCGCGTCGATCGCAGCCCCGCGCCCGGAAATGAACACCCCGGTCTGGCCGGTGGCGCGGAAATCCGCATCCATCCCGCGCGCCCGCATTTCACGTTCCAGCGCAAGGGCCGTGTATTTCTTGCCCACCGAACAGTCGGTGCCGACGGTCAGACAGCGCAGGCCCGGGCGCTTGGTGCCCTTGCCGGTGTCGAAGCGCTGATCGGAAAAACGCACGTCATGCAGCTTGGCGCCGCTGCGCTCGGCCGCGGCCCGGATCTCCGGGATCGAAGCCAGCCGTGTGTGCAGACCTGTCGCCACATCAAGCCCCGCATCGAGAGCGGCGACGATGGACGCGACCCAATGCTGCGGCAGCACACCGCCGGCATTGACCGAGCCGACCACCATGGTCTTCACACCCTGCTCAACCGCCGCTTCGATGCTCAGGTCGGGGATCTTCGCATCCGCCTGGCAACCTTCCAGCCGCAATTGACCGATGCACCATTCGGGACGCCAGTCGACAATCCCGAGACCGGTTTTTGCCGCCAACGCGTCAGGCACATCACCAAGAAAAATCAGATAGGGCGGATTGATGACCATTACATACTCCGGACATGGAAATCGGTTTCAAACGACCACTGTCCTGCCCCACGCCGTCACCGTCAAGACGGCAAATGCCCTCTTGAACAAATAAGCGCGCGCAGCGGATTTCGGTCAGTTGGAAACCGGCAGAACATAGGCGTCGAAACAGGGCGTCAACTCGATCCGCTCGTGTCCGGTCAGGGCCGACTGATAGTGCTCGAACAGCACCTTTCTGGCGTGGTGCACCGGGCAGGTCGGCGCCAGCACCAGGTCCGTACTGGCCACAGCATCGCGGGTCTTGTCGTCCAGTTCGGGAACCGCCCGGTTGGGGTCGGCGCCGATGGAGACATAGTCCGCACCCTTCTTGTTCAGGATATAGGGAAACGGGTTGGCGAAATCGAGATTGAGAACACGCTCGAACCGCCGCCGGCTCCGGACTTCCAGCCCCTTGATCGCCACTGCCGCCGCCTGCATTTCCTCAAGCAGCAGATACTGGTAATCGGGATCCGAAAACAGCAGGAACGACGGCAGCGCCTCGGTTTCGGCAAGCGCGTCGTAGACATCGCGGTGTTCGATGTAGATCCCGCGCATCCGCTCCGCCCGCTCGACGAAGATATCCTTGGCCGAGACCTGGCCGATCGGCCCCAGATCCGGTGCATCAAGCTCGACATAGCCCGGCGCGACCGCCATGGCCCGCGCAGCCTTGTGCAGCACGGTGCTGACCGTCGGCACCACCGTGAACCCGATCAGCACCAGGATAAGCATGGCAAAGCGACCGTAGCCGGCTTTCGGCCGCAGCAGGATTGCCAGAAGCGCCGGCCAGACCATCAGGAAGGCCTGGCTTCCGGTGTTCTGCGTCTCGTAGAACAGGCCGCAGACCAGCAACAGCCCGACCCAGAACCAGTCCGCATCGATCATGCGCGCGATCCGGTTTGATCCGTCCCGGCCCCCGGCCGCGGAATTGCCGGTTAGCGCCGCTATCAGCAACACGATCGCCAGCACCCCGCCAGCGCCGAAGACGTTGAAATGCAGCGAAGCCGCGGTCAGGAACCGGGGCAGAAGCGCACCGGTGTTCTGCGAGGCCAGCACAATGATATCCTCGACATATGGCACCACCAGCCCTGTGGTCAGCTCGGCAATGCCGCTCACGCCGACGCAGATCAGCGCCGTGGTGATCGCGGTCACGAGCCGGATGCGGCCCAGCACGACCCCGAACAGCAGGATCGGTCCGGCGGCCAGGAATGCCGTGATCTTGCAGAACGCCAGCGCCAGCACCAGCACACTCAAAAGCACCGTCTGGATCACCGGCCCGCGCACGAACAGCACCGTCACCGCCACCAGGTAGATCAGATGTGCCCCGTGCCGGTTGTAGATGCCAAACGCGTCGGTGCCCGGATAGGGATAGAAATCAACCACATTGTAGGGCAGCAGGGTAAACAGCATCCACGGCGCCAAGAGCCAGAAGGCCAGCTTGCCGCGGCCGCCGCGAGCCACGTCCCACAGGATCAGCGCCATCACCGGCGCTGTCACCGGCAGCCAGATCCACTGCGTCATCAACACCGGCTGCGCTTGCGGAAACAGCCAGTTGGAAAAGGCGGCCAGGAAATATTCGGCCGGCCCGACCGGTGCGAAGAAATCGATTGCCGGCCATTGGCCTTGCGCGATCCGGCCGATCGCGTCGTAATAGACCAGCACGTCCCAATACATCGGCCCGATTGGCAGAACCAGCGGCAGGCTCTGCAGCACGATCATAAGCAGCGCAAACGCGATGAGAACCGGATAGAGCCAGACCAACGCGCCCCGCCCCCGGGTGTCGTCGATCTCGATGGAGTTCGTGCCCATTCTGTCCCCGCCCTGATTCTCTGTGCCGCGATAGTCGGCGATATCCCGCGCCAAGGTCAATCAAGACCGTCTGCAATGCTTAATACCGGAGATGACCGGCAAGCAAGGATGCCGGGACTGGAGCATGTTGCCATGTTCGGGGTCGAAGAGCACCAAATTCCGCTCTACAGCAGCGCTCTACAAACACTGAACTCAAAGTGAAAGCGGTCTCATTCGCCAGTGAGCGCAAACGTCTGGCCGTGTCGGAGCTGCACTCCGCCAGCGCGCCATGCGCGGCCCGGATCAGCTCCGGCCGCAGCCACAAGACTATCAACACTGGAAGAAAAAGATGGTGGGCGCGCACGGGCTCGAACCGTGGACCCGCTGATTAAGAGTCAGCTGCTCTACCAACTGAGCTACGCGCCCCACCTGTTCCTTGACAGGAACGAGGGGCGTATAGACCGGATCAAAGCCCGTGTCCACACTGTTTTTTACGCAGCTGCAACAAGTGCCGATTTTTATGCGTGGCAGCCCTCAGACCAGCAGCTTGCCCTCGGCCACGCGCACCGCTTGCCCGCCGATCCGGACATGCGACACCTGGTTTCCGGCACAGTCGATATGCAGGTGGATCAGCGATGGCCGGCCCATCTCGACGCCCTGCTCGATCACCAGGGGATGGTTGCCGTCGAGCAAGCCGTCAAAATGATGGATGGCGCCCGACAGAGCAGCCGCAGCGGAACCGGTGGCGGGGTCCTCCGGCATGCCGTCGCCCGGCGCAAACATGCGGGCATGAAACGAGGAGGCGTGGTTTACCCCGCCGCGGCAATAGACATAGGCGAAGGCCAGCTGGCCGTCGCACATCGGCGCAATACGGTCCCATTCCGCGGCAAGGCATTCGGCCTTGGCGGCCGTGGCGAGATCATGCACCGGAACCAGAACGAACGGCACGCCCGCGCTCCACAGCGAGACCCGGTGGTTTTCAAACCCGATCTCGTGCGGGTCGAGCCCCAGCGCAACGCCCACATCCGCCGGTTCGATCTCCACGTCGAATTGCCGCGACAGTTTCGGCAGGTCGAACTCCGCGAACCCGGCAGCACCCGGCTTGACCCGGACCGCGCAGCGCACCGGCCCGATCGCCTCTTCCAGCATCTTGACCAGGTCGATGCCGTTGTCGGGCACGGCGCCACCGAGCCGCCGCTCGGCCAGCGCCACCGCCGCCCCGACGGTCGGATGGCCGGCGAAGGGAAGTTCGCGCATGGCGGTGAAGATCCTCAGCCGTGCGGTGTGGACCGGGTTTTCAGGCTTGAGCACGAACACCGTCTCCGACAGGTTGAATTCGCGCGCGATCGCCTGCATCTGCCCGTCGCTGTAGTGATCGGCGTCAAACACCACCGCCAGCGGGTTTCCGGCCAGGCCGGTGTCGGTAAAGACGTCGTAGACTGCGTAATCGCTCATGCCGGCCTGGTTCCTCTGTTTGTGCCGCCTGCAGGGCCACAGGTGCCGCAAGCGCTCATCCTATCTGTTTCCCGCCGCCTGCCAACCGGTCTCGAACCCGGGCGCGGTAAAATGGAAATCGATCACTGCCTGCATGTAATCCGGCACCGTAGCACCCGCGTCCTGCGGCGCCCGCACCACCACCACGTCCTCGATCTCGTCTTCCGCACCGGTGCGGATATGCTCGCGGATCCGGGCGGCCAGCACCTCGGCGGTCTCCGTCAGCCGGAAGCGGCGGAACACCGCCACCAGACCACCCTTGCGCCAGCACAGAAGCCGGTTCTCCGCCGCGGCACCGGACAGATCAAGCCCGGTCTCCTCGCGCGCTTCGCGCAGGATGCTGCCGTCGACATCGACCGCGCCGTCGCGGATGTCGGAGGGATCGAGAGAACCGGCGGGCGCATAGACCTTGCCGGGATTGGCCGTCTTCGCCGCCATCCGGATCAGCAGCATGGCGCCATCCGAGGACAGGATCACCGCCGAGCCGAACAGGTGCCAGACATCGGCCCGGGGCCAGGTCGCCACCAGCCATCTGAGGGCCGCATAGGGCGCGCGGTGGCTGGTGCCCGAGATCACGCCGCTTTGGAGCTGGACACCGCGGTGGATCATCACCGTGCCGTTGAACAGCCAGGGACGTTCCACCTGTTCGCGCGCCCAGTCCGCCTCGATCGCGGCATGCTCGCTCACCCGCCAGGGATGCTCGGCATCGTCAAGCCGAAGCCGCACCGCGTCGAGGCTGAACACGCGCCTTTCGGGAATCGGGGTCGTCCCGGTCAAGCTGCCCGTTTCACTCACACCAGGGCCCCGCTCACACCAGGTCAAAGGTCATGGCCACCGGGCAATGATCCGATGCCTTGGGCCGGTCCCAGCCGGTGCGCGGGTAGCGCTCGACTTCCTGGCCGTCGGGAAACAGCGTCCGGTAGGGCTGGCCGGCACGGACGATGTCGGGCAGCCGGTCGCGGTTCGAGCGCACCATCGCCGGCGAGGCCAGCAGGTAATCGAGCTGGCACAGGTGCCGCTCTTCCGGCCCGCGGGTGTGGTACAGCGTCCAGCGGTCCATCTCAGGACGCCGGGCGACGACGTTTTCGGCAAAGCCGCCCCCCGTCAGCTCCCGCACGGCCCCGCCCTCGGCCTGTTCCGGAGTGAACTGGTAGCCGTTGCGGCGGTCGCCGGTGATCACCAGTTTCTCGGAATAATCATTGAAATCGCCGGCGATGACATAGCGCTTGCCGCCGCCATCAGGCCCGAAGCGGTCGGTGATGATCTTGCGCACCCCGCGTGCCTCGGCCACCCGCACCGGCATGGTCAGGGTGCGGCCGTCAATGCCGTCGCGCGGGGATCCCATCGACTTGAAATGCACCACGTAGACGGTGAGCCGCTTGTTGCCCACCTTGAGATCCACCTCGAGGCAATCGCGCTTGAACAGCTTGTCCTGCGGCTTGGCCACCTCAGCCAGATCCGGCGTGTAAAGCCCCATCGTCTCGTAGGTCTGGTGCGCGTGACTGGTGACATCGAGCACCTCGATCCTGGCCCCGTCGATGGTCCGCTCGCGGGTCATCAGCGCCAGGTTGATGCCGCGCCCGTCATTGCCGTTGATCAGCACCTTGTGGCGGTAGCCGTCGCCGATCATCTTGAACAGGTAGCCATATTCGAACCGGTGCAGCGTATCGAGGTTCTCCACTTCCTGCAGGCAGAGAATGTCCGCATCGGCCTCGGCGATTGCCAGCGCCGTGAGCTGCCTGGTGTCGTCGGTCAGCGACACGGCGCGCGCGATCTCGGCCTGGCGGTACTGCGCCTCGGTGTCGAAATCATAAAGCTGCGCCACCCGGTCCTGCCGAAGCTCGTTGCGAAACCCGGAAAAATCGAACCGGCTGAGCAGGTTCTCGGCGTTGAAGCTGGCGATGCGTACGGTCATGCGGCGTCCTGATTCTGGCCCGGAAGCGGCGTTGCCGCCGGTGCCCGAGCCTAGGCAGAGGGCCCGCATGCCGCAAGCCAAATCACACGCTTTCGTGCCGACGCGCCAGCACCGGACGGGCGCCTGCGGGTCGGATCAGCGCCCCCCCGCATTACGAGCCATTCAGCAGCCCGAGCACCAGCTGGTGCACATTGCCGCCATCGCCCATCTCGATGCGGTCAAATTCGCGGCCGCGGGCGCGCTGCTCGTCCGACAGCCGCTTGAGATGGGTCTGCAGCTCGGCGCGGACCTTGTGGCAGCCGGGATCGGCGGGCGCGCTCAGCCCGACGCTCACATCCTGGATCGCCTGCACCATCTCGATGATGTGCTGCCCGTGCACCCGCTCATGCGCGGCCAGCCCTTCGTAAAACCGCTGCCAGCGCGCGACCACCGCCTGCGGCAGTGTCTCGCGCGGTTTCGGCAGCGTGTAGGTGATGATCAGCCGCGGATTGTTTGCGGCAATGACGCAGCTGCCATCGGCCCGCTCCCGGTAATCGCGGCCCCAGGTCAGCTTGAAGGTGGTGTGGGCGATCGCCCGCCGCTCACCGGAAATCACCGGCCCGTTCTCGCCGATCGAGGCGTAGAGCTCCGGCGCGGTCTGGCCGCTGATGCCATAGGTCTTGACCTGTTCCGAAGCCTTCCAGGCCAGCGCCGGCTGGGTGGTGAACAGCGCTGTCAGTGCAAGTGTGGCGGCAAGGATGTGGCGGACGGACGGCATGCTCTTTCTCCAACGCGATGGCGTTGAGTGGTACTGCCGACCGACGGCCAATTCAAGGCAGCCGCAAACGCTGCCGCGCGGCAAACGCCGCCGGGATGTGGAAGAAGGATGGTCCGGAGGGCCGCACGCGGGCAGTGCCTCTCTAGATAGTAGTATGGGTGGCGCTGTCCGCGCACGGCCCGGAACTCGCCGGATGCTGTCCGGCATCCGACAGGCGGCGCCTCGCATCTCCCGGGATTTTTACGCCCCGCCCGGATTGCTCCGGCCGCGATCCGGACAGACCGCGGGACATGCTTCTGGCATGGGTTCCGGCACGGACCCCGATCGTGTTTTTCAAGGATGCATGTCCGTTATCGTTCAAACGAAGGGGTTTGAACGCGACATGCAGTCACACAACCATGTCCGCCACAGGCCCGTTCCGGTCAGCTGGCCCCTCGACCGCCTTGCGGCAGACGGGGAGCAGATCCCGGCCCGGTGGCTGGCTTTGCACGCTCCTCACGAAGAGGACCGCCCGCCAGCGGAACCCCGATGGCCTCCGCCTCTCCGAAGTGCGCGCGCCACGTTTGCGCACCCACCCCGAAGCATTCCCTCCCGCCTGGCCCGAAACGCTCGCGATCCATCCGGCAGCGGGAGAGAGGGGATTATGGCATAGGGGGTGGAGGGCGGGGAAAAAGTGGTGGGGAGAAACACCCTCACAGCCTTAACAATAAGCTCATGCAAATAGAAATTGTATAATCTCAATGGGCGTAGCCTTATGCCTAGAGCCAAATGAAACCAGCATGAATTGGGAAAATAATGCCAGAACACTCGACACCCCAAGAGAAATCAAACCTCACACAGGCCACCGAAAATCTTGATGAAAAAGCAAACAGCGAAGTCGAGAACCGGCTTGATCGGCTGGAAAAATACATCGCTGCTATCGCAGAGCCTATTATCAAGCGCAAGGATCCAAATAGATCACTGTGGGAACGCGCGGCTGACGGATTTGAGAACCATCCGTTTTCACGATTGGCTATTGGCCTCGGTGCCATGCTTGCTGTTTTCTCGCTTATAGGTGTTACTGCAACCGCTTTGGGTGTCTGGTTTCAATACCAGAGCGCAACAGAGGAACGGATCGCAAGAGCTTGGCAAACGTTATCGTCAGATGCACCTGGCAATAGTGGAAAAGGAAAAGCCATTGAATTCTTGCATAAACAGGATGCACGTTTGGTTGGCATTAACATAGGCGGAACAAGCAAGCTTGACGGGACTTATATATCTAACCTTGAGCTCCAGAATGCCATGCTGGACAGACCAAATTTGAATTTTGGAGAGTTATCTGAGATTAGTTTCAATAAAGTCTACATTACTTGGGCCAAAGCAAATAACGCATTCATAAAAGGAGAATTTAAAGACGTAGATATTCTATGGAGCGAACTAATAGATTCAACATTCGGCCTTTATTATGAAAGTAAAATTGATTTTCGTTACGATATAGCTGATGGATTGTATTTAAACACTGACTATCTAGAATACGCATCCGACTATGAACCCGGCAGTTTGTCTGCGGAGAGCCTAACAAAAATCTATCCCAAACTGAGTTTCACCGGCAGTTCACTGCGATGCGCCAGTTTGTCATACTATCCAATCACGAGCTTCAATTTTGAAGATGTTGATATCAGCGGCTCGCATTTTGATTTTAGCGACTTCAGAGATAGTCCTTCACATGAAGCCGCTTGGGGAAACCTGAAAGGCGCATGGTACTATTCTGACAACCCTCCCCTTGGAGTCCCGCCGGAGCACATGGAAAAATATCTCTTTTCTCGTGATAGGCAAACGGTATTAGGCATATGCAATAAACATGAACCGAGAGCTTTTAGGGAAGACCCACTCGGAGAACTTAACGGCCCAGATGGTATAGAAATGGCCTGCGTTTCGCTTGCAAGACGGCAAGACAAATGTGTCCTTCCTGATCCACTTTCGCCCTACGCAAGGATAAATTCTTTATACCACAACCCGGAGGAATACGGATTAGAACAGTAGATTTGAAATTCCAGCGGCGCCCCTCACATCGAAACCCCATGTAATTATAACAATAATTGTAATCACTATCTTGGTTTTCTACCTCTACTCCAAACTTGCAATGAAATTCGCCTCTCCCTTGGTGGGAGAGGCTACAAAATCGAGGGCTTGGCCGCAGGCCAAACCTCAGATTTTGTTGGTGAGGGGGCCGGGCGGGCGGCCAAATTGCAGCAATGCCCCCTCTCTTGGAATTTCTAGCACTTGGCTGAAGCCAAGGCGCTTCAACAGCCTTCGCGCGGCGTCGCGCTCAGGCCTTCGGGTCTCTCAGCTCTCCCGTCCTTCGTCATACCGGACTTGATCCGGTATCCAGCGGGCGAGCGTCTGCGAGCCGGAAAACCCATCTTTGACCACACATCGAAAAGAGTCTCCCGCGCCTGCAGACGCAGGCGCTGCTGGACCCCGGATCAAGTCCGGGGTGACGGTGGAGAGATACCTCAAGCTCATAATCTCCCCGTTGCGCAGCATAGAGGGGGGTGACCTTGAGGCTTGCACGAGGGAAGAAATTACCCCCCTCTGTCACTATGTGACATCTCCCCCCTAAAACCCCGCAACCGGGAAACCATGCCGCCGATCCGGGAGAGTGTGCTAGAAGGGGCCATCCGGTGCGCGATACTGCGCGCTTGTAGAACTGTTGAACTGGACATCATCATGAACATCCCCGAATGGACGAAACCTGCGCTCGTGGGCGCGGGAGCGGGCGCGATTGCTCTGGCCGTGGTCGGTTTCAGCTGGGGCGGCTGGATGACAGCCAGTGCCGCGGCGAAGATGTCGGACAAGGGATCGCAGGCGGCTGTCGCCACGGCGCTCACCCCCTACTGCCTGGAAAATGCCAAGGATGATCCGATGGCGGCAGGCGTGATGGCGGAACTGAAAAACGCCAATTCCTACAAGCGGCGCGGCATTGTCGAGAAATCCGGCTGGGCCACCCCGCTGGGCGAAGAAAAGCCCGACCGGGCGCTCGCCGAAACCTGCCTCGATGCGCTCAGCGACAGCATCTGATTGAGACCGCCCCCGGACCCGTGACCACCGCAAGCGGCGGTTGACGGGTCCGGGGGTGTGCAGCAGCCGCCGGCGGCAGATCCGCGGGCGGCAGCCCTCCCTCTCCCTTGCGAGAGAAACGCAGCCTGCCCGTCCTGCTCCCCTCCCCCAAAGCCCCGCGACCCTTAGCCTCCAGGATCATAGCCTCCGGGACCACAGCCCCCGGAGCCACAGCCCTGCCGGAATTGCGGTCAAGAATGCATCGGCACGCTCCATTGCAATCGAACCCCGTTCATGCAATGTTAGGTTGTAGCTCATTCATAAATCACCTTTATGGCGAAAACGCCGGCGAGGCTCTGGCGAGGAGGCGACATGGCGAAGAAGAAAACCGACGTGGTCTCCGGCAAGCCCGGGCGCAAGCTGACCGACGCGGAAATCGAAGCCAGGGGCAAGGCCTACTGGACGCGTGAGCGGATGGATGAAGCACAGCCGGTCGGGCTGGAAACCGGCGACACCAGCAAAGCGAAGAGGAAATCCGGCACCACCACAGACAAGGGAGAGAACGATGGCTGATCGCGACGTAGTCGAGCAGAATATTGACGTCAATCTGAAGGCAATCTCCGATTACTGGACCGAGGAGGCGATGGCCGAGGCCATCCCGATCGAGCTGATCCGGGATGTGTCGCTGAAGGAATTGTCCGAACGGGCCCCCGACAACGAACCATGGGTTCAGGACGGGATCATGCAGCAGATGGAAAACACCGCGGCGCAGGGCGAGTTTCATGCCTATCCCGACGCGGACGAGCTGCCCCCCGCAGCATTGGCTGCGGGCTACACCACCTCGCTGGTACCAATCGGCAATTACGCGAAATTCCCCTGGCAGGCGGTCGGCAAGATCTACATGGTGTTTGGCGGCAAGAACTATGTCGGCTCCGCCTGGGCGATTGCCGGCACCGAATCCTGCATTTTCACCGCCGGTCACTGCGTTTATGACCAGAAGGCCGGCTGGGCCAGCAACATCAAGTTCGAGGCGCGCTACTTCAACGGCGCGTCTGCCGGCACCTGGTACATGAAGACGCTGTACTCGGTGAAAGGCTGGACCAGCAATGGCGACCACAAATACGACATGGGCGCCGGGCTGGCGACCCAGGCGATAAGACCAAAAATCGGCGCGCTCGGCTGGATGGCCAATTACCCCGCCAACCAGGGTCCCTATACCGGCATCGGCTATCCGGCGAAGGTCATCCCCGGCTATACCTTCAACGGCCAGCAGATGTGGCAGAGCATCGGCAACTATGTCGGCGGCTCCAACCCGATCCAGGCCTACAACAACATGACCGGCGGCTGCAGTGGCGGCCCCTGGGTGGTCTACAAGAGCGGCGTGCCCTATGCCAACGGGCTCAACAGCTTCCGCTACACCAATGACCCGAGCACCATGTACTCGCCATATTTCGGCGAGGCATTTCTCAACATTTTCAACACGATAAAGGGCAAATAGCGACCTCGTCGCAGCCGCTTCCTGGGGAGATATCGGCATCGCCGACAGAGGGGGGTGAATGTGAGGCTGGTGCTGGGGGAGAGATTACCCCCCTCTGCCCTGTCGGGCATCTCCCCCGCAAGGGGGAGATCGAATGGCGCGGGTATCTCATGCCCCCTCACCTAAAAAATCTATGACTTGGCTGAAGCCAAGATCATGATTTTTTGTCCTCTCCCACCAAGGGAGAGGAAGAAACACCTCTACCGTCCCGGCCGTCCCGTCTTGCCCGGACGGCGTTTCTGCCGCGCCGCCTCGGCCGGGTCCTCGTAGCTGCCGGCGCCGACCTTGCCACGCTTGGTGATCGGATCATCAGGCTTCTGCGGCGCCTTGCCGGGCACCGGTTTCTCGGTGCGGCCGACGGTCATTTCGTCGAGGTCGTTCTTGCGGAAGTAGGAGGCGGGTTTTTCCATGTCAGTGCCGGGGCCCATATTGTCGAGCGTCGGCTTCTGGAAATAGCTCGACTCCTTGTTGCGCAGGATGTCCGGGTTGGGCTCCTTGCTCGGGCCGCGCATCGGCTTGCCGGTGGCCGCCGCCTTGCGGGAGGCCCTGGTGTTTTCGATGCCGGCGTCGCGGGCCATCGGGTCGTCCATCATGTCGAGCTCGACGGCCTTCAGGCGCTTGACCTCGTCGCGCAGGCGGGCGGCGGTTTCGAAGTCGAGATCGGCGGCGGCATCGCGCATCTGTTTCTCCAGCGCGTCGAGATGCGCCTTGAGATTGGCGCCGACCAGCGCGCCCTCGTCTGCCGCCTTGCCCTTGCCGGTGGGCGCGGAGATCGAGGCGCGGACATGGTCGCGCTCATAGACCGAGTCGAGAATGTCGGAAATGTGCGCCTTGACCGATTCCGGCGTGATGCCGTTGGCCTTGTTGTATTCTTCCTGCTTGGCGCGGCGGCGCGAGGTTTCCTCCATCGCGCGCTCCATCGAGCCGGTGACCTTGTCGGCATAGAGGATCACCTTGCCGTCAACGTTTCGGGCGGCGCGACCGATGGTCTGGATCAGCGAGGTCTCGGAGCGCAAAAAGCCCTCCTTGTCGGCGTCGAGGATCGCCACCAGCCCGCATTCGGGGATGTCGAGACCCTCGCGCAGCAGGTTGATGCCGACCAGCACGTCGAACGCGCCAAGCCGCAGGTCGCGGATGATCTCGATCCGCTCCAGCGTGTCGATGTCGGAATGCATGTAGCGCACCCGGATGCCCTGCTCGTGCAGATATTCGGTCAGATCCTCGGCCATGCGCTTGGTCAGCACCGTGCACAGCGTCCGGTAGCCGGCCTCCGCCGTGGCGCGGATTTCGCCCAGCACATCGTCGACCTGGGCACGCGCCGGACGCACCTCGACCGGCGGGTCAATCAGCCCGGTGGGGCGGATCACCTGTTCGGCAAACACGCCGCCGGCCTGCTCCATCTCCCAGTTGCCGGGCGTCGCCGAGACGGCGACGGTGGAGGGCCGCATCGCGTCCCATTCCTCGAACCGAAGCGGCCGGTTGTCGAGGCAGGAGGGCAGCCGGAAGCCGTATTCGGCCAGCGTCGCCTTGCGGCGGAAGTCGCCGCGATACATGCCGCCGATCTGCGGGATCGAGACATGGCTCTCGTCGATGAACAGCAGCGCGTTGTCCGGGATATATTCGAACAGTGTCGGAGGAGGTTCTCCTGGGGCTCGCCCCGTCAGGTAACGGGAGTAGTTTTCAATCCCCTGGCAGACGCCGGTGGCCTCGAGCATTTCCAGATCAAACCGGGTGCGCTGCTCCAGCCGCTGCGCTTCCAGGAGCCGTCCCGAGGCTTCCAGCTCGGCCAACCGGTGCTTGAGCTCCTCGCGGATCGATTTTGTCGCTTGGTTCAGCGTCGGCCGCGGCGTCACATAGTGCGAGTTGGCGTAGATCTTGACCGACTGCAGATCGCCGGTCTTCTGGCCGGTGAGCGGATCGAACTCGGCGATCGATTCGATCTCGTCGCCGAACATCGAGATCCGCCAGGCCGCATCTTCCAAGTGGGCCGGGAACAGCTCGATCGTGTCGCCGCGGACCCGGAACGAGCCGCGCTGGAAATCCATATCGCGGCGTTTGTATTGCTGCGCCACCAGGTCGGCCAGAAGCTGGCGCTGGTCGATGCGGTCGCCGACCGCCATCTGGAAGGTCATGGCGGTGTAGGTTTCCACCGAGCCGATACCGTAGATGCAGGACACCGAGGCGACGATGATGACGTCGTCACGCTCCATCAGCGCGCGGGTGGCCGAGTGGCGCATCCGGTCGATCTGCTCGTTGATGGTCGATTCCTTCTCGATGAAGGTGTCGGTGCGCGGCACATAGGCTTCCGGCTGGTAGTAGTCGTAATAGGAGACGAAATACTCGACCGCGTTGTCGGGGAAGAAGTTCTTGAACTCGGAATAGAGCTGGGCGGCCAGCGTCTTGTTCGGCGCCAGGATGACGGCGGGACGCTGGGTCTCCTCGATCACCTTGGCCATGGTGAAGGTCTTGCCCGAGCCGGTGACGCCGAGCAGCACCTGGTTGCGCTCGTTCTCGTTCGCACCGGCGACAAGATCGGCGATTGCCGTCGGCTGGTCGCCCGCCGGCTTGTACTCGGTGGCCATGCGGATCGGCACGCCGCCCTCGGATTTCTCCGGCCGTGCCGGACGGTGCGGGGTCCAGGTCTTGCCGTTCTTGAACAGCGGGTTGCCGCTCTCGATCAGATCCGACAGCGCCTGCACGGTGGCGGTGTTGGCGCTGGTCGCACCCGAGGCTTCCGCCTCCTCCATCGACATGTCGAGACCGGCCACGGCGTTGAGACCGGCGGCGGCGCGGTCGCGCGGATTGCTGCTGGCCCCCATCGAGGTGCCGCGCGCGGATTTGCTGTCGCCGGATTTCGCGGCTGTCTTCTTGGTCTTGCCCGCAGCCTTGCCCTTGGGCGGCAGCGCGGCCGCCTCCTCGGCGCTGAGCTGTCCGGCCTTGCGCCGGTGCTTGCCGGCCTGCGAGCGGATCTCGCGGTTTTCCGCCTTGCGCCGTGCCTTGACGGCCTCCAGCTCGGCTTCCTTGGCCAGATCGGCAGCCCAGTCGGCAATCGATCCGGATGCCGGTGCACCGGTCAGGGACGGCTGCGGGGCCTCCTCGAAACCATCAAAGGGAGAGTCGGACGCCTTGGCGCGGGAAGATTTTGCAGGGGATTTTGCCATGCCGGCAATATGGGTAGAGTCGCGCCGGATGGAAAGGGGTGAAGCGGGAACAAAACAGCCCCATGCTGACAGCGGATGACAGCATATTCGGAGCCCAGCGCCTATCTCGAGCTGCATCGGCCGCCGCCCGCATGCACGACCTGCAAACCACCTGCCCAAATAAGCATCTAGGCTTCCGGCCCGAATATGATAGACAAAACCCGAGACATATGCGGTTGCCGGGGTTCGTGAGGAACCCGGGCGGGCCGTTCTTTATGAGTGAAAAGCCGTATGGACACCACACTTTCTGCCCCGCTGATCTTTCTTGATGCCGATGCCGTGATCACCGGCTGGAGCGAGGGCGCCGAACGGTTGCTGGGCTGGAAGCCCGCAGACATCATCGGCAAGCCCTATACCGACATCTATGACGACCGCGGCTTCTTCATCGGCACGGACGGCCCCCAGGACCTCGATTCGGTTTCGGTGCCGACACCCGACAATGGCCGCGTTGTCGCCTTGCGGAGCTCGCAGACCAAGCATCTGCTGGAGCGGCTCGACCTGACCATGACCAATGCCGATGTCATCGGCGCCTGGAACTGGGATGTCTCAGAAGACCTGATTTTCACCGACGGCCGTTTTGCCGCCAGTTTCGGCCTCGACCCCGCCAAGGCGGACAAGGGCCTGCCGCTGGAGCAGTTTCTCAACCAGATCCACGAGGACGACCGGGCGCGGGTCGCCGACGAGATCGTCCGCACCATCGAGACCGGAGAAGCCTACAGCAGCGAATACCGCCTGCAGCGGCCCGACGGATCAATTGCCTATGTGCTGGCGCAGGGAAAGCTGGTCAAGGGCGGCCCGGGCAAGCCCGACCGCTTCCCCGGCGTGTTGTTCGACCTCACCGCGCGCCGCAAGGCCGAGCTCGAGGCCCAGGCCCAGCGCGAGCGTTACCGCAACCTGTTCGAGAATCTCGAATCCGGCTTCTGCGTCATCCGCATGATCTGGGACGAGGACGGCAACCCGGTCGACTACGAGTTCATCGAGGCCAACAAGGCCTTCCCCCGGCACACCGGCATCGAAGACCCGATCGGCAAGTGGATCCGCCGCGACATCGCCCCGGGTCACGAACAGCACTGGTTCGATCTCTACGGAAATGTGGCGCGCACCGGCGAGCCGCTGAACACCGAGCAGCCGGCAAGCGAGCTCGATCACCGCTGGTTCCAGGTCCAGGCCTTCCCGATCGACGGCATAGGCTCAGACAATGTCGCGGTGCTGTTCACCGACGTCACCAAAAACAAGGAAGCCGAGCTCTCGCTCAGGGCCAGCGAGGAGGAGTTCCGCTCGCTCTCGCAGTCCATGCTCAACCACATCTGGACGGCAACGCCGGATGGCAAGCTTGAATGGCTCAACGACCGCGTGCTGGCCTATAGCGGCGAGTCCGCCGAACGGCTCAAGGGCGATGGCTGGGGCACCATCGTGCACCCGGACGATTTCCCGGCCGCCGCCGCCGCCTGGTCCGAGGCCGTGGAAAACGGTGAGGTTTACCAGATCGAGTTCCGCATCCGGCGCCATGACGGTCAGTACCGCTGGCATGTCGTGCGCGCCACCCCGGTTAAAAACGATAACGGCGAAGTCCGCCGCTGGGTCGGAAGCAACACCGACATCGAACATGCCAAGCTCAACGAGGCGGCGCTGGCCGAACTCAACGCCACGCTCGAGGAGCGGATTGACGAGCGCACGGAAGAGCTGGTGCAGTCGCAGAAGGCGTTGCAGCAATCGCAGAAGATGGAAACCATCGGCAAGCTGACCGGCGGTGTCGCCCACGATTTCAACAACCTGCTCCAGGTGGTGGCCGGCAATCTGCAGCTGCTGGCCAAGGATGTGGCCGGCAATGAGCGCGCCGAAACCCGGGTCAGGAATGCGCTCGCCGGCGTTGACCGCGGCGCCAAGCTGGCGAGCCAGCTGCTGGCCTTCAGCCGGCGGCAACCGCTGGAGCCGAAGATCATCAATGTCGGCCGCTTCGTGCGCGGCATGGATGATCTGCTGCGCCGCTCGATCGGCGAAACCGTCGATATCGAGATCGTCATCAAGGAAGGGCTGTGGAACACTTCGGCCGATCCGACCCAGGTTGAAAATGCGCTGCTCAACCTCGCCATCAATGCCCGCGACGCCATGGACGGCACCGGGAAACTGACGATCGAGGCTTCCAACGCTCGTCTCGACGACACCTACACCGCAGGCCTGGACGACGTGGAAAGCGGCAATTACGTGCTGCTCGCGGTCACCGACACCGGCGCCGGCATGGACGAGGACACGCTGGAACAGGTGTTCGAGCCGTTCTTCTCGACCAAACCCGAAGGCAAGGGCACCGGGCTGGGATTGTCGATGGTCTACGGCTTCGTCAAGCAGTCCGGCGGTCACATCAAGATTTACAGCGAGCCGGGCCACGGCACCACGGTGAAGCTCTACATGCCGCGCGCGCTTGGCGAAGAGGAACAGGAGGCCATGGCGCCTTCCGGACCGGCCAAGGGCGGCTCGGAGACCATCCTCGTGGTCGAGGATGACGACGATGTCCGCGCCACCGTGGTCGCCACGCTCGGTGATCTCGGCTACCGCGTGCTGACCGCGCGGGACGCGCAGGGCGGCCTCGCCGTCATCGAAAGCGGCGTGCCGGTCGACGTGCTGTTCACCGACGTGGTGATGCCGGGCAAGCTCAAGAGCCCGGAAATGGCCAAACTGGCCAAGGCCAGCAACCCCGATCTCGTGGTGCTGTTCACCTCCGGCTATACCGAGAATTCGATCGTCCACGGCGGCAAGCTCGACCCCGGTGTCGAACTGCTCTCCAAGCCCTACACCCGCGAAGCGCTCGATGGCCGTATCCGTCATCTGATCGCCAACCAGAAACAGCGCGCCCAGCCCGTGCCGGCCAAGCCCACGGTAGACACCAGCGCCCCTCCCGCTCCGGCGGAAGAGACCGGAGCTTCGGAGCCGCGCCAACTGACGGTGCTGCTGGTCGAGGACGAGGCCCTGATCCGTATCAACACCACCGACATGCTCGAGGACATGGGCCATGCGGTGATCGATGCCGGCACCGCGGCCGAGGCGATCGAAGCGGCGACCGATCGCAGCTTCGACATTCTCGTCACCGATGTCGGCCTGCCCGACATGAAGGGCGGGGAACTTGCCAAGGAATTGCGCCGGCGACATCCGGGAATCGGCATCGTCTTTGCCACCGGCGAGAGCCAGGTGCCCGACGGGGCCGATGAGGACGCGGTGCTGCTGACCAAACCCTATTCCGACGAATCGCTGAAAGCCGCGATCGACAAGACCCTGGCATAGCGGCTCGAACCCACGCTTGGCGGTCTGCGGACCACTCGCGCCGCTGGCTAGGGCTTCAGTGATCCGAAATAGTCATCCCAGGACTGGTGCGGCCGTCCGGCAGCGGCCTCGAAATCGCTGCGCCTGTCGGAGGCGCCCTCGCGAATGCCCTGGTAGATCCCGGCAATCACCGTGCCGATGAACTCGCCCAGCTCGGCGATGCGATCCGCCTTGAACTCCTCGAACGACATCGGCCGGTAGACCAACTCGGTGCCGAAGGCCTGGTTCAGGTGGGAAGCCAGCTCGGCTTGTGTCAGCAGTCCGCCATGCAGATTGTAGGTCTGTCCATTGTGGACTGATCCGGTGAGCATGCGGGCATAGGCAAAGGCAAGTTCAGGACGGGTGGTATAGCCGCAGCGCCCGTCGTCTGCGCAATTGGCGATCTCGCCGGCCTCGCGGTAGCTGTCGATATACTCCACATCCGGCTCGATATAGATGCCGTTGCGGCCGATAACCCAGTCGAGGCCACTGTTGCGGATATCGGCCTCGGTCTGCCGGTTGCTCTGGATGATCGGGGAAAAGGCTGTCCCCTGCTCCGCCCCCTGCACGCTGGTGTAGACGATCTTCTTCACCCCGGCAGCCTTGGCGGCATTGATGACGTTGCGGTGCTGGCCGATCCGGTCTTCTGGCGCCGCCATGCCGGAGACCAGAAGCAGCGTGTCGACACCCGCCAGCGAGGCGCGAAGCTGGCCGGCATCATCATAATCGCCGGGGCGAATTTCGATCCCCAGCCCCTTTGCCTTGGCGGGACTGCGGGCAAGACCAATGATGGCCTCGCCGGTGTTCATCGCGATGAGCGCCTCGGCGATTGCCGATCCGAGTTGGCCGGTGACGGCAGTAACGGCGATGGTCATGATGCTCACTCCTGCGTTTCAGATGCGCTGTGGCCTCTCAACCCGGCACCACCCTTACTGGCTCAGCAATCCTTCGAGATAATGCTGCTCGATCCCGAACATCGCCTTGATCTCGGCAATCTGCCGGACCACCGCCTCGCGGTCGCGGCCCATCCGGCCATCCTTCTCGGCGACGATCAGGTTGTTTTTCGGCGTGTGCGCATCGGAGACGAACTCGAACACTTTGGTCTTGTAGCCGTTGAGTTCCAAGAGCAGCGCGCGCAGCGTGTCGGTGACCATCTCGGCCTGGCGCTCGACGAAGATGCCGTGCCGGAGCAGCGGTTCCAGCGTCGCCTCGGGCTGGCCCGCCTCCATCTGGCGGCGGATTTGTTTGTGGCAGCAGGGAGCGACCGCGATCAGCGCGGCGCCGGCGCGGATGCCCTTGAAGATCGCGTCGTCAGTCGCCGTGTCGCAGGCATGCAGCGCAATTACCGCGTCCGCGCCCGACGCGTTGTATTCCATGATGGTGCCAGCCTCAAAGCTCAGGCCTGCGAAGCCGGATGCCCTGGCTGTGGCATTGCCATCAGACACCAGCTGCTCGCGCAGCTCGACGCCGACAATGCGCACCGGGCGCTTGGCAACCGTCGCAAGGTAATCATAGAGCGCGAAATCGAGATAGCCCTTGCCCGCGCCCATATCGACGATCAGCGGCTGTTCTGCCTTCAGCGCCGCAACCAGCGGCGCGAAGATCTCCACCATCTTGTTGATCTGACGAAACTTGTCCTGCGCATCATTGCGGATGGCGCCGTTATTGCCCGCAAGCCCGAGCGCCCTGAGCCAGGGCTTGTCGGTCGCCGTCAGCGGCCGGTTCTTGGCCCGGTTGTGATCGGTCGACGGCGCCGCGCGGCCTTCCACCTCGGTGCGCTTCAGGCGCATCTTGGCGCCATTGCGCTCGAACATCATGTCGAATTCGGTGGTCGCCAACTGTGCGCTGCGGAACGCGTCCTTGAGGCCGTCGCGCAACAGCGCCAGCGCCTCCGGTTGAGAAAAGTTCTTGATCGTGTCGCGGGTCTTGTAGCGGTAGGTGAAGGAGTATTTGTCGCCGGCCTTTGTGCTGATCTTCTTGACCAGCACCGCCTTCAGATCCGGCTCGTCGCCGTGATAGCCGCCAAGCTTGAGCTGCACCAGCGCCCCGCTGGCAAAGGCATCTTTTGTGGCGCTCAACAGTTCTTCGATACGATCGGGGGGATTCAAGGGAGTTCCTTCGGGGCAGTGGCAGGATTGCGACAACAGCGTTCTCCGGCCCTTCTACCCCTCCGGCGGATAGAAGCAAATCGGAAGCATGAATCTGATTGGTGCATGTGTGCTGCCTCCAACGCAAACCGGGCCCACGCGAAAAGCGTGGACCCAGCAAGATGCGGATGCACCGCAGCGGCGTTTCGGCGGCTCAGCCGAGCGAGCCGTTATACCAGTCGTGCAGCTTGACCTCTGTCGAGCTGCCCGCCTCGCTCAGCATCTTGGCAAAGACTTGCGGGTCCTGGGTGCCGCCGTCGCGGCCGCGATAGTGGTAGGGAATGGCCATGCCCGGCGCGAATTCCGCCACCGCATCGGCGGCCTGTTCGGCGGTCATCGTGAACGGCAGGTTCATGCACACAAAGGCGAGATCGATATTTTCCAGCGCCCGCATTTCCGGCGTGCCTTCGGTGTCGCCGGAGATATAGATGCGGCTGCCATCGATGCTCAGCACGAAGCCGAGATCGCCGCGCTCCTTGGGGTGGAAATCCTGCCGGTCGGCAGAGGTGTTGTAGGATGCAATCGCCGCAATCGCGACACCCATCATCTCGGTGCTGCCGCCCGGAGCGATAACCTCGGTGCGCGCCTGCAGCTCTTCCGGCATCATGCCTTTCACATCTTCATTGGTCAGGATCGGCGCGTCGGCAAGTGCTGCCAGAAGATCGGCATTGTAGTGATCGCCATGGCGATGGGTGATCAGGATCAGGTCCGGCTTGGGCAGCGCCTCGTACAGGCCTGCCTCGCCGACCGGGTCGACATAGATGGTTCCCGCCGGGCTCTCCATGACAAAGGAGGCATGCTCGACCGGATGAATGACGATCTTGCCGTCCATCAGGTTGAAGCTCGCGGCATGCGCGGCCGCAAAGCCGAGCGATGGCAACAGCGTGATGGCTCCGACAGCGGCGGCGCCGCCAACAATAAAGGTGCGTCTGGTGGTCATGAAAATCTCCCTCAGCATCGTTCCGGTTGGTCGTTTTATGATGGCTGGATCATAGCAGATGCAGCAGCGCAGCGGAAATTCAAGAGGCTTTCAGCGCAGGAACCTGATCCAGCGCGCCAGATTGAGCAGCCCCGCCAATGCGGCCGCGACATAGGTCAGGGCTGCGGCCTTCAGCACGCTGCGGGCACCGGCCAGATCCTCGTCGGCGAGGTAGCCGCCCTCGCGCAGGATCGGCAGCGCCTTGTTGAAACTCGCATCATATTCGACCGGCAGCGTGACAAAGTTCACCACAACGCGGATCCCCAGCAGCCCGATGCCGATCACCGCCATGCCCAGCATCGCCATCGGCGCGCGCAGCACCACCGCCAGCACCGGTGCGGCAATGAAGAACACCGAGGCGATCTTGTCCGTCGTCATGGCGAAGCCGGCCAGCGATTGCCTCAGCGCCAGCCCGCGTTCGCCGCGATGGTGCTGCAGCGCGTGGCCGACCTCGTGCGCGGCAACCGCCACGGCGGTCAGGCTCGCACCATCGTAATTGGCCTGCGACAGCCGCACCACGCGGGCCTCGGGATCGTAGTGATCGCCGGCCTCGGTGGCTTCGACGCGGACCCCGTCAAGCTCGAACCGCTCCACCAGATGCTGCGCCATCTCCCCGCCAGTGCCGGGAAAATCCGGCCTGTGCTCGCTGTGGCGGCGCATGGTGTGGCCAACCCAGTATTGCGGGCCATAGATCGCCGCAAGCAGGGCCAGAAGGCCGATGATGCCGAGGATCGCCATGTCAGTTCGTGTCGGGGGCGTTTTTGCTCATGGCCTATAGATAGGGTTCGGCATGGCACTGATAAAGAGCGCCGCACGTATTGCCGCCCTGTTCTCGTCCCAGCCTGAAGGACAAGGCATCGCAAGGAATGCAGATCTCGGTTGACGAAATCGACGATCTCGCCTTCGATGAACTCCGCGTTACACCGCGCGATGACGCATGGCTAACCCGCCGCCTGCCCGTTTCGAAAGGACCACGCAATGTTCCGCCCCCTCACCGCCCTCGCCGCCACCACCCTGATCGCGTTTGCCCCTGCTGCCGCCCATGCCCAGGAAGCGGCGATCTACAGCTCGATGGATGCGGTGCATCCGGTCTGGTCCAAAGAGGCCATGGTCTCGGTGCAGGAAGCAGTCGCCGCAGACATCGGGCTGCAGGTGCTGAAAGACGGCGGCAACGCGGTGGATGCGGGCGTCGCCGTGGCGTTGGCGCTGGCCGTCACCCTGCCCCGCGCCGGAAATCTCGGCGGTGGCGGCTTCATGATGGTGCATGACGCGGAGAGCGGCGAGACCAAGGCCATCGATTACCGCGAGATGGCGCCCGCGAGTGCGACGCGCGACATGTATCTCGATGCCGAGGGCAATGCCGACAGCACCCTGTCGCGATTTCATGGCCTGGCAGTCGGGGTGCCGGGCACCGTCGCCGGCATGCAGCTGGCGCTCGAGACCTACGGCACCCTGACGCTCGCCGAGGCCGCAGAACCGGCGATCCGGCTCGCCGAGGACGGCATCGTGGTCACCGCCGATCTGGCCGACAGTCTCAAGTCGCTGGAAAAGCGGCTCAAGACCTGGCCGGCTTCGGCTGCGATCTTCTACAAGCCTGATGGCAGCTTTTACGAACCCGGCGATGTGCTCAAGCAACCGGATCTGGCGGCGACGCTGAAAAAGATCGCGGCAGAAGGCCCGGACGGTTTCTACACCGGCGAGGTGGCAGAAGCGATCTCCGCCTCGGTCGAGGAAGCCGGCGGTTCGATGACGGTGGAGGATCTGGCGAACTACAAAGCAGTCATTCGCGAGCCGGTGACAGGAACCTATCGCGGTCACGAGATCGTCTCGATGCCGCCGCCAAGCTCCGGCGGCACCCATATCATCCAGATCCTCAACGTGATGGAGGGCTACCCGATAGGCTTTCTCGGGCACAATTCATCCGACACCATCCATCTGATGGCAGAAGCCATGAAGCGCGCCTATGCCGACCGCTCGGAATATCTCGGCGACCCGGATTTCACCGATGTGCCGGTCGCAGCACTCACCTCGAAAGACTATGCGGCGAAAATCCGCGACGGTATCAGCCTCAATCGTGCCACGCCGTCCTCAAGCATCAAGCCCGGCAAGCTGTCGCCCTACGAGAGCGACCAGACCACGCATTTCTCCATTGTGGACAAGGACGGCAACGCGGTGTCCAACACCTACACGCTGAACTTCTCCTATGGCTCGGGCATGACCGCGGCCGGTACCGGGGTGCTGCTCAACAACGAGATGGATGACTTTTCCGCCAAGCCCGGCGTGCCCAACGCCTATGGCCTGATCGGCGGCGACGCTAATGCGGTCGAACCCGGCAAGCGGCCGCTGTCCTCGATGAGCCCGACGATCGTGCTGAAAGACGGCAAGCCGTTGCTGGTCACCGGCAGCCCCGGCGGCTCGCGCATCATCACCACCACGCTGCAGCTGATCTCCAACATGATCGATCACGGCATGAATGTCGCCGAGGCCACCCACGCGTCGCGCATCCACCACCAGTGGCTGCCTGACGAGATCCGTGTCGAGGATAGCGGGCTGAGCCGCGACACCGTGGCAGCGCTCGAAGCCAAGGGGCACACGATCACGGTCAAGAGCGTGATGGGCTCGACCCAGTCGATCCATGTCGACGCGGAAAAGGGCCTGCTGCTCGGCGCATCGGACCCGAGGCGGACCGGATCGGCGACGGTGGGCTATTGAGGAAACAGCTCTTTCGGCGCCTCCGCTTGCAACGCCCGGAGCATGCCGTTTAACTGCCTCACAATCGAACCGGAGCCCGGGGCAAACCGGCTGCTCCGATACTCCAGCCACCACGCGACGGGTCCCGACAGGAATGAAACTGCTGAGCTACAACATACAGGCTTGCATCGGCAGCCGGCACTACAGCGACTACCTGTTCGGGATCAGAAAACAGGTTGCGCACAGCCCGGCGAAAGACAGGACATTGAAAAAGATCGGCCGCTTTATTTCCGGCTTCGATATTGTCTGTCTGCAGGAGCTGGATCTGGGCGGAAGGCGGGGCGGCTTTTCATCGCAATATGATGCGTTGAAGAAAATATCCGGCTTCCCGTTCGGCGCGGCACAGACCACCAGGATAATCCCCGGGATCTCGCAACACGGCAATGCGATTTTATCCCGCTACCCGATTGACGAAGTTGAAGAATACCGGCTGCCTGGAAGGATGAAAGGCCGCGGTCTTCTGGTTTGCACCATACAGGGCCATACAATTGCGAACACTCATCTGAGCCTCTATGCCAAGATGCAGGTGAGGCAGTTGGAGCTGATCAGCGACGTATTGCACGGGCGCGAAAAGACGATCCTGGCGGGAGATTTCAACTGCCGCTCGGCCCGCCCCTGGATTCAGGATTTTGCCGACAGGTCCGAACTGGATCTGATTACCGGCAATTTGACGAGCACCTACCCTTCCTGGAAACCCAGTTCCGATATTGATCACATCTTTGCTTCAAGATCGATCTCCTACCAGAAACCCGAGGTGCTGAATGTTCGGCTATCCGATCACCTGCCTGTACAGACAGAGTTCGACGTCTTGGAGCGCTAGAGCAGTGGCGACGCGAGACGCGCCAGATTGACCATCAATCTGAACAGAAGCGGGCGACTGGCAAGATGGCCGGCGGGCATCGGTTCGCTGCGTTCAAAATCCCGTTCCAGCATCGCCTTTGTTTGGCGCGCGAACTCCTCATCCAGGACAAGCAGGCTGGCTTCAAAGTTGAGCCGAAACGAACGATTGTCCATGTTTCCTGACCCGAGCGAGGAAAACCGGTCATCAATCAGCATGACTTTCTGATGCATGAAGCCGGGCCGGTACCGGTGCACCTTTGCCCCATTGCTCAGTGCGCGGTCGATCCAGGCATGAACGGCCAGTCCGACAATCCAGTGGTCGCTGGTTTCTGGCACCAGCAACCGCACCTCGACCCCTCGCATCACCGCCAGATGGAGGGCGGTTATTACCTCCTCATCCGGCACGAAATAGGGCGTCGCAATCCAGATTGACTCCCGTGCCGCATTTATCGCCTGAACCACGAACAGTTTGAATGTGTCATTCTTGTCTGCAGGTCCAGTGGCCAGGAAAAGGGCGGTTTGTGCATCATCCTGTATCGAGGGCACCGACCAGTCGAGCTCAAGCTGCTCGCCTGTTGCCCAGTGCCAATCTTCAAGAAAGGAGAATTGCGCAGCTTTGACCGTCGGGCCGGTAAATCGAAGATGGGTGTCCCGCCAGCTTCGCCGCCCTTTCGATTTGCCCAGATACTCGTCACCAATGTTGAGCCCGCCGGTAAACCCGATCTGGCCGTCAAACACCGCAATCTTGCGGTGGTTCCTGAAATTTATCTGGAACCGTTTCCCCATCCTGGTTGCACTTCCAAATGGCGAAACGGAAATCCCGGCGTCTCTGAGCCTTGAAAAATACGCCTCGGGGGTCCTGTTGCACCCGATCTCGTCGTAAAGCACCCGGACCTCAACGCCGCGTTTTGCCGCACTGATCAGGCGTTGGGCAAACTCCCGGCCCGCATCATCATCATTGATGATGTAGAACTGCATCAAGATGCTGCGCGTCGCGCGATCTATCGATTGAAAAAGAGCCGCATAGGTGTCATCGGCATCGATCAGGAGGGCGACTTCATTGCCTCTGGTGAAGGGAAACCGTGCAAGCTTTTCAATAACCTGCATTGCACCGAGATCGGTATCTGTCAGACGCAACGGATCTGGAAGCAAATCTCTGCTTATGGGCGTCCTTGCCAGCTGCGTTCTAAATTTCTTGACGTAGCCACTGAACCGCCACCCGCCGAAAACGACAAAAAGCGGGACCGATACGAACGGCATTGCGACCAGGGCGACAGTCCAGGCCACCGCACCCTGACTGCTGCGCTCCTGTGAAATTGCAACAAGCGCAAAAACCACACCAACGGCATAGAAGAGCGGAACCACAACCAACGAAAAGATATTCAAGCTGATCGCCATGGCTTTGCTCTATCAAATTCTCTTGAACCCGCACAGCTGAATTCATCTCTCAGAGCGAATGTTCCGCATCTGCGAGCAACCCGAGTGAACCCATCAGGCGGATCAAGCGACGCCCGGCCGTGTCAGTGCCAGCCACACCTGTCCCAACACCAGCGGCACCAGGCTTGCGGCCCCTGCAAGCGCCAGACCTTGCAGCCCCGGCCAAGGCAGGCCGAGCAGGTCCGCGAGCACGGGCAGCCCCACCGCCATGCCGATCAACCCAAGGCAGAGCGCCAGCGCACCCCAGACATAAGCATTGCGGCTGACGTCATTGCGGATCAGCCCCGCCTTAGGATTGCGCATGTTGAACACGTTCCACAATTGCGCCAGCGCCAGCGTCAGGAATGCTACGGTCACGGCCGCGCCAGCCTCCAGTCTGAGCCACTGAAGCGCCAGCAGGAAAGCGCCCAGCGTGGACACCGTGATGGCCGATCCGAGCACGCCGATCAGCGTCCAGCGTGACCGGTCCATGATCGGCTCGTCCGGGTCGCGCGGCGGCCGGCGCATGATGTTCTGGTCACCCTTGCCCAGCCCCAGCGCGAAGGCAGGGAAGATGTCTGTAATCAGGTTGAGAAACAGGATCTGCAGCGGCAGCAACGGCATCGGCAGCCCGACCCCGACGGCAATGCCGACAACCAGCACCTCGCTGACATTGCACGACATCAGATAGACCACGAATTTTCGGATATTGCCGAAGATCACCCGCCCCTGCCGCATCGCCGAGATGATGGTGGCGAAACGATCGTCGCGCAGCACCATGTGCGCCGCTTCCTGAGCGACCTGCGTGCCGCGCTTGCCCATGGCAATGCCGATATCGGCCTTCTTCAGCGCCGGTGCGTCGTTGACCCCGTCGCCGGTCATGGCCACAACATGGCCGGCCTGCTGGAATATCGAGACAAGTGTCAGCTTGGTTTCCGGCGCGACACGGGCAAACACATCCGCCGACAGAACCCGCTCGCGCAGCTCATCGCGGATCGCGTCTGGCTTGATGCCAGTCAGTTGACCGCCCTCGATCACCCGCAGCTCTCCGTCGCCAAGACCCGCATGCCGGGCGATCGTCGCCGCCGTATCGGCGTGATCGCCGGTCAGCATGATCACCCGCACACCGGCCGCTCGGCTGGCCCTTATGGCCGGGGGCACATCCTCGCGGACCGGATCCAGCAGGCAGACCAGCCCCACCAGCGTCAGGGAGGCGTAGGGAGCGGCGTCATCCTGATCGATGTGTTTCATCGCCAGCCCCAGCAACCTGAGCCCCTGGCGGGCGGCTTGCGAACTGCGGTCATGCCATTTCCCGCGCGCGGCCGCGTCGAGGTGGCGCGGACCATCCGCGGTCAGCACCGATTCCGCACTGTCGATCACCGCTTCCGGTGCGCCCTTGACCGCGACAAGGAAGCCTCCGTCCGCAGCATGTACGGTGGCCATCAACTTGCTGTCCGGATCGAAGGCATGCTCGCGAATTTCGGGGTAGTCCTGCGAAAGCCCAGTGTGGCTGACACCCGAGGCCGCCGCAACCGCAAGCAGCGCCAGCTCCATCGGATCGCCCGCACGGCCATCTGCCGCTCCGTCGCCAAGCTCGGCATTGTTGCACAGCGCCCCGATCCGGATCGCCCAGGAAAGGGAAGCGTCGTCGGGAGATGAATCGCGCCAGTTGTCCCTCTCAAGATCAACATCGCCGGCATCAAGCAGATAGCGCACGGCTGTCATCCGGTTTTCGGTCAGTGTCCCGGTCTTGTCCGTCAGGATCACGGTTGTGGCGCCCAGGGTCTCGACCGAGGACAGGCGGGTGATCACCGCGTTGCGCTGGCTCATCCGCCACATGCCGCGCGCCAGGCTGAGCGTCGCCACCACCGGAAGCCCTTCCGGCACGGCGGCCACGGCCAGCGCCACCCCGGTCTGGATCATGGCAATCATCTCGTGCCCGCGCAGGATGCCGGCAAAGATGGTCAGGGCCGCGAGCACGAAGGTCAGCCAGACCAGCCGGTGGCCCAACCGGTCGAGCCGCTTTTCCAGCGGAGCCGTTTCACTTTCCGCACTTTGCACCAGGTCGCTGATGCGGCCGAGTTCGGTGTCCATGCCGGTGGCGACGACCAGCGCCTCGCCCGTACCTTGCGTGATCGATGTTCCCTTGAAGGCCATGCAGGCCCGGTCACCCGGCACCGCATCCTGCGCCACTTCTATCGTGGATTTGCCCGTCGGGATCGATTCCCCGGTCAGCACCGATTCATCAGCCTGCAGGTTCGAGGCCTGGCTGATCCGCAAATCGGCGGTCACCACGTCGCCTGCCTCGAGAATCACCACGTCGCCGGGCACCAGTTCGTGCGCATCAACCATGCGCTGACGCGCGTCGCGGCGCACACGGGTCTTCACCTCGGCGATGCGCATCAGCGCTTCCATGGAGCGGGCCGCCCGCAGTTCGGTGCTGAAGCCGATGGCGCCGTTGATCACCAGCACCACGACGATCGCCACACCCTCGGCGGTATCACCAAACCCAAACGACAACATTGCCGCCCCGGCCAAGAGCCAGACGATAATGCTGTTGAACTGGTGAACCAGGATCGACAGCACGCTTCTGGTTTTCTGACGGCGGAGCTGGTTGGGGCCGTGAGTCTTCAGCCGCTCCTGCGCCTGCAATGTCGAGAGGCCCCTTTCGGCATCCGCCTCAAGGGAAGTGGCTACCTCCTGCAGGCTCTGCGCATGAGCATTGTCTGGCCTGTCTGCTGTCACTTGCATGTTCGCCTTTGAAACAGGAGCGGTCCGGTCGCTCATTGCTGGACAGAACCACACTAGCCGTCAAGGCAGCATGACAAAGATCAAACTGCAGCCAATCAGGTAAGCCGGCACCTGGATGGCACCGGACCGGCACGCCGTCAGATGGCGATAAACCACACGTCCCGACATCAGCTGCGACTGGTAACCCATTGCCCCACATCCTCCGCCATCATCTCGATAAAGGCCTTGGAGGCTGGCGAGAGGGAGCGGGCGGTGTGGGTAACCACGCCGAGCGGGCGGGTCACCACCGGGTCGACCAGCGGCAGGGCGCGCACGCCGTTCATGCGGCTGGCGGAGGCAAAACGTGACGGCAGGATGCCCATGCCCATGCCGCAGGCGGTCATCCAGATGGCGCTGCCCAGAAATGCCACTTCCGCTGAGAGCTTGAGCCGGACACCCAGCCGCGCGAGGTTCTTTTCCACCAGGTTGCGCACGCCGTAATCGCTGCGCGACAGGATCAGCGGCACGTCGTGCAACTCGCCCCAGGCAATGGACTGGCGTGCGGCGAAGGGATGATCGTCGGGGCAGATCAGTTGCAGCGGATCATCGTGCAGCGGCCGCCAGTCGAAGATATCGGCATCATCCGGTTCGGTGCCGATACCGAAATCGGCGCGCTCGTAGCGGATATTGGTGAAGAACTGGTTCGGCGCGCAATCATCCAGCATCAGATTGACGCCTGGATAATTCTCGCGAAACCGGCGAACCACCGAGGGCAGATAGGTCATGCCGGTGGCCGGCGTGGTGGTCAGGCGGATCCGGCCGCGGGTCAGGTCGCCAAGGCCGCTGACCGTGTCCTCCAGTGCGCCGACATCATCGAGAATGCGCTCGACCATGCCGATGATCATTTCCACCGCATCGGTCGGCGCAAGCGACCGCGTGGTGCGGTCAAACAGATGCGCCCCCAGCGCCTCCTCCGATTGCCGGATCAGCACGCTGACCGCCGACTGGGTGACATTGAGCACCTCCGCCGCAGCCGATATCCGCCCGGTCCGATAGACCTGCAGAATGGCGCGCAACTGCTTCAGCGTAAGGGCGGTGACGGACATGACAACCTTCGGATTAAGTAAATTACTTCATGAATGATTTACAAAAATTCCATTTCCAGATCAAGCCAAGCCCGCTACCGTTCGGATGGGCCGGTCGCCAGCCATTTCAGAAGCGGCCGGAACAGGGAGGAAACAATGCTGAACAATTTCAAACAGGTGATCGCTGCTGCAGCCCTCGCCGTCTCTTTCGGTTTCGCCACCGATGACGCCTCGGCACAGTCGCGCATCACCATCGGAACCAATCCGCAAGGCTCGCTCTATTACACCATCGGTGGCGGCATGGCCGCAGCGCTGCAGGAGCGGCTCAAACGCCAGGTCACGGTGCAGCCTTTCACCGGCTCGTCGGTCTACCTGCCGCTGATTGCGGCGGGCGAACTGACACTGGGGCTGAACTCGTCCATCGACATCAATGATTCCTACAGTGGAACCGGCGGCAAGAAGCCCTTGGACAACCTGCGGGTGGTGGCCCGCTTGTGGCCGCTGCGGATGGCCTTTATCGTCCGCGCTGACAGCGACATGCGATCCGTGGCCGACCTCAAGGGCAAGCGCACCGTGACCGAATTCGCGTCGCTCGCCGCTGTCAGCCAGGTCAATGTCGCAACGCTTGAAGCCGCCGGCCTGAGTGTCGACGATGTCGAACCGGTCACTGTCTCTGGCCTGTCCACCGGGCTTGAGGCGCTCACCGAAAACCAGCTCGACGCCACCTCGGCGGCCATCGGAATTCCGATGGTGCAGCAGGCCAATGCCGGCATCCCCGGCGGCATCCGCTACCTGACCCTGGAAGGCGACAACGCCACCAAGGCCTTCTTCGATGAGCGGCTGCCGGGCCTTTATCCGATGACCGTCAACGCCAATCCGCGGATGCCCGAAATCACCGATCCGGTCGTGGTCTCGGCCTTCGACGTCTACCTGACGGTTGGCGCCGACACCGCGGACGAAGATGTGCAGGCAATCCTCGGCGCGCTCTACGACGCGTTTCCGCAATTGCAGAAGGACTATCCGCCGCTGCGCGGCGGCGCGCAGGACATGATGTCGGCTCCGACCAACACCGCCCCCTACCATTCGGGCGCAGTGGCCTACTGGAAAGAGCGCGGCATGTGGACCGATGAAAACGATGCGCTTGAGGCTTCGCTCGCCAAGTAAGCCCCGGCCCTGACGGCCGGCTGACCGGGCCGGCCGTCTCGTTCGTTTTTTCAAGTTTAAGTCCCTCAGGAGACCAAAGATGCGCGCCGCCCATGTCGCTGCGTCCCTGCCCGTCGTCGGCATTTTGTGGATGCTTGATGCCCCGCGATGGATCGGACAGGTATGGCTCACCGAGCAGTATCTCGCCGTCATCCTCGGCCTCGGGGTCCTGGCCGGAATTGCCACCCGCCCGCATTTGCGGCTGCCGCAATGGCTGGATCTGGTTTTCGGCCTGGCCGCGATGCTGAGCTGGTGGTGGCTGGCCGTCCATTACGCGACCTGGCTGCTTGATCCGATCGACCGCGGTCCGCACAAATGGGTGCCGGCGGTGATCGCCATTGCGGGCGTGCTCGAAGTCACCCGGCGCTATTGCGGCCTTGTGCTGGCGCTACTGGCCTCGGCGCTGATGCTCTATGGCTTCATCGGCTATCTGGCGCCGGGCATTTTCGAGGCGGCCTATGTCAGCCCGCCGCGCTACCTGCTCTACCTCTACAACGACACCAACGGCATTCCCGGCCTCGTGCTCAATGTCGGCGCCACGCAGATCCTTGGTTTCATTGTCTTTGGCGCCGTGCTCAACGCCGTCGGCGGCTCGGAACTGCTCACCCGTCTTGCCATGTCCGCGATGGGCCACCGCCAGGGCGGGCCAGCCAAGGTGGCGATCCTTGCGTCATCATTGTTCGGAACGCTGTCCGGATCTACCGTTGCCAATGTCATGTCGACCGGCGTGGTCACCATCCCGATGATGAAGCGCTCGGGCTTTCCCGCCCGCTATGCCGCGGCCATCGAGGCAGTCGCCTCCAATGGCGGCCAGATCGCGCCGCCGGTGATGGGCGCCACAGCCTTCATCATCGCCGAATTTCTGCAAATTTCCTATGCCGAGGTTGTGCTTGCAGCGCTGCTGCCGGCAATCTTCTACTACCTGCTGCTCTACCGTCAGGTTGACCGCTACGCCGCCGCCAACGGCCTGTCGGGCGAGCCTAAGGAAAACCTGCCCCGCGTCGGTGACGCGCTGATGAGAAGCTGGCCGCTGCTGTTCCCGCTCGGCGCGCTGATCTATTTCCTGTTCTTCCTCGGCTATGCGCCTGGAAAATCGGCGCTCTATGCCTCGGCAGCGGCCTTTGTGCTGCACCTGGTCATGGCGCCGCGGGATGCGGAACGACTGGCGCTGATCCCCAGGATCGCCATGCGCGCCGGGGAAACCCTGATCCCGATCCTGCTCGTCTGCGCCATCGCCGGCATCATCATCGGCACCATCAACATCACCGGGCTCGGCTTCGCGCTGACCCTGGCGCTGGGCCAGATCGCCGAATATGGCGGTGTCCTGCCACTGCTTGCCGTGACCGCCCTGATCGCCATTGTGCTGGGCGTCGGCATGCCGACATCGGGTGTCTATGTCGTGGTTGCCGTGCTGCTGGCCCCGGCTCTCGTCGCCCAGGGCGTGCCGATGATTTCGGCGCATTTCTTCATCTTCTATTTTGGCCTTCTGTCGATGCTGACCCCGCCGGTGGCGATTGCGTCCTACGCAGCCGCCTCCATCGCCGACAGCGACATGTGGCAGACCGGAACGACCGGGATGAAGCTGGCGGCCGTCGCCTATCTGCTGCCCTTCGTCTTCGCCTTCAATTCCGCGCTGCTGTTTGACGGCACCTGGCTCGAGATCGGCATTTCCTGCCTGACGATCTACGCCGCCGGGCATTTCCTCGCCGAAGTGCTGGCGCGCCGTGCTGCCTTTGGCGGGAGCCTTGCCCGTTGGGCCGTAGGTCTCGCAGCGCTGGCGCTGGGCGGACTGACTGCTGTTGTGCCACCCGACACCCCCCTCGCCATTACCGCAGCGATCCTCGGCTTTGCCGCCGTTCTGGTGTCGAACCGCATGCTGCCAAGCGCCCCTCGCCCCGCAATCTAGTATTTCTCAACCCAAAGGAGTTTCAGATGACCGAGAGAACCGCCAATCCACCCTACAAGCGAATAGCCACCGAAGAAGCGTGGATGCCCGAGGAAATTCTCGACCTTTACCGAAAGGAAATCCGCGAGAAGAACATCGGCGAGCCGGGTTTCCATTCGCTGTGGGGTTTCTTTTCCGGCGACAACGAGATCGCCCGGAACCACAACAACCGCATTGTCAGCCTCGGGGAAACCCGGATTGCCGACATGGATGCTGCCGGCGTCGATATCGCCGTGCTGGCCCTGTCCTCGCCGGGTGTGCAGATCTTCGATCCGGACACAGCGCACAGCCTCGCGGTCCGCTCCAACGACGAACTGGCCGAAGGCATTGCCAGGCATCCTGACCGGTTCACCGGACTGGCCGCCTTCTCGCCGCTTCACCGCGAAAACGCAGCCAAGGAACTCGAGCGCGGTGTGACCAAGCTCGGTCTCAGGGGCGGGATCTTGAACTCCCACACGCTCGGCACCTATCTCGATGATGAACAGTACTGGGGCGTGTTCGAGGCCGCCGAAGCGCTCGGTGTGCCGATCTACCTGCATCCCAACACGCCCTCTCCGCAGATGCTGGAGCCGTTTCTCGGACGCGGCCTAGACGCCGCGGTTTACGGCTTTTCCTGCGAGACCGGCCTGCATGCGCTGAGATTGCTGGTATCGGGCCTGTTCGACCGCTTCCCCAAGCTGCAGATCGTTCTGGGGCATACCGGCGAAGCGCTGCCGTTCTGGCTTTACCGCATCGACTTCATGCACACGCGGCTGTCCCGCTCCAACCGTTATGAAGGCGCCAGGCCGCTCAAGCGCAAGGCATCGGAATATCTGCGTGAGAATTTCTACTACACGTCCTCGGGCGTCGGTGATCCCAAGCCGATCATGTATGTCCAGGATGTCATCGGCGCGGACCGCGTGATGTACGCGATGGATTACCCCTGGCAATATGTGCCCGAAGAGACCGCAGTCCTCGACAACATGCCGGTGGGGCCTGATGTGCTGAAGGCCTTCTACGAGGACAACGCACGCCGGCTTTTCAACATCAAGTAGGCCGACCCTGCCTGTAAGGGCATTCAAAGCCGGACCGGTGCCACACAGCACCGGTCCCGCAAACATGCTCAACGTTTTCCGCTTTCCCGGGTTACGTCCCGACCATACGGCGGCACGGTAGCAGCCACCGTTTCAGCCCAAACTCAGCTTGCCTGTTTCGCCAATCGGGGACTGGCGAGCGGGTGGTCATTGCGGGGTCTGCCGAGAACCTGACGCAACTGACCCAGCGCGATAGCCATCTTGGCTTTGACATCGGTGCCGCCTGCCTTGCCGCCCGTCAATCCGTTGATATAGGCCTTGGCAGCGCTGTCATCGAGAAAGCAATCGGTGATCAGGTTGGGGTTGTCGAAATTGTTGACGAAGGCATTGGCGATCTTTTGCTGCACCGAGGTGTCGTTGATGTCGCCGCTGCTTCCGTACTGGGCGCAGAGCATGCGGATCCCGGCCGGCGAGATCTCCTCCAGCAGGATGTTATTGAAGATGTTGGTGGATTTACCGATCTGCTCGTAATAACTATCGAAGGTCGATTGCATCCAGCTTTCTGAATAGTCCTTTCCGGCATTGTCCCTGACTGCTTCGAGAAGCACGCGGATCTGCCGGTAGCAATTGTTGGCACCCTGCCCGCCAATTGGGTCCATCGAATTTGCCGTGTCTCCGACAGCCATCACCTTCGCGCCGGACGGAAGCGTGCCCACCGGGTTCTTGTAACAGGGACGCACCGCGCCTTTCAGCCAGCCTCTTTCGTCTGCCAATTCGGCGTGCTGGAGCCAAGGGTAGTCCCAGGGAATATACTGCTTGAACAGCGCCTTGGCTTGGTCGAGAACCTCCTGCCCGGTCTTGCAATCGTCAAACTTGTCAAAGGCGCGGCCGGGCCTGGCTTCGAAAATCGAGTTGAAGCATTGATACCCGTCACGATGCCAGTAAGGAACGCTAAACTGCTCGCCTTCTGAGCCGAAGAAATTGAACTTGATCCCGTGCGTCATCAGAATGCCGTCGCGTGACCGGTCCATGTCGACATTCTTGACAACGAACATGGCCAGCTTCCGCTGCGGTTTGTCATAGACCGACCGGGCTTCGTCAACCTCGAACAGCTTGCCGATATCAGCCTTGCCTGCTGCAACCAGCGTCAGGTCATTCTCCGCCGCAATGGTCTCCATCATAGGAACATCGACCTGCGCAACCACCACCGTGCCGCCCCGCTTCTCGAACTCCAGCGTCCATCGGTGCGACTGAAGCCGAACATCGATCGCCAGCGCCGGCCGGTCCAGCCGTCCCATGAGGTCGATCAACTGCCGGCCAGGCTTGGGACAGAATGTCAAATGCACGCCGTTGATCGGCGTCGTGTCGTTCCAGAAGTTGATGCCGAGCTCCTCCTCCAGGTCGAGGGACGAAGCGAAACGGCAAGCCGTCCCGGTCGGCGGCACCTTCGTCAGCCAGTCTTCGGCGCTCAGATTGGAGTAGATGGTGACCTGATGACCTTGCTCAAGCAATCCGATGCCGGCCACCAGGCCGCTGATACCGGAGCCGATAATCGCGATTTTGCTCATGTTCTTTTCCCTCTGAATAGTGTTCTTGTTGCCTCGGAACAGCTCACGCCAAGGGCTCGTTTGAAAGCTCCCGGTAGCCGCCGTCCTGGTAGAGAAGCGGCCTGCCTTCGCAGTAGGCGTAGTCCGAGATTTCGCCCAGCAGGATTGCGTGGTCCCCGGCATCGTGGATTGAGTCCAGCCGGCATCCGAACTGCGCAATCGCGCCCTTGATGGTGGGCACCCCGCCAAGGCTGGCAAACACAACCTTTTCCAACTCGGGCTTTCCGGCAAAATGGTTGGACACGCTTTGCTGATCTGCAGCCAGGACGCTGACACCGAATTGCCCGCTCTGAGAAATCACCTCCAGTGATCTGGCCTTTTTCGAAACGCAGACCAGCAACATCGGCGGATCAAGCGAGACCGAGGAAAACGAATTGGCTGTCATGCCATGTTCATGATCACCAAGACGCACGGTGATCACTGTCACGCCGGTGGCAAATTTCCCGAAAGCTGTGCGCAGATCGCGCGGATTGACGGATACGCTCATTTGGCCTCTCTCCTTCTCCGGCAGATCTGTCATTCCATCAATTTGGCGACGGCATCTTCCATGCCCTCGGGGCCGAGCGCCGTGTAACCGCCATCCACCGCGATATCGGTGCCGTTGATGAAGCGCGCTTTCTCCGAGCACAGGAACAGAACCGCTTCGGCCACTTCGTCGGGATTGCCGGTGCGGCCCATGATGTGGAACGGAGCTGCGACGCTGTCCGCCTTCTCGCGCTTGTCACCGGTTGCCATTTTCATGATGCTCGACCATGTCCAGCCCGGAGAAACGCTGTTTACCCTGATGTTCTGCGGCTGCAATTGCATCGCCGCATTGCCGGTAATCCGCAAGATTGCCGCCTTGGCAGCAGAATAGGTCATCCGTCCCGGCTGCGAGACCTTCCCGGCAATCGAGCCGAAATTGACAATGGCGCCGCCGCCACGCTGCTCCATCACCGGCGCAATCTTCTGCGAGAAGATCTGGCCTCCGACCAGGTTGATATTGAGCGACGTGAGCCAGTCCTCACGGGAGGTGGCAATGCCGTTGTCGAGATAGGTCGAGGCCATATTGACCAGGTAATCCACGCCTCCGAAACGATTGACTGCCGTTTCAATGCAACCGTCGATGCTGGCATCGTCGGTGATATCAGTTCGCACGAATACAACGTTCTCTCCCAGCTGATCGGCGAGCGGTTCGCCGTTCTCGACGTCGATATCGGCCATGACCACATGGGCACCCTCACGGGCAAAGGCCGATACGATGCCCTGCCCAAGCAAGGTCGAGGCCCCGGTTACAATGACGGTTTTTCCTGCTGCATCGCTCATGTCTGTTCTCCTGTTGAAACGGTGATCCGTCTTTTCTGTTAGCCGGCATCCCAATGGGTGCGGCGGAATCACACAAGCTGATAACGCGGGCCAGGAGACGTTTGCTGCAGGACCTGTCCTTTCATTGCGGAAACTGGACAGTCGGAACCGCCAGCCGCCCGAAAACGGCTACTGCAATCAGTTTGAAGGATAGAAAAGAGGTGAGGAAATGACCGATTGCGGCGGCGTGGTAATTGCCGTGGCTAAAGCTTGCGGCGCGTCTGTGACGGAGTTTCGCCGAACTGCTGTGTATATTCTCTGGCGAACCGTCCCGGATGACCAAATCCCCACTCAGCAGCAATGTCTGCGATGGGAGTCGCGGGATCGGAGTTGCGCAGGATTTTCTGGACCTGCTGCAAACGCTGGAAACGAACATAGCGCATGGGCGACATTTGTCGGAAGCGCTTGAAGGCATCGAACAGAGAGCGGGCCGACGTACCGGCCGCCTGCGCCAGATCCTCGATGCAGATCGGCTCGGCGAGATGGGTCTCGATGTATCGCTCGGCCCGGCGTACCGCCTTGGGGCACGCGGAGGAAACAGCTCCATCCCTGATCGCGTCGGACATGTCGCTGTGATGCAAATGCAGCACCGATGCGAAGAAGGCGTCTTCAAACGCGGACACCATCAGGTTCTTGCCGGGCAGTCCGGGCGTGCAGGCTATGGACAGCATGCCCTGCAAGGCCTGACGCAGAGGACTGGAAGGGAACAGCACGTCCTGTGCTTCCATGCCGAAGCGCGGAGACCGCGGCAGGCTCTCACCCAGAAAGCCTTCGAGCTTCGCTGTCAGCTTGCGACGGTCGATCTGCACCACAAGCTTTCTCGTTGTATCCGACCACAGGATTGACGTTTCCTGTTCTGCGGGCAGGATCATGGATGTACCCTGCGCTCCCTGATATGTATGGCTGCCGCAGCGTGCCTGTGATCCGCCTTCCAGCGGAATCAACATCAGGTAGAAATCCTCAAAAAGATCAGGTTCAATCTCAAGGCTGCAGCCATAATCGAAATAGCAAAGCGAGACTGATGACAAGCGTCGGCAGCTGACATTGATCGGGCGCAACGAAGTCGCGCGATTGCTCTTGATGCGGTGATTGACAAAGATATCCGCCACCACAGAACGAGCCAGGTCGAGATCCTGCCCATTGGCAATCAGACGATCCGAAGACAGGCTGGTACTCGGATGAATGCTATCCTCAAAGAGAGTCATGCCCCGCAATGCAGGACTGTCTCGCTGATGGTGCAACTGGTCGGTCTTCAAGAATTTCTCCCCGGAAGAAACACCACGCTAGCACAATTCGGACCGCGCTCAAGACCGGCGGCACGGTTGAGCGGCAATCGGCTCCGCTATGGTCGTTTCAAAACCGGGGTGTTTGAGCCCTCACCATTGCTGTACGCGCCGGATGCTCAACTCACGAATCCGCTGGTACTCCGAGGTAACAGATGCATCGCCAGGTGAGCGAGTACACGCATTCAATCGGCGATGAGGCTACGATTGATCTTGTCACGGTTTTCCGTTTTCCCACACCACTTCCTGGCCGTAGAGCGGGACGGTGGAGATGTTCATCTTGGCGGAGCCGTCCTGAACCTGCTGGGAGTTGACCAGATAGATCAGCGTATCATTGGCCTTGTCGTAGATCCGGCGCACCACCAGCGATTTCCAGATCAGCGAGCGCGATTCCTTGAACACCACGTCGCCGTCTTCATCGAGATCGATGTCCTTGATGGTGATCGGGCCGGTCTGGCGGCAGGCGATGGAGGCGTTGGACGGATCCTCGAACCAGTTGCCCTTCTGCAGGCGGTCGATCACGCCACGGTCGAAATAGGCGACATGGCAGGTGACGCCCGCAACCTCCGGATCGGTCACCGCATCAATCAGAATGTCATTGCCGAGCCAGTCGACACCGACCTCGCCAACCTGCTCGGCCTGCGCCGATGTCGCCAGCATGGGCGCTGCCAGGCAGCTGGCCGCAATGAGAGCCGCACGGGCGGTGGAACGGATTGGCTTGCGAGTGATCATGAAAATTCTCCTTCTCCGGTGAACGCGCCGCGGCATGCGAGGTTCCCCACGGCGCGGCCCCGCGGCTGAAACTGACCGGACTGATATGGGACTTGTCCATGACAAATGAAAGATGGCGTGCGTCGGCCCTGCCGCGCATCTAGCCACTTCCCTTTGCCCATGATCAGCTCTAGATAAGGCGCATGACCCGTGCACCCGCGCCCCAAGGCCCAGCAGCGCCGCCCCTACAGAACCTGTTTGCAGGCTTCCTACCCCGTGCTCTCGGCCTGATTGCCGCGGCCATGCTGACCGGGCTGGTGTTTGCCGCGTGGCAGGCAAATGGCCCCGCCCTTCTGGACGCACTTGCCGCAAGCGGGCTTTCCTGGTGCCTGTAAACAGATAAAGCAAATCCGGCCCGGTTTGATCCGCTTGCAGCGGGACGCAAGCGGCAGCCTCACTGGAGATTTTGATGAAAACCTTCCGCCTCATCCTCTGGATCCTCGTGGCAGCCATGGCGCTGGCGCTTGGCTGGCTGACCTATGAATGGCAGCGAACCGAGACAGAGCTCTCGGCCAAGCCCTACGGCGTACCGTTCGAACTGGTGGACCAGACCGGCAGCCCGATCACCGAAGCCGCCTTCCGCGGCCGGCCGACGGCGCTGTTCTTCGGCTTCACCCATTGCCCCGAGATCTGCCCGACGACGCTGTTCGAGCTCGATGGCTGGCTCAGGCAGGTGGATCCCGAGGCCGACAGGATCGGTGCCTATTTCGTCACCGTCGATCCCGAACGCGACACACCGGAGCTGCTGAACGCGTATATTTCGGGCGTCAGCGACCGGATTACCGGCATCACCGGACCGGCTGACAAGGTCAATGCCGCGGTCAAGGGCTTCAACATCTATGCCAAGAAGGTGCCGGTCGATTCAGCCGACCCGGAGGGTGAATACACCATGGACCATACGGCCTCGGTGTTTCTTCTCGACGCGGAAGGCCGCTTCAAGAGCACCATTGCCTGGGGCGAGAATCCGGAAAACGCCGTGACAAAGCTTGAGAACCTGCTCAAATAACAATTCGCGCCAGGGCGGCACGACAAGGGGACTGACATGGATGATATCGTTCTCAAACTTGCCGTGATCGGCACAGCCGGCATTGCCGCGCAATGGTTTGCCTGGCGGCTGCAACTGCCGGCCATCGTGCTGTTGCTGGCAGCCGGCTTCATCGCCGGTCCGGCCACCGGCTTTCTCAACCCGACGGAAGATTTCGGCTCCATCTACCGGCCGATGGTCTCGATCGCTGTGGCCATCATCCTGTTTGAAGGCGGGCTGACGCTGAATTTCAAGGAGATCCGTGAGACCTCTACTGCTGTCAGACGCATAATTATGTATGCCGGACCGATGACCTGGGGCATGGCCGCCCTTGCCGCTCACCATATCGGTGGATTGAGCTGGCCGACGGCGATTGTGCTGGGCGCCATCCTCGTGGTCACCGGCCCGACGGTGATCATGCCGCTGCTGCGCCAGGCCCAGCTCGATGCCCGTCCCGCTTCGCTGCTGCGCTGGGAAGCCATTGTCAACGACCCGATCGGCGCGCTTTTTGCCGTCGTCGCCTTCGAGGTCATCCTTGTCTATATCGGCCTGCACGAAGCCGAAAACCTGGTCGTGCTGCTTCTGGTCGGCTTTGCCGCGGCGATCGGCACCGGTATTGTCGCCGCCAAGCTGATTGTCTGGTCTTTCGTGCGCGGCCATGTGCCCGAATTCCTCAAGGCGCCGGTGCTGCTGGCCTCGGTCGTGGCTGTCTATGCCGCCACCAACACGCTGCTGGAAGAATCCGGGCTGCTCACGGTCACGGTGATGGGCGTGGTTCTGGCCAACAGCCGCATTGCCTCGCTCACCGACATGCGCCGTTTCAAGGAAACCATCACCACGCTGCTGGTCTCGGGCGTCTTCATCATCCTGACGGCCTCGCTGAGCCTGGACGAGATCCGTTCGCTCGACTGGAGTGCGGCGCTGTTCGTGGCCGCGCTGCTGCTGGTGATCCGTCCGATCGCCATCCTGCTCGCGACCATCCGGTCCGGCGCCACTATCCAGGAACGGCTGCTCAGTGCCTGGATCGCGCCGCGCGGTGTGGTCGCCGTCGCCGTTTCGGGCCTGTTCGGAACCCTGCTCGCCGATGTCGGCGTCGCCGATGCCGGCCGCATGGTGGCCTTCACCTTCGCAGTGGTCGTCACCACCATCGTGCTGCACGGCTTTACCCTCGGGCCGCTGGCAAGCTTCCTCGGCCTGAAGAAGGCCTCCAAGCCCGGCATTCTCATCGTCGGCGGTTCGCGCTGGTCGACGGCGCTGGCCCTCAAGCTCAAGGAAGCCGAAGTTCCGGTGATGCTGGCCGACCAGAACTGGAACCACCTGGCGGAGGCGCGGCTTGCCAGCATTCCTGTCTATTTTGGTGAGGTGCTGTCTGAATCCGCGCACCACAGCATCGATCCGAAGCGCTTTTCCAACCTGATTGCGGCCGGCGACAACGACGCCTACAACGCGCTGGTCTGTACGGATTTCGGGCCTGAACTCGGACGCAGCCACGTCTACCAGATCGGCCGCGCCGACGACAAGGCGCGCCAGGCCCTGAGCTTCACGCTCGGAGGCCGCTCGCTGACCAAGGATCCGGTCGGCTTTCTGGCGCTGCGGGAAAAGCTGCTCAAGGGCTGGACCTTCCAGCTCACACGGCTGACCGAAGAGTTCACCTGGGAAGCCTACGAGTCGTCCCGGCCGGAAGGCGCGCTGATCCTGTTGTGGATCAAGCCGTCGGGTGCAATCGTGTTTGCATCCACCGCCACCAATTCGCCCGCCGAGAAGGACCGGATCCTGAGCTTTGCCATGCCCAAGGATGACGCCCGCCAGGAAGCCGCCAGCAAGACGGCGCGCAAGGCGGAGGAAATCCCCGCCGCAAGCCAGGCCGCGACCGATGAAGGAAAGAAGCTGCCGTGAGTGATCACAGATATTACTTTCGCACGGACGAAGCCGGTGCCAGTCGCGGACTGGATCTGCTTGACCGGATTTTCGAGGACGAAGGCCTGCCGGTGTCGACGATGGAAATCGACGAGGATCGCAAGATCTGGGAGGTTTCCATCTACGCGCCCGGCGATCCGGACGACGCGCTCAGGCAACGCGTTGCCGAATGCCTTGCAGACGACTTTCCCGACGTTGCGATCGAACTGGAAACCTTTGGCGATACCGACTGGATCGCCAAGTCGCTCGAAGGCCTAAAGCCGGTGCGTGCCGGCCGCTTCATGGTACACGGCGCCCATGACCGCGCCGCGGTGCGGCCGCATGACCTGGCGATTGAACTGGAAGCCGGTCAGGCTTTTGGCACCGGCCATCACGGCACCACCGCGGGCTGCCTCGAGATGATCGAGGCCGTGATGCGCGCCCATCCCGGGGGCCCTGGAGGCGTTGATCCAGTGCTGGATCTGGGCACCGGCTCCGGCGTTCTCGCCATTGCCGCAGCCAAGCTCGGGCCGGTCAGCATACTCGCCACGGACATCGATCCGGTGGCCACCCGCGTGGCCCGCGAGAATGTGCGCCACAATCGCGTCGCCGAGCAGATCCGCTGCGTCACCGCGACCGGGTTTCACTCCACCGCCTTTGGTGATTCGGGACCGTTCGGGCTGATCATCGCCAACATTCTGGCCCGGCCGCTGATGCGCATGGCGCCCGATATTAAGCGGTACCTGGCGCCCGGCGGTTCGGTGATTCTCTCGGGCATTCTGGCCAGCCAGCGCTGGCAGGTCCTCGCCGCCTATAACGGCCAGGGCATGCGCCATGTCAAAACCCTGTGGCGCAATGGCTGGGTAACAATCCACCTCAAGTGAGATCGCTCTTCAGGCACGGGCGTGAGCCGCCTGAATGGCTGCACTGCTGCACCCAAACAAAAACGGCTCCCTGAGGAGCCGTTTGCATTCGATCTCAAATCAAGGCGCCATCATGGCGCGACTGGATCTCTTAGAAGAAGTAGGCCTGGGCGCCTTCGCGCTGCAGTTCTTCACGGGTACGGCCGATCGACTTGAGCTGGGCGTCGTCCATTGCAAGGAGCGCACCATTCACATAACGGCGAACCTGGCGTTCGCGAGCGTTGACGAGGCGGTCGAAGGCGTTCTGAAAGATGTTCACGGACATGTTGTAATCCCCTTTGGGTAAGTGATTGTCTGTCCTCCTGAAAACCAAGATAGTGCATCGCAGCAGAATGTGGAGAGCTTATGTTGCACTGCAGCTATGACGCAGATGCATAGATAGCGCCGAACCAATGCACTCAGCTTAAATTTTGAGCGATTAATGGCTCCGCACATGAATTGGGCGAGGGTGAGCCAGGCCTCCCCATATCGGACACATGGGGAAATCAAGTCCGAGACTGCCCAAGCCTCATGCCCTTGCTATAAGGGGGCGACCAAATCAGTTGCAGGACTCCGATGATGTTCCAGAATTTTGAAGTGCTTTCGTCTCCCGGCCAGGCGGCGGACCGGGTGGCCCGGCTGCGCGCCGGCTTTGCGGAAAGCGGCGTCACCGCCGTGGCCGTGCCGCGCTCGGATGAATATCTCGGCGAATATGTTCCCGCCTGTGCTGAACGCCTGGCCTGGCTGACCGGCTACACAGGCTCCGCCGGCCTGGTGCTGGTGCTCGAAGACAAGGCCCATGTCTTCGTCGACGGGCGATACACCAACCAGGTTCGGGCGCAGACCGATCCGGCGGTGTTCGCCTATCAGAACAGTGTGGCTACGCCATTGGCGACGTTTCTCGAAGCCTCCGGCCTCACCGGGCTGCGCCTCGGGATCGATCCCTGGACATGGCCCTCAAGCGAGGTGACGCGGCTGCAGGCGGCGCTTGAAACGCTGGAAGGCGAACTCGTGCTGCTTGATCACAACCCGGTCGACCGGATCTGGGACGACCAGCCGCAACCGCCGCTTGGCACGGTGATCCTGCAACCGCTGCGCTTTGCCGGCACGCCCGCACACGAAAAACTGACGATGATTGCCGAAACCGTGTCCAGAGCCGGCGCCGATGCCGTCATCCTGGCCGACCCGTCCTCGGTCGCCTGGGTGTTCAACATCCGTGGCGAGGACCTGCCCTCAACGCCGCATCCCCTGTCGCGCGCCATCATCCCGGCGGATGGCCGTCCGCTTCTGTTCATCGACAAGCGCAAGACCGGGATCGAGGCCGAAGCCTACCTCACCCAGCTGGCCGACCTGCAGCCACCCTCCGGTTTCGACGATGCACTGCGAGCGCTTGGCACATCCGGCGCGCAGGTGATGGTCGATCCCGGCGTGGCGCCGCATGCGGTCTCGATGCTGATCGAGAAATCCGGAGGCACGGTGCTCGCCGCACCCGATCCGGCCCGCCTGCCCCGCGCCTGCAAGAACCAGGCGGAACTGGACGGCAGTGCCGGCGTGCACCGCCAGGATGGCGCGGCCATGGTACGCTTCCTCGCCTGGCTCGATGCCCAGCAGCCCGGAACCGTTGACGAGATCACCGCCGCCTCCCGGCTCGAGGAATTCCGCCGTCAGACCGGTGACGCCATGCAGATGCCGCTCAAGGCGCTGTCCTTCGATTCGATTTCCGGCGGCGGACCCAATGCCGCGATCATCCATTACCGGGTCAACACCGAGACCAACCGGCAGATCCAGCCCGGCGAGATGCTGCTGATCGATTCCGGCGGACAATATGTGTCCGGCACCACCGACATCACCCGCACCATTGCCGTGGGCGACGTGCCACAGGAACAGAAGCGGTTTTTCACCTTGGTTCTCAAGGGCATGATTGGCATCAGCCGCCTGCGCTTTCCGGAAGGCACCCGCGGCCTCGATATCGACGCCTTCGCCCGCATCGCCCTGTGGCAGGCCGGCGCCGATTTTGCCCATGGCACCGGCCATGGTGTCGGCAGCTACCTCTCCGTGCACGAAGGCCCGCAATCGATCTCGCGGCGCGGCAGCCAGGAACTGCTGCCCGGCATGATCCTGTCCAATGAACCCGGCTACTATCGCGACGGCGCCTTCGGCATCCGCATCGAGAACCTGGTCAGCGTCCACGAACCGAAACATATTGCCGGCGGCGACAAGCCCATGCTCGGCTTCGAGACCCTGACCCTGTGCCCGATCGACAAGCGGCTGATCCTCGAGGATCTGCTCGATCAGGCGGAAACGGAGTGGCTCAACGACTATCACGCCCGGGTGCGCGAGGAACTGTCTCCGCTGCTCGCTGATGACCAGGAACGCCAATGGCTGGAGCGGGCGACCGAGCCGCTTTGAACCCCATCGGCACGAAACGCGGGCCGGCAAGTCAGGCACGGGGATCAGCCACGGCGGATAGGACGGGCTGGTCCGGCCTGTGCCGGCAGCGGCAGCCCGGGAAACCTTAAAGCCCGGCAGCCCTGAGTGCCACGATCAGCACCCAGCCGATGCAGAACATTGCCATCATCGGCAATCGGAAGCCGATCACCAGGCAGGTGGCCAGCGTCAAGGCTTCGGCCGGGCCACCGGTCACGGCAGCGGGGGCGACGAGCGTCGTCAATACGGCGGCCGGCACGGCATTGAGCGCCGCATCGACGCGCGGCGGAATCCGTTTGAAGCGCGAGAGCACCAGGTGTCCGCCCAGGCGCGCGGCATAGGTTACCAGCGCCGCTCCGATGATGATCCAGACATTGACCGGGACCCCGAGATACAGCCCGGTCATGCGCCCACCTCATCAGCATCTGCGGGTCGGGGCGGCATCAGCACCGCCACCAGCACGCCGGCGAGCGCACCGAGGCTGACATGCCAGGGCGAGCCCACCGTGTAGAAGGCCAGGATCGACCCCAGGCCCGATGCGATCACCACCGGTAGCCAGTTCGATCGCGTTCTGAACCCCAGCACCAGCCCGAGGAAATAGATCGGCAGCAGGAAATCGATCCCCAGTGCACCCGGATCGGTGATCAGGCTGCCAAACACGGCGCCGATCCAGCCCTCCAGCACCCACAGGGTGTAAACCGGCAGCGCCATGCCCATGTACCAGGCCATGGTCAGCGGAAACTTCTTGTCTGCCCTTGCCTCGGAAGCGGCGTATTGCGGATCGGTCAGAAAGAAGAAGGCGATCAGTTTCTGCCAGCCGGCAAACCGGCCGATCCTGCGCCCCAGCGCAGCCGAATAGAGAACGTGGCGAAAATTGACCGCAAACACCGACAGGATGATGATCCACGGCGCGATCTTCGCCCCGAACATTTCCAGCCCGACCATCTGGCTGGCGCCGGCAAACACCGTGGCGCTCATCAGCACCGCCTCGCCGACACTCAACCCATTGTCGACCGCCAGCGCGCCAAACAACATGCCGAACGGTGCGGCGGCGGCGACAATCGGCAGGCTGTCGCGGACGCCCTGAAAGAATTCCGAACGGTTTGGGGACATGGGGAGGCTCTCCTGTGGCCCCTCGATAGGTCAGCCTTGCTGACCAGTCAATTCAATAGGGTTGAACCAAGGATAAGCCAGGCTGATGACCGCACCGGTCGCGCCGACATCCGCCCGCAGTCCTCATGCGGACCGGGAGAGCGGCTCCTGCTCGTCATCGCCAATCTCGGGCGACTGGCGCGCGGTTTGGGGGAGAGCCGAGCCCGCCTTGTCGATCAGGCTGATCTTGCCGGTTTCGAGCAACTGCGAAATCGGAATGGGCCGGCCGAGCAGGAAACCCTGGGCCTCGTCGCATCCCTCGTCGCCCAGCAGCGAGAGCTGACCTTGGGTTTCGATGCCCTCGGCAAGAATCGGGATCTCGAGGCTTTTGCCCAGCGCCAGAACGGCGCGGATGATCGACTTGGCCTGCAGGCTTTCCTCGGCCTCGTTGATGAACGAGCGATCAAGCTTGATCTTGTCGAAGGGGAAAGACCGCAGCATGTCGAGCGACGAGTAGCCGGTGCCGAAATCATCAAGCGCGATGTTGACGCCCAGCGCCTTGATCTGCCGCAGCACGCTGAACGAGCGTTCCTTGTCCTGGAAGATCGTCGATTCCGTCAACTCCAGTTCCAGCCGGTTGGCCGGCAGGCCGGTCGACATCAGAACCTCGATGATCAGCTTGGAGAGATCGGCGTGAACGAATTGTGCCGGAGAAAGATTGACCGCAACCTTGTAGGGTGGCTCCCAGGACGCGGCGCGGGCACAGGCCTCCCGGAGAACCCATTCGCCCAGCTGCAGGATCAGGCCGTTTTCTTCAGCCAGCGGGATGAAATCCGACGGCGGAATGAACCCGTGCTCCGGATGGTTCCAGCGAAGCAGGGCTTCAAAGCCGCGGATCTGGTTCGTGGAAACCGAGGTCTGCACCTGGTAGTGGACATCGAGCTCATTGTTGTCGAGCGCCGCCCTCAGGTCGTTTGCGAGGCTGCGTCGGGCACGTACGACGTCATCCATCGACTGGTCATAATAGCAGACATGGTGGGCCACATCCGCCTTGGCCCGGTACATGGCAAGGTCGGCATTGCTGATCAGGACCTCACGCGAATCCGCGTTGTCGGGATAGAGTGCCACACCGAGGCTGGCTCCGGGCACGATGACAAAGTCATGTCCGGCGATCGGTTCGAACAGCGCCTGCTCGAGACGGGCCAGGAAATCGTCGAGCCTGGTCTGATCGACGAAACGCTGGATGGCGGCGAATTCGTCGCCTCCGGTCCGGGCCACGAATTCACCCTCCCCGGTCAGTCCCGAAAGCCGCTCGCCGAGAACCCGCAACAGCATGTCGCCGGCGCCGTGGCCACGCAGATCGTTGACTTCCTTGAACCTGTTGAGGTCAATGCCGATCAGCACCAGCTTGCCGCCGGTTTCCGACGCCAGGTCAATCTCGTGATCAAGCCTGTCGGTGAAGCTCGCCCGGTTGGGAAGGCCGGTCAGGCCATCATTGAGCGCCATGTGGCGCAGCTGGTCGAGCGATTCACTGCGCGCGCTGCCGTCGATCAGATAGCTGGCAAGCCCTGCCCCCACGATGACAAGGGCAACGACCGCCACCGCAATGGCCAGAGCCTGCATTGCAGCCGGGTTCGAGAAGCCGTTGTCGAGCAGCAACGGCGTGACCTGAAACGCGGTCATGCCGGTGAAATGCAGGCTGATGATGCCCAGAAAAAGGAGACCTGCCGCCAGGTAGCGCTGCCTGCGCAACGACATCCGCATGACCAGGTGGAATGCCGCCGCGGACATGCCGACCGAAAGGGCAACCGAAGCGATCAGATATCCCATGTCCCAGTGAACGATGCCCTGCACCCGATAGGCCATCATCCCGGTGTAATGCATCACTGCGATTGCCATGCCGACGATGGCCCCGCCGAAAGCCGGTGCAAACCGGGCCGAACCGCCCGCCGCAACGATGAAGCCGGCACCGGCGCCCGCGATGGCAATGAGCAGCGAAAGGATCGTCATCACCGGATCGAATGTCACCGGCGCCCCCGGTTCATACGCCAGCATGGCGATGAAATGCGTACACCAGATCGCCGCCCCTGCGGCTACGGCGGACAGGAAATGCCATCCGGCGCGTTGCAGGCCACCAGTGCGCGCGGCGCGCTCGAACAGGCAGATGACGGCCCATGATCCGGACGCACAGACGATGGCGGCCACGATCACCAGCCAGAGATTGTGCTCGTTTATCACGCAGCCGAGTACTGTAATCATGGGATATCCGGAATTCGCTAAGCAGAGCCGATGAGGCAATTAGGTTCAGTCGGTTATCCATACGCATTTTGCATTAAGTCTGATTTAATGGACGACTGCGGCAGTTTGCAGTCGGATTTTAACGATTTGTCAGTCTGGACTGACATAAGCGGCCGCCAAATCTGCAATGACACAATACGCCCGCGTTCGAGCCACGCGTGGATCAGCTTACGCCGCCTTGCGCGCCAGGTAGACAGTCTGGGTAAACGGTTTGTCCTGCAGCGGGTTGTGAAACGTCACCGGCTCGGCCCAGGCTTCGGAAAACACGCTTGCCAGCCGCTCGGTAAAGGCATCATCTGTCTGCTCATCCGACCACAGCCCGAAAATGCCGCCGGGCTTGAGATGGGTCGCGAGCCTTGCCAGCCCCTCGGGCTGGTAGAAGCTGGTGCTGCGCGCATCGAGCAACGCATCCGGCGAATGATCGATATCGAGAAGGATCGCGTCGAATGTCCGGCCCGGGGACCCGGGGTCAAACCCGTCTTCCCCGCGCGCCAGGGCAAAGAAATCCCCCTCCACAAGCTGGCAGCGCGGATCACCGGTCAGCTCCGGCCCGAGCGGCAGCAGACCGCTCCTGTGCCAGTCGATCACGGCTTCGAGATATTCCACCACGGTCAGCGACCCGGTCCGCGCCTCGTCAAGCGCGGCCTTGGCGGTGTAGCCGAGCCCCAGCCCGCCGACCACCACATCAAGCCCCTCACCGTCGCAGGCGGCCAGTCCGAGCTCGGCCAGCGCGATTTCCGAGGCGGTAAACAGATCCGACATCAGATGCTCTTCGCCAAGCTTGATCTCGAGAATGTCGATCCCAAGCCGCGCCTCGCGACGCCGGCGCAGAACAAGGGCACCAATTGGCGTCGGCCGGTAGTCGAGTTCTTCAAACAGTCTGCTCATGATATCTCCGCCCCGGCCCGAAGGCCGCTTCCGGCAACTCGTGCAAGTCGCACCAGCGCCTTATCGGCGTTTTGGTGAAGGCTGACAAGCACTGGCGGCGCCCCTTGGTCCAGCGCTACCAACGCTCACTCGCGGTAGCCGACCCAGCCCTTGAATGCGAACCCGGCATAAAACAGCTCGACATCCAGGAACCCTGCCTCGCCAAGCAGCGCCTCATCCCGGCTTGGAGAAAGCACCGGCAGCCGTTCCTTCAAGGCCCTTGCACCTTTCGCAGCCTGAGCCGCAGGGATCCCGGAGGCCACTGCAAATGCGGCATTGCGCATCAGCCATTTATCCATGTTCGCGCCGTCGGTGGGAAAGCTGTAATGCGCGGCGACAAGGGGCGCGCCGGGTTTGAGCCGGCTTGCAACCGCACGCAGCGTATCCAGCCGTTCCGGCTCCGGCAAGAAATGCAGTGTCAGAAGGCAGATTGCGGCATCGAACGGGCCATCCGGCGCACTGTCGATATAACCTTCATGAAACTCCACCCGATAAGCCGCCTCCCCGAGACGGGTTCTGGCCAGATCCAGCATCGCCGCCGATGGATCGACGCCGAGGAAGCGCCAGTTGGGCTGCATCTGCGACAGCACGCTCAGCTCCATCCCTCCCCCTGCGCCGAGAACCAGCACATTTGCATCGGAGGCAGCCCGCTCCGCCAGCAGGAGTCCGGCCATCCGGTGCAGGTGGTGAAGTCCGGGCACAAGCTGCTCGGTCCTCTCCGCATATCCTGAAACCGCAACGGGATCGGAAAACGATGTCATGACGCTACTCCCATGCGCAAACGAAGTCTCACGGCTCCGGCCAGATCAGCGACCGGTGGATCTGGGCACCCGCCCATGCGCCATCCGCAACCGCAAGCGTGACCGAATGCGGCGCGCGGGCCACGTCCCCGCAGGCAAAAATCGCGGGCATCGAGGTCTGCTTTGCATCATCGGTCTTAATCTGGATGCCCATCAGCGTCTCTTCCAGCGCGCAGCCGGCCCTTTCCGCGATCGGGCTGGCGGGTGTGCAATGCGGCGCCGTGAACAGGCCGGCAAAAACCAGCCTCCTGGCGTCGGCGAGAACGACTTCTGCACTGCCCTCTATCCGGCTGATCAGGGCGGGTTCTATCCGCACCTTGCGGTCTTCAAGCCGCCGTCGCGCCTCGGCGTCGAGCTCCACAGCGCCGTTCAGGAAAAAGGTCACGTCCCCCCATTCCGACACGATCTCGGCTTGATGGATCGACATCGGACCGGTTCCGATCACGCCGATTTTGCCCTGGCCAAGTTCGTAGCCATGGCAATAGGGGCAGTGATGCACCGATTTGCCCCACCGCTCGGCAAGACCAGCGATGTCGGGCAGTTGGTCGGTGACCCCGGTTGCCAGCAGCACGCGACGCCCGTGATGTGCCTGGCCTTCAGCAGTGGTGACCGTGAAATCATCCTTCTCGCCGCTGATCTCGACGGCCCGCCCGTCGACCCAGGTGAGCGTCGGATAGGCCATGAGTTGCTTGCGGGCCGTTGAGGCAATCTCGGCGGCGGCAACCCCATCCTGTCCCAGAAAGCCATGCGAGAGGTCTGCGAAACGGTTGCGCCTCTCACCCGCGTCAATGACGAGAACCTTCTTGTGCGCGCGCAGAAGTTGGAGCGCTGCGGCCATTCCGGCGTAGCTACCCCCGGCTATGATCACATCATGCATCATGGCTGTCCTTTTTGTGTCCGCATCGTCGCGTAGCGCTGAGCAAAATCAGCGGCCAGCGAGGCGAGCGTGATGTCCGCGAAACGGGAGAGCAGCAAAGCTTCGGCCTCGGCAAACGCGCTGTCGAGTGCCGCATTGACCGATTGCTCCACCAGGCACTCCGGTCTCTCGTTTCGATTCCCAACCGCAAAGATCGCCGGTTCGCCGAGAGCTTCGTGCAACTGCCGCAAGGTGACCGTCGAAAGATCGACGGCGATACGCCAGCCGCCGGCGTGACCGCGATCCGATTTCACCAGACCTGCCTTGCGCAACAAGCCCATGGTGCGCCGCACGACCACCGGATTGGTGTTCAGGCACTGGCTCAGCGCTTCCGATGTCATCGGTCCATCGTGCTCCGCCATGTGGAGAAGCGCGTGAAGAACGGACGAAAGGCGGCTATCATATTTCATGTAACTTTATTTGTTACAAATGCCTGCATCCGTCAAGACCTCTCCGCAACAGCGACCCGGAATATCTCTCCAAGCCCCCAAGAAAACGCCGGCGGCCGGAATCCGCCATCATACGGCCCGAAAACCCGTTGATACCCTGCCCGACGGCTTGACGGACCCGTGCCAGCCGTTCATCCACTCAGGCTAATCTTCACGGGACTGTCACATCCGGCCCTCGATCGGCCCGAACCCGAACACGGAAAACATCACCAACCATGGTTGAAACCTACCGCAAGCCCACCCTCGACAAGGATCTCGACAAGTTCGCCACGATGGAAGAGGCCACCGGCCTCATCAATCGCGGCTTTGTCACGCCGGGTCTTGCGATCGTCTTCATCTTCCTGTGCGCGATCATCGCCGCCGTCTTCGTCACCGGCCAGCCCGGCGCCGTGGTCATCATCGCCGCCGCCATGATCGGCGCCTACATGGCGCTCAATATCGGCGCCAATGATGTGGCCAACAATGTCGGCCCGGCAGTCGGCTCCCAGGCGATGACGCTGGGCGTCGCATTGGCCATTGCCGCGATCTTCGAAAGCGCAGGCGCGCTGATCGCCGGCGGCGACGTGGTCTCGACCATCTCCAAGGGCATCATCGACCCGGTCGCGGTCTCAGACCCGAATGTCTTCATATCGGCGATGATGGCAGCCCTTGTCTCCGCCGCCATGTGGATCCACCTCGCCACCTGGATCGGTGCGCCGGTGTCGACCACCCATTCGATTGTCGGCGGCGTCATGGGCGCGGGCATTGCCGCAGCCGGTGTCGACGCGGTCAACTGGCCGACCATGGGCTCGATTGCCGCCAGCTGGGTGATCTCTCCCTTCATGGGCGGCCTGATCGCGGCTCTCTTCCTCGCCTTCATCAAGACCGCCATCATCTACAAGGACGACAAGATCGCCGCCGCCCGCCGCTGGGTGCCGGTGTTGATCGCCATCATGTCTGGCGTCTTTGCCACCTATCTGGCGCTCAAGGGCGTGAAGAAGATTGTCGCCGTTCCCTTCGAAATGGCGCTGCTGATCGGGCTTGGCGTTGCGGTGCTGAGCTGGCTGATCGCCCGGCCGGTGATTGCCCGTCAGTCGCAAGGACTGGAAAACCGCAACCAGTCACTGCGCAAACTCTTCGGCCTGCCGCTGATCTTTTCCGCCGCCCTTCTCTCCTTCGCCCATGGTGCCAATGATGTCGCCAATGCCGTCGGCCCGCTGGCGGCCATCGTGCACACCGCCGAGCTCGGCGAAGTCGCACCCAAGGTGGTAATCCCGCTCTGGGTGATGGCCGTCGGCGCTGTCGGCATTTCGCTCGGGTTGTTGCTGTTCGGGCCGAAGCTGATCCGCATGGTCGGCAACCAGATCACCAAGCTCAACCCGATGCGCGCCTATTGCGTGGCGCTGTCGGCCGCCATCACCGTGATCATCGCCTCCTGGCTCGGCCTGCCGGTCAGCTCCACCCATATCGCCGTCGGTGCCGTCTTCGGTGTCGGCTTCTTCCGCGAATGGTACACCGAGAACTCGACCCGCCGCGCCGAATATGTCGCCCGCCACCAGATCAACGCGACCGCAGACGCGAGTTCAAAGCCAGCCCGTTCGGAAGACCAGCGCCGCCGCAAGCTCGTTCGCCGCTCGCATTTCCTGCAAATCATCGCTGCCTGGGTGATCACCGTGCCAGCAGCAGCGGTGCTGTCGGGCGTGCTGTTCGTGGTGTTGAGGGCTGTGCTGGCTTGAGCTGACGCGCCCAGGTGCGGAGTTGGCACCGGCTTGTCGAGGCAGCAATTCACGGCTGTGTCCGGCATTGGGCAGTCAACTTGCTGGTCAACCGATCAGCCAGCCATTGCCTTGCTGTCGAACCGGTTCATCAAATCAAGGCGACGCTTTACCAGATCATCGAGCGGTTCCGGGCGGTGCAGATGGTAGCCTTGCCCGTGTGTCACGCCGAGATCGCGCAACTGCGTGACGATCTCTGCCGTCTCGATCTTTTCGGCGACCACATCGAAGTGGAGGCTTTTCGCCAGCTTGACGACAGCGGCAATGATGGCCCTGTCCACCTCACTGTCCGCAATTCTTTCGACAAATGCCCCATCGATCTTGATGCAGTTGATCGGAAAACGCCGCAGATAATCAAATGAGCTAAGTCCCGAGCCAAAATCATCAAGCGACACCATACAGCCTTTCTGGCGCGCTTTACCGACAAAACTATTTGCCGTTTCGAAACAGCTTACGGCCGTCGTCTCCGTAATTTCAAATGCGACCTGTGACAGCGGCGTCCGGTGTTCTTTCGCAATGCCTTCGACAAAGGTCCACAGGCTCGGGTCGCACAACGTTTGAGCCGACAGGTTGAAGCCGAGTTTCAGATCCATCTCCGCAAGCAGATCACCGTAATCCGCCAAGGCTTTCCTGATGATCCAGCGGTCCAGAACAGTTGCCATGCCAAAGCGTTCGGCAGCAGGGATAAACGCGTCCGGACCGACGATGCGGCCATCGCGGTCCCTCAACCGGGCCAGTATCTCGACCCGGTTACAATGCCCATCGGAGCGCTCAAGCGAATGGATTTCCTGCGCATACAGGATGACCCGGCACTCATCGAGGGCTGCCGTCAGATCGGCCACCTCCCTTGCGGCAGTCAATCGCGAAGTGACATTGGCTTTATGTTCGGTGAAAAGCGAGAAGCGGTTTCGGCCAGAGGACTTGGCGGCGTAGCAGGCGTCGTCGGCCTCTGCCAGTGCGTCTGAAGCACTCATCGACGGATCGTCGACCACGGTGATGCCGATGCTGCAACCCAGGCGCGGCCCACCCACTGCATAGCCGGGATCCACGGTCTGAACCGCTGCAATGGCATCACCGGCTATCTTGTGCACTGTCTTGGTTGCGGGATCGCGAGCAAGCACAGCAAACTCATCGCCGCCCAGCCGGGCAAAGATCGCATCGTCGGGCAGACACGCGCTTACAGCCGTTGCAATTGCCATCAACGCCTCGTCTCCGGCAGCGTGCCCGGCGAAATCATTCAGTGCCTTGAAGTGATCGAGATCCAGATAGAAGATCGCAAACGCTGTCTCCGCGGCTGTTTCAATGGCCTCATTGAGGGCATTGTCGAAGGCAACCCTGTTGTACAGGCCCGTCAGCGCATCGTGATGGGCTGCATAGGCCAGCTGTTTCTGCCGGCGGGTTTCTTCCGACACGTTCTGAAACGTGTAGACATTGCCGCAGCTGTCTCCGACCGCAGACAAAATCGGGCTGCTCTTGCAACGGTAGAGTTCATTCCGGATTTCCAGGGTGACACCGTTACCGGGATCATTGGAGGTGTCTGTTTCGACTGCTTTTATCGTCTCGTCATTTCGGAACAGGGAGAAAATATTGCGCCCGGCAAGCTCGCTCTGATCGACCGAAAGCATCTCCAGAGCGGATGGGTTGGCAAAATTGACAACGCCCTCGACTGAGGTGCTGATAACTGCGTCCCGGATCGCGCCCAAGGTGATCTCGTACCTTTCCTTTTCGGCATGGAGCGCACGCGCCGCCTCTATCTCGTCGGTCACATCTCTGATCGTACCCACCAGATATCCGGCCGTTCCCTGGGTCGAGACGGATTTTGCCAGGGTTTCCACGTGTCGGATTTCGCCATCCTTGCGGATTATCCGATAGGGCAGTTTCATGACCCGGTCATCGCCAATGACGGCAAGATGCTGCCGTTCGGCTTCGTCTCTGTCCTCGGGATGCAGGAAATTGTGCCAGGTCTCGCTTCCGATCTCGGACGCGCGGGGAGCGAGGCCGAAGATCTCGCAGGTTTTGCCATCCCAGTAACTCCGCTTGGCTCCGACATCGAAATGCCAGATGCCGGTTTCCGATGCTGCCAGGGCGAGCTTGAAGCGCTCGTTCATCAGGTTGGCGTCCTGCTCGGCCTGTTTTTGCCTGGTAATGTCGGTCTGAACGCCCATGACTCTCAGCGGTGTTCCATCGGCATCGCGTTCAATGACCGCACCCCTGTCAAGGACCCAGACCCAGCTGCCGTTCTTGTGCTTGAGGCGCAACTCGGTTTCGATGCTGTCGCAATGTCCGGCCAGATGGCGGTCTCCGCTTTCGATGGCTCTTTCGCGATCGTCCGGATGGACCAGCAGAAGAAAGAGGTCGGCATTGTCCGGAAACTCGCTCCTTCTGTAGCCGAGCATCTGGCACCAGGATTCGGAAAAGATGGTTGTCTGGGTTCTCAGGTCCCAATCCCATACCCCCAGAGCCGCAACCTCAAGGGCCAGTTTCCATGGGTCCGTTTCCTTGAAAACAGAAGTGCTGGGATTGTTCATTGGCTGAGCTTCCGCTTGGCTTTTGGGATTGACGCCCGGCGATCCTTGAACACCGAGGGTCAAGAACCCGTTAAGCGCATCTGCTAAATTCGCATAAGCGTATATTCCTAGCCGTAGATCAGGCTCCCGCCCGCCGGCTCACAGCATCCATCCTCGTCATTGTCCGCACGGCAATCGCCTCGGGCCCGGCCCCGGCCCCCTTGCGGATATGGTTTTCGAGACTGCCGGCAAACGCAGCGGCAAATCCGGCAACAGGAGAAACCTGGGCCGGTTCTTCGCCCCCGATGGTCGGTTGCTGAATGAGGTCGAGCTACTGTTCAGCTCGCCGAAGAGCCGGCTGATCAAGCATCATCTCATTTGATGTGAATGCTGCACGCAGGGCGGTCACCCGGGTTTTTCGAGCCCGGCGATAGCTTTCCGGTGCCACCAGCCGCACCTGCACGGGAACCGCTCGCTACGGTCGAAACAGGCTCACTTGGTAGAGACCGCCTTGGGTCGGGTGAAAGCGACCCCGTCATATCCGTCGAAAACGGCACCGATGACGGCGGGGTTCAGGAGGTAGTTGCGGTGGGCAGTATCCGGCCTTTCCAGCTTTCCGAAATAGGTTGTGTCATTTGACACGATCACATTCGCTATGGAGATACCCTCCGGTAGGTGCTTGCCTCCAACCAGAGGATAACTCAGCAAATCGTTCGGATCGGAGAAGGCAACAAACTTCAGTTGCGACGCTGGGGCTTCGGTAAATGACCTGCTCTTTTCCGCAGTTCTTGAGCGAGCGAATAAGTCTACCAGCGGCGACAGTGATGTGTCGCTGGTTTCCATTTTCAGTGCCGGACGGCCGTTGGAATGCGTGGCTGCGCTCAGAAGCGGGATCTGGTTGGCCAGCAGGAAGACCATTTGCACCTCCGCCAGGCGGCGCTCGATTTCGGCCTTGTCGCGCCCTTTCGAAAGGTTCCAAATCGAGATCAGGGCATCGGACAGGATCTTGCTTCCCAGGCTCTCGGCCACGAAAATCGTTCTGCGCTGATCCCTGTTATCCCTGAACCTGCATCCCGCCGACGATGAATAGGATCCACCAAGTGCGTCGCAGACCTCACCGCGAACCCAGCTTCTGACGGGATCGCCGGCCGGACCGGAATACACGACAGCATCGGAGAAACAGTCGTCGATCAACCCCTCCTTCAATACCGCATTGAAGTCCGCGCGTTGGTACTTGCTGAAGCTGGCGGATTTTACCGTGGCTTTCGCCCGGTCGTTCAGAGGCGACCAGACCAGATACCGCATTTCCAGGCTGTTTCCATTCACCGAATGATTCAGCGTTACGCGATAGGGTTGATTGCCGCCAATCTTGCTTTTCGACAACTCGGCATCTGCCATGGTCTCGCGCACTGTGCCTGAAATCAATGCATCCCGCTCGAGCGCCCAGTTGATGCTATGAGTGCACATTCCATGCAACCAGACAACGCGCAGATCGCCTTGAGCAGCATAGCTGGTGATGCCCCCGAACGCCTTGCCAGTGTTTTCACCGGAATACTCAATCTTCGGAATCCTGTGAGGAGTGCTGCAGCCATAGAGCAATACCGCCAACGACAGCAGCATCAATCGCAACCGCAGGATCTGTTTTCCTGAAAACCACTCAAACATGTCGCCCCACCCTGACCCGAAAGAAGAATCTGAAGTCGAAAAATGGAATTATCCGCAATTATAAGCAGAACCAGAGAGACTATACAAGTTTAACCAGCGCAACGGCATCGAAGAGATTACAAAGCCATCTGAATGGATTTGTGTTTACACCCAGATACGTATGATTTTACTGAAGATTTTTTTGAAACACCGCCTCGGACGTGGCGCATGTGCCCGAATGACAGCCGACACCTGACTGCTGAACGCTCCCGTGACGGGACGACCGGAGCGCATAGCCCCCCAGGAAAGAAGCCTATCCGGAAAATCCGAGAATGCAGGCTGAGAGGGCCTTCACCGACCCCCTATCCCACCAGTTCGAACCAGCCGTCCTCGTCCATCGTCCGCACGCCAAGCGACTCTGCCTTGGCAAGCTTTGAGCCCGCTCCGGGGCCTGCGACCAGGATGTCGGTCTTCTTCGAGACCGAACCTGCCACCTTGGCGCCGAGCCTTTCGGCCATGGCTTTGGCCTCGTCGCGGGTCATCTTTTCCAAGCTGCCGGTGAAGACCACGGTAAGGCCGGCGACGGGGGAATCCTGAGCCGGTTTTTCGGCCTCCTGGATGCTCAGCTGTTCGGTGAGCCTGTCGACCATCTCGATATTGTGCGGTTCGCCAAAGAAGCGGCTGATCGCGTCAACAACCGCCGGGCCGATGTCGTCGAGCGCGTCCATTTCCTCGATCGCCGCCTTGTCGCCGCCGGCAATGGCGACGGCCGCCTTGTGCACCGAACCCCAGTCACCATAGGCGCGGGCCAGCGTCTTGGCGGTCTGCTCTCCTACATGGCGGATGCCGAGCGAGAAGATCAGCCGATCGAGCGCCACGGTCCGCGCCGCGTCAATCGCATCGAACAGCTTTTGCGCGCTGGTGTCGCCATAGCCGTCGCGGTTTTTCAGCCGCTGCAAACCGTTGGCCTCGTCGCGCGCCTTCAGCGTGAAGATGTCGGCCGGCTGCCGAATCGGCAGGCTCTTGTCGTCGTAGAAGAACTCGATCTGCTTTTCGCCCAGCCCGTCGATGTCAAACGCCTTGCGCGAGACGAAATGCTTGAGATGCTCCTTGCGCTGAAACGGACAGGCAAATTCGCCCGAACAGCGCCGCACCACGCCTTCGACGCCGCCCGCGGTTTCCTCGCGCACCACCGGCGTTTTCAGCTCGCAAGGGCAGATTGACGGGAACTCGAAGGCGACCGCGTCATCGGGCGAGGACACCACGCCGAGCACCTGCGGGATGACATCGCCGGCGCGCTGGATCTGCACCACATCGCCGATCCGGACGCCCAGCCGCTCGATTTCCTCGGCATTGTGCAGCGTCGCGTTGGTGACAACGACGCCGCCCACAGTGATCGGCTCAAGCCGCGCCACCGGGGTCAGCGCGCCGGTGCGGCCGACCTGGATGTCGATCGCGGTCAGCCGCGTGGTGGCCTTTTCGGCGGGAAACTTGTGCGCAATCGCCCAGCGCGGGCTGCGCGAGCGAAAGCCCAGACGTCCCTGCAGGTCGAGCCGGTCGACCTTGTAGACCACACCGTCGATATCATAGGGCAGATCAGCGCGGGCGACGCCGATCTCGTTGTAATGCTCGACCAGCGCCTCGATACTCTCGAGCCGCCTGGTCAGCGGATTGACCGGAAAGCCCCAGGACTTGAACACGTCGATCATGCCGTGCTGGGTGTCCGACGGCATCTCCGACATCTCGCCCCAGGCATAGGCGAAGAACTTCAGCTTGCGCTTCGCCGTCACCGAGGCGTCGAGCTGCCGAAGCGATCCGGCCGCGATGTTGCGCGGATTGACATAGGTCTGCTTGCCTTCCGCCGCCATCCGCTCGTTGAGCGCCAGGAAGTCCTCCTTCGCCATGTAGACCTCGCCGCGCACCTCGACCACCGACGGCGCACCTTCGGGCAGCGTGTTGGGGATCTCGGAGATGGTCTTCACATTGGCGGTGACATTTTCACCGGTGGTGCCGTCGCCGCGGGTGGCGGCCGAGACCAGCTTGCCGTCCTCGTAGCGGATCGACATTGACAGCCCGTCAATCTTCGGCTCGGCGGTGAACGCAATCGACTGGTCGGGCAACTGGCCGAGGAAGCGGTAGACCGAGTTGACGAAATCGCGCACGTCCTCGTCGGAGAACGCATTATCGAGCGACAACATCGGCACCTTGTGGGTGATCTTGCTGAAGCCTTCGGCGACTGCGGCACCGACCTTGAAGCGCGGACTGTCGACCCGTACCAGCGCCGGGAAGCGGGCCTCGATCTCCTCGTTGCGGCGCTTGAGCGCATCATATTCCGCATCCGGGATCACCGGAGCGTCTTGGCCGTGATAGGCCTCGTCATGACGTGCCAACTCTGCCGCCAGCCGTTCCAGTTCGGCCTTGGCCTCGGCTTCACTCAGGGCGTCAACTTGCTTGGTCTGGTCGGTCATCTGCGGCACTCCGGAATCGTCAGTGTTTTAGCGCAATCGGCAGGAATGAAAAGCCGACAGCGCGCACGGGCCACAATCAATCGCCGGTTAAGACTTGGGGCCTACACTGACCGGCAACAGCATCTCCCAGACTGCCATGAAGGACCAGCGGGCACATGATCTTCGGCGCAAACGCAATACCCGCCCAGACCACCACCGTGCAGCGGCATGCTCCGGCCCAGACGGCAGTTGAAACAGCCGCGCAGGACCCGGCAACGGATGCGCTGGCGAAACTCGACAATTTCGTCGAATCTGCCGCGCAGTCGCGCAAGGCCTTTGCCGAAGAGCGGCTCGCGCATCTCAAGGAACAGATGAACACCTTGTCGCTTTTCGACATGGCTCCGGGTTTTCTGGCAGGACACACCGCGCGGATGACCAAGGAGCTCGAATCTGCTGCGACCGACTTTGCCACGGCCTTCAGGACCCTTGCAGAGCTGGAGCAGCCGGCAAGCGCTGAGCCGGCCTCTGACAGTCCCCTGCCCGCCGCCTATCTCGACGTGCTCGCTGACGAGGCCCCGGCCTCGGCAAGGCTGAATCCGGAAGACGTGGAAACGGCGGCCAGCTTCATGAGCACGGCGCAGCACCTTAGAAGCGTGGTCGAGATGATCGCAAGCGAGACCCGCGACAGCGCGAGCGTGCAATGGGTCACCGACGGCGCGAAAGCTTCCACCTCCCGCGTCAGTAATCTCATGGCCGGCCTCGAAGGTCCGCCAGGGTTCAACAAGGTGTTCTGGTAAGGCCGGATCGACTTTGGCCAGCGCCTGTCAGTCCGCCACGTCCAGCAAGCGTGCCGCCGCGGCCCGCGCCTCATCGGTAACGTGCTCACCTGCCAGCATCCGGGCAATCTCTTCGCGCCGCGCGTCTGCGTTCATGGTGCTGACCCGCGTCGAAACGGTGGTCGAACCTGGGTCGGACGGTCCCTTGGCAATCAGCAGATGGGTGGCCGCGCGGGCGGCCACCTGCGGCGCATGGGTCACCGAGAGTACCTGAACCCCTGCTGCCAGTCGCCTCAGCCGCTTGCCGATGGCATCGGCCACGGCGCCGCCCACCCCGGTATCGATCTCGTCAAACACCAAGGTCGGCGCAGAGCCGCGATCGGCCAGCGCCACCTTCAGCGCCAGCAGGAACCGCGACAGCTCGCCGCCCGACGCCACCTTCATGATCGGGCCTGGGCGCGAGCCCGGGTTGGTGCGCACATGAAAAGCGACAGTGTCGATGCCCGATGGACCGGCATGCGCGATATCGCTGGAAATCTCGACAAGAAACTCGGCCCGTTCCAGCTTCAGCGCCGGTAGTTCGGCCATCACCGCAGCAGCCAGGGCCTCTCCGGTCTTGTGGCGGCGCTCGGACAGCTGCTCGGCAGCATGCAGGAATGCGGCTTTGCAATCCTGGACCCGGGCTTCCATGGCCGCAAGCCGCTCTTCGCCGGCATCCAGATCGGAGAGATCCGAAACCATCTGCGCGGCCAGCTCCGGCAACGCCTCGACGGGAACATTGTATTTGCGCGCTGCCCCGCGAAGCGCAAACAGCCGTTCCTCGGTTTCCTCAAGCTCGCGCGGATTGAAATCCGCCATCCGCAGCGCCGTCTCCACCGCGGTCTGCGCATCGGCCAGCGCATTGAGCGCCGCATCGAGCGCCGCCACGGTGTCATTGAGCAGCTCCGGCGCTTCCTGCGCCTTGCGCTCGAGACGCCGCACCAGCCCGCTGATCACCGGCATCGGCGAGCCCTGCCCGTTGAGCACCTCGTTCGCCTCGTTGATGTCGCTCGCCATCTTCTCGGACTTCATCATCATCGAGCGGCGGACCGCGAGCTCTTCCTCTTCGCCCTCCACCGGGTGCAGCTTCTCGAGCTCATCGACGGACGAGCGCAGCCAGTCGGCCTCACGCCTCGCTTCCTCGACCTTGGCCCGGTGGGCTTTCAGCGCCCGCTCCGCCTCGCGCCAGCTCTCGTGCAGGCGCCCGACATCCGCTGCCCGCTCGCTCAATTCGCCGAACACGTCAAGCAGCGTCCGGTGCGCATCCATGTCGATCAGCGCTCGGTCGTCGTGCTGGCCGTGAATTTCGACCAGCAACAGGCCGGCCTGACGCATAAGCGCCACGCTCGCCGGCTGATCATTGATGAAGACCCGCGTGCGGCCATCGCCCGACTGCACCCTGCGGAACACCAGGTCGCCGTCATCATCGATGTCATTGGCGCGCAACAGCTGCCGCGCGGGATGCTCAGTGCCGACATCGAACACGGCCGTGACCTGGCCCTTGTCTGCACCATGACGCACAAGGCTGCCATCGCCGCGCCCGCCAAGCGCCAGCGAAAGGGAATCAAGCAGGATGGATTTGCCGGCACCGGTTTCGCCGGTGAGGACCGACAGACCTGCGTCAAACTCGAGATCAAGCTTCTCGATCAGAACGATATCGCGGATCGACAGCTGGACAAGCATTGCCGTCCGTTTCAGGCGCCGACGAGGGCGGCCCCGGCACGCGAAATCCAGGAGCCCTTGTTTTCACGCGGCTCAAGGCCACGGGTCTTCAAGAGCTTGTAGGAGTCCGCATACCACTGGCTGTCGGGGTAATTGTGCCCGAGCACGGCCGCCGCCGTCTGCGCTTCGCTTTCCAGGCCCATCGCATAATAGGTCTCGACCAGACGCGCCAGCGCCTCTTCGACCTGACGGGTGTTGGGATATTGCTCGACCACGAGGCGATAGCGGTTGGCCGCAGCCACATATTCCTTGCGCTCCTGGTAATAGCGCCCGACCTGCATTTCCTTGCCGGCCAACTGGTCGCGCGCATAGCGCAGCTTGGCCTGGCTGTCCTCGACATATTCCGAATCGGGATAGCGCTCGATCACTTCCGTGAATGCGGCAATCGCTCGCGCGGAACTGCGCTGGTCACGTGTGACCTCCGGGATCTGTCGGAAATAGGCAAGCCCGACGATGTATTGCGCGTAGGCCGCGTCTTCATCGTTCGGATAAAGACTGAGATAGCGCGAAGCGGTGTTGATGGCCTCGGAATACTTGGACTGGCGGTAGTTCACGAACGCGCTCATCACCATGGCCTTGCGGGCATATTCGGAATAGGGATGCTGTTTGTCCACAGCATCGAACTTGCGGCCCGCCTCGGTCAACTGACCGGCATCCATGTTCGCAAGTCCCTGATTGTAGAGCGCGTCAGCCGGCTCGATCGACCGCGCATAGTTGGTAATGTCGATATCGGGATCGCTCTGGCAGCCGCTAAGAACCGAAGAGACTCCGGCCAAACCGGCGACAATGAGCGCAACACGAAACGCGCGCCCGCGCCCACCCTTGACCGAAGTATCCATCATGCAAACCTCTCAACAGCCGCGGAAACAAACATTCCGCAGATCCAGACCAGCGTTTCTATCCGGAAATGACCGAACTTCGCAACGTCATGAAGACGATTTGCCGCAATTTTGTGGCAGCGATCCTCTTTATTATCACGAGTTTAGAGCGCCGTGTGACGGCAGCAACGGCAGATGCGGGCCGCTTAAAGCGCCCAGGGCGCGAACACCGCAGCATTGACGGCAACCAATTCGCCGTGCCGCACCGTGTCACGGCGTGCCGGTGCCTCAACCACCTCATAGGCCGACTGATCGGCAAGAAGCGCCCGCAGGGCCATGGCGTTGAGCTTGTGGCCACCGCGATAGCTGCGGTAGCAGCCAATGAACTGCGCACCGGCGAGCGCCAGGTCGCCCACGGCGTCAAGCGTCTTGTGACGCACGAACTCGTCGCGGTAGCGCAGGCCCTCGATATTGATGACCTTGTCGTCATCGCCGATCACCACGGAATTTTCAAGCGACGAACCCAGCGCGTGGCCCGAAGCCCATAGCCGTTCAACGTCACGCATGAACCCGAAGGTACGGGCGCGCGCCAGTTCACGGCGGAATGTGTCGGCGGTCACCTCGCCCTTCCAGGACTGGCGGCCGATCAGCGGTGTTTCAAAGTCGATGTCGATTTCAAAGCGTGTGCCGTTGTGCGGGCTGAATTCCGCCCAGGACCCGCCCATCTCGATGCGGACCGGCTTGATCACGCGGATGTAGCGGCGCTTGACCGGATGATTGACCAGACCTGCGGAATCGAGAGCTTCGATGAACACGGCGGCGCTGCCGTCCATGATCGGCACTTCGCCGCCATCGAGGTCAATGCTGATATTGTCGACGCCGAGCGCGTACAGGGCGGCCATCAGATGCTCGACCGTCGCGATCGAGCGATCGGGAGCCTTGCCCAGAAGCGTGCAAAGGTCCGTCGAACCGACCTGCGAGGACACAGCACGAACACTGACGACATCGCCGGAAGCAAGCTGACGGTTGAAGACGACGCCGCTGTCGGGATCGGCGGGATGGAAGGATATGGAAACAGCCTCACCGGAGTGGACTCCGATGCCAGAGAGAGAAATCGACCTCGAAATCGTGGTCTGCAAACCTACTACATCACTGCTCATAAATGTCGCCGTTTCCCGCAATATCTGGCACGGCCAGTCGTGGCCGCGGTGTCCCCAATTGTCAGGAGCGGTACCGAGCCTCCCCAGCTCTTGCGACCACCCCAGCCCATAGTTGTTGGACTGGAAGATACGGTGACGGACCTGACATTCCAAATCACGCTTTTTTTCCTTCTGTTACGAAGCAGTAACATTCGAAAGATGATGCTAAACAAGCAGTTAAAAAAGACATGGCGACCAGATGGCCGCCATGTCCGAATTCCGTAACAACCGTCACGACATCATTTGGCTTGACGGCGAAGGAAGGCCGGAATGTCGAGCTGTTCGTCATCATGGCTGGAGCGGGGCTGCGGCGTTGCCCGGCCCTGATCATCCAGCTGTCCGCGGCGCGGCGCATAGACACTGGCTTCAGGCGACAGCGGGCGACGGGCCTGCGGCGCCGGGGCGGCCGGAGCGGCATGTTGAGCCTCGTCTTCTTCGCGGCGGCCCAGCGTGCTTGAAATGCGTTTGAGCAAGCCCATCGGACCACGCTCGTCTGCATGACCCTGCGGCTGAGCCCGATGCTCCATTTCAGCCTTCACGACAGGAGGAAAATCCTCGACGCGTGGCATCCGGGTGGACTGCATTTCCGGGCTCATTTCAGGCGGTGTACGCACCGGCTGGGCGACCGGCTGCTGCGGAGCCGGCTCCGGGGCGGCCGACATCGCAGGGCGTTGCGGCGCGGTCATAGCTGGCTGCTGAGGGGCCGGTGCCGGTGCGGGCTGCTTGGGTGCATCGGCAAAGAGCCGGCTGTTGGGCTGAAAGCCGGGCTGTGCGACCGGTGCAGGCTTGGCGGCCTGGCTCTGGGCCGCAAGCTCGATCTCACTGGCGATATCGAGTTCGCGCTCGAGTTCGTCTTCCACCGACCGGATGGTTTGACCCACCGGATCAGCAGGCGCTGCTGTTGCAGCCTGCGGCGCGGCAGATGCCGGACGAGCAGCCTGAGGAGCCTGTGGCTTGGCGGCTGCGGCAGGACGTGCAGAGGCGGTACGCTGCTCGACAGCCCCTTCGATCCGGTCGATGCCGGTCGCAACCACCGAGACCCGGATAAGGCCTTCGAGCGCTTCGTCGAACGTCGCACCCAGGATGATGTTGGCGTCTGCATCGACTTCCTCGCGGATGCGCGTCGCAGCTTCGTCGACTTCGAACAGGGTCATGTCGCGACCACCTGTGATCGAGATCAACAGACCCTGAGCGCCCTTCATCGTGGTCTCGTCAAGCAGCGGGTTGGCGATCGCGGCTTCGGCAGCAGCCATTGCACGGCCCTCGCCCGAAGCTTCGCCGGTGCCCATCATCGCGCGGCCCATCTCGCGCATCACCGAACGGACGTCGGCGAAGTCGAGGTTGATCAGGCCTTCCTTGACCATCAGGTCGGTGATGCAGGCAACGCCCGAATACAGGACCTGGTCGGCCATCGCGAAAGCGTCGGCAAAGGTGGTCTTGTCATTGGCGATGCGGAACAGGTTCTGGTTCGGGATCACGATCAGCGTATCGACGCATTTCTGCAGCTCTTCGATACCCGATTCGGCCAGACGCATCCGGCGCTGTCCTTCGAAGTGGAACGGCTTGGTGACAACGCCGACCGTCAGGATGCCCTTGTTGCGCGCGGCCTGGGCCACGACGGGAGCAGCACCGGTGCCGGTGCCGCCGCCCATGCCTGCGGTGACGAAGCACATGTGGGTGCCGTTGAGGTGGTCGAGGATCTCGTCGATGCACTCTTCGGCGGCCGCGCGGCCGACTTCCGGCTGGGACCCGGCACCAAGGCCTTCGGTCACGGCGGCGCCAAGCTGGATGATCCGTTCGGCCTTTGACATGGTCAAGGCCTGTGCGTCTGTATTGGCGACAACGAAATCAACACCCTGCAGTCCGGCATTGATCATGTTGTTGACAGCGTTTCCGCCGCCGCCGCCGACCCCGAACACCGTGATGCGGGGCTTCAGCTCGGTGATGTCCGGCTTCTGCAAATTGATGGTCATGGCACCCGTTCCTTCCTTTGGCATGGCCGCACCGCCGCGTCGGCCAATTCGGTGAATTCAAAAACTCTCTTTGAGCCACTGCCCCATGCGGGTCAGTCGGCCGCCGGCGCCGGTCATTGCGGCAAAGCCGCCCTCACCTGCACCGTGTGATTCAAGATGTGCGACCTGGGGATAGATCATCAGGCCCACAGCAGTGGAAAATGTCGGCCCCTTCGCCGAAGCCGGCAGTCCGGAAACTCCCAGTGGCCGCCCGATACGCACATTGCGCGCCAGGATCCGCCGGGCCGACTCTGCCAGGCCGGTCATCTGGCTGGCACCGCCCGTCAGCACGACCCGCTTGCCCACCAGCGGGCCGTAGCCCGACTGCTGGATCCGGTCGCGCAGCATTTCCAGTGTTTCCTCGACCCGGGCGCGCACGATGCGCGAAACAAGTCCGCGCGGCACATGGGTCGGCAGATCACGTTCATCCTCGCCAAACGGCGGAATGGAAATCACGTCGCGGTCTTCGCCTGCCTGCGGCAGCGCCGAGCCGTGCACGACCTTAATGCGCTCGGCATCGTCGAGCCTTGTCGACAGCCCGCGCGCCAGATCCATCGTCACGTGATGGCCGCCAAGCGCGATAGCATCGGCATAGACCAGCTTGCCTTCCGAAAACACCGAGATCGTGGTGGTGCCGCCGCCCATGTCGATGGCGGCACAGCCCATTTCGGCCTCGTCGGAGACGAGCGCGGCAAGTCCGGAGGCATAGGGTGTCGCCACCATCGCCTCGACGGTCAGATGCGCCCGGTTGATGGACAGTTCCAGATTTTTCAGCGGCGCCCGGTCGGCGGTCAGCACATGCATGTCGACGCCCAGCAGGTCGCCATACATGCCGGCCGGATCGCGAATGCCCCGCTCGCCATCGAGTGTGTAGCTTGAGGGCAGCGAATGCAGAATGGCGCGCTCGTTGAGCTGGCTTTGCCGGGTCGCGGCATTGACCACCTTGGCAAGATCGCCCGAGGCAATCTCGTGGCCGCCGAGATTGACCGACGCCGTGTGGGTTTCACTGCCCAGCCGCCCGGCCGTGACATTGACGATCAGGCTTTCCACCGTCACCCCGGCCATCCGCTCGGCGGAATCGACTGCAAGCCGCACCGAGTTTTCCACTGCATCCATGTCCGAGATCACCCCGGCCTTGATGCCGCGCGATTTCTGGTGGCCGATGCCGAGGATCTCGATGCTGTGGGTGCGCCCCGACAGCACTTCCGACGCCTCGACAGGCGTCAGCCGGCCGATCATGCAGACCACCTTCGACGAGCCGATGTCGAGCACCGTGACGATGCTGACACGCTTGGAAGAGAGTGGCTTGAGCCGGGGCAGCATGGAAGAGGGACGGAACAGGCTCACGACTTTTGACCCGCCTTGATCAGCTTGGCGCGGGCTTCGAGCGCCTGCTTGCGGCGCTCGTAGGAGGCTTCCGTCAACCGCAATGTCACCCGGTCTTCGAGGCGCAGATCGACTGTGGTGATATCGCGCGACAGCACGTCGCGGCCGGCATCGAATTCGGCAAAGCGTTTCAGCGCGGCTCCGACATTTTCGGCAGGCAGGCTCAGCGTCACACCATTTTCGAGCCGCAGATCCCAGCGCCGGTCAGCAATCCGGATCGCCGCCTTCACCCGTGCGCGCAGTTCCGGATAGAACAGCAGCCGCGCTTCAAGCTCATCTGCATGGATGTCGGCACCGAGGCCGACATAGAGCGGGAGATCGGCATGGCGGGCGCCATTAAGCGGCGCGATCACGTCGCCGCGCGCATCGATCAGTGCCAAACGGGCCCCGTGCTGCCAGATGCCGACGGGCTTGCGTTCGCTCAGCCGGACCGAAAGCCCGCGCGGATAAATCTTCTGGACATGGGCGTCGGTAACCCAGGGCAGCTCGATCAGCTTCTCCCGCGCGGCATGTGCGTCGATCGCCACCACCGAAGTCGAGCCGTCAAGGCCGAGTTGCTGCAGGATATCGATGTCGGAGGTTTCGACATTGCCGCTGACATGCACATCCTCGAGCGCGAAGCCCGCGCCGGTGGTCAGCGCCTGGGTGACCGACTGGGTGTGGCCGCCCAGCGCCATGCCGTACACGCCGGTGGCGACCAGGAATGCAGCCGTTGCGAAGGAGCCTGTATGTGGGCGGATGTTCACCCGGCCCGTTGCAAGCGCCATGCCGTAGCGCGCCGGGCGGCGCAGGAAACGTGGCAGAACGAACACGCCGGAAAACGCATCGCGTTCCGACGTGTTGACCGCTGAAGCGGCTCTGCCCTTGTTTCCCTTTATCGACGACACGAAGCGTCCTCCACCATCCAGCTGACGAATTCTACAAACGAATGCCCTGCCTGCAGGGCCATCTCGGGCGCTAGCGAAGTCGGTGTCATGCCGGGCTGGGTGTTGACTTCGAGCCAGATGACCTCTCCGTCCTCGGAGAAACGGTCATCATAACGGAAATCGGACCTGCTCACGCCGCGACAGCCGATCGCTTGATGCGCCTTCAAAGCCAACATACGTATTTTTTGGTAAACAATTGGTGAAATTTCTGCCGGGCAAACGTGTTTGGAGCCCCCGGCGACGTATTTGGAATCATAATCGTAAAAGCTGTGTCCCTGCGGCACGATTTCGGTCACTGCCAGCGCCACATCGCCCATCACGGTGCAGGTCAGCTCGCGTCCGGAAATGTACCGTTCGACCATGACCGTGTCGCCGTATTTCCAGTCTTTCGAGGTGATCACCTGCGGCGGATGCGACTGCCCTTCGCTGACGATGACCACGCCGAAACTCGATCCTTCATTGACCGGCTTGACCACATAAGGTGGCTGCATCGGATGCGCCGAGGTGAAGTCATGCCGGTTCATCACCCTCGATTCCGCCACCGGAATACCCACCGACTTGGCAACAATCTTCGACAGCCGCTTGTCCATGGCCAGCGCAGAGGCCGTGACCCCCGAATGGGTATAGGGAATGCCGAGATATTCGAGCACGCCCTGGATGGTGCCGTCCTCGCCGAAAGGCCCGTGCAGCGCATTGAAGCACACATCCGGCTTGAGCTCGGCCAGTACGGCGGCGATATCCTGACCCACATCGACTCGGGTGACCCTGTAGCCGGCCTCCTCCAGTGCATCGGCACACGGCTCGCCCGACGCCAGGCTGACCGGGCGCTCGGAAGAGAACCCGCCATACAGCACGGCCACGTGTTTTCTCGATTTGTCAGCGCTCATCTATTTCCCTCATATCAAAGCCCGTCCGGCAAGAGACAGGCTTGCCGCTGCCTAACCAGTCATTCGGTCAGATGTTTGGCCAGAGCCAAAACGCAGCCTTGCCCTGACCTTAGCAAACGAAGATTGCGCCAAACCGCCCTCGGAGGCATTCAAAGCATTACTCTAACGCTATGTTAAATGAAGCTAATGTATGCAGTGCTTTATGATTGAAGCAAAAATCGCCTCAAACCGCGCCCGCATCCCTACCGCTACCGTCCGGCAGCGGAGCGCCTATCTGCAGCTGCGCAAGGGGACGGTCGCCCTGCTACGATCAGGCCTGGTGCTGCTGGCGGAAACGAAAGACGTCGTTCCATGAACCTTGCCCCCCTGGTCGATCGTTTCAGGAAACCGGAAGAACCAGCGCGGCAGCAGGCGATTGCGGAATCCTATGTTCCGATCCTGCGGCCAATCCTGATCCCCGCCTGCGCCTACTATGTCTTCGTCACCTGGGAGCATTGGCAGACGCAGACCGGTGCCCTTCTGGCAATGTACAGCCTCATCAGCATGACCACCGCCTTCAGCTTCTACCTGTTTCACCGGCTCTTGTCGGTCGATGCCAGGATCCCGCTGCCGCGGCTGGAAGTAATCACCTTGATGATGCATCTGTTCATGTACTTCAACCTGGTGAGCTATCTCCTCGTCTACAACGTGCAAACGCGTTACATCTATTTTGTCGTGCTGGCGTTCATTTTTGCGATCACCAGCGCCACGACCCGTACCATGTTGGCAAGCGTTACCCTTGCCTTGGGGACGCTCTACTGGTTTGCATCTTCCTTGCCGAGCGACCTGTTCGCCGAGTACGCTTCCATCGCCGTCGCCACAGCCTTTGCCGCGATCAGCATGGCGGGGCTGCTCAGGCGCGCCATATTGCGCCAGATCGATGCCCGCCTGCTGGCCGACGAACTGACGGTCAAGGCGAAGGCCCTGGCCGATTCCGACATGTTGACGGGGATTCCCAACCGGCGCGCAATCTTCGACAAGATTGATTTCCTGGTCGAGCACCGCAAACCGTTCTGGCTGGGCATATTCGACCTCGACGGCTTCAAGGGCATCAATGACGTCTATGGCCATATTACCGGCGACCGCCTGTTGCGTGCGGCCGTCGACAGAGCCCGGGACATTGTCTCCGAAGGTGTGATGCTGGGCCGGATAGGCGGCGACGAGTTCATTGCCATTGTTCCGGGCAACGTCACCGAGGTAGAGCTCAAGCAACTGGTAGAGAGCCGGATCAGAGCCATTTCCGACCCCTATGTCATCGACCGGCTCGAACTCACGGTAGGGGCTTCGGCGGGGTTCACCCATTTCCCGAACACGGGATCCTACACCGCCCAGCTTTACGAACAGGCCGATTTCGCGCTTTACAAGGCCAAGAGCCAGTTCCGTGGCCAATGCGTCCTGTTTGACACGGCCGAAAATACGGAAATGAAACAGGCGATCGCAATCGAGCGGGAGCTGCGTGAATGCAACCTCGAAGAAGAACTCTATCTCCTGTTCCAGCCTCAGTACTCGCCAAGCGAGAACCGCGTCCTGAGCTTTGAGGCGCTCGCCCGCTGGCAAAGCCCCAAGCTTGGCCTCGTTCGCCCGGACCAATTCATCCGCGTGGCCGAACGGTCCGGCTACATTCAGAAACTGACCAGCATCCTGTTCCAGAAGGGGCTCGCCGAACTCGCTAGATGGCCGAACGACATCAGCCTGTCCTTCAACCTGTCGGCGCGGGACATTTCCGACCAGGCCTTCGTCCTTTCACTGCTCGGTCAGGTCATGAAGTCGGGCCTTTCGCCAAGCCGTCTGGAATTCGAGATCACCGAAACCGCCGTGATGTCAGACCTGCCGACCGCCACCAACATGATCGAGAGGCTGAGGAGCAGCGGCTGCAAGGTCGCGCTGGACGATTTCGGATCGGGCTATTCCAGTTTCGGGTATCTCGACCAGCTGCCGCTCGACAAGGTCAAGATTGACAGAAGCTTCATCCGCAAGGTCCCCCACAGCACCACCTCGCGCGAAATCGTCTCCGGCATCATCGGCCTGTGCCGCAAGCTTGATCTCCGTTGCGTTCTGGAAGGCGTCGAAACCGAAGACGAAATGAGACTCCTGGAATCTCTTCATCCCGATCTGATCCAGGGCTACCTGTTCGGCAGGCCAATGAGTGGAAAGGATGCACGGAGGATGCTGTCCGATCAGCAGCGATCGGCTATCAGCAAAGCACCTGAGCAGGCCAGGACAGCATAACTGCCAATTGCACAGAGCGATTGCAGCACCGGGTCCGGTTTTGCGCTCGCGCATGCCTGAGATTTATGGGCTTTCAGCAAGGCTGGTCGGAGACCCGACGCAGCAAAACCGGTGTGACCGGAGACCAGAACACCGGAAATTCAATCCACGATACAAAATTTCCCAGTACTTGAAATTGCAATATCCCGCATGCCGGGCAAGGCGTTACTTCTCCACCGCACTGTGAAAGCACATTCCAAACAAAACGATATGCTAAAAATAGTACATTAATAATTACATAGTATTCTCTCTATCTGAACAGAGGTAGAGAAACTTCCGATGACACTGGCACCGACCACGAACAGAGCCTTGCACTCGCACAATGCTGTGACTGCTGCCCGTGAGCGCAAGCTGGTGCCCTCCTCAGCACGTATCGCAACCGAACCAGGCGCGGGGCCGGACACAGTCCACTTCGTTTTTCCAGGCACCCTGAGCTGAGAGCGAAAACTCATGAAACTGGCCAGCCTCATCGCGTCTTACAAGGCATCGATCGACCCCAGCCGGCGACAGGCCATGGCCGAGGCCTATGGCCCCATCGTACGCAGCTTTCTGCTTCCCGGTGCCGCCTACTACTTGTTCATCACTTGGGCTCACTGGCGCGATGAAACCGGACTGTCCCTCGCCATTCTGGCTTCGATCAGCAGCTTCACCGCGCTGATGTTCATTGTTCTGCGCCGCTACGTGCTGATCAACGGCAAGATCACGTTCCACAATCTCGAGCTCTCGGGGTTGTTGGCCAACATGCTGATCTACATCAATGTCCTGTCCTACCTGCTGATCAATTTCGAGCAGTCCAAACTGATCTATTTTGCCCTGATGGCCGTGGTTTTCTCGACCACGGGGGTAACCTTGCGCATCACCTCGTTCTGCGTCGCGCTTTCACTTGCGACCCTTTACTGGTTTGCCTCCAGCCTTCCACCCGAGCTGTTCAGCCAGTATGTCTCCATCGGGGTCGCCACCGCCTTTGCCGCCTTCGGCATGGCGTCACTGCTGCGCAAGGCCATCCTGCGCCAGATCGATGCGCGGCTGCTTGCCGATAAACTCGCCGCCAAGGCCCATCGCCTTGCTGCCACCGACATGCTGACCGGCGTGCCGAACCGGCGCGCCATCTTTGAAAAGATCGACTATCTGGTTCAGCACAACAGGCCGTTCTGGATGGGCATATTCGACCTCGACGGTTTCAAGGCTATCAACGATGTCTATGGACACATCGTCGGCGACCGACTGCTCTGCGCCATCGTCGACCGTGCCGAAAAGATCGATCTCGAAGGGGTTACTTTCGGACGCATCGGAGGTGACGAATTCATCGCCATCCTGCCGGGTGACCTGACCGAAGAGCAGATCAAGCGCCTCAGCAAGGATTCCATCGAAGCCATCAGCCGCCCCTACGCGATAGACAGCATGCAACTGACGATCGGGGCTTCGGCCGGGTTTTCCCATTTTCCCAGCATGGGGTGTTCATCTGCCCAGCTCTACGAAAAAGCCGACTACGCGCTTTACAAGGCCAAGGTGCATCACCGGGGCCAATGCGTGCTGTTTGACAAGGCCGAAGACCAGGAGATGAAACAGGCCATCGAGATCGAGCGCGAATTGCGCGAAGCCGATCTCGAGGGCGAATTGTTCCTTCTGTTTCAGCCGCAATTCTCGCCCGAACAGCAACGTGTCGTCGGCTTTGAAGCGCTGGCACGCTGGCAGAGCCCGAAACTGGGCCTGGTGCGTCCGGATCTGTTCATCCGTGCGGCGGAACGGTCGGGCCACATTCGCAAAGTGACCGATATCCTGTTCAAGAAGGGTCTCGCCACGCTGGCGACCTGGCCCAGCGACATCAGCCTCTCCTTCAACCTGTCGGGACAGGACCTGTCGGACCGGATTTTCGTCGTCTCTCTGCTGGGCCAGGTCATGCGCTCGGGCATCTCACCAAGCCGCATCGAGTTCGAAATCACCGAAACGGCGGTGATGTCTGACCTGGCAACCTCCACCACGCTGCTTGCCGCCTTGCGGGGAAGCGGCTGCAAGGTCGCTCTCGACGATTTCGGGTCCGGATATTCGAGCTTCGAGTATCTCGACCAGCTTCCTCTCGACAAGGTCAAGATCGACCGCAGCTTCGTCCGCAAGGTTCCCCACAGCGCCACATCGCGGGAAATCGTTGCCGGCATCATCAGCCTGTGCCGCAAGCTCGATTTGCGCTGCGTGCTGGAAGGTGTCGAGACCGAAGACGAAATGGCGATCCTGAGTGTTCTCGAGCCTGACCTGATCCAGGGTTATCTTTACGGCAGACCGATGCCCGGCGAGCAGGTACTCGACTTGATCAACACCCAGGACAACCGCGCCGGCGCCAGCGGAAACGAATGCATCCAGCCGGCATGAGCCTTCGGGCTCGTTTATTGAACACCATTCTGTCGTCCGGGGCAGAGGCCGTCATGTGATGTGATGAACCCGGTCCGGGCGAAATTTCCCAATTCGATTGCGCGACATAAGCCCCAGCCCGGCTCTCTGCCGAACAGAATTATGCGTTCCTGTTCAGACCTGCTCCGCTTCAGGCCACCGCGCTGCTGGGCGTTTCGCTTGCACCCGAACTGTGAGGCGCGGTGCCCGGCTCCGTGCCACTGTAAATCACGATCCGGTTGCGGCCGCTGGTCTTCGCCAGGTAGAGCGACTTGTCCGCGCGGGAAAACACCTCGCCAAAATCCTGGCCCGGCAGGGCACGCGTCAGTCCGCCCGACACGGTAACCGAAAAACACAAGTCTCCAGCGTTGATCTGCATCGCCGCGACACTGCGGCGCGCGCTTTCGCCCAGCACCGCGAACTCGGCGAATGCCATGTCACGGGAGAAAACCGCAAACTCCTCCCCACCGATCCGCGCACACACGCATCTGTCGCCGAACACTGTTGTCAGCATCCTGGCCACTTTCACGATCACCTCGTCACCGACAAGATGGCCGTGGCTGTCATTGATCGCCTTGAACCGGTCGATATCGAAGACCAGCATCGCCTTTTCACCCGCACAGCGCTGGAACTGGTCGAGAAATGCGCGCCGGTTCGGCAGGCCAGACAGCGTGTCGGTGCGGCTCAGGCGTTCGAGCTCGGCTCTCGAAACCCCCAGATCATGGATTGCACACCCGACGGAAATATAGGCGGCAATGGCAAGAATGAAGGTGATCGGAGGCGTGAGAACCGTCGCGATGATCAGCGCCGGGCCCAGGCCATAGGGCAGAAGATCAAACCCGTAGAGCAGAAAATGTGCGCAGAGATTGATGCCGTAGGCCAGCGTGGCGAGCTTCAGCGACACCCACACGGCCTTGCGGCAAACATCATTGTAGGACTCGAACCCGGCAAACATCAGCTGGTCGATGATCCATCTGCGGGCGAAACCCACCATTAAAACCCATCCCCTGAAATCTGGGGTATGGTAGAAGGACAGTCTTAACAATTTCCTTCCCCGATTTCCCGGGAAGCTTGCGGCTGAACCGGATCACGCCGTAGTGAGCACGCTCCGCCGTGGGGGCGTCGTCACACCATCTGGCCGAGAAATTCCTGCACCACCTGTCCGGGTTCGAACAGGCCGAGCCGCTTGATCTCCCATTCGAGGCGAATGCCGGAAGTCTCCAGCACGCGGGCGCGGACGGTCTCGCCGAGATTTTCCAGCTCATAGCCCGAGGCGGTGCCGGTGTTGATCATGAAATTGCAGTGCATCGGCGACATCTGCGCCCCGCCGACAGTCAGCCCGCGGCAGCCGGCCTTGTCGATTTCCTTCCAGGCCGAGGATCCTTCCGGGTTCTTGAAGGTCGAACCGCCGGTCTTCTCGCGGATCGGCTGCACCGTCTCGCGGTGATGCTGGACGGCATCCATGTCGGCCCGGATCTGCTCCTTGTCGGCAGGCGCGCCCTCGAAGATGGCGCGGGTGAAGATCAGGTCCTTCGGTGCCGAGGAATGCCGGTAGGCGTAGCCCATCTGAGCATTCGACAGCACGTGCCGCGCACCCTTGCGGTCAATCGCATGCACCTCGACCACCCGCTCGCGGGTTTCCACGCCATTCGCGCCGGCATTCATGCGCAAAGCGCCGCCGATGGCGCCGGGAATGCCGTGGTAGAAATGAAACCCGCCAAGCCCGGTTTCGAGCGCCAGCGCCGCCAGATGCTTGTCGGGACAAACCGCTCCTGCCGCAAGCCGTGTATCCGACACCTGCTCGGCGCGGCCAAAACCTTTGGCTGACAGCCGGATGACAACACCCGGAATGCCGCCGTCACGCACCAGGAGGTTGGAGCCGATCCCCACCGGCAGCACCGGAACCTCTTCCGGCAGCACGGCCAGAAAGGCAGACAGATCATCTTCATCAACCGGCTGGAACAGAACTTCCGCCGGACCGCCGGTGCGGAACCATGTCACCTTCGACATGTCGGCATTCGGCGTCAGTCGCCCACGCACTTCGCCGAGTTTGCCCTCGAGCGATGCCAGCAGCTTTTCTCCATCGACCTGCAGCGGCTTCATGCAGTGTCCCCTGTCGAAGGCTTCAGTGCATTGAGTTCCTTGGGCAGCTGGTTGGCCCATTGCGTAATCGTGCCTGCGCCAAGACAGACGACGTAATCGCCCGGTTTGGCGATCTCGGCAACCAGCGGCGCAAGTGCGGACGGGCCGTCGATCAGCCGTGCATCGCGGTGACCGCCGGCCTTCATGCTCGAGACCAGGTGCGCCGAATCGATGCCTTCGATCGGGTCTTCGCCGGCAGCGTAGACCGGCGCCATGATCACCGTGTTGGCATCGTTGAAGCAGGCGGAAAACTCATCGAACAGGCTTTCAAGCCGCGAATAGCGGTGCGGCTGGGCAACCGCGATCACCCGGCCCTGGCAAGCGTCGCGCGCCGCCGAGAGCACCGCCTTGATCTCGACCGGGTGGTGGCCGTAGTCGTCGAAGATCTCGACACCATTCCAGCTGCCGGTATGGGTAAAGCGCCGCTTCACCCCGCCAAACTGGCCCAGCCCCTTGGCGATCTGGTCCGGTGTCAGCCCGAGTTCCGACGCCACGGCGATCGCGGCAACCGCATTGGAAACATTGTGCTTGCCCGGCATCGGCAGCCGCAGATCCTTGAGCTCGATGGCTTCGCCGGTCTTGCGTTTGTGGATCACGACGTCGAACACAGAAACCGGCCCGTCCATGCGGTGGTTTGAATAGCGCACATCCGATTGCGGATTCTCGCCATAGGTGATGACCCGGCGGTCCTCGATCCGGCTGACCAGCGCCTGCACTTCCGGGTGGTCGAGGCACATCACGCCGAAGCCGTAAAACGGCACATTCTCGACAAATTGCCGGAAGGCGGCCCGCACCGCGTCAAAGGTGCCGTAGTGATCGAGGTGTTCGGGATCGATATTGGTGATGACGGCAACGTCTGCCGGCAGCTTGAGGAAAGTGCCGTCGCTCTCGTCGGCTTCCACCACCATCCACTCGCCCTCGCCCATGCGGGCATTGGTGCCATAAGCGTTGATGATGCCGCCATTGATCACGGTCGGATCGAGCCCGCCGGCTTCCAACAGCGTCGCCACCATGGATGTCGTCGTGGTCTTGCCGTGGGTGCCACCAATGGCAATCGCGTTGCGGAAGCGCATCAGCTCGGCCAGCATTTCGGCGCGGCGCACCACCGGCAACAGCCGCTCGCGCGCTGCCATCAGTTCGGGATTGTTTTTCTTGATCGCGGTCGAGACCACCACCACTTCCGCGTCGCCGAGATTGGCGGCGGAATGACCGATATGGACTTCAATGCCCTTGTCGCGCAGCCGCTGCACATTGGCGCTTTCCGACTGGTCCGAGCCCTGCACCTTGTAGCCGAGATTGTGCAGCACCTCGGCAATACCGCTCATGCCGATGCCGCCGATGCCGACAAAATGCACCAGGCCGATGGTTTGTGGCATCTTCATGCGGTCGAACTCCTGAATTGATCTACACTGACGCCCTCCGCAATAGCTTCTGCCAGATTGGCAAGCAAGCGCGCGGCGTCGGGTTTTCCCGTGGCCTGGGCGGCAGCGGCGGTCGAGGCCAGCCCGGCGGGATCGTTCATGCGGTCGGCAATCATGTCGGAAAGAAGCTGGGCCGAAAGGTCAGACTGCTTGACCACGCTGGCGCCGCCCTTGGCCATCAGCGCCTGGGCATTGGCTGCCTGGTCGTGGTCAAGTGCAAAGGGATACGGCACCAGAATGGCCGAACGGCCGATCACGGCAATCTCGGAAACTGTTGAAGCGCCGGACCGCGAAACAACAAGATGCGCAGCGCCAATGCGCGCCGCCATGTCGGTGAAGAACGGAGACACCTCGGCCTTCACACCCATGTCCTCGAGCCGCGCCCGCACCTGCGCCTCGTCTTCCGGCCGTGCCTGCTGTGTCAGTTCCAGCCGTGCCCTGAGATCCTCCGGCAACAGGGATATGGCCGGGGGAATGGCGTCGGAAAAGAACTGTGCGCCCTGGCTGCCGCCAAACACCACCAGCCGGAACGGCTCCCCCTCGAGCGAGGGGACGTAAGGGATCGCAGCCGCAGTGATCACCTCCGGCCGCACCGGATTGCCGGTCACCACGGTCTTGTCGGAGTAACGTCCCTTGCCCTCGGGCAGGAAGCCGCCGGCGATGGCCTTGACCCGGGATGCCAAAGCCTTGTTGGCCCGTCCCATCACCGCATTCTGCTCATGCAGCATGGTTGGCAGACCGGCATTGGATGCCGCCAGCAAGGGCGGAATTGTCGGATAACCGCCAAATCCGATCACCGCATCCGGCCGGATCTCACGCAGCAAGGCACCTGCTTCGCGCACGCCCTTGAACAGGGTCCAAAGCGACCTGATCACCTTGATCGGGTTTTTCGATCCGATGGTGGCGGAACGTACCACATGGATTTCCGAGGCGGGGAACTTGCCGGCAAACCGCTCGGCGCGGCTGTCGGTGACCAGGTGAACCCGGTGACCGCGCGCCGTCAGCTCGTGCGCCAGCGCCTGCGCTGGAAACAGATGTCCGCCGGTGCCGCCCGCAGACAGCAGGAAAAGCTTGCTTTCCACCATGATCCTATTCCGCCGCCACGCTCGCCATGGGACGGTAGACCGTCCGTGGCTGCGCCCGGCTCTCCGGTCTGCGCCGTGTCAGCGCCAGCACGAAACCGGCGGTGATCGAGACTGCAATCATTGACGACCCGCCATAGGAAATCAGCGGCAGCGTCATCCCCTTGGCCGGCAGCAGTTCGAGATTGACGCCGATATTGATGAAGGACTGGAAGCCGATCAGCAGCGACAGTCCGGCCACCGCAAGCCGGGTAAAATCGTCCTGCTCCTGGCCCGCGCGGATGAGGCCGCGGATAACCACAAAGCCGAACAGCAGCACCAGCACCATGCAGAAGATGATGCCGAACTCCTCGGCCGCGACCGAGAAGACGAAGTCGGTGTGGCTGTCGGGCAGGATTCGCTTGATCGTGCCCTCGCCCGGTCCCTGACCCAGCCAGTCGCCGCGGATGATCGCCTCGCGCGCGGTGTCGACCTGGAAGCTGTCGCCCTCGCCGAACAGGAAGCCGTTGATGCGCTCGGCCACATGCGGGAACATGAAATAAGCCGAAATGAACCCGGCAATGGCAAGCCCGCCCAGCAGCGCGATCCAGAACCAGGACATGCCGGCCATGAAGAACATCCCGCCCCAGACCGCAGCCGTCAGCATGGTCTGACCCAGGTCAGGTTGCGCAACCAGCAGAGCTGCAACGATCCCGAACAGGATGATGGCAAACAGATTGCCGGGAATTTCCGGATGCCGCGAGCGTTCGGAAAACAGCCAGGCGCAGATCACCACGAAGGCGGGCTTCATGAATTCCGACGGCTGAACGGAAACGCCGAGGATCGAGATCCAGCGCCGCGATCCCTTGATCTCGACCCCGAAAAACAGCGCCATGATCATCATCACGATGGAGGCCAGCAGCAGCACAAGCGCCCCCCGTCGCACCTGGCGTGGGCTCAGGAACGAGACCCCGACCATCGCCACGACGGCAGGCAGCAGGTAAAAGCCATGACGCTCAACGAAATGGAAGCTGTCCAGTCCAAGCCGCTCGGCCACTGCCGGGCTTGCTGCAAACGACAACATCAGGCCAATCCCCATGAGGCCGATAAACGCCGCGAGGAACAGGCGATCTATGGTCCAGAACCAGTCGGCGACCGGCCCACGTTCAACGCGGCTAACCATGATGTTCTCCAATGTTTTCGACATCGATGAGCATTTCGATATCATCCAGACCAGAAACGAGGCTGACATAGGCGTCGCCCCTGACCTCGAAATTGCGGTACTGATCGAAGCTGGCACAGGCCGGAGACAATAGCACGGCCGGCATCTCGGCTGTATCGGAGGCTGCATCGCGTGCGGCCGCAACCACCGCATTGTTCAGCGTGTCCGAGATTTCGAAGGGCGCATGCGCTCCGATGGTGGCGGCAAAACCGGCCGCCGCCTCCCCGATCAGATAGGCCTTGGCAATGCGCGCGAAAAACGGCTCCAGTGCAGCAATGCCGCCCTCCTTGGGCAGGCCGCCCGCAATCCAGTAGATGTGCTCGAAGCTCTGCAGAGCGGGTGCCGCGGCCTCCGCATTGGTCGCCTTGGAATCATTGACGAAGATCACACGCCCGCGCCGCGCCACCGGCTGCATCCGGTGCTTGAGGCCGGGAAATGCTGCCAGACCGGCCCGGATTTCATCTTCGCTCAGCCCGACCGCCTGACACGCGGCAATGGCCGCTGCCGCATTTTGCGCATTGTGCGCTCCGCGTAGCGTGGCGATACCGCTCAGATCGGCCAGATCATGAAGCTCGCCTTCCTTTGCCTGCTTTATCAACGATCCTTGCGCGAAAAGGCCGTTCTCAAGAGCATGATCCTTGGAGATACGAATGACCTTCCCAGCCTGGCTTTCCAGATTGTCGGCAATGCCGCGGCACCACTCGTCATCGACACCGATGACCGCAACATCGCTTTGCGCCACAAGCCGCGCCTTGACGTCGGCGTAGTGCTGCATCGAGCCATGCCGGTCGAGATGATCCGGCGTCAGGTTGAGCAGCAGTCCGGCGCTCGGATCGAGTGAAGGCGCAAGATCGATCTGGTAGGACGAGCACTCGACCACATGCACCCGCTCGGCCGCCGGCGGCGCAAGCGTCAGCACCGCAGTCCCGATATTGCCGCCCAGCTGCACATCACGGCCGCTATGTGCGATCAGGTGTGCAATCAGCGCCGTGGTTGTGGATTTACCGTTGGTCCCGGTTATGGCGATGAACGGGCTGTCCGGCGCATGCGCGCGGCGTTCCCGCACGAAGATCTCGACATCGCCGATGATCTCGACATCATGGCTGGTGGCAAGATCCACTGTCCAGTGCGGCTTCGGATGGGTCAGAGGTACGCCAGGAGCCAGAACCAGCGTATCGAGCGATGCCCAGTCCAGATCGCGAAGATCGGCAACCGGTATCCCCGCGCCACGGGCGGCCTCGACCTGGGCCGGGTTGTCGTCCCATGCCGACACATCCGCGCCTCCCGCGACAAGCGACTTCGCGGTCGCCAGGCCCGATCCACCCAGACCGAACAGCGCCACGCGGCGACCGCGGAATGTGGAGGCAGCGATCATCTATCACCTCAACTTCAGCGTCGCGAGACCGAGCATCGCCAGGCCGACGGCAATGATCCAGAACCGGACCACGACCTGGCTTTCGGTCCAGCCCAGTCTTTCGAAATGATGATGGATCGGCGCCATCAGGAACACCCGCTTGCCGGTCAGCTTGAACCAGCCGACCTGGATGATCACCGAGAGTGCCTCGATCACGAAAAGTCCGCCGATGATCGCCATGACGATCTCGTGCTTGGTGGCGACCGCCACCGTGCCGATCAGGCCGCCAAGTGCCAGCGATCCGGTGTCGCCCATGAAGATTGCCGCGGGCGGTGCATTGAACCAGAGAAAGCCGAGGCCCGCGCCGATCACCGCGCCGAGGATCACCGCAAGTTCGCCGGTGCCGGGCACGAAATGGATCTGCAGATAATTGGCGAAAACCGCGTTGCCGGCGAGGTAGGCGATGGCGCCGAAAGAAGCTGCGGCGATCATCACCGGCACGATCGCCAACCCGTCCAGCCCATCGGTCAGGTTGACCGCATTGCCCGCCGAAACGATCACGAAGGCGCCGAAGGCGATGAAGAACCAGCCCAGATCCAGAAGCAGATCCTTGAAGATCGGAAAGGCGATCGAGGAACCAAAGGTCGAGCCATTGACCGTGGTCGCGGCCATTGAGGCCTGCATGATGAAAAACACCGCCAGACCGGCGATAATGAATTCGATCCCGAGCCGGGCCTTGCCGGAAAAACCCTTGTCGCTCTGCTTGGTGACCTTGAGGTAGTCATCATAAAAGCCGATGGCGCCGAACCCGAGCGTGACCAGGAGCGTGGTGACGACGTAGACGCTCGACAGGTCCGCCCACAACAGCGACGAGCCGACAATGCCCGCCAGGATCATCAACCCGCCCATGGTCGGCGTCCCGGCTTTGAGAAAATGCGTCTGCGGACCGTCGGCGCGGATCGGCTGCCCCCGGCCCTGGCGCACCTTCAGCGAAGCGATGATTCGTGGTCCGAACAGGAACACGATCAGCGCCGCAGTGAACATCGCCGCACCGGTTCTGAAGGTGATGTATCTGAAAAGATTGAAAAACTGGACCTTGTCCGCCAGATCCACCAACCAGATGAGCATGAGTTCGGTCCCCGATATCTTTAATCTTGCGTGCTGCTGTCAGTCAGTAGCGGGTACTTGTCAAGCAACGCCTTGACAATGCGACCGAAGCCGATGCCGAGCGACGACTTGACCATCACCACGTCACCATCCCTGATGACCGACTTGAGATAGTCCGCCAGCTCGGTTGCCTCTTCGCGGTAGACCGTCTCGATATTTGTTCCCAACTCGTCGCGCAGCGCCCGCATTTCCGGCCCCGCGAGACAGACCAGATCTGCTCCCGTTTCCGCCAGTGAGGCAGCCAGGTCACGATGCACCTGCTCGGAAAACCGTCCCATTTCCAGCATGTCGCCCAGCACCGCAATGCGGCGGCCCCTGAGCCGCACCGGGGTATCGCGCAGCAGCTCCAGCGCGGCGCGCATCGAGGCGGGATTGGCATTGTAGCTTTCGTCGATCAGCACGAAACTGCCGTCACCGATCTTCAGGCTGTGCCGTGCACCGCGCCCCTTTTCAGCCGAGAGAGCGGCAAGCGCATGACTGGCCTTGGCAAGATTGGCGCCGGAGAGCTGCACCGCGCCGAGAACGGCAAGCGCGTTCTGCACGTGATGGCGACCTGGTGCACCGATCTTGACCGCAACCTCGTCACTACCGATCCGTGCCGTGATGGTCGAGCAATCCGGCAACAGCTTGCAATTGAGCAGACGATAATCGGCCTTGCTGTTTTCACCGAATGACTGAACATGGGCGACACCCAGCTCGCCGGCCCGCTTCTTGAGCCAGCCATATTTTTCGTTGTCGCGGTTGAGCAGCACATGCCCGTCTTCGACGAGCCCTTCCATGATCTCCGATTTTGCAGCCGCGATCTCGGTCAGGTTCTTGAAATTGCCCATATGCGCAGCCGCCACCGTGGTGATGATCGCGATATGCGGCTGGACCATCTTGACCAGCGGCCGGATCTCGTCGGGATGGTTCATGCCGATCTCGAAAACCCCATAGGCAGTGCTCGCCGGCATCCGCGCCAGTGTCAGCGGCACGCCCCAGTGATTGTTGAAGGACGCCACAGAGGCATGCACTTCGCCTGATGGTTCGAGCACATGCCGCAGCATTTCCTTGGTCGAGGTCTTGCCCACCGAACCGGTCACCGCGATGATTTGGGCTTCGCTGCGCGCCCGTGAAGCACGGCCCAGATCCTCAAGCGCGGCCAGAACGTCATTGACCACGATCATCGGGGCGGTCAGCCGGCCAAGCGCCGGCAGCTTGGATTCCGACACCACCAGCAGGCCGGCCCCGTTGGCCACCGCCACGCTGGCAAAATCATGCCCGTCGAACCGGTCGCCCTTGATGGCGAAGAAGGCATCACCCTCGCCGACCGTGCGGCTGTCGATGGAAATGCCGTTGACGCCGTCAGGCAGGGCGCCCACGGGACGCCCGTCCATGGCTTCGATCATCTCTTTTGAGGTCCACAGCATGCTCATGCCTTGAGTTCCTCCAGTGCCTTGCGAATTTCGGTGTGATCGGAGAACGGCAGAACCTTCTCTCCTATGATTTGCCCCTCTTCATGCCCCTTGCCGGCGACGATCAGGGTATCGCCTGCGCCAAGCATCGAGACTGCCGTGCTGATCGCCTTTGCCCGGTCACCGATCTCGGTTGCCCCCGTGGCTGCGGCCATGATCTCGGCGCGGATCGATGCCGGATCCTCCGAGCGCGGGTTGTCGTCGGTGACGATGACCACGTCGGCAAGCCGTATGGCGATGTCGCCCATGATCGGCCGCTTGCCGCGGTCCCGGTCACCGCCGCAACCGAACACCACGATCACCCGGCCGGTGGTGAAGGGACGCACCGCCTCGAGCACGTTTTCCAGCGCTTCGGGTTTGTGGGCATAATCGACATAGGCAGGCGCCCCCTGCGGCGTCGAACCGATCAGCTCCAGCCGTCCCGCGGCCCCGGTCAGGTGCTCGAGTGCCACCATCACCTGGTCGGCCGAGGTCCCCGAGGCAATCGCCATTCCAGCCGCCACCAGCGCGTTGGAAACCTGGAAATCACCGGCCAGCGGCAGGTCGACTTCGAAAATCCTGCCTTCCATGTGCACTTCCAGCACCTGTTTGTGACGCAGATGCTCGACCCGCTTGAGACTGAGGAAGCCGCCCTTGCGGCCCACGGTCAGCACCCGCGCGCCGGCCCGCTCGGCCACTTCGACGGCCTTTTCCGACCAGGGATCATCGGCAAAGATCACCGCCGGCATGCCCTTCGGCAATAGCGTATCGAACAGCCGCATCTTGGCGGCCATGTAGTCATCCATGCTGGCGTGATAATCCATGTGGTCACGGCCCAGATTGGTAAAACCCGCGACACTGAGCGAAACCCCGTCGAGGCGGCGCTGGTCAAGCCCGTGGCTCGAGGCTTCCATGGCTGCGTGGGTCACGCCTTCGCTGGCAAGCTCCGCCAGCAGCCGGTGCAGCGCGACCGGATCCGGCGTGGTCAGCGTGCCGTATTCGGTGCGGCCGGGAGCTGTCACGCCGGTGGTGCCCAGCATCGCCGCCTGCTCGCCGGCATGGGCCCAGATCTGTCGCAGGAACGATGCAACAGAGGTCTTTCCCGCGGTCCCGGTGACCGCCGCCATCACCCGCGGTTGCGGGCCGTAGAAGGCGGCAGCCGCACGCGCAAGCGCCTGCCGGGGATCGGTTGCCCTGAGCACGGGAACCGTCAGGCCGGAAAACACCGCGTCATCACCGGCGACAATGGCGACCGCGCCTTTGGATATCGCCTGGGTTGCAAACCGTGCGCCATCCGTCTTCACGCCCGCGAGCGCGAAGAACAGGTTGCCCGGCTCGACCATCCGGCTGTCGGCCGTCAACCCGGTCACGGGAAGCTCGGTATCCGCCGCGTGCGGGGCGGCGATGGATCCAGTTGGCAGGGCGGCGATCAACGCGGACAATTTCATGAAATGCTCTGGTCTTTCATTGCTGTGGCAAAAGGCGATTCAATTGATATCAGCGATGCCTGCCCGCCACATGTGTTTTCAGTATGACAAGGACAATGCCTGCGTGTCGTTTCCAAACCGCGGCCGGACGCCGAGAAAGGCTCCGGTCCGGCGAATGATGGCGCCAACCGTCGGCGCGGCGTTCAGCCCGGCGGTCGCCGAGTGCTTGCCCTCTTCCGGCTTGGGCTCGTCAATCACCACCAGAACCACATATTCCGGATTGTCGATCGGAAAGGCGGAGAGAAACGCATTGAAGCGGACGGCGGACGAGTAGCGACCGTTGACCACCTTTTCGGCGGTACCGGTCTTGCCGCCGACGCGGAACCCCTCGACTGCGGCACGCGAGCCCGAGCCGCCGGAGCCCTTTGTGGCATTGAGTTCCATCAGGTCGCGCATGTGCTTGCTGGTCGAGGGCTGGATCACCGGAACCGCGATCCTTGCGGCCTCTTCCGGCGAGCGCGGCAGGAAGGTTGGTTCGATCAGCTTGCCGCCATTCATCAGCGCCGCAGCCGCGACTGCCGTCTGCAGGGGCGTCGTCGACACGCCATGGCCAAAGGAGATGGTGATCGAGTTGATCTTCTTCCATTCCGATGGCTGGTTCGGTGTCGCCACTTCCGGCAATTCGGTCTTCATCCGGGTGAGAAGCCCCAGCCGGGTCAGAAACTCCTGGTGGCCGGGAATACCCACCAGGTCGGCCATTCGGGCGGTGCCGATATTGGAGGAATAGATGAAGATCTCCGGCACGCTCAGCACGCGGTTCTTGCCGTGGAAATCCTTGATGGTGAATCCGCCGATGCGGATCGAGCCGCGCGCATCGAACGAATCCGACATTTTCACCAGCCCGGAATCAAGCGCCATCGCCGTGGTGAAGGCCTTGAAAGTGGAGCCCATCTCGTAGGTGCCCGCGGACATCCGGTTGAGCCGGTCCTTCTGCAGCGCTTCGACCGGGTTGTTGGGATCATAATCGGGCAGCGACGACATGCCGATCACCTCGCCAGTGTGCACATTCAGCACGACGCCTGCGGCGGCAATCGCCTTGTAGCGTTCCATCGCGCCGGCAAGCTCGTCACGCAGCACATGCTGGACCCTGAGATCAAGCGACAGCCGCACCGGCTTGAGGTCTTCGTTGACGGTCATGCCGGCTGCAGCGAGATCGCCCAGCCCCTGTCCGTCGACATACTTCTCCATGCCGGCGATGCCCTTGTTGTCGATATTGACGTGACCGACCACATGCGAGGCCGTCGGCCCGCCGGGATAGAAGCGCCGCGTTTCCGGCCGGAATCCGATGCCGGGAATGCCGAGCGACAGGATCTGGCTTTGCTGCTTGGGGGTAAGCTGGCGTCTGAGCCACTGAAACCGTGAATTCGATGACAACTTGCGGTGAATGCCGCGCATGTCGAGATCGGGCAGAACCGTGGCCAGCAACTCGACCGCCTCGTCCGCGTCGACGATCTTGTTGGGTTCGGCAAACAGCGACACCGTGCGAATGTCTGTCGCCAGCACTTCGCCGTTGCGGTCGAGCAGGTCGGGCCGTGAAATCAGCAGCTGGTCGGCACGGGCGATCGATGACACCGTTTCGGGCGAGCGCAACCCGTATTGCACCAGGCGCGCGCCGATGGCCGAATAGAACACGCAAAAACAGGCAACGGCGATGATGATGCGGTTTTTCGCCTGCGCGCCCTGCGCCTTGCGCACGCCTTCGAATTCGAGCGGCGTGCGGCCACGCCCGCCTGCAGAAGCTCCAACTGGGCTCAGCCCGGCGATGAATGTCCCAAGATTTTTCATCGTTGCACAGACCCCGTCGTCAGTTCCGCATCGGTTGCGCCCTCGGCCAGGAGCGGCTCGAAATCGCTCGCCCTGCCGGGCAGTTCGTCAGGCTCGGCCATTTGCTCAGGCTCGATCGGCCTCAAGCCCAGCTCGGCCTCGAAGGCCGTCGACAGCCGCTGCAGGCGCGAAGGCTGATTGAGCAGGCTCCAGTCTGCCTCGAGCAGATCGATGGTTTCTTGCTGAAGCCTGATCTCGGCCTGCAATTCGCGCACTTCGGCCAGCTTCTCTTCGGCGGCGTGCTTGATCTGGTAGGTAATGGTGGCGGCGGCGATCATCGCGCCGACGAGCACCAGGTCGAGAGATCGCAACATGGCTCAGCCTCCGAGTGCCGCAAGCGCGGCGAGATTGGGAACGGGAAGGATATCGGCATCGGCATTTCCGGTCGGCACGTCGGTGCGCAGCCCGGCACGCAATTTCGCCGACCGCGAACGCGGATTGATCGCGCATTCCGCTTCGCCCGCTGTCACCGGCTGCTTGCCGATCATGGTGAAGGTGGATTGACGTTCGGCCACCATCGGCAGATGCCGTGAGCCCGAAGCCTTGCCGGCGCGGTCCTGGAAGAAGCGCTTGACGATGCGGTCCTCGAGCGAATGGAAGCTGACCACCACCAGTCGTCCGCCTGGCTTGAGCGCGCGCTCGGCGGCAAACAGGGTTCGCGCCAGTTCACCAAGCTCGTCATTGACGTAGGTCCTCAGCGCCTGGAACACCCGGGTGGCCGGATGGATCTTGTCTTGCGGCCGGCGCGGCGACACCTTCTCGATCAGCCCGGCCAGTTGCCGCGTTGTTTCAAATGGCGCCTTCTGCCGTTCCGCCTCGATGGCCCGCGCGATCCGTCCGGCTTTGCGCTCCTCACCCAGAATGCCGAAAATCCGGGTCATGTCCGAAGGTTTGGCGCGGTTGACCACGTCGGCGGCGCTGACACCGGACTGCCCCATGCGCATGTCGAGCGGACCGTCGCGCATGAAGGAGAAGCCCCGTTCCGCCTCGTCGATCTGCATCGACGACACGCCGATATCGAGCACGACGCCGTCAAGGCTGGCTTCCTCGACATGGTCGAGCAGTTCGGAAAACCGTGCATGAATGAGTTTGAGCCTGCCGCTCGAAGCGTCGACCATCGCCGCACCCGCCGCGATCGCATCCGGATCGCGGTCAAAGGCGACGACCTCTGCGCCGGCTTCCAGGATGGCGGCGGTGTAGCCGCCCGCGCCGAAGGTGCCGTCGACAATGGTTTCGCCGGACGCAGGCTCCAGAGCTGTCAGCACTTCCTTGAGAAGAACCGGAATGTGGCGGACAGGTCCGCCTTGGACGTCAGCTTCACCTTCGCCCATGTCCGCCGCCATTCCGTTTCTCCATCCGTTGCGAACGGTCAGGAAATGGCCGTCCGTTCTTTCCGGGCCCGCGACTGCATTTCCTCGAATGCGGCCGGCTCCCAGAGCTGAAAATGATCCCCCCGCCCCGCGAACGTCACCCGGTCGGTGATGCCCGTGAAATCGCGGATGAAATCCGTCACCAGAAGCCGACCCTCGCCGTCGAGCTTCATGAACACGCCGCCACCGTGAATGAGCAGCGACATCTTGTTGGCTTCCGCAGAGAACGGATCCTGCGATCCGATCATCCGTTCGAAGCGATCCAGCACTTCCGGCCCGGCCATCGAGACCGCCGGAAACACGAAATCCTGCCATGCGTAGAGCTCGCTGACTGCCGCCTGCGCCAGCACAGCACGGAACATCGAAGGCACGGAAACCCGCCCCTTCGCGTCGATCCTGTTTGTCGCATTCGACAGGAACCGGTTCATGACTCTGTACCGCCGCTTCCGCCTGTTGGCCCCACTCCATTGATCCCCTGCTTTGCCTCCACTCCATAACCCGCGCAGAAGCTCCGGCGGCGTAAGCCACCTTCACGGTCCCGGCCTGGAACCGCAGCCTGAATGGGGATGGAACGGCGGATGCCCGCCTGCTGATCTTGGGCGTTTGGGATAACATGGGCCACCATGGGCGTCAATGGGAACCGCTCCCATCTCGACCGTGAGTTCGCCCCATTAATATCCTGTCAAGATTAACGAAGGGTTAGGAATGATGGACGGAGTGTGAACGTGGGATGCGGCCTCGAGAGCCGCTGTCCCAAAGCCCGAAGTCTTCAGCTAAGATGTTATGCAAGATGTGAAGTCAGCGAGAACCGGACAACTAAACAGTGACGGTCCAGACGATATTATTTTTCAGTCAAGGGTGCGAAAGCAGAGCCGGAGAGCTTCAGCCCAGCATCACCGGCCCGAACAGAACCGCAAACCCGGCGATGCCGAGCCCCATGCGGTGCAACGGCCTGAACACACCGATCAGCGCATAGGAGATCAGCGCCAGGCCCAGCCCGATCTGCGCCAGCGCCACCAGGGCTGAAAGCGGATTGACGGCAATTTCGATGATCGCCGGATTGGCCACCATGGTCAGCGGAATGATGTAGAGCCCGACGCCGAGGCTCATGGCGGTGACTGCCACCTTCAGCCAGTTCTCGCCGATCATGCCCGCGGCAATGAACACCGCCCCGCAAACCGGCGGCGTTATCGTCGACAACAGCGCGAACCAGAACACGAACAGATGCGCCTGCAGCGGCTCAAGCCCCAGCTTGGTCAGCGCGGGCCCCGCCACAGACACGCAGATGACGTAAGCTGCCGTGGTCGGCACTTCCATGCCCAGCACCAGGCAGGCGAGCGCGGTCAAAAGCAGCGACGGCCACAACATGCCGCCCGAGGCTGACAGGATCAGCGAAGTGATCTTCACCCCCAGCCCGGTAATCGACAGCACGCCGATGATGATCGACGCGCACAGGATGATCGCCGCGATCATCGAAACCTGGCGCGCAGCGTTGATGACAGCATTTTCAAGCCGGTCCAGCGTGCGGCCGAAATTGAAGCTGCCATCGGCATGGAAGAACAGCATCACGAAGCCGACAAGGATTGCCATGCTGGCGGCATATTGCGGGGTCGTGCCGGTGACGAACATGCCCCACATCAGCACTGCGAAGGGAATGGCGAAGAACGCCGATGTGATCACCACTGCACGCACCGATGGCCGGTCTTCTTCGGCGAGACCTGCCAGGTCATGGCGGCCCGCATAGGCGTTTATGCCGACCCAGACGGCAAAGAAATACAACAGTGCCGGCAGCACGGCAGCGGCCATGATCGCGGTGTAGGAAACGCCGGTGAGTTCGACCATGACAAAGGCGCCCGCCCCCATCAGCGGCGGCATGATCTGCCCGCCCGAGGACGCCACCGCCTCGACCGCCGCCGCAAGCCGCTTCGGATAACCTAGCTTCGTCATTGCCGGCAGCGTGATCGCGCCGGTGGAGGCCACATTGGCCGACGCCGAGCCGGAGATCGAGCCGAACAGCGCCGACGAAATCACCGACACCTTGGCCGCCCCGCCCTTGAGTCGGCCGGCCGCCGCCGAGGCAATGTTCATGAAACCCTGCCCCGCCTCGCCGGCATTGAGCACCGCTCCGAAGATCACGAAGATTGCCACGACGCTGACCGAGACGCCTGCCAGGCTGCCCCAGATCCCGCCCTCGGCAATGGTCAGCGTGCCGAGAAAACTGGCCAGCGGTGTGCCGGAATGACCGAATTCACCCGGAATATGCTGCCCGAGCAAGCCGTAAAGCAGCGCCAGCAGCGCCACGAACGGCAATGGCCAGCTGATGGCCCGGCGCGCCGCTTCCAGCACCACCACGAGCAGAATGACGGCAATCGCGATCTGGAAATTGCCTTCGAGGAACCCGTACTGGTCACCAAGCGCGGAATGCTGCCAGGCGATCCAGACGCTGGCTGCCATGCCCAGAGCGCACAGGATCAGGCCCGACCAGCGGCTGGCCTTGCTGCCCTCTACAAACAGGAAGATCCACGGCAGCGCCAGCGCCAGATGCAGCGGACGGCTGACCAGGTTGGGAACCAGACCCCAGAAGATCAGACCGAGATGAAATGCCACCAGACAGGTGGCGCTGGCGATCATGGCCATTCGCATCCGACAGGCTCCCGGTCTCGGCTATGAGGATCTTCGTGAGGAAATGAGATGAACAACAAAGCCTGTGCATCGCGGCATTGAACCAGGGTGCACAGGCTGCGTGTTGTTACTGCTGCTCGTCGGTCAGTTCGACCCCGGCTTCGGTGTAGTAGCGGATTGCACCCGGATGCAGCCTGGTGTTGATGTTGGCCATCAGTTCCGTGTCGACACCCTTCCACCACGGCGCGTCTTCCGCCATGGTCGCCTTGCTTTCCCAGAAGGTCTTGGTCAGCTCATAGGCGGCATCGTCGCTCATCGCCGTGGTGGTGAACGCGGCAACCGGCAGCGAGGTGGTTGCAATGTCGGCGTCCTGACCGCTGTAGGTGCCAGCCGGAATGACCAGCTTCGAGCGTTTTGACTGCGCGATCTGCTCGTCGCTCAGCGACAGCACCACAACGTCCGCGGAGGCCGCTGCTTCGATGACGTTTGGCGCGGGCCATGAACCGGCCGTGACGAAGCCGTCGATCTGGCCGTTCTTCAGCGCCGGCACAGCATTGGAGAGCTCGACTTCGGCCAGATTGACCTTGCCTTCCAGGCCGAACAGCTTGAGATACTTCTCGCCTTCGGTCGCACCGAAAGAGCCCTTGCCGAGCAGGATGGTCTTGCCTTCCAGGCCGGCGAAATCAGTGACGCCGCTGTCAGCCGACATGACGAAATGCATGGTCAGCGATGGGATCGGAAACAGCGCCCGGATCTCGTCGAATTTCGGATCGCTCTTGCCTTCAAACATCGCCTTGCCGGCCTGCGCCAGGCCGATCAGGGCCGGCGGCGTGGTGAACACGTAATCGCCGCCGCGCGCCTTGGCTTCCATCACGTTCTGGACCGAGCCCTGGCTTTCTTCCACCGTGACGATGACATCGCCATCGGTGCCGGCCTTCATCGCTTCGGCCAGCTGCACGCCCATCTGGTAGTAGGACGATCCGGTTTTCGCGGATTTGTAGGTGATGCGCGTTTCAGCCAGTGCGCTCGAGGTGACCAGGCTGGCGCAAAGCCCCAGCGCGAGAACGACCGTGTTGTTTTTCAATTGCTTTCTCCCAACAGCGTGTGAATCCGGAATGTGCTCCTGATCTGCCCTCTTCGCATGAAAGAAATGGAATCGCAATTTGCAATTATTGCCGGTTTTGTCCGGCCGGAAACACGCGCGGGCTCGGCGCGACTGTGCCGCGGCTCAGGGGCAGACACCGGCCGCATCGATATAGTTGCGCGACACCCATCCCGACGGCATCGGCGTTCCCCACAACGGCTGCATGCAGCGCCCCGACATGCAGGTGATTGCGTACCAGTTGCCGCGCCGGTCATAGACCGAGACCTCGTCGCCGCGGTAAACTTCGCCGGTCTGCTGGTAACTCGATCCGGGCCCGGTGCGCACGGCGAGAAAGCCGTTGCCGCGCGCATGATTGTACTGGCTCAGCGGCTTGACCCCGACGACATAGCCGGTGCAGTCGCCCGCCGATGCAGGCGCACTTGCAACAGCTGCAAATCCCGCCAGTGAGAGGGCAAGAAAGACGGATCTGATCGAGATGGCCATGGTGATTTCCTTCAGAAAGCGGGGATCAACGACTGGCTATCAATCTGGGCTCCGGCACATGTCACCGCATTGACGTGGATCAACGCTGAGCAGCCGCCATCACCAGTCGAGAGGACACCCTACACCTCGTCCAGCATCACCATCGTGGTCTGCTTCAGCGTTGCCAGCAGGCTTTCCAGGTGGGCGGTATCATGGGCGGTAAACTTGAAACTCGATGAACTGGCATAGAAGAATTCGGCAAGTTGGCCCGGAGAGCTGCCCTTTGCCGCCAGCGCTTCCCTGCGCATTTCAAAAAGCTTCACCAACAAATCGACCTTGCCTTGCTCAACAGCGTACTGCGCATCGGTTCCCTGGTCCCAATAGCTGGCCATGAGATCGCTGGAATCCGGCATCTGCTTGATCTGGTCGAAGAAGCGGACAATGGCGCAGTCGAGGAAGATATCGATACGTTCGCTGATCGTCGTGGCCGAGCGCCAGGCTTGGGTCACGTCTTCCACCACCCGGTCCGAGATCAGCTGCATCGCCGCCACCATGATCTCGTCCTTGTTGGAAAAGCGCGCATAGAGCGTCGGCCGCGAAATGCCGGCCTGCGCTGCGATATCCCCCATCGTTGTCTTGCGCACACCATAGCGTGAGCAGACGTCAATGGCGGCGTCGAGGATCTTTTGGTCGCGGTCGTTCATCTCAATCAACTTGACATTTATTGTATAATTGTAAAATAGTTTTCCTGCCTAGATCTGGGCCGGGACGTTTTGCCACTCATCTGGCGATGTCCACATGCTCGTACACCTTCTTGACGATCACTGCCGCTGTTGGAGAGACACTGATGAGACTTACCGTAGACGGAAAAATTCACGAGGTCGACGTCGAACCCGACATGCCGCTGTTGTGGGTGCTGCGCGATGAACTGGGCATCACCGGTGTGAAATATGGTTGCGGCATCGCCCAGTGCGGTGCCTGTACGGTGCACATCGACGGCGTTGCAACCCGCTCCTGCCAGCAATGGGTTGGCGATGTCGAAGGCGAAGTAACCACCATCAATGGCCTTGGCACACCCGATGCGCTGCATGCCGTGCAGGCTGCCTGGATCGAGCACCAGGTCGCCCAGTGCGGCTATTGCCAGTCCGGCCAGATCATGTCCGCCGCAGCCCTTCTCGCCGAAAACCCGTCGCCCAGCGATGAAGACATCGACGACGCCATGAGCGGAAATCTCTGCCGCTGCGGCACCTATCCCCGCATTCGCGAAGCGGTGAAGACCGCCGCCACTACACTTCGGAGCGCATGATATGGGCCGTCTCAAGACATTTTCCCGCCGCGCCTTCCTGATCGGCTCCGTCGCCGTTGCCGGCGGTGTCGCCTTCGGCGCCTATATGGTGAAGAAGCCGCATGCCAATCCGCTGCTCGCGGATCTCGGCGACGGCGAAGCCGCCCTCACGCCTTATGTCCGTATCGATGCCGACGGCGTCACCTTGATCACCCCGCGCGCCGACAAGGGCCAGGGCGCCTACTCGGTGCAGGCAGCCCTGATCGCCGAAGAGCTCGACGTCGAACTCGACCAGGTCAAGGTCGATCCCGGTCCGCCCTCAGCCGCTTACTGGAACACGGCCCTTGCCGACGAGGCGGCGCAATTCATGGCGCCGGGAGACGGCATCAGCAACGATGCGGCCTACGGCGTCCTCTCGTCTGTGATGAAACTGATCGGCATGCAGATCACCGGCGGCTCGACCACCGTGCCCGACGGCTTCGTCAAGCTGCGCCAGGCCGGTGCCGTGGCCCGCGAAACGCTGAAACTTGCCGCCTCGCAGAAATCAGGCGTCGCAGTTGGCGAATTGAAAACCAAGGCCGGCGCCGTGCTGCTGCCCGACGGCACGTCCCTCTCCTACGCCGAACTGGCCCCTCTGGCAGCTGACATCGAACCGCCACAGAACATCGAACTCCGGCCCGCCTCCGAATGGCGACTGATCGGCAAGCCGATGCAGCGGGTCGACATCGTCGCCAAATCCACCGGCACGCAAAGCTACGGCATCGACCACAAGGTCGAGGGCATGGTCCATGCGGCCATCAAGCTCAATCCGGCCCAGTCCGGCCCGCTGGACAGTTTCGATGCAGCCGAGGCGCTGAAAATGCGCGGCGTCAAGGATGTCGTTCCCGTCACCGGCGGCATCGCCGTGATCGCAGACAACACCTGGCGTGCCTTCCAGGCTGCTGAAATGGTCGAGGCCGAATGGGGCCCTGCTCCTTTCCCGGCAACCATGGATGAACACTGGGACGCGCTTTCGGCCAGCTTCACCGAGGATCTGCAGGACAGCCGCAAACGCGATGATGGCGATGTCGAGATTTCGATCGCCGAAACGGGAGAACTCGTCAAGGCTGAGTATCGCGCGCCCTATCTCGCCCACGCACCGCTGGAACCGATCAACGCCATCGTCCGCATCGATGACGACAGCGCCGAAGTCTGGACCGGCACCCAGATCCCGCGCTTCATCCAGAACAATGTCGGCAGGATCGCCGGCATCGACCCGGAAAAAGTCACCGTGCATGTTCTCTACATGGGCGGCAGCTTCGGCCACCGGCTCGAGGACGAGGTGGTCAAGCAGGCCGCCGAAATCGCCGTGCAGATGAAGGGCACCCCGGTCAAGCTCACCTATTCGCGCGAAGAGGATTTGAGCCACGATTTCACCCGCCAGATCGCCATGGCGCGGATGCGCGGCGTGGTCCGTAACGGCCAGGTCGAGACCTTTGATCTGGGCATCGCCATGCCGTCGGTCGTGGTCTCGCAGATGGCCCGCCAGGGCTTCTCCGTCCCCGGCTCCGACAGCCAGATTGTCGCCGGCGCCTGGGACCAGCCTTTTGCCATCCCCAACCACCGCGTCACAGGCTATCGCGCACCGGAGCTGGCGCCGATCAGCTCCTGGCGCTCAGTGGGCGCGTCCTCCAACGGCTTTTTCTACAATTCGGGCCTCGATGAGCTGATCCATGCCGCAGGCGCCGATCCGCTGGAAGAACGCCTGCGCCTGTGCAGCAATCCCGAGGCCCGCAAGGTGCTGGAAGCGGTCGGCGAAATGTCCGGCTGGGACGGCGTGCTCGGCAACGGCCGAGGCCGCGGTGTGGCCCTGACCCAGTCCTTCGGCGTCCATTGCGCCGAGGTGATTGAGGTCATCAAGACCGAAGACGGCATCAAGATCGACAAGGTCTATGTCGCAGCAGAAGTCGGCACCGTGGTCGATCCAGTCAATTTCGACAATCTGGTCAAGGGCGGCGTCATCTTCGCCCTCGGCCATGCCATGAATTGCGAGATCACCTACACCGACGGCATTGCCGATCAGAACAATTTCGACAGTTTCCAGGGCATGCGCATGTACCAGTGCCCTGAGATCGAGGTTCGCGGCCTTGAAAACGGCGAGCGTGTCCTAGGCATCGGCGAACCGCCGGTCCCGCCCGCAGCCGCAGCCCTGGCCGGCGCGATTTTCGCAGCGACCGGCACACGGCTGAGGGAAATGCCGTTCAACAAATTTGTGGATTTCGTCTGAGCGTCACAAGACAACTCCGTCCGGCGCCAGACGCCGGGCGGTCTCATCACTTTACCGAATGATCGATCACAGAACCGTCGCCAAGCACGACCTGCTTCATCGGAATATCCCACGGCATCGGAAAGATCGTCTTTATCCGGGCGAATGTCTGCCCGACACCGATGGTCAACAAGTCCCCCGGCAGCCGTGCCAGCGTCCTGTCATAATAGCCGCCGCCATTGCCGAGCCGGTAGCCGTTCTCGTCCACACCAAGCAGCGGCACGATCACCACATCCGGCACCAACGGCACCGCATCGGCAGGCACTGGAATGTTCCAGATACCCTTGGCCATCGCACAGTCCGGCATCCAGTGATGAAACTCCACCGGCTGGTCCTTCGCAATCACCACCGGCAGGCAGATCCGCGCGCCCCGATTGCTGGCTTCCACCATCCACGGGCGCAGGTTGATCTCGCCACGGATCGGCCAGTAAACCGCAATGGTTCGCCCTGACACATCACCCAGAATCTCCGTCAACCGGCCCGAGATGTGCCCGGCCACCGCCTTGCGCTCATCGGCCGACACCGCCTGCCGCTGGGCGTACAGCCGCGCCCTTTCGGCCTTGCGAAACACCGAGACATCCTTCCAGGTCTGCGGATCGATGACATGGCCATCGACCAGCATCTGCGCAAAACACACCGGCGACCCCGGCAGCTCATCCTCATCATCTTGGCTCATGAAGGCAGGTTAACACCCGAGCCCGACACGAACACCTGCCTGATTGCGCCACACTCTGTCTCGCAGCGCCAGCAAAGCCGCCTCGGACCGGTATCAAACACAATGCTTTCAGGGTAAATTGCTTGAGAGCCACTATCCGGCCCCAAAGCGCGAACAATGGGTGAGAAGATGCCGACATCAGATGCAGCCAACACCAACTTCCCCGACCTGGAAGGCGCGATTCGAAGCCCGTCGAACCCCAACCACCTGATGGTCATAAGACCGATCAGGCGAACCGTGCGGGTCCATGTCGGCGACACGCTGATTGCCGGGACACAAAACGCGCTTCGGGTCATGGAGATGGGCAAATCGCTTTACGACCCTGCGATCTACATCCCCGCGTCGGACGTGATGGTCACGCTCGAGCCGATCGACAAATCCACCCATTGCCCACTCAAGGGCGACGCCAGTTACGTCAGCTTCAACGGCGAGGAAATTGCCTGGACCTATGACCGGCCGCTGGAGGTTTCCAGGCAACTCGTCGGACACTACGCCTTCTGGCCGGACAAGGTCAGGATCACCGAAGGCGACTGACCAACCGGTAGCCAGCAAAACGGAGAGCCGGTATCTCCGGCACTCCTGCTCTTTTGCTACTGGCAATACTTGCAAAACCTGCTGTCGCGAGTCCTAGCGGCTGGCGGAGTCGTAGTCCGACGAGATCCGGTAGTAGTCCTCAAACCCGATGCGCTCGCGCAATTCGCCAAACCCCATCAGGTTTTCGCGCCGGTCCTCGCGCATCCCGCGCAAGGTGGCGGTCATCGCCGCCATCGCGGCGGCCATCAGCGTCAGCGGATAGGCCGCAATCGCATAGCCGATATCGTGCAGCGCCGCATTGGGAAGATCCGGCGTCTCGCCGCCTTCGACGATGTTTGCCATTTTCGGGCCCGGCAGCGAACGGCAGACTTCACGCATCTCCGCTTCGCTCTTGGGTGCTTCAACAAACAGGATGTCGGCGCCAAGTTCGGCAAATTTCGCAGCCCGTTCGATCGCCTCGGACAGACCATGCTCATGCCGCGCGTCGGTGCGCGCCAGGATCAGGATATCGTGGCCATCCTCGCGAAGCGCCGCGCGCGCATCGACGGCGGCGCGGATCCGGTCAAACGCCTCGCCGCGCTCCACCACCGCCTTGCCCGGCGTGTGGCCGCAGCGTTTGGGCGCCAGTTGGTCCTCGATCATCACCGAGGCGCATCCGGCGCGGGCAAAGCCATCGACGGTACGGCGCACATTCATCGCATTGCCATAGCCGGTGTCGCCGTCGCCGATCAGCGGGATCGGCACCGCACCGGCAATGTTGCGCGCCTGGTCCAGCACTTCGCCATAGGACATCAGCCCCAGGTCCGGCGCGCCGATGCGCGAGGCGGAAGCCGCGAAACCCGACATGAAGGTCAGCTCATAGCCTTCCTGGGCAATCAGCTTGGCCGACAGCGCATCGAAGCAGCAAGGCATGATATGGCATTTGTCCTGCGCCAGCAGGTCACGCAATCTCTGGGTCTTCATCTCGGTCTCACCATTTGAAAGGAATGTAGAGCGCCATATCGGGGAAAATGTAGAGCAGCGCAACCGTTGCCAGCATCAGCGCCAGGAACGGCACCACCCCGCGAGACACCTCGCCCAGCGTTGTCCTGGCCACCGACTGGATCACATAGAGATTGAGCCCCACCGGCGGCGTGATCAGCGCGCACTCCACCAATACCACCATGTAGACGCCGAACCAGATCGGATCGAAGCCGAGCGCCAGCGCCGAGGGCAGCAGCACCGGCGTCATGATCAGAACCATCGACAGCGCCTCGAACACCAGCCCCATCAAAAGAAGGATGACGCTGATCGCCAGGATGAACAGGATCGGCCCCTCGATATTGGCGGTGATGAAGGCCGAGATATCCTGTGGGATCCGGTAGAGCGCGATCGCCTTGCCGAACACCTTGGCGCCGGCCACGATCAGGAGGATTGCCACCGTGGTCACCATCGAGCCGTAGACCGCCTCCTTGAAACCCTGCCAGGTCAACGTCCTGAGAAACACGATGGTGATGATCAGTGCACAGGCAAACCCGATCGCCGCGGCCTCTGTCGGGGTGAAGGCGCCGGTGTACAATCCACCCACCACCACCATGGCCAGCAGGATCGACGGCATCGCCCGGATCGAGGCATCGCGCCGCTCGCTCCAGCTTGCCTTGGGCAGGCTCTGGTATTCGGGCGAAAACCGCGCGTAGATCATGGCGTAGCCGATGAACAGCCCCACCAGCACTAGCCCCGGACCGATGCCGGCAAGGAACAGCGCAATGACGCTTTCCTCGGTGACGAAGCCATAGACGATCATCGGGATCGAGGGCGGGATCAGGATGCCGAGCGTGCCGCCGGCTGCCATCAGCCCGTAGACAAAACGCTTGCCATAGCCGCGCGAGATCATTTCCGGGATTGCCACCGTGCCGATGGTCGCGGCCGTGGCCACCGAGGAGCCCGAGATCGCCGCGAAAATGCCGCAGGACAGGATCGTCGCCACCGCCAGCCCGCCGGGCCAGTGCCCGACCCAGGCCTGCACCGCGGCGAACAGGTCGCGCCCGACGCCGCCCTTGAGCAGCACGTTCGACATCAGGAGAAACAGTGGCACCGCCAGCAGAATGAAACCGTCGAGCGTCGACAGCAGCGCCTGCGGCGCCATCAGAGGCGAGAACCCGCCGGCAATCAGCATGCCGAGGCCGATGCCGCCAAGCGCGAAGGCAACCGGCACACCGCCAAGCAGCAGCACGAACAGGACGGCGAGGATGAGCAGAATGGTCATTCGTGAGCCGCCTCTTCAGGAATTGCAGCGCCGCGTGCAAGCTGCACGATCTCTATCAGCGCCTGCACGGCAAGCAGGGCGAAGCCCACCGGAATGGCCAGTTCGACGACCCAGATCGGCATGTCGAGCAGGCTGCCGGTGGTGCGCCCGCGCTGGAAGGAATCATGGAATATGTCCCAGCCATAAAGCGCAACGATTGTCGAAAACACCAGCACGCAGGCAAGCGCGCAGAGCTCCGCGACCTTTCGCGCGCCCGGCTGCAGCAGCGACGTGACCGCACTGACGGTGATGTGCTGCCGCGCCTTCATCAGCTGCGGCATGCCGATCATGCAGCCCCAGATCAGGCAAAGCTGGGACAGCTCACCTGCCCAGATGGTGGGGCGGATAAAGAAATAGCGCGCCACCACCTCGTAAGTCAGCATGGCGCCCGCAAGCACCATCAGACAGGCGGCAAACCAGGCGCAGACATGGATCAATCGCTGGTACATGGTGATGACATCAGGCCCGCGCACGCATGCGTCCGGGGCTTGTCTCTCTGTTGGCATGATGGACGGAAAACTGCAGCGCCACCAAGCCCTCGGCTCGTGATGGCGCTGCAATGTCTTGAAGCGCATGCGCGCGCACGGCTTTTCGGCATGCGCGCGTAAGACGCCTTACAGCTTCTTGGCTGCGTCCAGCACTTTCGCGCCGAGATCCCCGGCACTATCGACAAAGTTGTCATAGACCGGCTGCGAGGCCGCCTTCCAGGCGTCGATTTCTTCGTCCGTCGGCGTGTAGATGGTCATGCCCGCTTCCTTGGCGGCCTCGTAGGCAGCCGCTTCGATGCCGGCCATGTCGTCACGCACGGTGTCCTCGGCAACCTTGGCGGCCGCCTCGATCTGGCCACGGATTTCATCCGACAGGCCGTTCCACCAGTCAGAGTTGACCACCACCACGAACTCGATATCGGCATGGTTTGTCACGGTGATCGTGTCCATCACTTCCCACAGCTTGCGCGACTTGACCCCCGACACGCCGGTCATGCCGGCGTCGACCGTGCCGCGCTGATAGGCGAGATACTGCTCAGAGCCCGACACCATGGTCGGCGCGCCGCCGTTGGCGGTGACGAAATCACCCAGCGTCTTGCCGAACACGCGGACCTTCTTGCCCTCGAGGTCATCAGGCGTCTTGATCGGCCCGCCATTCGACAGCAGGATCGCGCCACCATAGGCCTGCCAGTAGAGGATCTGCCCGCCGGTTTCGGCGATCGCTTCCTCGAGCGCGGAGCGGATCGGCGAGCCCTTGGCCACCGCCGCACGCACCTTTTCCTCCGAATTGAGCAGGAACGGCATGTAAAACACATCCACCGCCGGAACGTCGCCGACATAGCGCGTCAGCGAGGCGACACCGGCCTCGATAGAGCCCGAGCCAACCGCTGCGGGCACTTCCTTGTCCTTGTAGAGCTGCGCCGAGTCGTAAATTTCGACATCGATCGCACCGCCGGTCCGCTCCTCGACTTCCTTTTCGAACAGGACCAGGTTCTGCCCCAGATGGGATTTCAGTGGCAGCTGCAGCGAGATCCGCATCTTCTCTGCGGCGAGTGACATGACGGATGATGACAGCACAAGCGTTGTGCCAAGCATCAGCGCTCCAAGAGACTTGGTGATGGTTTTCATATTTTCCTCCCTTGTCCCCTTGGACGGGGACCCGGCGGAAATGTGAAATGAAACAGCAGCATGGGCAAGCAAAATCTGCCCGTCATCCACGCTTGCCCGCACCAGCCCCCGGCCCGAACGTCAATATCCGTCGCGGATGCAGCAGTAACAAAATTGCCAGTCGGCCTGTAAGCCGGGTTCTGTATGGCCTTGACCCTTACGGGCCAAAACGTGGCAGCCATTCCTCTGGGATACGCGTTACCGCGCACCTCAAGCAACCTACCCGGATGATCAACCCCGGAAAAAGGGCCGGGCTTGCGCCCTGCGTCATCCCTATTCGGTCTTGCTCCCGGTGGGGTTTACCGTGCCGCTTCCGTTGCCGGTCGCGCGGTGGGCTCTTACCCCACCCTTTCACCCTTACCCCGCCATCTCATTGCCGCAAGACCTGTTCTCAGGCAGCGGCAATCAGAAGGCGGGGCGGTTTACTTTCTGTGGCACTTTCCCTGGGGTCGCCCCCGCCGGACGTTATCCGGCACCGTTTATCCGTGGAGCCCGGACTTTCCTCCCCCTGCTGTCTTTCGACGGTGCAAGGCGCGGCTGCCCGGCCGACTGGCGCGCTTCTCTTAGACCATGATGGCAGCTATGGCCAGACAAATGCCAGCAGGCCGGACGGCCATGCCGATTGACAATCCACACACGACACAATATCGAGCTTTCCCGGGTGAAGGCCCCTGCCGCTCGCTGGCTCGTCCATGGTGAAGTCCTTCGCAATATTCTCATCCACCCATTTCAGTTGAATGCGGTTTGATGGCAATGCGAGCGCCCTTCTGATTTCCGCATCCAGACACGAAATGAGGTTTGTGATGACAGGATTGTCGACACCCCAAGAAAATATCTATCTTGCCGGGCCGCTGCCGGCGCTGTTTGCCAGAACCGCCACGCCGATCATCGTGGTGATGGGCGTCAATGGCCTGTTCACCGTGGTCGATGCCTATTTCCTCGGCGCCTATGTCGGCGCCGATGCGCTGACTGCGGTGACATTGATGTTCCCGCTCTACATGCTGCTGGTGGCGCTCTCGACGTTGGTCTCGAACGGCTTTGCCAGTGTCTTCGCCCGCCTCATCGGCGGTGGCGAGCGGCACCGGGCGCAGACCGTGTTCGCTCAGGCCATTCAACTGTCCCTTGTTGTCTGCGCCGTGCTGATTGCCATGTTCCTGCTCATCGGCAATGCGCTGAGCCTGATGGCCGCCAATGGAAACCCGGCGCTGGCAGGGATGGGCTACACCTATATCTCCATCCTGATCCTGTGCTCGCCACTGGTATTCGTGCTGTCGATCAACATCGCCGCCCTGCGCAGCGAGGGGCTGCTCAAGGCGATGACAGCGATCACGCTGATGTCGGCCTTGCTCAACATCGGTTTCGACTATCTCTTCATCGTCGAACTCGGCGCAGGCGTCGCCGGTTCGGCCTATGGAACCGTGCTGGCGCAGCTCTGCTCGATGACTGCGGTGATCGTCTACCGGAAATCCACCACGCGGAAGACCTCGACTGGTCGGCTGCCGCTCTGGTCTGGCTCCGGGCACTGGGGCGAGTTGCTGGCGCTCGGCGCGCCATCCAGTCTCGGCTATATCGGCATGTCGCTGTCGGCGGGGCTCACCCTTTACTGCCTGCAGCTTTGGGCGGCGGACACCTATGCCTCGACAGCGGGCGCGTTTGGCATCATCACCCGGCTGATCACGTTCACATTCCTGCCCTTGCTGGGGCTGAGCATGGCGTTCCAGACCATCGCCGGCAACAATTTCGGCGCCAGACTGGCCGCGCGAACCGACAAGAGCATCGTGCTGGCGCTGGGTCTGGCGCTGATCTACTGTGTCACGGTGGAACTGATCTTTCTCGGATCCCGCTCCGTGATCGGCTACCTTTTCGTCGATGACAGCGCCATCGTCAGTGAAATCGCCCGGATCCTGCCGCTGGTGGTCTTGACCACCTTCATCTTCGGTCCGGTGATGATGATCGGCTCCTACTTCCAGGCCATCGGCGATGCGCCACGGGCAGCCCTGCTCGGCCTGTCGCGAACCTATCTGTTCGCGCTGCCGCTGACACTCGCCTTGCCGTTCTGGTTTGGCGAACCGGGCATCTGGTATGCCGGCATCCTGGCCGAACTGCTGGTGCTGGCCACCACCGTGCTCGTGCTGGCGCACCGAAAGCGGCTGTCCGGTCACCGCTGGGGGCTTCTGGAGGCCCGCAGCTAGAACGCCAAGCTGTGGCCACCCGGGGCCGCAGTTATCCGGGTGGGGTCAATCACCCCATCCGGCAATCACGGCATCCGCTTCGATCTCCACCAGCCAGTCCGGATTGACGAACCGGTCGACCGCCATGATCGTGTCGACCGGTCGGACATCGCGAAAATACTCTTTCCGGACTTCAATCGCGGCCTTCCAGTTGGTGATATCGGTCAGGATGACACGTGTGCGAACAACGTCACCAAGTCCCGCTCCGGCACTTTCTAGCGCTGCCTTGATGATTTCGAGGCATTGCCTTGTTTGCAGCGCCACATCGCCGACACCCACCGTCTTCCCAGCGGGACCGACCGGAGCCGTGCCGCCGATGCAGACATAGGGACCAACCCGCACCGCTCGGCTGAAACCGACCACGGCCTCCATCGGGTTGCCGTTGGAAATCAATTCGCGGTCATAAACCATGCCGTCCCTCCCCTTGCTTGGTCGGCATGATCCCACATCCACGGTGTTTCACCTAACTGCGCCAGTTCGCACGGTCTCTCCCGGGCACAACGCAAAACGGCCGCCAGAAATGGCGGCCGCAAAATATTCTGATTTTTTCCGGAACCTTTTTCACCAACCCGCGTTTTGCAGACACCAGGCTGATGAAAGAAGGGGCCCTCCAGCCTTATTTCATCAGCTTGGCAACCTTGCCGCAGTAGCGTTTCGAAATCGGGTTCATCCGTTTCGCGCCATGGCCGGCATTGTATTTCAAAATGGTTCCGCAGGTGGTCCCGCCACCCAGCTGATGCGCTTTTGCCAGATACTTCATGCCATACTTGATGTTGGTCTCTGGATCATAGAGCGCCTTGGTCGACCCCTTGTAGCCCATCATCCGGGCTGTCGCCGGCTTGATCTGCATCAGCCCGACTTCACCGGCCGCACCCCGGGCATTTGCCCGGTAGTTGCTCTCGACGGTAATCACGGCATGGGCCAGGGATTCCGGCACGCCGTGGGACTTGGCGTATTTGGAAATCAGTTTGCCATGCGGCCGCGAAGAGTATCCAAAGCTCATGCTGGAGCTTTTGATCTTGCTGCTTGAGATCGAACCGGTTGTTTCGCTCGAGACGCCGGTGGTTTCGCAGCCCGAGAGCGCAAGCGAGAGCAAGGCCGCAGCAGCAGCCGTGAGAATAAGACGCATTTTGTAATTTACTCCGATGGCGCCTTGCCCAACCGTACATTGACGGGGACGGGGCAAATCCCCTTGGCGCGTTGCTTGTCATTCCGGAAAAGCGGCTGGCCAATCGCCATCACCGCCCCGTGTGTGAAGCCATCCCAATGAGGGCAGACCCGGGCCGATTTATGACCGGCAACCCCCAAATTGCTGCGCCGCAATAAACTTGCGTTTCACTCTGTAACATTTTGACGGATTTGCTGTTTCAAGCCCGTTGCTGGTCGCGACCCGATCAGGCGACGGTCGGCAGCGCTGTCAACAGCTGGTGCAGGGTGCCGATGGTTGAGGCATCGGCAATGCCGTCCACCCGTGCCGGACGGAAGTGCCGCTGAAACGCCCGGATCGCTGCCGCAGTCTCGGCACTGAAGATGCCATCGACCTGCACGTCATAACCGTAAAGCGCCAGCATCGTCTGCAGCGCCTCCACCGGCTCTCCGGCATCGCCTTCCTGGAAAAACCGTCCCCCACCGACTGGCAGCGGCTCGACCCAATGGCCGATCCCTTCCCTGTGCAGCCGGTCCCAGGGAAATTTCTCCCCCGGATCCTGCTTGCGCAACGGCGCCACGTCCGAATGTGCCAGCACCCGTTCGGCAGGAATGGCATGGCGCGCGATGATGTCGCGGCACAGCGCGATCACGGCCTCGATTTGCGCCTCCTCGAACGGTGGCGAGCCCGCCGGATGCCCCGGATTGGCGATCTCGATGCCGATCGAGGCCGAGTTGATGTCGGTTTCACCCTTCCACGAGCTCTGCCCTGCATGCCAGCCGCGTGCGCTTTCTGCCAGCAACTGGGTCACCACACCATCTTCATCGACGAAGTAATGCGAAGAGACCTGGCTTTCCTCGCTGCACAGCCAGTCGAGCGCGGAAGATGCCGTCGACATCCCGGTGTAATGCAGGATCAGCATGTCCGGTGTGCGGCCGCCCTTGCGCTCACCATGATTGGGCGACGGTCGCACACAGGCGCCTTGGTAATCGGGGTCAAATGCACTCATGCGGCGGCGCGGGCTTTCTCGATCACCGAAAAGGCGTCGTTGAGCGCCGCCATACGGTCATTGGCAATGGTGAGGAATTCCTCGGGAACACCGCGCGCGCGCAGCCGGTCGGGATGGCTCTCGGCGGCAAGCGACCGGTAGCGTTTCTTGACCTCGTCGAACGGCGCGGTCTCGGGCAGCCCTAGCACCGCATAGGGATTGATCCCGTCAGGGTGCACGTGGCGCGCCATGATGCGTTCGAAATAGGTCTCGTCGATGTGGAAGATGTCGGCCACATTGGCGATGAACTCGAGTTCCTTGTGGTGGATCACCCCATCGGCCTTGGCGATGTGGAACAACCCATCGAGCACGTCCTCGAGCATGGCGCAATTGTTCTCGCCGGAACCGCACATGCCCGCCACCCGTTGGGCATAGGCCTCGTAGCCGGCAACATCCTGCTTGGCCAGATTGTAGAGCCGCGAGACATTGTTGGCCTCGGCTTCCGGAATGGCGAAGATTTCCTGGAACGCCCGCACCTCTTCCGGCGCCACGATACCGTCGGCCTTGGCCATCTTCGCCGACAGCGCAATCACGGCAACCGAGAACGCCACCTTGCGGCGGGTTTCCGGATCACCGGCAAACGCAGTGCGAATGGCTTCGACCACGCCGGAAAAGGCAGTGGACGCGGTTTCGCCAATGGCGTCAAACAGGCGGCTGAACATAGACATGATTTGTTCTTAATCGATTTGGTCCCAAAAATCGAGTATGGCGCAGCGCACAATCGGGTGAACGATCCATTTCCTGTGGCGATCGGATCCATCGCTGGAATTCGTTGGACCGGCACCACCTGGCTGGCTTATGCCGTCTGCATGACCGATACCGCCAATTCCCCAGTGCCCGCAGCTCCCGAACACCCGCTTGCCGGCATGGCGATCGGCTTTGTCGGCATCGCCATATTCGGCGCCACGCTGCCTGCGACCCGCATTGCGCTTGAAGGTTTCTCGCCCGCCTTCATCACCTTTTCGCGTGCAGCCATTGCCGCCACCGTGGCAGCCGCAACCCTGCTCGTGCTCAAAAAACGGTTTCCCCGCCAGCACGCGCTGTCGCTTTTCATCGCCGGGATCCTGCTGGTCTACGGCTTCCCGGGCTTTTCCAGCGTTGCCATGCAGACAGTGCCGGCCTCGCATGGCGGCGTCGTTCTCGGTGTGCTGCCGCTGATGACCGCCACTTTCGCGGCACTCTTCGGCGGGGAACGTCCCGGTCTCGCCTTCTGGGGCTGGAGCATCACCGGCGCTGTCCTTGTGCTGATCTTCTCGCTGTCCGGCGCCGACATCGAACCCGGCATCGGCGACTTCTGGCTTGCCTGCGCCGCGCTGTCGGCTTCCTGCGGCTACGTCATCTCAGGCAAGCTTGCCCGCACTCGGCCGGGCTGGGAGGTCATCAGCTGGGCGTTGATTGTCACGGCCCCGATCTCGTTGGCCGGCACCGCGTTAACCTGGAGTTCAGGCGTCAGCCAGCCCGACACCCAAGCATTGACGGCGCTGGCCTATCTCTCGCTTGGTTCGATGTTCGCCGGCTTCATCTTCTGGAACTGGGGCATGGCCATCGGCGGCATTGCCCGTGTCGGCCAGGTGCAACTGTTGCAAAGCTTCGTCACGCTCGGCCTCTCCGCCCTGCTTCTGGGCGAAACCGTGACCCCGGTGATGCTCGGTTTCGCCATCGCCGTCGGCTTCGTGGTCTGGTGCGGCCGCAAGGCCAAGGTGGGGTGACGGGGCCTGGCGCGGCGCTAGCTGTGCCCCGCCACCTCGCGTGGTTTGTAGGCGGCTTCGAGCAGCCGGATTGACGCGGCATCGAGTTTCACGTCCAGCGCGCCGATGGCCTCTTCGAGCTGTGCGATCTTGGTCACCCCGATGATCGGCGCTGTCACGAAATCCTTCGACATCACCCAGGCATAGGCCACCTGCGCCGGCTTGACGCCAAGCTTGGTTGCGACCTTTTCCACCCGCGCCAGGATCGCGTAATCCTGCGACGAGCCGAAATAGCCCTGCGCCATCTTGTCGGTCGAGGCCCGCTTGGTCGCCTCGCCGTCTTTCGGCCGGTTGCCGGCGAGGAATCCGCGCGCGATCGGCGACCATGGCACCACGCCCACGCCTTCCGACGCGCAATAGGGCATCATCTCGCGTTCTTCCTCGCGGTAGGCCAGATTGTAGAAATTCTGCATGGCGACGAATTGCTGGTAGCCGCGCGCCTTCTGCATTTCCCTGAGCTTGGCAAACTGCCAGGCCCACATCGAGGAGGCAGCCACATAGCGCACCTTGCCGGCCTGTATGACCGCTTCAAGCGCATCAAGCATTTCCTCGTGTTCGGTCTCGGGATCGAGCCGGTGAATATAGAGGATGTCGACATAATCCATGCCGAGACGGGTCAGCGACTGGTCGATCTGGTCGAAGATGTGCTTGCGCGACAGCCCGCGGTCATTGGGGCGCCCGTCGCTCATTCTGAGCCCCACCTTGGTCGCCACCACGATCTCGTCGCGCCGCGCATAATTCTTGAGCGCCCTGCCGGTGATCTCTTCGGAATCGCCGAAATTGTAGTGGTTGGCGGTGTCATAGAAATTGATCCCGCTTTCCACCGCCTTGCGGAAAAACGGCTGCGCCTCGTCTTCGGTGATCACCCAGGGATGGGTCGGCCCGCCGGGCGTGCCGAAACTCATGCACCCGAGGCAGAGCCGCGACACCTTGAGCCCTGTCTTTCCTAGTCTGACATAATCCATCGGCCGCGTCCCCACTTCTGATACGAGATTGAAAGAGAGCCGGACGATAGGCACCCGGCCTGCTGACGGTCAATAGCGCAACACAACAGCCGGCGCCATGCTGACGGCCAACCCGGCGTCACCGCCTGCTTCGATTTGATCATTCGCAATCGGGCGGATTATCGCTTATAATTTGTCTGTGAAATTCAGGTGTCTCGAAAGGAAAACTGCCATGTCCGACCCAAAAATCCCTCAGGATACGCCAGCGAAGCCTCGTGACATGATTGTCTCCTCCCGCCATCTGGCAACCGAGGAAGGCTGGCCGTCATCCGAGTTCGAGTACGGCCTGATCCTCGCCTATAACGGCTTTGCCCGCTGGATGGGCCGCTGCACCGTGGCCGCCGGTTACAGCGGCCTGACCACGCTGGAAATCCTGGTGCTGCATCACATCTATCACCGCAGCCGCAAGAAGCGGCTTTCCGATATCTGCTTTCAGCTCAATATCGAGGACACCCACACCGTCAACTACGCGCTGAAGAAGCTGCAGAAAGCCAAGCTGGTTGAGGGCGAAAAGGTCGGAAAGGAACTCTTCTACAGCGTCACCGAAGAGGGAAGCGCGCTGTGCGACAAGTACCGCGAAGTGCGCGAGCAATGTCTGGTTGAAAGCCTCAGGCACATCGAGAACATGCCCAAGGATCTGCATGAGACCGCCACGGTGCTGCGCACCCTCTCCGGCCTCTATGACCAGGCATCCCGTGCCGCCAGTTCGCTCTGAACAGCCAATCCGGCAGCAGCCTCAATTGCCCATCAGCGATGGCAGATAGGTGGCGATGCCCGGAAACACGGTGATCAGCGCCACGGCGAGTAGAAGCAGCAGGAAGAATGGCAGTGCTGCCCTGGCGATGCGCAGGATGTCAAACCCGGTCAGTCCCTGGATGACGAACAGGTTGAACCCCACCGGCGGCGTGATCTGCGACATCTCGACGACGATCACCAGGTAGATGCCGAACCAGAGCGGATCGATGCCGGCTTCCAGGATCATCGGCATGATGATCGAGGTGGTCAGCACCACAACGGAAATACCGTCAAGGAAACAGCCAAGCACGACGAACAGCACCGTCAGCGCCGCCAGCAGCGCATAGGGTGACAGTTGCATTTCGGAGATCCAGGCTGCCAGATGTCGCGGAATTCCCGTGAACCCCATCGACACCGACAGGAACGCCGCACCCACCAGAATGAAGGCAATCATGCACGACGTGATGGTGGCCCCCATCAGGCTGTCGCGCAGCATCGCCCAGGACAGCGACTTGTTGGCCCAGGCCAGCACCACCGACAACACCACGCCGACGGCCGCCGCATCGGTCGGCGAGGCGATGCCGAGATAGATCGAGCCGATCACCCCGGCGATCAGCGACAGCACCGGCACCAGCCGGCCCGAGGCCCTGATCCTGTGCATCAGCGGCATATCTTCGTCATCACCGGGAATGCGCGATGGAAACAGCAGCGCATAGGCAATGACGTAAGCCGAAAACATTGCCACCAGCAGCAGGCCCGGCAGGATGCCGGCCACGAACAGCCGGGCGATCGATTGCTCGGTGGCCACGCCATAGACGATGAGAATGATCGATGGCGGGATCAGCAGCCCCAGCGTTGCCGATCCTGCCAGCGTGCCAAGCACCATGTCGGTTGGATAACCGCGCTCTCTCAATTCCGGCACCGACATCTTGCCGATGGTGGCAGCCGTCGCCGCCGAGGATCCCGACACCGCAGCAAAGATCGCGCAGCCGAACACATTGACGTGCAGCAACCGGCCCGGCAGCCGCCGGAGCCACGGGGAAAGCCCGGTAAACATGTCCTGCGACAGCCGCGAGCGCAGCAGGATCTCGCCCATCAGGATGAACATCGGTAAGGCCGCCAGCGCCCATGACGTGCTGTGCCCCCACAGCGTGGTCGCAAGGATCGGCCCGATCGGCGCATTGGACAGAAGCAGCATACCGAAGGCGCCGGTCAGCATCAGCGCAAACGCCACCCAGACACCGGCGCCCAGCAATACCAGCAGCGTGGCAAAGAGAATGAATATCGCAACAAGATCAGACATCAGCCCCGCCTCATTCCGTGTTCATCTGGACAAGCACGGGCCGGCCCGCGCGCACGGTCTGAAGCGTCAGATCCACCAGCGCAATGGTCAGGATGACCAGACCGGCAAGCACCGCGGACTGGGGGATGTAAAGCGGAATGGCGATAATGCCCGAGGACATGTCGCCAAACTCGTAGGATTCTTGAGTGAGCAGATACATGTAGTAGCTGGCAAACCCGGCAATCGCCGCGCCCAGCGCCAGGCAAAGACTTTCCGAAACCAGGCGCAGCCGCGCGGGCATCGCATTGAGCACCATGGTCACCCGGATATGGCCGCCGCGGGTCAGCGTGTAGGCCAGCGCCAGGAATGAAGACGCCGCCAGCATGTAACCGGCAAAATCCGCATAGGACGGAATGGTCAGGTTGACGTCGAACGGCCCGTATTTGGTCACCAGGTTCAGCACGACCTGGGCCGTGACCAGCAGGCAGATCGCGGCGATCAGCCCGGCCGACAGCAACCCGCTGCCGGTGTAGACACCATCAAGTAGCTTGCGCACATTCGCCTCCGGCGGGTGACGCCAGACCGCGCCACCATGTCATTGAAACAGGAAACGCCGGCGGGAGCCGCCGGCGTTTGTCAGTCAATCACTTCGCGAAGTCGGCGACGATCGATTTGGCCTGTTCGGAGGCGCTTTCCTGCCACTCCGTCTGCATCTGCTCGCCGATTTTCATCAGCCCTTGCAGAAGCTCGGCGCTGGGCTCGACCACGCTCATGCCGTTCTCTTTCAGAACTGCGGTCTGCGCGTCGGTTTCCTTCATGCTCATTTCCCAGCCGCGGGTTTCCGCAGCAGCGGCAGCTTCGAGCACGGCGGTGCGCGTCGCCTCGTCAAGCGCTTCGAACGCAGCCTTGTTGACGACGACGATGTTCTTGGGAACCCAGGCATTGATCGGCGTGTAGTGGGAGACATAGTCCCAGGCCTTGCCGTTGGCGCCGGTCGAGGGCGAGGTGATCATCGCTTCGACCTGGCCGGTCGAGAATGCCTGCGGAATGTCCGGCACTTCCACCTGGGTCGGCGCAGCACCGGCGAGGCTGGCAAATTTTTCCAGCGCGGCGTTGTAGGAGCGGAACTTCAGACCCTTGAGGTCATCGACGGTGGCAATTTCCTTGTTGGTGTAAAGCCCCTGGGGTGGCCACGGCACGGCATAGAGCGGCACCAGCTTCTGCCTGGCCAAAAGCTCGGTGATCACCGGTTTCTGCGCATCCCACAGCTTTTTCGCGTCATCATAGCTGGTGGCAACGAAGGGCTGGGAATCGACGCCGTAAGCCGCATCTTCATTAGCCAGCAGCGACAGGAAGAACTCGCCGATCTGGACCTGGCCACCGCGCACGGCATTCTTGATCTCGCCGTGCTTGATCAGCGAACCGGCAGAATGAACCGTGATGTTGAGGCCGCCATCGGTGGCTTTCTTGATGTCGTCAGCAAACTGATTGATGTTCACGGTGTGGAATGTCGCGTCCGGATAAGGCGTCGGCATGTCCCAGTCGGCGGCAAGTGCCGATGTGGAAAGCGTCGCGGCAAACAGGCCGGCAACGAGGGTCTTGGCGAATATGGTCTTCATGCGTGTTCTCCTCTGGGCGCAAACGCAGAACGTGGCCTTATGGCTGGACACTGTGACTGCGGGCCAACTTGGTTAAAAAAGTTACGTTGACAATTTGTCAGCGTTTTGTGAAAAGATCAACACAAATATTCACACCGCACGCTTGGGCGCAGGGAGACAGCAATGACAAACTCCGAATATTGGGATTTCTGGATCGATCGCGGCGGCACCTTCACCGATGTGGTCGGCCGCGCTCCCGATGGCACCCTGCACCAGCGCAAGCTTCTGTCTGAAAACCCCGAGGCCTATCCCGACGCCGCCATCCAGGGTATCCGCGATCTGCTCGGCATCGACCAGGACAGCCCGATCCCGGCCGTGCGGGTCGGCCACGTCAAGATGGGCACCACCGTTGCCACCAATGCGCTGCTCGAGCGCAAGGGCGACCGGACGCTGCTGGTCATCACCAGGGGGTTCCGCGACGCGCTCAGGATCGCCTACCAGGCCCGGCCCGACATCTTCGCCAAGGAAATCATCCTGCCCGAGCAGCTCTACGAGCGCGTCATCGAGGTTGACGAGCGCACCATGGCTGACGGCAAGGCAGTCCGCGGCCCTGATCTCGAAGCGCTGCAACCCGAACTCGCCAGGGCCCGTGCCGACGGTATCGATTCCGTCGCCGTGGTGCTGATGCATTCCTGGCAGAACGCCATCCACGAGATCATCGTCGAAGACGCCTGCAAGCGCGCAGGCTTTTCCCAGATCTCGGTCAGCCACCAGGTCTCGCCGCTGGCCAAGCTGGTCGGACGCGGCGACACAACCGTGGTCGACGCCTATCTGTCACCCATTCTCCGGCGCTATGTCGACCGGGTCGCAGGAGTCCTTGGCGCCACCCCGTCGGGCGAACCCGGCCCCACGCTTCAGTTCATGATGTCGTCGGGCGGCCTCACCGCCGCCGACATGTTCCGCGGCAAGGACGCCATTCTGTCCGGTCCCGCCGGCGGCGTCGTCGGCATGGTCGAGACCGCGGCGCTCGCCGGCTTCGACAAGGTCATCGGCTTCGACATGGGCGGAACCTCCACCGATGTCGCCCATTATGACGGCGACTACGAGCGCGCCTTCGACACCGAAGTCGCAGGCGTCCGCATCCGCGCACCGATGATGCGCATCCACACGGTCGCCTCCGGCGGCGGTTCGATCCTGCATGCCGACGAAGGCCGCTTCCGGGCCGGCCCCGACAGCGCCGGCGCCAACCCCGGCCCGACCTGCTACCGCCGCGGCGGCCCGCTCACCGTCACCGACGCCAATGTCATGCTCGGCAAACTGCAGCCCGACTTCTTCCCCGCGATCTTCGGCCCCGACCAGGATCAGCCGCTTGATACCGACGCGGTCCGTCAGGCCTTCGATGCTCTTGCGAAACAGCAGCCCGGCAAGTCCGCCGAGGAGATCGCCGAAGGCTTCATCACCATCGCGGTGGAGAACATGGCCAACGCCATCAAGAAAATCTCGGTCCAGCGCGGCTATGACGTCACCCGCTACCTGCTCAACTGCTTTGGCGGCGCCGGCGGCCAGCATGCCTGCCTCGTGGCCGACGCGCTGGGCATGGAATCGATCCTGATCCACCCCTTCTCCGGCCTTCTCTCAGCCTATGGCATCGGCCTCGCAAGTGTTTTCGCCAGCCGTCAGCAGGCGCTGATCAAGCCCTTGTCGGAAGACAGCCGCGTCGATGTCAAACTGCTGATCGATGTCTTGTGCAAGGGCGTGTTCGAGGAACTGGCAACCCAGGGCGTCCCCGATGACGCGATCAGCTGGCGGCCGATGCTGCAACTGCGCTATGACGGCACCGACACCACCATCCCGGTGGCCTTCTCGGACTTCGATTTCGACGCCGCACGCGCCGAATTCGAAGCTGCACACAAGGCCCAGTTCGGCTTTGTCTACGACAACAAGACCGTCATCATCGAGGCGATTTCGGTGGAAGGTATCGATGACCGTCAGGACAATCGCATCGAGCCCGAGCACCTGATGACAACGATGCAACCGGACGGCGGCGAGACCCGCCGGATCTATTCGAATGGCGAATGGCGCGACGCAGTCGTGATCCGCCGCGATCGCCTGCGTCCCGGCCACCGCATCGCCGGCCCTGCCTTGATCATCGAACCCAACCAGACCATCGTCATCGAGCCCGGCTGGGAAGCCAAGATCAACAAGCTCGATCATGTCGTCCTCACCCGCTATGAGAAGCTCGAGCGCGCACTCGCCATCGGCGCGGACCAGGCCGACCCGATCATGCTCGAAGTGTTCAACAACCTGTTCATGTCGATTGCCGAACAGATGGGCCTGACGCTGCAGAACACCGCCTACTCGGTCAATATCAAGGAGCGGCTCGACTTCTCCTGCGCCGTCTTCGACCGGACCGGCGCGCTGGTCGCCAATGCGCCACACATGCCGGTGCATCTGGGCTCGATGGATCGCTCGGTGGAAACCGTCATCCGCCTCAACGAGGGCGACATTCACCCCGGCGACGTGTTTGCCCTGAACGCCCCCTACAACGGCGGCACCCACCTGCCCGACATCACCGTCGTCACCCCGGTGTTCTCCGATGACGGCAAGGAAATCCTGTTCTGGGCGGCCTCGCGCGGCCACCACGCCGATGTTGGCGGCACAGCACCCGGATCGATGACGCCGCTCGCCACCACCGTGGACGAGGAAGGCGTGCTGATCGACAATTTCCGCATCGTCGAGCGCGGCCGCTTCCGCGAAAAGGAGCTGGTCGAGCTTCTGACCAACCACCCCTACCCGGTCCGCAACGTTACCCAGAACGTCGCCGACCTGAAGGCCCAGATCGCAGCCAATGAAAAAGGTGTCGCGGATCTGAGAAAGATGGTCGCCGACTTCGGGCTCGATGTCGTCGAGGCCTATATGGGCCATGTCCAGGACAACGCCGCCGAAAGCGTTGCCCGGGTGATCGAGACCCTGTCGGATTGCGAATACGAGTACCCCACCGACACCGGCCAGGTGATCAAGGTGAAGATCTCGGTCGACCGCGACAAGCGTGAAGCCACCGTCGATTTCACCGGCACCTCGGACGCGATGGACAACAACTTCAACGCGCCTGAGCCCGTGGCCCGCGCCGCCGTGCTCTACTGCTTCCGGGTCATGGTCGAAAAGCCGATCCCGATGAATGCCGGCTGCCTCAGGCCGATCCGCATCGTCATCCCAGAAGGCTCGATGCTCAAGCCCGCCTACCCGCGCGCGGTCGTTGCCGGCAATGTCGAAACCTCGCAGCACGTCACCAATGCTCTGTTCGGCGCCCTCGGTGCGCTCGCCAACAGCCAGGGCACGATGAACAATCTCACCTTCGGCAACGACAAGTACCAGTACTACGAAACCATCTGCTCGGGCTCGCCGGCCGGCTATGAAAACTCCGGCCGCGGCTTCAACGGCACCTCCGGCGTGCATGTTCACATGACCAATTCGCGGCTCACCGATCCGGAAATCCTGGAGATGCGCTTCCCGGTCGAGCTCGAGGATTTTCATATCCGCGAGGGCTCCGGCGGCACTGGAAAGTTCAGCGCCGGCGATGGCACCAGGCGCACCATCCGTTTCCTCGAACGCATGGATCTGTCGATCCTGTCATCGCACCGCAACCGTCCGCCGCTCGGCATTGACGGCGGTGGCGAAGGCCAGGTCGGAAAGACCGAGGTAAGACGCCGCGACGGCACCATCGAAACGCTGAATGCCTGCGACCAGACCATCCTGGAAGCCGGCGAAGCCGTGATCCTGACCACGCCGACAGCCGGCGGGGCCGGAAAGGCCTGAGCCTTCAGCCTCCTGCATGAGTCCGGCCCGGAGATCGGCGGCGGTAGCCGGGGCGGATCGGGCCGACACCCCCTCAGACCACACTCCGGTCAGGCGGTTCTGAGCAACTCCAGTGCCGACAGGGAAATCGGCGCCGGATCGTCAACCGACATCGGGAAGCGGGCTGCCTGCAGCGTGCAAAACCGGGTTCCGGCAAAAGTGCCCTGCACGTGCTCGGCTCCGGCGTCGCAGGCGCATTTGAGATCTTCCAGGCTGTCGACGCCGCTGAGCGTCACAGGCGTTTCGACAGTCGAGGCAAGCTGCAGGAACAGCGTCAGCATCTGCACCAGCCGCTCTTCGCCGACAATCGTCCTGATGCTGGCGAGATCGAGATGGACCCGGTCGACCGGGAATGCACGTGCCATTGACAGTCCTGCAATGCTCGCCGCAAGCTCGCTGACGGAAATCTTGACAGCCTTCTCCCGCAGACGCTCGAGATTGCCGAGCACGACGGCGCCTTCGGTGTTGGTCGCATTGGATTGGACGTCCAGGACCAGGCGGCTCGCATCGAATCTGGCATCCTCGATCGCGGCGATCACCGAAGTTGCAAAGCCGGGATCACGAAGCTGCACCGCGGAGACCGGAAGGGTGATGTCGGCCTTTTCGGTCCAGCCGCTTGCATCCATGAGCGCCCGTTCAAGCATCCAGTTGCCAAGCGGCAGGATCAGCCCATTGGTCTCGGCCATTCCCATGAATTGGGACTGGACCAGATCTCCCTCCTCCGGATGGCTCCAGCGCACTTCCACCGTAAATCCGCTGATCGACAGGGTACCGGCCTTCACAACCGGCCGGTAGTCGAGATGAAACTCTCCCCCGGCGATCCCGGCGCGCATCTCCGCTTCCCTCCGGCGTCGCTTTTGCTGCTCATTGTCCATGTCATGGGTAAAGAAGCTGTGGCTGGACCCCGATCTTTCCTTGGCGTGATAAAGTGCGAGATCTGCACGCTTGAGCAGTTCCGAGAGCGTCACCACGCTATCCTCCAACACCGTACAGCCGATGCTGCCGGCGGTATCGATCACGCCAAACGGACTTTCCACCGGCCGAAACACGAAAGCCGCCAGCCCTTCGCAGAAACTTGAAATTGTTTCTGTCCCCGGCGCGACTTCCCACAGCAGCACGAACTCGTCGCCGCCCAGACGGTAAACCTGCTGCCCCGGCCTGGCATAGGTCAGCAACCGGTCTGCCAGTGTCTTGAGCACCACGTCGCCTGCGACGTGACCCATCGTGTCGTTGATGAATTTGAAACGATCCAGATCGAACAACAGCAGCGCTGTCGATGCCACATTGGCGGCCTTCTTGCGGCTAATCCGCTCCACGTCCTCGCTCAGCGCGTGGCGGTTGCGCAAACCCGTAAGGCTGTCGTGGTAGGCGGCCTGGCGCAGCTGTTCGGTGGCAGCCCGTTCGCTGCGAATCTGACGCGCCAGTCGGTCATGGCGATAGCCAAGTCCGACAATCAGTGCGGTGATGCCGAGAGGGGCGGCAATCGCGGCCAGCCCGAACGGACTGAGCAGAAAATGGTCGCCCAATTGCGCCATGCCGGCGCCGAAAAGCACTTCATAAATGACCGCCGCAAGGGGCGTCAGCAGTGCGATTGCCAAACCAGCGATTGCATATCGCCTGCATGCGTTTGGCACATACGAATTCAGCATCATGCTAAATACTCCAGTTCCGGCGCCACGATGCACCGCAATGTTTTAACAAAATGTCACCTGCAAATTCTGGTGGTAAACAATTGATTTCACGCGTTTTTACATTTTTAAGATTTCACCGTTAAACAGGGGAGAAAATCCCGCTTTGATACAGCAAGAAACGAGATCAGGCGGGAGCCAGGCCGAGGTGAAATCGGCATAGATACCTGTTTCCATTCACAGATTCGCCAGAAGGCCGATCCATGTCCATCCGCCAGACCGCTTCCACGCTTTCAGTGAATTTTTTTTCATTGCGCAAGCTGGCACCCCGGGCAGAACCAAGCTCATCCAGGCCTCCCTCGCGCAGGCCGGGGATCCTTCCTGCGGTCCTGGTCTCCCTCGCCATCGGTTTGACCGGCTGCAGCTCCGGCAGCCTTGAGGACGGTCTCCAGCCGATCGGCGGCGCCAAGAACTCCGGGGCATCGATAAAACCCGACGTCAAGAAACTGCCGCCCCCCGGCGACGGCCGCTACGGCGACAGGAAACCCGTCGATTTCGGCAAGCACCACCCCGACCGCTATCCCGTCCATGGCATAGACGTGTCCAAGTGGCAGGGCGACATCGACTGGAACCGGGTCCGCAAGGCCGGTGTTGCCTTCGTCTTCATGAAAGCCACCGAGGGCGGAGATCACACCGACGCCCGGTTCGAGAGCTACTGGCGCGGCGCCCGCGCGGCAGGCATCCCCCACGCGCCCTATCACTTCTACTACTTCTGCCGCCCGGCGCGTGAGCAGGCCGCCTGGTTCATCGCCAACGTGCCGCGCGAATCCGTGCAACTGCCTCCAGTGCTCGATGTCGAGTGGAACCACGCATCCAAAACCTGCACCACACGTCCCGATCCGGAAAAAGTCCGCATCGAGATGAAAGTCTGGATGGACATCGTCGGGCGCCACTATGGCAAGCGGCCGATCATCTACACCCCGGTCGACTTCCACCGCGAAAACCTCGACGGCCATTTCCAGGGCTACCAGTTCTGGCTGCGCTCCGTCGCCGCCCACCCGCAGGACATCTATCCCAACCACCCCTGGACCTTCTGGCAATACACCGGCACCGGCATGATGCCCGGCATCAAGGGCGATACCGACATCAACGCCTTCGCCGGCAGCAAGAGCCAATGGCAGGAATGGCTGCGCAAATACGCGCGGTAAACAGGCGCCTGTTTTACTGCGCCCTGATCCGCCCTAAGCTGTAAGCATGCAATGCCACGGGGATGGAGGGTGCAATGCACGGTCTTGAAATACGCGACAGCCAGGCCGGTGACCTCTCTGCCATCGAAAGCCTCTATCCACGCGCTTTTCCGGACGAGGATCTGGTGCCGCTTGTCCGGCAATTGCTCACGCAGGAACACGACATCCTGTCTCTGATCGCGCGAACCGGCGGAACCCTGGCAGGCCATATCCTGTTCACCATTTGCGGCATGACCGGTGATGACGCCAAGGCCGCCCTGCTGGCGCCGCTCGCCGTCGAACCCCAATGGCAACGGCAAGGTATCGGCACCGCGCTGATCCGCGACGGCCTTGCACGACTGAAGTCTGCCGGCGTCGCCCATGTCTATGTGCTCGGCGATCCCGCCTATTACGGCCGCAGCGGATTCAAACCCGAAACAGGCGTCGCCCCTCCCTACCCTCTGCCGGAAGAGTACCGTGACGCCTGGCAATCACTCAGCCTGCGCGCGGCCCCGCCACCGGATCACGGAAAGCTCAAGCTTCCGGACGTCTGGATGCAACCGGCGCTGTGGGGGCCATGATCAACGCCACCGGGCAAGTCCCTCTCGTGACCCGCAGCCGCATGCCCATGGATTGCCTGTGGTCATACCCGGGCTAATATGCTCCGATCACACCATACCATTGCCACAAATCTGGGGTGCCTTCTCCGCCCCTTCAGGAGTTCAAGCCATCATGAAACGCAGCTTCCGATTTGCCCTTTTGCTCTCAACGATCTGCGCCACCCCAGCCCTGGCCCAGGCCCCGGCCTGCGGCGGCAATTTCGCCCAGTTTCTCCAAGGCGTGAAAGCCGAGGCGATGGCAAAGGGCCTCAGCGAGGAGGTTGCCACCCGCGCGCTGCGCAATGCCTCGATCGACAAGAAGGTGCTCTCGCGCGATCGCGCCCAGGGCGTCTTCCGCCAGACCTTCCTCGAGTTTTCCAGGCGCTCGGTCAGCGCCAACCGCATGCAGGTCGGCGCGAAGAAGATGAAGCAATACGCCGAGACCTTTGCCCGCGCCGAGGCCGAGTATGGCGTACCCGCCGCCGTCATCACCGCCTTTTGGGGCCTGGAGACGGATTTCGGCGCGGTTCAGGGCGATTTCAACACCATGAACGCGTTGGCGACACTCGCGCATGACTGCCGTCGGCCCGAACTGTTCCGCCCGCAGCTGATTGCCGCCGTCGAGATGGTCGGCCATGGCGACCTCGATCCGAACGGCACCACCGGCGCCTGGGCCGGCGAGATCGGCCAGGTCCAGATGCTGCCGCGCGACATCATCGAATACGGCGTTGATGGCGACGGCGACGGCCACGTTAATCTGAAGACATCGTCCGAAGACGCGATCATGACCGCCGCCAGGTTCATCAAATCGCTCGGCTGGCGCGCCGGGGAACCCTGGTTTGCCGAGGTCTCGGTACCATCGGGCAATTTCCCCTATGAAAAATCCGGCCTCGATGGCGGCATGACGCTGAGCGACTGGACGGCGCTGGGCGTCACATTCCCCAACGGCACGCCGACGTCGCAGAATCTGCCTGCCGACCTGCTGTTCCCGCAAGGCCGCAACGGCCCCGCCTTCCTCGCATTCCCCAATTTCTCGATCTATCTCGAATGGAACCAGAGCTTCATCTACACCACATCAGCCGCCTATTTCGCCACAAGGCTGGCTGGCGCCAAGCCCTATGACGCCGGCAATCCCGGCAATGGCCTCGATGACGGCGCCATGAAGCAGCTGCAGCAGAAGCTCCAGGCCCGCGGCCATGATGTCGGCAAGATCGACGGCATCTTGGGCGGCGGCACCCGCGCAGCCGTCCGCGCCGAACAGCTCCGCCTCGGCCTGCCCGCCGATGGCTGGCCGGATCAGACCCTGCTCAACAAGCTTTAGGTCCTGTCCGCTTCCGGTCTGTCCTCTTCGGGCGCGTCTCCATCAGGCGTGTTCGTGGGGGCTTGATCCGGGCTCTTGTCCAGAGGCCCTGCCGCAGCCTCATTGATCGCAGGCGGCGGCGGACCCGGATGGCCCGCGTCGGAATCTGCATCCGCGCCCAAACTGTCGGGTCCGGTGCCCCCTGCAACAACCGGCCCGGCCTCGCTGCCGGCCGCGATGTCTGCCTTGCCGCCGGCGCGGCGCACCCGCCGCTGGTAGAGCGCAAAGCGCACAGCCCGGTAGCGCGCCCTGGTCGCCCACACCACATTCTCCACGCCGTCCAGTTCGTCCTCATAGGCTTGCGCCAGCGCCTGCTTGTAAGAGCCGAGACCTTCGCTCGCCATGTCCTCGACGCGCTCCATCAGGTTGAACCAGATCGGTGAGACCAGCAGCGAGATCGCCGTGACCGCGATCGCCAGCCGGTAGATGTCCGAGCCGAACGCCCCGGAGGCAAATCCCGCCGCCGCGAGCACGAAAGAGAACTCGCCGATCTGCGCCATCGACAACCCGGCGAGCAGTGCCGTCTTCGGGTCGGAGCCGGTGATCCTGAGCAGGAAGATGTTGAGCGCCGTCTTCAATCCCACCACCAGCAGCGCCGCGGCAAGCACCAGCGCGATGTTGGCGAGAATGAAATCGAGGTCGATCAGCAGGCCGATGGAGAGGAAGAACACCACCAGCAGGATGCTCTGGATCGGTTCGATCACCGGAATGACCCGGCTGCGAAGCGTCGAATTGCCGACGATGATGCCGGCGAGAAAGGCGCCATAGACCGGCGACAGCCCGGCCAGCCCCGACAGGGCCGCGGCCGAAAAGCACAGCGCCAAAGAGCCGATCGCCAGCAGATCGACATTGTCCTCGATCGCTTCGGCAAAGGGCAGCTTGAGCTTCGGATTGCGGCCGAACCACCACAGCAGACCAGCCAGCAGCGCCACCGCAACCACCACCTTGAAGGCCACTTCGCCGAGATCAAACCCCTCGCCGCCAAGGCTGGAAACCAGGATCAGCATCGGAACCACGGCGATGTCCTGCGCGATCAGCACACCGACCGCCACCCGGCCCGGCGCGCTGCGCAACTCGCCCATTTCATCCAGCATCTTCATCGCCACCACGGTGCTCGACAGCGCGATGATGAAGCCCAGGATGAGGGTCTCGGAAGGGCTGGCGTCAAGCAGGAAGGCCAGCAGCGCCGCCAGCACCATCGAGGCCAGCAATTGTCCTCCGGCAACGATCACGGCCTGCTTGAGACTGAGCACGAAGGCCTTGATCGACAGCTCCATGCCGATGAAGAACAGCAGAACGATCACGCCAAGTTCAGCCAGCAGCGAGACATTTTCGGAGGTCGAAATCACCCCCAGCCCGGTGGGGCCAAGCGCCAGCCCGGCAAGGATGAAGCCCACCAGCGGCGGCTGCCTGAGCCGCATGAAGCCCAGCCCCATCAGTGCCGCAATGGCCACGGCAACGGCGATCGCCAGCATCGCATCCCCATGATGCCCGCCCTGGCCGGCCTGCTCGACCACCTGGGCCACGGCCTGTTCCACAGCACCGCCAACCGCTTCGACCGCACCCGAGATTTCGTCTTCCATCAGCGTCTCCCTCAAGCTTTCAGCCTAGTGTGCTTTGCAGCAAAAGGGAAAGACTTAAGGCGGGGTGTGCGACCGGACCGGAAGTCCGCGCAGACGCCGGGACAGGGCGAAAATCCACGCCGCCTGCCGGCCATCCCAGCCTCCGATGAGCGACCCGTGCCGCTTTTTCTTCAGCTGCCTGAGCATGGTTTACGGAAAATCAACGGGTTTGGAGTGAAGTACAAATACAAATATAATAATGTTTGAATGATTCAAGCATCCAGAAAACCTGTCACCAGCGCCTCCGGATCAGGTTTTGCTTGTCACGGATGCTGTTGTTTCGGGAAATCCGCAGGTCAGCTTCTGGATCTCTCTCCCCTTTTACGCTTGCGGCTGGTGGCGTCACGCCGGTCCGCAGAGTGCCCGAAGCAACAAGGACCATCCCATGATCAAGATGAATATCAGCAGCAAGTTCAACACGCTGCTTTTCGGCGGGGCGCTGATTTCAGCCATTGCGGTGGCCGGCACGGTCTACACGCTGAGCGAGCGCTTCGTCTCCCAGGCCATGCAGGACAAGCTGGCAAGCGTCGAGACCGAGTTCCGGTCCGAACTGTCCGCCTCGCAGCGCGCAGCCACCATGCTGGCCAAGCTGGTGGCCGAACAGCAAAGCGTCAGGCAATCCTTCGCAGCGCTTGATCGCGACACCCTGGCCGCCGAGTTCAAGAGCTCGTTTGAGATGCTCAAGAGTGAGTATGACGTCCGCCAGTTCCAGTTCCACCTTCCACCGGCCACATCGTTCCTGCGGGTTCACAAGCCGGAAAAATTCGGCGACGATCTCTCCGGCTTCCGCAACACGGTGCTGCAGGTCAATTCAACCAAGGCCAGCCTGTCCGGGCTTGAAGCCGGGGTCGCCGGCATCGGCATCCGCGGCCTGGCCCCGATTTCGCATGATGGCAAGCACATCGGTTCGGTCGAATTCGGCCTCAGCCTGCACTCAGGCTTCGTCGAGAAATTCACCCGCAACACCGGCAACCCGGCCGCGATCTTCGCCCTCAGCAGCGAGGGCCTGAAAGAGATCGGCACCACATTGCCCGCCGGCCAGGATCCGGTGAAATCTCTCGGCCTTGCAGACCTCACCGGCAAGCGGGTCACCTTCGAGACGATGCCCGGCACCGACGGCGTCTACGCCAACACCGTGTTTCCGATTGCCGATGTCTCGGGCGCCACCATCGGCGTTGCCATCGTCGCCGTCGATCGCTCCAATTACAATGCCATTGCCACCGCCGGACAATGGGCGGCGGCAGCCGTTTTCCTGCTGATGATCCTTATTGCCGGTGCCATCTCGCTCATCAGCAGGCCGATGATCTACCGCCCGCTAGCCAGCATGACCAGCTATATGGGACTGCTGGCAAAGGGTGACCTGAAGACCGAGGTCCCCTTCACCAACCGTTCCGACGAGCTTGGCTCCATGGCCAAGGCCGTGGAAGTGTTCCGCAACTCCGCGCTCCGCAATATCGATCTCGAGAACGAAGCCGAGGAAACCCGCTTTGCCTCCGAGGAAGAGCGCGCGGCCAACGAAGCCGAAAAGGCACGCCAGGCGCAGCAGCTGCAGGAGGCCGTGACCGCCCTGGCCGAAGGGCTGGGCAAACTGGCAGACGGCAATCTTGCCTTCCGCATCACCAAGCCCTTCCCCGGTTCGCTCGAAGCGGTGCGACGCGATTTCAACACATCCATCGAAAGCCTCGAAACCGCCTTCGCAACCATTTCTACCAGCTCTGCAAACATCGGTCAGGGCACGGCGGAGATCCGCAGCTCGACCGACAATCTGTCGCGCCGGACCGAGCAGCAGGCAGCCTCGCTGGAACAGACCGCCGCAGCACTCGACGAGATCACCTCGACGGTCCAGGCCGCACACAAGCGCGCCACGGAAATCGGCCGCATGGTCGGCGAGGCTTCAAGCGTCGCCAGCGAATCCGAGACCATTGTCAGCGACACCGTGACCGCCATGAGCGAGATCGAGACCTCCTCCAGGCAGGTGGCCCAGATCATCGGCGTGATCAACGAGATCGCCTTCCAGACCAATTTGCTGGCGCTCAATGCCGGTGTCGAGGCCGCGCGCGCCGGTGAAGCCGGACGCGGGTTTGCCGTGGTCGCCCAGGAAGTGCGGGAGCTGGCCCAGCGTTCGGCCAGCGCCGCCAAGGAGATCAACACGCTGCTGGAAAAATCCGAATCCCACGTCCAGTCCGGCGTCACCCTGGTGACCCGCACCGGCGAGGCGCTTCAGAAGATTGGCGGTCATGTGCAGTCGATCAACTCCAATGTCAGCGCCATGGTCACCTCCTCGCAGGAACAGTCCTCGGGCATTCAGGAGATCAACACCGCCGTCAACCAGATGGACCAGGTCACCCAGCAGAACGCCGCCATGGTCGAGGAAACCACCGCAGCCGTGCACACGGTCTTCGGCGAGACCGAAACCCTCAACCAGGCCATCTCCCGCTTCCAGATCAGCGGCCAGGCCGGCAGCCAGCCAAGCCACGCCGGAAAAGCCCGCGCCGCCTGACCGCAGGCGCATGGGAATGACAGAGGCCACGCTCACCAGCCGGTAAGCGTGGCCTCTTGCTGCACATCCGCTTGATTACAGCTTGTCGAACTCGTCGTTGTCGACCGGCATCAGCATCACCGCCGTCGCCATCACCGCAAATCCGAAGGTCGAGCCAAACGACACCAGCAGGATGAAGATAGCCGCGATGCGGCTTGACGATCCGAGCACCAGATCACCAAATCCGTTGATGTTGAAATAGACCACCGCCGCTGCCACCAGCCAGCCGATCAGCACGCCAAGGGCTGAATTGATAAGCACGAAACGGATCAGCTTGGGCATGCCACGGGTTCCTGACCTTGAAAAGGCGGCGGGTGAAGCATGACTATACCGCAGTCTTCCGCCTGCTCCCGCGCGACAGATGCGCGCGGTGCAATATGTTACCCCAGCCTGTGTCAGGCAGCCTCGAACACGTTCAGTGACCCATCGGTCTCGAGCACCACCGATGTGTCGGCCGAAAGGTCGGTCTTGCCGTTCTGGTGCAGCGCGGCGGTGATTTCTTCGATCGTCACCCGTTCCCGTCGCATCGCCTTGTCCTGGTAGACCCCGCGATGCACCAGCAACCTGGGTTCGCTCTTGATCAGGTTTTCGAACGGTTTCGATCGCACCGACAGCCAGGTGATGCCGTATTGCAGCGAGATCAGCAGCGCCAGCGCCACGATCCCCTCCATCAGCGGCACCGATTTGGTGATGATGATCGAGGACAGCATCGAGCCCAGGCAGATGGTGACGATGAAATCAAATGCGTTGAACTTGCTCAGCGTCCGCTTGCCCGAGGTGCGCAGCATGACGATCAGCGCCGCATAGGCCAGCACCCCGGTGATCAGAATGCGGCCGATCCCGGCCCAGTTGTCGAAAAAGATCGGATTCTCCATGCTCGGCGTCCTTCGTGAATTGATCGGCTGCTGCGCCGGTATCATCACAACTGGACAGCCGGAAACCGCCCGGCGCCGCGATGCCGGCACCGGTCAACCCGCAAGCAGCGGCATTGGTTCCCCTCAGTCGGCCATCGTCTCCAGGCTGGCATAACTGTCGGGCGCGCCTTCATCACCGAAGGGCGTGGTGATTTCGACAAAATCATCGGGATAGAACCCGTTGAAGCGGGTCCTCAGCGACAGCGAATAGGCGCCGATATGGCCGATCTCGATCCAGTCACCGGTGTCCACCGTTTCCGGCAGCCAGAACGGCCGCGACAGGATGTCGACGGAATCGCAGGTCGCGCCGCACACCTTGAACGGCACTACATTGTCGGCTTTGCCCTTGCGGATCTTTCGCGCCGGATCCGGAATGAACCGCGCCGGCAGCGTGATCTTGCCGGTCCAGCTGTCCGACAGCGAGGCCCAGATACCGTCATTGATGTAGAGCCTGCGGCCCTTCCTCAAGAGCACCCGCACGATCAGCGAGAACGCCCGCGCCACCACCACACGGCCCGGTTCGGCCACCAGCGGCATGTCGTCAAAGGCCCATTCGGTGATGTTGGATCTGAGCTCGCCCATCAGCTCTTCGAGCGGCGGCATCGGCTTGGCCTTGCGGTTCGGATCATGGCCGTAGACTGCGGGAAAGCCGCCGCCGACATCAAGTCCGACCAGCTCGACCCCGGCCCGGTTGCGCACCCAGTCGGCAGACTTGAGCGCCAGCTCGTAGGATTCGGCCTCCTCCACCTGGCTGCCGACGTGAAAGCAAAGCCCCACCTTGAAGCCGATCTTGTCAAGCCGCTGCACCAGCTCCACCGCATGGCCCGGTGCGGCGCCGAATTTCTTCGACAGCTCGTACATCGCATGACCCTTGGTCTGCAGCCGCACGAAAATGCTGATCGAGGCCGGATCGAGATCGAGCGCCCGGACGATCCTGAGAACCTTGGCGATCTCGTCTTCATGATCGAGCGACATCACCCTTATGCCGTATTTCTCCAGCGCCAGGCGAATGTCGGACTGCGCCTTGACCGGGTGCATGTAGAGCATCTCCGCATCCGGCGAGGCCGCCCGCACCGCTTCGAATTCGCCCGGCGAGGCGACGTCGAAGATCTTCACCCCCGCCTCGACAAGGGACTTGAGCACCATCGGCTCGCCATTGGTCTTCACCGCATAGGCCGTGTCACCCGGAAACAGCTGCATGAACTGGCGGGCGTCCTGTTTCAAAACCTCAGGCCTGAAACAATACAGCGGATGATCCGGTCTGAGATCAAGGGCAGCCTCGGTACCGGTGGCGAATCGTTGCATATGGCGTCTCCAGATTGGTCCGCGACACTATCAACAGGCCGGACGACCGGCAAATGACACTGTTTCGGGACACGGGCTGATTTCGGGTGGTGCAGGCCATGTCCCTGTGGCAAGCATCCGCGCGTACAGCAAGGAAAATCCAATGCCCGAGTCTGCCAATCGTTCCATGGATCTCGCCACCTGGGGTCTGCTTGTCCTGCTCGGCTTCATCTGGGGTGGCTCGTTCTTCTTCGGCCGCATCGCCGTGCAGCACGTCCCGCCGATGACACTGGTGCTGTTCCGTGTGGCGCTGGCGGCGATCGCGCTGCATCTGGTCTTCGGCCGCATGCCAGGCTTCTACCAGACCCTGTCCAGCCATTGGCGCGCGCTTCTGGTCATGGGACTGATCAACAACGCCATTCCCTTCACCCTGATTTTCCTCGGCCAGACCAAGATCGGCTCCGGCCTGGCCTCCATCCTCAACGCCACAACGCCCTTGTGGGCGGTTCTGGTGGCGCAAGTCTTCACCACCGACGAGAAGATCACCCCGGCCAAGCTGATCGGCTGCGCGCTTGGGCTCGCAGGCATGGTCATGCTGATCGGGCCGGCAGCACTCGGCATCGCCGACAGCCCGCTCTGGGCCAAGCTCGCCGTGATCGGCGCGGCGGTCTCCTACGGTTTTGCCGCCTCCTTCGGCAAACGCTTCAAGGGCGTATCGCCACGCATCACCGCCACCGGCCAGCTCACCGCCTCGAGCCTGATCATGCTGCCGCTGGCCTTGGTTGTCGATCAGCCCTGGGCCCTGCCGATGCCGCCGCTCAACGTCGTCGCTGCCATCCTCGCGCTGGCGCTTCTCTCCACCGCCTTTGCCTATATCGTCTTCTTCCGCATTTTGAGCTCCGCCGGCGCCACCTCCGCCTCGCTGGTCACGCTGCTGGTGCCACCCGCAGCCATTCTGCTCGGCATTCTGTTTCTCGGCGAAACCCTGTCGCTCACCGAAGCGCTCGGATTGGGCCTGATTGCACTTGGCCTCTTGTCACTGGACAACCGGCTCGGCATAAAACGCATGGGACAGGCCTGACTGCCGTCCCGCTGCAGGGGGGCAGAATGGATACCAACCGGATGATGAGCCTCGCGGCTCTGGTCAAGGCGCGCGATGCTGGCAAGGCCAGACCTGAGCTGATGGTCGCCCTGTGCCGCGATGCCATCGCCCGCAACGATGACCGTATCCGGGCTTTCACCCATGTCGCCCCTCCCGTTGCCGTTCCTGACGACGGCCCGCTCGCCGGTGTGGCCATCGGCGTCAAGGATATTCTCGACAGCTTCGACCAGCCGACCACCTATGGTTCGCCTGCCTATGAAGGCTTCCAACCTCGTGTTGACGCCGCAATTGTCGATCTCGCCCGCCGGCGCGGCGCCAGCATCATCGGCAAGACGGCGACCACGGAATTTGCCTTCTTCAGCCCAGCGCCAACCGTCAACCCGCACAATCCCGCCCATACCCCCGGCGGCTCGTCTTCCGGCTCGGCTGCCGCAGTCGCAGCCGGCATGATCCCCGCCGCCATCGGCACCCAGACCGGCGGCTCGGTGGTGCGTCCGGCAGCCTTTTGCGGCGTCACCGGCTACAAGCCCAGTTTCCGCCTGTTGCCGACCACCGGCATGAAGCATTTCTCGCCATCACTCGACACAGTCGGCCTGTTTGCTGCCGGCGTCGAGGATGTGGCTTTGCTGGCCGAGTTGCTGACCGGCCGCGACCTCGCCGTCCCCGAGGGCGCCTCCCCTGTCGATCCGGCCGGCATTCGAGTCGGGCTCTACCGATGTGCACAGCTCGAAACAGCCGATCCGGCCATGCGCGCAGCACTCGACAAGGCCGCTGACCTGGCGGCTGATGCAGGTTTCGATGTCGGCGAGATCGGCGAGCCCGAAGCCCTGGCGCATGCCCGCGACGCGCACAAGACCATTCAGGATTACGAGGCAGGCCTGGCCTGCGGCCCCGACCTCGCCCGCTACCGGGATCAGATGAGCGCCATCCTCGTCCAGACGATCGAAGCCGGTCAGGCAATTGCCCCATCGGAGTATGACGCAGCCCGCAGGCTGGTCAAACATGGACGCAATGCCACCAGCGCCCTGTTCAGGGAAGTCGACATTCTGCTCACGCCCTCTGCCCCGGGCTCCGCGCCGTTGGGCCTGCAGACAACCGGCGATCCCCGCTTCAACAAGCTCTGGACCCTGATGGGAACTCCGGCGATCAACATTCCCGGCTTCAGGAATGACGCCGGCATGCCGCTTGGCATCCAGGCCGTCGCCCGGTTTGGGCGGGACAAGACCCTGCTCGGTGTCGCGGCAATGCTCGAACGGGCATTCCGGACCTGATTCTCTGATCACGCCATCCGGCAGGCCCGGTTGTGGCAACAATCTCAGAATCTTAGCCCCGACACCCCGGGGCCGCCCTTCCCTTGGCAAGCCGGGAACGGCATCAAGATTTGCGGCGGAAATGCGGCAGCCCGAGCAAGGGTGTTAATGTCTCAATCGCACCAATAGGATGTATGTTGCAATTTCTTAACAGTTTATGAAGTCGCTAATAAATCCGTTTTTTCAACATGATAAACGCAGGGTCGGGATGAATATGCCACGTTTTAGCTGCACTGCAGCAACGATTTTGCTTTCCACGAAGCCGAAGCCATGCCTATCATTTGACCATCAACGCGATGGAGGACCACCATGGGATTTACGCAGTCGCTCAATGCCCTTGTGATCTGTGCAGCGTTCATATTCATTGGAGCAATGCTCTTCATCTAGACCTGAAGCGCATTGAATAGAGTTACAAACGGGAGCGTTTCGGCGCTCCCGTTTTCGTTGATGGCTGTCTCTTCAAAATCCAGCGATCAGGCCTGTCAGGCTCAGCTCAGGCAGCAGCCCCGACCGCACCGCCATCCTCGCTGCCGGCTTCGTCGCCGCGCAAGCCGAGCATGTGGCAGATCGCATAGACCAGCTGTGCCCGGTTCATAGTATAGAAGTGAAAATCGTCGATCCCGCGCTCGACCAGGTCATTGACCTGTTCCGCAGCCATCGCCGCGGCCACCAGCGCGCGCGTCTCGACGTCGTTTTCCAGCCCGTCAAACCGCCGCGCCAGCCAGTCCGGCACCGAGGCCCCGCAGAGCTTCGAGAACCGCGCCACCTGGGCGAAATTGTGGATCGGCAGGATCCCCGGCACGATCGGGATGTAAATTCCCGCGCGCCGCACCCGCTCGACATAGCGCTCGTAGATGTCGTTGTCGAAGAAGAACTGGGTGATCGCCCGCGTCGCTCCGGCATCGACCTTGCGCTTGAGCATGTCGATATCGGTGGCGAAATCCGGACTCTCGGGATGCCGCTCGGGATAGGCCGAGACCGAGATCTCGAAATCGGAAATCTTGCGCAGACCCGCAACCAGCTCCGCACCATTGGCATAGCCGTCCGGATGCGGCTGGTAGGCAGCCCCCACGCCTTCCGGCGGGTCACCACGAAGCGCCACGAAATGCTTGACGCCGACGGCCTGGAATTCACGCGCCACCGCATCGACGCTCGCCTTGTCCGAGCCGACACAGGTCAGATGCGCTGCAGGCGCGAGATCGGTTTCCTTGCTGATCCTTGTGATCGTGTTCATGGTCGGCTGCTTGGTCGAACCGCCCGCGCCATAGGTCACCGAGACAAAATCCGGCTGAAACGGTGCAAGCCGCGAAATGCTCTCCCACAACTGGCTTTCCATATTGCCGTTCTTGGGCGGAAAGAATTCGAAGGACACCTTGATCCGTTCGGAAAGAGCTTCTGCGCTGGAGCGGAAGGAGCTGGTCATGTCAAGCGGTTCCTGTACTGGAAGAAGGGGTGTCGGAGGCGATCAGCAGTCGCGGGTCGCGGGCAAGCCATATGGTTACCGTCAGCGCGCGCGTATCGCCTGTATCAGGTGGAAGGTCGACGATCTTCTCGACGCTCAGGCCGCACTGTTCCAGCCAGTCGGCAACCTGCTGCTGGCTGAAGCCAAGACGGGCATGGGCGTGCTCGAGACGAAGCTCCTCATGATCGTGCGTGGCGAAATCGACAATCACCACCCGTCCGCCGGGCCTGAGCATGCGCGCGGCTTCCGTGATCGCCGGCAACGGATCATGCAGGAAATGCAGGACCTGGTGGATGGTCACCACATCGAAGCTTTCACGTTCGAGCGGCAGATTGAAAATGTCGCCCTGCCGCACCGAGGCGTGGGTGATGCCGGCCTCGTCGAGCTGCGTGCGGGCGATCGACAGCATGCTGCGGCTTGAATCGATGCCGATGGCGCGGCGGTAGCGATCGGCCAGCAGTTCCAGCATGCGGCCGGTTCCGGTGCCCAGGTCAAGCAGCCCGTCAAATGGCGTGCGCCCGATCAGATTGAGGATCTCCGCCTCGACCTTCTCATCCGAGACATGCAGGCTGCGCAGATCATTCCAGCTTTCCGCATTGGCCGAGAAATAGGCTTCGGCCCGGCTGGCCCGTGCCTGCTTGACCATCGCCAGACGTTCGGCATCGCGCGCCAGATGGGGATCCGAAGACGAGGTCGCATTCAGCGCCTGCTGCATCAGCTTGGCGCGAACGCCGTCGCGTGTCAGCCGGAAATAGGCCCAGGCGCCTTCCTGGTAGCGCTCGACCAGCCCGGCCTCGCCCAAAAGCTTGAGGTGTCGCGAAATCCGCGGCTGCGACTGGCTCAGCACTTCGGTCATCTCGCTGACTGTCAGATCGCCGTGGCTCAGAAGCGCAATCAGCCTCAGCCGCGTCGGTTCGCCGGCGGCCTTGAGAACCTCGACGCTTTCCTCGAGACTAAGGGGAGACAATGACAGCATTCGACAACCTCAAAATGACATAAAGATATGTTTATGTCATTTTCGAGCCTGAGGCAAGCGCAATGTCGCTGACGAGAAACTTTGTGTCGCCGCGGTCACCGCGGCTGCCGGCCCGATCGAGCTGACATTGATATCGGGCCGACATGGCAGAAAGTGCCGATGTCACCCTGCCGGATAAATCCACTGTTCCCAGATATGCGCAGTCACTTTTTCGCCCTGGCGGATGACGCCGGGCTTCTCCACCCAGGCCACGAGGCCGCGCCGCCGCTTCGCCGCCTTGACGAAACTGAGCGCCAGGGTGGTTTCGTCCATGTCCGGGTAATTCTGGGCGATACGGGCCCCGGCGATGCGGCACGGTCCGTTGTCGCCATCGATCCTGAGCGTCACGCCGCCTTCGAAGAACAGCTGGGTGCGCGGCGGCAGCATCGACAGAAGCGGGATCCCATCGATCACCAGATTGGCGCCGATCCAGCCCGGCTCGATCCGGTCGATGCCCATCGCGGCAGCAGCAACGGCCAGTTCATCGGTTGCCACGATCGACACTTGCCGCTCGTTGCGCATCTCGGTGCCGCGCGTATACCAGGGTTCTCGGCTGCCCGACTGGCGCGTCAGCCCGGCGTGGAAATCGCCTGCTATGCCCTCGTAACCCATCTCCAGCGATGCGACCGTTTCGGTAAGGAAATCGCCTCCCAGCGCAGCCATGACCGCCGAAACCTGCCCCTTGATGCGGCGTGCCTTGCGTATTTCAGGCAACACGGGCCCATCGGCGGGAAACATCGGCAGGGTCATGGGAAAAGCTCCGGACAGTGCAGGACAGACAAGACACCCAGCCATACCCAATGCCCGGGTGATGAGCCAATCAAAAAATATGAACTCCGGTCAACCGCCCTGCCTGCGCGGCCCGGCCAGCGCCTGCCAGGGCAGCGCCTGGTCGGGCAGCCATTTCGACATCATCTGCATCGCCAGCATAAGCAGGCAGACCAGCGTGGTCGCAGCCACCGCAACCGCTGCGGCTTCCGCCCCCAACCCCGAATCCTCGAGGCTGAGCAAGGCCACCCCAAGCGTCTCTGTCCCCGCCGACCACAACAGCGCCGACACCGTCAGCTCGTTGAATGCCAGCAGGAACACCATCAGCATCCCGGCAAACACAGCCGGAAACACCAGCGGCAGCACGATGTAGCGCAGCCGCTGGCGCAGCTTGACCCCGTCGCATATCGCTGCTTCCTCGATCGACCGGTCCAGCGTTGCCATGGCCGCCAGTGCCGGTTTGAGGGCAATGGCGAAAAACCGCGCGTGATAGGCAAACAGGATGATCCAGGGCGTCGCGTAAATCGAGACATTGATCAGCGGCAGCGGCTTGATGAACAGCAGGATGCAGGCAATGGCGAGCACAATGCCGGGCACCGCATAGGGCAGCTCGATCAGCGAAAACGCAAGCGCGCGCAATTTCGGATTTGTCCGGTCAAGCAGATAGGCCGCTGCCAGCGACACCACCGCCAGGCTCAGAGCCGTCGATCCCGCCAGCATGAACGAATTGCGGAAGGCACGCACGGTCAGATCCTGCCGAAGCAACACTTCCGCATATTGCGCGACCGTGAAACTCTCGAGCGACAGCCGCACTCCGTAAGCCGGCACCACCGATGTCGCCAGCAGCGAGGCCAGCGGCAGCACAATGGTGAGCGCCACGAAGCTCCAGACAGCCGCTTCGACCGGCAGTTGCCATCGGCCCAGCCGCCAGAACGGCTCGATCCGATGATCGCTTTCCAGCCGGTTTTGCGCCCGCGCCAGCAACAGGCTGGCCGCGATCACGCCGGTTCCGGCTATCACCGCAATCAGCACCGATATCGAGGCGGCATCCCCGATCGTCGAAGGCCCGAAACTGGCCAGCTTTCTATAGATCAGCGTCGGCAGGGTGACATAACCGACCGGCAGTCCGAGCAGCGCCGGAATGCCGAAATTGCCCGCGCCAGCAACAAATACCAGCATGGAGGCGGTCAGGATAAACGGTCGCAGCAGCGGCAGCAGGATGTTGCGCACCACCTGCCACGGACTAGCGCCTTCCAGAAGCGCCGCCTCGATGACAGAACGCGGGATCGAGGCCAGCCCGGATGCCATCGTGATCGCCACCAGCGGCGCGTGATGCAACCCCATCACCAGCATGATGCCGAACGCCCCGAGCATCGGATTCGGCGTGCCCGGCGCCGGAGCCAGACCAATCAGCTTGAGCAGTGGCGACGCCGGCCCGGCCAGCGTCTTGAACGCCAGCGCCGAGATCTGCGGCGCGATCATCAGAGACAGCACCATGATGAAGGCGAGCGCCGTGCGGGCCCGCAACGTCGTCACCGAGAGGATCAGCGCGAACACAACGCCGATCAGCAGCGCCAGCACGCCAGACCCGAATGCCACTTGCAATGTATTGCCGGTGGCTTTCCAGACATCTGGCGTATCGAGCACCTTCCAGAAGTCGCTCAGTCCCCCGTCAAAGGCCGCGGCCACCAGGCGGGTGACCGGCATGGCGCAGAACGCCAGAACGAAGATGGCCAGCGCCAGCCGAAGACCACTGCCCTCGCGCTGCCGCCAGCCAAAGACCGGTCCGCGCCAGCCAGCGCGCGGAACGTCTATGGATTGGACCGACAAGTGTTAGCCTTACTGGCCGAAGATGTTGGCGAAACGGGCCTTGTTGGCGTCCGCATCCGCGAGCGCCTTTGCGGCATCAAACGGCATCACCTTGATGGTCGAGCGGTCAGGAAAACCAGCAGGCACATCAACCTCCAGATGGGCTGGCAGGTAACCCTGGCTCAGCGCCAGTTCCTGTCCCTGCTTCGAGATCAGGAAATCGACGAAGGCTTTCGCAGCTGTCGCATTCTGCGTTGAAGCGAGGATCGCCACCGGCTCCGAAATTGCCGACACGCCTTCTTCCGGGAACACGAATGCCACCGGTGCGCCCTTTGCCTTTTCCCGGATCGGCAGGAAGTCGACCACCATGCCGTAAAGCTTCTCGCCACCGGCAACCTGCTTGAGCACGCCACCATTGCCGCCCGAAGCCTGCGCGCCGTTGGCAGCCAGCTTTTCGTAGTAACCCCAGCCGGCGTCAAGATTGTCGACCAGTGTCGCCGTGTGGATCAGTGCCGCGCCCGATGTCAGCGGCGACGGCATCGCGATCTGGCCCTTGGCCTCTTCGCTCAGCAGATCGTCCCACGAGGAAGGCACCATCGAGGCTGCGGTGTTGTACATGATGCCGGACGTGATCAGCTTGGTGCCGAACCAGGTCTTGTCGGCATCATGCGTACCCTCGGCATAGGCCGAGGTGTCTGCGGCTTCATGCGCCATCAGCAGGTCCCGGGCCTTCAGGCCTTCCATGGTCACGCTGTCGGCAATCAGCAGCACGTCTGCAGGTGTCGAGCCGGCGGCAAGTTCGGCTTCCAGCTTGGCCATGATCTTGGTGGTGCCGTCACGCACGAACGTCACCTTCACATCGGGGTAGGCTTCCATGAAGGCATCGATGGACTGCTGCGCATCGGTGTTGGGCTGGCTGGTATAAAGTGTCAGCATACCGTCAACGGCGTGAGCCGGACCGGCCAGAACGGCCACCGAGGCCATCAGGCCGAGCGACAGGGCAATCATGCGGGAGATTGGACGGGACATTGGGGCAACTCCATGGTTCCGGGATTGGAAACCGTGGCTTAAGCAGGCTTGGTAACAGCCCTGTGACAGCGTCAGGCCAATCTGCGCAACCCTGAATGGCGACCCAATTCCAGATATCGCGGGAGTGTGCTAGACTGTGCTTCCGGGGAGCTGCCAAGACTGATCAGGGAGATCATGCCCATGTGTGCTCAATATCTCGCAAGACCGCTTTGTCTGACCCTCGCCCTCAGCTTCAGCCATCCGTTAGCCTCTGCGGCCGCCGACCTGTCCTGCAACGGTCTGCTCGAGAGCGGACAGAGCATGATCTGCTCCGGCTTTGAGCCCAACTGGGCGCTGGAACTGACCTGTGATGGTAGTATGAGCGCGAATTTCATCGACGCCTTTTCCGGCGACGGTATCCAGACCACCCCGGGCAGCATCAGCTTTGCGAGCGAAGATCCCTGGCAACTCGAAACCAGCCACCCGGTCACCGGCATCATTGCCTACACGCCCGGCGGCTGCACCGACGAGAGCGACCGGGTGTTCGACTTCACCTTCACGCCATCCGGCGCGCCGGGCCTGTCGGCGCCCTACTACCCGTTCTGCTGCCGGATGAAATGAACCAGTGGCGCCATGGAGTCCCGGCGGTCAATCGGGAAGACGGACCGTCAGCTCCATTTCCAGCTGCAGGTCTGGTCCGGCAAGGGCGGCAACGCCGATCCCGGTGATGCTTGGCTGCGCACCACCAAACATGGCAAGCAAATGCGGCATGGACTGTTCCATCCGTTCCGGCGTCAGGTCGACCAGATAAATCCGCGCGATCGCAATATCGTCGGGCGTCGCGCCGAGCGCATCCAGCGCGGCTTTCGCATTTGCCGCAACAAGCTCTGCCTGCGCGGCCAGGCTGGTTGGAACGGGCTTGCCGCCGGGCTGCCAGGCAACCTGCCCCGACACATAGGCCAAGCGGCCAGGCTCAACGATCGAAATCTGCGAATAGCCCAGCTCGGCGGCATTGGGCAGGGAATCCGGGTTTAACCGCGCAATCGACTGTGTCATAAGAATTTCCTGTCGCTATCAAATTATCTCTACATATGTAGAGTTTTTCTCTATGAACAAAGAGGAACGATGTCAAGCACGAAACAGGCACGGCGCGTGGTCATTCTGGACGCAGTCATCAAGCTGCTGGCAAGCCGCGGGCTGGAAGGCGTCACCCACCGTGCAATTGACGAAGCGGCCGGACTGCCCCAGGGCTCGTCTTCCTACTATTTTCCAAAGAAGGCCCAGCTTCTGGTCGAAACTTCCCGGCACCTCGCGGAACTGCTCGAGAAAGACTGCGACGAGCTTCAGGTCGGCTTTGCCGAAACCGCCGCAAAACACGGCGTCGACGCGGCGGTGGACTATGTTGCCAGGGAAGTCGTGTCCTACGCGGACAACGCCCGTGACCTTTTTCTCGCACGCATGGAGCTCACGCTGGCATCGGCCCGGCGCGAGGAACTGACAGATGTCGGCGAAGAACTGACGGCTGCCGCGCGCCGTCCGATCGAGTTCTTCCTGCAACTGATATCGGATGGGCGCAGCAACATGCCCATCGAGACCTGTGCGGCCCTCATCGATGGCATCAGCCTGATGTATGCGACGGGCCAGGGCCCAAAGCCGACCACCAACCAGATCGCGACCGTATTCCGCTCCATCCTCTGACCCACAGAACCCACGATTGCAGTTCATGCGTCTCGTGATGAGACAACCGAAGGCTCACCACTCGACGGTTGAGCCGTCCCAGTTCAGGAACTGACCGGTGCCCTCAAGCGTCAGTCCTTCTGCGACGGCAAGTATCCCGGCAGCACTTTCGGCTGGAGCAATATCGGCCCCTGCCCCGCCCATGTCAGTGCGGACCCAACCGGGATGCAGCATGACGACGGCGATGCCCATCGGCTCGAGATCGGTGGCCAGTCCTTGCATGACCTTGTTCACCGCTGCCTTCGAGGCCCGGTAGGCGATACGGTCCGACTTGGCATAGGACATCCGACCCATCCCGGAAGAAACTGTCAGGATCCGCGGACTCGAACTCCGCTTGAGATGCGGCAGAAAGGCCTGGCTCACCGCCAGCGGCGCCAGCGTGTTGACGGCCAATGTCTTGGCGAACCCGTCAAAATCCATGTCCAGCGTCGCTTGCCGCTCCGGCCCGATGATGCCGGCATTGTTGATCAGGATATCGATCGGCTCAGAGATCGTCGCAGCCGCCGCCCGCACTGCCTCGTGGTCGGTTACATCGAACCTGAGATCATGAAACTGCGGATGGCCGCAGATATGCGCATCCGGATCACTGACTTCACTTCGCGCCGAGCCAAACACGGTCCAGCCCTTGGCCAAAGCCTGCCTGGCCATTTCCAGCCCGATACCGCGATTGGTTCCGGTGATGAGGATGGTGGTCATGAAGAAAATCCTTTATCGCATGTCGTTCTCAACTGGAGTGCAATGCCCACGACATGCATTCATTCAAAGGGATACGGCGCCCTTTGCGCATCTGGTTGGATACTCAGCGCTAAGTGGCCGCAAACTTGCCGGCAAATAACGGCAATTGCCCGTAAACTGCCGTTAGCACATCTGTTGCCAAGTCTCTACACCGCCTCCGGACACAGACACGGCCGCTGATGAGCGGCCGTATTGCTTGTCAGTCGTTTACCGGTTTTCAGAATTCCTGCCAGTCATCCGCGGCAAGCGCGGTATTGCCTGCGACCGCCGGAATGGAGCGAGCAGGCCGGGCTGCCGGTTCCGGGGTCCGCTTTTCGGCCACAGCTGCAGGTGCCGCCGCGGCTCTGGTTTCCATGCGGCTCGAGGCTGGAATCCCGTTCTCGCCTGTCTGGAAACGCTGGAGCAGCTGGGCAAGATCCGAGGCTTCCTGGGCCAGGCCGGCCGAGGCAGCGTTCATCTCTTCCACCATGGCCGCATTCTGCTGCGTAGCCTGGTCCATGTGGTTGACTGCGGTGTTGACCTCTCCCAGTCCGACCGATTGCTCCTGGGCGGCATTGGCGATCGCATCCATGTGCTGGTTGATCGACTGCACCAGACCCGCAATCGCTGTCAGGCCTTCGCCGGTATCATTCACCAGTTTGACGCCTTCGCTCACCGCAATTTCGGAGTTGCCGATCAGATCCTTGATCTCCTTGGCAGCATTGGCCGAACGCTGTGCCAGTTCACGCACTTCCTGGGCGACGACGGCAAAGCCCTTGCCGGCTTCACCCGCCCGCGCCGCCTCGACGCCGGCATTGAGCGCCAGCAGGTTGGTCTGGAACGCGATCTCATCGATCACGCCGATGATCTGGCTGATCTGCTTGGAGGCATGCTCGATCCGCTCCATGGCGGTGACCGCGTTGCCGACCACAACACCCGAGTTCTCCGCATGGCTGCGTGTATCCCGGACGATGTCGCGGGCTTCACCGGTGCGTTGCGAAGTTGCCTTGACGTTGGACGTGATCTGTTCGAGCGCTGCGGCAGTTTCCTCAAGCGAGGCGGCCTGCTGCTCGGTCCGACGGGCGAGATTGTCTGACGCGCCGGAGATTTCCCCCGATCCGTGGCTCACCGCACCGGCCGACTGCCCGACCGAAACCAGCACGGAACGCAACTGCTGTACCGATGTATTGAAGTCTTGACGCAAGGCTTCGAACTGCGGCGAGAACTCTTCTGAGATTTCGCACACCAGGTCGCCGGACGCCAGACGCCGCAGGCCGGATGCAAGCGCACCGGTCGCCTTGTTCAGACGTTCCTCGGCTTCGGCTTCCGCCAGCCGCTGCACTTCCTCGCGTTCGCGCTCCGCCCGCTGACGGTTCTCTTCTGCGTCTGCCTCGAGCTCGGCGTTGCGGATGGCGGATTTCTGGAAGATTTCGACCGCGCGGGCCATTTCACCCATTTCGTCGCCACGTTTGGCGCCGGGGACGCTCACCGACAGATCGCCGTTCGACAGCGCCCGCATGCAGTTTGTCAACGTGCCGATAGGACGGATGACCTTTTTCAGGATCACCGTCATACCGATCACGGCAAGCGCCAGAACCAGCACGAACAGCACCAGGAAGGATATGGCGTTGACGAGCGCGGCCGACTTGGCCTCCTGGGCATGGCCATTGAGCGTGTCCATGGCCAGAGATGCCACCGCCGCGATCGAATTGATCGCCGGTGAGGTCGCACTGCGCCATTCGTCGATTGTCAGCGGAGGGTTCTCGCCCGAACTGATCATGGCGATCAGGTTGCTGCGCATGGCCGGGTACTCGCCATTGAAGTAGGAGCTGTCGGCAAGCCGGAACGCGTCCTTGACCGCCGCCGGCGTATCAGGATGATCGACCAGCACGCGGACATTGTTCCATGCATATTCGGCACTGGCGTCCGAGACGGCGATCTTGCGCTGTTTCGCCGCATCAATCGGCTTACCAGCAGTCACCGTGCTGTTGAGGATGGAAAGACTGCTGCCCGCGGTGGCTCGCGTCGACCAGGCGTAGGCCCGCGTCTGGATCATCGGCGTCAGCGCCGGATCAAGGCTGCGCATCCGGGCTTCAGCAACGATCGATGTCTCCTCCAGTGCGGACAGAAACTTCCCGGCAATCGCCATCCAGTTGCTTGTCATGTCCGGATTGCGCGCATCCAGCGGCTTGGTCAATTGCGCGTCAATCGTCTTTCTGAAAGCGAGCAATTCATTGTAGGTGGCAATAAGGCTTGCGAACGATCCATTGAGTTCTGCAGCGTCCATGCCGCTGGCGAACTCCTTGGCCTGCGCCATGCCGGCATCGACCTTCGCCCGCTTCTCGTTCATCGACTTGATCGAACCGGCTGCGTCGGCAGCACTCAGCTGCACCGACGAGCGGCTCGCGCCGCGCTCGCTGCGGAACGCAAGCAGCACATCAAACAGCGCCTTGTCGAAACCGGTCAGTTCCGACACTTCGGCATAGACCTGGTAATTGCGGTAGGAGGACAGCAAGGAACTGGAGACCAGCACGGAGAGCAGAAGGCTGAGGACGGCGAAAACGCCAATCAGCACGTTTCGAATGGACAGTGTCATGGCAACCTCAAAACTTTATCGGACTCGTATGCCGATAAAGCCTTGAACCGCTAAACCTATGGTTAACGGACCCGCGCAAAAATCCCGCAAAATGGACATAATTCGCACTTGCGGTAGATTTTTTCGCAATCGCAGCAAACCACGCTATGTGTCCGCTCATGCTGCGCTCTGGATTGCAGAGCGTGAGCCAGCGACCCGCAGCCATTCCGGCGTGATGATGCGGGCTTATTTGACGGCGATGTCGATAGGCTCCGTGATCCCGCCCGCAGCCCCTGCAATCGCTTTGCCAGTCGCCGCGGATCAGGGTGAGGCACAACCCGTTCGTGCAGGAATTTGAGCACCCTGCTGCGGTCTGTCGGGCTGAGTTTTGAAAATTGCTTGCGCGCCGATCTGGTGAACGAGACCGCCCAGGTCATTCTGCTGCGTGCAGCGGGTTTCCATCCTTGTCGGTGCCGTCGCCGAATTCGGCGATGATATCGGCCAGGTGGATGCGTACGCCATCATCCTCGGCAAGCGCAGCTTCGGCAACCGCCAGGTCTTCCAGATCCTCGATCCGCTCGCTGATTGCCTGAAGCACAAACTTCTCCTTGCTCACACCAAGCTCCTTGGCGAAGCGATCGAGCAGCTGTTCAAGCTCTTTCGGCAGATCGAGTGTGATCATCGCAGCATTCCCTTGCGCGCCAGATTGTAATGCGCGCGGCAATGCAATTCAACTCCGCCGCAATCAGGCCAATCAAGGCCCGATTGCTTCTTGCGTGTCAGGAAGCGGCAGAAACCTACCGCTTCAGCGGCTTGTAGGTCACCCGTTTCGGGTTGACGCTGTCCGCGCCAAGCCGGCGGATCTTGTCCTGCTCGTAGTCCTCGAAGTTGCCTTCGAACCATTCCACGTGGCTGTCGCCTTCAAACGCCAGGATATGGGTCGCCAGACGGTCGAGGAACATGCGGTCATGCGAGATGATAACGGCGCAACCGGCGAAATTCTCGAGCGCATCTTCGAGCGCGCCGAGCGTCTCGGTGTCGAGGTCGTTGGTCGGCTCATCGAGCAGCAGCAGGTTGCCGCCGGATTTGAGCAACTTGGCCAGATGCACCCGGTTGCGCTGACCGCCCGAAAGTGTGCCCACCTTCTGCTGCTGGTCGCCGCCCTTGAAGTTGAAGGTCGAGCAATAGGCGCGGGAATTCATCTCGTGCTTGCCGAGCTTGATGATGTCGTTGCCGCCGGAAATCTCTTCCCAGACGCTCTTGTCCGGATCGAGCGAATCCCGGCTCTGGTCGACATAGGACAGCTGTACGGTGTCACCCACGGTGATGGAGCCGGAATCGGGCTTCTCCTGCCCGGTGATCATCCGGAACAGCGTGGTTTTACCCGCGCCGTTGGGACCGATCACACCGACGATGCCGCCGGGCGGCAGCTTGAACGTCAGATCGTCGATCAGCAGCCGGTCGCCATAGGCCTTGGAAATGCCCTCGACATCGATCACCTGGTTGCCGAGCCGTTCTCCGGTCGGAATGACGATCTGGGCGTCGCCGGGACGACGGTCATTGGCCGACTTGACCAGTTCGTCATAGGCCCGGATACGCGCCTTCGACTTGGCCTGACGGGCTTTCGGCGAGGAGGCAATCCATTCCTGTTCGCGTGACAGCGCCTTTTGCCGCGACGCCTCTTCGCGGCCTTCCTGCTTCATGCGCTTGGCCTTGGCGTCAAGATAGGCGGTATAATTGCCCTCGTAGGGAATGCCGCGGCCCCGGTCGAGCTCGAGAATCCACCCCGTCACATTGTCGAGGAAGTAGCGGTCATGGGTAATCATGATCACGGCGCCGGGATATTCCCTCAGATGCTTTTCGAGCCAGGCAATGCTTTCCGCGTCAAGATGGTTGGTCGGTTCGTCAAGCAGCAGCAGGTCGGGCTGGCGCAAGAGCAGCGCGCACAGCGCCACGCGACGCTTTTCACCACCTGACAGATTGTCGACGGTCGCCTCGGCCGGCGGGCAGCGCAGCGCTTCCATCGCCATTTCCACCTGGCTGTCGAGATCCCACAGGTTCTGGCTGTCGATGATGTCCTGGAGCTTCGCGCCTTCATCGGCGGTCTCGTCGGAATAGTTCATCATCAGTTCGTTGTAGCGGTCGAGCACCGCCTGTTTGTCAGCCACGCCCTGCATGACATTGCCGAGCACATTGAGGCTCTCGTCGAGCTGTGGCTCCTGCGGCAGGTAACCGAGCGTCGCCCCCTCGGCCAGCCAGGCTTCGCCGGTGAACTCTTTGTCGAGCCCGGCCATGACCTTGAGAACCGTCGATTTACCGGCGCCGTTGGGACCGAGAATACCGATCTTGGCATCCGGGTAGAATGACAGATGGACGTTTTCGAGAACCTTCTTGGCGCCAAAGGACTTGTTGAGTCCCGCCATGTGATAGATGAACTGCCGTGCCACGATACGCTCCAGACATGATTTGGATGATTGCCCGCTGTCTATTCGAAATGCAGCCCGAGAGCAATGATGCCACCCGTTCCTCCCCAGATCACGCCCTTGCGCCTGCGCCAGCGATTAAAATGAGACTAAATTGCCGGGATCTCCGTAAGCCGCATCGCAACGGATCGGATGCAACAAGCACCGCGCATAAGCAGGAGATAGAACGCGATGATCATCAATTCGGTAGGCTCCGCCTTTACCGGCAATTCCGGTTCCGGCCAGAACACGGGCGGCACGTCAAACCAGACTGATCCGGCATCCGAAGACACTACCGCTTCCGGCAGCGACCAGTCCGGCGGCAGCGAAGCTTCCGGCTCGACCGGGTCATCGTCCGGCTCTGAGGAGTCCTCTGGCGGCCAGGCTGGCGGACAGGGCGGGAGCGAGGCCGTGCCATCGTCCGCGGGCAGCCAGACGTCGTCCCAGTCCGTTGTGAGCGCGCCTGCCGCGATCCTGAGCGTCGAGACGGAAAAGCCTGCTGTCGATGAAGATGCACTGCGCACCCAGGCCCTTGAAGTGCAGAAGCGTCTCAATACGGAAATGCTGATCAAGTCTCTCGGCGCCGCGCCGGAGACCGACCTCAGCCTGCTCGGCGAGACCGAAACGGAGACACCGGTTCCGCTTGCCGTCGCAGCCTATGCCGAAAACTTCAAGCCAGCGGCCGACGCTGCCAAGGCAACAGCCTGACACCCCTCCCGGCAAGCCCGGCCCTTGTCTGCGGATGAGGCCGGGTGACGTCTGTGGTAAACACGCAAAAGCCCCGGGACCGGTCAGGTCCCAGCCCTCTGAACCGCCGGCCCATGGTCCAGGCGGTATTTCGTTGGTTACCGCGCTACCTTGTGGCTCAGGCGGAGAAGCCCACTTTCACGCCCTTTTTACGGAAATAGGACTGCATGATCTTGCGGCCCTGACGGTTTGACTGGGCCAACTTACCCGGTTCGAACACCGCTTCCTTCACCCCTTCGCGCGCCATCGCCGCCTTCAGCGCAGCAATGTGGCTGTCCAGATCTTCATTGTCGTTCTTGATCGACTCGTAAATGTTGTCGATGGCTTGATTGAGGGTCAGTTCGCTCACGTTTGGCACTCCATGGCTTGTTGGCACTCACCTAGAGCGGTTCATCCGAAAATGGAAGCCGCTTGATGCAATGCGCCTGTCCCGGCGTCACACACTTGGGCAAGAACCATCCGCCAAGCCGCGCCTTGATGAAAACAAGCAACACCAGATCCGCGAGCCAAAGCCCGCGCAACATTACCCTCCGTGCTTCAACCCTGTTCAGCGCAGGGCTGCATGGTCGATGCGAAAAAGCTGGAAATCGGTTTTTTGGGGCGGGGCAACGCGGGTCAGCCCCGGCCAGTCCTCGCCAGCCGCAAGCGCCGAATAAAGCCCTGCATAGCCGTCTTCGGATTTGAGCCTGAACCGGCACACCGCCACATAGTCAAACGGCTCTAGCGCCGCGCGGCGCAGCCCGGCATCTTTTGCGGCAAAGGCCTCGAACATGCGCTTCATTCCGGGCGCAGCCCGATGAAACGGCACATTGGCAAGCGAAAACCCTTCCGGCAGCACTTCCACCAGCGGCATCGAAAGGCCGAGCGGAACCGCGATACGGCCCGGGGCCACGTCCGCCAGCACCGAGAAATCCTGATCGCTGCACTCGTCGAAACTCATGAAATCGATGTTGTCGAAGCTCCGTTCGACCGGCGGCACGATAACAGACAAGGCAGCTGCGGCGACAACGACGGCGCCGGCCAGCGCCCCTGCCATGCGCCGCTGCGCGCTGTTTCCAGCCAGAACGGAGGCAATGACGGCAGGCAGGAACAATGGCACCAGGGCCGCGGGAAACCTGATATAGCGCGTCACGACAAGGGTCAGGACAAGCGCCGCCGCCGCAAACAGAAAGCTGATGGCGAGGCCCGGATCCCGCTGCGCCCTGCCCCACATCAGCGGCACGGCAGACAGGATGATCATTGCCTGCAGGGCGAGATTGATCAGTGTTTCATACTGGCCATTCCGGAAGAACAGGAGAAAGCTCTTCTCCTGCCAGATCCGGTCGAACCAGAGCGTCCGAGAGAGTGGATCGATCATCTGGTACGGCCCCCGCAGACATTCCGGATAGATCCAGCCTGTTGCGGTCAGAAGCAGTGCCGCCGGCACGACGAGCAGCAGCAGCCGGACAGGCAGCGCCAGGCCAGCCCCCGCTTTCGCGGCCGCCAGCAGGATCAGCGATGCGCCGAGCATCAACATGAGATAGGGCGCGGAAAACGCATCGCATTGGGCCAGCCCCACATTTGGGCCGAGGAATGCCGCCGCACACAACAGGCTGGTTGCAAGCATCGCGGTGGCGGCGCCCGCGAGAACCTGTGCCGCCGCGCGCACGTTGAAGACATGGCAAGTGACAAGTCCGGCAAACGCAATCACCACGAAGGGCAGGCATTCCAGGCCGATGACAACCGACAGCGCGCTGCCGGCGCCGATCAGCCATCCGCCAGCCCGGTCCCAGCGCAACAGCCCCAGCATGATGGCCGCCATTGCGATGATCTGCATATTGTGATGGTCGATGCGGCCCGGCGCGAATTCAAGCACCGCGATCGCCATCAGAACCGTGGTCAGTGCAAGCAGAAGGAGATGGCGCAGGCTCGAAAGCTCAAGCTCGCGCAAAAGCCGCTCGATGATCAGCACGCAGAGCCAGCTGAACAGCGCGAGCAGCAGCGGCGGCCAGATCAGAAACGCCCATTCAAGCGCCACCCCGGCTGGCATGAAGAGCTCGAGCACCCGGGCGAGCAGCACGTAAGGCAGATCGATCAGGCGCGACCACGGCGAGACATAGGCGTCGGGCGTGGCGATCACCGGCAGCGTCAGATCGAACCAGCGGCCACTCTCCGACAGCAGCGTTCTGATCTGCAGCGCCCGCATGCCATTGTCGACGTCGTCATGAAACAGCTTGCCGTCGGCAAAATCCGCCAGAACCATGATCAGACCGGTCAGATAGACCGTAAGGAATCTTGAACCACGGCCAGGACCCGTCCCGGCCCGTGGATGCGCGGGGCGATCGGCTTCGCCAGTGGACATGCTCTCGTTTGCAGACATGGCGGGATCATGGTCCAGGCGCCTTGAAATTCAATTAATCGGCTGGCGGGGCACCGGTCTGCCTCTGCCTCGCCCTCTTGCCGACTGGCCGGCCTGCAACAACGCGACTGTAAAGGCGCAGCGCCGCCACCCAGGACCTCGGTCCGGTGAGGGATTCTTCGGCCTGCCGCTTGACGGCAGCGCCTGCAGCCGATCATCTGGCTGGCATGACCAATCAGAGCTTCTCTCCGTTCTCCCTGAAGAGCCCGACCGGCGCGGATCTGGCAGTGCGCCACCTGCCAGCCGGCGGCACGGCCCGCGGTGTGGTGCAGATCAATCACGGGCTGGCCGAACATTCGGCCCGCTACCAGCGCTTCGCCCGCCTGCTCGCGGCTCACGGCTACCATGTCTATGCCCATGATCACCGCGGCCATGGCGCCACAAGGGCGCCGGATTCGATCCCCGGCGCGTTTGCCAGCAAGGATGGCGCGGCAAAGGTGATCGACGATGTCGCCGCCGTCCACGCGCTGATCGCCGAGCAGCATCCGGGCCTGCCGGTCGTCACCTTCGGCCATTCCATGGGCGGACTGATCGCGCTCAATTTCGCCGAGGCCCACCCGCAGGCGAGCGCCGCGCTGGCGGTCTGGAATTCGAATTTCAATGCCGGTCTTGCCGGCCGCGCCGGACAAGTGGCTCTCCGTCTCGAAGCCTTCTTCAAGGGCTCAGACACCCCGAGCGCGATTCTGCCGAAACTCACGTTTCAAGCCTGGGCAAAGGCCATGCCCGACCGCCGCACCGATTTCGACTGGCTGTCGCGCGATCCCGTCGAGGTTGATCTTTATGTCGTTGATCCGCTGAGCGGCTGGGATGCGACGGTGAGCATGTGGCAGGATGTGTTCAGGCTGATCTATGCCGGCGGCGACGCCGCCAATCTCGCCAAACTGCCCAAGGCTTTGCCTGTCCACCTGATCGGTGGCGCCGACGACCCGGCCACCGACAAGGGCGAGGCCCTGCGCTGGCTTGCCGGCGAAATGCAGAAGGCCGGAATGACGGACGTGTCGCTGCAGGTCCTGGTCGACACACGGCACGAAACCCTCAACGAGATCAACCGCGACAGGTCGATGGCGGACTTCGTGAGCTGGCTCGACAAGGTTCTCCCCGCCGCCGCCTGACCACGTCCGAAGACAGCCCTCCGGCCTGCACCTCCGTGCCTGTTCAACGCACCGCCCGCCCCTTCTCGGGAAGGTGACAGGCTCCGCAAAAACCTGCTAACAGGCAGATGCGAATGGCAGCTCTGGTCCTCGATTTTCATGCGGATGAAACCCACGATCCTGGACCGGCCGAACGCTCTTTTAACAGGAAACCCCATGCCTGACCTCGACACCGAAACCGCTTCAGAAACTGCCGCCGCACCGCTTGCCGGCATCCGCGTGATCGAACTTGCACGCATCCTGGCAGGGCCCTGGGCCGGGCAGCTGCTGGCCGATCTCGGCGCCGACGTGATCAAGATCGAGCATCCCGAAGGCGGCGACGACACCCGCCGCTGGGGCCCTCCCTTTGTCGAAGGCGCCGATGGCGAGAACCTGTCGGCGGCCTATTACCACTCCACCAACCGCGGCAAGCGCTCGGTCACGATCGACATTGCCACCCCGGAAGGCGCCAGGGCCGCGCGCGACCTGATCTCGACCGCCGATGTGGTGCTGGAAAACTTCAAGGTCGGCGGGCTGAAGAAATACGGCCTCGATTACGACAGCCTGAAGGCCGACAATCCCGCACTCGTCTATTGCTCGATCACCGGCTTCGGCCAGACCGGGCCCTACGCACCACGCGCCGGCTATGATTTCATCATCCAGGCCATGACCGGCATGATGTCGATCACCGGAGAACCGGGCCGCGAGCCGCAAAAGGCCGGCGTCGCCATTTCCGACGTCTTCACCGGGCTCTACTCCGTCATCGCCATCCAGGCCGCCCTGCGTCATGCGGAAAAGACCGGCCAGGGCCAGATGATCGACATGGCGCTGTTCGACACCCAGGCCGGAATCCTCGGAAACCAGAACCTCAACTACCTGGTCTCGGGCACAGCACCCGTGCAGATGGGCAATGCTCACATGAACATCGCGCCCTATGAGGTGTTCCCGGTTTCCGATGGCCACATCATCATCGCGGTCGGCAATGACGGCCAGTTCCAGCGCTTCTGCAAGGTTCTCGAGGCCCCCAAGCTTGGTGCCGATCCGGATTTCCAGACCAACCCGTCGCGTGTCGCCCACCGCGAGCGCCTGCGCGCCGAGATCATCGCCGAAATGGCATCCTGGACCAAGGCTGACATTCTTGCCGCCTGTGAGGCCAATGCCGTCCCCGCCGGACCGATCAACAACATTGCCGAGATGTTCGACGATCCACAGATCATCGCCCGCGGCCTGCGCATGGACCTGACCGATCAGGCCGGAACCGAAATTCCGTCCGTGCGCGCGCCTATCATCCTGCCTGCCTCACCGCTGCATTACGACCGGCCAAGCCCGCGCCTGGGCGAGCACACCGAAGAAGTCATGGCGGAACTCGAGAGCATCAAATCCAAAGGAAAACGCACATGAAAACCGGCGGCCAGCTGATTGTCGACACCCTCAAGGCCAATGGCGTCGAGCGCCTGTTCTGCGTCCCCGGCGAAAGCTATCTCGCAGTGCTTGATGCGCTGGTGGATTCCGGCGTCGGCGTCACCGTCTGCCGCCAGGAAGGTGGTGCTGCGATGATGGCCGACAGCTGGGGCCGGCTGACCGGCAAGCCCGGCATCTGCTTCGTCACCCGCGGCCCCGGCGCCACCAATGCCACCGCCGGCCTGCACATTGCGCGGCAGGATTCGATCCCGATGATCCTGTTCATCGGCCAGGTCCAGCGCGACGCCCGCGAACGCGAAGCCTTCCAGGAAGTCGAGTACCGCCGCGCCTTTACCGAATTCGCCAAATGGGTCGGCGAGATCGACGACCCGGCCCGCATTCCCGAATTCGTCAACCGCGCTTTCTCTGTAGCCATGTCCGGCCGCCCCGGCCCGGTGGTGCTGGCGCTGCCCGAGGACGTGCTGCGTGAGGTGGTCGCCAACCCGCCCGCCGAGATCCACTCCAACCCGGTGCCCGCCATCCATCCTGGTGCTGCCGAGATGAAGGACTTCGCCAACCGGTTGTCGAACGCCGAACGGCCGGTGATGATCCTCGGCGGCACCCGCTGGACCGGTCAGGCGGTGCGCCAGCTCGAACGCTTTGCCGAGCGCGCGCAGATCCCCGTTGGCTGCTCCTTCCGCCGCCAGATGCTGTTTGACCACCTTCACCCCTGCTACGCCGGCGATGTCGGCATCGGCATCAACCCCGCCCTTGCAGACGAAATCAGGAACTCCGATCTCGTCATCCTCGCGGGCGGCCGGTTTTCCGAGATGCCGTCGTCTGGCTACACGCTGCTCGATGTGCCGTTTCCGGCGCAGCAGCTCGTCCACATCCATGCCGACGCCGCTGAGCTCGGCCGCGTCTACCGGCCCTCGCTCGCCATCAATGCCGACCCGGCCTCCTTCGCTGACGCCCTGTCCGGCCTCGACGTCGAGACAACGCCGGAGCGCGCGGAGCGTACCGCACAGATGCACGGTCAGTATCTCGACTGGTCAACCCCGCCCGAGACAGGCCCCGGCGAGGTCCATATGGGGCCGATCATCAATTGGCTGCGCGATCACCTGCCCGAGGACGCGATCCTGACCAATGGCGCCGGCAACTACGCCACCTGGGTGCACCGCTATGTCCGTTTCCGCAAGTTCGCGACACAGGCAGCCCCCGCATCAGGCTCGATGGGTTACGGCGTGCCCGCCGCCGTCGCCGCCAAGCAGGCCTTTCCCGAGCGCACCGTCGTGGCCTTTGCCGGCGATGGCTGCTTCATGATGCACGGCCAGGAATTCGCCACTGCCGTGCAGCACAAGCTGCCGATCATCGTCATCGTCGTCAACAACTCGATGTACGGCACCATCCGCATGCACCAGGAGCGTGATTACCCCGGCCGCGTCAGCGCCACCGAGCTCACCAATCCGGATTTCGCAGCCCTTGCCCGCGCCTATGGCGGCCACGGCGAGACGGTGGAAACCACGGCCGATTTCGCCGCCGCCTTCGAACGCGCCGAAGCCAGCGGCATCCCGGCAATCATCGAAATCAAGCTCGACCAGCAGGCCATCACCCCGACAAGGACATTGGACCAGATCTCGGGCACTGGCGTGAAGAAGTAGGCCCTCTCGCGTTCATTCCCCTGCAAGGGTCCGGAAATCCCAGTTCTGCGTCGCACTTGCCTGCTCCATGAAGGCACGGACCTTGATCGAGAGCAGCCGCGAATTCGGATAAATGAACTGGACCGGATAGGGGTCGGGCTCGTGGTCGGCCATGACCAGTGACAGCCGGCCGTCGCGAAGATGATTGGCGACCTGGTAGCTGAGCGCCATGGTCAGGCCACCGCCCTGTGTCGCGTGCCAGATTGCCGCGTCGGCGCTGTTGGTCGCATAGCTTGGCTCGACCGCCACCCCCTGCGGCGTTCCTGCGACCCGGAAGCGCCAGTGATCGGACGCGGTCAGCGCCGTAAACGAGATCAGGCGGTGCTGCCTGAGATCTTCGGCGCTGCGAGGCACGCCCGCACAGGCAAGATAGTCGGGCGAGGCCACCAGCACGCGGCGCACCGCCCCGACCTTCCGGGCAATATCGCTTGAATCGGCAAGGTGGCCGATGCGGATGGCAAGATCGATCCCGTCCTCGACAAGATTGACATTGCGGTCGGAGAGCATCAGCTCGGCGCTCACTTTCGGATGCCGCGTCATGAATTCGCAGATCAGCGGCGCCACATGCAGCCGCCCGAAGACCTGCGGCGCGGTGACCACCAGGCGGCCCACCGGTTCGCCGCGCTCGCTTTCGGCCATCTGCTCGGCGTCCTCTAGATCGGCCATGATGCGGCGGCTGCGCTCAAGAAACCGCAATCCCGCGTCGGTGAGGCTGACCGCGCGCGTGGTCCGGTTGAGAAGCCGCACGCCCAGCCGCTCCTCCAGTGCCGACACATGGCGGGTGATTGCCGAGGTAGAGACTCCAAGCTTGCGGGCGGCCGGCGCAAACCCGTTCAGATCCGAAACGGCAATGAAGGCGCCGATGGCAGTGAAGCGATCCATGTCATTATCCCGATTATCGCAACAGTATGTGGATTAATTAACGAATTATCGAAACTCACCGAAACAATCATAGTGCCACCTGTCAAGCGCGGCCTGTCGCCCCGCTGCAAACAGGAGACCATTGCCATGCCCCGTATTCCTACCCCAGCAACCATTGACGCCGCCCCCGCAGCCGCCCGGCCGATGCTCGAAGCCGTCAAAAAACAGCTCGGCTCCGCACCCAACCTGTTCCGGATCACCGCCACCAGCCCTGCAGCACTTGAAGGCTATCTTGGCCTCAATGGCGCACTCGCCAAGGGCGCGCTTGATGCCGCCACCCGCGAGCGGATCGCGCTTGCCGTGGCCCAGATCAACGGCTGCCGCTACTGCCTCGCCGCCCACACCTATCTGGGCAAGAACGTCGCAAAGCTGGGCGATGCGGAAATTGCCGCAAACCGCAATGGCCGTTCCTCGGACCCCAGGGCGAACGCCGCCGTGGCCTTCGCCACCAAGGTGACACGCGACCGCGGCGCCATCAGCGACGCCGACTTCGACGCCGTGCGCGCGGCCGGCTATTCCGATGCCGAGATCGTCGAGATCGTCGCCCACGTCGCGCTGAACACGCTCACCAATTACATCAACGAGGTCTTCGGAACCGAAGTCGATTTCCCCGCAGTGCCGGTGACGCAGGCCGCTTGAGGCGTCCATCTAGGGGCGCCAGTCATGGCGCCCCTCCAACTTGAAAGGTCAGATCATGTCATCACCCGAAACTGCCCGCCCGCCCTTGCCGCCCTTCACCGCCGAAACCGCCGCCCAGAAGGCGCGCCTGGCCGAGGATGCCTGGAACAGCCGCGATCCGGAACGCGTCTCGCTGGCCTATACGCCTGACAGCCAGTGGCGAAACCGCGCCCATTTCCTGACCGGACGTGCCGCAATTGTCGATTTCCTGACACGGAAATGGACAAGGGAACTCGACTACCGGCTGATCAAGGAGGTCTGGGCATTCCAAGATAACCGCATCGCCGTCCGCTTCGCCTATGAGTGGCACGACGAGACAGGCCACTGGTTCCGCAGTTATGGCAACGAGAACTGGGAGTTCGATGCACACGGGCTGATGCGGTTGCGCATCGCCTCGATCAACGACCTCCCGATCGCGCCAGACGATCGCCTGTTCGACTGGCCGCTTGGCCGCCGGCCGGACGATCACCCCGGCCTGAGCCGGCTTGGCCTGTGAGGACCTCATGAACTCGAAATCAACCCCGTCCAGCGACATCGCCTTCACGCCGACCGTCAAGGCGATCCAGAGCCGCAAGGGATCGCGCGCCACCTATGCCGGAATGGAACAGCGCGGCGGCTGGCAGACGACCATTGATCCCGATCTCGCCAGCTTCATCGGCGAGGTCCGAAGCTTCTTCCTGGCCACCGCCAACTCGGAAGGCCAGCCCTATGTCCAGCACCGCGGCGGTCCGCCGGGCTTTCTCAGGGTGATCGACCGAAACACGCTCGGCTTTGCCGACTTCAAGGGCAATCGCCAGTTCATCAGCCAGGGCAATCTGGAAGACAATCCGAAGGCCTTTCTCTTTCTGATCGATTACGCCCTGCAACGGCGGGTGAAGATCTGGGGCCGGGCAAGAATGGTCGAAGCCACGCCCGCGCTGCTCGCCCGCCTGATGCCCGAGGGCTATCTAGCCAGGCCCGAGCAGATCCTGCTGTTCGAGGTCGAGGCATGGGATGCCAATTGCCCACAGCACATCCCGCAACGGTTCGAGGCCGATGATGTCGCCCGCCTACTCGCCCAGCGCGACGCCCGGATCGCGGAACTGGAAGCGCTCCTTGCGGCCAGGGACGACACCTGACCGGACGCCCCGCATCAAGGGCACGGCATCAAAGCCCGCTGCCTGTTTAAGCTACGCGACAGTGCGGACCGGCGCGGCTCCTGCGCCAGCGCCCGCGCGGCCAATTGCCTCTTGTCCCGGCGGTTCGCCGCACCAGATTGCTGGTTATGAACCACTCACAGGCTTCAATCCCGCTTTCAGTCTGGTATGACGGCGACTGCCCGGTCTGCCGCCAGGAGGTGGCGCTCTATCGCCGCATCGACCGCGATGATCTGATCACATGGATCGACATCGTGGCCCTCGCCGACAACGAACTGCCTGTCGGCAGGACCCGTGAGGATCTGCTCGGAAAATTCCATGCCCGCGCCGCCGACGGCCCCTGGCAGATCGGCGTCGATGCCTTCGCCGCCATTTGGCGACACCTTCCGGTGCTCAAATGGTTCGCCTTCGTGTTCCGGCTGCCGATCATCCGGCAGGTCGCCCAGATCGCCTATCTCGGCTTTCTCAAATGGCAGCGCCACCACCGCGCTCGGCGAGCTGGCGTCTTCGTGTCGAAGGAAGCACCCGAACCTCGGGGCTGAGATCAGTAGCGCGCATCCCCGAGCCCGCAGAACGGATCGACCGGGCTGTTCCGGTTCCATTCGCCCTCTCCGGTCAGCAGATCGGCCACCGCTCGCTGCATCGTCTCAGTGGTGGAATAGGCGTTGACATAGGTGGGCACCCGCGGCGCATCGTAAAGCATGTAGGGATAGCCGAACGATACCATCAGCGTCGGGATCTCGTGCCAGTGCCGCGCCATCGCGGTGCCGAAATGGCCGGTCAGCCCCAGCCAGTCGAGAAAGATCCGCCCGCGTGTCAGCAGCGTCTCGTCGCCGAACAGATACAGGATCAAGTCGAACCTCTCCGCGCTGACCTCCATGCCCGGCTCGTACAGCGTGACCTCGAAGCCCTTCTCCGCAAGCAGCTGCGGCAGCACGAAAGGCAGCGGGTCCGGCAGGAACGGAAACACGATGCCGCCGGAAAACACCAGCACGCGGCTGTGCTTGCCCGGATCGAGCGGCAGCAGGCCTTGCACATCCTTGACCAGCGTCGGCGCACGCCGCGCCACGTCATCCGCATAGGCCTTCGCGGTTTCCACATCGGTGCGCCGGGGTAGCTCCGCCTCCGCATGCAGTCCAAGCGCCGCCTTCATCCCGAGCTGGCGCAACACCGCCTCATCCACGCGCTCCCAGCTCAGCCGGTCATCGGCAAGCGCCGCCTCGAGATATGCCAGATCCTGCTCCGGATCATTCGAAAACAGGATCACATCACAGCCCGAGGCGATCAATTCCGGCAGATGCTCCGAGCGCTTCGACCAGGCCCCAAGCCCGGCCATGCCGGTGGCGTCCGAGACGATCAGCCCGTTGAAGCCGAGCCGCTTGCGCAACAGCTCCTCATTGAGCAGCCGGCTGATCGAGGCCGGCCGGAAAGCCTCGACCCCGGCATCATCGCCCATCTGGTCGCGCACAAAGGCCGGCAGCGCGATATGCGCCGACATCACCGACAGCACCCCGGCCTCGATCGCCCCGCGATAAAGCCGCCCGAATGTCTCTTCCCAGTCTTTCATCGACAGCGGATTGATCGTGGTGACCAGATGCTGGTCGCGGTCATCATGACCTTCGCCCGGCCAGTGCTTGACCGCAGACGCGATGCCGTGGCGCTGGAACATTTTCATCTGGCTGAGCGCGTGCCATGCGATCACCTCCGGATCAGAACCAAAGCCACGGGTGGCCACGATCGGGCTGCGCCAGGCGGCATTGATGTCGAGCACCGGGGTAAAACTCCAGTTGATGCCGGCGGCCCGCGCCTCTTCCGCCATCATCCGGCTGACAGTTTCCGTCACTTCAAGATCGTCGATCGCCGCCAGCGCCAGCGGGTTGGGCCATTCCTGGCCGCTCGAAAGGCTCATCCGGCTGCCTTCGAGATCCGCCGACACCAGCAGCGGCACAGCGCCTTTAGCGTTGAAGCCGTCGATGATCTGGCGTTCGCGCGCCGCATCGCTGCCCCGCATCCGGGTGATCCCGCCGGGCCGGAACGCCTGCTGCCGGGCAATCGTCTCGGGGTCGTCACCTGCCGAAAGCAGCGTGAACAGCTGCCTCAGCTTGGCGTCCCGGCTCATCTGCCCGAAGGTCTCGCGCACCCACGACATTGCCGCCGGGTCAAGATTGAACGGGGCCTGGCTGAGATGATCCGTATGCATGGCAATTCCAGTTGCTGATCGTCATTTGCCCGCAATATGCATCACTGAGTGCGGATTGGTCGAGGCCAAGCCGCCCTATCCGTCTCGTCCGGGTTCGTTCGGATTACTGGAGAACAGCGCGATCTTGTTGCCTTGGGGATCTCGGACATAGCCGACATAGAAATTGGGCCCATAGGAAGCGCGGAAACCGGGTTGGCCCTCGTCATGGCCGCCCGCGGCAAGGGCTGCGGCGTGAAGGGTGCGAACCTCATTTTGAGTGCGCGCCTCAAATGCCACCATGGCGCCGTTGCCGGCCGAGGCGGGTTTTCCATCGAAGGTCGGCTTGACGTAGAAATCAGGCAGGATGGGAGACTGGCCCGGCTCAACCGGCAGTGCGTAGCTCAGCCCCTCCGGCCCCTCTTTCAGCCCATAGCCAAGCGCTGGCAGAAACGCGGAGTAAAACCGTTTCGCCAGAGCCATGTCATCGGCACCCACAGTGACGTAGGCAATCATTCCGCGCGCCCCTTTCGCGAAGTCTGGCGATGCAACGGTTTGACCGTATTCTGGCAGGCGGCAAGCGCTCGAAGCGCGATCAGACCGGAAGACACGAGGTTCTGCACTCAGGCAAAAACCTGGAGCCCCCGGCCATCCGGCTTTGCGATCAGTTCCGCATGTGCTCGGTATGTTTGTAGATCGCCGTCGAGCGCGCGCCGGACCGGCAATAGCCGAGCATCGGCTGCGGCATTTCCTCGATCGCGTCGACCATCTCCCGCACCGCCTCGGCGGTCACGCCCATCGGGCCGACCGGGATGTGGCGGGCTTCGATGCCAAGCGCTTCGGCCGCCTGCCTGATGCTTTCGAAGCTGGGCTGATCAGCGGTTTCGCCGTCCGGGCGGTGACAGACGATGGACTGGAATCCGGCAGCCTTGATGGCGGCGAGATCATCGGCCGAAATCTGGCCGGCGACGGAATAGGTTGGGGTGACGGGGCGAAGATCCATGACGTCATCTGCCTTTGATAGCGGCGCGTCTGTCTCAGCTGCGCCGGAGTTCGAACTGTCCCCCTGACTTAAGCAATGGCCGGGAGCGCGTCAATGCGGGCGCCGCTGCCTAGTCCTGGGGTATGCCGGCTCTCACCCGTTCGCTGACCGCACCGATGATCTCCACCACATCGGGAAAACAGCCGCAGCAGCGCCCGCGGATCCGCATCGAATGATAAACCTTCGACGGCACGATCAGCTGCCACGGGTCCTCGGCAAGCAGTTTTTCGACGGCAGCCTCGATCTCGCCTTGCGACAGAAGGTTGCACTGGCAGACAATCATGGAAGTTCTCTATGAATATGTGCACCAGCCGGCCCAGCCAGCCGGTTGACGCTAAAACCTGTATGAATTACTCCACAATCTTTGACCGAGCTGCCTTCCTCTGTCAAACACCAGATGGTTCCCTCAAGGGATTATGGCCGGTTTTGCTTTTGCACGGGCTGGCCAGACGTAAAGGATAAACCCGCCCGTGGGCGAACGCGCACTCAAGATTGCTGCCTGGATCGTGTCCCTGCTGTGCCTCGCGCCCATCGTCGCGGTGGGTTTCGCCGCCGTGTCGGGCACGCTCGACACCTGGAACAGCCTGATGGCGACGGTCTTGCCGCGCTATGCCTGGACCACGGTGCAGCTGGTGCTGCTGGTCGGCATCGGCACGGCCGTGGTCGGCACGGCCACCGCCTGGCTGGTCACCACCTGCTCGTTCCCCTTCCGCCGCACCTTCGAGATCGTGCTCGCCCTGCCGCTGGCCTTCCCGGCCTATGTGCTTGCCTATGCCTACACCGACCTGCTCGATCACCCGGGAGCGGTGCAGACGGCGCTCAGGAACATCACTGGCTGGGGGCCGCAGGACTACTGGTTTCCAGAAGTCCGCTCGCTCGGCGGCGCGAGCGCCATGCTGGTCTTCGTGCTTTATCCTTACGTCTACCTGCTCGCCCGCGCAGCCTTCCTCAAGCAGTCGCCGACCGCCTATTTCGCCGCCCGCACGCTGGGCCACACGCCCTGGTCCTCGTTCTGGCGCATCTCGTTGCCAATGGCGCGGCCGGCGATCGCCGGCGGCGTCATCCTGGCGCTGATGGAAACCATCGCCGATTTCGGCACCGTGGCGCATTTCGGCGTGCAGACCTTCGCCACCGGCATCTACTCGGCCTGGTTCTCCATGGGCGACCGCATGGCCGCCTCGCAGCTCGCACTCTGCCTGCTGGTGGTGGCGCTGACCTTCGCCCTGCTCGAACGCGCCCAGCGTGGCGCGGCAAAGCGGTTCCCCGCAGGCTCGCGGCTGGAAACCATGGAGCGCCATCACTTGAGCGGCTGGCATGCCGCCGGCGCCTTTGCCGCCTGCGCGCTGCCGGTCGCCATCGGCTTTGCCATTCCGCTCGCAGTCCTCGCCGACATGGCGATCACCGCCGGAAAGTCACCGTTTTCGCCACGTTATCTCGGCTATGTCCAGAACTCGCTGATCCTCGCCTCGATCACTGCCGGCGTCACCGTCGCCGGCGCCGTCATCATCGGCTTTTGCGCCCGCATCGCCCCGAGCCTCGCCGCACGCTTTTCAGCCGCCGCCGCAGGCATCGGCTATGCCGTCCCCGGCGGGGTCATCGCGGTTGGTCTGCTGGTGCCGTTCGCAGCGCTCGACAACATGATCGACGCCTGGGCGCGGGCCAATTTCGATGTCTCCACCGGCCTGTTCTTCACCGGCTCGATCGGGCTTCTGGTGGTGGCCTATATGGTGCGCTTCATCGCCGCAGCCCTTGGCGCGTTTGACACCGGCATCTCGGCGATCAAGCCCAATATCGACGCTGCCGCCCGCACGCTGGGCCGCACGTCCGGCCGCATGCTGTTCGAGATCCACCTGCCGCTCTTGCGCCCCAGCCTGCTGACCGCGCTCCTGATCGTCTTTGTCGACGTGATGAAGGAGCTGCCCGCAACCCTGATCATGCGGCCCTTCAACTTCGACACGCTCGCCGTCCAGGCCTACCGTCTGGCCTCCGACGAACGCCTGCAACAGGCCGCCCTGCCCTCGCTGATGATCGTCGGCTTCGGCCTGCTTCCGGTGATCCTGCTCTGTCACACCATCGGCAAATCCGGCCGTCAGACCCGGACCATCCGCCCCAAGGCCGACGCGCTGGTGCCTGCGGCATGAGCCGAGAAACCCCGGTTTCCGCTCAGGCCTGATCCGCCCCTGTTAAGCCTTGTCCTTTTATCTGCTTTCACAATGGGACCAGACGCAGTAAGCGGCAGCATGCGTCCTGTTGATCGAACGGCGCTCTCATCCTGAAATCTGGAACATCTCATGGCGCAGAATGCCACCATCTACAAAGTCGAACTCTCCGTCTCCGACATGGACCGGCACTATTATGACACCCACAAGCTGACCGTCGCCAAGCACCCCTCGGAGACCGATGAACGGCTGATGCTGCGCATCGTCGCCTTTGCGCTCAATGCCCATGAGCATCTGGAAATGACAAAGGGGCTCTCAACCGATGACGAACCCGACATCTGGCAGAAAAGCTTGAGCGGCGAACTCGACGTCTGGATCGCGCTCGGCCTTCCCAGCGAAAAGATGATCCGCCAATCCTGCGGCAAATCAGGCAAGGTGGTGATCTACCCCTACGGCGGCAGGACCGCCGAGATGTGGTGGGACAAGATCAAGACCACCACCACCCGGTTCGGCAATCTCCAGGTCACCAATTTCTCCGAAAACGACACGGCAGAACTCGCCAAACTCGCAACCCGCGCCATGACCCTCCAGGTCAACATCCAAGACGGCGAAGTGATGGTGAGTGCGGGCGACAACATCCTTTATGTGACGCCGGTGGACTGGAAGAGTGAGGGGTAAGGCACGGGCTTGCGCCGCGACGGGCTCAAGTTGCTCGGTGGTGCCCGTGAAGATCGGATCTCGCTCACCAATGTCCGCGGGGGAGTATCCGCGCTGCAGCGTCGAGAGCTATCGTCAACGGCAGCTTCGGGCCGAGATCATGAATGATGATTTGGCAACTTTGGGCGGAGAGCCGACATTCGCTGCGGTGAGAACCAAGGTCTAAGTTGCGGACAAAGTGCGAATTCGCTCTGAAGAAACGAACAGCCGCTTTCGAGCTTTACACTTCGAACTGACTGACAAGCCAAGTCTGTACCATCTCGACAGCATGTGTCGATACCCTGCCTGCGGGGTGAACAAACCAATACGCGTGGCTGGCATCCAACGAGACAGGGAACGGGGCCACAAGCCGTCCCGTTGCGATGTCATCTGCAACAAGCAACGATCGTCCGAGGGCAACCCCTTGACCCTCGACCGCAGCCTGCAAGATCGCGCCATCATCCCCGAGACGGGGGCCGGACGCCGAGTTGAAGTGACACCCGGCGGCGTCGAACCATGCGGGCCAGTCTTCCGGAATGTCCCCGCACAGAAGCGTTGCACGGCACATATCGGCAGGTGTGTGCAGTGCGTGATCTTTGGCGTAGGTCGCGGAGCACACGGGTGTCACTGTTTCGGTGCCGAGCTTGATTGCTGCCAGATCACGTGAGGGGGCGGGGCTATAGCGGATGGCCGCGTCAACGCCTTCCGATGCAAAATCCACGAGATGCCGAGAGGCCGTGATGCGCAGGTCGATGTCCGGGTTTGCAGCCATGAAGTCACCCAAGCGCGGCGCAAACCAGCGCGCGGCGACCGATGGCAGCATTGAGAGTGTGACAACCCTATCGGATCGCTGCGCGTCTGCTACGGCGGACCATGTGTGGGCGAAGGCTTCCGCCAGTTCGCGTGCCAGACGTTCGCCCGCGGGGGTCACGCTCAGCCGTGCGCCCTTCCGTAGAAACAGCGCAACTCCGAGCGTCGCCTCCAAATCCGAGACCTGACGCGACACACCGCTTTGGGTAATCCCGAGTTCTTCTCCGGCGGCCGTAAAACTGCCGTACCGGGCGGCCGCTTCGAAGACCTGTAGGGATCGAAGCGGAGGTTTTGCATGAGCCTGGCGCATGCTGACCCTCATCTTTTCTCATTTATACGATTATCAATCCTCGTTTAACATGACCGGGGCTCAGCTAACAGATCGGACTCGCCATGGCAGACGCTTCCTCGACACCGCTCTCATCCTCCAGTCTGAGAAGCCATATGCCGGATTTGCCGCTGATTATCTGGATGGTGCTTTTGACATTGGTGCTGGGATTATCCGCCGGTATGGGCGCGGACGAGGTTGTCAGCGCGTACAATACCGGATTCGGGCGCGCCTTGGGCGAGTTCGCCTTGATCCTGCTGCCGTCGTTTACCCTGGCTGCGGCGCTGTCGAGGCAGAACATCGCGTCCAATGCGGCGGGCCGAACGGTTGCGCTCGCCTCGCCAGTTGCGGGCGCAGGCATGATCTGTCCAGATACCGCCTATGCCGCACTTTCTCCGGCGGCAGGCCGCTACAAGTTGGATACGGCATTCGGGGCCTATGCAGGGTTTAAGCTTCTGTATCCCGCTGGCCCCTTGATCGTCGCGGCGGGGCTTGGTGTGACGGGCGCTGGCGGGATTGAACCCGTCATCCTGCTGTTGTGCGGCGCGCTCTTGATGTTACCAATCTGGGCGGCCGGTGTGATGTGGGGGCGCGTCACAAACAAATGTGATCGGGCGCAAACCGAGCTGGAAAGAGCGCCAGACAGTGGACACCTTCTGCGCGCCTTTGTGCCCTTTCTGGTGATGGCGGCATTGTTAGTCGCGGGCGGCATTGTTGGCACGACCGGTATAGGCACTTTGGATTTCCTTTTGTTGCCCAAAGGCGCGCTGATCACTGCCGCGATCCTCGCCGTGCTGCAAACGTCACCGGACGCTCGGCGCGACTGTCTGGACAGTGCGGTTCGGCGAACCGGCTCGCTTCTTCTGGTCATCGGGGCGGCAAGCGCCTTCGGGGCGGTGCTGACGGGCATGTTGGCGCTGGACAGGTTCGTGCCGCAGGGCGATGGGATGCTCACCCTGATCGCGCTATTTGCCTTGACGGTGCTGTTCAAGCTGGCGCAGGGATCATCCATGGCGACCTTCGCCGCCATCGCGCCCGTCGCGGCCCCGATCGTCATGGCCAGCGGCGTCAACGAGATCGCCGCCGTCTTCGCAATCTGCCTTGGGTCTTTCATCGCGATCTTGCCCAACGACAGCTATTACTGGCTGGTCCGACGGGACGTCTTCGCAGATGAAGAACACGAGGGGCGCATTATCGGCACCTTGGCGGGCGGTGCGGTGGTGCAGGCCCTCGTCGGCATGTTCGTTCTTCTGTCAGTGGTGGCCCTATGGCCCTAATGGACATCACGACCCGAAGACCGGATCCGTCGGACGCTGCCGCAATAGCCGAGATCGACCATGAGGGGCTGGCGACAGGCCACGCTAGCTTCCGGGCCACGCCGCATGACTGGAGCAGCTTCAGTGCGAGCTTTCTGACCGGGCGCGGGCTTGCGCTGGTTGCGGAAGATGGTGGCGCCATTGCTGCTTGGGCCGGGGTCAGTCCAACCTCGCCACGCCCGGTCTACCAAGGTGTGGGCGAGGTCTCGATCTATGTCTCTGCGACGCGTCAAGGAAGTGGACTCGGCTGCCGCCTGCTGGGGGATTTGGTGTTGGCGTCCGAGAGCGCCGGATACTGGACGCTGGTTGCCCAGATATTTCCGGAAAACGAAGCCAGCCTTGCATTGCATGCTGCTTTGGGGTTCGAGCCCGTCGGCACGAGAAGGAAGTTGGGAAAAATGGAGTACGGCCCGTTGGAAGGCCGTTGGCGTGATGTCGTCATGCTGGAAAGGCGAAGCCGGTCCATCGAATGAAAAAGCCACGAAGCAGTCGTTCGTCTCCTCCGCAGTATCGGCGAGACTGGGCTCGTTTCAGTCGTTCGCCGCAGATTGCACAAATGTCGGCTTAGGGCCGGTTTTGCCCTCTACCCCTTCACCATCCGCAACACTCGCCCCGGAGCATCCCCGGCCAGCGGCGCGCCGGTAGCCTCGGCCATGTGCCAGGCCAGCACCTGGTTGCTGCTGAGCACCGGAATGTTGAGCTCTGCCTCCAGCGCGTCGATCACGTCGAGCGTGCGAAGATTGGTGCAGGACAGGAACACCGCGTCCGCGCCCCTGGCCGCATCCCGTGCCGCCGCCATGATCGAGTTTGGCGCGATCCGCGCCACGCGTGCTTCGATTTCTTCGCCGAAGGTCAGCACCTCGCCGACCTCGAAGCCTGACGCCGTGAAGGCATCGCGCACCGGTCCTGCGACGCTTTCAACGTAAGGCGTCACCAGCCCCAGCTTCGTCACGTCGAATGCCCGCAACGCGGCAAACGCCGCCGTCAGCGGGTCCGTCACCATCGGCGTCTCGACGCCCCGCCGCAGCATGCGCGCCACGGCCTCCGCTCCGATCAGCGTGGTGCCCGAAGTGCAGCCATAGGCCACGGCATCGAACCGCGCGCCCCGCGGAAACAGCCCGGCGCTGCGCGGCAGCTCGGCTTCCATCGCCGCAATCGTGTCGGCCGACAATGCCTCGCCGGAGGGAATCCGGCTCACGTAAATCGCCACCTCCCGGTCGACAAACAGCCGCCGGAAATCCTGTTCCAGCGTCTCGTCGGCCTGCAGCACCACCAGCCCCAGCGTCGCTTTCGTGCCGATCGGCCCGGTGAGATCGAAGCGCGCCTGTTTCATCCCGAAATCTCCGGCATCTCGGCCGGCGCGCGGCGCGACAGCAAGTCCGGGCCGTCGGCGCGCAGCACGATGTTTTCCTCGTGCACCAGGATCCGCCCCGGCGCGATCTCGACACCCGGCTCCAGCGTCAGCACCATGCCCTCGCGCAGCTCGGTGGTATCGAGCGGCGTCACGGACGGCCATTCCGTCAGCGTCAGCCCCAGCCCGTGGCCCAGCCTGCCGCCGCCCACAACCGCGCCTTCTCGTTCCAGCGCCTCGGCCAGAATCCGGTGCAGATCCCGCGCCAGCATGCCTGGCCGCAGACGGACAAGCGCCGCATCGGTGGCGGCAAAGAGAGCCGCATGGACGCGGCGCACATCGTCGGTGGCGCGCCCGATGGCAAAGTTGCGGTCGAAATCGCAGAAATACCCGTCGCGCACAGCCCCGGTGTCGAGCATCAGCACATCGCCTGCCTGCAACGGCCGATCATCCGCCGGGGAGATCACATCGCCATAGCCGCCGGGTCCCGCTGCGCCCGCGACATAGCTGACCCAGTCCGCGCCCGCTTGCAGCAGCGCCACCTGGAAGTCGCGAAACACCCGGGCGAGCGGTACCCCCTGGCCGGCAAACTCCGGAACCCGGTCGAAAGCGGCATCGGCCACGGCGCAAGTCGCGCGGATCTTGGCGATCTCGGCTTCCGACTTGATTTCCCGCACCCGGTAGACCGCATCCGTGCCATCAACAATTTTGCGCGGCGTGATGTGGCTCTGCAGCCGCAGAAAATCCGCCACCGGCATGCGCAAATGGCTTTCAAGCCCCATCGGAATGCCGATCCGGCCCGCCTCCGGCACAAGCGCGGCGAGCGTCTCGGCCAGAAGGCTGACACCGTCATCAACCGGGTCCGGTGCGTTCCATGTGCGGATGTCGCTGATCCAGCACCGCCGCATCAGCTCCGCCCCGATGGCCGGGATCACCGCCACCGGATCGCCCGTGGCAGGCACCACCACGAACCAGGGCCGTGCCGGGCTTTCCCAGAACCTTGTCAGAAATCCGGTGGTGTAGAATACATCCGCCGGCGTGGTCAGCAGCAGCGCGTCGATCTCGCCCCGCGCCATCTCGCATTGCAGGGCCGCGGTGCGACGCCGGTATTCGTCAGCCGGAAAGATCAGCGAGGTCTCAGGCATCTTCCGGCCCTTCGCTCAGGATGCACAGCACATGCGCCTGCGGCTCGATCCCCTCGATCCCGGCCAGCAACGCCGCCACGCCGGCAGCTCCCGACGGCGTGGAGGCAAGCCCCGCATCGGCCACCGCCGCAGCGCCTGCAGCGGCTTCCGCCTCGCTGATGGTGACGAACAGATCGGCATCGCACGCCAGATCGGCCAGCGCCAGCATCGACGGCGTCTTGCAGTCAAGCCGCCCCATCGATGAATCCGGACCTTTCGTATCGACCACGCGGCCCGCGCGAACACTTTCGATCAGCGCCGGGGCCACTTCCGGCTCGACCACGATCATCTGCGGCGCATCACCCCAGCATAGCCGCAATTCCGCGGCAATCGCCGCTGCGAGCCCGCCGACGCCTGCCTGCAGCAACACATGGCTCGGCACGCCGCGCGCATCATCTCTCATCTGCGCCACGATCTCGGTCGCCATCTGCCGGTAGCCCTCCATCACCCGGAACGGCAGTTCGACATAGCCGGGCCAGGAGCTGTCCGACAGCAGCGTCCAGCCATTGGCTTCAGCTGCCGCCAGAGCGCCTCGCATGCTGGCCTCGTAGTCGGCCCCCGCCCGCACCACCTGCGCGCCCTTGGCCTCGAGCCGCCGGGCAAAGCCTTCCGGCACGGCGTTCGACAGATAGACCACCGCCGCAGCGCCAAAGATCCGCGCACCGGCTGCCACCGACATGCCGTGATTGCCGGCACTGGCGGTGACATAGGTCCGGCCCTTCAGCGCCTTGCGCAGATCACCGCCCACGGCCGCGGCCTCCCGCGCAATCGCATAGGCAGCACCCAGCGCCTTGAAGCTGCCAAGCCCCATCCGCCCACGTTCATCCTTGATCGACAGCCTGGCAACATCGGCTCTGGTGGCCAGTTCCGGACAATCCCTGAGCGGCGTCGCCGCATGCGCCGGGCATTGCGCCAACAGCGCAGCAACGGCCCTGGCATCCGCGCCCGGCATCGGCTGAAGATCGGGTAGGCCCTTACCCCGGAACCGGTTTGCCAGTGATGTGATCATGCCTCGCCTCCCTCTGTGCCAAGATCAGGATAGCGGCAAAGCGAATCGCGTTCCCGGATTTTACGACCCTGCGCGGTCCGCTTTTCAGATCACTTCGGGCTCGCAGGTCCGATTTCCGGATCTTGCCGCCGCAAACTCTTGGCTCCGGGCCGGATTTCCGGCAAGTATCAAGCATGGACAAATTCGACGCTGCCATTCTCGACGCCATCCAGAGCAACAACCGCCTCACCGCCGAGGCGCTGTCGAAGCTGGTGCACCTGTCGCCCGACAGCTGCCGCAAGCGGCTGGCGAAGCTGCGCGCCGAGGGCTACGTCGACGCTGACATCGCGGTGCTCAACCCGGGCAAGCTTGGCCGCGGCCTGATGCTGATTGTCGAGGTGGCGCTGACCTCCGAGCGTCCGGCCGATCTCGACCGGTTTCGCGAAACCATGAAGGCAGCGCCCGAGGTGATGCAGTGCTATTACATCACCGGCGCCAGCGATTTTTTGCTGATCCTCTCGGCCAGCGACATGGCCGATTACGAGGCCTTTACCCGCCGCTATTTCTTCGCCGAGGAAAACATCATGAAGTTCCGCACCAGCGTGGTCATGGACCGGGTCAAGACCGGTTTCTCGATCCCGCTGCCGTTTGCCGGCGAACCCGGCGTGTGACCTGACCGGAGCGGGCACCCGCCCCGGGTTCGCCGGGTCTCAGTTGCGCCGCGCGTCGAGCCAGGCCCGTACCGCAGCCAGCACCGGCACGGTCTTGCCGATCTCACCATCGGGAAATTCCTGCATCATGTCCTGCATCAGCGGTGCGACCGCGCCGATGCAGGCGTCGCGCATCGCCCGGCCTTCCGGGCTTATCGTCACCCGCTTGGCGCGGCCGTCACTCTCGTCGGGAACGATCACCACCAGCCCCTTGCCCTCGAGATGTTTCAGCGTGCCGGTCATCGCGCCCTTGGTCACCTGCATGGCCCGCGCAATGCGCTGCGGCGTCCAGCCGTCACCCACCCGTGTGAGATGGTTGAGCACCGAGAACTGCGCCAGCGTCATGCCCTCCGGCATCGCCTTTTCAAGCGCCATGCCGGAGAGCTGCGCGATGATGCCGATCTCGTTGAAGAAACCGAAAGCGGCTTCCATGCTTTTCCTGTCTGTGCTCATGCAGTCCTTATCCGGGTCTCCAGCGGCCAGCGCGGCGATGCCTTGATCTCAGGACCATAGCCCAGACGCACCAGCATTTGCAGCGTCTCATTCTCGCCAATCCCCAGCGCCGAACGCATGTCTGCATACGTCCCGGCCATCTCGTCATATTCCTGCAAGGCCTGGCTGAACGGCTGCAGCGAAAGCCCGGCTTCGGTGACTGCGAGATGCATGCGCACATAATCACGGCCTGCAGCAATCTGGTCCGCCCTGGCATTGCCCGGTGTCGCGAGCCACAGGAATCCCATCGCCGTGTCGAACTGGACCTTCTGCGCTTTCATTCCTTCCCTGAACACCATCGACTCCGGGTCGAGCATGGCCTGCCTGTCCATGAGACCTAGCAGCTCCAGCCCTTCGTTCAGCGGCCCGCCAAGGCTGATCCCGTCGGGATAGGTCTCGATCTCGGTCTTGCCGATGCGCATCAGGTCGACGCTTTCCTTCATCGTCCGGTAGGTACGCAGCTCGATCTCCATCGCGTCCCAGGTCAGCGTCCTCAGCGCGGCAACCTCTTCAGCGCCGGTTGCATGATCCAGGCGTGCGGAGCGTACCGTCGTGGCAATGTCATCCAGCGTGGCAGCATTGACCGGCCGGGCCATGTCATAGGCTTCCCGGTTGGTGTGACGCAGAAAGATCTGCGCAAACAGCGGATCGCGCTTGACGGTTTCGTCAGCCACCAGGCGGATACGCGCCACCGGCCGCTCATCCAGCACCGGCTGCGGCGCGCCGTCCGGAAACAGGCTGACATCGGCGCGGTGTCCGGTTTCTGCAGCCGCCATCGCCAGCAGCTCGACGAAACAGCCAAGCCCGATTGTCAATTGCCGGTCAAAGGGATCGGTCTCCGGCAGCCGCCGCGTGGTGTCGAAATAGAGCGTGATTTCGCCCGGCGTTGAAAGCTCCGCGATCCAGGGCTGGCGGTTGTGCGGATTGGGCGCCAGGATCGCATGCGACAGCGCAAAGATGCGCGGATCCTCGCCCGTCTCCGCCGCCAGCGCTTTCGCTGCCTCCCAGGGCTCGCGCGCACTGGCCGGATCCCGGGTTGCAGCCCAGGTTCCGATTCCGCCAGCGGCAACAATGATGCCGCCACCAAGGATTGTTATGAATTTACGTCTGCTGGTCATATCAAGCTCCATATTCGTTTAGCAATAAACTATTTAGTTCAGCGCTAAACCATATGTCAAGCCCGGGCTCCAACAAGACATCGGCCCGATTGAGGATTGAGGTTGGTTCAGTAGCCCACGAACGGCCTCGTGGACCGGTTCAGCGGTGTCACGCCCGGCTGCTTCTCAATCCGCACCACGTGATGCGCCACCGGCCCGATCCGCGTACTCCGCCCGAACACCACCATCGTCTGAAGAGACAATTCGGGAGACCGGGCGAAGGAAGTCGTCGCCCCGGGCCTTTCACCGCGCACCCCGACACGGATGTTACGCCTTCGGGCCTACAGCGCGCTCACGGGCAGAAAGATGCCTTCGAAGAACCGGCCGAATTCGTCGAAACCGTCCAGCGGCAGCACATGCGCGATGTACTGATCCGGACGCACGATAATCATGCAGCCATTCTCGCGATCGATCCCGCGCATGTCGAAAATATCGCCTTCGCCCTTGTGGTCGACGCAGAATGCTTTCTCATGGTCCTGCAAGCCGAGCTTGCCCTTGATCGGTTTGAGCAGCGACGGCATTTCCTCATAGGACAACTGGTCGAAGGTTTGCTGGAAGATGCCGCGCACATCGATCACGGCATCAATGTCCTCGCCCTTGCGGGTGTAGCGCAGCACCGGAGAGGCCGGATCGGTTTCCAGCCAGTTGGCCAGTTTGTGGAGCCGGGAGCCCGAGGCGGCCCTGTCGGCAAATGCGTAAAGCCGCCAGCGTCCATCGGCTTCGGCGACATGACCGAGCTGCATTTGCATCGCATCCGAAACCCGCACCACCGGGGCTGAATGAAACCGGCGGCCGATCACCTGCCCGCTGGCAAGTGACTGGTGGGTGGCCGGGCCGACCAGCGCAGAAGGGTCGTAATGGACAGAAAGTCCGCCGGTGAATTCGAGGTTCTCGATGAACTGCTTCTGGAAGCGGGGCATGCCGGCGCCGTCAAGCTCGGACTCCCCGACCGGCGCCGACATGACACGGGCCCACTCATGATCCGTATCGATCAACCGCTTGGCTTCCACCCACCGTTCGGCCGAATAGCTGCGCAACAGGCTGGGGTCCGATCGCCGCCTGAGCACATGCGCCAGTTTCCAGCCCAGATTGAAGGTATCGCCCATCGACACGTTCATCCCCTGCCCGGCCTTGGGGCTGTGCGTGTGACAGGCGTCGCCGGCGGTGAAGACCCTCGGAGTGCGGCTGGCGGTCTCGTGCTCGGGAACATCGTCAAACCGGTCGCTCAACCGATGTCCGATTTCATAGATTGACCACCACACCACCTCCTTCACATCCACCGTGTAGGGTCTGAGGATCCGGTTCGCCGCCGCGATGATATCGTCGCTGCGCAGGTTGCGGGTCGCGACACGCTCATCCGGATTGAGCTTGTCCAGCTCCACATACATCCGCAGCAGATAGCCACCCTCGCGCGGCAGAACCAGCAGATTGCCCTCCTTCGCCGAGGCGATGAGGCATTTCTGCCGGATATCGGGGAAATCGGTATTGGCGAGTATATCCATCACGCCCCAGGCCTGATGCGCCGCATCGCCGTGCAACTCGCCACCGATGGCCTTGCGCACGCTCGAGCGGGCGCCGTCGCACCCGACCACGTAATTGGCCCGCACGGTCGCGGTCTCGCCGGCATTCACGCCGGTGTTCACAAGCGTCACCGTCACCGGGTGATCATCGGCTTGCCGGTCAATGACCAGATCCTGCACAGCCCACGAATAGTCCGGCTCCAGCCGCGAAGGGGAATTCTTCATCACCTCGAGAAACAGCTCGTGCACCCGCGCCTGGTTCATCAGCGTGTGCGGCATCTCCGAGGAATCATCGGCGACATCCTGCTCGCGCCCGATCCGCCTGATGTGGGACGGATTGTCCGGGTCCGGCATCCAGAAAGCCGTCTGGTTGACCCAGTAGCTTTCACGCTTGACCGTTTCGCCGAACCCGAAGGCCTGGAACATCTCCATCGAGCGCGTGTTGACGCCGTCGGCCTGCCCCTTTTCGATCGGTCCAGGCTTTGGCTCGACGATCATCGTTTCGATATCGGGGAACTGCGCAAGCTGCGCGGCCAGGCACAGACCCGCCGGTCCGCAACCGGCAATCAGCACATCGACTGTTTCCGGCAGCGGCCGGTTTGCCCCGGTCTGGCGTCTGCCCGGCGCCGCGTCCTTGATGTCCGGATCACCCGGCCGGAACCCATCCATGTAAAATTGCATCGCCGCTTCTCCACCCTATCCGGCCAAATGATGGCCTCCCGAATTGAAATTAGTATCTACACTTATCATTGTCAGTCAAGAATAATATGTATACAAACCATTATCCGGGAGTTATCTCTGTCGACTGCGACTGGAGCTAAAGGGGCGGACATGGATGATGTGGGAATGAAAGCACACGATATGCCGGGACACCTGATCCGGCGGCTGAACCAGATTTCGACCAACGTGTTTTCCCGGCACATGCAGCAGACAGGCTTTGACCTGACGCCGGTGCAATTCGCTGCGATGGATGCCATCGCCGCCTGTCCGGGGATCGACCAGGCAGGGGTCGCTTCCAGTATCGCCTATGACAGGGCGACGATCGGCGGCGTCATCGACCGGCTTGAGCAAAAAGGCTATGTCAGCCGCACCGTCTCCAGCCAGGACCGCCGGGCGCGCGAGGTGCGGCTCACCGCACAGGGGCTGGACGTTTTCACCGAAATCCTGCCTCTGGTGAGAGCCTTGCAGCAGGAGATCCTGCCAGGCCTGGATCAGGCCGAGCGGGCCAGCTTCATGCAACTCGCCCGCAAGGCCATCACCAATGCTTCGGATCCGGTTTCGTCAGGCAAGCTCTGAGCCGCAGAGCCGCGAACTCACCCCTCTCCCGTTTGCGCCCGGCCTCATGGAATCAAGCCCCCCAACGAAAAAGACCCGGACGCCAAATGTCCGGGCCTTTTCATAGACCGGGGGAGAGGTCATTTATCCCCCGGCGGTATGGCTCAGTGAGTTGGCTTACTTGTAGCCGACCTCGTTGTAGATTTCCTGCGCACGGGCCTGGTTCTTGCCAAGCTCGTTCAGGTTGAGCGTGTCGGCGGTAAATTCGCCCAGGCCCTCGACCACAGAGGAGGCCGCAACCGATGGCACCACCGGGTATTCATTGTTGCCGTTGGCGAAGTAGGACTGCGCCGAATCCGAGGTGAAGTACTCGAGCAGCTTGACCGCGTTGTCACGGTTGGGCGCATGCGCAACCAGGCCGGCGCCGGAAATATTCACATGCGCGCCATTGCCGTCCTGATCCGGGAACACGATGCCGATCTTGTCGATGCCATCGGTCAGGCCCTTGACCTCGCCGGCAACGCCGCGGGCAAAGTAGTAGGTGTTGGCAATAGCAATGCCGCACTCACCCGAGACAATGCCGCGCAGCTGGTCGGTGTCGCCGCCCTGCGGGTCGCGGGCTAGGTTGTCTTTCAGGCCCTGGGCCCATTCCTTCGCGGCTTCTTCGCCATTATGGGCGATATAGGCGCCGAGCAGCGACAGCATGTAGATGTTGGAGCTCGAACGGGCGCACAGCAGGCCCTTGTATTTCGGGTCGGCCAGCGCGGCATAGGTCTGCGGCGGCTCGCTGACTTTCTCCTTGTCGTAGAAGATCACACGGGCGCGCTTGGAAATGCCGAACCAGTGGCCTTCCGGATGACGCAGGCTTTCGGGCACGCGGTCTTCGAGCACGTCGGAATCGACTGCCTGGAACAGGCCAGCCTGTTCGGCGCGCCACAAACGGCCGGCATCGGCGGTGATGAACACGTCGGCCGGGCTGTTGGCGCCTTCGGCCTTCATCCGTTCGATCAGTTCATCTTCCTTGCCTTCGATCAGGTTGATTTCGATGCCGGTGGCTTCGGTGAAGTCGCTGTAGAGCCGCTCGTCGGTGTCGTAGTGACGCGACGAGTAGATGTTGACGACGTCATCGGCCTGGGCCGGTGCTGCAACAGCGGCAAAGGCCGCAACTGAGGCGAGAAGCGCGATCATGCGCGGTGCCGAAATGGCCATTGGAAACCTCCCTGGGGTTTGGAACATTAAACCTGACTGTTGCGATCATGTTTATTCAGCGCCCGATTTGCTGTCAACCGGATCGCTTCAATTAGTTGGCGCTTTTATGAGCCGGCGCGAAAACTGCCATTGCGGCCGCATCACACGTGACCCGCTCCCTGCCACGGCCTCCTCGCTGACGCGTCCGACGCTGCACCGTCATGCACGTTCGGCGGATCATCAACCTAGCCCGGCGGGACCCCAACCGGGCCACCGGAGCTATTTTTCGCGGCCCCGGCGCCGTGCACATCCCGCCCTGCCCGGCGCGGCAAACCACCTCACACATTCGTGACTAGACGACTGGTCTATTATTTCCTAGATCAGCGCCATGACCTCACCGAAGAAATCAGAGCTGACCCGCTCCCGCATCCTGTCCGAAGGTCGTGCCCTCGTGCTCGCCAGCGGTTTTGGCGGCCTCGGGCTGACCGAACTTCTCTCTGCCTCCGGCGTGCCGAAAGGCTCGTTTTATTACTATTTCGCCTCCAAGGAGGCTTTCGGCTGCGAGATGCTCAATGCTTACGTTGCCGATTATCTGGCAGCACTCGACGCCATCATCGCCCGCCCGGCTCCGGCTGCCGAGCGGATGAACAGCTTTTTCAGCGCGGCCCTTGGCGGTGAGGCCGGCTCGATGGCCGACCGCTGCCTGGTGGTCAAACTCGCCGCCGAGATCGCCGACCTGTCGGAAGACATGCGCCATATTCTCGATCAGGGCGTCATCGCCGTTTGTGACCGTCTCGCGGTTCTGATCCGCGCCGGCGTGGAGGACGGATCGATCATTGCACAACCTGATCCGGAAGCTGCGGCCACGCTGCTCTACAGCCAATGGCTCGGCGCCGCGATCATCGCAAAGCTCTCGCGCAGCGCGGGCCCGCTCGAACAGGCGCTTGCGGACGCGCAAACGCGGTTCTTCGTCTGAACCCTCGCTTCCCATCGCCCTAACCATCACCCCGAACACTGCGAACAGCAGACATTGCAAAGGACATGATTATGAAAGCTGCAACTTACACTACATTTGGCGAACCCGCCGACGTGCTCACCGTCAAGGACGTCGAGCGTCCCGAACCCAAGGCCGGTGAAGTGCTCATCCGCACCATCCTGTCGCCGATCCACAACCACGACCTCTGGACCATCCGCGGCACCTATGGCTACAAGCCCGAACTCCCTGCGCTCGGCGGTTCCGAGGCTGTCGGCACCATCGAAGCCGTCGGCGAAGGCGTTGATGCGTCGATGGTCGGCAAGCGCGTCGTCAATGCCGGCAAGATCGGCACCTGGGCCGAATATTTCACCGCGTCTGCTGCCGGCATTCTGCCACTGCCCGACGTGATTTCGGATGAGGCCGGTTCCCAGCTGATCGCCATGCCGTTCAGCGCCATCGCACTGCTCGAATTCCTCGAGGTCAAGGAAGGCGACACCGTCATCCAGACCGCGGCGAACGGCGCTGTCGGCAAGATCTTCGCCGACCTCGCCCGTGCCCGCGGCATCACCACCGTCAACCTGGTGCGCCGTACCGAAGCCGTTGCCGAGCTCGAGGCGCTGGGCATGGAAAACGTGCTCTCGACCGACCAGGACGGCTGGCAGAAGCGTGCCCGCGACATCGTCGGCAAGGACGGCGCCCAGGCAGCCATCGATTCCGTCGGCGGCCCGATCGTTGCCGATATCGCCGACCTGCTCGGCCTCAACGGCCTGCTGGTTGTCTTCGGCACCGCCACCGGCGTGCCGCTCGAGCTGCGCGCCGGATCGGTGATCTCCAATCATCTGATCATCAAGGGCTTCTGGGGCTCGCGCATCATCTCCGAGATGGCCGCGGACGAGAAGACCCGGCTGATCACCGAACTGGTTACCCTCGCAGCCCACGGCAAGCTCAAGCTGCCGTCCGGTGGAGAGTTCAGCCTCGACAACGTCACCGACGCGGTCAAGGCATCGCTGACCCCGGGCAAGTCGGGCAAAATCCTCATCCGCCCCTGATCCTGACTGACAGATCAATCAGGCCCGCGCTGGAACGATTCCGGCGCGGGCTTTTTGCATCTGTTCGGCTGTTACAGCTGCTCTTCCAGCCGGTCCGTTGCCGGCGGCGGGGTGCGCGACAGTGCCGCGATCCGGGCATGCAACTCCGGTGTCATCTCGATGTTCACCGCATCCAGCGACGGCTGCAACTGAGCCACATTGCGCGCGCCGATGATCGGGCAGGTGACCGCCGGATGCGCCGCCGCCCACGCGACTGCCAGCGAGACCGGATGCACGCCCATCTCGCGGGCAAATTCGGTGAAGGCCTCGGCAACCTCGAACACCCAGTCCTCGCTGTAACGCTTGGCATATTCCGGATTGGCCATGATCCGCCCCTGGTCGGGCCGCGCCTGCTTGCCGTATTTGCCGCTGAGCAACCCGCCGCCCACCGCAGAATAGGTGATCACGCCAAGGTTTTCGGCCTGAGCCAGCGGAAAGATCTCGCTTTCGGCCTGGCGCTTGACCAGCGAATACATCGGCTCGATCACGTCAAAGCGCGGCCAGTTGTTCTTCGCCGAGATGCCCAGCCCCTTGGCGATCTGCCAGGCCGCGTAATTGCTGGCGCCGAGATAGAGAACCTTGCCGTCAGCCACCAGCCTTTCCAGCGCCCGCAGCGTTTCCTCAAGCGGCACCTGCTTGTCCCAGCGATGCATGAACAGGACATCGATCCGGTCGGTGCCAAGCCGCTTCAGGCTTGCATCGACCGCCTGCAGGATGTGACGCCGGTTGCCGCCCTTGGCGTTGACGTCATCCCCCATTGCCCCAAAGCATTTCGACGTGATCACCAGCTCGTCGCGGCTGTCCTTGATCAGTTTGCCGAGGATCATTTCCGCCGCCCCGTTCGAATAGACATCGGCGCAGTCGAAAAAATTGATGCCGGCGTCGCGGCACTTGTTGAACATGCGTCCCGATTTCGCCGCGTCGGCGTCACCGCCGAACGACATGGTGCCAAAGCACAGTTGCGAGACCTGAACCCCGGTCTGGCCAAGTTGCTTGTAGTTCATATCAATTCCTCCCTCGTTCTCGCTCAACCGGGCAACGGATCCCGGTTCCAGTTCTTGTAGATCAGATAGCGTGACGGCGTGGCTCCCAACGCACCGAACCATTGCGGGCAATAGGGCCCCATCCAGATCACGTCGCCTTTGGTCACCGGATACCAGGCATCATCAAGCCGGTAGACGCCGCCACCACTGAGCATCAGCAGCCCGTGCTCGACAAAATGCGTCTCCACATAGGGCAGACTGCCGCCCGGCTGGAACTCCATCACGTTGACCTCGCAATCGAACCGCTCGTCCACCGGAAGCAGCTTGCGTACACCGAGCAATCCATCTTCCGACATCGACCGCTTCGGCTGCGCATCGACTGTGCCAACCACCAGTTCCGGATGAGCAGCACCCGCGAGCGGCACGAAGCGCTTTTCCAGCACCACGAGCCGGGCCACGGTTTCCGCCTTGATCTCATGCGTCATGCCGGCCGGGATCAGCGCATAGGCTTCCGCCTCCAGCCGCTCGGTTCGATCATCAGTCTGCAGCGACACCGCCCCCTCGAGCACAATGACGAACCGCTCCACACCCTGGGCCGGGGCGCGGGCGACCGCGCCTTCGTCCATCCCGGCGAAGAACTGCGAAAATTGCGCCCCCATTTCAGGCGAGATCACCATCACGATCCGTGATCCGGGCCAGCCGGGCATCGGCGTCATCTCGTGGCTGTCAGCCGACACCAGCGCATGTCGTCGCGCAATGACCGAGCGGGTTTCCCCGAGCTGTCGTCTCATGGCTCGTCCTTTTCAAGGGTTGCGCGCTGCCCGGCACCGGCCTGCGCGCACAAATCAGGAATGAGGATGCATTCAACCACGACCGTGCGCAAATGGCGACCTTGGTGCCGCAACATTCGCCGGCAGACGTCCCCGCCACATCAGTTTTTCAAGCCGCACCGTCGGCCTGCCTTGGTTGCATCATCACGTCCAAACTGCAAAAACGGCTTGCACCGCACGCCTGGACAGTCGGTCCCGGCACGGGCCGGCGGTGCTTTTCGGGAGGACGGACATGACGCAAGCAAATGAAAAGATCGGATTTATCGGTGTCGGCCTGATGGGGCATGGCATGGCCAGGAACATTGTCGAAAAGGGCTACCCGCTCACCGTGATCGCCCATCGCAACCGTGCGCCGGTCGATGATCTTGTCGGACGCGGTGCGATCGAAGCCGCATCTCTGGAAGAGATGGCGAAATCCTGCAGCATGATCTTCCTGTGCCTCACCGGTTCACCCCAGGTCGAGGCCGCGATTGCCGCCCTCAAGCCGGGACTGTCCAGCGGCAGCATGATTGTCGACTGTTCGACCAGTGACCCCACGGTGACCGAGCGGATCGCCGCCGAGCTGGCCGGGATCGGCGTCGGTTTTGCCGATGCGCCGCTGAGCCGGACCCCGAAAGAAGCCTGGGAGGGCACGCTTGACTGCATGGTCGGCGCCGATGCGGCCACCTTCACCCGCATCGAGCCGGTGATCGCCACCTGGGCCGCCAAGATTGTTCATATCGGCAAGGTTGGCGACGGCCACCGCATGAAGCTGCTCAACAATTTCATCTCGCTCGGCTACGCAGCACTTTATTCCGAGGCACTGGCCATGTCGCGCAAGGTGGGCATTCCGGCTGCCGAGTTCGACAAGGTGATCCGCGGCGGCCGGATGGATTGCGGCTTCTATCAGACCTTCATGGCCTGCGCGCTTGAGGGCAACCGTGAGGCCCACAAGTTCACCCTGAGCAATGCCTACAAGGACATCCGCTACGTCGAATCCATGGCCAACGCCGCAACCGTGACCTCCACCATGACCAGCGCCATCAAGAACACATTCGCCAACGCCATGGCCAATGGCGGCGACGGGCCGGAGGATTACGTTCCCCACCTCGTCGATTTCGTGGCGAGCGCCAACGGCATCAAGTGATCTCGTGACCATCTGCTGACATCAGCGCACGCCGCCGCACCATCACCGGGCGCGTTTCCCCGAACGGTCGTCCCACGGCCTATCCTCTTCAGGCAAGGTCACTGACCGGGACCGGGCGGGAGGGGTCAACGCAATGTTTACTCCTGTCCCTTACAAGGCGTCCCAACCCGGAACCAGAGAGTTTTCGACTTTCGGTTCAACAGATTGGGTGCATCTCACGAGACGGGATTTCAATGCGTTTTCTCAACATGTGTAACCCGTTTGCGTTTGTCGGCCACGACATTGCCTCCCGCCAGCAGGTCGAGGAAACGGTCCGCGAACTCTTCAGCTGCAAGCCACATCTGGCAGCGACGCTCGGAATCAGCCTGGCTGCAATCAGCGCAGCCCTGTCCGGCGCGGTCTGGAGCGCCATTGCAGCGTCCTCAATCGCGTCTGCATTCCTGCTCGTGCGCATCGTCATGGAACGGCGTTTCCTGGCCCGCGGCCCCGGCGAGATGGATCCGAAATGGATCCGTGTTTTCGTCGTCGGCTCCCTGCTCTCGGGTTTCGGCTGGGGCCTGTCCAGCGCAATCCTGTTCTACGGCGGCTCACCCAACACGCAGTCGATCATCATGGCCGTTGCCTGCGCGGTCATGCAAGGCGCCGCCGGCCGCGCCTACATGATGCCCGGTACGGCCCTGTGCAACATCGCCCTCGTGATCGGACAGATGAGCATCGTTGCGCTGGCAGGGGGCGACTATCTCCATGTCCCCGCCTTCCTCCTGTATTTCGTTTTCCTCGCGTCCTTCATCACGCAGATGGTCAAGAACCGGATGCGGCAGCTACACGCCGAACAAATTGCCGACCAGCTGCTGCAGCAGATCACGGAGAAGAACGAACTGCTGCGGGTTGCCAACGAGACACTCTCCACCAAGGCCTATGAAGACCCCCTCACCGGGTTGGCGAACCGGCGCAAGTTCGACCGCGTGTTCGCCGAGAGCCTGGACGCAGCCCAGGCGAGCGACACCCCGATCTCGCTGATGATCATCGATGTCGACCACTTCAAGGCCTTCAACGATACCTACGGACACCAGTCCGGCGACGAATGCCTGCAACACCTGACCCGCGCGATCAGCGGCACCATCTCGGGCGAAGGCAGCCTGGTTGCCCGCTATGGCGGCGAGGAATTCGTGGCCATCCTGCCGGGACAGGACCTGGCCGAAGCACGGGTGACGGCCGAAAAGGCCCGTGTCGCAGTCCGGCTGACACCGCTGGACATGCTGCCCGATGCGCCGCCTCACCAGACCATCAGCATTGGCCTTGTCACCTGCAACCCCGGCGCGCCGATGAGCCGGGATGCAATGCTCGCCGCTGCAGACGCAGCCCTTTACGAAGCCAAGAAGCGCGGCCGCAACCGCGTCTGTAGCTATTGCGACATCGTCGGTGATAGCCAGCCCCTGCCCGCCAGCGTCGAGCTTCAGGCCTGACCCGAGAAAGGGTGGAGCCACCGGCCCCAGCCCTCCCGTTTTTCGTCATACTTCCTGCAATCAGGTCACCACACATAAGTCAGCGCGTCAGTCGCGCCCGGCCCGCAGGATCGCCGCCGCCAGCGCCTTGGGGTCGGTGAAGCAAAGCTCGTGGCCGCCCGGGATCTGGATCAGGCGAAACAGCCCGAGCTTCTCCGACAAACGCGGATGCCAGCCCAGACTGTGCGGCATCGCACCGTCGTCGGTGCAGTTGATGTAGGACTTGCCCATCTCCATCTCCGCCGGATTTTTTGATAACTTGATCCTGTCGGTGAAGGTTGCATAGGGATGCGGATTGAGCTTGTTGAAGGCGGCCTCGGCTTCCTCCAGGCTCGCGTCATTCATGAATCCCTCGCGCCAGATCGGAAACGGCAGCACGATGCTGGTGTCGGAACTTGCAGCGCTTAACGCACCGAACAAATCGGCAAATTGTTGCGGCACCATGTCTGTCAGGCATTCGCCGTCATTGGGCACAAACGCATTCCAGTAGATGATCCGGCGGATCCGCTCGGGCACCCGGTCGGCAGCCCCCGTGATCACCATGCCGCCATAGGAATGGCCAAGCAGGATGATGTCGGAAAGGTCATTGTCCTCGAGGTAACTGACCAGCGACGAAATCGCTGCCTCCAGCCCGGTGCTGCGCGGATCATCTGGGCGGTTTCCCGCAAGCGTCGGGCAATGCACCGTGTGGCTTTCCGCCCGTATCGGAGCCGCCACATCCTCGAACAGCTCTCCCGTGTGCCACGCGCCATGAACAAGTACATATGTCGCCATTTCCATTTTCCTCCCGTTGACGTTAGTCTGAAGACGCTACCGAGGCGGGAAATTCCGGGCAATGGATCAGGGTGAACAGACATGGTCTGAGACTGCACAGGTGACCGGGCCCCGTGTCTGGCGCACCATGGAAGTCGATCCCGGCGAGGCTTTCGACTATTACCACGAGGGCATCTGCTCGGCTTTCATGCCCTTGCGCCCCGAACTTGACCGCCCGCTCAGGCACGAGTTTCAGGCAACGCATTACGCTTATGGCATCGGCCCCAGCACTCTCAATCTGGTCTCCGCTCAATCACATCTTGTAAAAAGGGGACGGGCCGAGATCGCGGCCTCAACAGAGGACTGCTACTACCTCAATTTCCAGCTCGCAGGCGACTGCCGCATCACCCAGAACGGCCACGACATCGTGCTGGTGCCCGGCGATGTCGGCCTGTTCGACAGCTCGCAAAGCTTCGGCCTGCATCACGACAATTTCCCGCAGCTGAAGGTCGCCTCGCTGATGCTGCCCAAGCATAGCATCAGCACAGAGGACGGGGATGAACCGGCCCGCACGCCGGAGCTTTTGTCGCGCCACCCGGTCTATGGCCGGCTGATCGCGGAGGCCATGCAAAGCCTTGTCGAGACCACCACAACCGGCGCCCCCGCCGATGTGATGGCCCTGCAATCACTCGTCATGTCCCTGCTGAAGCTCACCGCCCGGCCATTCGCTGGGCATACCAACTCATTGCTGAGCACTTTCACTGGCTCACCCGCGGCCAACGCCCGCGGCCAGGCGCAACTGCTGCGCATCAAACGCATCATCCGCGCCCGCTGCACCACGCCGGGCTATTCGGTCACAGCCTGCGCAACCGAGGCCGGCCTCTCGCCGCGCTACATCCACCGCCTGTTCGAGGCCGATGAGGACAGCTTCGGCACATTCCTCATGAACGAACGGCTGAACGCGGCCAGACGAATGCTGCGCCACCCCAGTTCCGGCCACCTGCCAATGGCCACAATCGCCGCCGAATCCGGCTTCTCCGACCCCTCCCACTTCACCCGCGCCTTCCGCACCCGCTACGGCATGACACCGGGGGAGTGGCGAAGGAGGAGCTGAACATCTGGTTCGAGTTCTGAAAATTTGGTGGGCCCGGAGGGACTCGAACCCCCAACCAATCCGTTATGAGCGGACGGCTCTAACCAGTTGAGCTACAGGCCCGGGGGGCATGGCAGCGTCCGGTGCTGCGCGTTGGCCGCAAACTTTAAGATTGCGGGCATTGTCCCCGGCCGGACTGAGGGTCCGGACGTTGGCGGTTTAGCTCAAAACATCTGCCTTCACAAGCCGTTGCCGTGGTTGGTTTGCAGCCCTGGCCGCAGCCAGAACCGCAGGCGGGATTGCGGCCACGCAAGGTCTGGCAAATTGCGATCCGGTGGCCGGCGCGCATGCGCCCGGACCGGACATCACCGTCTGCCGCATTGCGCCCACAATCGACGGCCATTAAATCCGTGTCGGGACATTTGACACCAGATCGGAGACTTTTCATGACCGTTTTTTTCCCCGCTCGCCGCAGCCTGGCCGTGGCCGGCGCACTTTCAGCCCTTATCTTGTGTGCAGCCAGCCCGGTGCGTGCCGATGAGGCCAAGGCGCCCGCACCCGGCGTGATTTCCGTCTCCGGCGAAGGCGTGGCCACGGCCGCCCCGGACATGGCCGTGATCTCGCTCACCGTGCTGCGCGAGGCCGAGACAGCGCGCGAGGCGCTCGACGCCAACAACGAGGCGATGGCCAATGTGCTGGCCGCCATGAAGGCCGAAGGCATTGCCGAGCGCGACCTGCAGACCGGCGCCTTTTCGGTGCAGCCGCGCTGGGTCTACCCGAAGAACAACGACGACGAGAACCGGAAACCCGAGATTGTCGGCTACACCGTCAACAACACGCTGACCGTGCGGATCCGTGATCTGAGCCGCCTCGGCGCCATTCTCGACACGTCCGTCAGCCTCGGCGTCAACCAGGGCGGCAACGTGGTCTTCACCAATGACGACCAGGACACGATCCGCGAGACAGCCCGGCTCGACGCGGTGAAAAAGGCCATGGCCAAGGCCGAAGCCATGACCGGCGCGCTCGGCGTCTCGCTCGGCCGCATCACCCAGATCTCGGAGAACTCCGGTTCCGCACCGCCCATGCCGATGGCCCGCGCCGAAATGGCAATGATGTCGAAGGCCGCCGATGCGGTGCCGGTGGCATCAGGCGAGAACGAGTACCGTGTCACCGTCAACGTCACCTGGGAAATCGACCAGTAGGATAGACCACTCCCCCACAACGTGGAAAATATGATCCGCAAACTGCAAACCCCGGAAGGCTCAGGCCCTCCGGGGTTTTTTGTTGGTGCGGTCTTGCGATCCGGACTAGCGGCGGACGCGGATCACCGGGCAGTGGCGCTGGTTGGCGAAGACCACCCGGACGCTGCGGTGATGGCGCACGCCCTGGACCACGACGCGGCGGTTGTTGGCGCGGATCACGTCAGCCCGGCGGACGCCCATGTGGCGGGCCTTCTGCACGGCGCGGTGCGGGCGGCAGACATTGCGGTGGCCGCGATGGCCTTCGAAGCGGTTCCAGCCGCCGCGGCGATCGCGGTCACGGATGACGATGCCGCCGCCATGGCCGCCGATGGACAATTCAAAACCGACACTGCCGGCATTGGCAGCAGGGGCGGAAGCGGCGACGCCGGCGGTGGCGACGACGAGGGCGGCGAGTGCATTGCGGATGAAGGTGTTCATGGCTGTTCTCCAGATTTGGCGGCGTTTACGCCTTGCGTGGGTGTCCCTGATTTCGATCTCGTCTCGACCGGCTGTGCCGTTCGATTGACCCCACACTAGTCCGCGCCGCCTGAACCGAATTGGAACCGCGCGTTCATCCTGCATTCATCAAGTTTGGACCGCTGCCGGGCGCTACAATTCGCGGCCCCAGATCTGCAGCGGCTTGAGGCTTTCCTCCATCTCGCCCTGGTCGCGCCAGGAAAACTCCACCAGCAGGCCCGGATAGGGCTCATAGCCAAGGCGCTGCCAGAAGGCGTTGAGCGCGACATAGTCTGCAGGCCGGGCGGGATGGTCCTCGGGCCTGAGCACCGAGGCGAACACCGCCTGTTCGAACCCCTGCGCCCGCCCCGCAGCCTCGCGCATGGCGAAGAACTCGCGCCCGGCCCCCTGCCCCCGGTATTCGGGCAACAGCACCGATTCCGCCAGATAGAAGAAATTGTCGGGATCAAGCCCGATGCGGGCGAAGGGTGCTGCGAACTCGTCGGCATGATCGGACAGGGGTGCTGCCGTGGCCGCACCCACCATGTGCCCGTTGCCATCACGCGCGGCCACCACCACGGCGCCCGGCGAGGCGGCGAAATGCTGCAGGTAGCGCGCTTCGTAATCCGCATCGCCGTCATAGAGATAGGGCCAGGCGGCAAACACCGCGATCCTGAGCCGGGCCAGATCATCCAGCGCCTGCTCGACCTCGTCAGCAGTCAGAACCGAGAAATTCAGGCCCGATCGCGAGGCCATCGCGCGGGGCCCTCAGCCGGCCTTTACCTGCGCAATCCAGTCGCTGAGGTTGTAGCTCATCGTCACCCGGCTGATCAGGCCGTCATCGATCTCGAAGAAGATCCCCGCCGGCAGCGAGTAGCGCTGGCCATTGGCCTCGGGCAGGCCCTCATCGGTGGAGAGATAGGTGCCGCGCACGGTGAACTCGGCCGCAGCACGGGTGCCGCTGTCATCGGTCATGATGGCAATGTCGCCCAGTTCCTCGTCGTAGTGCCGGCTCATCTTGGCGTTGAACCAGCGGAACTTTTCCTTGCCGATCTCGCGTTCACCCTGGTTGATGTCATGCGCCACGTCATCGGTGAGACAGGCCAGCATGTCCTCGGAACTCTTGGCGTTGAACGCATCGAGATAGCGGCGGATCAGGGCGATTGTCGTGTCACGGCTCATGGCGGGCTCCATAGGAAAGATTGATCGTCCACAGGTGCCACAGGCGGGCAGCGGCGGGCAAGGAAAACCGGGACGCCATCAAGGCGTTGTCCCTTTCATCCCCAACACCTCTCAGCTGGTTCGGTTCAACCGCTACAGCGCCGCGCATCCGATTGGGTGCGCGAAACTCGCTGTAACGCTTTGGAATGATGCGTGTAGGTCACCGTTCAAATGAGTCCATTGGACCGCGACATGCATCAGGCACGGCAAATCCCCCGCCGGCGAGGTGAGCCGGCGGGCTGGTGAGGAAAACGGGTTCCGGAGGGCCGCGCGCGGGCGTCGCCTCTGAAAAATGGTAGGCAAAAGGGTGGCGCGTTCCGCGCGCGGGCCCGAACTTCGCCGGATGATGTCCGCATCCGACAGACGGCAACGGCTTCAGCTTCACCCGCTTGAGGGTTTTTACCCGACGCGGGGTCTTCGGGGTTCCCCGAACCGCGAGCCCGGACAGGGGCCGCGGCGTGAAAGCGTCTCCACGTGGTTTCCGGCACGCAGCGCCTCCCCTTGGGTAAAGGGGCAGACCTCCGCCACAGGCCCGGAGCGTCATCAGATTCCAGGTCCCGTCACTGCGACAGGCCGAAATCCGGAAAAACGTCCCGGTGGCCGGCTGAACAAGCTCATCCCGCAGGGGTGAGCAAGTCCGCCGACGGAGCCACGCTGGCCACCGCCTCCCCTCCGCTCCTGCCGCACGTCACGGCAAGACCAAAGAGGCATTCCTTCCGCCTGAACCAAAACGTTCGCGATCCATCCGGCAGCGGAAGTGCGATGATGATGGCATGAGGTTTGGGGGGTGTGGAAAAGATTTGGGGATTTTTTGGATGGTGCGGTTTGTGCTCGCACCTTGGTGGGAGAAGGAGAGCATCCAGCGGCGCACTCAGGCCTTCAGGTCTCTTAGACCTCCCGTCTTTCGTCATCCTCGCCCCTGAGGCGAGGATCCACACCGTGATCTCTCCCCGGCCACGGCTGGTGGCGACATCGCGGAATGGGTCCTCGGGGGCAACGACGTCGCTATGCTTGTCTTGGTCGGGACCCGAGGGTGACGACGGGGGTGCTGTGTCCGCAATCTCCCCCACCAAGGGAGAGAGAGCGTGCCGAGCCTGAGACCACTCAGATCAAAATTCCGGAAAGCCCCGGGCTTGCCACTCGCTGCGCGGGATCGCATTGCCGACCTTGAAGCTGAAGTCCACGACCCTGAGCGCATCGGCATCGACGGTGCAGCGGAAGTCGAGATCGTACCACACGCCACCGGCGCGGAAGGCGGCATCGGGGACGGCGAGTACAGTGCCGCCGGGCAGCGAATAGGACGGCAACAATTCGGGCTGGTAGGGCTGTGGCGCACGGCGCAGCTGCTCGCGCAGCTCGGTGGTGCACAGCGTGCTGCCCCGGACATCGCGCGGTATGTTTCGCATCGCGGTCGTTGCAACCGCGTGCCCGGTGCTGACACCGGAAGACAGCTGCCGCACCCCGGGCAAGCCAGTGTCACGGGCAGCCGCCGTGTCAGCCGGCGGCGCGGTACTCGTGACGGCGGGCGTGTCAGGCTTTGGCGAATTGGCAGGTCTTGGCTGCGGCACCGGGATTGCCGCACCCGCGAGGCTTTCGGGCAAGGATGCCAGCTCGGTCTCGGATGCCGCTTCCGCCAAGGCGCCCGGTGTCTCGCCGGCCAGCTCGGCATCAGGCAGGGTGATGTCGTCCGGCATCGCAAGCGTCGGCGCAGGATCGGCTGGCAGCTCGTCCGACGGCGCCTCTGCTGGTTGCTGATCCGGTTGAGTGGCTTCGGCAGCTTCGCTGTCCGGCTCCGCGGCAGGCTCCGGTGATGTCTCGGCCACGTCCTCGATGACCGGTTCTTCGGGAGCCGGGTCGTCGATGGCCGGTTCTTCAAGGGCCGGGTCGTCGGCGCGCAGTTCCTGAGTAGATGCCTCCTCGGACGGCGCTTCGCTGGCGCCGCCATCAGGCGCAATCTCCGGCCCGGAGTCTTCCTCACCAAACTGGAACACCGGCGTAAGCACCGGGATCGGCGCAGGCTCGGATTCCCCCGCATCGGCCTGCGCCTCCGTGGGCGCCGGCTCCGGCTGTGCCTCGGGCTCTTGCACTTCTGGCTCCGGAGTTGGCGGTTCCGGCGCCGGCTCTTCTGCTGCAGGCTCAGGCTCAGGCTCGGGCTCGGGCTCGGGCTCGGCAATTGGTTCCGGTTCGGGCGGCGGCACAAGCGTGACGGCGACGACTTCTTCTTCCGGCTCCGCCTGCATCACCGGTCGGGGCCAGTCGATCAGCAGCGCCGCGGCCAGCAGGGCGTGCACGAGCAGCGAGACCAGCACGCCCGCGCTCAAACCGTTCAGCCTGATTTTGCCCATATCCACCATGCGTGATGCATAGCAGAAAATCAGGCGAAACAAGGGTGAAGTCCGGCCCTGGCAACAATTATGTCAGCTTCGCCGGCACGCTCGGCTCGGCCCTGTGTCCGGCTAGGCACAGGGCCGCCAGTCGGTCCCGGAGGCTTGCGTCGCATCGGGCGGAAAAGTCGCGATGGAACGGCTTGGAGGCTGAGGCGTTGGCAAACCAACCATGCCAAGACCAAGGAGAATTTCATGACCGCAAAGACCCTTTTCATCACCGGCGCCTCGAGCGGCATCGGTGCCGAAACCGCGCGCGCAGCACGCCGCGCCGGCTGGAATGTCGGCCTGTTTGCCCGCTCCGAGGACAAGCTGCTGGCGCTGGTGGAAGAACTGGGCGACCGCGCGCTGGCGCTGCCGGGCGATGTCACCAGCCTGGATGAGCAGAACCAGGCGCTGGCCAAGCTGCGCCATGCCTATGGCGGTGTCGATGCGGCCTTTGCCAATGCCGGAATGGGCGTTGAGGCGGCCGGCACCGAAAACGGCGATCCCGAGGAATGGGACAAGCTGGTCGACGTCAACATCAAGGGCCTGCTCTACACCGCCAAGGCGGCGATGCCGCATCTCAAACTGCGCAAGGGCCATATGGTGATGACAGGGTCGGCAGCCGGCCGGGTACATCTTTCCGGCTCCGTCTACGGCGCCTCGAAATGGTTCGTCCACGGCTATGCCGGCAATCTGTCCGAGGAAATGAAGGAATGGGGCGGCCGCTGCACGGTGATTGCGCCCGGCATGGTCAACACCGCGTTCTTTGATGAGGAAAAACCCGACAAGCTGCAGCCCGAGGACGTGGCCGACGCGGTTGTCTTCGCGCTCGAAGCCAAGCCGCGCAACGCCGTGCGCGAAGTCTTCCTGATGCCTGCGGACTGAGAGCCACGCAGACCGACCTGATCAGCCGGGAGCCGCCAGCTTCCGGCTGACCGGACCTGCTCGGGAATTGGCCTCCCCGCAGCAGCCGTGCGCCGCCTCCCCCTCGCGGCCCCGCTCCGCCAGATGTCTGCCCTGCTTGCCCGGTCCGTCCGATGCTGCCATGACAGGTAGAACGGCAGGCAAGCGGAAGAGGCTGAGATGAGCGGATACACATTGTACTGGAAACCCGGCACCGGCTCGATGGTGGTGGAGGCGGCTCTTCGGCTGATCGGCGTGGGCTTTGACGAGGTTCGCGTCGACGACACCTCCGAGCCCGCGATGGCCGAGCTCCTGGCGCTCAACCCGGCCGGCAAACTGCCGGTGCTGGCCTGCGCCACCGGCCCGGTGATCGCCGAGAGCGCGGCGATCCTGCTGGCGCTCGATGATCTGTTTCCCGAGACCCGGCTGCTGCCGCCGCATGGCACGCCTGCCCATACCACCGCGGTGCAATGGCTGATCTTCATGGCCACCAACATCTACCCCGCAGCGCTGCGCTACTACTATCCCGACCGCCACACCACCGAGCCAAGCCCGCAACCCTGCGAGGCGATCCGCCAGCAGGCGGGCCGCGACATGAACCGCGATTTCGCCCAGCTGGCGGCAGCGATGGAAGGCCCGTTCCTGCTTGGCCAGACCATGACCATCACTGATGTCTATGCCGCGATGCTGGCCGACTGGCATGATCCGGCCAGGGAGATACCGGAGATCGCTGTTCTGGTGAACGGCGTTTTGAAAAACCCAGCCGTCGCCGAGGCCTGGCGGCATCATGGCTTTGGGCAATAGGCTGGCAGCCTCCGGCTATTTCGCCGGGTACAGCGTCAGCCCCAACTTCAGCCCGGCGATCAGAAACGGCGTGGCGTGCATCAACAGATCGAAAATATCGATAGGCTTCACAAGCGTGCCCGACGCCAGCATCTTCAACTTCTCCCAGATATGCGGCTCGGGAAAAAACGGCGCCAGCCCCAGCGTCAGGCAAAGGATGATGACGATCGGCCAGGAAAACTGGTTCAGGATCTGGGCAAGCAATTCCATCGGGACAGGCTCCGGCATGAGATGGCCACCGGCGGGATGCGGCGGCTTTTGTGTGCATGTCATGTGGATGGGTGGATATTTCCAGCATTATATATGCAATTGGGCGAATATATCGCGGTGGGGTGGCTAAATCCCATTCAGATCACCCGCGACTTATGCTTGAGGCTGATCGTCTTTCGACGTCCGGCCTCGCCGGCGAGACGGTATCCTTGCCTGATCCGTTGTCTCCACGCCGGGATCGTTGGCTGAGCCACGAATGATTGCGCTCACCAGGTCTGGCGTCAGCCCGCCATCATTCTTCTTGCCCAGGACCGACTGCAATTGCCGGCGGTTGGCAAATGGCTGGAGCGCCGGGTCAAGCTTGGCCAGCTTCGTTTCGGACTGCTTGACAGCCAGATCGTTCAACCATGATGGATTTCTGATCAACAGATCGGCGAGTGCCGGCCAACGCTGCTCCAGAATTGTCCACCGGACCAGCGCTTGCTGCGGAACCGGACTGCCCTCGAGAATGCCCACCGCCCGGCGCATGGCAAACGCATTGATCATGCGCTTCATCACCCGGGGAACTTCTCCCGCAACATCCCGGAAGCCGCTCAAGAGGTGTTCGGCCTCTTTTTCGGCGGCCGCGGAGACATTGATCTCAAGTGCTGCGGCCGCCCTGTTTTCGGCGCCGCCTCCTCTTTTCAGCAGGAATTTATCGACGGCGGCACTGGTGACTTGTCCGCCGGATTCCGTTTTGAGTTCCTGACGGACCTCAGCCACGCGACGGTCGAATTCTTCCTGCGCCACACCTTCCTGCTTTTCGCCCTCGGAGCCAAGCTGATTGGCTTCCACATCAGCCGGATCGCCTGATCTGCGATTGCCATCAATCAGACGTTCCCAATAGTCCTGCTTGATCTGAATGCCCATGCCGGGAACCGGCGTGGAGATCTGGAATATCTTTTCGAGAAACAAATACCCAAGCGGCTGTCCGGCATTGCCCACATCCTTGCCGAACAGGCCATATCGCGCCTCGAACGCGGCCTTGATCCAGCCCCTGTCGGCGGCAACCACATAGGCAACATCCCGACCACGAAACAGGGTTTGAATGCCCTCCAGCAGATCCACCACGTAATCGGCATCGCAGCGGTCAAGATCATCGATAAATATGGCTACCGGCTTGTTTGTCTTGACGACAATTGCGCGGAACAGCCTAGCAATCCGCTTGAGCGGCTCAGAAGACAGGTCGGTGTAGAATTTGGCGTTGTTGGGAGATCCGAAGACTATGGCACGGCCCACCCCGACAAAAGCGGCAAACCCGGCGAGCAATGCGGTGACGATCTTAAGAATCTTGTCGATGCCATCGGTTGAGAACGCTGACCAAAAACCACCGCCACTCGCCGGTTCAGGCACTGGAGCAGCCGAACCCGAAACATCGCCGCTTCCGGCGTCGTGGAGGAGACCTGACCAGCCACTGTTGCCGCTCTCGCCTGGCGATCCGTTGGAGGACCACCAGAAAAACAGAATTGCCGAGAAGGCGAGAACAGCAACGAGATAGGGAAACCAGTCCGCCCGAAACCGCCAGAAAACCCAGCAGCTCTTGACCGAAAGCCACCGCGACCAGTTGCTTTTTTCGCGCAAGGTGTCGCGGCAACTTGCATAAGTCTGCTGGATCAGCGGCCACCAGGGCGGCCTGCGGCGCTCGTTTTTCCAGGCGTTGAAATGCACCACCGCCCATTGCCTGTCCGGCGGGCGCGCCGCATCGGTCATCACCTGCTCCATCATCAGCAGAATGGAGGTCTTGCCCGCCCCCCATGGCGCATGAATGTGAACCGCAAAGCCATCGGGAGCGCCCTGCTGGCGCACATCATCCATACGCTCGACCAACGCCTGCGCGAACGGTCGCCGCCCGAGACGGTCACGCGCAGTCGGTTCATCCGAATGGGTCCGCACGTCCTCGCGCAGTGGTGGTTCCTCTTTGGCGGGCGTGGGCGTCACAGGATCATTCGGTTCGCGCGGTGTTCCGGGATCACTTTTCGTTTCCCCCGCCTTTGAGCTCTTCGGGAGTGCTTTCCATTTGTTCACTGAAGCGTCACCGGCTTTCACCAAGCCTTCGAGTTCCCCTGTCGGCAGATCTCCCTCAACCCGCGCTGATAACCCCGGCTTCCACCCCGCAATCTTCCCGATCGCCTCCAGCACCTCATCCGGGTCGCGGTCCCAGAATTTGTCCGGTTGCATGGCGATCTCGACGTCGGCGCTCTCGCCGAACAGGCTGAGCGGTTTGCCGTCGATGGAGTTTGGCAGGATCGCTCTATACCAGGCCACAATCAGGCCCCATGAGGTGCTTTTCGCGAGGTCTGCGCCAGCGAATTTATCAAAAACCGCACGAGCCCTAGGCGGAAAATTCGCTTGGAGTTTATCGTTCTCCCGCACGTCACTGTGCCAGAGCGGGCTTCCGATCAGTCCGTGATCATTGTTTGAAAGCCATCGGCAATCCGACGAAATCGCCGCCCACATCTGGTCTGCCGCCCCGGCGGTGGCGGTGGTGGCGGCGCGGGTGGCGGCGGTGGCGTAGGTGACGGCGT